>JAESFT010000034.1_pt1 | contig 393097 bp, 419 predicted proteins | sample 9269451 | NCBI WGS metagenome assembly JAESFT01 (sample SAMN14502557, study PRJNA617106) | algae metagenome | isolation source: Scytonema hyalinum WJT4-NPBG1 and co-occurring heterotrophs from well... | place: USA: Mojave Desert, Joshua Tree National Park, California | collected 2006-05-25
CTGATGGCCGCCCGGCTGGCCGGTGAACAGCTTCCCGAGCCACGCACCGAGGTCGAGAAGGAAGCCGCCCGCCGGTTAGCAGAAGACCTCAAGGACTAGCTCCCGGGTTCCACAACACCCTCTGAGGGCGGTCCGGCCGCGACCGGGGCGGGCGAGGGCTACCGCACGGTCGCGGCCGGCCGGGCGGCCACGTCCACCCAGAAGGCCCGCAGCCACCGGACCAGGCCGGCCGGCCGCTCGATGTTGGGGCAGTGCCCGCACCCCGGCAGCACCGCGGAGCGGGCTCCCGGGATCCTCGCGGCGAGATCGCGCTCCCACCCCGGGGGCTTGAGCGGGTCGTCGGCACCCGCCACGAGGAGCACCGGCACCGCGATCCGCTCGTAGGCCGTCGTGTCAGAACGTGGTCCGGCCGGCCGGACCACGTCCGGCCGCCGGAACCGCGCCGCGGCCACCGCCTCCCACGCCCCCGCCGCGACGCTCGCGGCGTGGCGCGCGGCCACGTAGGCGTCGTCGCCGGCGCGGGAGGGGACCAGCGCCGCCAGGAGCCGGCGCATGCCCTCCGGGCTCCCGTCGTAGTCGACGAGCGCGGCGCGCGCAGCGCCGTCGAGCTGCGGCCCTCCCCCGCTGATGCTGACCACCGAGCGGGCGGGCAGCAGCGGCCGGTCGCTCGCCGCGTCGAGCAGGGCCAGCGCGCCGCCCATGCTGTTGCCGACGACGTGCGCGCCGGTCACGTCGAGCACCTCCAGGGTGCGCGCCAGGTGCCGGACCATCCGGCCGAGCGGGTCGACGAAGTCGTGGACCTTGTCCGTGGCCCCGTAGCCGAGCCAGTCGATCGCCAGGACGCGGTGGTCGGGCTCGAGGAGCGGCGCGACGTGCTCCCAGCTCCACCGGGACGAGGCGCCGAACTCCCCGCCGTGGAGCAGCACCACCGGCGGACCCGCGCCCCCGTCGACCACCCCGGTCCGGATACCGTCGACCACGACCGTCCGCTGCGACCAGCCGCCCGGAACCGGGTCCTCGGCGTCAGGCACCGGCGGTCTGCAGCGGCATCCGGTCCCGCAGCACCGGCGCCCCGGGACCGGTGAGGGGGCGCAGGCCCGCGGGGCGGCCCGCCAGCGCCAGCACGAGGTCCTGGCCGGGGCCGCGGACCTCCGGGCCCTCACCCCAGGACCAGTCGACGTCGGCCGCCACCAGCCGGAGGGAGGCCGCCCGCCCGCTGGCACCGGTGAGTCCGTCGTACTCGGTGCTCAGCTGCAGCAGGTCGACCAGCACCGCTCCGACGCACCGGCCGGGAGCCCCAGCGGGCGCGCGACGTCGATCCAGCCGCCTAGGGTCGGCGTCGGCACGATGAACCCGACGACGACGTGCGCGACGACGTCCCGCACCGTCCATCCGGAGCAGAGCGTGGAGGCGGCCCACTGCTCGCTCGTCAGCCCGCGGACGGTGGCGGTGAACGACGCCAGCTCGGCGCCCACCTCCGCGCTCAGGTCCTGGTCCAGCACGGTCATGGAGGGTTACTAGTTCGACGAATCACGTGCGGGAGTTTGGCCCACCTCGCTAATTTTCGCCCCAAGTGATTACTGAGATTGAAGTGCAAGAGTATGTCCGCCGTACTAAAGTAGTCCGTTCGATATGGCCGTAACCACTCCATAACGTCGGTCGGCGCCAGACCCTCCGGCAGTGCCGCGCCCGATTCGCCCAAAGAACAACTACGGTGCCAGCACCGCAGCGCGAGGACACGCGCCGCGTAACGACGAGGCCCTCGTGCTGCGCTGCCGGCGAGTTCTCCGTCACCGCGTGGTGGCGCGGTAACGGATGATGGCGATGCCTGCGGCGAAGAGGAACAGCACGCCGCTGGCTTCGACGGCGAGGTGGGCGATTCCGCCGAAGTCGAAGGCGAGGCGGTGGGCGAGGTAGGCCACGGCGACCCAACGGGCGATGCCGGGGGTGCGCCACAGGGCGATGGCGAACAGCAGGGCGCCGAGGACGGACAGTTGGACGAGGCCGGCGCCGATGAGGACGGATGGGTCGGGGTTGGCGCCCTGCACAGCGTCGGTGAACGACGGATAGGCCTCAGGGGTGAGCAGGGCGACGCCGTGAATGGTGATGTTGAACGCGACGCCGGTGAAGCTGGCGAGCAGTCCAGCGGTAGCCAGTCGCCGCCGTCGGGCGGGCAGGCGGAGGTAGAGGCCGACGAAGCCGAGCAGTTGAAGGATCAGTCCGATGGTCAGGAGCAGGTAGCCGGGGCGGAAGGTGGGTTCGGTGATCCAGTTCGCCCAGGCGGCCCGGTCGGCGGGGTTGACCAGAGCGGCGGGGTTGACCAGTGGGCCGCGCAGCGCCAGACCGATTCCGTAGACGACGGCGGCGGCGGGGATGGCGTAGGCCCAGTGGTGCAGGCTGGCGCTGCCGATCGTGTCATCGGACGAAGTGATCGGAGTGTTGGAGGTGGTGGTCATCGGGAGGTCTCCGGAGAAGTCGAGGAAGGGGTTGGGGCGGGCGGGGCGTCGGGGCTGGCGCCGAGCTGGGCGAGCAGGCTGGCGCGGTCGGCCAGCCCCCAGAGCTCGGCGAGGCGACCGTCGCGGACGCGCCAGAAGTCGTAGCTGTCCCAGGCGAGCTGCTCGCCGGTGGCGGGGACGCCCATGTAGTCACCGACGTGGGTGGCGCAGGTGCGGGTGCGGGTGGCCACCCGGTCACCATCGGCGCTGACGACGATGTCGAGTACCTCGATCCGGGCGTCCGGCAGAGCGTCCAGCTGGGCACGCTGGGCGCTGAGCATGGCATCACGGCCTTGCGGTGCCCGAGGGTCGTGCACGATCAAGTCGGTGGCGATGATGGTGTCCAGTTCGGCGAACCGGCGCGTGTTGAGCAGTTCGGCGAAGGTGGTGACCAGACGGGCGGCGCGGGCAGCGGGTGATTCGGGACCGTCGGCATCGATGCTCACGTGGCTCATGCCGTTGCGCTCGTCGTGGGGTGGGGCAGGAGCCGCACGGCGCGGCGCGACCAGGTCGCGTCGGTGAGTTGGTCGAGCAGGAACAGGGCGACGTCCGCGCGGGCGATGCGGGCGGACAGCCGCATCTGCGGTGCCTCGGCGGCGATCCAGGTGCCGGTGGCCGGTGCGTCGGACAGGGTGGTGGGGCGTACCAGCGTCCAGTCCAAGCCGCTGTCGCGGACGACCTGCTCCTGGGTGGCCTTATCCGCCCACAGGGGCCCGGTGAACAGCTTCGAGCTCCCGATCACCACGGCGCCCAGCGGGCCGGCGAGCCGGTCACCGCCGTCGAGGGCGAAGGAGGTCAGCACAAGCAGGCGGGGCACGCCGTGGCGGTGCATCGCCGCGATGACGTGGTCGGTGCCGCGGGTCAATACGCGCTCACGAGCCCTCGGCGGGGCACCGAGGGCGACGACGACCGCGTCCGCGCCGGCCACGACGTGATCCACGGCTGCCGCGTCGAGGGCGTCGCCGGGCTGGACCCGGACCGGAGCCGCGCCGCGGGACCGGGTGGTCGTGATCTGCGGCGCAGGAAACCGCTGGGGGTAGCGCACCAGCGCGCTGACGGCGTGGCCACGGGCCACGGCCTGCTCGACGACGTGACGGCCGGTGCGGCCGCTGGCGCCGAGGACGGAGATGTGCACAGCAGATCACTCCTCTGCTCAGGTATAATCCGGAGATGACTCCATATAGAGAATCGGAGGTGTCTCCGGTTGTCAAGTCAGAGTTCTGGAGGACGCACGCCACGAGTTGACCCGGGCGCGGCTGCTCGTATGGCCGACGCCCTACCGCGGCTGCCCGCCCTGCCGGTCGAACGGGCGGATGCCGCGCGCAACCGGGCGCTGATCCTCGCCACGGCGGAGCGGCTGTTCACCAAGCACGGTGTGGAGGCAGTGACGATGGACCAGGTCGCCCGCGCTGCCGGTATCGGTCCCGGCACCCTCTACCGGCGGTACCCGAACAAGGGCGCCCTCGCCGAGGGCATCGCCGTGACCTGGACCCTGCGCCTGCAGGACCAGGTGCTGACCCGGCTGGCCGACACCACCCGCAGCCCGAGGAGCGATCTGAGCTGGCTGCTGGTGCGCCTCGTGCACTACAACGAGGAGAACGCACCGCTGCTGGCCGCGCTAGCCGGCTCGGGCGGCGGCACCCATCAACGCCGTTCCGCGTACGTCGGGCCGCTGTACCAGTGGGCGCACGCTGTGGTCACGCTGCTGCTGCGCCGCGCTGTGGACCGCGGCGAGATCGTCAGGTGCGACCCGGAGTTCGTGGCCGACGCCCTGCTGTCGTCGGTCACCATCGACCTGTTCCTGGCCCAACGCGCCCGCGGCTGGACGGTGGAACGGATCGCTGACGGCGCCCGCTGGCTGCTCGGCCGCCTCACCTCGTGAGGCGACCATGCCGGCCCCTGTGAGCATGTCGACCGCAGAGCCGCGCGACCAGTGGTCCGACCCCGGCGGCGACGCGCTCGTGCGACCACTGCCGGACGGTGCGCTGGTGCAGGTAGACGTCCACCGCCACCGCTGACAGCAGTGCGTCGGCGAGCCACTCGAGGTCCACGGCATCTGCGGCCGCCCTCGGGCCTGCTGCCGAACGAATTGCCTCATCGCTGGCGTGTAGCAGGCGTACGACCACAGCGTGGCTCCAGGCGTAGAGCGGTCCTCGTCGGTACTGGCTCCCCGCCTCGCCGAGGCTGACCATAGCCGCCATCAGGGCGGCGTTGTCGCGAGCGAAGTCCAGCATCCGCTGCAGGAACCACTCCAGCCCTGCTGCCGCCGCCGGTTCGTGACCGTCGGCCAGGTGGTCCAGCACATCGCGCTCCAGCGCCAAGGTGCTGTCCACCAGCAGAAACTCGCACAGCGCCGCCTTGTCCCGGAAGTGCCGGTACAGCGTCCCGGGGCCTACGCCGGCACGCTGTGCGATCGCGTTCATCGACACCTCCGCGACCCCGCGTTCAGCGAAGAGCGCCGCGGCGGCCGCCACGATCCGGTCACGGTTTTCCCCGGCGTGCCGGCGCACGTACCCGGCCGGAGGTACCGGCAATCGAGGCCACGACGACCTGCATGGCTCTGCCGGCCCGAAGTCGACCCCGTGATCAACCTCGCGGCGCCCCTCGCCGCCGGATGCGGATCCAGCCCATCGTGCGTCGACCACAACGCCCCTTGACTAGCGGAGAAGTCTCCGCTTTAGTGTCCGTATCGGAGAACTCTCCGATACCGACACCATAGCGTCCGCCCACCGCCGACGCTGTACTGCAGGGAGCCAGCCATGCGCAGAGCCACCACCATCGTCCGCGTCATCACCGGACTGCTCCTCGTGCCCACCGGCGTCAGCAAGCTGGCCGGCACCCCACAGCGCGACCAGTGGGGCGACGGCGGCTGGCAGCTCATCACCGCCCTCCGCGAGACCGACTACCTCTGGCAGGCCATGGGCGTGATGGAACTGCTCATCGCCGCCGCCCTCATCTCCGGCCGGTTCGTCCCGCTCGCCGTGGCCGCCCTGGCGCCGCTGGCCGTCAACCTGATCGGCTTCCACACCATCGTCGACCGCACGCTCAACGCCGCCGTGCCTCCGGCGATCCTGGTCGTGGCCGGCACCGCTTACCTGCTGTGGACCTACCGGCGCACCTACGCGCCGCTGCTGCAGGCCCGCACTCCTGCACCCGCCGGAACCACGACCGCAGCCCCGGGCAGCCAGGCTCGCTGAACCCCCACTACCGAAGGAGAGTCGCGTGAAAGCTCTGCAGCTCACCGGCAGCACTGGCCGGGACGCCTTCGCCCTCACCCACCTCGCCAACCCCACCCCTGGCCCCGCCCATGTCCTGATCAGGGTCGAAGCGGCGGGCGTCAACTACGGCGACCTGCTCCTGACCAGCGCCGCGACGTCGCCTCAGCCGGTCGTCCCGGGCTATGCCGTCGCCGGCACCGTCACCGCCGTCGGACCCGGCGTGCCCACCGCCCTCATCGGTACCCGCGTCGTCGCCCCACTGACCTCGCCCGGCGGCTACGCCGAACAAGCCGTCACCCCGGCCGTCCTCGCCGTACCGCTGCCGCCGGCCGTCGAGGCCACCACCGCCGTCGCCATCCCGATCCAAGGTCTCACCTCTTACCTCGCCCTTCGCGACACCGCCCAGCTGGCCGCGGACGACGGGGGCCTCATCACCGCCGCCGCCGGCGGAGTTGGACACCTCGCCGTGCAACTAGCTCGCCTGCTCGGCGCCCGCCGCGTCGTCGCCGCCGTCGGCTCGCCGGACAAGGCGCCGGTCGCACATCACCTCGGCGCCGACGACGTGATCATCACACGCGACCCCGACGCCGCCCGGACATTGCCTCCACCTCCCCCGGCGGAGCACGGCGTCGAGCAGCAGCTCTCGCAGCTCTGCGGGTTTTCAGGATCTCCCTCGGCGGAGAATCTCGCCACCTCGACGCCGGCCCGGCGCACGACGAGGTTGAGCAGCTCGACCCCGTCCTCCTCGGATGCGGCGGGAGCGCGTGCCGGCGGTGGCAGCGGCTCGGCGACGGGCTCGGGCAGCCGGATCACCTCAAATCCGCGGCCGGTCACGGGGTGGATCAGCCCTTCCTCCGCCAACAGGACCGCGGCCCGGTGAGCCGTGCCGACGGCGACCCCGTGCTCGGCAGCGAGCTGTTTCCGCCCGGGCAGGAACGACCCTATCGGCAGCGATCCGGCCGTCATCTGAGCCGCAGCAGGGCGGCCACCCGCTCGTACGGGTGCGGCGCGCAGGAGGGCTGGACGGCCGCGCCGGGCTCGGGCCGCGCCGTGTAGTAGCGGAGCGTCGTCGTGCCACCGCCGCCGTGCCCGAGTCGGCCGGCGACTGTCCGCGGATTGACGCCCACGGAGATCAACTCGGTAGCGGAGCAGTGCCTCAGCTTGTGGATGGAAGTGTGGATGCCCAGCCGGCGGACGAGATCGCTGTACCGCTGGCTCACCGAGTCCGGAAGCAGGTGCTTGCCCCCGTCCGGGACGTTGGAGAACACCTACGCGTCGCCGGGCAGCTCGACGTCGAGCGCGGCGGCGCGCTCCTCGCACCGCTGACGATGCTCGCCGAGCAACGCGAGCGTGTCGGGGTCGACGGCGATCCGGCGCTTCTGGTGGTCCTTGGTGTCCCTCTCGCCGACTCGCTTGCCGCGCTGCCAGATGCTCCGCCGGACCCACAGGACACCGGCGACCAGGTCGACGTCCCGCCAGCGCAGCGCGCACAGTTCACCCCGCCGCGCCCCGCTGACCATCGCCACCCACAGCAGCAGGGCCCACTCAGGGTCTGACCACGCCTCACCCAGGATCCGGGCCGCCTCGGCGGCCGTCGGGGGCCGCGGGTCGGGCTTGGGGGCCGGCGGCGGCTCGGCCTGCCCGATCGGGCTGGCCCCGATCCACCGCCAGCGGACGGCCTTGCGCAGCGCACCGCTGAGGATGAGGTGGATCTGCCGGATCGTCGAGTCGCCGAGCGGGCGGCAGACGTGCGGGCCGCAGCGGTCGTCGCATTCGTGCTCGACGGCCGTCCGGTGGTCGATCCGTGGGCGCCGGTCGCAGTGGTCCCGGCACCGGCGCAGCTCGGCGTAGAAGGAATCGAACAGGTCCGCGTCGAGGGCGCCGACGGGCTCGGCCCCGATCAGCGGGCGGATGTGCTTGGGCCGCGTAGCTGACGTACGTGCTCAGCGTAGCCGGCGCGAGCTTCGTCAGCTCGAAGTGCCGGTCGAGCATCTGGTTGACCGTCGCGCTGGTCCGCGGGTTCCGGCGCTCGTCGACCTGGTTGAGCAGCCGGACCCGAGCGGCCTCCGCCTGTGCGCCCGCGTTCGGGCCCGGCGGGATGATCTCGACCAGGTCGTGTCGACGGCCGGACACAGGGTCCTTGCCGGCGTAGATGCGAACCCGGAGTGCGCCACTCGGAAGCTGGTCGACGGCACCGCGGGTGCGCTTCCGCCGGGCCGACCTCGGGGACACAACAGACACTCCAGCGGCCTGTTTGTGTCATGAGTGGTGTCACAGAGACGGAAGGGCGAGCGGGGTTCAGAGCGTTGTCGCTGCTCGGAGGGGTGGGCCCCCGGGGGATCGAACCCCGAACCCGCGGACTCCCGCGCGGTTCTCGTGGTCAGTGACGAGCACCTGCGGTGAGCTGGCCTCTTGTTCCTACCGACAAGCGGTTGCTTGTGGTTCCTGTGGGGCGTGAGCCAACGTTACGAGTCCCAATAGTGTCCCCGTCAGCCATTGCCACGGCGGTAGTGGTGCCGGCTCCCGATCGACCTGGCGCAGTGCGTACCCCGCTCAGACGGAGGGCTCAACGCCTCGACTGTAGGTGGTCACGCTTGGCGCTGCGCATGCGGCTGTCGCGCTCGCAACGCCACATATCCACTGTTCCCTGAGCGCCGTCACAGGCGCAACAGGCCGCTGCCGACGCAATGCTGAATAGTGTCAGTCGTTGACGGGGTCTAGTCTGTGCGCGTGAGCCAGTCCTCGGTCTTGACGCAGGTCCTTGTAGCCGCCGCCAAGCGTATGAAATCTGACTTTGACGCTTCCGCCGCCATTCAGCACCGGGGCGGCAAAGGTAGTGCACGAGAGCGGATTCTGCTCGACTTTCTTCACAAGTACCTTCCCGAAAACGTTCGCGCGTCGGGCTCCGCCGAGATTGTCGCAACGAACGGCGAGACCAGCGGACAGATGGACATTGTTATACATGACCCGAAAGTTCCGCCGTTGTATGACAATGAAGGTCACCGCATCCTGCCGGTAGAGTGCGTCTACGCCGTGATTGAGGTGAAATCAAGGCTCGACGCCCGAGAGCTGGCCAAATCACGGGCAAGCATTACGAAGGTGAAGCGCATGCCAAAAACGGCCTTCTTTCCGCAAATGTACATACAAAGACCGACTGTGTACGGCAGGCAGTACGAGGGCTATTTTCCCACTTTTGGATACATTTTCGCTTACGACAGCAATGACCTGAGGAGTATGATCGATATTGAACTCCTAAAGTCGCTTGCTCTCGAGCCGTACGACGAACGCCTAGACGCGTTGTGGGTACTCGGCAAGGGCGTCTGCAATTGGGTCCATCCGGTAACCCATGCACCCGGCACAAATTCTGAGCCGGGTTTGTATTTTGGAATAGGTGACGCAGGCGAACACGATGTTTTGATCAACCTTGTGTTGACCGTTTGCACCGTCATGGCACAGGTATTTATGCCGCCATTCAACTTCATCACGTATGCCGCAGACGCTACATTCTCTGATAATACCGTGCTACGTGGACCGCTGGACTATCCGGGTCCATTACAGCCCCTGCCGCAAAATCACGCAGCAAAGAGTCTTGGCAATCCCCTCGGACCAATTGAGCCAAACTAGAAGGACACGGCAACAATCATTTGCTTTCCGGCGACTTCTACCGCCCGGAACAAGATCGAAAACTCTGGTTGGTGCCAATCCCCTACCGTCGACTGCCGTCAGCTACGTGGAAACCCATCACCGTCCTGTCCGCTCGTCCGACCGCGACGCGCTGACCAGTTCCGGTTTGAGCGGAAGAGGTGCAGCTTCGCCCAGCATGAACCGATCGACCTGTCCCTGTCGCCACCCCGGCCCCCGTGCAGGTGGTGGCGCGAACGACTGCCGTTGGGCGCTCACGTTGTGCCAAGCTACCTGACATGAGTTGGACTCCAGATGCTTCGTTAGGCCGCCACCTGCCGGGTGGGACTTCGCAAAGCTTGACCTTAGCGCTCAGAATTGGCGTTAACAATCTACAGGTCCAGCGAGACCTGATTGGCACGAAACACGAAATCCGCTTCCAAGATACGATTTGCTTTATCAGCTATCCGCATCAGCCACCAAGACTGGATTCTCGATCAAGCTCTGCCGATATACCAGTTGGTATAGATTGGATTGAGGTCGAGGTTGACCTCAAGACAGCTTTTTCCGGACGAGAGTTCTGCTCTACCAGTAACACTGATGACCCCGTGGCGGCTCAAGCACTTACTCAATTCAAGGCCGCCGCAGACCTAGGAATGGGGCTTGCAGAAAAATACCTAGACAGGCTGCGCACCTACTTTGGCCAAGCCTGGGTCGCCTCTTCCGCTTCACGCGGTCGGCTAGTGCTTCCACTAGAGGTATGCAGCCCTAGTGGCGAGAGACGTAGTGCACCTTTTGGATACGGACCAGCTCGATTGCGGTCTCGATCGTTCCAACCAGTGTCTATTGACCAGCACAAATTTCTAGAAGGTTGGATCAAGAGTAAAAGTAGGAGCGACTTTGCCGAGCTGCTCTTGGCCGACGCTAAGAACTTGAGAGACCAAGAAGCGCCAGACTGGCGCCAAGTAGTTTTGATGTCAGCCATCACTTGCGAAGTAAAGGTGAAGCGCACTCTACTGTTTGTCGCGACGGAGGATCAGAAACCCATTGTCGACCTCCTCCTAAATCACCCACGCCGGTATACGATGGCGGCCGTTACGTTGTTCAGCTCAGGACTGAAGGCCGTATGCGGCAAGTCACTGGCCGAAGATCGACCCGACCTGTACTCGGCCGTTGAGCGCCTTTTTCGCGACAGAAACTTGGTGGCCCATAGCGGCGGCAAGGAGGTATCAGCAACTACGTTTTTCAAGCATGTCAACACCGCCGAGCAGGCCTTCCATTACCTTGACTTTATTGAGCGACAGAAACTCTACGGATCTTCTCCGACAATCTAAGCTGATATATCACTTGCCTGCCAGGCACGCCATCGCGCCGCCGACATGGCTCCGGCGCCGCTTCCCTGCAGGTCAAGCGCCCATCGCCGTCCGGGCTCGTCCGCGGTCCTTTGGAGCGGTTGTCACTCAGTTGGTTACTTACTAGCGGCCGGCTGACCAGCTCGCACCGCTCCCCCGCCGGTCCCGTCTCCCGACCACGACGGGGCTCGTGCGGCATCCCGTCGACCTGGCGTAGCCCGACCACGCGGCGGCCCGGGGGCAGCCCTCGACGCACCGCGACGTACCTCGTACAGCTCTGCCCCCGGGTCGTCGTGTGGTAGCCCTCGGGGAGGTCGATGGGATGCCGCACCCTGCCTCCGCCAACCGCAACATGCCACCTACCGCGGCCATCCCGGAGACCTGCCCGCCCGGCGAGGGCGTAGGGCTTTACCAAGAAGATTAGTTAGGGTCCGACTCCGCCCATCCTAAATCAATAGAGCGAGTGAAACCCACCGCAGAAACCTCCTGAGCCCAAAGGGTCAGACCGCAGATTGGGCAATCAAACTCTTCAGGGTGCGCAACCCGCTTAACACCGACGTTTGACGCTTCATCAGCGTCTACGGCGGCTATTTCAGAGCCATGCAGTAGCCATCCAGTATTACCACATGCAGGACACTCTTCATGCGTAATATAATATGAGTAACCTCCTTCACTCAAGGATGAGTTTTTGCCCTTGGCGTTTGTGAGAGATGGGAACAACGCCTTCATCTGCAAAGGCGTCAAAGTGCTATACCGTCTAGAGAACTCTCTTCGAGCATCGGCAATCTTGCCGATTGCTCGCATCCTGGCTGAGTCTTTGTCATCTTCCGCTAGTCGGCGCGCAACGTCTTCGTAGGGCGTCCACATTTCGTAGGGCGACCGCTCCCTCGTACGAGCACCTGCCGCCGGAACTGAATTCTCGTGCATCCACTCAATTAGCCTCACCATGATGGCCATGCTTCTAGCCGCATCGTCTACGTCAACAAGTCCTGCATGCACCGCTGCATTGCGATTGACCACAATAACTTTATCTGATGCCGCAGAATACGGGAAGTTTGGCCATACCCAGCTCATTCTTCGAGCAGCTTCGGCGAAAGTTACTGTTGGAAAGTCGACAGCTGGTCCAAACTCTCGCAACCCAGCTAGAGCCTTGAGCGCATCGTCGGTCGGACGAGAATCGAGAACTAGAATAGGACTGCGAGCGATCAGACACCCTTTCATCACCACCTCGACGGCGATGCCGGCGGCCGAAGCAACATTGTTTGGAAACTCGTCGTTCTCCACGAAAAGACTTAATGCCTGCCTTGCGGTGCTTGAGCCATGTGCAATCATCGCCGTAGCCAAGTTGGGAAACTCGTCGGTTCTCTTATAGAGCACGTCTCTCCCACTGGATAACTAACAGCCACTTCTCGCGAGCTGAACGCACAATAGCGCGAAGGCGTAAGCGAGCAGCCGCGCGCCGCGCGGGGACCGGCCGGAGGCCGCACGCCCCGCGCGAGCGCTTGCGGCTGCATCGGACACAGCGCCGCGCGCCGCCCGTCAGGGCGGCGCCTTGAACAAGAAGGGAAAGTCTGAACACAGCGGCCGTCGGCCAGGTGGTGTAGTCGTGGGACACGCTTGACAGGCCGTACTAGCTGCGCAGACGTGCCGTGGCCGGTGGATGCCTGGTGGTACCAATGACACAGGAACGGCGATCTCCGGGGCGGCGGTCAGCGCGGCCAGTAGTCTGCTGACTCGGGCGGACGGCTGGAGGTGGGCGCCTTGGTTCGTGCGGCGCACGCCCGCGATCGGATCATCGCTGAGGTCGAGGAGCGGATCAGCTCAGGTGAGTTGCGGCCGGGTGATCTCTTGGACTCAGAAGCGGTTCTGACTGCACGCCACGGAGTCGCGCGGGGCACAGTGCGGAGCGCGTTAGTCAAGCTCGCAGATGACGGTCAGATCGAGTCAGCCCCCGGTAAAGGATGGTTCGTACGTGCAGCCCATGGCGCGGACGTTGCACCGAGCACACTGAGCGTCCCGGCGGTCGTGGAGCAGCTCCGACACGAGTTGCGGTCTGGCTCATATCGGGACGGTGATCGGTACATGAGCGAGAAGGACCTCTGTGAGCGGTTCGGGCTGACGCGGCATGGAGCGCGCACCGCTCTCGCCACGCTGGAAGCGCAAGGGCTCGTGGTGGCTGCCCAAGGACGGGGCCGGTTCGTCTCGCTCAAATGAGAGCGCTACCGGCTGCCGCCGATCGCGGGACCCTTGGGCCACATCTGCGTGAGCTGGTGCGGGGTCAGTGGGGTTCGGTAGGCGGCTCGGATGATCGCGGTCGCGTCGCTGCGCGGGGCAGTGTCGGCGAGCCTAACGAACCAGTCGATGCCCGCCGGGTAGGACCAGAGGTAGGAGCGCAGCAGGGGGTCTGCTCCGCGGTCGGACAGCATGTCGGCGATGGCCCTGTCGCTCCAGAACGGGACGTGCGACTTGGCGAACGCGATGCAGTCGGCGATCGGGGTGCCGTCGTTGATGGCGATGTGCAGCTGAGCGCGCACGAGTTCCACGTAGTGAGCGAGCCGTACTCGCGCCGTCAGGAGCTGGTCAGTGGGTTGGACGAACAGGGGCAGTGCTTGGGCCAGTCCCTCGAAGAGGACTTGCTGCTGCGCGTGAACCGACGTGATGCGGACCCATGGGACGTCGTCGCGCTGGCACTCCTGTGCCAGGGACGCGCACTGAAGCCCGTGGCCCAGGACCTCGTGGAGGGCGAACTGCCGTGCCTGGACCTCGGTGAAGCTGGCGTTGCGCGAGTTGATTCGCATGCGGACGTCGGAGCCGGCGCCGTCAAGCCAGTAGGCCCAGTACACGTCGAGGTCGACGTGCTCGACGCTCAGGCTGAACGGTGCGTCGGTGTCGGCAAGTCGCCTGACGTCGTCCTCCAAGTCGCTGGCGTACTTCTGGATCACGTCGGCTGCATCGGAGGGGTCAACCGGCTTCTCCACCTGCTTGAGCGCCTCAGCGCTGTCAGACCCCCACGTGACACCGAGACCGGCGAGCGCCTCGACGGCTGTGGTGCGGACGCCGTCGACGTAGTCATCGGTCCAGCCGACCACCGGACAGCCCTGGGTGGCTTGCACGTAGTCGTCGAGCGGTTGACGTGCACCGAGGAGCGCGTCCAGGTAGGCCAGCGCAGACCCGAGCCGATCAGCAATGTGTGCGCACTCTGGGCGGGCATCGGCTTCGACCAACAGGTCGTGTAGCTGGCCGCGGACTGCGATCCGATCAGTTGCCGTGACGTCATCGGCGCTGCTGGGATGGCAGTCGAAGTCCACAACGGGCGGAGCTCCGCGAGCCACCTCGTAGCGGTTCCACGAGCGGAGTACCGCTTCGGTGAGGTCGCGCAGCGTCACGCGGGCTCCCATCTCAGGGTCGCGTACTGGTTGGGCTGGAGGTGGTCACGGGTGAAGGTCATGACCACATCGTCGCCATCGTAGTCCCAGGAAACCGACTCCTGCGCCATAGTTTCGGTGCCGTCGGGAAGCTCTTCAGTGGCGGTGATACCCATGCACTCCTTCAGGCCTTCGTGTCGGACGCGCAACGTGTACTGGCTCGTGTATCGGGCGAATGCCTGGCGCCAGTAGAAATCTTGACGGAACTCAGCGCCTGAACAGGTGTACCCGAAGTTCGCCGTTTCGCCGGGCTGGATCGGCGGGGAGAGCTGGCATGCGAACTTGGCAATATTGTCGGCGGTGTGCAGACGCTGAATCGCGTTTCGCGTGGGTCCTTCACGGAGTGCCACGAGTTCAAGTTTGCTGCGGCTGTGCTGGAACCACAGATCCCGGGGTGCCCGGTGCACGGGTCGTTCGGTGAGATTTAACGAGTGGTAACGGTAGGTCACCGAGCAGATACCATCGGCTTGAATAAGCAGGTCGATTGAGAGCGTGAGGTCAACCAGGTTGCCCGCGAGTGCTGCGATTTCGGCAGCTTCATCGGGTGGTAGCCGAAGGATGTGGCCCAGGTCCTCCACCTTGCGTGCCAGCAGCTCGGGCAGCGGTGCGGTGCGCAGGTCGGTGGTCGCTCGGGCGCTCGTGGGCCGGCCGGAGCCGGGAGGGCGTCTCCCCCAGGACGAGCCGTCCGCGTCGGGGTTCGCCAGTCCGGCCTTGACGCTGCGGGTCAGCTCCGACGTGAAGCTGTCGGCCGCCGGGCCCTCGCCACCGTGTGGACAGGGCGCCCTGCACGGCTCGAAGAGCTGCTCGACCGTCCATTCCGGGAACATCTTTTCCAGCACGCGGCAGTGGTCCGGGTACGGAAGCTTCTTGACGTCGCCCTTCATCCACCGGAACAGCTGCGCCCGGCTCGGGTAGGAGCCGACGAGCGCAGGATCGAGGATCTTGGCCGCCTTGTCGTACTCGCGACAGAACGTCCGGTAGACGGTCCAGCGGCGCGCGCGGAGCGCGTCCTTCAGTCGCACATGCGGATCTTCCACGCGCCCTCCCCGACGGCCGCTCGTCGGCGAACGTAACACCTAGATGAGACCGCCATGCGACGTTTCGAGACATAGCCGCACCGGATGCGATCTTCCCGGTAGTGCGTTGCAACGTCCTTGAGCTGCATCTTTGAGGAGCAAGACAGCAGCACCACCAGGGCGACGGAGGGCAACCTCCCGAACACCACTTGTAGCTGTACATGTCGACATGTACAGTCGAGGTGTGCCTTGGTGGAGCACCTAGGACGAACAAGGAGGAGCGATGCAGAACATCCCGGTCGTGCTCGACGGCTACCGCATGACGGTGGTCGAACCCCCCGCCCCCAAGCTGCGCGAGGACGGATCGTTCGTCACCAACCGCGAGGGAGTGCGCCAGTTCGTGGTGCACGTCTTCGCCAAGGTCCGCCCCGGCCCCGACGGGCGCACCCCGAAGGGTGAGGAGATCAAGGTGACCCTGGAGACCGACCCCGGCGACGGGTTCGAGGAGGGCACCCGCGTGGCCCTGGTCGGCCCCCGCGTCTCGCCCTACGAGATCAAGAGCGACAACGGCCGGGTCACCTCGGGCCTGTCGTTCCGCGCCGTTGGTCTGGCCCCGGCCGCACCGGCTCCCGGCCCGCGCGGCGAGAAGTAGCACCAACCCGCGGCCCCGGCCGCACCAGCACCACCCGCCCCCTTGGGCGGAGCACGATTCCCGGCGCCGATCCGGCCGCCGATGAGTTCTTTGACAATTCCACAGTGGATACACCTATGCCCAAAACCGGCCCGCAACCGCGCGCCGGACAACGAATTCTGACCCCAGAAAGGGGGGTGTGATGACTTGTGACGGGTGTTCGGGATCGGGGGCGTGTGACCCGTGCGACGGCTACGGCACGCTGCCCGATTCCTACCCCAACGCCGGTGATGGCGCCGACTGCGGCCTGTGCGCGGCCGATGGGGTGTGCATCGCCTGCGGCGGCACCGGAACCACCAACCGCACCACCCACGGCACGACCGACATCGACGAGTTCGAGGACGTGAACCCATGAACACAACGACAAACAACAACAAGACCCGCCCGACAGCGGGCGTCGGGCGCCTGGTGCGCCGACTGGAGCGCGAGCGCCGCCGCTGGACCCTGCGCCAGGACGGCCCGGAGCTGGTCGCCACCGAGCAGGCGTGGCGCGCCGGAGTCGCCGAGGGCCTGCGCCTGGCCCAGACCGCCATCCGCAAGGGCGTCTGAGACATGGCCACCGCGTCAGACACCTACCGGGCCGCGCGGAGCTGGCAGCGCCGCCGCGCCGACAACCGGGCCATCGCCCGCTTCGCCGAATTCTGGGCCGCCCTCCAGCAAGTCGGCGACGTCCTGGCCGAAGCCGAGAAGCTCGCCAAGAACGCAGGCGACGGCAGCTCGTGGCGCGGGGCCGGGGATCGGCGGCACTGGAACGTCGCCACCGCCGACGAGGTCCGCTCCGCCGTGCGCGGCTGCCGCAACTCCCTGCGCGTGCTCTCAGGGCAGGCCAAGCGGTTCGAGCCCGAACTCATCGTCAAGGACTGGAGGCGCTAACCCATGTCCCACTCCGCCGATCGCGTCGTCGACGAACTCGACACCGCGATGCGCCGCCTCCGCGAAGCCATGCGCGGCATTCCGATCCGCCGCGGAAGCTTCCGCAACACCCACACCAACCTCGTCCGCGACGTCGCGAAAGCCACCACGATGATGGACGCCGCCCGCCCGCTGCTCCGCAAGAAGTAGCCGGGCTAGCAATCCCCGTAATTCCCGGGCCGGGACGCACTGATTCCGCTTGCGTCCCGGCCCGTTCCATGTCCACACCTGCTTCAGGAGCGCTTTCTCATGTTCACCACCACCAAGCACCACCCGACCACCCGCGGCCGGCACGGCACCATCGCCGCCCGCACCTCGACCCGATCCACCGGCGCCGAGTGGCGCGCCCTGGCCTGGCTCGCCCGTCACCCGCTGTTCTGGCTCGTCCCCGCCGGCCTGCTGGCCGCCGTCCGCACCTGGGGCCCCGTCCTCGTCCCCGCCATACTCGGCGCGCTGCTCGTGGCGGCGCTCGTCTGGTGGCGAGCGCACCCGCCCTCCTACGACCGATTCATCGCCCCCCGGGTCCGCTCGACCTGGCGGCGCTGGACCACCTACCGCGGCCGGCGCTGGACCGGCGTCCTCGCCGACTGCGAACTCACCCGCGACACCCGCACCGGCCGCCCCCTCGTCCCCCGCGTCCTGCGGGTCCGCGCGGTCACCCCCTCGATCGACCGGGTCACCGTCCGGATGGTCCGCGGACAGCACCTCGACCTGTGGACCGAACGCGCCGCCGTCCTCGGCGACGCGCTGGGCGCGCACCGAGTCACCACCACCCGCGTCCGCCCCGGTGTCCTGGCCCTGGTCGTCGAGCGCCGGATGCCCTTCACGACCACTGTCCCGGCGACGCCGATCCCGGGCCGGGTCGATGAGGTCGACCTCAACGGCCTCGACGTCGGTGACACCGAGACTGGCGCGCCGTTCCTGCTTCGCATCCGCGGCAAGCACGTCCTAGTCGTCGGCCGGTCGGGCTCGGGAAAGGGCTCGCTGCTGTGGGGGCCCCTGCGCGCGATGGCCCCGCTGATCCGCGACGGCCTCGTGCGGCTGTGGGTCATTGACCTCAAGGGCGGCACGGAGACCGACCGTGGGGAGCCGCTGTTCCACCGCTGGGCCACAAGCGCGTCGGACGCGGTCGACCTGCTCACCGACTTCCGCGACTCCATGCGCGACCGCCAGGAGTGGATGCGCACCAACGGCGTCCGCACCTCACCCATCACCCGCGAGACCCCGATCGAGCTGCTGGTCATCGACGAACTCGCGATGCTCACCGCCTACGGCGAGCGCTCCGACGTGCGCGAGTCCCTGCGGCTGCTCGCCGAGGTCCTGACCCAGGGCCGCGCGGCGGACCACACGGTCCTGGGCTACGTCCAGGAACCGACCAAGGACGTCGTCGACGTCCGGGACCTGTTCACCACCCGGCTCTGCCTCGCCGTCACCGCGGCCAGCCACGTCGACATGGCGCTCGGCGACGGCGCCCGCGACCGCGGGGCTCTCGCGGATCAGATCCCCGGCGATGAGGCGCACGCCGGGATCGGGTTCGTCCTCGACGACATCACCCGCGCCCCGATCCGGTTCCGCGCCGGCTGGGTCTCCGACCGCGACATCAACGAGCTCGTGCACCGGGCCACCCCCGGCACCCGCCACCTGCACCCCATCCCCACCGACGACCCCGCCGACCACGACGGAAACGACCACGACCGCGACGACGAGCGCGGAAAGGAGCACGCATCATGAACGACTACGCCACCACCCGGGCCGGCGAAGCCCGCCGGCTCACTACCGCCGCCGCGCTGGTCTGCGGGCTCGCCCTGCTCGCCGCCCTGGTCCCCGCCATCGAGCACGCCGCCAACCTCATTGTCAGCACCGCCGTCGGGCTAGCCCTGGCCGTGCTCGCCGTCCGGCGCCTCGCCCGTTGGGCTCGGGAGCGTCGCGAGGACCGCACTGACGCGATCACCGCCGCCCGCTGGCGCGCTCAGCACGCCCCGCACCTGCTCGACGGCACCGACCGCACCCACCTGGCCGCCGCCTACCTGTTGGCCCGACCGGGGCCCGCGGCTGTTGTCAAGGAGGCGGCGTGATGTGGGAGACCACTACCTGGGCCTTCGCGACCTGGTTCAAGGGAACTGTCCTGCTCGCGGTGCTCGTGGCCGGCTGCTGGTGGTGGTTCGGCACCGGCTCCGGCGCCCTGGTCCTGGCCGTCATCGCCGCGGTGCTGGTCGAGATCCACCTGACCCGGCTGCTCGTGCGGGAGTGGACCCACGAAGCGTCCTTCCGCTGGTGGTGGGGCGCATGACCAGTACCCGCCGCCGACCCGGGCTGCGACCGACCCCGCGCACCGGATCGTTCGCACCGGTCGCGCACGTCCCAATTCCGCGGCCCCGGGGTGGCCGGCAGGAAGCGCTATTCGGCGACCCGGCCACCCCCGGCCCGGCCCGGGAGCAGCGTGCCGACCGATCCACCACCGACCCGGAGCTGATCGCCACCGTGCTCCGGCTCGCGATCAGCCCCGGTTACCTGCTGCTCGGGCCCGCTGAGCGTGTCGTGCGCATGCTCGACGGCCGGGTCGGGGCGCGTGGGGTCGATGTCGACCCGGTGCCCGGGTTCGAGGCCGACACCGTCGCCCAGCTCCTCGACTCCCACTACCTGCGCCTGGGCGGAACTCGACAGGTCACCCACGCCGGCCGCGTCGTCGCCGCCACCACCGTGACCGTCCCGACCGCCGGGCGGCGGCTGCTCGACCGCTGGACCACCACCCACACCATCGCAAAGGCCACTCGATGACCACACACCCTCAGCGCGGAACCCGAGGCCGCCCGACGACCACACCAACGCCCGCCGCCCAACTGATCAGCAAGTACGACCGACACCAGCTCGACGTCATCACCCACCTCAACGACCCCGCCCGCCCCCTGATCGCCTTCGACACCAGCGCCCGCATCTGCCGCACCGAACCCGCACCCGGCCGGGGGCTGTTCCATCTCACCTGCCTACAGATCGTCGCCGACCTGCCCGCCCCCACCACGGAAGCCGTGATCAGCCTGCTGGATCTGGACGTGATCGCCTCCGATCGGCGAGTGCAGGTCCTCGACCGCGACGACCAACCCCGCACCGGCTGGGTACTGCGCCTGACCCAGCGGGGACGTGCCCTGCACCACGCCATCACCACACAGCGCGACACCCGCGGCGCCGGCACTCGGGACGAGTCGTGAACGCCCCCGTCCACGAGCACCCCGCCACCGCACACGACACCGCGCATGGCGCCGTGCTCGACCTGGTGACCGCCCGGCTCCGCGACCGCGACTTCCCCACCTGGCGCGCCCAGGTCGACGCCACCAAGGGCTGCGCTGCGCCCATTCACCTCACCGGATCCTCCGCCGTGCTCGATCGCGACGGGGCCGTGCTCCTCGAACGTGCCGGGACCGTGCTCGCCCCGTGCGGCAACCGCCGCGAAGCGGTCTGCCCGGCCTGCTCGGACCGCTACGCCGCCGACGCCTTCCACCTGCTGCGCGCTGGCCTGGCCGGAGACGCCACCAAGAACATCCCGGCCAGCGTGACCGACCGGCCGCGGGCGTTCCTGACCCTCACCGCCCCGTCATTCGGGCCGGTGCACTCGCGCAAGATCACTGCGCGCGGGTTGGTCGTGCCGTGCCGGTGCGGGGAACACCACCACGTCGACGACCCCCGCGTCGGGACCGCGGTCGACCCGGACACCTACGACTACCAAGCCGCCGTCCTGTGGCAGGCCCACGCCGGCCAGCTCTGGGGCCGGTTCACCACCGCCCTACGCCGCGCCCTAGCCGCCCAGCTCGGGGTAACCGTCCGCGACTTCCGCAACCACGCCCGACTGTCCTACGCGAAGGTCGCGGAGTACCAACGCCGCGGACTGGTCCACTTCCACGCCGTGATCCGCCTAGATGGACCCGAGGGCCCTGCCGACCCGGCACCGCCCGGGATCGGCCCTGACGAGCTGCGCACCGCCGTGCAGCACGCCGCCCGCACCGCCACGATCACCACCACCCGACCCGACGGCACCCCGCTCGTGCTCGGCTGGGGCAGCCAACTCGACCTGCGCCCGGTCACCTCAGCCGCCCAGCGTCAAGTGGAGGACGCCGACGGGACGCTCACCGACACCGCGTTGGCCGGCTACATCGCCAAGTACGCCACCAAGGGCACCGGCGCCACCTCCGGCACCGACCGGCCACTCCGGGAGATCGACCACCTCGACCACCTCGACGTGACTCCGCACCACGCAACGATGATCCGCACTGCCTGGGACCTCGGCGGCCAGGAACGGTACGAGGAGCTGAACCTGCGGCGCTGGGCCCACATGCTCGCGTTCCGCGGCCACTTCCTGACCAAGTCGCAGCGGTACTCGGTGACCTTCCGCGCCATCCGCGCCGACCGCCGTCTCTGGCGCCTGGTCCAAGACCTCACCGAGCTGGGCGCCCGCACCGACGACCCCAACGACATCTCACCCGACCCCACCAGCGTGACGGTGATCAACGAGTGGTGGCCCGTCCGGTTCGGCCACCGCGACGACGGCGAACGGGAGTTGGCCGCCGCCATCGCCGAGAAGCACCGCTCTCGGCGACGTTCCGCCGCGAGTCCAAGGAGTGCACCGTGACCATCACGACAGACCAGAACCGCACGGAGCGCTCCTCCCTGCTCGCCCCGCTGTGGACCGTGCAGGACGTGTCGGAGTACCTGCGGGTGCCGGTGCAGACGCTCTACTCGTGGCGGTCACAGGGCTCGGGACCGCCGGCTCGACGGGTCGGGAAGTACCTCCGCTACCGGCCGACGGACGTGGTGCGCTGGCTGGAGTCGCTGGACGACGGGACTGCCTGATGCCTCGTCCACCGCTGCCGCTGGGCAGCTACGGGAAGATCACGAGTTGGCGGGATGGCTCAGGCTGGATCGCGCGGGCGAAGTTCCGCGACTTCGACGGTGTGGCGCGTCTGGTCAAACGGCGGGGCCGGACCAAGGCGGCGGCAGAACGGGCGCTGCGGGCCGCGCTCGTTGACCGGCAGGCGCCGGCTCAGGCATCGGAGGTCACGCCCGCTACCTCGTTCGGCAAGGTCGCTGACCTGTGGCTCGCAGAGGTCGAACGCGCCGTTGACGCCGGTCGGAGGAGCCCCGGCACGCTCGACACGTACGGCTCCATCCTGCGCCGCCACGTCCGGCCGGCGCTCGGGGAACTGCGGGTGCGGGAGGTGACGACGCCGGTCGTCGACCGCGCGCTGATGGCGATCACCAAGCGCTCGGTGGCCGGCGCCCGGACCGCCAAGATCGTGATCTCGCAGACGATGCGGTACGCCGCTCGGCACGGCGCGGTGACGGTGAACCCGGTGCGGGAGGTCGGCCGAATCGAGAGCACGCCGAAGCGCCGGCCCCGCTCGCTCACCGTCGACGAGCGGCGCGCCTGGCTCGACGCGGTGGAGGACAGCGAGAAGGCGCGGACGTGGGACTTGCCGGACCTCACGCGGATGATGCTCGCGACCGGGTGCCGGATCGGTGAGTGCCTGGCGATCGGCTGGGCTCAGGTCGACCTGGACGACGCGACGGTCGACGTGTGCTGGCGGCTCGTGCGCCGGACCGGCATCGGGCTGCTGCGGCTGCCGTCCACCAAATCCGGTGAGGACGGCGAGCGGCTGATCCCGCTTCCGAGCTGGGCCGTCACGATGCTGAAGCGGCGCCGGCTCGCGATCGGGGCCGGCGTGGAACCGGTGTTCCCCGATTCGCTCGGCAACTGGCGCGACCCGGCGAACGTCCGCCGGATCTGGCGGGAGGTGCAGGCGGAATCGGAGCACGAGGGCTTCGTAAGTCACACCCTGCGCAAGACCGTCGCGACGTTCCTCGACGACGCGGACGTGTCCGCACGGAAGATCAGTGACCAGCTGGGGCACTCCAAGGTCAGCATGACGCAGGACCGCTACCTCGGTCGCAAGCTGACCGACCGGCACACCGCGGAAGTTCTCGAAGGGCTCTTCGCTACGGAGTCCCCAGAAGCCAAAAGGGTCCCAAAGGTGTCCCGTGATCTTGACGCGGCGGAGGGCGTGGAGCCGTGACCAGCACGTCTGGTGGGCCCCCGGGGGATCGAACCCCGAACCCGCGGATTAAAAGTCCGCTGCTCTGCCGGTTGAGCTAGAGGCCCCCGCCCACCCGGACGACGGGTGGGCGGTGCCAGCGTACGGGTCACGGCGCTGGGCCGGGGGGCGGTGCGGCGCCGTGATCCGACCCGTGCCTCAGCTCGGTGCGTCGGCCTTGGAGAGGAAGCGGTCGTACAGCAGCGCCGCCGCCGCGCCGCCCACGATCGGGCCGACGAGGTACACCCAGAACTGGGTGTACTGCCCCGCGATGAGGGCCGGGCCGAGGGCTCGGGCGGGGTTGACCGCGCCGCCGGTGATGGGGCCGGCGATGAGCACGCCGACGGCCAGGGCGGAGCCGACCGCGATCGGGGCGACGCCGGCGGGAACGCGTTCGTCGGTCGCGACGGACACGACGACGAACACCAGCACGAACGTCACCAGCGCCTCGACGAGGACGGCCTGGCCCCCGCTGATCGTGGCGCCGGGGATGGTGGCGGCCAGGTTCCCGTCGACCCGGCCCGGCTCGCCGTGCACGGCCCACGTCGCCAGCGCGCCCAGCACGGCGCCGACGACCTGGGCGACGAGGTAGGCGGGCACGTAGCGCCACGGGAACCGGCCCGTGACGGCCAGGCCCAGGGTGACGGCCGGGTTCACGTGGCCGCCCGACACGTGCCCGATGGAGGCGACGACGACGAGCAGCGCGAGGCCGAACGCGAGGGGGGTGGCGAGCGAGTCGAAGGTCGGGCCGGCCACCGGCCGGTCCAGCAGCGCGGCGACGGCGACGGAGGTGCCGGCGAAGACGAGCACGAAGGTGCCGACGGCCTCCGCGACCGCGGCGGCGGCCATGTTCGCGCCGATCCGGCTGCCGTAGAGGCCGGAGCGGTCGGTGGTGTCCTGCGGTGTCATCGTGGCTCCCGGGGGGAAGGGCGCCCGCCCGGATGGCGGAACGTCGGAGTCATGAGTCGAAGGCGTTACCCCGATCGGCCGAGTCGCAACCGGGGCGTCCCCGCCGGCCGGGCCCGGCCGCGCCGCGGCGGCAGGCATGATGGAGGGGCCATGACCACCGCCACCCGCTACCGGCCGCTCACGATCGGCCCGTACACCTCCCCCACCCCCGTCGTGCTCGCCCCGATGGCCGGCATCACCAACGCCGGGTTCCGGCGCCTGTGCCGTGAGCAGGGCGCCGGCTTCTACGTCTGCGAGATGATCACCTCGCGGGGTCTGGTGGAGAAGAACCCGCTGACCCGCCGGATGATCCAGTTCGCGCCCGACGAGCAGCCGCGGTCGATGCAGCTCTACGGCGTCGACCCCGTGGCGATGGGTCGCGCGGTGCGGATCGTCGCCGACGAGGGCCTGGCCGACCACATCGACATGAACTTCGGCTGCCCCGTCCCCAAGGTCACCCGCCGCGGCGGGGGTGCGGCGCTGCCCTACAAGCGGCGGCTGTTCGAGGCGATCGTGCGCGCCGCCGTCGACAACGCGGGGCCGCTGCCCGTCACGGTGAAGATGCGCATCGGCATCGACGACGAACGGCGCACCTTCCTCGACGCCGGGCGCCGGGCGGTCGACGCGGGGGTCAAGGCCGTCGCGCTGCACGCCCGCACCGCCGCGCAGCGCTACTCCGGCACGGCCGACTGGTCGGCCATCGCGCGCCTGCGCGACGCCCTGCCGGCCGAGGTGCCGGTGCTCGGCAACGGCGACATCTTCTCCGCGGCCGACGCGCTCGCGATGGTCGACCGCACCGGCTGCGACGGCGTCGTGGTCGGCCGGGGCTGCCTGGGCCGGCCGTGGCTGTTCGGCGACCTGGAGGCGGCGTTCGCCGGGCGCCCGCTGCCGCAGGCCCCGACGCTGGGGGAGGTCGCGGCGACCCTGCGCCGGCACGCCGTCCTGCTCCAGGAGCACATGGGCGAGGGCAAGGGCATCCGCGACGTGCGCAAGCACATCGCCTGGTACCTGAAGGGCTTCCCGGTCGGCCCGGAGGTGCGCCGGCGCCTCGGGCTGGTCGACAGCCTCGACGAGCTCGACGAGCTGCTCGCCGGGCTCGATCCGCACGAGCCCTTCCCCTCCGACGCCGACGGCCCCCGCGGGCGGCAGGGCTCGCCCGGCCGCGTGGTGCTGCCCGAGCGCTGGCTCGACGACCCCGATGACGCCACCGTGCCGCTGGGTGCGGACCTGGACCACTCCGGCGGCTGAGCCGCCCCGCGCGCCGCCCGCCTCGAACGGGTCGTCCCGTTCAAGCCGGCCCGGGCGACCGCCGACCCGACGGGTGCGGAGGCGAGGTGGTCATGAGCACGACGACGGGGGCGGCGACGCCGTGGGCGGTGGCCCGGCACACGGCGGCGGCCGAGGAGCTGGCCGCCGCCGGGCGCTGGGAGGAGGCCTACCGCCACCTGCGCTCGGCGGTGCAGCTGCTCAACGGGTGCGCCCCGGCGGACGAGCTGGACCGCCTGCGCCGCGAGCACGCCGAGGCGGCCGAGCTGGCGCGGCGCGACGGGCTCACCGCGACCTGGAACCGCCGCTACCTCGACGAGCGGCTGCTCGCGCTCGTCCACGCCCCGGCCACCCGGTCCGGCCTGTCGGTCGCGATCGTGGACGCCGACCACTTCAAGCAGGTCAACGACCGGTTCGGCCACCTGTTCGGCGACCGCGTGCTGCAGCGGCTCGTCGCGCTGCTCGGGGCCGACCTGCCCGCCGGGGCGTTCTGCGCCCGCTACGGCGGCGAGGAGTTCGCGCTGGTCCTGCCCGAGCACGACCTCGTCGCGGCCGTGGCGGTGTGCGAGGCCGCCCGCGAGCGCGTCGACCGCCACGCGTGGGCCGAGCTGGACCCGGAGCTGCGCGTCACCGTGAGCGCCGGCGTCGCGCACAGCGGGGTGCACCCGCCCGGGGTGGAGCGGCTCGTCGGCGCCGCCGACCAGCTGCTGTACACGGCGAAGGCCGCCGGTCGCAACGCCGTCGCCTTCCGCGACCCCGGGACGGGCCTGGTCCGGCTGGCCGGGGAGGCCGGGGGTCGGCGGGGGGTCCCGCAGGGCGTCCGGGCCGGGGTCCGCCCGTGAGCCGGGGCGCCGGGCTCCGCCGCCGGCGCCCCTCACCCGGGCGAGGGTTCATCACGGGTTCACGCGGGGACCGGGCCACGGCGGACCGACCTGGCTACGCTCGCGGGATGCGGGACGCGTACCAGGAGCAGCTGGAAGGGCTGGCCGACGGGCTGGCCGGGATGTGCGACCAGGTCGCGGAGGCGATGGAGAAGGCCACGCGCTCGCTGCTGGAGGCCGACCTGCAGCTGGCGGAGGAGGTGATCACCTCCGACGTCCGGATCGACGACCTGCGGGCCGCCGCCGAGGAGCGGGCGTTCGCGCTGCTGGCGCTGCAGGCGCCGGTGGCCACCGACCTGCGCACCGTCATCTCCGCCATCCACGGCGCCGGGGACATCGAGCGCATGGGCGACCTCGCCCTGCACGTCGCGCAGGCCGCCCGCCGCCGGCACCCGCAGCCGGTGCTGCCGGCCGAGGTCGCCCCGTACTTCGCCGAGATGGGCCGGGTCGGCTGCGCGCTCGCCACGAAGGCCGGTGAGGTGATCCGCACCCGCGACCTGGAGCGCGCCGCCCAGCTGGAGTCCGACGACGACGCGATGGACGACCTGCACCGGCACATGTTCACGGTGCTGATGGACCGCGAGTGGAGCCACGGCGTCGGCCCGGCGGTCGACATCACCCTGCTCGCCCGCTTCTACGAGCGCTACGCCGACCACGCCGTCGCCGTCGCGCGGCGGATCGTCTACGTCGTCACCGGGCGGATGCCCGGTCCGCTCACGGTCTGACGCCGTGGTCCCCGCCCCCCTGGCCCAGCAGCTCGTGCAGCTCCGGGAGCTGCTCGGGGAGATGTGCGTGTTCGCGGCCGGCTCACTGCAGCAGGCGACGACGGCGCTGCTCGAGGACCGCGAGCGCCTCGCGGTGCGCGTGATCGGCCGGGAGGCCGAGCTCGCGGCGCTGTACCTGCGCGTCGAGGAGCTGGCCGGCGACGCGCTGCTGTTCCACCACCCGGTGGCCGGCGACCTGCGCGCGGTCGTGTCCGCGATCCGCTCGGCCGGGGACGTCGAGCGGATGGGCCGGCTCGCCCGGCACGTGGCCGAGGCCGTCGAGCGCCGCGCGCCGCAGCCGGCGCTGCCGCCGGAGGTGCGCGAGGACTTCGCCGAGATGGGCCGCCTGGCGGTCCGCCTCGCCGTCGACGCCGCCGACGTCGTGCGGTCCCGCGACGTCGTCCGCGCCGTCGGGCTCGACGGCGACGACGACGCGATGGACGGGCTGCACCGGCGGATGTTCGAGGTGCTCATGGCCCCGGACTGGCCGCACGGGGTCCCCGCCGCCGTCGAGATCACGCTGCTCGCGCGCTGGTACGAGCGGTTCGCCGACCACGCCGTCGCCGTGGCGCGCGAGACGGTCTACGCCGTCACCGGTCAGGAGCCGGACGCCGTTCCCATCTGAGGCCGGCCGCGGGGACGGTGGCACGGCCGCCGGACCGGGTCGATGACGGCGACGTGACCGACGTCGCCGTCCGCCCGCTGGAGCCGGACGACCGGGCGGACGTCCGGCGGATCCACGCCGCGGGCATCGCGACCGGTGACGCCGCGTTCGAGACCGAGGTTCCCGACCAGGCCGTCCTGGACGCGTGGCTGCCCGGGCACCGGTGGGTGGCGCAGGTCGACGGGCGGGTGGCCGGCCGGGCGTCGGCGGAGCGCGTGTCGGACCGCATCGGCCGGCACCACGGGGTGTGGCGCGACACGGTGCTGACGGAGCGGCGCCGCACCGACTAGCGCGCGGGCAGCAGCTCGGCCACCAGGGCGCGGACCCGGGCGTCGATGTCGTCGCGGATCGGGCGGACGACGTCCGCGCCCTGTCCGGCGGGGTCGTCGAGCGCCCAGTCCAGGTAGCGCTTCCCGGGGAACACCGGGCAGGCGTCGCCGCAGCCCATCGTGACGACGACGTCGGAGGCCCCGACGGCGTCGGTGGTGAGGATCTTCGGGTGCTCGCCGGCGAGGTCGATGCCGAGCTCGGCCATGACCTCGCGGACGGCCGGGTCGATCGCGTCGGCGGGCGCGGACCCGGCGCTGCGCACCTCCACCGCGTCGCCGCCGTGGTGGCGCAGCAGCGCGGCCGCCATCTGCGAGCGGCCCGCGTTGTGGACGCAGACGAACAGGACGGAGGGGACGGCCATCGGGCACCTTCCGGGTGGGCGGACGTGACGGGCCGGCGGCGCTGCTGCTGCCCGTCGGGGTGGGCGCCGACCGGGTCGTCGTGCCGCGGGAGCCGGGCCGGGCCCGGACGGCGGCGGGGCCGGGAGCGGTGTCGCCCCCGGCCCCGCCGTGTCCTGTCGGCTCAGCCGAAGCGGCCCGAGACGTAGTCCTCGGTGGCCTTCTGCTTCGGCGACGAGAAGATCGTCTTGGTCTCGTCCATCTCCACGAGCTTGCCGGGCTTGCCGGTGCCCTCGATGTTGAAGAACCCGGTGTAGTCGCTCACCCGGGCGGCCTGCTGCATGTTGTGGGTGACGATGACGATCGTGTAGTCCTGCTTGAGCTCGTTGATCAGGTCCTCGATCGCGAGCGTGGAGATCGGGTCCAGCGCGGAGCACGGCTCGTCCATCAGGAGCACGTCGGGCTGCACGGCGATCGCGCGGGCGATGCACAGGCGCTGCTGCTGCCCGCCGGACAGGCCCGAGCCCGGCTTGTCGAGCCGGTCCTTGACCTCGTTCCACAGGTTCGCGCCGCGCAGCGACTTCTCGACGAGCTGGTCGGTGGCGCTCTTGCTCATCCGCTTGCTGTTCAGCCGCTGGCCAGCGATCACGTTGTCGTAGATCGACATCGTGGGGAACGGGTTGGGCCGCTGGAACACCATGCCGATCTGGCGGCGGACGGTCACCGGGTCGATGCCCGGGCCGTAGAGGTTCTTGCCGTCGAGCTCCAGCTGGCCCTCGACGTACGCGCCGGGGATCACCTCGTGCATGCGGTTGATCGACCGCAGGTAGGTCGACTTCCCGCAGCCCGAGGGCCCGATCAGGGCGGTGACCGTCTTCGGTCGGATGGACATGTTGACGCCCTCGACCGCGCGGAACGAGCCGTAGTAGATGCTGAGGTTCTTGGCGTCGATCGCCTTGCCCATGGTGTCGGTCCTCTATCTGGTCTTGGGGGCGAACAGCCGGGCGATGAGCCGGGCCAGCAGGTTGAGCAGCATGACGACGACGATCAGGACGAGCGCCGCGGCCCAGGCCCGGTCGATGCCCGGCTGCGGCGGGACGCCGGGGCTCGAGTAGGAGCGGTAGGCGAACACGGGCAGGGTGGCCATCTGACCGTCGAACGGGTTGAGGTTCACCCCGGTGGTGAGACCGACGGTGACCAGCAGCGGCGCCGTCTCGCCGATGACGCGGGCGATGGCCAGCGTGATGCCCGAGGCGATGCCGGCGATCGCGGTGGGGATGACGACCTTGACGATGGTGCGCCAGCGCGGCACGCCGAGCGCGAACGCCGCCTCGCGCAGCTCGTTCGGCACGATCTTGAGCATCTCCTCGGTGGCCCGCACGACCACCGGGATCATGAGCACGCTCAGACCGATCGCGCCGATGAAGCCGAACCGGGTGCCCGGGCCCAGCAGCTGGGCGAACAGCGCCGCCGCGAACAGGCCCGCGACGATCGACGGGATGCCGGTCATGACGTCGACGAAGAACGTGATCGCCCGGGCCAGCCGGCCGCGGCCGTACTCGACCAGGTAGATGGCGGTGAGCATGCCGATCGGGACCGACATCAGGGTCGCGAGGGCCGTGATGATCAGCGTGCCCATGATGGCGTGGTAGATGCCCCCGCCCTCGCCGACGATGCCGCGCATCGAGGAGTTGAACAGCTCGGCGTCGAGCCGGGCGACTCCGTTGCCGATCACGGTGACGACGAGGGACACGAGCGGGACCAGCGCCAGGAGGAACGCCGCGGTGACGATGACCGTGACGAGGCGGTCGAGCGCCTTGCGCGGGCCCTCGACCCTCCGGGACACCGCGTAGAGGACCGCGGCGAACACGACGACGGTGACGACGACGAAGCCACCGGCGTTGAAGCCCACCAGCGCCAGCAGCACGCCGACGACCGCGGCCACGCCGGCGAGCATGACGGGCGGGGTCCAGGACGGCAGCCGGCCCGACTCCCGGACCTCCCCGGCGGGGGCGGGCGTCGGCGCCGGGCCGCGCTTCTCGGTGTCGACGGACATCAGTTGGCCCCCGAGAACTCGCGGCGTCGGTTGATGATGTAGCGGGCGAGCGAGTTCACGGCCAGCGTGATGAGGAACAGCACCAGCCCGGACGCGATGAGCGTGTTGACCTCGATGCCGGTGGACTCCGGGAACTCCAGCGCGATGTTCGCGGCGATCGTCGCCGGGTTGGCCGAGCTGATCAGGTTGAACGTGACGACGTTCGCGACGGACAGCACGATCGCCACGGCCATCGTCTCCCCGAGCGCACGTCCGAGGCCGAGCATGGAGCCGCTGATGATGCCGGAGCGCCCGAAGGGCAGCACGGCCATGCGGATCATCTCCCAGCGCGTGGCCCCGAGGGCGAGCGCCGCCTCCTCGTGCAGCTTGGGCGTCTGCAGGAACACCTCGCGCGCCACGGAGGTGATGATCGGCAGGATCATCACGGCGAGCACGAGGCCGACGACCAGCATCGTGCGGCCGGTGCTGGAGACCGGACCGGCGAACAGCGGGATGAACCCGAGGTTGCGCTCCAGCCAACCCATCAGCGGCACGGTGGCGGGCGCGAGGACCGCGATGCCCCACAGGCCGTAGACGATGCTGGGCACGGCCGCGAGCAGGTCGATGACGTAGCCGAGGCCCTGGGAGAGCCGGCGCGGCGCGAAGTGCGTGATGAACAGCGCCACGGCGACCGCGAGCGGGGTGGCGATCACCAGGGCGATGAACGCCGACAGCAGGGTGCCGAACACCAGCGGCCAGATGTAGACGACGAGGCCGCCGCCGGGGAGGTCCTCGCTCGGTGCGACCAGGGCCGGGAACGCCTGGAGGAGGAGGAACGCGGCGACGGCGGCCAGGACCACCAGGATCAGGCTGCCGGAGCCGGTGGAGAGACCGGCGAAGATGCGGTCCCCGCGCTGGACGACGGGTTTCGCCGTCGCGGTGGAGGACGTCGCCGGCGGGGCCGGCTCCTTGCTGACGTCGGTGGTCATGGGGTCCTTCCGGGTGGCACGGGCCGGGACGAGCGGAGAGGCCCGGACGGTCATCAGTGTGACGACCGTCCGGGCCGGTCACCAGGTGATCCCCACCTCGGCCCTCGGACGGGCGGTGGTCAGGCGCCGCCGATGGCGTCGACGGCCGGCTGGAACGTGCTGCGCTGGGCGTCCGACAGCGGGGCGGAACCGGCGGTCTCGGCGGACGCCGCCTGGCCCTCCTCGCTGAGGATGTAGTCCATGAACGCCCCGACGAGCTCGGCCTGCGCCGGGTCCTCGTACTGGGTGCAGGCGATCTCGTAGGACACCAGCACGATCGGGTAGGCGCCCGACTCGGTGGTGTCGCGGGCGAGGTCGTAGGCGAAGCTGTTGGCGCCCCGGCCCTCGACCCGCGGCGAGGCCTCGACGATGGCGGCCGCGGCCTCCGGCGTCGGGGCGACGAACTCGCTGCCGACGCCGACGCTGGCGACGCCCAGCTCGCCGGCCTGGCTGGCGTCGGCGTAGCCGATGGTGCCGTTGCCGCCGCCGACCGCGCCGACGACGCCCGAGGTGCCCTGGGCCGCCTCGCCGCCGGGGACCGGCCAGTCGCCGCTGGCCTCGTAGGTCCAGTCGGCGGGGGCCGCCGCGACCAGGTACTCGGTGAAGTTCTCCGTGGTGCCGGACTCGTCGGCCCGGTTGACCGGGGTGATCGCCAGGTCGGGCAGCGTCGCACCGGGGTTGTCCGCGGCGATGGCCGGGTCGTTCCAGTTGGTGATCTGCTGGTTGAAGATCCGGGCGATCGTGGCCGGGGCGAGGTTGAGCTGGTCGACGCCCTCCAGGTTGTAGATCACCGCGATCGGCGAGATGTAGCCGGGGAACTCCACGACGTTGTCGGCGCCGCCGCAGCGCTCCTGCGCCGCCGGCAGCTCCTCCTCGTCGAGGTAGGCGTCGCTGCCGATGAAGGCCGCACCGCCCGCGATGAACTGGTCGCGCCCCGCACCCGACCCGGTGGCGTTGTAGTTCACGGTGGCGTCGGGGTTGGCCCCGATGAAGCCGGCGATCCAGGCCTGCATGGCGGCCTCCTGCGAGGACGCGCCCTCCCCGGAGATGGTGCCCTCCAGCCCGGCCGGCGCGGCGGCGCCGCCGGAGGCGGGGGCACCCCCGGCGGGGGCCTCGTTCGCGGCGCCGCAGCCGGCGAGGAACAGGGCGCCCGTGGTGGCGATGCCCACCGCGGCCACCCGGGCGCGAGCGCTGTGCCGCACGATCTTCACGTGTTTCCTCCGTCGATCAGTTCCCGGAAGGGGGAGTGCGGCTCGGGGTGGCCGCTCGGTCGCAGACGCTAGGTAGCGCCGGTGCACGCGCGACTCCATGTGGGTGAACGAGGGATGAACACCTCGACCGTCGTGAGGCACGACACCCGTTCGCCGGCGCCGTGATCAGCCCGTGACCAGCGGGTTCCGTATCGGGCCGGAGGTGACGGAAGAGTGAACGAGCGGTAGCGCTGCGGTCACGATCGGCCCAGTGCCGAGGCGTAGAGGGCGTCGACGTGACGCCGGACGAAGCCCAGCCGGCGGTAGACGCGGATCGCGGCCGCGTTGTCGGACTCCACGTAGAGGATGACCTCGCGGGACCCGCCGGCGTGCAGGTGCGCCAGCCCGGCCGCCGTGAGCGCGGTCCCCAGCCCGCTGCCGTGCGCGGCCGGGTCGACCCCGAGCACGTACACCTCGCCCAGGCGCTCGCTGTGCCGCTTCGTCCAGTGGTAGCCCAGCAGCCGGCCGCCGTCGTCGACGGCCAGCAGGAAGCCCGCCGGGTCGAACCACGGCTCGGCCTCCCGCTCGCGGACCTGGTCCAACCCCCAGCCGCCCTGCTCCGGGTGCCAGGAGAACGCTGCGTTGTTGACCCGCAGGAACTCGGCCTCGTCGACGCCCACCACGAACGGCCGCACCACGACCCCGGGCGGGAACGCCGGAGCGGGCGGCGGCTCGGGCAGGTCCAGGTGCATCTGCCACAGGGCCCGGACCTGCGCCAGGCCCAGGCGCGCGGCCAGCGCGACCGCACCCGGGTGCTCGCCGTGGGCCCACACCCGCAGGGCCCCGCCGGTGGCGTCGAGCAGCTCGCGGGCCAGGCGGGTGCCGAGGCCGGCGCGGCGGTGGTCGGGGTGCACGACCAGCTCGGCCGGACCCCCGTCGGCGCGGGCGTCGACGTGGGCGAACCCCACGAGCGCGCCGCCCTCGCGGGCGAGCAGGTGGCGGGCGCCGCCGCGCAGCGCGCGCAGCACCTCGTCGGACAGGGGGGCGCTGCCGTCGACGGCCGTGGCGGCCGAGGCGAGCGCCCGGACCTCCGCCGCTCCGGCGTCGTCGAGCCCGTCGTCCCAGCGCAGCTCGGCCACGGGTCAGAGGCTACGCGCCACCCGGTCGTCGGCGTCCTCGTCGTCCTCCACCGCGGCGAGGGCGTTGCGGCCCGGCCGCACGAACTTGTAGCCGACGTTGCGCACCGTGCCGATCATCTGCTCGTGCTCGGTGCCGAGCTTCGCGCGCAGCCGCCGCACGTGGACGTCGACGGTGCGGGTGCCGCCGAAGAAGTCGTAGCCCCACACCTCCTGGAGCAGCTGGGCCCGGGTGAAGACCCGGCCCGCGTGCTGCGCCAGGTACTTGAGCAGCTCGAACTCCTTGTAGGTGAGCTCCAGGAGCCGACCGCGCAGGCGGGCCGCGTAGGTGGCCTCGTCGATCACGAGCTCGCCCAGGACCAGCGCGCCCCCGGCCGCGGCGTCGCCGCCCGGGCGGGCGGCCAGCAGCCGCAGCCGGGCGTCCACCTCGGCGGGCCCGGCCGTGGGCAGCAGGATCTCGTCCACCACCCACTCCCCCGACACCGCGACGAGCCCGCCCTCGGTGAGCACGGCGACGACCGGGACGCCGGACCCGGTGCTGCCCAGCAGCCGGCACAGGCTGCGGGCGGCGACCAGGTCGGTGCGGGCGTCGACCAGCACCGCGTCGTGGGGTCCGGCGTCGAGCAGGGCGGCGACCTCGGGGGCGGCGGTGCGCACCCCGTGGGGCAGCAGGGCCAGGGCGGGGAGCACCGCGCCCGGGTCGGGATCGGCCGTCAGCAGCAGCAGCTCCACGCCACACTCCTCGTCTCCGCGTGCTCGTCCCGGTGCGCACGGGCACTGGACGGCGGGCGACGCTGACGCACCGTTCACCTCCGCGTGACATGACGTCAACCCGGATCGCGGGTGAGGATAACCCGTCCCGGCGCCGATCACGACCCTCGCGGTGCAGGTCACGCCGCTCGTCGCCCGGCAGCGCCCGGTGGCCGGGCGCGCGGCGGCCCGCCCGGCCGGGCCCGCGCGGGGCGCCGGGGGGCGGCGCCTCTACCGTCTGGAGCGGACCGGACACCGGACGCGGAGGTCGTCGTGAAGCGCGTGATCATCGGGCTCCTGGTGCTCGTCGGGGTGCTCGTCGGGGTCGACTACGCCGCGGCGGCCCTGGCCGAGTCGGCCGTGTCGCGGCAGATGCGCTCCCAGATCGGTCTGCCGAACGACCCGGACGTGCGGATCAACGGCTTCCCGTTCACCACCCAGGCGCTGGCGGGCACCTACTCCAGCATCGACGTCGCCGCCGACCGGCTGGCCGTCGGCCCGCTGCAGGAGGTCGAGGTCGTGGCCCAGCTGCGCGACGTCGTCGCCCCGCTCTCGGAGGTGCTCGGCTCGGGACCGCGGTCGCTGCGGGTCGGCTCGGCCGACGGCACCGTCCGCGTCGGCGCCGACGACATCGAGCGCGTCGTCGGCGGCCTCGAGCGGCTGCGCATCGAGACCGTGGACGCCCGGCTGCTCGCCGACCTCGTCGAGGACGGCGGCGACCCGGCGCTGAGCGACCTCGACCCGGACCGGGCCGCCCGGCTCGTGGGCACCACGCAGCTCCTCGGCACGGAGACCGAGGTGGCCGTCGTCGTCGCCCTGCAGCTCGACGACGGTGGGACCGTCCGGATCGTCCCGCAGGACGTGCGCCTGGGCGACGGCGACGAGCCGCTCCCGGACGCCGTCCAGGAGGCCGTGAGCGGGCGCTTCGCGGTCGCCATCGACCCCGGCACCCTGCCCCTGCGGGTCGTGCCCGAGGAGCTGCGCGCCGTCGACGGCGTGCTGGAGGTCAGCGGCAGCGCCACCGACCTGGTCCTCGGGGCCGGCGCCGCGGCCGCCTCGGGCTGACCCCGCGGCGCGTGACGCTCGTCCGACCCTCGGGAGGACGCTCCCGCGGAGCGGGAACCTCGGCTACCCTCACCGACGTGTACCGGCCGCTCACCCGACGTCGCGCAGTGGACCTGTGCCGCGTCGGCAGCTGCCTCTGTCGCCGCTCCTGAAGCGCCCGCGCGTCCGCACCCGCCCGGCCAGGAGCCCCGCCGCGTCCGTCCCGGGCCCCGTCGGACCCGCCCGGCCCCGGTACCCCCGCGCCCGGCCGTCCGCCGCGCCCCGCGCCGCCCGGCCGCGCCGCGCGCCCCTCCGCACCGCCACCGTCCGCACGCACCGCAACCCGCAGGGAGCAGAAGCATGAGTCGCGAGGACGTCCTCGTCACCGCCGAGTGGGCCGAGAAGAACCTCGGCGCCGACGGCATCGTGTTCCTCGAGGTCGACGAGGACACCACCGCCTACGACAGCGGCCACCTGGCCGGTGCCGTGCGCATCAACTGGACCACCGAGCTGCAGGACCCGGTGCGCCGCGACATCGTCGACGCCGAGCAGTTCGGCGCGCTGCTCTCGGCCAAGGGCGTGGGCAACGACGACACCGTCGTGCTCTACGGCGGCAACAACAACTGGTTCGCCGCCTACGCCTACTGGCAGTTCAAGCTCTACGGCCACGCCGACGTCAAGCTGCTCGACGGCGGGCGCAAGAAGTGGGAGCTCGACGGCCGCCCGCTCACCACCGAGGTGGCGGCGCGCCCCGCCACCACCTACACCGCGAAGCCCGCCGACCCCTCGATCCGCGCCTTCCGCGACGAGGTCGTCGAGGCCATCGGGACCAAGAACCTGGTCGACGTCCGCTCGCCCGACGAGTTCTCCGGCAAGATCCTCGCGCCGGCGCACCTGCCGCAGGAGCAGTCGCAGCGGCCGGGCCACATCCCCACGGCCATCAACATCCCGTGGAGCAAGGCGGCCAACGAGGACGGCACGTTCAAGTCCGACGAGGAGCTGGCGAAGCTCTACGGCGAGCAGGGCTTCGACGGCTCGCGCGCCACCATCGCCTACTGCCGCATCGGCGAGCGGTCGTCGCACACCTGGGTGGTGCTGCACGAGCTGCTCGGCCACTCCGACGTGAAGAACTACGACGGCAGCTGGACCGAGTACGGCTCGCTCATCGGCGTGCCGATCGAGCTCGGCGCAGGGGGCAAGTGATGTGCGGCGCCCCGAAGCAGACCCCGGTCCTGCCCGCGGGCACGGACCTGACCAAGGAGACCGTGCTCGCCGGGCGCGTGCTGGCCGACGGCGAGCCGGTGGGCGGCGCCTTCGTGCGGCTGCTCGACGGCTCCGGTGAGTTCACCGCCGAGGTCGTGGCCTCGGCCAGCGGCGACTTCCGCTTCTTCGCCGCCCCGGGCACCTGGACCCTGCGCGCCCTGAGCCGGGCGGGCAACGGCCAGGCCGACGTCCGGGCCGACGCCCCGGGCCTGCACGAGACCGAGGTCCTGGTCGCCTGACCCCTCCGCCGTTGCAGGAAGGCCACCTTCACGCGAGGAGCGTGCGTGAAGGTGGCCTTCCTGCGACCGGGGGTAGGGTCGCGCGCGTGCAGTGGTTCTTCACCGGGCTCCTCGTCGCCCTGAGCGCGGGGATCGCCGGCTACACCGGCTGGCTGCTGCGGCGGCTGTTCACGACCGAGCCGCCGGAGTCCTCGTCGTGACCGATCCGCGCGAGATCACGACGAACGCCGCGCCGGACTCCCCGCGGCGCAACCGGCCCCGCTTCGAGGACCTGCCCGTCCCCGACGACACGGCCAACCTCCGGGAGGGCCCGGACCTGCACCACGACTGCCTCGGGCTGCTCCCGCTGGTCGGGGTGTGGCGCGGCGCCGGGGAGGTCGCCTACCCGACGATCGACACGGCGCAGTACGGCCAGCAGCTCGTGTTCGCCCACGACGGGCGGCCCTTCCTGTCCTACGAGGCCCGCGCCTGGATCCTCGACGACGACGGCGCCGTGGTGCGGCCCGCCGCCCGCGAGACCGGGTTCTGGCGGCCGCAGCCGGGCGGCGAGCTGGAGGTGCTGATCACCCACTCCACCGGCATCAGCGAGCTGTTCTACGGCCGCGCGCTGGACCTGCGCTCGTGGGAGATCCGCACCGACGCCGTCGTCCGCACGGCCACGGCGAAGGACGTGCAGGCCTCGCACCGGCTCTACGGGCTGGTCGACGGCGGCGACCTCGCCTACGTCGACGAGCGGGCGATGATGGGGCAGCCGCTGCAGCCCCACCTGTCCGCCCGGCTGCAGCGCATCGCCGGCTAGGCGGTCCCGCCCGCGCCGGGGCCGGTGCGGCGGGGGCGGGTCAGGGGCGGTCGGTCCCGGCGGCGGGACGGCCGGGCACCGGGGCCAGGACGGTCGGGTCGACCGGGCGCACCGCGCCGCCCGACCCGGGCCGCTCCGGCGCTCCCCGCTCGGACGCCGGTCGCTCGGACACCGCCCGCTCGGACACCGTCCGCGGCGGGGCCGGGGGCGCCTCCGGGGGGCGCGCCCCCGCGGGCGGGGCCTCGCGCCCGGGGGTCCGGAACAGGTCGCTGGGCTCCGGCGCGGCCGCCGCGGTCCGCTCGGCCGGGTCGCCGGTCACGGCCGGGTAGGCGCCCGTGGGGAGGCGGTGGGCGGGTCGGCCCGGCTCGCGGTGCGCCTCCGCCGGGTCGCCCCCGGCCGGTGGCGCCCCCGACGCGTCCTTCCGGCCGGCCGCGGGGTCCTCCCCGCCCGGCCCGGCGGACGTCGGGGCGCCCCCGTTCCGCGTCCCCGGCGCCGACTGCGGTCCCCGGGACGCCGACGAACCGGAGGTGGGCGGACTCGGCAGGGCGGTGCCCGGGGCCGATCCGTTCGCCCCGCCCGACCCGTCGCCGTCGCCGCGCCCGCCCGTCCGGCGGGTGTCCAGGGCGTCGGGGTCGACGTGCGCGCTGCTCAGGGCCGGGCGCGGCTCGCCGGGACGGACCGGGCGGTCCTCCTCGGCGCCCCGCGCGGCGGGGCCGCGGGCGTCGTCCGCGGTCGACGGGGCCGGCTCCCGGGGGCCGGTGGGCGGGGGACCGGCGGGGTCGGGGCGGCGCTGGGCCGGGCCGGTGGGGCCCGCGCCGGGCCGGACCGGAGGGGGCGGCACCGGCCCGAGGGGGCCGCGGTCGCCGGACGGCGGGGCGGGCGCGGGGACGCCGGGCGCGGGCGCCCCGGCGGGCCGGCCGGGCTCGGCGCCGGGGCCGGGGGGCGGGCCGGGCCACCGGTCCGGGCCGTACCGGGCCGGCATCGCGGCGGTGGGCGCGGCGAGCATGCCCTCCAGCTGCCCGCGCATGCGCATCAGCTCGGCGAGGACGTTGTCGCGCTGCCGGACCAGGTCGGCGAGCTGCGCGCGCACGCCGTCGGTCTCGGCCCGGGCCGCCCGCTGCGCGTTGCGCCGGATCTCCGCGGCCTCGGCCTCCGCCTCGGCGAGGATGCTCTCCATGCGGTCGGTGAACCCGCCGATCTGGTCGCCCTCGGGCAGGCCGGGCCGGGGGCGCGGGGTGGGGCGCGGGACGGGACCGGGCGGGGCGGGTGACTGGCTGCGGGCGGCGTCGAGGTCGGCGCGCATCCGGGCGAACACCCGCTGGAGGCGCTCGACGTGCTCGTCGACCTGCCGGCGGTCGTAGCCGCGCAGCACCACGGCGAAGCGGGGGGTGGCGGGGAGCCCCGCGTCGTCCGCCATGTGCGCCTCCCCGAGCGTGCCGTCACGGAACTCCACCGAGGGTAGGGGAACCACGGCGCCCCTGACCCGGTCTTTCCCCCGGTCGAGCATACCGATGCGCCGGCCGGCGTGCGCTCTACCATCGAGGGCGTGGACACCTCGCACCGGCTCGACGACCCCGACGGGGACACCGCACTCCGCACCACCGCCCTGCGCACGACCCTGCACGAGCGCGGGCTGCGGATGACCCCGCAGCGGCAGCTCGTGCTCGACGCCGTCCGCGAGCTGGGGCACGCCACGCCGGAGCAGATCTGCACGCGCGTGCAGCGGGTGGCGCCCGCGGTCAACATCACCACCGTGTACCGGACCCTGGACCTGATGGAGGAGCTCGGGCTGGTCCGCCACACCCACCTCGGCCACGGCGCCCCGAGCTACTCCGAGCGCGAGCACCAGCACGTGCACCTGGTGTGCCACGACTGCGGGACGGTCGTCGAGACCCGGCCGGAGCTGCTGGAGCAGCTCGCCGAGCGGCTGCGCGGCGCGTCGGGCTTCGAGCTGGACGTCACGCACGTCGCCCTCTCGGGCCGCTGCGCGGAGTGCGCCCGTGTCTGAGCCGACCGCTCCCGACTCCACCGTCCCCGAGCCGAGGGTCCCCCAGCACCGCGGCGACCCCTTCGCCGAGCAGCGCGCGATGGCGCGGTCGGCCGCCGTGGTGGACCGCGACCGCGGGGTGGTCACCGTGTCCGGCGCGGACCGGTTGTCCTGGCTGCACCTGCTGCTCACCCAGCACGTCAGCGAGCTGCCCGACGGCGCCGCCACGGAGTCCCTCGTCCTCGACGCCCAGGGGCGCGTGCTGCACCAGATGGGCGTGGCGCACCTGGACGGCGTCGTGCACCTCGACACCGCTCCCGAGGAGCTGCCCGACCTGCTGGCCTACCTGCGCAAGATGGTGTTCTGGTCGCAGGTCGAGCTGCGCGACGCCTCCGCCGAGCTGGTCGTGCTCACCGTGGTGGGTCCGGAGGCACCGGCCGTGCTGGCCGCGGCGGGCGTCCCGGTGCCCGCGCGCCCGCTCGACGTCGCGGCCGTGCCCGGCGGGGGCCTGGTGCGCCGGGCGCCCTGGCCGGGTCCCGACGCCGCCGACCTGGTCGTGCCGCGCGACGGCGGCTGGTTCGACCGGCTGACGGCGGCCGGGGCGCGGGGGGCGGGCTCCATGGCGTTCGAGGCGATGCGGGTGGAGTCCCTGGCTCCCCGCGTCGGCGTCGACACCGACGACCGCACGATCCCGCACGAGACCCGCTGGGTCGGGCCCGCGGTCCACCTGACGAAGGGCTGCTACCGCGGGCAGGAGACCGTCGCCCGCGTGGCCAACCTGGGCCGGCCGCCGCGGCGGCTGGTGCTGCTGCACCTCGACTCCGGCGACGAGCACCTGCCCGTGCCGGGAGACCCGGTCCTGCACGGCGCCCGGCCGGTCGGCCGCGTCGGCTCGGTCGTGCAGCACCACGAGCTGGGACCCGTGGCGCTGGCCCTGGTGAAGCGCTCGGTGCCGCTGGACGCCGACCTGGTGGCGGGGGTCGACGAGCGCGCGGCCCCGGCCCGGATCGACCCCGACTCCGTCCCGCCCGAGGACGACGCCCCGGCCCCCGGCCGCGCCGCGCGCGAGCGCCTGCGGCCCTGACCGCCCGGTGATCGCCGGTCGGGTGCGCGGGCGGCCGCATCCGGCCGGTCCCGCACCCGTCCGGTGATCACGCCCGTCGTTCCCAACATGCGGGAGGACCTTCCCGTTCCGCGGGACGCGTCGTAGCGTCGGGGGCGTGGACGCCCGCCGCTACCGCTGGGTCGTGCTCGCCGCGGGCACGCTCGCCCAGGCGGCGACCGCGGCGTGCTTCCTCGGGATCGCCGCGGTCACGCCCGCGCTGCGCGAGCACTTCGGGCTCGACCTCGCCGGGGTCGGCCTGCTGGTCGGGGCGGCGTCGGCCGGGCTGATCCCCGCGCTGGTGCCCTGGGGGCTCGCCGCCGACCGGTTCGGGGAGCGGCCGGTGATGACCGCCGGGCTGGTCGGCGCGGCCGCGGCCCTGGGCGCCGCGGCCCGGGTCGACGACCCCGTGGGCGCCGCCGCGCTGCTCGCGCTGGCCGGCGCGTCGGGCGCGTCGGTCAACGCCGCGAGCGGGCGGGCCGTGCTCGGCTGGTTCCCCGACGAGCGCCGCGGGCTGGCGATGGCGGTGCGGCAGACGTCGGTGCCGCTGGGGGCCGCGCTCGCCGCCGTCGCGCTCCCGCCCCTGGCCGTCACCGGCGGCGTGCCGGCCGTGTTCGCGGCGCTGGCCGGGGCGACGCTGCTGACGGCCGGCGTCGTCGCCGCCGCGGTCCGGGAGCCGCCGGGCGCCGCGCCGCGCGCCGCCCGCACCCGCGCCCCCGTGCGCGAGGTGCTCGCCGACCGGGCCCTGCTGCGGCTCGGCGCGGCCGGGATGCTGCTGGTGGTGCCGCAGTTCGTCGGGGCGGTGCTGCTCGTGGAGGTGCTGGTGGACCGGGGCGTGCCCGCGGCCCCGGCGGCCGCGCTGCTGGCCGCCACGCAGCTGCTCGGCGCCGCGGGACGGCTGGGCACCGGGGCGTGGTCGGACCGCGCCGGGAGCCGGCTGGGCCCGCTGCGGACCGTCGCCGTGCTCGTCGCGGCCGGGTTCGCGCTGGCCGCGCTCGTGCGGCCCGGGCCGGTCCCGCTGCTCGCCGCCGTGCTCGTGGGCGCGGGGGCGCTGGCCGTCAGCTGGAACGGCCTGGTGTTCACCGCGGCGGGCGAGCTGGCCCCGCCCGGGCGCGCCGGCACGGCGATGGCCGCGTCCAACACCGCCAACTACGTGAGCGCCGCGGCCACCCCCGTCCTGGGGGCCGCACTGGCCCAGGCGGCCGGGTGGTCCGCCGTCCTCGCCGCGGCCGCGGCGGCGGCGGCGGCCGCGTGGGTGGTCCTCCGCGGCGCGCCCGACACCGGTCGCGGCCACCGGAGCGTGACACCGGCGGTGCCACGTCGCACGAACCCGCGGGCACGCGGTACGGTGTCGCCAGGACATTGATGACGATGAATGGGGCCGCCGAGTGACTCCGGCCGCCCCTTCCCTGCTGTAAGGGGGCCCAGCCATGGGGCGAGGACGAGCGAAGGCCAAGCAGACGAAGGTGGCCCGTGAGCTCAAGTACAGCTCCCCCACCATGGATCTCGACGCGCTGCAGCGGGAGATCGGTAGTGGGACGGTGGTCCACGAGGAGGCGGAGGACGAGTACGACCCCTACGCCCCCGCGGCCGACGAGGACGGGGACGCCTACCCGCGTCGTTGACGTCGTGACGTCGATCACTCAGCAGTAGGGCTCCTCCCCGCGCGCGGGGACACCGGAACTCCTCCGGCGACCCGGGACGGCCGGCACCGGCCGTCCCGGGCCGCCGCGCGTCCGCGACCCGCCGGTCAGGGCCGGCGGCATCTGTCGACACCACTTGTTATAGTTGGTGCATAACAAGGAGGTCAGATGAGACTGCGGACCACGACCCTGCTCGCCGCCCTGCCGCCGGTGCTGGCCGCCCTGCCCGCGGTGGGCCTGCTCACCCTGGCGGCGGACCGGCTGCCCGACCCGCTGGCCGTCCACTTCGCGCTGGACGGCACCGCCGACGCCTTCCTCCCCCGCTGGGCCGTGCTCGCGGTGGACGGGGCGCTCGGGCTGCTGCTGGCCGCGCTGCTCGCCGGCGCGGCCCGCACCGCCGACGCGCGCTCCGGCCGGGCGCCCGTCGCGGCGTCGTGGGCCGTCGGGGGCCTCCTCGCCCCCGTCCTGCTGGGCTCGGTCGCGGTGCAGCTGGACCGCCCCGACGCCGCGGGCGTCGTCCTGCCCCTCGGGGTGCTGCCCCTGGCCCTGGTCACCGGGGCGCTCGCCGGGCTCGTCGGGCACCGGCTCGCCCCGCGGCCCGCCGGGCCGGCCGGGGAGCTCCCCTCGGTGCCGCCGCTGCCCGTCGGCGCGACCGAGCGCGTGACCTGGTCGCGCCGGGTCTCCGCGCGCTGGAGCGGACCGGCCGCGCTGCTGGCCCTGGCCGCGGGCGCCGGGGCCCTGGTCGTCGGGCCCGCCCCGGTCGCCCTGGTGGCCGTACCGGTCGCCGGCGCCGCCCTGCTGCTGGGCTCGGCCCGGGTGACGGTCGACCACCGGGGGCTCACCGTCGCCCTCGGCGTGCTCGGCCGGCCGCGCGTGCACGTCCCCCGCGAGGACATCGCGTCCGCGACGACCACCGACGTCGTGCCGGTGCGGTTCGGCGGCTGGGGCTACCGGATCGTCCCCGGCGGGCGCGGGATCATCGTCCGGGGCGGGCCCGCGCTCGTCGTCACCCGGCGCTCCGGGCGGCGGCTCACGGTCACCGTGGACGACCCGGGGACCGCGGCGGGGCTGCTCGCCGGGCTCGTCCGGTGCTGATCCGCGTCGACGCCGCCCGCGCCACCCCGCTGCACGACCAGATCGCCGCGTCGGTGCGCCGCGCGATCGGGACGGGCGAGGTCGCGCCCGGGGAGCGGCTGCCCCCGGCGCGCGAGCTGGCGGCGTCGCTGCGGGTCAGCATCCACACCGTGCTCGCCGGCTACCAGCAGCTGCGCGACGAGGGGCTGATCGACCTGCGGCGCGGCCGCGGCGCGACCGTCCGCGACGCCACGGCGGCCGACCGCGCGGGCGTGCTCGACCTGGCCCGCCGGCTGGTCGACGCCGCGCGGCGCGTCGACATCGACGAGGACGAGCTGCTGGCGCTGGTCCGCCGGACCGCGCGGGACGCCTGAGGAGGACCGGCCGCCGCGGTCAGAACCGCGGGTGGTCGCCGCGCAGCTCCACCCGCGGCCCGTCGCCGGCCCGCCCGACCTCGCCCAGCACCCAGGCGGGGACGTGCCGCGCGGTGAGCACGGCCAGGGCGCGGTCGACGTCGTCGGGCGGCAGCACCGCGACCATGCCGACGCCCATGTTGAACGTCCGCTCCATCTCGGCGCGCTCGACGCGGCCGCGGGAGGCGACGAGGTTGAACACCGGCTGCGGGGTCCAGCTGCTGCGCTCGGCCACGGCGCGGACGCCGTCGGGCAGCACGCGCTCCAGGTTCCGCGCCAGCCCGCCCCCCGTGACGTGGGCGAACGTGCGCACGCCGGTCTCGGCGGTCAGGGCGAGGCAGTCGCGGGCGTAGATGCGGGTGGGGACGAGCAGCTCCTCGCCCAGGGTGTGCCCGAACTCCTCCACGTGCCCGTCCAGGGCCATCCGCCCGATGTCGAGCAGCACGTGGCGGACCAGGGAGTAGCCGTTGGAGTGCAGGCCCGAGGACCCCATCCCGACGAGGACGTCACCGGGGCGGACGCGGTCGGGGCGCAGCATCGCGTCGGCCTCGACGATGCCGACGCCGGTGGCCGACAGGTCGTAGCCGCCCACCTCCATCAGCCCCGGGTGCTCGGCGGTCTCCCCGCCCAGCAGCGCGCACCCGGCCTCCTGGCAGCCCGCGGCGATGCCCGCCACCACCGAGGCGACGTGCTCGGGCACGAGCCGGCCCACGGCGATGTAGTCCTGCAGGAACAGCGGCTCGGCCCCGCAGACCACCAGGTCGTCGACGACCATCGCGACCAGGTCCAGCCCGATCGTGTCGTGCTTGTCCATCGCCTGCGCGATCGCGACCTTCGTGCCGACCCCGTCGGTGGACGCCGCCAGCACCGGCTCCCGGTAGCGGCCCGGCTTGAGCGCGAACAGCCCGGCGAAGCCGCCGAGACCGCCGAGCACCTCGGGCCGGCCGGCCTTCTCCGCGAACGGCCGCAGCCGCTCCACGGCCTCCTCGCCGGCCTCGATGTCCACCCCCGCGGCGGCGTAGCTGGCTCCGGGTCCGTTCGGGGTGGTCGGCATGTCCTGCTTCCTGCGGGGGGCGGGGGGACGGCAGCGGCGATCGGGTCGGGGATCAGGGTCGGTCGAGCGGGCCCGCGGCACGGTAGCCGACGGCGACGGGCCCGGCATCCCCCGACGCGGCGCCGGACACGTCCGGGGCGGGGACGTCCGGGGCGGGGACGTCCGGCAGGGCGGCCTCCAGCAGGTGCTTGCCCAGCCGCGCCTCCTCGGGCAGCGCGATGGGGTAGGCGCCGTCGAAGCAGGCGGCGCACAGCCGGCTGCGCGGCTGCTCGGTGGCCGCGACGAGGCCGTCGAGCGAGACGTAGCCCAGCGAGTCGGCGCCGATCGAGCGGCGCACGCCCTCCACCTCCAGCGAGGTGGCGACCAGCTCGGCGCGGGTGGCGAAGTCGATGCCGTAGAAGCAGGGCCAGCGCACCGGCGGCGACGCGATGCGCACGTGCACCTGCAGCGCCCCGGCCTCGCGCAGCATCCGCACCAGGGCGCGCTGGGTGTTGCCCCGCACGATGGAGTCGTCGACGACGACCAGCCGCCTGCCGCGGATGACGTCGCGCAGCGGGTTGAGCTTGAGCCGGATCCCGAGCTGGCGGATCGTCTGGCTGGGCTGGATGAACGTGCGCCCCACGTAGGCGTTCTTCACCAGGCCCTGGCCGTAGGGGATGCCGGACTCCTGGGCGTAGCCGATCGCGGCGGGGGTGCCGGACTCGGGGACGGGGATGACCAGGTCGGCCTCCACCGGGTGCTCGCGGGCGAGGTTGCGGCCGATGTCGACGCGCGCCGCGTGCACCGAGCGGCCGGAGATGGCGGTGTCGGGCCGGGCCAGGTAGACGTACTCGAAGACGCAGCCCTTCGGCTCCGGCGCGGCGAAGCGGGAGCTGCGCATGCCGTCGGCGTCGATGGCGAGCAGCTCGCCCGGCTCCACCTCGCGGACGAACGACGCGCCGACGATGTCCAGCGCGGCCGTCTCGCTGGCGACGACCCAGCCGCGCTCGAGGCGGCCGAGCACGAGCGGGCGGACGCCGTGGCGGTCGCGGGCGGCGTAGAGCGTCTGCTCGTCGGCGAAGACGAGGCAGAACGCGCCGCGCAGCCGGGGCAGCAGCCGCAGGGCGGCCTCCTCGACGCCGGTGTCGGCGGCCGAGCCGGCCATCAGCTCGGCGACGAGGTCGGAGTCGGTGCTGGCCGGGATGGTGGTGCGGGGGGCGCCGATCAGCGCCGCGACCTCGTCGCGCAGCTCGGCGGTGTTGACGAGGTTGCCGTTGTGGCCCAGCGCCAGGCCGCTGCCGGTGGCGGTGGTGCGGAACGTGGGCTGGGCGTTCTCCCAGGTGGTGGAGCCGGTGGTGGAGTAGCGGCAGTGGCCGACGGCCACGTGCCCCTCCATCGACGACAGCGTCTGCTCGTCGAAGACCTGGCTGACCAGCCCGAGGTCCTTGAACACGACCGTGCGGCGGCCGTCGGACACGGCGATCCCGGCGGCCTCCTGGCCGCGGTGCTGGAGGGCGTAGAGGCCGTAGTAGGCCAGCTTCGCGACGTCCTCGCCCGGTGCCCAGGCGCCGAAGACCCCGCACTCCTCACGCGGTTCCGGATCGGGATCTGCGGTGGGCTCGGTCCGGGCGACGGACAACGAAGGCTCCCGAAGTCGGCTGCGGAGGTGGATCAGCGGCCGATGCTACGCCGGGCGAGGGCCGGAACCCATTCGGCGGGACCGGCGTCACCGAACCAGCGGCCCTGCCCCGTGTCGCACCCGAGCAGCGTCAGGCGGTCGGCCTGGGTGCGCGTCTCCACCCACTCGGCCGTCACGTCCAGGCCCAGCGCGTGCGCCATCCCGACCAGCGACCCGACGATCGAGGAGTCCATCGGGTCGGCCACGTCGTGGCGCAGCCCGTCGATGAACGACCCGTCGAGCTTCAGCGCGTGCACCGGCAGCCGGCGCAGCCACGCCAGGCTGGACCAGCCGGTGCCGAAGTCGTCCAGCGCCAGCCGCACGCCCGCGGACCGCAGCGCGGTCAGCGCCGCGAGCGCCGCGGTCTCGTCGGCGAGGACGGCCTGCTCGGTGATCTCCAGCTGCAGCCGGTCCGGCGGCAGGCCGGTCGCGGCCAGGACGCGGGCGACCACCCGCGCGAAGTCGGGCTCCACCAGCTGCACGGGCGAGACGTTGACGCTGACGAACGGGGCCAGCTCCCCCAGCTCCGCCGTCCAGGCGGCGGCCTGCTCGCAGGCCGTGCGCAGCACCCACTCGCCGAGCGGCACGATCGCCCCGCTGTCCTCGGCCAGCTCGATGAAGTGCCCCGGCCCGAGCAGCCCCCGCTCCGGGTGCTGCCAGCGCACGAGCGCCTCGACGCCGCGCAGCCGGCCGTCGCGCAGGCCGACCAGCGGCTGGTGCAGCAACCGGAACTCCCCGCGCTCCACGCCGTCGACCAACCCGGTGAGCAGCGCGAAGCGGGCGGACTCCCCGGCGTCGCGCTCCGGGTCGAACACCACCCGCCGCCCGCCGCCGTGGGCCTTCGCCCAGGACAGCGCGACGTCGGCCGCGCGCAGCAGCTCCGACGGGCACGTCGCCGCGGTCGGGGCGACGGCGACGCCGATGCTCGCCGACAGCGAGAGCGCGTGCCCCGGCACGAGGAACGGGGTGGCGAAGGCGTCGAGGAGGCGGTCGGCGACCCGCTCGGCGTCGGCGATCCCGTCGGGGTCCGACAGCAGGACGGCGAACTCGTCGCCGCCGGTGCGCGTCACGACGTGCTCCGGCACGGCCATCTGCAGCCGGGCGGCGACGGCGAGCAGGACCTGGTCGCCCACCTGGTGGCCCAGGCCGTCGTTGATGCGCGTGAGGCCGTCGAGGTCGAGGGCGCACACGCCCACCCGGGTCGCGCCGCCGGGCTCGTCGAAGGCGCGCTGCACCCACTGCTCGGTCAGGCTGCGGTTGGGCAGCTGGGTGAGCTGGTCGTGGTAGGAGGCGCGCTGCAGCCGCAGGCGCAGCCGGGTGCGCTCGGACTGGTCCTCGACGACGACGAGCAGGTGGGCGGGGGCGCCCTGCTCGTCGCGCACCAGCGACGCGACGACGTCGGCGAAGAGCACGAGGCCGTCCGGGCGGACGAAGCGCAGCTCCATCCGCAGGACGTCGGGGTCGCCGCGGACCAGCTGCTCATAGCGGTCGAGCACGTCCGCGACGTCGTCGGGGTGCACGAAGTCGGTGACCGGCCGGGGCCGGTCGAGCTCGGGGTCGATGCCGAGGAACCGGCACAGCGCGGGGTTGAGGTCGAGGATCATGCCGTCGAGGCTGGTGAGGCCGATGCCCACCGCGCCCTGGGCGTAGACGGTGCGGAAGTGCGTCTGCGACAGCGCCAGGGCCCGCCGCGCGCCCTCCTGCTCCTGCTGGGTGGAGCGCAGCAGCGCGGACTGGCGGCCCTCGGTGTGGTCGCGCAGCGCCGCGCAGAAGCCGGTGACGAGCTCGTCGAGCGCGGCCTGCAGGCGCTCCGGCCGGCCGCCCAGCGCCCGCGGGCCGTCCGCGCGCAGCAGCCGCAGCGTCCCCGGGAGCACCTCCTCGGCGTAGGGCCCGATCGTCCCGTCGGGGCCGCACAGCCCGCTGACGAGCACGGCCGCCCCGACGTCGCGCGCCGCCGGCGGCCAGAACGGCTCGGTGGCGAGCACGGCGGCCAGGCGGCGCAGCAGGGCGGCGAGCCGGACGGTCACGGGTCCGTCGACGCCGTCGACCGCCCCGGGGGACACCGCACCCAGCGCCGCCCAGCGGGCGGCGAGGGAGTCGAGCGCGGCACCGCGGTCGTCCTGGGGGTCGGCGCCGTCGTCGTGCCGGTCGACGCCACCGCGCAGGGCGGCCGTGCTGCGTGCTGCGACCACGCCGGTCCTCACCTCACCCGATCGGCCCGAGCTTCGTCCTGACGGGGTCAGTTTCCGCGGCTCGGGGCGTTTGCGCCAGTACGGGGGGTGCGGGACCACCGGTTCCGGTGGATCCACCGTCCACTCACGGGTGCAGGGGCAGGTGCGCCGCCACGGCGTCGGCCCGGTTGCCCGACGACCGGACGGCGCCGGACGCGACGGCGTCGGCCCAGGTCGAGCGGCCGGTGGCCAGACCCAGCCACGTGCGCGCGTCGGTCTCCACCACGTTGGGCGGCGTCCCGCGGGTGTGCCGCGGACCCTCGACGCACTGGACCGCGCCGAACGGGGGGACGCGCACCTCGACGCTGCGCCCGGGCGCCGCCGCGGCCAGGGCCGCCAGGCTCTCCTTCACCGCCGCGCGCACCACCGCCCGCTCCGGCGCGTCCCCGCCGGCCAGCCACGCGTCGAGCGCCTCCCGCTCCGCCGTCCCGCTCATCCCCGCTCCCCTCCCCGCCGCGACCCGGTCCCCCGGGGCGCGCTCCTCACCTTCCGGACGGGGGCCGCACGGGCGCGGGGCGGCCGAACAGCGCGGGCAGCGTGCCCTCCCAGGCCGCGCGGACCTCGTCCAGCGGCAGGCGCACGAGCCCGGCCACCGCCAGGTCCACGCCCCCGGTGACGCCCAGCTCGCGCGCCGGCACGCCGCCGCGGGCGGCCGCGTCGAGCACGGCGGGGAGGTCGTCCGGGGCGACCGCGACCAGCACCCGGGCCGCCGACTCGGCGAACAGCGCGACGAAGGGGTCGTCGCCGTCGCGCAGGTGCACCCGCACCCCGTGCCCGCCGACCAGGCAGGACTCGACCAGGGCCTGGGCCAGGCCGCCGTCGGACAGGTCGTGCGAGCCGGTGAGCAGGCCCGCCGCCGCGCTCGCCGCGAGCAACGCGGCCAGCCGCTGCTCGGCCGCCAGGTCGACGGCGGGCGGGCGCCCGCCCAGGTGCCCGTGCACGACGTGGGCCCACTCGCCGCCGCCGAACTCGTCGCGGGTGTCGCCGAGCAGCACGACCGCGTCGCCGGCGCGGGGGAAGCCGGACGGCACCCGGCGCGCGACGTCGTCGAGCACCCCCAGGACGCCGACGACGGGCGTGGGGAGGATCGCCCGGTCGCCGGTCTGGTTGTAGAAGCTGACGTTGCCGCCGGTGACGGGGATGCCCAGCTGCGCGCAGCCGTCGGCGAGGCCGCGGACGGCCTGCTGGAACTGCCACATGACGTGCGGGTCCTCGGGGGAGCCGAAGTTGAGGCAGTCGGTGACGGCGCGCGGCACCGCGCCCGAGGTGGCGACGTTGCGGTAGGCCTCGGCCAGCGCGAGCTGCGCGCCGGCGTAGGGGTCGAGCGCGACGAAGCGGGCGTTGCAGTCGGTGGCCACGGCGATGCCGCGGCCGGTGACCTCGTCGACGCGCACGACGCCGGCGTCGGCGGGCTGGGCGGCCGCGGTGTTGCCGCGCACGTAGCGGTCGTACTGGTCGGTGACCCACGCGCGGCTGCAGAGGTTCGGGCTGGCGGCCATCCGCAGGATCTCCGCCCGCAGCTGGTCGGGCGTCGCCGGGCGGGGCAGGCGGTCCGGGGTGTCGGCGACCAGCGCGTCCTGGTGCGCGCCGCGCTGCACCGGGCGCTCGTAGACCGGCCCGTCGTGGGCGACGGTGCGCGGCGGCACGTCCACGACGGTCTCGCCGCGGTGGGTGATGACGAGCCGCCCGCCCTCGACGACCTCGCCGATGACGGTGGCCAGCACGTCCCACCGCGCGCAGATCGCCTGGACGGCCGCGACGTCGTCGGGCCGCACCACCGCGCACATGCGCTCCTGCGACTCGCTGGACAGGATCTCCGCCGCGGTCATGCCGGCGGCGCGCAGGGGGACGGCGTCCAGGTCGACGCGCATGCCGCCGTCGCCCGCGCTGGCCAGCTCGGACGTGGCGCAGGACAACCCGGCCCCGCCGAGGTCCTGGATGCCGACGACGAGCCCGGCGGCGAACATCTCCAGGCAGCACTCGATGAGGACCTTCTCGGTGAACGGGTCGCCCACCTGCACGCTCGGGAGCTTCCTGCGGCCCGTCCCCTCGCCGAACGTCTCGCTGGCCAGCACGGAGACCCCGCCGATGCCGTCCAGCCCGGTGCGGGCCCCGAACAGCACGATCCGGTTCCCGACGCCCGAGGCGAAGGCCAGGTGCAGGTCCTCGACCCGCATCGCCCCGACGCACAGCGCGTTGACCAGCGGGTTGCCCGCGTAGCTCGCGTCGAACACGACCTCGCCGCCCACGTTGGGCAGGCCCAGGGAGTTGCCGTAGCCGCCCACCCCGGCCACGACGCCCGGCAGCACGCGCGCGGTGTCGGGGGCGTGGGCCGGGCCGAACCGCAGCGGGTCGGCCACGGCGATCGGGCGGGCGCCCATGGCCATGATGTCGCGGACGATCCCACCGACGCCGGTGGCCGCGCCCTGGCGGGGCTCCACGTAGGACGGGTGGTTGTGCGACTCGACCTTGAACGTGACCGCCCAGCCGTCGCCGATCTCCACGACGCCCGCGTTCTCGCCGATCCCGGCCAGCATCCCCGCCCGCATGGCCGGCGTCGTCGTCTCGCCGAAGTAGCGCAGGTGCACCTTGGAGGACTTGTAGGAGCAGTGCTCGCTCCACATCACCGAGTACATCGCCAGCTCGGCGTCGGTGGGGCGCCGGCCGAGGATCTCGACGATGCGCTCGTACTCGTCGTCGCGCAGGCCCAGCTCGCGGTACGGCTGGGGCCGGTCCGGCGTGGAGGCGGCGAGCTCGACGGTGTCGATCACCGGGTCGTCGACGGCGGGGGTGGCCACGGAGGGTCAGAGTACGGAGACGGGGAGGTCAACCGGCCAGGTGCCCCCACTCCCCCGCCAGGCGCCGCCACGGTCCGACGGCGGCCACGCGCCCGTCCTCGAGCACGACGACGACGTCCGCGCGGGCCAGGGCCGCGCGCTTGCTGCTCGACCCGACCACGGTCGTCCCCCGCCGCCGCAGGGCGTCCCACAGCTCCAGCTCCGTGCGGGCGTCCAGGGCGGAGGAGACGTCGTCGGCGACGAGCAGCTCGGCGTCGGCGGCCAGGGCGCGGGCCAGGGCGACGCGCTGCACCTGGCCGCCGGACAGCCGCACGCCGCGGTGCCCGACGAGGGTGGCGAGCCCGCCGGCCGCGGCGACGTCGGTCTCCAGCCGGGCGTCGGCGACGGCACCGGGCAGCTCGCGGGCGTGGCCGAGCGCGATGTTGTCGGTGAACGACCCGGACAGCACCCGCGGCACCTGTCCGACGTAGGCGACCTGCCCGGGCCGCAGGAACAGCTCGGGGTCGTCGATCTCGCGGTCGTTCCAGCGGAGGCTGCCGTCGTGGTCGACCAGCCCGGCCAGGGCGGCGAGCAGGCTCGACTTGCCCGCGCCGACGCGCCCGGTGAGCAGCACCAGCGACCCGGCCTCGACGTCGAGGTCGACGCCGGACACGCCGACGGTGCCGTCGTCGTGCACGGCGGCCACGTCCCGGAGCACGAGCCGCCGCAGCGGCACCCGGTCGGGCTCGACGGGGGCGGGTCCGGTGCCGGCCACGACGTCGACGCCCGGGGGCACGGCCAGCAGGTCCGCGCCGCCGGCCAGGTCGGTCATCGCCTCGAGCCAGCGCCGCGCGACCGGGGCCTCGGTGATCACCGCGCCCCACACCGACGCCAGGTACCCGGCGCCGGACACGGCCGTGGTGACCAGCAGGGCGACGGCGAGGTCCCACGTCCCGGCCAGGTGCAGCGCCCAGGTCAGCGCGACGGCGAGCTGCACGAGCACCCCGGGCACGCCGTCGAGCAGGGCCAGCACCCGCTGCTCGGCCACGGTGAGCGCGACCCGCCGGGCGTCGACGGCGCGCAGGTGCGCCCGGACCGCGCCGGTGGCGGCGGCGAGCTTCACGGTGCGCGCGCCCTCCAGCGCCGACGCCAGCGCCGCCCCGAACGCCGCGCGCGCGTCGGCCGCGGCCCGGCCGGCCCGGCCGACGACCGGGGCGCCGGCCGCCGAGACCAGCGCCGAGAGCCCCAGCACCCCGCCGATCACCAGCCCGGCGGCGGCGCTGCGGGCCGCGAGCGCGGTGACCAGCACGACGGCGACGCCGTTGCCGAGGTCCACCCAGCGGTCGACGTAGATCACGAGCCGGTCGGAGTCGAGCGCCCGGGCGACGACCTCGCCCGGCGGGGTCCGCGGCAGCCGGTGCTGCATCGTCTGGCCGCGCAGGACGGCCAGCCGCATCCGCAGCGTCAGCGACACCCACCACAGCGGGTAGGTGCGGAACGCGACGGCGATGAGCAGGGGGGCGACCAGCAGGCAGAGGACCAGGCCGGCGAGGTCGGCGGCCGGGGGGCCGCCCGTCCCGAGGCCCCCGACGACGCGCCCCCAGAACCAGCCGGTGGTGGCGCCGTACGTGCCGGCCAGGGAGGCGAGGGCGAACGCGGCGCCGCCGAACAGCCCCCACCGCGGCAGCGTGAACGCGGCGCGGGCCACGGTGCGGGCCAGCCGGACCGGTCCGGCCGCGGGCGCCGGGCGGGGGTCGCGCCGCTCGCCGCGCCCGGCGAGCTCGGTGGCCGCCGCCGACGGGCCCGCCTCCCCGGCCGCGGTCAGCAGGTCCCGGAACGCCCCCGGCGCGGCGGCCAGCTCGGCGCGCGGCCCGTGCTGCACCACGCGCCCGGCATCCAGGACGGCCACGGCGTCGCAGCGCTCCACGGTCGAGAGCCGGTGGGCCACGACGATGCCGGTGCGCCCGGCCAGCAGCCGCTCGGCCGCGCGGGTGACCAGCCGCTCGGTCTGCGGGTCCATGCGCGCGGTGGCCTCGTCGAGCACCACCACCGCGACGTCGCGCACGAGCAGCCGCGCGAAGGCGACGAGCTGCTCCTCCCCGGCCGACAGCGCCCGCCCGCCGGTGCCGAGCCGGGTGGCGAGCCCGTCGGGCAGGGAGGCGACCCACCCCGCCAGGCCGAGCGCCCCGACGGCGCGCCGGACCGCGTCCGGGCCGGCGTCGCCGAACAGCGCGATGTTCTCCTCCAGCGACGCGGCCAGGATCTCGGTGCGCTGGGTGACGACGCCGACGGCCCGGCGCAGCGCGTCGACGTCGAGGGCGGTGACGTCGCTCCCGCCCACCAGCACGGTCCCGGGCGGGGGCTCGATCGCGCGGGACAGCAGCTTCGCCAGCGTCGACTTGCCCGCGCCCGTGCGCCCGACCAGCGCGCAGGTCGTCCCGGCGGGCACCGCGAAGCTCACCGAGCGCAGGGAGAACCCGCCCGGGTAGCCGGTGGTGAGGTCGCGGAACTCCACCCCGAGCGGCGGGGCGGGCACGGCGGCGCCGCCGGCCGGCTCCTGCGGGGCGTCGAGCAGCGCGCGGACCCGGGTCAGCGCGCCCAGCGCGGCCTGCACCTCCGGCAGCCGGTTGCTCACCTGGCCGAGCTGGCCCGCGAAGGCGGTGACGAGCAGCCAGAGCGTCACCAGCTCGGCGACGCCCAGCTCGCCGGCGGTGACCAGGGCGACGCCGCCGACGGCGACGGTCGCGAGCAGCGCGTGCAGCACCAGGCCGGTCCGCAGCGCCGCGCGCGTGGACAGGTCGCGGGTGGCCGACACGCGGCGCACGACGTCGCGGCCCCGCTGGGCGTAGGCCCGGACCACGTGCGCCTGCCCGAGGGAGGAGCGCACGTCGTCGCGGCCCGCCACCGCCTCCTCCAGCTGGGCGGCGTGCTCGGACCAGGCCTGCTCCTCGGCGAGCTTGCGCCGGCCCAGCTCGGCGGTGAGCGGGCGGACCAGCAGCACGACCAGCACCCCGGCCAGCGGGAACGCGATCCAGGCCGGCCACCAGGTGAGCCCGGCGACCACCCAGGCGAGCACCGAGCGCACCCCGGCGCGGCCCAGCTCCCAGCCGGTCCGCCGCACGACGGTGCCGAGCTGGCGGGTGTCGTCGTCGACGCGGTCGATCAGCTCCCCGACCGCCTGCTCCTCCAGCACGGCCAGCGGCTGGTGCAGCGCGGCCGCCAGCAGGTCGGTGCGCAGCCGACCCTCGGCGCGGCCCGCGGCGCCGGCCAGGGCGGCGCGGCCCGCGGTGTCCAGCAGCGCCGCGCCGACCAGCAGCGCGGCGAGCAGCGCGACCAGCGGGGCCGTCGGCCCGGCCGCCACCCGCCCGACGACGACGGTCGCCACCGTCTCGGCGGCGGCGGCGAGCACCGCCGCACCGAGGGCCGCCGCGCTCGTCCGGCCGGCGAGCCGCCGCCACGTCAGCGGCTCCGCGCCCGCGCCCGTCCGCCGCCCCGCCCCCGTCGCACTCACCGGTCCCGACGCTAGGCGCCGCCGGCGCGGGGCGCGCGCCCTTTACCGCGACGGCACCGGGCGGCGCGGTCGTGGTCCGCGCGCGCCCCTAGCCCGGGCGGCGGGCCCCGGGCAGCTGCACCACGGACACGAAGAAGTGGTCGATCTGCTTGATGGCCTCGATGAACCCGTCGAAGTCGACCGGCTTGGTGACGTAGGCGTTGGCGTGCAGCTGGTAGCTGCGCAGCACGTCCTCCTCCGCCTGCGAGGTGGTGAGCACGATCACCGGGATGTGCCGCAGGTCCGGGTCGTTCTTGACCTCCTCCAGCACCTCCCGGCCGTCGCGGCGGGGCAGGTTGAGGTCGAGCAGGACCAGGTCGGGGCGCGGGACGTCGGTGTGCGGCGCCTCCCGGCGCAGGTAGGCCAGGGCCTCGGCCCCGTCGCCCACGACGTCGAGGCGGTTGTGCAGGTACTCCTCGAACGCCTCGCGGGTCATGAGGACGTCGCCGGGGTCGTCCTCGACCAGCAGCACGTTGATCGTGCGGGGTTCATCCGTCATGGGGCTCGGGCCTTCCTGCTGCTGCGGACGCGGGGAGCGTCACGACGATCGTGGCACCCGGGCCCGGGGTGGGTTCGATGCGGATCCGGCCGCCGTGGAACTCCGCGATCTTCTTGGCCAGGGCCAGGCCGATGCCCGTGCCGGGGTAGCGGTCGCGCGCGTGCAGGCGCTGGAAGATGACGAAGACCTTCTCGGCGTACTCGGCGTCGACGCCGATGCCGTTGTCGGCCACGGCGATCTCCCACTCGTCCCCGGCCCGGCGCGCGTCGACCCGCACCACCGGCGGCACGCCCTCGCGGTGGAACTTCAACCCGTTGCCCAGGAGGTTGACGAACAGCTGGCGCAGCAGCGCCGGGTCGCCGTCGACGACGGGCAGGTCGGCGACGGCGATCTCGCCGCCGGTCTCCTCCCGCACGGTGTCGAGCTGGTTGCGCGCCGCTGCGACGACGTCGCCGAGCGGGACGGGGGTGAAGCCCTCGGTCGTGCGCCCGACGCGGGAGAACGCCAGCAGGTCGTTGATCAGCTGCTGCATCCGCTGCGCGCCGTCGACGGCGAAGCCGATGTACTGGTCGGCGCGGTCGTCGAGCCGGCCGCCGTAGCGGCGCTGCAGGAGCTGGCAGAAGCTGGAGACCTTGCGCAGCGGCTCCTGCAGGTCGTGGCTCGCCACGTAGGCGAACTGCTCCAGGTCGCGGTTGGACCGCTCCAGCTCGCGGGCCTGCTCGTCGAGGCGCCGGTTGACCTCGCGGGACTCGTCGAGGTCGCGCACGATGCGCAGCCGCATCGCCTCGATGTCCGACCCGAGCTGCGCGATCTCCCGCGGCCCGTCCCCCGCGACCGACCGGACCTGCTCACCGCTCACGACGGCCCGCACCCGGGTGGCCAGGTCCGCCACCGGGGCGAGGACGGTGCGGCGCAGCCCGACGGAGGCGACCACGAGCACCGTCAGCAGCACGGCCGCGACCAGCACGGCGGCGACGAGCACGAACGACTCGGCGGCGTCGGCGGCGGCCCGCGCGGCGTCCTGGTCGGCCTGCAACCGGTCGGCCAGGACGTCCGCGCGGGCCCGCACCTCGTCGAACAGGGTCCGGCCGGAGCCGGGGTCGGGGCCGGGGGACCCGGCGCGGACGGCGGCCACGGTGGGCTCGGCGTACCGCTCGCGCCACCCCTGCACCGCGTCCTGCACCGCGGCCACCTCGGCGCCCGGCGCCCCGCCCGCCCGCAGCTGGGCGACGGCCGCCTCCTCGGACCGCAGGCCGCTGCGGTAGGGGTCGAGGAACTCCTCCCGGGCGGTCAGCCCGAAGCCCCGCACCCCCGTCTCCTGGTCCAGGAGCGCGATCGAGAGCCGCTGCGCGGCGTCGACGGCGGGCACGGCGCGGTCGAGCAGGTCCGCGCGGGCGGCGCGGAGCTCGCCGAGCGCCGTCGCGCCGAGCGCGATCGCGACCAGGCCGAGCAGGGTGAGGGCGGCCGCGACGACGGTGAACAGGCGCAGCAGCGACGGGCGGCGCTGCACGTCGGCCGTCTCGGCCCGGGAGCGCAGCGGGGGCAGGCTCCGGCGCCGGGTCGGTGCGGTCACCGGTCCTCCGCCACGAGCAGCAGCACCGCGGTGTCGTCGGACAGCGGTCCGCCGTTGAGCTGCTGCACCCGCTCGACGAGCCGCGAGGGGAGGTCGCGCCAGGGCGTGTCCCGCTCGTCCTCCAGCAGGGCGACCAGGCCCTCGGGCCACAGCGGGTCGTCGGACACCGCGCCCCGGCCCTCCACGAGCCCGTCGGTGTAGAGCAGCAGGCCCCAGCCCGGGGCCAGCTCGACCTCCAGCGGCGTCCACTGCGCCCGCTCGTCGATGCCCAGCGGCAGGCCGACCGCGGGCGCGAGCTGGTGCGGCGCGGGCGCGAGCGCCACCGGCGGCGGGTGCCCCGCCACGCGCACCCGGGCCGTCGCGCCCGCGACGGTCACGGTGGCGACGGTCGTGAACAGCGAGCGGTCGTGCCGCTCGGACAGCAGCACGCGCTGCAGCTCGGGCAGCAGCCGCGGTTCCGGCACCCCGGCCAGCACCAGGGCCCGCCAGGACACGCGCAGCAGCGCGCCGAGCGCGGCCTCGTCGGGCCCGTGCCCGCAGACGTCGCCGACGATCGCGTGCAGCGTGCCGTCCGCCCCGGTCACCGCGTCGTAGAAGTCGCCGCCCAGCACGCTGCGGGCGCGGCCCGAGCGGTAGAACGTCCGCGCGTCCACGCCGCTGCCGTCGAGCAGCGGCCGGGGCAGCAGGCCGCGCTCCAGCCGCGTCGCCTCCGCCGCGACCAGCCGCTCCTCGCGCAGGCGCAGCACGGTGGTCTCGGCGCGGCGGCGCTCGACGGCGTAGCGGATCGCCCGGATCAGCAGCGGCCCGTCGACCTTGCCCTTCACCAGGTAGTCCTGCGCCCCGGCGGCGAGCGCGGCCGTGCCGAGGTGCTCGTCGTCCAGGCCGGTGAGCACGCACACGGCGGCCGCGGGGTCGGCGCGCAGCAGCCGCGCCAGGCCGTCGAGCCCCTGGGTCCCGGGCAGGCCGAGGTCGAGCAGGACGACGTCGGCCTCCGGCAGGCGGTCGACGGCGGTGGCCAGCGTGGTGGCCACCGTCAGGTGCAGGTCGGGGTCGACCTCGGCGAGCAGCTCGCCGACGAGGAACGCATCCCCCGGGTCGTCCTCGACCAGGAGCACGTGGCGGGCCACCCTCAGCCCCCGACCGTCGCTCCCAGCACGGACGTGAACAGCACGAGGCCGTCGTCCGACGGGCCGGTCAGCGGGTCGATGGCGTGCTCCGGGTGCGGCATCAGCCCGACCACCCGCCCGTCCGCCGACGCGATGCCCGCGATGCCGTCCGCGGAGCCGTTGGGGTCGCCGCCCGCGTAGCGGAACACGACCCGCCCCTCGCCCTGCAGCCGCGCGAGGGTGTCGGCGTCGGCCACGTAGCGGCCCTCGCCCGACTTGAGCGGCACCAGCAGCTCCTGGCCGACCCGGGTCTGCCCCGTCCAGGCCGTGGCCGCGGACTCGACCCGCAGCACCACGTCGCGGCAGACGAAGTGCAGGCCCGCGTTGCGCACCAGCGCGCCCGGGAGGAGCCCGGCCTCGCAGAGGATCTGGAAGCCGTTGCAGATGCCGAGCACGGGCAGGCCGCGCCCGACCGCCGCCACGACCTCGGTCATGATCGGCGCGAGGCTGGCGATCGCGCCGGCCCGCAGGTAGTCGCCGTAGGAGAAGCCGCCGGGAACGATCACGGCGTCGACGCCGGTGAGGTCGCGGTCGCGGTGCCACAGGGCCACCGGCCGCGCGCCGGCGTAGCGGACGGCGCGGACCGCGTCGACGTCGTCGAGCGTGCCGGGGAAGGTGATGACGCCGATCCTCATACCCGGGTGACCGTCCAGTCCTCGATCACCGGGTTCGCCAGCAGCGTCCCGGCGATCTCCTCGAGCACGGCGTCGTCGACGTCGTCGGCCACCTCGAGCTCGAAGTGCTTGCCCTGCCGCACGTCGCCGACCCCGACGACGCCCAGCCGGACCAGCGCGCCGGCCACGGCCTGGCCCTGCGGGTCCAGGATCTCCGGCTTCGGCATCACGTCCACCACCACTCGCGCCACCCGGTCAGCCTACGGCTCGGGCGCCGGTCGGCCGGTCCGGGCCGGGTCGGGGCCCGGTCAGGACAGGAACGCGGCCAGCAGCGGCAGCAGCACGTCGGCGCGGCGGGTCACCTGCATGTGGGTGGTGCCGGGCAGGATCGCCAGCTGCGAGGACGGGATGAGGTCCTTCATCAGCGCCGCGTGGAAGTTGAGGGTGAAGTCGCTGTCGCCCTGCACGATCAGCACGGGCGCGGTGATGCCGGCGAGCTGCTCGTCGGTCCAGCCCGTCCAGGTCGTCGCCGTCGTCATGGTCCGCTCGGGGAGCCCCTCGAACCGCTCCGGGTGCGGGGAGACCCGCGCGTAGGCCTCGCCCATGTCCGCGAAGTCCTGCGCGGTCGGCATGATCGGGGAGGTGGCGTAGGTGCTGGGGTCGGCCAGGTCCGGGTGGGCGCCGTCGGGCCGGACGCTGGCCGAGACCGGGACGACCGACAGCAGCCGGTCGGGGTGGTGCACGGCGAGCTCCAGGGCGACCCCGCCGCCCATGCTGTGGCCCAGCACGTGCGCGCGGTCGATCCCGAGGTGGTCGAGCAGGCCGACGACGTCGCTCGCGAAGGCCGCGTAGGTCATGTCGCGATCGGTGTCGGGGGTGTGGCCGTGGCCCTGGAACTCCATCGCGATGACGCGGTGGCTCTTCGCCAGGGTCGGGATGAGGCCGGCGAAGTTGAGCTCGATCGTCAGCACTCCCCCGTGCAGCAGCACGAGCGGGGTGCCCTCCTCGCCGTGGATCTCGTAGTAGAGGTGCTGGCCGTTCACGTCGGCGTATCCGGTGTCCATGCCCCTACGACGACCCGTCCGGGCGGGATTCACCGGTCCGCGAACGACTCTTCCCGTGGTCCCCGTCACACCGGTAGGACTTCCGGCATGGGTGAGTGGCTGGTCCTGGGGGGCACGCGGTTCCTGTCGCACGCGGTGGCGGCCGAGGCGCTCGCGCGCGGGCACGGGGTGGCGTGCGCGGCGCGCGGGGAGTCCGGGCCGGTCCCGGACGGCGCGGCGCTGGTCGTCGTCGACCGGGACGCCCCCGGAGCGCTCGACGGGCTGCGCGGGCGGCGGTTCGACGCCGTCGTCGACGTGGCCCGCTCGCCGGCCCGGGTCGCGGCCGCGCTCGACGCCCTCGCCGGGTCGGCCGCGCACTGGACGTTCGTGTCGACGGTCAGCGTCTACGCCGACGCCGCCGCCATCGGGGCCGGGACGGACGCCGCGCTGGTGGCCCCGGTGCACGAGGGCGACCCGGCCGCCGACCCGCTGGTGTACGGCGGGATGAAGGTCGTCGCGGAGGACGCGGTGCGGGCCGCGCTCGGCGACCGGGCGCTCGTCGTGCGGGCCGGGCTGATCTGCGGGCCCGGCGACCCCAGCGACCGGTTCGGCTACTGGCCGGCCCGCTTCGCCCGCGGCGGCCGGGCGGTGGTGCCGGACGCGCCGGACCAGCCGGCGCAGCTCGTCGACGTCCGCGACCTCGCCGCGTGGATCGTCGACGCCGGCGAGAGCGGCCTGGCCGGCACCTTCGACGCGAGCGGCCCGCGGACCACGCTCGGCGCGGTCCTCGACGAGGTCGCCGCCGCCGTCGGGGCCCCGGACCTGGAGCGCGTCCCCGTCGCCCCGGACGCCCTGACCGCCGCGGGCGTCGCCCCGTGGGCCGGCCCGCGGTCGCTGCCCCTGTGGCTGCCCGCCTCCCACGCCGGCATCGCCGCCCGCGACACCGCCCCCGCCGCCGCGGCCGGCCTGCGCTGCCGCCCGGTCGCCGACACCGCCCGCGCCGCCCTGGAGCACGAGCGGGCGCTGGGACCCGACCGCGAGCGCCGCGCCGGCCTCACCCCCGCCGACGAGCACGCCCTCCTCCGACCCCCGCCCCGCGAGTCCCGCACCCGCGCCCGGTGAGTCCCGCATCCGTGCCCGGTGAGTCCCGCACCCGGGTCCGTGCCAGGGTGGCGGCATGCGGACCACGCACTTCGGCCACTCCTGCGTGCTGCTCGACACCGGCGCGGCGCGGCTGCTGATCGACCCGGGTGCGTTCGCCGACGGGTTCGACGGGCTCACCGGGCTGGACGCCGTGCTGGTGACCCACCAGCACCCCGACCACCTCGACGTCGAGCGGCTGCGCCCGCTGCTGCGCGCCAACCCCGGCGCCCGCCTGCTCGTCGACGCCGGGTCGGCCGGGACGCTCGACGTCGACCACGAGGTGCTCGCCCCCGGGGACGCGCTCGACGTCGCCGGCGCCCGGGTGCAGGTGCTGGGCGGGGAGCACGCGGTGATCCACCCGGACCTGCCGGTGATCCCGAACAACGCCTACCTCGTCGACGGCACCCACCTGCACCCCGGCGACGCGTTCCCCGCCGTGCCGGGGCCGGTCGAGGTGCTGTTCCTGCCGACGGCGGCGCCGTGGCTGAAGGCGTCCGAGGCCGTGGACCACCTGCGGGCCGTCGCCCCGCGCACCGCGGTGCCGGTCCACCAGGGCCTGCTCGCGCGTCCGCAGGTGTTCTACGGGCTGTTCACGTCGCTGGCGCCGGAGGGGACGCGGGTGCGGGTGCTCGACCCCGGCGAGGCCGTCGAGCTGTGAGCGCTCAGGCCGCGCTCAGGACGTCGCCCAGCCGGTAGGTGACGGGCCCGGCGCCCAGGGCCAGCGCCTCGTCGACGGCGGCGAGCGCGGCGGCGGCCCGGCCCGGCCTGCGCAGGTCCTTCGCGCGCACGTGGATGCGCACCGGCCCGCCGCGCCGGGCCGTGCGCCCGACCTCGGTCAGCAGCATCCGCGCCCGCCAGCCCTCCGCCCGCCGCGCGTCGTCGGCGACCGGCCGCCGCTCCCCGGACACGCGGAACCCCAGCACCCGGGCCCGGACCCCGCCCGACCCGTCGAGGCGCCGGATGCCGTGCTCGTCGGCGACGACCGTGAAGCCCTGCTCGCGCAGGGCGCCGACGGTGCCGGCGGAGGCGATCCAGCGGGGCGGGACGAACAGGGTGGTCCGCAGGTCCACCCCGGCCAGGGTGCGCCGGGCGGCGCGCAGCCGCAGGCCCGCCTCGTGCTGCGGCAGCGCGGCGAACTCGGCGCGGCGGCCCACCCGGGCGCGCCCGCCGGGGGCCAGCGGCTCGACGGAGTGGTCGTAGCCGTGCAGGACGACCGCGTCGCCGCGGTCGCGGCGGGCGTGCAGCCAGCGGACGAGGTCCGACGCGGCGAGGTCGGCGCGGAACGGGCCGGGGCGGTACAGCTGGGACAGCGGGACGCCGCGCTCGTCGAGGGCCGCGGCGAACTCCGCGCCGCGGGCGAGGGAGTCCTCGGCGAGCCCGGACAGCGAGACGATCAGGTGCGCACCCACGCCGCCGATTGACGCACGCCGACGTGAACGGGCGCTGTCGCGCCCGTGAGCGGCGAGGGGTGCTAGAGCACCGATCGCCACTCACGACCCGTGAGGCGCTCGTACACCTCCACGTAGCGGGCGCGGGTCGCGGCCACGATGTCGGCGGGCACCTCGGGCCCCGGGGGCGTGCGGTCCCAGTCCAGCCCGGCCGACCAGTCGCGCACGAACTGCTTGTCGTAGGAGGGCTGCGGCCCGCCGGGCGCCCAGCGGTCGGCGGGCCAGAACCGCGACGAGTCCGGGGTCAGCACCTCGTCGGCCAGCACGATCTCCCCCGCCGCGTCCAGGCCGAACTCCAGCTTCGTGTCGGCGACGAGGATCCCGGCGGCCGCCGCGATCTCGGCGCCGCGCCGGTACACGGCGAGGGTGAGCTCGCGGAGCCGCTCCGCGCGGGCGGCCCCGACGAGCGCCGCGACCTGCTCGAGGGTGAGGAACTCGTCGTGCTCGCCCACCGCGGCCTTCGTGGTCGGCGTGAACACCGGCTCGGGCAGCCGCGAGCCCTCCACCAGCCCGGGCGGCAGCGGGACGCCCGACACCGACCCGGTGCGCCGGTACTCGGCCAGCCCCAGCCCGGCGAGGTGCCCGCGGGCGATGCACTCCACGGGCAGCATCTCCAGCCGCCGGCAGCGCAGCGCCCGCCCGGCGAACTCCGCCGGCACGTCCTGCGAGAGCACGTGGTGCGGCACCAGGTCGGCGAGCCGGTCGAACCACCACAGCGACAGCCGGGTGAGCACGGCGCCCTTGTCCGGCACGGGGGTCGGCAGGACGACGTCGTAGATGGAGAGCCGGTCGGAGGCGACGAGGACGAGGTCCTCCCCGTCCAGGTAGACGTCCCGGACCTTGCCCGAGTGCAGCAGCCTCACAGGATCGCCCCGGGGGTGTACGCGGCGGCCCCGGGGTGGGCGGCGACGACCGCGTCCACCCGCGCGACGACGGTCGCGACCTGCGCCCGCGCCGCGCCGGTGAACGCGAGCGGGTCGTCGAGCAGGCCGTCGAGCGCGCCCGGGGGCAGGCCGAGCCGCTCGTCGGCGGCGAGGCGGGCGAGCAGGTCGTTGGCGACCCGCCCCTCCTCCCGCATCGCCAGCGCGACCGCGACGGCGTGCTCCTTGATCACCTCGTGGGCGGTCTCCCGCCCGACCCCGGCGCGCACGGCCGCGGTCAGCACGGCGGTGGTGGCGAGGAAGGGCAGGTAGCGGTCCAGCTCCCGGGCGATGACGGCGGGGTAGGCGCCGAACTCGTCGAGCACGGTGAGCATCGTCTCGACGAGGCCGTCGAAGGCGAAGAACGCATCCGGCAGCGCGACGCGGCGCACCACGGAGTCCGAGACGTCGCCCTCGTTCCACTGCGCCCCGGCCAGCTCGCCCGCCATGCCGGCGTAGCCGCGCAGCAGCACCATCATCCCGTTGACGCGCTCGGTGGAGCGGGAGTTCATCTTGTGCGGCATCGCGGAGCTGCCGACCTGGCCCGGCCGGAACCCCTCGGTGGCCAGCTCGAACCCGGCCATGAGCCGGATCGTCGTCGCCAGCGACGAGGGCGCGGCGGCGAGCTGGACGAGCGCGGTGAGCACGTCGAAGTCCAGGGAGCGCGGGTAGACCTGCCCGACGCTGGTGAGCGCGGCGTCGAAGCCGAGGTGGCGGGCGACGCGGGCCTCCAGGTCGGCGAGCCGGGCCGGGTCGCCGCCGAGCAGGTCGAGCATGTCCTGCGCCGTGCCCATCGGCCCCTTGATCCCGCGCAGCGGGTAGCGCGCGCGCAGGTCCTCCAGCCGCGCGAACGCCACCAGCAGCTCGTCCGCGGCGGAGGCGAACCGCTTGCCCAGGGTCGTGGTCTGCGCGGCGACGTTGTGGCTGCGCCCGGCCATCGCCAGGCCCTCGTGCTCGGCGGCGCGGCGCGCCAGCCGGGCCAGCAGCGCGACGGTGCGGTCGCGCACGTGCTCCAGCGACAGCCGGACCTGCAGCTGCTCGACGTTCTCGGTGAGGTCGCGGCTGGTCATCCCCTTGTGGATGTGCTCGTGCCCGGCCAGCGCGGAGAACTCCTCGATGCGCGCCTTCACGTCGTGGCGGGTCACCCGCTCCCGGGCCGCGATCGAGGCGAGGTCGACCCGCTCGACGACGCGCTCGTGGTCCTCGACGACCCCGGCCGGGACGTCGACGCCCAGCTCGGCCTGGGCGCGGAGCACGGCGATCCACAGCCGCCGCTCCAGCACGATCTTGTGCTCGGGCGACCAGAGGCGGACGAGGTCGGGGCTCGCGTACCGCGCGGCCAGGACGTTGGGGATCACGTGCAGCGATCCTACGGCCGGGGCGCGGCGCCGCGGCCGGCCAGGCCCAGGTCGCGCACCTGCCGCTCGACGCAGTACCGGAAGAGCTCGGCGCCGTCGCCGAGGACGGGCGCGAGCTGCCCGTGCACCTCCAGCGCGACCAGCCCGTGCAGCTGCGTCCAGGCCGCCAGGCCGGCCGCGATCCCGCCGAGCGCGGACCCCGGGCTGCGGCGGTCGCGCAGCGCCTCCAGCTGGGCGCGCAGCGCCGCGTCGGTCGGGTCGGGCTCCGCCGACCCGGCCCGCCCCAGCACGTCGATCATGATCTCCAGCCAGCGCTGGGCGGGTGCGTAGGTCTCCGGCGGCGCCTCGTACCCGGGCAGCGGCGGGCCGAAGACGAGCGCGTAGTCGGTGGGGTGGGCGATCGCCCAGTCGCGCAGCGACCCGGCGAGCGCGCGCCACCGCCCGGCCAGGTCGTCGCGCTCCAGCGCGGCGTCGGCGGCCTCGGCCACGGCGCCGAGCCGGTCGTAGGCGTCGGCGATGAGGGTCGTGAGCAGGGCGTCGCGCGACGGGACGTACCGGTACACCGCGCTGCTGACCAGGCCCATCTCCTTCGCGATCTCCCGCAGCGACACCGCTCCGGCGCCGCCGCAGGCGAGCTGCCGGCGGGCGATCCGCTTGACGTCGTCGATCGCGGCGAGCCGGGCGCGTTCGCGGGGCGTGGGGGGCACGGGGAGCAGTGTCGCACATCCGAGAGCGACTGCTCTTGACAAGCGCGGCGAGCGAGAGCAGTCTCCTCCTTACGAGAGCAGTCGCTCTCTTCACAGAGAAGGAGCTCCGATGTCCGACCGACGCTCCACCGCAGCCCTGCTGCTGGGGTTCGCCGTCCTCAACCTGGTCGCCGCCGCCGTCCTCGGCGCGGCGTACGGCTGGCCCGCCGTCCTCGACGAGCCCGCCGCCGTCGTCCTGCCGGCGTTCGCGGCGGCGCAGGGCGCGGTCGTCGCCGGGTTCCTCCTGCAGACCCTGCTGTCGGTGGCGCTGGTGCCGATCAGCATCGGCCTGCACCGGGAGACCGGCGGCGGCACGCGGCTGTGGCCGCTGACCGTCGCGGCGCTCGGCGTGCTGTCCGGCCTGGCCCAGACCCTCGGCTGGATCCGCTGGCCGATCGTCGTGCCCGGCCTGGCCGCCACGTGGCTGGACCCGGCGACCCCGCCCGAGGTGCGCGCGGCCACCGAGGTGTCCTACGACGTGCTGAACTCCTACGCGGGCGGCGCGCTCGGCGAGTACCTCGGCTGGCTGTTCCAGGCCCTGTGGGCCGTCGGGATCGCGGTGCTGCTGGTGCGGTCGCGGACGGTCGGCGGGACGACGGCGGTGGTCGGCGTGGGCCTCACCGCGCTGTGGGCCGCCTCGTTCCTGGTCGGGCCCTTCCTGCCCGTCCTGGCCGAGGGCCTGCTCGGCACCGCCGCCTTCACCGCGTACGCGCTGTGGTTCTTCTGGCTCGGCGCCGTCGGCCTGGTCCTGCTCCGCCCCGCGCGCACCCCGGCGGGTGTGCGATGACCGCCGTCGTACTCGGCGCGGCCGGCGGCATCGGCTCCCACGTCGTCGACGCGCTGCTCGCGCGGGGCCGGTCCGTCCGGGCCGTGACCCGCACCGCGACCCCCCTCCCCGACGGCGTCGAACCCGTCGTCGCCGACCTGCGCGACCCGGCCGCCCTGCGCGCCGCCGTCGCCGGCGCCGATGTCGTGGTGCACGCCGCCCAGCCGCCCTACACCCGCTGGCCGCAGGAGTTCCCCGCGCTGACCGCGGCGATCGCCGACGCCGCCGAGGGCAGGCGGCTGGTGTTCGCCGACAACCTCTACGGCTACGGCCCGGTCGACGGGCCCCTGACCGAGGACCTGCCCGGCGCCGCCACCGACGCCAAGGGCCGGGTGCGGGTGGCCATGGCCGAGGACCTGCTGCGCCGCCACCGCGCCGGCCGCCTGGAGGTCGTCCTCGGCCGGGCCAGCGACTACTTCGGCCCCCGCGGCACCGCCACCACCGCCGGGGACGCGATGGTGCCCGCCGTGATCGCCGGGAGGACGGTGCGCGTGGTGGGCGCGACCGACGTCCCGCACAGCTGGAGCTACCTGCCCGACGTCGGGCGGGCGCTCGCGATGCTCGTCGACGCGCCGGCGGGCCGGGCCTACCACCTGCCGGTGGGGCCGCCGTGCAGCCAGCAGGAGCTGGCCGACGCCCTCGCCCGGGCCGCCGGGCACGACCGCGCGCGGCTGTCCGCCCTGCCCGGTCCGCTGCACCGGGTGCTCGCCCTGGGGCACCCGATGCTGCGCGAGCTGCTCGGCACGCGCTACCAGTTCACCGCGCCCTTCGTGGTCGACGACTCCCGGTTCCACCGGGAGGTCGGGCCGTTCACCCCGACCCCGCTGGACGAGGCGGCGGTCGCGACGGTGGCGTGGTTCCGCGGGCGGGCATCGTGAGGACGCATCGCAACGCCGCGGCGGGCGAGACGTTGACCGTGCTCACCGACGGGCCGGTGCTGCGGGCCGAGCTGGAGGTCGGCCCCGTGCACCACGCCCCGCCCGCGCACGTGCACCCGCGCGCCGCCGAGCGGTTCACCGTGGTCGAGGGCGCGCTGCGCCTCCGGCTCGGCCGGCGGCGGCTCGTGCTGCGGGCCGGGGAGTCCGCGCTGGTGCCGCCGGGCGTGGTGCACGGCTACGCGGGCGTCCCCGGCACGGCGGCCCGCGTCGAGGTGGAGCTGGACCCGGCCGGGCGGATGGGGGCGTTCTTCGCCGAGATCTACGCGGTCGACCGGCGCGACCCCCGGACCGGGGCGCCCCGCCTGCGCGCCGCGGCGGCGGTGCTGCGCCGCTACCCCGACGACATCACCGTTCCCGGCGTGCCGCGGTTGCTGCTCGACCTGCTGGGCCGGTGAGCTACAGGATCCGGTGCAGCACCCCGCGGGCGGCGGCGCGGGGGTCCGGGTCGGCCTCGATGAGCGCGCTGATCACCGCGCCGTCGACGAGGGAGACGAGGTCGGCGAGCCCGGTGCGGTCCAGGGGGTGCCCGCCGCGGGCGAGGACCTCGCCCAGGAGGGCGTCGAGCTCCCCGCGCAGCTCCCGCATCAGCGGGGCGAGGTACGGGCGGCGGCCGGTGCCGACCAGCCGCTCGTAGCGCAGCAGCACCGCGTCGAGGCCGCCGGAGCGGGACTCGGGCCCGAGCAGCTGGTCGAGGACGAGCTCCACCAGCTCGCCGCGGTCGACCGGTCCGTCGCCCAGCGCGGCGAGCTGCTCGCGGCCCTCGGCGAGCTCGTCGCGGCCGGTGCGCTCGGCGGCCGCGGTGACCAGCTCGTCGAGCGAGGTGAAGTAGTAGGTGGTGGAGGCGAGCGGCAGCCCGGCCCGCTCGGCCACGGCCCGGTGGCGCACCGCGTCGAACCCGCCGGCGCGCAGCAGGGCCGCGGCGGCCGTCACCAGCTCGGCCCGCCGCCGCTCGCCCTTGGCCGTGCCCACCCGCGCATCCTGCCCCCCGGGCGCTACAGCGCCGGGGCGAGGGCGGCGGCGACCGCGTCCAGGCGGCCGGCGAACGGGGCCGGCGCGCCGGGCCCGTCGCCCTGCGACCGCACCACGACGACGCCGCCGGACGCCGTCGGCGCGGTGGCGACCGCGGCGTCGGGCGACTGCAGCGGGGGTTCCCCGGGGGGCAGGGCGACGACCGAGAGCAGCCCCGACGCGGTGCCGTCGACGACCGCCAGGTCGACCCCGCGCGCGCCGGGGCGGCACGGCCCGGTGGCCGCGGCCTCCGGGGCGCCCGCGACCTCGGGCAGCGCCCGGTCGAGCAGCGCCCGCAGGGCGGGGTCCGGCCGGTCGGCGCAGGGGACGGCGCCGGGGCGCGGCACCGGGCTCCCGACCGTCGGTGCGGGAGCCGGGGCGACGTAGGGCTCCACGGCGAAGGGCGACGCGGCCTCGGCGTCGGCCCCGGACTCGACCCCGGACCCGGCCCCGGGACCGGACTCGGCGCTGCCCGCGGCGTCGGCGGCGCCCCCGGCCCCGCGCTCCGCCGCCGGGGCGGCGGCGGTGGACGCCGGCTCCTGCGGGGTCGCCCCCCCGACCGCCAGGCCCGTCCCGACGACCACCACGAGGGCGGCGGCCGAGCCGAGCAGGGCCGTGCGCCGGCGCGCGGTCACCCGCCGGGAGCGCTCCACCACGGCCCGGTGGTCGAACCCGGGCGGCGGGTCGCCCGCGGCCTCGCGGAACAGCGCCGCGAGGCGGTCGTCGTCGGTCATCTCCCCTCCTCTCAGCCGGCGGGTCGCAGGTCGTCGAGCGCATCGCCGAGCACGGCGCGCAGGGCCGCCAGCCCGTGCGAGGTCTGGCTCTTCACCGTGCCCTCCGAGCAGCCCAGCACGGCGGCCGTGCCGGCGACGTCGAGCCCCTCCAGGAAGCGCAGCACCAGCACGGCGCGCTGGCGCGGCGGCACCGACCGGAGCCCGTCCACCAGCACGTGCCGGGTCGCGACGCCGTCGGTCGCCGACGCCACCGAGCCGGCCTCGACCTCGTCGACGGACCGCTCCCGGCGCCACGGCCGCCGCGACTCGTCCACGACCGAGCGCACCAGCGTGCGGCGCATCCACCCGTCGAGGGCGTCGCGGTCGCGGATCCGGCGCCAGTGCCGGTGGAGCTTCACGAACGCCGCCTGGGCGTGGTCGTCGGCGCGGTGCCAGTCGCCGCACAGCAGGTAGGCCGTGCGGCGGACGGCGTCGCGGCGCGCGCGGAAGTACGCCTCGAACGCCGCCTCGTCCCCGCCCGGGTCGCGCGTGCCGTCCACTCCACTCCTCTCCGCCCCGGTGACGGGATCCGGACCGGACACGGTTGCACGGACCCGTCCCCGTCCCCCGATCGGCTCAGTTGCCGTGACCGTTCCGTGACCCTGCTGCGCTCCGCGGGCCACCTGCTGGTTGAATCGGTGACCGTGCGATCCCCCTCACGCGCGCGACGGGCGCTCGGCGACCAGCCGGTGGACCTGCGTTCCGACACCGTCACGCGCCCGACCGCGCAGATGCGCGCGGCCATGGCCGCCGCCGAGGTCGGTGACGACGTGCTGGACGGGGACCCGACGCTGCGCGAGCTGGAGACGCGGGTCGCCGGGATGCTGGGGGCCGCCGACGCGCTCTGGACCCCCAGCGGCACCATGGGCAACCTCATCGCGCTGATGAGCCACCTGCGCCGGGGCGACGCCTTCCTCGCCCCCGAGGGCGCGCACGTCCTGGACGCGGAGCTGGGCACGGCCGCGTGGCTGGCCGGGGGCATGCCGCGGCCGCTGCCGCACGACGCCGGACCCGGCCGGGTCTCCCCCGGCGCGGTGCGCCGCGCCGCCGGGGCGCCCGGCCCGTACTACACGCTGCGCACCACCCTGCTGTGCCTGGAGAACACCCACAACGCCTCCGGTGGCTCGGTGACCCCGCCCGAGCAGCACGCCGCGGTCGTCGCGGCGGCGCGGGGGTCGAAGCTCGCCGTGCACCTCGACGGCGCGCGGCTGTGGAACGCGGCCGTGGCGCTCGGCGTGCCGCCGGCCGCGCTGACCGTCGGTGCCGACACCGTCCAGGTGTGCCTGAGCAAGGGCCTCGGCGCCCCGGTCGGGTCGGTGGTGGCCGGGTCGGTCGAGTTCGTGGAGGAGGCCCGGCGGCTGCGCAAGATGCTGGGCGGCGGGATCCGGCAGGGCGGGGTGCTCGGCGCGGCCGGGCTGCTGGCGCTGGACCGGGTCGACCGGCTGGCCGAGGACCACGAGCGCGCCCGCGCCCTGGCCGCGGGGCTGCGGGAGCGGGGCTGGGCGGCGCCCGAGCCGCAGACCAACATCGTGCTCGTCGCCGTGGCCGACCTGGAGGGCACGCTGCGCCGCCTCACCGAGGCCGGCGTGCGGGCGTCGGCGATGGCGGGCCAGGTGCGGCTGATGACCCACTCCGACCTCACCGACGCCCACATCGCCGCCGCGCTGGAGCGGATCGGCGAGGTGGAGACCGGCCGGACGGCCTACGCCCCGGCCCCCCGCGACGGCCTGCTCAGGTCGACGACCTCGCGCGCTCCAGCTCGGCCAGCCGGGCGCTGACGGTCCGCAGCTCGGCCAGCACGGCCGCGAGCTGCACCTCCGTGCGCTCCACGTCCTGGGCGACCTCGTCGAGGTCCTCCTCGATCTCCGCGGAGACCTCCTCGCCCGCGCGCCGCAGGTTCTCGACGAACCAGCTCGCGATCGACGCGGTCACGACGCCGAGCAGGGCGATCCCGGCCACCATCAGCGCCCCGGCCACGACCCGGCCCTCGAACGTCACCGGGTACCGGTCGCCGTAGCCCACCGTCGAGATCGTCGTGATGGTCCACCACACCGCGTCGCCGAACGTGGTGATGGACGCACCCTCGACGTCGCGCTCGGCGTCCAGCACGGCCAGCGAGGCGACGAACCCGACCAGGGCCACCGTGGCCGTCACGTAGACGACCACGCGCCCGCGGACGTCGTCGCGCAGCTGGCGGTTGAGCACGCTGATGATCGTGATGACGCGCAGCGCCCGCAGCTGGCGGAACATCGGCAGCAGCAGGATCGCCAGGTCCACCAGGTGCGTGCGGACGAACCGCAGGCGCCACCGGGCCAGCGCGATCCGCACGAGGTAGTCGAGCCCGAACAGCACCCACACCCCGGTGAGCACGGCCTCGAGCGCCGCGTCGGTCGCCCCGACCGGCTGCGCGAGCACCTGCACGGCGTAGACCACGAGGAACAGCACCGCGAGGCCGGTCAGCCACCAGTCCACCCGGGCGTCGTACGCGGCGATGCGCGGCTCGTCCTGCATGGTCGAGGAGAGTAGGACGCGGGCGCGGGGAACGGACCCGGATCAGGCCAGCCAGTCCTCCAGCCTCCGCAGGGCCTCGCGCACGTCCTCGGTCGCGCCCGCGAACGACAGGCGGACCGACCGGTGCCCGTCGACCGGGTCGAAGTCCAGCCCCGGGGCCACCGCCACGCCGGTGTCGGCGAGCAGCCGGTGGGTCAGCTCCATCGAGTCGGTCGTGAGGTGGGCGACGTCGGCGTAGACGTAGAAGGCGCCGTCGGCCGGGGCCAGCCGGGGGATCCCCAGGCGCGGCAGCCCGTCCAGCAGCAGCCCGCGGTTGACCGCGTAGCGCTGCACGTGGGCGTCGGCCTCGGCGTAGCTCTCCGGCGCGAACGCCCCCAGCGCCGCCGCCTGCGCGAGCGCCGGCGGGCAGATGGTGAAGTTGCCGGCCAGGCGGTCGGCCGCGCGCAGCAGCCGGGCCGGCAGCAGCAGCCAGCCCAGCCGCCAGCCGGTCATCGAGAAGTACTTGGAGAAGGAGTTGACGACGACCGCCTCCCGGGAGGTGCTCCACGCCGACGACGTCGCGGGCGCGCCGGCGTAGGAGACGCCGTGGTAGATCTCGTCGCTGATGAGCTGGATCCCGCGGTCGGCGCAGTAGGCGGCCAGCGCCGCCAGCTCGTCGGGGGCCAGCACGCTGCCCGTCGGGTTGGCCGGGCTCGCGACGACCAGCCCGCGCACGTCGTCGAGCTCCTCCAGCATCGCAACGGTCGGCTGGTGGCGCGTCTCCGGCCCGCACGGCAGCTCGACGACCTCGCAGCCCAGCGCGGTGAGGATGTTGCGGTAGCACGGGTAGCCGGGGCGGGCCATCACGACGCGGTCGCCGGCGTCGAACGCGGCGAGGAAGGCCAGCAGGAACCCGCCCGACGACCCGGTCGTCACCGCGACCTGCTCGGGTGCGACGTCCAGGTCGTGGGTGCGCCCGTAGTGCGCGGCGATGGCCGCCCGCAGCTCCGGCACGCCCAGCGCCACGGTGTAGCCGAGCACGTCCCGGTCGAGCGCGGCGGCCGCCGCCGCCCGCACCGCGGCCGGTGCGCCGGTCGAGGGCTGCCCGGCCGAGAGGTTCACCAGGTCGCCGTGGGTGCGCTGCCGCTCCCCCGCCGCGGCCCACACGTCCATGACGTGGAACGGCGGGATCAGCGCGCGGCTCGCCACGGTCATCGCGTTCGTCACCGCCCGACCCTAGGCTCCCCCGTGGCCCGGTGCGGCCTCAGCCGGTCGGCACCCGCACCTCGCCGCGGACGGCCCGCAGGGCGATGTCGGTGCGGTGGTGGGAGCCGGTGAGGCGCACACCGCCCAGGCGCCGGTAGGCGTCGTCGCGCGCCGCGGCGAGGTCGGCGCCGGTGCCCACCACCGACAGCACGCGCCCGCCGGAGGAGACGACCGCGCCGTCGTCGCGCCGCCGCGTGGCGGCGTGCAGCACGCCGTCGGCGTCGGCCCCGGTGACGGGGTCGCCGACGCGCGGCGGCCCCGGGTAGCCCTCGGCGGCCAGCACCACGGTGACGGCGGCCCCGTCCGCCCACTCCGGAGCGGGTTCGGCGGCCAGCGCGCCGGTCGCCGTGGCGTGCAGGAGGCGGACCAGCGGGCTGCGCAGCAGCGCCAGCACCACCTGGGTCTCCGGGTCGCCGAACCGGCAGTTGAACTCGATCACGGCCGGGCCGGACGCGGTCAGGGCGAGCCCGGCGTAGAGCAGCCCCTGGAACGGGGTGCCGCGGGCCACCAGCTCGGCCGCGACCGGCGCCACGACGGCGTCCACGAGCTCGGCGGCCAGGTCCGGCCCGGCCCACGGCAGCGGCGCGTAGGCGCCCATGCCGCCGGTGTTGGGCCCGCTGTCGCCGTCCCCGACGCGCTTGAAGTCCTGGGCGGGCAGCAGCGGCACCACGACGGGGCCGTCGACCAGGCAGAACAGCGACACCTCCGGCCCGTCCAGGTGGGCCTCCAGCAGCACCGGGTGCCCGGCGTCGAGCAGGCCCATGGCGTGCGCGCGGGCGAGGTCGCGGTCCGGGGTCACCACCACGCCCTTGCCGGCGGCCAGCCCGTCGTCCTTGACGACGTAGGGCGGGGCGAACCCGTCGAGCGCGGCGTCGAGGTGCGCCGGGTTGTCGACCGTCCGGCAGGCCGCGGTGCGGACGCCCGCCGCCGCCATGACGTCCTTGGCGAACGTCTTCGAGCCCTCGATCCGGGCGGCCGCCGCGCTCGGCCCGAAGCAGGGGACGCCCGCCGCGCGCACGGCGTCGGCGACGCCGGCCACCAGCGGCGCCTCCGGCCCGACGACGACGAGGTCGGCCCGCCAGTCGAGCGCGAGCGCCGCGACGGCGGCCGGGTCGGTCGCGTCGACGCCCCGCTGCTCGGCCAGCGCGGCCGTGCCGGCGTTGCCGGGGGCGCAGGCCAGCGCGGTGACCGCGGGGTCCTGCGCGCAGGCGAGCAGGACGGCGTGCTCACGGGCACCGGAACCGATCACCAGGACGCGCACGACGGGCCATCGTAGGGCCGCGGCCGCCGGGCCCCCCGCGCGCACCGCCCGTTCATCCACCCGCCGCGGTCGGGACACGCCACCACGGGACGGTCGTCGCCCGGCCCGACCACAGTGCGGGCATGCCGTCCCGACGCTCCGTCCTCAGCGCCGCCGCCCTGGCCACCGCCGCCGGCACCGTCCTGCCCGCCGGCACCGCGACCGCGGCGCCGGCCCGGCGCCCCCGCCGCCCGCTGGTCATCGGCCACCGCGGCGCGTCCGGCTACCGCCCCGAGCACACCCTCGCGGCCTACGAGCTGGCCGCGCGCCTGGGCGCCGACTACATCGAGCCCGACCTGGTGATCACCGCCGACGGCGTGCTCGTCGCCCGGCACGAGCCCGTGCTCGCCATCGTCGACCCGACCACCGGCGCGCTCGTGGAGCGCACGACCGACGTCGACGCGCGGCCGGAGTTCGCCGACCGGGTCCGGACCAAGGTGCTCGACGGCACCCCGCTGACCGGCTGGTGGGCCGAGGACCTCACCCTCGCCGAGCTGAAGACGCTGCGCGCCGTGGAGCGGATCCCCGCGGTCCGCCAGGAGAACACGATCTACGACGGCCGCTTCGAGGTCCCGACGCTGGTCGAGGTGCTGGACCTGCGCGAGCGGCTGTCCCGGGAGCTGCGCCGCGAGATCGGCGTCTACCCCGAGACCAAGCACCCGACCTACTTCCAGGCCCTGGGCAAGCCCCTGGAGCCGCCGCTGGTGGCCGACCTGACCCGGCGCGGGCTCAACCGGCGCGGCGCCCCGGTGTTCGTCCAGTCGTTCGAGGTGGCGAACCTGCGGGCGCTGCGCCCGCAGCTCCGGGTGCCGATCGTGCAGCTGTTCGGCGGCTCGGGCGCCCCGTACGACTTCGTGGTCGCCGGCGATGCGCGCACCTACACCGACCTCGCCACCCCGGCGGGGCTCGCCGAGATCGCCGGCTACGCCGACGGCATCGGGCCGAACAAGGACCGGGTGATCGCCCGGGACGCCGCGGGCGCCCTGGCCGCGCCGACCGCGCTCGTCGCCGACGCCCAGCGCGCCGGCCTGCTGGTGCACCCCTACACGTTCCGCAACGAGAACCAGTTCCTGCCGGCGGACCTGCGCCGGGGCACGATCCCGGCCGACTTCGGCGACGCCCTCGCCGAGTACGCGGCCTTCTACGCCACCGGCATCGACGGCCTGTTCTCCGACCACCCCGACACCGCCGTGGCCGCCCTGACCGCCCCGGCCGTTCCCACCGCCGTCCCCGTCCCCGTCCCCTGATCGCGGGGTCCCGCACCCGCGCCCGGCGAGTTCCGCACCGGTGCCCGGCGAGTCCCGCAACCCCGCCCGGCGAGTTCCGCACCCGTGCGCGGCGAGTTCCGCACCCGAGCGCGGCGAGCCGCGCACCGCCGACCGGGGTCAGGGGCGCAGGAACCCGTGCAGGAGCGCGTTCACCGCGTCCGGCCGCTCCTCGTGCGGGAAGTGACCGACGCCGTCGAGCACCTCCAGCCGGTGCGCGTCCCCGGCCCAGGGGGCGGAGGCGCGGGCGGTGGCGGGCAGCAGGCACGGGTCGAGGGCGCCGTGCACGGCCAGCACCGGCACCGCGGGCGGGCGGGCCACGGCGGCGGCGAAGCGGCGGCCGTCGGACCGGAACCGGGAGCGGAAGGCCCAGCGGTGGTACTCCAGGGCGCAGTGCGCGACGCCCGGCACGCGGACGGCCTCCCGGCAGCGGGCGACGGCCTCGGCGAAGTCGTCCGTGGCCGCCCAGCCCGGGCCCGTCCAGGCCCGCAGGAGGCGCTCGACGCGGGCGCCGCCGTCGGCCCGCAGCGAGCGCTCCGGCGCGCGGGGCACCTGGAAGCCGAGCGCGTGCGCCAGCGCGCGGCCCTGCCCGCACGGGTCGCGCAGCACGCGGGCGCGGACCGCCAGCGGGTGCGGCGCGCCGAGGACGGTCACCGACCGGACCCGGCGGGGGTGCAGCGCCGCGAGCGTCCAGGCGATGGTCCCGCCCCAGTCGTGCCCCACGACGTGCGCGCGGGACTCGCCGAGCGCGCCGATCAGCCCGGAGACGTCCCCGGCGAGGGTCCACAGGTCGTAGCCGCGGGGCGGCTTGTCGGTGTCGCCGTACCCGCGCAGGTCGACGGCGACGGCGCGGTACCCGCGCGCGGCGAGCACCGGGAGCTGGTGGCGCCACGACCACCAGAACTCGGGGAAGCCGTGGAGCAGCACGACGAGCGGGCCGTCCCCGCACTCGACGACGTGCTGGCGGATGCCGTTGGCCGAGACCGCGCCGTGGGTCCACGGTCCCGGGACGAGCACCGCCGAGGGGTCCGGCGGACGCACGCTCAGCCGGAGTGGCTGCCGCCCAGCTGCGCCGGGGCGGTGGCGCGGGCGTCGCCGGGGTCGCCGTCGTGCCCGCGGCGGGACAGCACGTGGGCGGTCTCCCGGACCGACTCGATCGTCCTCTCGGGCTTGCGGATGCGGCGCACGCGCAGGTAGCCGAGCAGCCCGAACACCCCGGCGACGAGGATCATCAGGCCGAACACGATCCAGAACGCCCCCGTCCGGCTGCCCAGGAGCGCTGCGAGCGTCTCGCCGAGGGCGAAGAACAGGAAGAAGAGGCTGAACAGGGCCACGACCAGGGCGATGATGAAGAAGACGCTGCCCTGCAGGCCCTTGCGGACCTCGGCGGTGAGCTCGGCCCGGGCCAGCTCGACCTCGGCGCGCACGAGCGTGGAGACCTGCGCGGTGGCCTCGCGGACGAGCGTGCCGATCGACTGGTCGGCCGGGCGCACCACGGGCTCCTTCGCGAGCGGGATCGAGGGCAGCACGGGTGGGACGTCCGTGCCGTTGGAGCTGCTGGCCACCGCGGTCCTCCCGGGGTCGATGATCGGCGGTCATCCTTCCACGGGGGTCCGGGAGGTGCCCGGTCAGGCGGGTGGTGCGGACTCCTCCGCGGCGTCCTCGGCCTGCGCGCGCACCCGACCGCGCAGGAGGAGCAGCACCGCACCGATCAGCGCGGCCGCGGTGGAGGCGATCAGCACCGCCGCCTTCGCCGCGTCGAGCACCTCGGGCTGGCCGCGCAGCGACAGCTCCGCGATGAGCAGGCTGACGGTGAACCCGACACCGCCCAGCATCGCGAGCGCCGCCATGTCGAGCCAGCTCAGGCCCCGCGGACGGGTGGCGGGCGTGATCCGGATGGTCAGGGCGGAGAAGCCGAGGATGCCGACGATCTTGCCGATCAGCAGACCGGCCATCACCCCGAGCGGGATCGGCGAGGTGAACACCTCCTGCAGCGCCTCGCCGTCCAGCGGCACCCCGGCGGCGAACAGCGCGAACACCGGCACGCACAGTCCGGCCGACCACGGCTGGAGGCGGTGCTCCAGGCGCAGCGCGGGGGCGTGCTCCTCCCCCGGGTCCGCGATCACCCGGGTCAGGACGCCGAGCAGCACGCCGGCGATGGTGGCGTGGATGCCGGCCTCGTGGACCAGCACCCAGGTGACCACGGCGAGCGGCACGTAAATCCACCAGGCGCGCACCCGGCGGCGCTGCAGGACCCAGTAGACCGCGCCCGCGGCGGCGGCGCCGAGCAGGGCGAGGATCTGGAGGCCGTCGCTGAACAGGAAGGCGATGACGGCGATGGCACCCAGGTCGTCGGCCACCGCCAGCCCGAGCAGGAACACCCGGGCGCTCGAGGGCAGGGCCGATCCGGCCAGGGCCAGCACGCCGAGGGCGAAGGCGATGTCGGTGGCCACCGGGATGGCCCAGGCCTGCTCGATCCCCGGCTCGCCCCAGCCGATGGTCAGCGCGATGCCCGCGGGGACGACCATCCCGCCCAGCGCCGCGGCCACGGGCAGCAGGGCCTGGCGCGGCGTCGACAGCTCCCCGACCACGAGCTCGCGCTTGAGCTCGAGCCCGACCACGAAGAAGAAGACCGCCAGCAGACCGTCCTTGGCCCAGGTCGCCAGCGTGAGGTCCAGGTTCAGGGCGGCGGGCCCCACCACGGTGCCCCGCATCGCCTCGTAGGCGCCCGACCAGGGCGAGTTGGCCCAGATGAGCGCGAGCGCGGCGGCGACGACGAGCACCACCCCGCCGACGGTCTCGGTGCGCAGGTAGCGGGCGAACTCGTCGGGGCGGGGGACGAGGCTGCGGGGGGCGATCACGGGCGGCTCCCGGGGGAAGTGGGCACGGCGACGACGTTGCCGACCAGACTTCCCGGCGCACCGCGGACGACCATAACCGCGATCCGCTGTCCCGGCAGCCCCTACTCGTCCGGTCGGCCGCGCATCCGCTTGATCCGCCCCCGCCGGGTCTTCGCGTCGAGCCGCCGGCGCTGGGACCCCTTCGTGGGTCGGGTGGGCCGGCGCGCGGGCGGGTCGGGCGCCACCGCCGCGGCCAGCTGGGCGGCCAGCCGCTCGCGCGCGGCGTCGCGGTTGCGCAGCTGGCTGCGGTGCTCGGCCGCGACGATCGTCAGCACGCCGTCGACGAGCCGGTGCTCCAGCCGTGCCAGCGCCCGGGCCCGCAGGGGGTCGGGCACCGACGGCGAGCGGGCGAGGTCGAACGACAGCTCGGCCCGCGAGTCGGTGGTGTTGACGCCCTGCCCGCCCGGTCCCGAGGCGCGCGAGAACCGCCAGTGCAGCTCCCGGTCGGGCAGCACCAGCGGTCCCGCGCGGAGATCGCCCTCGGCCATGCGCGCAGCATGCCCGAGGGCGTCGCCCTCACTCCTCCGACTTACCGCCCCGCATGCCCGAGGAGATCATGTCCATCACGCTGGAATCGGCCAGCGTGGTGACGTCCCCGACCTCGCGGTTCTCCGCCACGTCGCGCAGCAGGCGGCGCATGATCTTGCCCGAGCGCGTCTTGGGCAGCTCGTCGACGACCATGATCTGGCGGGGCTTGGCGATCGGCCCGATCTCCTTGGAGACGTGGTCGCGCAGCGCCTTGATCGCGTCGGCGCCCTTCGCCTCGTCCTGCGCGACGCCGCCGCGCAGGATCACGAAGGCGACGATGCCCTGGCCGGTCGTCGCGTCGGACGCGCCCACCACGGCCGCCTCGGCGACGGTCGGGTGGCTGACCAGTGCCGACTCGACCTCGGTGGTGGAGATGCGGTGCCCGGACACGTTCATGACGTCGTCGACGCGGCCGAGCAGCCAGACCGCGCCGTCGTCGTCGTACTTGGCGCCGTCGCCGGCGAAGTAGTAGCCCTGGTCGGCGAAGCGGCTCCAGTAGGTGTCGACGTAGCGCTGCTCGTCGCCCCAGATGCCGCGCAGCATCGACGGCCACGGCTTGTCGAGCACGAGGTAGCCGCCCCCGCCCGGACCCACGGGCTCGGCCTCCTCGGTGACGACCTCGGCGCTGATCCCCGGGATCGTCCGCATCGCCGACCCGGGCTTCGCCGCCGTGACGCCCGGCAGCGGGGCGATCATGATGGCGCCGGTCTCGGTCTGCCACCAGGTGTCGACGATCGGGCAGTTGTTCCGGCCGATGTTCTCCCGGTACCACATCCAGGCCTCGGGGTTGATCGGCTCGCCGACGCTGCCCAGCACGCGCAGCGACGACAGGTCGAAGCGCTCCGGGATCTCCTTGCCCCACTTCATGAACGTGCGGATGAGCGTGGGCGCGGTGTAGTAGATGGAGACCCCGTACTTCTGGATGATCTCCCAGTGCCGGCCCTCGTGCGGGGTGTTGGGCGTGCCCTCGTACATGACGCTGGTGGCCCGGTTGGCCAGCGGCCCGTAGACGATGTAGCTGTGCCCGGTGACCCAGCCGATGTCGGCGGTGCACCAGTAGACGCTCTCGCCGGGCTTGTGGTCGAACACGACGTGGTGGGTGTAGGCGGCCTGGGTGAGGTAGCCGCCGGAGGTGTGCAGGATGCCCTTCGGCTTCCCGGTGGTGCCCGAGGTGTAGAGGATGAACAGGGGGTGCTCGGCGTCGAACGCCTGCGCGGTGTGGCTGTCGCTCTGCTTGTCGACGACCTCGTGCCACCACACGTCGCGCCCCTCGGTCCAGGGCACCTCGGTCTCCGTGCGCTTGACCACGAGCACGTGCTGGATCGTCGGCGTCTGCGCGACGGCCTCGTCGGTGTTCTCCTTCATCGGCGCCGGCTTGCCGCGCCGGTACTGCCCGTCGGAGGTGATGAGCAGCTTGCACTCGGCGTCCTCGATGCGCGCCCGGAGCGCGCTCGCGGAGAAGCCGCCGAACACGACGCTGTGCATCGCGCCCAGGCGCGCGCAGGCCAGCATCGAGAACACGGCCTCGGGGATCATCGGCAGCTGGATGGCGACGCGGTCGCCGGCCTGCACGCCCAGCTCGGTCAGCGCGTTGGCGGTCTTGCTGACCTCGCGCTGCAGGTCGGCGTAGGTGATCGTGCGGGTGTCGCCGGGCTCGCCCTCCCAGTGGAACGCGACCTGGTCGCCGTGGCCGTCGGCGACGTGGCGGTCGACGCAGTTGTACGCGACGTTGAGCCTGCCGCCCACGAACCACTTGGCGAACGGGGGCTGCCAGTCCAGGACCTGCTCCCAGCGCTGCTCCCAGTGCAACCGGTCGGCCTGCTCGGCCCAGAACGCCTCCCGGTCGGCGTCCGCGCGGGCGTACCAGTCCTCCGTGGCGTTGGCCTGCGCGGCGAACTCCGCGCTCGGCGGGAAGCTGCGGCTCTCGGTGGACAGGTTGCTGAGCGTCGGTCCGGCTGCTGCCGAGCCCTCTGCGGCCATCGGCCCCTACCTTCCTGCTCGTCCCACCGGGCGACGTCGCCCGGGACACATCGTCGCCGGGGACGCTATCGCCCGCTCCCGCGCTGCGCACCCACTGTCCGGGCGGGTGCGACGATCTCGCCGTGGCCCCCGTCGACCCCCTCGCCCCCCTGCTCGACCTGCCCGGCGTCACCGATGCGGTCGCCCGCGCCCGCGCCGGCCTGGTGGCCCTGCACAACCACCCGGCCAACCAGCGGGGGTGGCCCGCCGGGGCGGCCGCCGCGAGCGTGCGGGCCGCCCGGGCGTCGGCCGCCCTCGACGGGGCCCCGCTGGAGACCGGCGACGAGGTGACCCACCCGGTGCTCGCGGGGGCGGTGCGCGCGGCCGAGGCGCTCGCCCGGCTGCTCGGGGTCTGGCGCACCTCGCCCCTGCAGGCGCTGGCCCGGTTGCACGTGCTGGCGGCGGGCGATCTCGTCACCGGCGACGGGCGCGAGGCGCTGGGTCGGCCCCGCGGCGGGGAGGACGTGACCGGGCGGCTCGCCCTCCTGGCCGATCTCGTGGCCGGCGGCACCCGCGCGCCCGGCCCCGTCCTCGTCGCCGTCGTGCACGGAGAGTTGCTGGCGCTGCGGCCGTTCGGGACGGCCGACGGGGTCGTCGCCCGCGCGGCGGCCCGCCTGGCCGCGGTGGCGGCCGGGCTCGACCCGCACGGGCTCGCGGTGCCCGAGGTGGGGCACCTGCGGCGGGCGGCGGAGTACCGCGCGGCCGCGGCGGGGTTCGCCGCCGGAGGCGCCGACGGGGTGCGCACGTGGCTGCTGCACTGCTGCGCGCAGTGGGAGGCCGGCGTGCGCGAGGGGACGTCGATCGCGGACGCGCGGGCCTGACGCCCCCGCCGTCCGGACCGCGTCGTCCCTGCTCGGAACGCGCGAGACGGGCGGTGTCCCCTCGCGGGGGCACCGCCCGTCGACGCGCTGGTCCCGGGATCCAGGCGTGCACTACGTGTCGTGGAAGTGGCCTCGGCGTCCGGCGTCCCGGTCCGCAGGCCCACGACGACATGCCTCCCGCGGCGTGCTGTGCGTGGAGAGCCCGGTCTTCGCGCACGGCGCCCCGGCAGGGGGAGACGGGTGCTTCTCCGCCGCACCGTCCCTGGCCTCCCGGAGGACCGTGACACCTTTGTAACCCGTGGCGGGGACCACAGCAAGGGGTCCGCGCAGGTGCATCGATGCAGTCACGCGGAGCTACTACGGCGGCGCCCGAGCCAGACGGCGACGGCCACCGCCACCACCGTCGCGACGAGCGCCGCCGCGGACACCGCGCGGCGCGGGCGCACCCCGAGCGGGACGGGCGCGGTGAACGCGAGCACCGGCCAGCCCCGCTCCAGCGCGACGCGGCGCAGGGCCCGGTCCGGGTTGACGACCGTCGGGTGGCCGACCGCCTCCAGCAGCGGGAGGTCGGTGATCGAGTCGGAGTAGGCGCGGCAGTCGGCGAGCCGGTACCCGCGCGCGGCGGCGATGTCGCGGGCGGCGCGGGCCTTCTCCTCCCCGTAGAGGTAGAACTCGACCTCGCCGGTGTAGCGCCCGTCCTCGACCCGCATGCGGCTGGCCAGGCAGCGGTCGGCCCCCACCATCGCGGCGATCGGCTCGACGACCTCCTGCCCGGAGGCCGACAGCACCACGACCTCGTCGCCCGCCGCGCGGTGCTCGGCGATCAGGGCGGTGGCCTCCGCGTAGACGAGCGGCTCCACGATCTCGTGCAGGGTCTCGGCGACGACCGCGCGCACCTGCGCGACCTCCCAGCCCGCGCACAGGGCGGTGATCCGGCGGCGCAGCGAGTCCATCGTGGAGGCGTCCGCCCCCGAGAGCACGAGGAGCAGCTGCGCGTAGCCGCTGCGCAGGACCGCGCGCCGGCTGATCATGCCTTCGCGGTGGAACGGCCGGCTGAAGGCCAGGGCGCTCGACCCCGCGATGATGGTCTTGTCCAGGTCGAAGAAGGCCGCCGAGACGGGGCGCGGGGCGAGGTCGACGGCCACGGCGGGCGAGCTTGCCAGAGCCCCGGCGGCCGGCCCGGGCGCGGGGGCGCGCCGATCGCACCCACCGGCGCGCCGGATGTGCGCGTGGCGCGTCCGCAGGGGCTACAGTGGAGACGACTCGGACTCGTCCGGGTCCGGTTCAGCTCGACCCCCCGGAGCTGAACCACCGACGGCCCCCGCCAATCCCCCCTGGCGGGGGTCGTCCCTTGCTCCCGGGGCGCACCCGCCCCTCCGAGCCTCCCGCACGACCCCGACAGCCGTCGCGGCCGCGGGGCGGTCCGTCCACACCGGCCACCGCCCGTCCACAGGATCCGGCGACGGCTGTCCCCGACCCGCTCCCGGCCCGCACGCTCGTCCCGGACCCCCGCACCGGGCGGGCGGCGCAGGACGGGAGACGGCGATGGCCGACCGCGGGCTGGTCATGGTGTCCGATCCGGAGCTGCTCGACGCGGTGCTGCGCATCGCGGCCGCGGCCGGGTGCGAGCTGGAGCGCGCGGTCGACGCGACGCAGGCCCGGCGGACGTGGGGCCGGGCCCCGCTGGTGCTGCTCGACGCGCCCGCGGCCCGCCACTGCACCGAGTCGGGCCTGCCGCGCCGGCCCGGGGTCGTCGTCGCCGCGCGGGGGGAGCCGCCGCCCGCGGTGTGGCAGCAGGCCGTCGCGGTCGGGGCCGAGCACGTCGTCGCGCTGCCGCAGGCGCAGGAGTGGCTCGTCGCCGCCCTGTCCGAGGCCGCCGAGGAGCGCTCCGGCACCGGGTGCGTCGTCGCGGTGGTCGGCGGGCGCGGCGGGGCCGGGGCGTCCGTGCTGGCCGGCGCCGTCGCCGTCACCGCGGTGCGCGACGGCGGGCGCGCCCTGCTCGTCGACTGCGACCCGTGGGGCGGCGGCATCGACCTCGTGCTCGGCGCGGAGGACCTCGACGGCGTGCGCCGGCCCCAGGTCGACGTCGCCGGGGGCCGCGTCCCCGCCGCGGCCCTGCACGCGGCCCTGCCGTCCCCGCCCGTCGGCCGGCGCCCCGACGGCGAGCTGGCCGTCCTGTCCTGCGACCGCGGGGCGGGCGGACCGGCCGCGGGGGCGGTCACCGCGGTGGTCGGGGCCGGCCGGCGGGCGGGCGAGACGGTGGTCTGCGACCTGCCGCGCCACCCCACCGACGCGGCCCGGGCCGCCCTCGCCGCCGCCGACCTCGCCGTGCTGGTCGTGCCGGCCGACGTGCGCTCGTGCGCCGCAGCCGGGCGGGTCGCCGCCGCCCTGGCCGAGGGCGGTGCGCCGCTGCGGCTGGTGGTGCGCGGGCCCGCCCCCGGCGGGGTCGACGGGGCCGAGGTCGCGCGGGCGCTCGGCGTCCCGCTGCTGGTCGAGATGCGGCCCGAGCCCGGGCTGGCCCGGGCCGTGGAGCGCGGTGAGCTGCCCGGCCGGCCCCGGGGTCCGCTGGCCGCGGCCGCCCGCGCGGTGCTGGCCGAGGCCCGCCGCGCGGCGGGGGCCGGGTCGTGAGCGTGCGCGACCCGGCGCTGGTGGAGCGGGTCCGCACGCGGCTCGCGGAGTCCGGGGGCAGCACCGGACCGGCGGCCGTCGCGGCGGCGGTGCGGGCGGAGACCGGCGGGGTGGCGTCCGACCTCGACGTGCTGGCCGCGCTGCACGTGCTGCGCGAGGAGTTCGTCGGGGCGGGCCCGCTCGACGCCCTGCTGCGCGACGGCCGGACGACCGACGTCCTGGTCGGGGCGGGCGGCGCGGTGTGGGTCGACCGCGGCACCGGGCTGGAGCCCGCCCCGGTCCGGTTCCCCGACGAGGCCGCGGTGCGCCGGCTGGCCCAGCGGCTCGCCCAGGCGGCCGGGCGCCGGCTGGACGAGGCGAGCCCGTTCGTGGACGGCTGGCTGGCCCCGGCCGGGGTGCGGCTGCACGCGGTGCTGCCCCCCGTCGCGGCCGACGGCACGTGCCTGTCGCTGCGCGTCCTGCGCCCCGCGGCCCACGACCTGGCGTCGCTGCGCCGGCTCGGCGCCTTCGACGCCGACGGCGAGCGCCTCCTGCGCGCCGTGCTGGCCGCGCGCCTGGCCCTGCTCGTGTCCGGCGGCACGGGCACCGGCAAGACCACGCTGCTCAGCGCCCTGCTGGGCGCGGCCGATCCGCGCGACCGCATCGTGAGCGTGGAGGACGCCCAGGAGCTGTCCCCGCGGCACCCGCACGTCGTCCGGCTGGTGTCGCGACCGCCCAACATCGAGGGGGCGGGCGGGGTGTCGCTGCGCGACCTCGTGCGGCAGGCCCTGCGGATGCGGCCGGACCGGCTCGTCGTCGGCGAGGTCCGCGGCGCGGAGGTCGTCGACCTGCTCACCGCGCTGAACACCGGTCACGACGGCGGGGCGGGCACGGTGCACGCCAACTCGGTGGGCGAGGTGCCCGCGCGGATGGAGGCCCTCGCCGCGGTCGGGGGGATGCCCCGGGCGGCGCTGCACAGCCAGCTCGCCGCCGCGCTGCAGGTGGTGCTGCACATGCGGCGGCTGCGCGGCGGCGCCCGCGTCCTCGACGCCGTCGGTGTCGTCGGCCGGTCGGACGGCGGCGTCGGGATCCGCCCGGCCTGGACGCGCGCGGCGGGCTGGACCGCCGAACGCGCGGCGCTGGGCCGCCTGCTCGCCGAGCGGGAGGTGGCGGAGCCGTGGTGACCCCCGCCGTCGCGGCGCTGCTCGCCGCGAGCCTGCTCTGCCTGCCCGGTCCGCTCGCCCGCGGCCGGGCGCTGTGGCCGGTCGACCGGCGGCCGGTGCCCGCCGCGCGCGCCGGCGCGCTGGTCCCGCTGCTCGGCGGCGTCGCCGGGTTCGCCGTGCTCGGTCCGGGCGGGGCGCTCGCGGGGGCCCTCGTCGCCACCGCCGTCGGACGCCGGCGGCGCACGGCCCGGGCCGTCGCGGCCGGGGCCGGTGCCGTCGGCGAGCTGGCCGACGCGGTCGGCCGCATCGCCGACGAGCTCGCGGCCGGCGCGCATCCGGCCGCCGCCCTGGCCGGCAGCGACGCCGACGGGCCCACCGCCCGCGCCGTGCTCGCCCCGGCCGCCGAGGCGAGCCGGCTGGGCGACGACGTGCCCCGCGCCCTGCGGCGCTCGGCCCGGGACCGTCCCGACGTCCGGGCGGACGTCGAGCGGCTGGCCGCGGCCTGGGCGCTGGCGGACGAGCACGGCGTGCCGCTGGCGCGGCTGCTCGCCGGGGTCCAGCAGGACCTGCGCTGGCGCGTCCGGTTCGCCGCGCGCGTCCGCGCCGAGCTGGCCGGGCCCCGCGCCACCGCCGCCGTGCTCACCGGGCTGCCGGTGCTCGGCATCGGGCTGGGGCAGCTCGTCGGCGCGGCGCCGCTGCACGTCCTGCGGTCCGGCCCGCTGGGGCAGGCCCTGCTCGTGGTCGGGGTCGGGCTGGTCGCGGCCGGCGCGGCGTGGAGCGACCGGATCCTGCGGTCGGCGGTGCCGCGATGACGGTCCCCGTCGCCCTGGTCCTGCTGGCCGCCGCGCTGCTGCTCGGCGCCCCCCGCGCCGGGGTCCGGCGGCTGGCCCCGCCGGCGCCGGCCTCCGACGGGCCGGTCGCGCCCGTGCTGCGGCCCGCGTGGGTCGCCGTCGGCGCCGCGGCGGCCGGCGGGGCCGGCGGGCTGCTCGGCGGGCCGACCGCCGCGGCGCTCCTGGGCGGCGCCGCCCTCGCGCTGGGCCTGCTCGCCCGCACCCGGCTGGCCCGCCCGGCGCTCCGCCCCACCGACGGCGCCGCGCTGGCCGCGGCGTGGGAGCTGCTCGACGTCTGCCTGCGCGCCGGGATGCCGGTGGCCGCGGCCCTGGCCGCCGCGGCGGCGACGCCGGACGGATCGGCCGGTGCGGCGCTGCGCCGCGTCGCCGGGCTCCTGCAGCTCGGCGCCGACGCCCCCGACGCCTGGGCGGCCGCCCGCGGCGCGCCCGGGCTGGCCGCGGTCGCCCGGGCCGCCGCGCGGTCGGCCGGCACCGGGGCCGCGCTGGCCCGGGTCGCGGCGGCCGAGGGCGCCCGGGTGCGCGCCGAGCTCGTCGACACCGCCCAGGCCCGCGCCCAGCGGGCCGGCGTGCTCGTGGCCGGCCCGCTGGGGCTGTGCTTCCTCCCCGCGTTCCTCGTCCTCGGCATCGCCCCGGTCGTCATCGGCCTGGCGGGCGAGGCACTGGCGCGGTGGTGACCACCGTGCGACCGCAACCCCACGAGAAGGAGACCGACCGTGACCGCAACGATCCGCACCCGAGCCCTGCGCGCGCTGGGCCGACTGCACCTCCCGCCCGGTCCGGGCGGCCGGCCCGACGACGGCGTCCCGAGCGACGACAGCGGCATGAGCACCGTGGAGTACGCGATCGGGACGGTGGCCGCCGCGGCCTTCGCCGCGATCCTCTACACCGTCCTGAGCGGGGAGACCGTCGTCGCCGCGCTCACCGGTCTGGTGCAGCGCGCGCTGAGCACGACGTTCTGACCGGCGACCGGACCGATGACCGCGGCGCCGCCACGGTGGAGGCCGCGCTCGCCCTGGCGAGCCTGGCCGCGTTCCTCGCGGTGGCGCTCGGCGCGGTCACGGCCGCGGCGGCGTCGGTGCGCTGCATCGACGCCGCCCGCGAGCTGGCCCGGCTCGCCGCCCGCGGGGAGCCCGACCGCGGCCGGGAGGTCGCCGCCGCGATCGCGCCGGACGGGGCGGTGCTCGTCCTCACCGGGGACGGCGACCTGCTGGTCGCCGAGGTGTCGGCCCGGCCGGTCGGGCCGCTACCCCTGCGGGTCGGCGGGCGCGCCGTCGCCGTGGCCGAACCGGGGGTCGCGCCGGGGGTCGCACCGTGAGGGCGGCCGACGACGGGGGCGTCGCGAGCGTCGCCGCCGCGGCGGTGGCGGCGGTGCTGCTCGGGGCGCTGACGGTCGTGCTCGCGCTCGGCGCCGCCGTCACCGCCCGCCACCGGGCCGCCGCCGCGGCCGACCTGGCGGCGCTCGCGGCCGCGGGGCACGCCGTGCTGGGAGCCTCCGCGGCCTGCGACCGGGCCGAGCGGGTCGCCACGGGCTCGGGGGCGCGGCTCGTGGGGTGCGGGCTCGACGGTTGGGAGGCCTCGGTCGCGGTGGAGGTCGACGTCCGGCTGGCGCTCGTCGGCGACGCGGTGGCCATCGGCCGCGCCCGCGCCGGACCCGCGGAGGCCCCGGTCCCCGCGGGTTCAGCGCAGGGCGCGCAGGACGAGGTCGAGCACGGCGACGGCCCCGGCCTTGTCCAGCGGGGAGTTCCCGTTGCCGCACTTGGGCGACTGGACGCAGGAGGGGCAGCCCGCCGGGCAGCCGCACTCCGCGACGGCCGCCCGGGTGGCCGCGAGCCAGGCGGGCAGCACGGCGTGGCCGCGCTCGGCGAAACCCGCGCCGCCCGGGTGGCCGTCGTGCACGAAGACGGTCGGCCGCCCGGTGTCGGGGTGGCACGCGGTGGACAGGCCGCCGATGTCCCAGCGGTCGCACAGCGCGAACAGCGGCAGCAGGCCGATCGCGGCGTGCTCGGCGGCGTGCAGCGCCCCCGGCCACGCGGCCGGGGCGAGGCCGGCGGCCCGCAGCGCCTCCTCGTCGAGGTCGTAGAGCACCGAGCGCGTGGTCAGGGTCTGCTCGGGCAGGTCGAGCGGCACCTCGTCGAGCACGGTGCCGTCCGGCGCGCGGCGCAGGTAGGACACCACCTGCGAGGTGACGCGCACCTCGGCGAGCGCGACCCGCACGGGGCCGTGGGTGCGGCCGGTCAGCAGCCGCACCACCTCGACGTCGGACACCGAGCGGGCGTCGGTGCGCCAGTCCGGGTCGGCCCGGTGCACCAGCGCCACCCCGGTGTCGAGGTCGAGGGAGTCCACGACGTGGTTCACCCCGCGGTGCAGGTGCACCGCGCCGGGGTGCACCGCGGCCGGCGCGGAGGCGGCGTCGACCGTGCCGAGCATCCGGCCGGTGGAGCCCTCCACCACGGCCACCTGACCGGCTCCGGACCCGCGCAGGTCGACGTCGGGCCGCTCGTGCGCCGACGGCCAGAACCAGCCCGCCGGGCGGCGGCGCAGCACGCGGTCGGCCACCAGCTCGTCGAGCACCTCCGCGGCGGCGTCGCCCCCGAACACGTCGGCGACGTCGGCCTCGGTGAGCGGCAGCTCGGCGGCCGCGCACGCCAGGTGCGGGGCGAGCACGTAGGGGTTGGCCGGGTCGAGCACGCAGCCCTCCACCGGGGCGCCGAGCAGCGCGTCCGGGTGGTGCACGAGGTAGGTGTCGAGCGGGTCGTCGCGGGCCACGAGCACCACCAGCGCGGAGTCGGCCGAGCGCCCCGCCCGGCCGGCCTGCTGCCAGAACGAGGCCCGGGTGCCGGGGAAGCCCGCCACGAGCACGGCGTCGAGCCCGGAGATGTCGACGCCGAGCTCGAGGGCGTTGGTGGTGGCCACGCCGACGAGCTCGCCCCGGGCCAGCGCGGCCTCCAGGGCGCGGCGCTCCTCGGGCAGGTAGCCGCCGCGGTAGGCCGCCACGCGGGCGGGCAGGTCCGGGTCGACCTCCCGGAGCAGGCGCTGGGCCTGCACGGCGGTGAGCTCCGCACCCCGCCGCGACCGCACGAAGGCCAGGGTGCGGGCGTCCTCCACGACCAGGTCGGCCAGCATCCGCGCGCACTCGGCCCCGGCCGGGCGGCGCACGGGCGCGCCGTGCTCGCCCCCCGCGCCGGGCAGCAGCGGCGGCTCCCACAGCACGACGGTGCGCCCGGCGCGCGGGGACGCGTCGTCGGTGACGGCCCGGACCGGCCGCCCGGTGAGCCGCGCGGCGAAGGCGGCGGGGTCGGCCACCGTGGCCGAGGCCAGCACCACCACCGGGCGGGCGCCGTAGCGGGCGGCGACCCGCAGCAGGCGGCGCAGCAGCAGGGCGACGTGCGAGCCGAACACGCCGCGGTAGGTGTGGCACTCGTCCACCACGACGACGGCGAGCCGGCGCAGGAACGTCGACCAGCGCGGGTGCCGCGGCAGCACCGACTGGTGCAGCATGTCCGGGTTGCTGAGCACGAGGCGGGCGTGGCTGCGCACCCAGTCGCGGGCGTCGACGGGGGTGTCGCCGTCGAGCACGGCAGGGCGGACGTCGGGCACGTCCAGCTCCTCCAGCGCGCGGAGCTGGTCGGCCGCGAGCGCCTTCGTGGGGGCGAGGTAGAGGGCGGTGGCGCGGGGGTCGTCGGTGAGCCGGGCGAGCACCGGCAGCTGGTAGGCCAGCGACTTGCCCGAGGCCGTGCCCGTCGCGAGCACGACGTCGCTGCCGGCGCGGGCGAGCTCGGCCGCCTCGGCCTGGTGCCGCCAGGGCGCGACGACGCCGCACCGGGCGAAGGCCGCGCGCACCGGCTCGGGCGTCCAGCTGGGCCACTCCACGGGCGTCCCCGGGCGGGGCGGGACGGACACGACGTGCCGCAGCCCCTCGCGCCCCGACCCGGCGAGCACGCGGTCGAGCAGGAGCGCGCCGCGGTCCACGACCGCCGTGTCCGAACGGGCGTTCACACCCGAGAGGGTGGCACACGGCCGCAAGACGGCCCGACCAGGTCGTCACCGATCCGTGACCGGACCGACACCACCCGACGCCGATCCGGGGAGGTGGGGGTCACACATCTACACTGCTCGGGCCCGACGCCGCGCCTACCTGCGGCAACGGCTTTCGAGACGCCAGGGACGCCGTCCGACGAGCCCTGGCCCACTGATCCCGGAACCAGGAGGACGGATGCTCGCATCCACCCTCGCCGCGGAGGCCTCGGCCATCCAACTTGCGGCGAACGACTACCTCATCGTGGGTGTGGTCGCGGTGGTCGCCCTCGCTGCCCTGGCCATCGGCTTCGTGCTGCGTCGGGAGGTGCTCGCCGCCGACGCGGGCACCCCGAAGATGCAGGACATCGGCCGGGCGGTCCAGGAAGGCGCGACGGCGTACCTCAACCGCCAGTTCAAGACGCTCGGCGTGTTCGTCGCCGTCGTCTTCTTCCTGCTCTTCGCCCTCCCCGCGGCGAGCTTCGGGGAGCGCATCGGCCGCTCGATCTTCTTCCTCGTCGGTGCGCTGTTCTCGGCCGCCATCGGGAGCCTGGGCATGCGGCTGGCCACCGCGGCCAACATCCGCGTCGCCTCGGCCTCGCGCGAGGCCGGCGGCCGGGAGAAGGCGACCCGCATCGCGTTCCGCACCGGCGGCGTCGTCGGCATGTTCACCGTCGGCCTCGGCCTGCTCGGCGCCGCCGTGGTCGTGCTGGTCTACGCCGGCGGCGCCCCCCGCGTGCTGGAGGGCTTCGGCTTCGGCGCCGCGCTGCTCGCGATGTTCATGCGCGTCGGCGGCGGCATCTTCACCAAGGCCGCCGACGTGGGCGCCGACCTGGTCGGCAAGGTGGAGCAGGGCATCCCCGAGGACGACCCCCGCAACGCCGCCACCATCGCCGACAACGTCGGCGACAACGTGGGCGACTGCGCCGGCATGGCCGCGGACCTCTTCGAGTCCTACGCCGTCACGCTCGTCGCAGCGCTGATCCTCGGCACCGCCGCGTTCGGTCTGCAGGGCCTGCTGTTCCCGCTGATCGTGCCGGCCATCGGCGTGCTCACCGCGGTCATCGGCGTCTACATCACCCGCACCCGCCCGAACGAGGGCAGCCTGACGACGATCAACCGCAGCTTCTACATCTCCGCGGCCATCTCCGCGGTGCTGTGCGCGATCGCGGCCTACGTCTACCTGCCCAGCACCTTCGGCGGCCTGACCGACCCGACCGACCCGACCGTGGTCGACGCCATGGGCGGCAGCGACCCGCGCCTGCTCGCCACCGTCGCCGTGATCATCGGCATCGTGCTCGCCGCCGCCATCCTGCGGCTCACCGGCTACTTCACCGGCACCGAGGACAAGCCCGTGCAGGACGTGGGCCGCTCCTCGCTCACCGGTGCCGCCACGGTCATCCTGTCGGGCATCTCGATCGGCTTCGAGTCGGCCGTGTACACCGCCCTGGTCATCAGCGGCGCGGTGTTCGGCGCGTTCGCCCTGGCCACCGGCTCGATCACCGTGGCGCTGTTCGCGGTGGCGCTGGCCGGCACCGGCCTGCTCACCACGGTCGGCGTCATCGTGGCCATGGACACCTTCGGCCCGGTCGCCGACAACGCGCAGGGCATCGCGGAGATGTCGGGCGACGTGTCGGGCCCCGGCGTCGACATCCTCACCGAGCTCGACGCGGTCGGGAACACCACGAAGGCCATCACCAAGGGCATCGCGATCGCGACGGCCGTGCTGGCCGCCACGGCGCTGTTCGGCTCCTACCGCGACGCGATCACCGTCGCGCTGGCCGACGCCCAGGTGGCCCTGGGCGACGCCGGCACCGCCTTCGCCTACGAGGTGTTCGCCCCGAACACGCTGGTTGGCGTGATCATCGGTGCCTCGGTCGTGTTCATGTTCTCCGGCCTGGCGATCAACGCCGTCACCCGGGCGGCGGGCGCGATCGTGTTCGAGGTGCGCCGCCAGTTCCGCGAGAACCCCGGGATCATGGACTACTCCGTGCGCCCGGACTACAGCCGCGTCGTCGACATCTGCACCCGCGACTCGCTGCGCGAGCTGGCCACCCCCGGCCTGCTGGCGATCTTCGCCCCGATCGCGGTCGGCTTCGGTCTCGGCGTCGGCCCGCTGGCCGGCTACCTGGCCGGCGCCATCGCCAGCGGCACCCTGATGGCCGTCTTCCTGGCCAACTCCGGTGGCGCCTGGGACAACGCGAAGAAGCTGGTCGAGGACGGCAACCACGGCGGCAAGGGCTCGCCCGCGCACGAGGCCACCGTCATCGGCGACACCGTCGGCGACCCGTTCAAGGACACCGCCGGCCCGTCGATCAACCCGCTGATCAAGGTGATGAACCTGGTCGCGGTGCTCATCGCGCCGGCCGTCGTCGCCCTGTCCGTGGGCCCGGGCGCCAACCCGGTGATCAGCATCGCCATCGCGCTCGTCGCCGTGGCGATCATCGTCGGCGCGGTCGTCGTGTCCAAGCGGCGCTCCACGTCGATCAGCGACACCCCCGCGGAGAGCACGGTCGGCTGACCGCGCCACCACCTCCCCGACCACGGCACGCCCGTCCGCCCGCAGCGGACGGGCGTGCCGTTCGTCGTCGCCGGCTCCCGCGGCTCGACTCCGTCGAACGGCTGTTCTACGGTACGCGCGTGCCGCAGATGTCCCTGTTCTCCGCCGAGGCGCGCCCGGCGGGGGTGCACGACCTGGCCGGGCTGCTCTGCGGGCCGGGGCAGATCGTCCGGTTCGGCGCGGGCGACCAGGCCCGGCTCTCGGTCGCGCTCAGCGACCCCGCCCACGCCCCGGCCGTCGTGGAGGCGTGCGCGGCGGCCGGCGTCCCCGTCGGGACGGTGCGCACCGAGCACGGGACGACGGTCGTCCGGTCGGCGTTCCGGTGCGACCTGGTCGGCCTGGCCCGCGAGTGGACGACCGGCGCCGTGAAGGGCGTGCCGCCCGGCTGGCAGCTCGACGGGGCCGCCCTGCGCCTGTGGTGCCTCGCCGCCGGGCAGCCGGACGAGCGCGGCGGCTGGCTGCTGATGCTCGACCCGCACGCCCCCGACACGCACCTGCCCCTGATCGCGGCGGCCACCCGCGCGGGGCTGCCGCCGGCCCGCGTCCCCCGCGGACCGGGCCTGAGGATCTCGGGGACCCGCCGCGTCCGGCGCCTCGTCGAGCTGGTCGGGCCGCCGCCGCGCGGGGTCGACCCGGCGCGCTGGCCCCGGAGCTGGGGCGCCGGCTGACCTCTCGTCCCGCTCGCCCGGACGCCGGTGTGGCACAGTCGACAGGGCACCGGGTGGGCGCGGGGACGCATCGGTGTGTGGTGCGGTGAGGACGGCCCGCATACTCGGAGGCCGACGGACCGCGCCGAGCGAGCAGACAGGACCACAGTGACGACCGGAACGACGAGCCCGAGGCCCGGCACGCAGCAGAAGGCGGGCGGGAGCCGACGCACGGGCACGCCCGCGGCCGCGACGACGGGGCGACCCATCCGGCGGCTGGTGATCGTCGAGTCCGGCACGAAGGCCGCGAAGATCCAGAAGTTCCTGGGCAAGGACTACGTGGTCGAGGCCTCCGTCGGCCACATCCGCGACCTGCCGCGCGGCGCCGCCGACGTCCCCGCCAAGTACAAGGGCGAGTCCTGGGCGCGCCTGGGCGTGGACGTCGACCACGAGTTCGCGCCGCTCTACATCGTCACGCCCGAGAAGAAGGGCAAGGTCGCCGAGCTCAAGGACGCCCTCAAGACGGTCGACGAGGTCCTGCTGGCCACGGACCCCGACCGCGAGGGCGAGGCCATCGCCTGGCACCTGCTCGACACGCTCAAGCCGAAGGTCCCGGTCCGGCGGATGGTCTTCCACGAGATCAGCGAGCCGGCCATCCGCGCCGCGGTGGAGAACCTGCGCGACCTCGACCAGGACATGGTCGACGCCCAGGAGACCCGCCGCATCCTCGACCGGCTCTACGGCTACGAGGTCTCCCCCGTGCTGTGGAAGAAGGTCATGCCGCGGCTGTCGGCCGGCCGGGTGCAGTCGGTGGCCACGCGGATCATCGTGCAGCGCGAGCGCGAGCGGATGGCGTTCGTCGCGGCGTCCTACTGGGACATCGCCGCGCAGCTCGACGCGGGGGCGGACGCGACGCCGCGGCGCTTCCCGGCCCGGCTCGTCGCCGTGGACGGGGCGCGCGTCGCCACCGGGCGCGACTTCGGCCCGGACGGCCGGCTGCGCAACGACGCCACCGTCCTGGACGAGCCGAGCGCCCGCCGGCTCGCGGAGGCGCTGGCCGGCCGCGACCTGGCCGTCGAGTCGGTGGAGTCCAAGCCGTACACGCGCAAGCCCTACGCGCCGTTCATGACCTCCACGCTGCAGCAGGAGGCCGGCCGCAAGCTGCGGTTCTCCGCCGACCGCACGATGCGCAGCGCGCAGCGGCTCTACGAGAACGGCTACATCACCTACCTGCGCACCGACTCCACCACGCTGTCCGAGTCGGCGATCAACGCCGCCCGCACCCAGGCCCGCGAGCTCTACGGCGACGCCTACGTCCCGGCGCAGCCGCGGCAGTACACGCGCAAGGTGAAGAACGCGCAGGAGGCCCACGAGGCGATCCGGCCCGCGGGCGACGTCTTCCGCACGCCGGGCGAGATCGCCCGCGAGGTCGACGGCGACGACTTCCGGCTCTACGAGCTGATCTGGCAGCGCACCGTCGCCTCCCAGATGGCCGACGCGCGCGGCACGAGCGTCAGCGTGCGGATCGCGGGCACGGCGGCGACGGGCGAGGCCGTCACGTTCGCCTCGTCGGGCCGCACCATCACCTTCGCCGGGTTCCTCAAGGCCTACGTGGAGACCCTCGACGAGGGCAGCGAGGCGCAGGCCGACGACGCGGAGTCGCGGCTGCCCGAGCTGACGAAGGGCCAGGAGCTGGTCGCGGACTCCCTGACCGCCGAGGGCCACACGACCAACCCGCCGTCGCGCTACACCGAGCCGAGCCTGGTGAAGTCGCTGGAGGACCTGGGCATCGGGCGCCCGTCCACCTACGCGTCGATCATCAAGACCATCCAGGACCGCGGCTACGTGTGGAAGAAGGGCCAGGCGCTGGTCCCGTCCTGGGTCGCGTTCGCCGTGGTGGGGCTGCTGGAGCACCACTTCGGCCGGCTGGTCGACTACGACTTCACCGCGGCGATGGAGGACGAGCTCGACGCGATCGCCCACGGCACCCAGGCCCGCACGAACTGGCTGAGCGGCTTCTACTTCGGCGGCGAGCAGGGCACCGAGGGCTCCGTGGCGCGGGCGGGCGGGCTGAAGAAGCTCGTCGGCGTCAACCTGGAGGAGATCGACGCCCGCGAGATCAACTCGGTGCCGGTGTTCGACGACGTCGTGGTGCGGGTCGGGCGCTTCGGCCCCTACCTGGAGCGCATCGAGGACGGGCAGAGCCGCCGGGCCAACCTGCCCGAGGACCTGCCGCCCGACGAGCTCACCCGCGAGGTCGCCGAGCAGCTGTTCTCGGTGCCGCAGGAGGGCCGCTCGCTGGGCACCGACCCCGTCACCGGGCACGAGATCGTCGCGAAGGAGGGCCGCTACGGGCCCTACGTCACCGAGATCCTGCCCGACGCGCCGGAGCCGGAGGCGGGGAGGAAGAAGCCGGTGAAGCCCAAGCCGCGCACGGGCTCGCTGTTCAAGGACATGTCCACCGAGACGGTGACGCTCGAGGACGCGCTGCGGCTGCTGTCGCTGCCCCGGCTGGTCGGCACCGACCCCGGGACCGGTGAGGAGATCACCGCGCAGAACGGCCGCTACGGGCCCTACCTAAAGAAGGGCACCGACTCGCGGTCGCTGACCAGCGAGGAGCAGCTGTTCACCGTCACGCTCGACGAGGCGGTGGAGATCTACTCCCGTCCCAAGGAGCGGGGCCGGCGGACCGCCGCGGCCACGCCGCCGCTGCGGGAGCTGGGCGTGGACGTCAACTCGAAGAAGCCGATGGTGATCAAGGACGGGCGGTTCGGCCCGTACGTCACCGACGGCGAGACGAACGCCAGCCTGCGCAAGGGCGACAGCGTCGAGCAGATCACCGACGAGCGGGCCAGCGAGCTGCTCGCCGAGCGGCGGTCCAAGTCCCCGGCGCCGAAGCCGAAGAAGGCACCGGCCCGCAAGCCCGCCGCGGCGAAGAAGCCCGCGGCGGCCAAGAAGCCGGCGACGCGCCGCAAGGCGCCGACGACCTAGAGGCCCACCGCCCGCCGCCGGACTGCAGGTCACGACGGCGGGCTCCGTGCGGGCGGGAGCCGCGGCGATCCCGACGCGCTCCCCCGCCGGGGCGCGCGGCTCCGCGGGCGCCCGTCCGGCCGGCGATACGATCGACCGGGCACCTGCTCCACCCGAGCGGAGGGAACACCGTGACCGGCGCGGACGGCAGAGGCACGACGGACACGGCACCCGGTCGGCGGCCGGGTGGGGCCGCCCCGGACGGCGCGTGGACCCTGGCCGGGACCCGACCGGTGCCGCTGGTGTTCCGCGTCGTGATCGCAGCGCTGGGCGTCGGGGTCGTCGGCGGGATGGCGACGGGCGGTCTGGCCGCGCTGTTCGGGGGTCTGGAGGGCTCCTCCGCCGCTCGGCTGCTCGCGGTGGTGCTGCCCCTGGTGCTGGTGGCGATGATCGGTCGGCGGCTGACCGCAGTCGGCGACCCCGTCGGCTCGACCTCGTCCGGCCCGTGGCTGGCGTCGTCGGCAGCGGTCGGCGTCGTGCTGCTGGCCGTCGTCCAGGCGTGGCCCGAGATCGGCGGCCTCGGCGACTCCGTCCTGCACGACGTGCGGGTGTTCTCCGGGGTGGTGCTCTACGGGGCCCTGTTCGGGGCGATGACGGCCGCGGCGGCCGTCGCGGTGCTGGTCCCCGTCCTGCTCCTGCTGCGCGCCTCGCGGGTGCGGATCACCCTGCGGGGGGCGCAGCTGCTGCTGACGGCGCTGCCGGTGGTGGTGACGGCGGCGTCCGCCCTGTGGGTCACCGGCGAGCTGGACGCCGGGGTCGTGACCGGCACGGCCGCGGCGCTCGCCGGCACCGGTGCCGCACTGACGGCCGGCTGGGTGCTGGTGGGCCCGCGGTCGCACACCCGGCGGGTCCCTATCGGACGCGACGGGGGCGAGGATCCGGTCCGGGAGGGGCCGCGGCGCCGCTCACTGCGGTGACAGCAGCGCCTTCACCGCCGCCGCGACCCGGCCGCCGTCCGCGCGGCCGGCCGCGGCGGTGTTCGCCCGCTTCATGACCTGCCCCATCTGCCGCGGCCCGGGCTGCTCGCCCAGCTCGACGGCGGTCTCGTCGACGGCCGTGCGCGCGATGGCGGCCAGCTCGTCGTCGGTGAGCTGGGTGGGCAGGTAGCGGGCCAGCACCTCGCCCTCGGCGCGCTCCTGCGCAGCCAGCTCCTCGCGGCCGGCGGCGGCGAAGGCCTCGGCGGACTCGGCCCGCTTCTTGGCCTCCTTGGCGATCACCTTGAGCACCTCGTCGTCGCTGAGCTCCCGCGCCTGGGTGCCCGCGACCTCGGCGTTGCCGACCGCGGTGAGCGTCATCCGCAGGGTGCCCTTGACGAGCTCGTCGCGGGCCTTCATCGCCGCGGTGAGGTCGGCCCGCAGCTGCGCCTTCAGGGTGGTCACGCCCGGAAAGCTACCCTGCACCGGTGAACCTCCTGGCCCGGCTGGCCCTCGGCGCCACCACCACGGGCGCGGCGGCCCTCGCCTACGGCGCGGGCATCGAGCGGCGGCGCTGGACGCTGCGCGAGGTCGAGCTGCCGGTGCTGGCCCCCGGCACCCGGCCGCTGCGGCTGCTGCACGTCTCGGACCTGCACATGACCCCGGGCCAGCGCAGCAAGCAGCGCTGGGTGGCCGACCTGGCGCGGCTCGAGCCCGACCTGGTCGTCAACACCGGCGACAACCTGGCGCACGCCCGCGCCGTCCCGGCCGTGCTCGCCGCGCTGGAGCCGCTGCTGGCGCTGCCCGGGCTGTTCGTGTTCGGCAGCAACGACTACTTCGGCCCCACCCCGAAGAACCCGGCGCGGTACCTGTGGGGCGCGAAGGCGAACCCGACCGGCGAGCTGCTGCCGTGGCGCGACCTGCGCGCCGCGCTGCGCGAGCGCGGCTGGCTGGACGCCACCCACGCCCGCGTCACCCTGGAGGCGGGCGGGCTCACGGTCGCCGCGGCCGGCGTCGACGACCCGCACCTGGGCCTGGACCGCTACGACAGCATCGCCGGCGCCCGCGACGGCGACCTGCGGCTCGGGCTGACCCACTCCCCCGAGCCGCGCGTGCTCGACGGCTTCGCCGCCGACGGCTACGACCTGGTCCTCGCCGGCCACACCCACGGCGGCCAGCTGCGGGTGCCGGGCTTCGGCGCGATCGTCACCAACTGCGGGATCGACCGCTCGCGGGCCCGGGGCGCGTCCCGCTGGGGCGTGCACACACGGCTGCACGTGTCCGCGGGGCTGGGCACCTCGCCGTGGGCGCCGGTGCGGTTCGCCTGCCCGCCCGAGGCCAGCCTGCTCACCCTCGTGCCCCGCCCGGCCGCCGCGGAGGACCGGGTGACCCCGGCGTCGGCCCGGATGGACGTGGTCTAGAGTAAGGAACGGCCCCCGGGCCATCGGGGTGTGGCGCAGCTTGGTAGCGCGCTTCGTTCGGGACGAAGAGGTCGCAGGTTCAAATCCTGTCACCCCGACACCAGGAAGCCCTGGTCAGCGACTTGATATCAAGCGCCGACCAGGGCTTTCGTCGTTCTCGGTGGCCGCTGAGTGTCGATCTGCGTGACTACCCCGACGCACGGGGGAAGATGCGGTCCATGGCCGTCGCGCCGTCCTCCACGACCGGCCGGATCTGCTTCCGGTAGACCAGCTCCGTGACCGACGTCCCGCTGTGACCCACCAGCCGGGAGATCTGCTCGATCGGCACCCCGTCGTCCGACAGCAGGGACACGAAGCTGTGGCGCAGCTCCCGAGGAGTCCACTCCTTCGGCGGGAGCCCGGCGGCGGCGGCGATCCGCCGCCCGCAGGCCCGCCCGCGGGGTGGTACCCGACCAGCAGGGGCAGCAGCGGTCGTGGGACGGGACTTGATGGACTGAGCACACGCAGCCCACGCGTTGAGGGCTGGTCTCAGAACTCGTTCTGGATCAGGCGGCGAAGGTTGATCACGGCCATGGCGGGGGTCAGGCCCTCTCGTCGGCCGGGGACCCCTGCTGCTCGACGGCCAGGACCGGCGTCGTGATGGCCCAGCTGGCCAGCACGGCCAGGGCGTCGGCGGTCGGGGAGCCGGGTTGGCCGGTGTAGACGGTGAGGTTCAGGCCCCACAGGTCATCGGTGGGCAGGTCTACAGCCTCGAACGCCAGATCCAACTGCCCGATGACGGGGTGGATGAAGGTCTTGGCGCCGGTGTGGTGCAGCCGAACGTCGTGCCCCGCCCAGCGGCTGCGGAACTCCTCGCAGCAGGTTGCCAGCTCCCCCACCAGGTCGGTCAGTGCCCGGTTGTGGGGGTCCCTGCCGGCCGCGGTGCGCATGATCGCGACGGTGGTGCTCAGTGCGTCCGGCCAGTTCGGCTGGAAGTCCTTGGCGCGGGGGTCCAGGAACTGGAACCGGGCGATGTTCGCCGGCCCACCGCGGGCGAAGTCGTACACCGGCGAGTAGAGCGCCCGGCCCAGGGTGTTGGCCGCGACGATGTCCATGCTGCCGGTCCGGACGATCGCGGCTGCGCCGGTCATCGCATCCAACATCCATTGCACGCTGGGGCGCACCCGGGTGCTCGCGCGCCGCCGCGGGCCACGGGAGGGCCGCGCAGCACGTGCCAGGTCGTCGAGGTGGGACCTTTCCGCGTCGTCGAGCCGCAGCGCGCGGGCCACGGCTGCAAGGACGTCGTCGGACACCTCGGCGATGTGCCCGCGTTCTAGGCGGATGTACCAGTCGGTGCTGACCCCGGCCAGGACTGCGACCTCCTCGCGGCGCAAGCCGGGCACCCGACGGCGGCCCGAGCTGGGCAGGCCGACCTGCTCGGGGGTGAGTCGAGCGCGGCGGGTGGCCAGGAAGTCACTGATCTCGGCCCGGTTGTCCATGGCTTCGACGCTAGGGCGTTCCACGGGGCAGTGGTAGCCGCGACAGGGGGTGAGGCTCTCCCCCCTATGAACTCGCCCTCCCACGCACCCCCGTGAGGGTCTTTCCTTGAGGACATCGGCGGGACGGCGCCTGACGCACCGGCCCTCGGTCAACCAATCACCCCTCGCGGTCCCCGTACCGGTACGAGCTTGGAGTTTTCATGAGCAAGGTATTCTTGATCACCGGCGCCGGCCGTGGCATGGGCGTCGAGTTCGCCCGTGCTGCGCTGGCTGCGGGGCATCGGGTAGTGGCCACCGGGCGCCGCCCGAGCGTGGTCGAGACCGCCGTCGGGTCCAACGCGAATCTGCTGGCTGTGCAGCTCGACGTCACCGACCCCGGGGACGCCGAGTCGGCCGTGTCGGCCGCGGTCAAGAAGTTCGGCCAGATCGATGTACTGATCAACAACGCCGGCAGCTTCCAGGTCGGCTTCTTCGAGGAGATCAGTCCTGAGCAGTTCCGGGCCCAGATGGAGGTCAACCTGTTCGGCCCGCTCAACGTCACGCGGGCGGTCCTGCCGGTGATGCGCCGCCAGCGATCGGGCATGGTCGTCACCATCTCCTCGGGCGCCGGCCTGGCCGGGAACGCAGGCGGGTCGGCGTACGCGACCTCCAAGTTCGCTCTTGAGGGGTTCATGGAGTCCCTGGCAGGGGATGTTGCGCCGCTGGGTATCGCGACGATGATCATTGAGCCCGGTTTCTTCCGCACCGAACTGCTCGAGCCCGCTTCGACCATCTGGCCGGAGCTTTCTATTGTCGACTACGCCGAGCGCACTGCCGCGATGCGCCCGTTCTGGGACTCGATGAACGGTACCCAGAGCGGTGACCCCGCGAAGCTCGCCGCGGCCCTCGTCGATTTGATCGACTCGCCCGAACCGCCGGCCCGCTTCATGGCCGGAGCCGACGTACTCGCCGGCGCAGAGCAGAAGGCGCACACCTTGCTGGCCCAGGCCGACGCGCACCGAGCGCTGTCGAGCTCGCTGGCCCACGTTGACGCCGACGTACCCGGGACGGCCTAACGATGAAGCGCCGGACCCCCGGCGGTCGCACCGCCCATCCCTGAGCCATCGAACACGAACCACGAGGAGCACCTCATGCGCGGAACAGTGCTGCACGCCCCCGGCGACGTCCGGGTCGAAGACCGCGACAAGCCCACCATCGAGCAGCCCACGGATGCCGTCATCCGCCTGGTCGCGGCATGCGTGTGCGGATCGGACCTGTGGCCCTACCGCGGCGTCGAAGCCGTCGAGCGGCCGACCCCGATGGGGCACGAGTACGTCGGCGTCGTCGAGGAGGTCGGCAGCTCGGTCACCACCGTGCGCGCGGGCCAGTTCGTCGTCGGATCCTTCTTCGCCTCCGACAACACCTGCGAGATCTGCCGCGCCGGCTACCAGACGCACTGCGTTCAGCGACAGCCCGGGGCCCCGACCGGCGCCCAGTCCGAGTACGCCCGCGTCCCGTTGGCCGACGGCACCCTCGTTGCCACCCCGGGCATGCCCGACGAGGATCTGATCCCCAGCCTGCTGACCGCCTCCGACGTACTCGGTACCGGCTGGTTCGCCGCCGTCGCCGCCGAAGCCGGTCCGGGGAAGACCGTCGCCGTCGTCGGGGACGGCGCGGTCGGCCTGCTCGGCGTCCTGGCCGCCCGGCAGCTCGGCGCCGAGCGGATCATCGCGGTGAGCCGGCATGCCGACCGGCAGGCGCTGGCCCGGGAGTTCGGCGCCACCGACATCATCACCGAGCGCGGCGACGCCGGTGTGGCCCGCATCAAGGAGCTGACCGACGGGCTCGGCGCTCACTCCGTCATCGAAGCCGTAGGAACCCAGGAGTCCATGCTCCAGGCCATCGGGTCAGCGCGGCCCGGCGGGCATGTCGGGTATGTGGGCGTCAACCACGACGTCACCCTGCCTGGTGAGCAGCTGTTCTTCTCCGGTGTGCACCTGCACGGCGGTCCCGCTCCGGTCCGTCGCTTCCTGCCCGAGCTGATCGACCTGATCTGGAGCCGCCAGATCGACCCTGGCCGGGTCTTCGACCTCACCCTCTCGCTCGAGGACGCCGCCGAGGGCTACCGGGCGATGGACGAACGCCGCGCGATCAAGGTTCTGCTCCGCCCCTGACCCACGCCGAGAGAGGACATCATGACCGACAGCAGCACGAACAGGTTCACCGGCGAGGTCGCCTTCATCACCGGCGCCGGCAACGGCCTGGGCCGCGCCACCGCTCTGGCCTTCGCCGCCGAAGGCGCCCGTGTGGCCCTCGCCGACCGGGACGAGTCTGCCGCCGCCGAGACCGCCCGACTGATCACCGATGCCGGCGGCCAGGCTCTGGCCATCACGTGCGACGTCACCGTCGAGAGCCAGGTGCAGGACGCGCTCGCCGCGACCATCGCCGCCTACGGCCAGCTGAACATCGCCTTCAACAACGCCGGCATCGAGCAGACCCGCACCCACACCGCCGACCTGACCACCGCGGAATGGGCCCGGATCATCGACGTCGACCTAACCGGCGTGTTCCATTGCATGAAGCACGAGGTCCCGCTGCTGCGCGCGGCCGGCGGCGGGTCCATCGTGAACACCTCCTCCGGGGCCGGGGTCATCGGGATCGCCGGCCAAGCCGCCTATGCCGCGGCCAAGTGGGGCGTCATCGGACTCACCAAGTCCACCGCCCTCGAGTACGCCGGCGACGGCATCCGGGTCAACGCCATCTGCCCCGGCGTCATCGATACTCCGATGATGGGCCGCGTGTTCGGCCAGGACCAAGACGGCCACCACGCAGCAGCCGCCGAAGCACCGCTGGACCGCCCCGGCCGGCCCGAGGAGATCGCCTCCGCCGTGCTGTGGCTCAGCTCGGACGGCGGCGCCTTCACCGTAGGCACCGCCCTGGTTGTGGACGGAGGCCAAACCGTCGGCTGGACCGGCGCTCGGGGCTGTGGGAACAACCCATGACCGACGTGATGCCCGAGCAGGCGGTTGACCTCGACGCTCTGGTCGGCGAGCAGCCGGCTGGCGTGCTCGACGCGGTGGACGAGCAGTTGATCGCCCGGCTGGCCGGGCGCGTTCGTGAGGGCGGGCTGGCGCTGACCGGCGAGGGTGGGCTGCTCGCGCAGCTGACCGGTCGGTGTTCGAGGCGGAGAGTCTCCGCTGGTCATCCTGGGTGAGCTTAAGGCTTCTGCTCCGGCTCCGGAGCAAAACCGGAGCGGACTGCTTGGCAGCGCCCGGCACATCCGGAGAAGCAGGAATACGTAGGTCCAGTTCAGGATGTACACCGCGGCCCAGGACGGCACCGCCTGGGCGACCGCGTCCGCGTTCACACCAGAGCGCTCGGCACGACTGGATGCGTGTCCAACTGCGTGACAACCGGGTGGGACAAGAGCGATGAACCACGGATGCCGATCGGCCGATGACATGCGCGTTCCTGCCCGCTCTGGAATCTCATCCATTGCTTCGAGACGAAGTGGTCGCAGGTTCAAATCCTGTCACCCCGACCACGTGAGGACCCTGGTCGGACGCCCAGCAGTGGGTGTCCGACCGGGGTCTTCGTCGTTCCGGGCTGTGACCCCCGGCCGTGTGGACGCCGTCGACGTCCTCGCCGCGGGAACTCCGGGAGCCGTCGTGCTCTCGACCTCGATCCCGGTCGAGGTCCTACGGTCCGCGGAGCCTCACCGGCGCACGAGGACCGCGACCGGACCCCCAACCACGCAGGGCGCTGTCGCCGTGCCCGACCCGTCCCTCCGGCCCCGCAGGTGCAGCTCCGTGATCAGCGACGACGACGGCGCCGACCCGATCCTCATCGCGCCCGCCCTCACCGCGGAGGACGTCGGGCCGATGAGCGCCTACGCCGCCTTCGTCCGCGCAGGCGCGCGCCGAACTCCCCGCCTCCTACACGGAGGTCCGGGTCGCGGTCCGCGGCGAGCTGCGGGTGGGGGCGGAGGGCGGCCCCGTCACGGTGCGCACGGGCGACTCCGTGCACGTCCCCGGGCGGACGCCCGGAGTCGTCGAGGCCCTCGAGGACACCGCACCGGTCTGCGTCTCCGCGCCCGCCCACTGAGGAGCCGCAGCGGCCCGGGACCCTACGGGTCCTGGACGACCGTCCCCTGGTGGTGGAGCGCGTGCCAACCGCGCTCGGCGTCGCGCCGCCAGATCGTGCTGCGCCGCGTCACGCGCCCCTGCCCGTGGAGCACGTAGGTGAACAGGTAGACGTCCCCGCCCAGGGGGCGCAGCCGGTGCTCCTCGGTCCACCACCCCTCGGCCACCATGTCGTCCTCGTCCGCGATGGCCAGGCGCTCGAGGACGTGGTGGCGGACCAGGTCGCGCGAGTACTCCCGGCCGGACGCCCCGACCTCGCGGAAGTCGTCGCTCGTCTCGCGGTCGAACGTCTCCGCCGAGTGGACGAGCGCGCGATGGTGGAACAGCGGCTCGCGGGCCTCGATCTCCTCCGCGACCAGGTCCAGGTCCTCCACAGCCGCAGTGTCCTCCACGGGGCCTCCGGCGCCGACCGGGCCGGACGTACGGTGGGGCTGTGGGCAAGGTCTTCGACGGCATCGACGAGGCGCTCGCGTCCTGGATCGCGGCGCAGCCGATGTGGTTCGTCGCGACCGCGCCGCTGGCCGCCGACGGCCGGGTCAACGTGTCGCCCCGCGGGCACGACAGCTTCTCGGTCCTCGGTCCGCACCGGGTGGGGTGGGTGGACTACACCGGCAGCGGCATCGAGACGATCGCCCACCTCCGGGAGAACGGCCGGATCTGCGTCATGTTCGCCGCGTTCGACCGCCGCCCCCGGATCGTCCGGCTGCACGGCACCGGGACCGTGGCCCGGCCCGGTGAGCCGGCCTACGACGAGGTGGTCGCCCGGCACCCGGAGCACCCCGGCACCCGGGCGGTCGTCGTCGTCGACGTCGACCGCGTCAGCGACTCCTGCGGCTACGGCGTGCCGGTCATGGAGGTCGTCGGGGAGCGGGACCTGCTGCGCCTGAGCGCGGAGAAGAAGGGCCCGCAGGGCCTGCGCGACTACCGCACCGCGAAGAACACCATGAGCATCGACGGGCTCCCGGGCCTGTAGCCGGGGCCTCAACCGCTCCGGCGGGGCGTGGGCGGCAGGGCGGGCGACAGCGGGTGCGGCAGCCCGACGCGCAGCACCACCTGCGGGCTCGACCGCAGGTGCAGGACCTGCGAGGCGATCGAGGCGCGGGTCCGGGGCGCCGCCAGCGGACGGCTCATCGGGGTGGTGGCGAGGCCGAGGTCGGTCGCGGCCAGCAGCACCGCGCTCATCGCCTCGCCCGCCCGCAGCACGTGGAGGCGGTCGTCGTCGAGGCCGGACAGCACGGTCAGGACCGAGGCGTCCACGTGCTCGACGCTGTGCGGGTCGCGCGGGCCCACCCCGGCCGGGCCGCCGGTGTGGCGGGCGAGCGCCGCGGCGTAGTCCGCCTGCTGGCGCCGCAGGGGCGTGGCGCGGCCCATCAGCTCGACGAGCCGCCGCCGGGCGTCGCCGGGGCCGACGACGTGCAGGTGCGCGCCCCAGCTCGCCGCCGTGCGGACCAGGACGTCGAGCACGGCGGCGTCGGGCGGACGGGAGGAGAAGCGCCGGCGGTCGGTGCGCCGCTTCCCGATCGCACCGGCCAGGCGGGCCGCGCCGGTGGACGGGGGCGCGTCGACCGGCCGGACCCGGGCGAGGTGGTCGGGGCGGTCGGGGTCGGGGAGGCGGTCGACCCGGGCGGAGCTCCCGAGCCCGGCCAGCGCGACGAGCAGGTGGTGCAGGACGGCGCCGCAGCTCAGGAGCACGTCGCGGTCGTCCTCGGCGGTCCCGGCGGGCGGATGGGCGAACAGGTCCGCGCCGTCGGCCCCCACCCGCCACCGCCAGGGCTGGGAGTCGTGGACGGACGGGGCCCGCGCCGCCCCGTCGACCGCGCGGCGCAGCACCACCTCGTCGGGCAGGACCGTCGGCACCGGGCACGCTCCGTTCGGCTGCCCGGCCCGCGGGGGTGCTCCCCCGCCCGGTCCGGACAGGACCCGAGCCTAGGCGCATCCCCGATCGTCGTCGGGTCCCGGCTCACGCGACTACCGGGAACGCGCGCAGCCCGCGCACGAGCAGGCTGCGGCGCCACTCCAGCTCCTCGAACGGGACGGCCGACCGCAGGCCGGGCACCCGGCGCAGCAGCGTCCCCAGGGCGATCCGGCCCTCCATGCGGGCCAGCGGGGCACCCAGGCAGTAGTGCACGCCGCGGCCGAAGGCGAGGTGGCGGACGTCGGCGCGGCGCACGTCGAGGACGTCGGGGTCGGCGAAGCGCTCGGGATCGCGGTCGGCCGAGGCCAGCACCACGATCACCTGCTCGCCCGCCGGGATCGTGCCCCCGGGCAGGTCGACCTCCGCCGTGCTGAACCGCGGTGTCGAGGTCGCGACCGGGCCGTCGTAGCGCAGCAGCTCCTCGACCGCGCCCGGCAGCAGCCCGGGGTCGGCCCGGAGCAGGGCGAGCTGGTCGGGGTGGCGCAGCAGCGCGAGCACGCCGTTGCCGATGAGGTTCACCGTCGTCTCGTGGCCGGCGACGAGCAGCAGCCACACCATGGCGAGCAGCTCCTCGGGCGAGAGCGCGTCGCCCTCGTCGGCCGCGTGCACCAGGCCGCTGGTCAGGTCGTCGCCGGGGTCGCGGCGCTTGCGGGCGAACAGCCCGGTCAGGTACGCGGCGAACTCCCCGAGGGCGTTGAGGCGCCACGGCGGCACCGGGCCGCCCGCCGGGTCGACGGCCACCGCCGCATCGGACCAGCGCCGGAACGGGCCGCGGTCCTCCAGCGGGATGCCCAGCAGGTCGGCGATCACCGTCAGCGGCAGCGGGTGGGCGTAGTCGCCGACGAGGTCGAACCCCTCCCCCGGGCGGACCCGGTCCAGGAGGTCGTCGGCGGTCCGCTGCACCAGCGGCTCCCGGCCCGCCACCAGCCGGGGCGCGAACGCCTGCGCCACCAGGCGCCGCAGCCGGGTGTGGTCGGGCGGGTCCTGCGCCAGCATCTGGTTCGCGACGACGGCCCGCACGATCGGCGGCATGGAGTCCGTGGCGGGGTCGCGCTTGGACAGGCGCGGGTCCCGCAGGGCCGCATCCACGTCCTCGTACCGGGTGACCAGCCAGCGGCGCGTGCCGTCCGGCAGGACCAGCGGGTGCACCGGCGCCTCGCGGCGCAGCCGGGCGTAGGCGGGGTACGGGTCGGGCTGCGCCGCCGGCGCGAACGGGTCGGGTGGGGCCGCCGCGGTCATCTCAGCGGCCCCGCGTGATGAGCTCGTTGGACGGCAGCGTCGGGTCGAGCACCTTGCGGGCGCTCTCCACCCCCACCACCGGCAGGCCGTCGCGCTCGAGCAGCCCGACCTGCACCCGCACCGAGGCCTGGTCCCAGTAGATCTGCTCGGAGGCGAGCCGGTCGCCGTCGAAGGTCACGACGACGACGGCGGCCAGCTCGATGCGCCGCCCGGTCGGCGCCACTCCGGGCAGCAGCCAGGAGATCTCGGTGGTGTGGGTGAAGACGGCGACGAACTCGAAGGCCAGGCTGTCGGCGCCGACCGTCCGCGAGACCTCCGTCATCTGCACGTCCGTCGGGTTCACCGGGATGAACCACGTCGAGTAGAAGCGCCGCAGCTCGGCGCGCCCCCGGCCGCCGGTGAGCACCGGGACGTGGTTCACCGTCGCCCCCGGCGTCATCGTGTCCAGGGTCTCCTCGGTGTCCTGGGTGCCGAACTCGTGGAGCATGTGGGTGTCCCACAGGTCCGACAGGAACTGCTGGCGCGGGGTCGGGGCGGAGCCGGTGGTGGTCATCGCGGGTCCTCCCGCCGCGGGCGCCGGCCCACCGCCGCGAAGAACGCCAGCGACGTGGTCGGACGCTCGGTGCGGGCGTCGACCTCGGCGAAGGCGGCGGCCCAGCGGTCGACGTCCTGCGGGTCGGCCAGCCCGGCCGCGACCAGCGCGTCGCGCGCCGCCCAGGCCGGTCCCCGTAGGCCGGGCGGGTGCTGCCCGGTCTGGAACCAGCCGCGGAAGGTCGCCACGGTCGTCCCGGCCGCGTCGAGCAGCTCGGGAAGGCGGCGCCCGACCCGCAGGTCGTTGCCGCGGGCCGCGTGCCAGCGGTGGTAGCGCTGCTGGAGGTCGTCGAGGTCGGGGTGCTGCGGCCAGGTGACGCCGGCCGCGGCGTCGACGTCCACCAGCAGCACGTGCCCGCCGGGGCGGACGAGCCGCGCGAGGTGGTCGACGATGCGCTGCTCGGCTCCGCCGTTGTGGGCCAGCACGTGCCGCAGGACGACCGCGTCGAACGACCCCGGCTCCAGGCCGGTGTCCTCGGCCCGCCCGACCCGCACCGCGGCGGAGCGCGTCCCCGTCGCGGCGAGGTGGGCGCGGGCCCGCTCGACCGCGTCGGGATCGGCGTCCACGCCGACGGCGTCGCCGTCGGGACCGACGATCCCGGCCAGCACGGCCAGCACCGCCCCGGGTCCGCACCCCACGTCGGCGACGCGGGCGCCGGGCCGCAGCCCGGCCAGCTCCCACAGGTCGCCCTCCTGCCGCCGGGCCCAGTCGGCCATGAGCGCGTAACGGGCCGACTCGCCGTCGTCGAGCCGCAGCGCGTACGCCGCTCCCGCGCTCACCGGGCCACCGCGATCCGCAGCTGCTCCAGCAGCTTCACCTCGTCGTCCAGGTCGGCGGAGGCCAGGTTGTGCCAGAGCACGTGGTCGACGCCGGCGTCCTCGAGCCGCGCGACGTCCTCGGCGACCTGGCCGGGCGAGCCGCCCAGGAAGGGCCGGTCCGCGCCGAGCGGGTCGCGGGTCAGGGGCACGTTGGCCCGGACCGCGACGGTGGTGGTCGCCGGGTCGCGGCCCTCGTCGCGCAGGGCGTCGTGGAACACGCCCACCAGCCCGCTGACCGCGTCGAGGGAGAACCCGATCGGGTTGATGCCGTCGGCGATCCGCGCCGCCCGCCGCACGCCCGCGGGGGTGGTCGAGCCCAGCAGGACCGGGACGCGGTCCTGCACCGGCTTGGGCCCCACCTCCGAGGGGGCGATGCGGTAGAAGCGGCCGTCGTAGGCGACCGGGTCGGGACCCCAGCAGGCCCGCATCGCCGCGACGGCCTCGTCCATCCCGGTGCCGATCCGGCGCAGCGGCACGCCGGCGGTCTCGAACTCCTGCGGCATCCAGCCCTGGCCCAGCCCGGCGACCACCCGGCCCCCGCTGAGCCGGTCGAGCGTGGCGAAGCGCCGCGCCAGCACGACCGGCGGGTGCAGCAGCGCGTCGACCACGCTGGTGCCCAGCCGGATGCGCGAGGTCGTCGCGGCCACGAACGACAGCGTCTCCAGCGGGTCGTACGCGGTCCGGTACTGCTCGGGCGCCCGCGCCCCGAATAGGGGCAGCTCGGCGAGCGGGCGGAGCTGGCGCTCGAAGGTCCACAGCGCGGCGTAGCCGAGGTCCTCGGCCTCGTGCGCCACGCGGACGATCGCCTCCGGGGTGGCCAGCGGCCCGTCGGAGGTGGGAAGGGCGACTCCCAGTTCCACAGCGGTTCCTCATCTCGGTGCCCGGCGGACGGTCGCCACCGCGGCGGGGTCCAGTCCTACGGCGCGCGGGGCGGCGCGGGATCGGTAGCGCCTGCCCATCCCTGCGGGCGGGACGGCGGCGGGCGTCCGCACCTACCGGGGGGCGGCGGTCGCTGCCACGATCGGGGGCGTGCCCACCGAGCTCCTGGAGCGCCAGGACCACCTCGACGTCCTGCACGCCGCCGTCGCGGCCGCGCGCTCGGGCGAGGGGCGGGTCGTCGTGCTCTCCGGCGAGCCGGGGATCGGCAAGACGAGCCTGGTCCGGGCCCTGCGGGCCGGGCTCGATGCGGGCGTGCGGGTCCTCGCCGGGGCCTGCGACGACCTGCTCGCACCCCGGCCGCTCGGCCCGCTGCGCGACGCGGCCCGCGGCACCGGCGGGCCGCTGGAGCGCGCGCTGGACGCCCCCGGCGCGCCGGAGGCCGTCTACCCCGCGGTGCTGGAGCAGCTGGCGGGGCCCCGGCCGACGCTCCTGGTCGTGGAGGACGTCCACTGGGCCGACGACGCCACCCTCGACGTGCTGCGGTTCCTGGTCCGCCGGATCGCCGGGCTGCCCGCGCTGCTGCTGCTCACCCTGCGCGACGAGGCCGCGGTGGCGGGCCACCCGGCCCAGCAGCTGCTGGGCGCGCTGGCGGGGGTGCCCGCGACCCGGCTCGCGCTCGCCCCGCTGTCGGCGGCGTCGGTCACCGCGCTCGCCTGGTCGGCCGGCCGCGACGGCCCCGCCGTGCACGCCGTCACGGGCGGCAACCCGTTCTACGTGACCGAGGCGCTCCAGGCCCCGCCCGACCGGCTGCCGGCCAGCGTCGCGGACGCGGTCCTCGCCCGCGTGCGGCGCCTGGGCCCGGGCCCGGTCCGCGCGCTGGAGCAGCTGTCGGTCGTGCCCGGGCGCGTCGACACCGCCCTGGCCGAGGCGCTGCTCGGGGACCGGGTGGCGGACCTGGCCGTGGCCGAGCAGCGCGGCATCGTCGAGGTGCGCAGCGACGGCGTGGCGTTCCGCCACGAGCTGGCCCGCCGGGCGGTGGAGGCGTCGGTGCCGCGGCTGCGGCGCCGCGGCTACCACCGCGCGGTGCTGGCCGCGCTGCCGCCGGACGCCGACCCGGAGCGGGTGGTCCACCACGCCGTCGAGGCCGACGACGGCGCCACGGTCGCCGCGTTCGCCCCGGCGGCCGGCCGCGCGGCCGCGCGGGCCGGTTCGCACCGCCAGGCGCTGGCCCACTTCACCGCCGCCGTGCCGCACCTGCACCGGCTCGACCCCGCCGAGCAGGCCCGCCTGATCGGCGACCACGCGTGGGAGCTGCACATCGGGCACCGCTTCCCCGACGCCGTCGCCGCCGGGCGCGAGGCCGTGGCCCGCTCCGAGCGGCTCGGCGACCCCGTCGCGCTGGGGGAGGCGCGGGTCCGGCTCTCGCGCCTGCTGTTCATGGCCGGCGACACCGACGAGGCGCAGCACCAGGTCGAGCTGGCCGTGCGGGGGCTCGACGGGGCGGGGTCGCGCACCGCGCTGGCCGCGGCGGCCACCGACCACGGGGCGCTGCTGGTCCTCACCGGGCAGCTGCCGGCCGCGATCGAGCCGCTGCGGCGGGCCCGGGCGCTGGCCGTGGAGGTGCGGCGGCCGGACCTGGAGTCGCTGTGCGCGAACTACCTCGGCCTGGCCCTCGCCGTCGACGACCCGGCGCAGGGCACCGCCGTGCTGCGCGAGGGCCTGGAGACCGCCGTCGTCCACGGCTGCCACGAGCCGGCCGCCCGCGCGTTCGTCAACCTCGGCGAGCTGCTCTACAGCGAGGGCGACTGGCCCGGGTTCGCCGCGAACGTCGAGCGCGGGGCGGCCTACGTCGCCGAGCACGGCCTGGGCAAGGACGTGTTCCTGCTGGACCTGCACCACTGCCTGCTGCTCGTCCGGCGCGGGGACTGGGACGGCGCGGACGCCGCGCTGCGGGACCTGCGCCGGCGCAGCGCCGGGCCGAGCATGGTCGACGCGGCCATCCTCGCCACCCACGGCCGGCTGCTGGCCCGGCGCGGGCACGACGAGGCGGGCCCGCTGCTGCGCAGCGCCTGGGACCAGGCCCTGCGCAAGCGCCTGCCGCTCGCCGCCACGCGGGCCGGGCGGGCGCTCGCCGAGTGGGCCTGGCTCACCGGCGACCGCAACACCGCCGCGGAGGTGGCCGCGGCGCTGCTGCCGCGGATGCGGGCCCGCGGCTGGGCGCACCTGCGGGGCGAGCTGCTGCGGTACCTGGCCCGCGGGGGGCGGCCGGCGGAGCCCTTCGACGGCTGCCCCGAGGGCTGGGCCGCGGGGCTGCGCGGCGACTGGCGGTCCGCGGCGCGGATCTGGGAGCGGGCCGGCGACCGCTACGAGCAGGCGCTGGAGCTGACCGGGTCGGGCGTCGTCGGGCCGACGCTGGAGGGCCTCCGGATCCTCGACGGGCTCGGCGCCCACGCCCCGGCGGCGCTGGCCCGCCGGCGGCTGCGCGAGCTGGGCGCGACGCGGGTGCCGCGCGGGCCGCTGGCCGCCACCCGGGCGAACCCGGCCGGGCTCACCGACCGCCAGCTCGACGTGCTGGAGCTGGTCGAGGCCGGCGCCACCAACGCGGAGATCGCCGAGCGGCTGGCGCTGTCGGTGCGGACGGTCGACCACCACGTGTCCGCGATCCTCGCCCGGCTCGGCGCGGCGTCGCGGCGCGAGGCCGCGGCCGCGGCCCGGTCCTGGAAGGGCGGTGGCTGATCCGGGCGGCCGTGCCACGATGGGCCCGTGGCGGGGGCGCTCCTGGAACGCGACGCCGCGGTCGCCGGGCTGCTCGCCGCGGTCGGGCGGGCCGCGGCGGGGTCGGGCTCGGTGGTGCTGCTGAGCGGTGAGGCGGGCATCGGCAAGACCAGCGTCGTCCGCGAGCTCGCCCGCCGGGTCGACCGCGGCACGCGCCTGCTCGTCGGCGCCTGCGACGACCTGCGCACCCGCCGGCCGCTCGGCCCGCTGCGCGACGCCGCGCTGGGCACGGGCGGCCCGCTGGAGCGCGCGCTGGCCGCCGGCGCGGTCGAGCCGGTGTACGCCGCGGCCGTCGCGGAGCTCGCCCTGCCGCCGGTCACGGTGCTCGTGGTGGAGGACGCGCACTGGGTGGACGACGCCTCGCTCGACGTGCTGCGCCACGTCGCCCGGCGCCTCGGCGAGGGGCCGGGGGTGCTGGTGCTGACCTTCCGCGCCGACGAGGTCGGGCCGGCCCACCCGCTGCGGGCGCTGCTCGGCGAGCTGGGCGGCGCCCCGGTGCGCATCGACCTGGAGCCCCTGTCGGAGGCGGCGGTCGCGCAGCTCGCCGGGCGCGCCGCGCCGCAGCTGCACGCGCTGAGCGCGGGCAACCCGTTCTTCGTCACCGAGGTGCTCGCCAGCCCGGCGGGCCCCGGGCCGCACACCGTGCCCCGCACCGTGGCCGACGCCGTCCTCGCCCGGCTCGGGCGGCTCACCCCGGCGGGCCGGGACGCGCTGGAGCAGCTCGCCGTGGTGCCCACCCGCGTGCCCCACGACCTCGCCGAGGCCCTGCTCGGCCCCGACGGACTCGACGCGGTCGCGGAGGCGGAGGAGCGCGGGGTCGTGGAGGCGCACGGCCCGGGCCTGGGGTTCCGCCACGAGCTGGCCCGGCGCGCGATCGAGGCGAGCCTGCCGGTGATCCGCCGGCGGCTGCTCAACCGCGCGGTCGTGACCGCGCTGCTGGCCGAGCCGCACCCCGACCTCGACCAGGTCGTGCACCACGCCCTGGAGGCCGACGACGGCGCGGTGGTGGCCGCGCACGCCCCCGCCGCCGGCCGGGAGGCGGCGCGGCTGGGCTCGCACCGGCAGGCGCTGGCCCACTTCGAGGCCGCCCGGCGCCACGCCGACCTGCTGGATCCACCCGCCCGCGCCCGGCTGCTCGACGACCTGGCCTGGGAGCTCTACAACGCCCGGCGCTTCGACGACGCGGTCGCCGCCGCCCAGGAGGCCGTGCTCCGCTGGGCCGAGCTCGACGATCCGGTCGCGCTCGGCGGCGCGCTCGTGCGGCTCTCGCGCCACCACTACATGGCCGGGGCCACCGACGAGGCCGAGCGGGCCCTGGACCGGGCGGTCGCGCTGCTCGGCGACGCCGCGCCGGAGGCGCTGGCCTCCCGCGGGGCGCTGCTGGCGCTCACCGAGCAGTCGCGGGAGGCGGTGCCGGTGCTGCGGCGGGCGCACGACCTGGCCGAGCGCGCCGGGCGGGTCGACGTCGTCGCGATGTGCCTGAACTACCTGGGCGTCGCGGCCGCCGACCTCACCGGCCCCGACGGGCTCGCCCCGCTGCGCGAGAGCCTGGCGCTGGCCGTCGAGCAGGACCTGGGCGAGTACACCGCGCGCGCCCACACCAACCTGGCCGAGGCGCTGCACCGCTTCGGGCGCTACGCGGAGCTCGAGACCTGCGTCGAGGACGGGCTGGCCTTCACCGCCGAGCGCGGCTTCTGGTCGCACGCCTACAACCTGGAGGTGCACCGCGCCCTGCTGCGGGTGCGCCGCGGGGAGTGGGCGGCCGCGGAGGCCGACCTGCGCCGGCTCGTCGACGCCCCCGGGGGCGCGGGGATGCTCTACGTCTACAGCGTGCCGCCCCACGCCCGGCTGCTCGCCCGGCGCGGGCGCAGCGAGGCCGGGCCGCTGCTCGCGGAGGCGTGGCGGCGCGCCACCGCGCAGCGCTGCTGGCTCGGCCTGGCGCACGCCGGGCTGGGGATCGCCGAGCTGGCCTGGCTGACCGGCGACCCGGACCTCGCCGCCCCGGTGGCGCGGGAGCTGCTGCGCCGCCGCGACCGGCCCGGGGCCGCCCCCGTGATCGGGGAGCTGCTGCGCTACCTGGTCCGGGCCGGCGTCGAGGTGGAGCCCTTCCCGGAGTGCCCCGAGCCGTGGGCGGCCGGGCTGCGCGGCGACTGGCGCGCCGCCGCGCAGGGGTGGGCGGCCGTCGGCGACGCCTACGAGCGGGCGCTGGAGCTGGCGGCGTCCGGGCAGGTGGAGCCGACCCTGGCCGCGCTGCGCGTGCTCGACGGGCTCGGGGCGAGCGCGGCGGCGGTGCTGGTCCGCCGGCGGCTGGCCGAGCTGGGGGTCGCCCGGCTGCCCCGCGGGCCCGCGAGCACCACCCGCACCAACCCGGCGGGGCTCACCGACCGGCAGCTGGCGGTGCTCGGGCTGCTCGCGGAGGGGCTCACCAACGCCGAGATCGCGGCGCGGCTAGTCGTCTCGGTGCGCACGGTGGACCACCACGTCGCCGCGGTGCTCGACAAGCTCGGCGTGCGGTCGCGCCGGGCGGCGGCCGCGCGGGCCGCCGAGCTGCTCGGCGGCGCCGAGTAGCCGTCGGATGGGCAACCGCCACCCATCCCGGCCGGCGCCCCCGCGCGCGATGCTGCCGCCATGACCCTCCAGCTCCCGACCCCGCACCCGCCCGTGGGCCAGTACGTGCCCGCCGTCCGCGCCGGCGACCTCGTGTTCCTCTCCGGCGCCGGCCCGGTCCGGCCCGACGGCAGCCTCGTCACCGGCAAGGTGGGCGGCTCCGTCGACCTCGACACCGCCCGCGAGGCCGCCCGCCTCACCGGCCTGCAGCTGCTCGCCAACCTCGCGGCGGAGGCGGGCGGGCTCGACCGCGTCGTCCGGGTCGTCAAGGTGCTCGGCATGGTCAACTGCGCGCCCGGCTTCACCGCCCTGCCCGCCGTGATCGACGGCTGCTCCGACGTGCTCGTCGAGGCGCTCGGCGATGCGGGGCGCGGCGCGCGCTCGGCGGTCGGGATGGCGGAGCTGCCCTTCGGCATCTGCGTCGAGGTCGAGGCGGTCGTGCAGGTGGCCCCGGCGGGCTGACCGCCGGTCCACGACGGCTGTGCGGCCGTCGGCACAGCCGTAGTGGACCCGCCGCAGCCGTTGCAACGGCTGTGCGGGGAACGGAACGGCTGCGCGAGCGCCGGACCGGGCTCAGGCCGACGAGCCGAACAGGCGGGCCTCGTCGGCGCGGAACCGGCGCTCGAACAGCCGGAGCAGCACGCGCAGCAGCAGGCCGGCCTCCGCGACCATCGCCGCCCGCTCGTCCGGGGTGGCGTGGCGCACCGCCCAGGGGGCGAGGAAGGGCAGCAGGCGGGGCCGCAGGTTGTCGCGGAACCGCTTCTGCAGCGCCCGGTAGTCCTCCACGCGCACGCAGTCGACGATGATGGGGAAGATGTCGCGCTCCTCGTCGGCGATGTGCCGGACGAGCAGGTCGGCGATCTCGCGCAGCACCGCCACCAGCTCCGGGGTGGCGCGGTCCCGGCCCGCCAGCTCGGCGGCGCGGGCCAGGAGCGGGTCGAGGCGGTCGTGGTCCTCGGTGAGCGGCACCAGCGCGGTGCGCTCCCCCGCCAGGGACTCGAGCACCGGCCAGACGTGCTCGTCCTCGACGTGGTGGTGGCTCGCGATCTCCCCGGACACGGCGTCGAGGTAGCGGCGCAGCAGCGCGAGGCGCTGCGCGTCGGGCCGCTCGACCAGCTCGGCGGCCGCGTCGGCGAGCCGGTGCAGGTCGGTGGTCATGGCGCGGTGCACGACCCGGTAGTCGGTGAGGTCGGGGACGGGCTCGCCGCTGCGGCGGCGGCGGATCTCGGTGGATGTCACGGTGGTCGATCACAGCCGCCGCGGGCCGGGGCGGCATCGGTGCCGGTTGCCCACATCCCGCGGGACGAGTAGGCGGCGGCTACCGATGCCGGGGAGGGGACCGGGGCGGGAGGCTGCTGGCGTGACCCTCTCCGACACGCGCTCCGCGCCCGCCCGCCTCGGGGCCGCCACCAGCGCGGGCTACGCGTCGGGCTCGCTCGTGACCGGCTCGTTCTCCACGGTGCCCGGGCTGCTCCTGCTGCCCTACCTGACCGACACGCTCGGCGTCGCCGCCGGGCTCGCCGGGGTGCTGGCGTTCGTGCCGAAGGCGTGGAACCTGCTGCTCAACCCCGTGGCCGGGAGGGTCAGCGACCGCTCGCGCTCGCGGTTCGGGCCGCGCCGCCCGTTCGTCCTCGCCGCCGGGCTCGCGACGGCCGTCGGCTTCGCCGCGGTGTTCGCCGGGCCCTTCCGCGGGCCGGCCGCCGTGGCCTGGACGGCGGCCGCGTACCTGGTGCTGGCGTCGGTGTTCGCGTTCTTCCAGTCGCCCTACGCGGCGATGCCGGCCGAGCTGACGAGCGACCCGGCGGACCGGACCCGGCTGATGAGCTGGCGGGTGGCGGGCATCGCGGTCGCCACGCTGGTCTCCGGCGCGCTCGCCCCGCTCGTCGTCCGGGCCGCGGGCGGGGGCGTCGAGGGGCACCGGGCGATGGGGCTCGCGATCGGGGGCCTGATCGCGGTCGGCGCGCTCGCCGCGTTCCTCGGGACCCGCCGCGCACCCCAGGTGGTCGCCCCGGAGCGCGAGCCGAGCCTGCGCGGCCAGCTGCGGGTGGCGCTGGCCAACCGGCCGTTCCGCCGGCTGCTCGTCGTGGTCGGGGTGCAGAGCGCCGCCACCGCGGCCCTGCTGGCCGGCGTCGTCTACCTGGCCGTGCACGTGCTGCGCGACCCGGGCGCGACGACCGCGCTGCTGGTCGTCCACACCCTGCCCGCCGTCCTCGTGCTCCCACTGGTGGTGCGGTTCGGCGGGCCGGTGGACAAGCGCCGCGGCGTCCTGCTCGCCTCGCTCGCCTACCTGGTGGTGTGCCCGCTGTTCCTGGCCGTGCCGGCCGGGATGCCGGTGCTCGCCGTCGCGCTCGTCCTCGGCTGCGCCAACGCCGTGCAGGACACGTTCGTGCTGTCGTTGCTCCCCGACTGCATCGCCGCCGACACCGCCCGCACCGGGCGGCGCCAGGCCGGGGTGTTCGCCGGGGTCTTCAGCGGCGTGCAGGGCCTCGGCTTCGCGGTCGGGCCGCTGCTGTTCGGGCTGGTGCTGCAGGTGGGGGGCTACCGCTCGTCCGACACCGGCACGGCGGCCGCGCAGCCGGCGTCGGCGACCGCGGCCGTGCTGCTCGGGGTCGCGGTCCTGCCGGCCGTGCTGACGCTGGTCAGCCTGGTCGCGCTGCGCGCCCGCGGGCGCGGCTGAGCGGAGGGCGGCCGACCCGACCGGACGCTAGTCCACGTCGGCGGTCCGGCGGGAGCCCGGCCGGGTGGCGCCGATGCCGTCGGACGGGTCGCCCTGGAAGCCCTGCGGCCGCAGCTGCTCGCTGGAGTCGCTCGGGATGCGGTGCAGCAGCCGGTCGCGGTCGTCCTGGGCGTACTGCCCGGTCTCCACCAGCGGCGGGGAGTAGGCGTGGATCGTGACGGTCAGGTCGTGGCCCGGCTCGCGGCGCATCCGGTGGATGGCGGTGTTGTCGAACCGGAAGCCCTCCCCGGCCGGCACGGCCTCGCCGACGGGCCGCGCCCCGAGCTGCAGGTGCTCGTGGCGGATGCAGCCCCGCGCGACGTGGACGGCGCCGTGGGAGCGGTCGTGGTCGTGGTAGCCGGTGTCGTGGTCGTCGGCGGCCCAGGCGATGGCCCAGACGCCGAGGTGCTCGTCGGTGTAGACCTCGCTGTAGGTGCGGCGTTCCCGGGTCGGATCGAGCGTCGGCTCCCACAGGTCGGGGCGCTCGGCGACGCGCCGCGCGACCACGGCGAGCTCGTCGGCGCCGATCGGACCGGTCGGGGGCTCGAAGGGCAGATCATCCACGCACACCCAGTACCTGCTGCAGCGGCGCGGAAACGGACGAATCGGAGGACCGTGGCCCGTCCGCCCGCCCGCGCGCGGTGCGCGGGTGCGGGCGACCCGCCGGTGGCGCCGACGACCTCCGAGGTCGGTCCTGGCCCACGGGTCCTCCTGCAGCGGTGGGTCCGCCCCGCGGGGCCGGACCGGGGGCGCCGACCCCCGCAGGGGTGGGCGGTCGACCGACGGGGTAGCCCGGAGGGGTCCGACGCACGCAGGACCGACGAGGAGGAGGGCGACCGACATGGGCGCCGACGACAAGATCAAGAACAAGGCCGAGGAGCTCGCGGGCAAGGGCAAGGAGCAGGTCGGCAGGGCCACCGGCGACGAGCAGCTCCAGGCCGAGGGCCGCGTCGACCAGGACAAGTCGGACCTCAAGCAGGCCGGCGAGAAGGTCAAGGACGTCTTCAAGCGCTGACGCGCTCCCGGGGGGCGCGGGTCTGGCTCTCCCGGTGCAGGTGAGGCGAGCCCCACCTCGGACGGTTCCGGTCGACCGCCGTCCGCCGAGGAGACCGCCCGTGCCCACCCCGCTCGCCCCTTTTGCGATCACCACCGCCACCCGCCGTGGGTTCCTGGCCGCGCTCGCCGCGGCGGGCCTGCTCACCGCGTGCGGCGCCCCGGCGACCGGCGGTCCGACGGCCGCCACCCGGACGGTCACCGACCTGAACGGGCGCGTGGTCGACATCCCGGCCCGACCGCAGCGGGTCGTGGCGCTGGACCCGAACCGCGTCGTCACCGACCTGGTGGCGCTGGGGCTCGTGCCGGTCGGCGCCACGACGAACCCGTCCAACCCCGGCGCCGGGTTCGCGGAGACCCTCGGCGCCGAGGCGGACGGCATGGTGTCGGTGAGCGCCACCGGCGAGGCCGACCTGGAGCGCGTGGCGGCCCTGACCCCGGACCTGATCCTGCACGCGGGCGACTACCAGGAGATCCCCGTCGAGCGGCTGGACGCCATCGCCCCGACGATCACCTACCCGCGGGCCCCGACGGGGCTGCTGGAACCGGTCCGCTGGCTGGGCGGGCTGCTGGGCCGGGAGGAGAAGGCGGCCCGCGTCGAGCAGGACCTGCGCGACGCCGTCGCCGCGCAGCGCGACGCCGTCGGGCTGGCCGGGCGCCGGGTCGCGGTGGTCGACCTGGGCGACTACGAGCCGGGACCCCTCGTCCACGTCCTCGGACCGGGTACGAACGCGGCGGAGTTCGCCGAGCTGCTCGGTGCCGCCGTCGCCGCCGGCGAGGTCGCCTACCTCGACGTCCAGCGCGCCGGCGGCAACATCGGTGTCGCCGGCGTGCGGCTGGCGCTCGACGACCTCGTCGCGCAGCGCAGCGGCGGCGCGTCGTGACCGGGCACCGGGGCGCTCGCGGGAGGAGCGCCCGGACCCGTCCGGGGTCCGGTCCGTCCGGTCCGATCAGCACGACGGCGTCGGCGGGGGCGGGAGCGGCCCGTCCGGACCGGGCGGCCCGCTGGCCGGCGGTTGACGGGGCGTTGAGGAGAGCGTGAGGGCGGGTTGATCCGGCCGACGCAGACTGCGCACCGGCAGCCGCCGGAGCGTCGCCCCACCCCGGGCCGGGAGCGCTCGACGACGAGACCCCGAGGAGTCCGATCGCATGAAGCTCGCCCTGTACCTCCCGAACTTCCGCGACGAGGTCACGCTCCAGGAGCTGGAGGACCTCACGGCGCTGGCCGAGGACCTCGACTTCGACTCGGTGTGGACGCTGGACCGGATCGTCGTGCCCGAGAGCTCCGACCGCGCCGAGATGCAGTACCCGTTCGGCCTGATGACCGACTTCCCCCCGGGCATGCCGGTGATCTCGCGGGGCAAGTGGTTCCAGGGCATGACGCTGATCCCGTGGCTCGCCGCGAAGACGCGGAAGGTCCGGATCGGCATGAGCATCATCGACACCCCCTACCGCTCCCCGGGCGTCCTGGCCGCCGAGCTGGCCACCCAGGACCACCTGTCGGGCGGGCGGCTCAACGTGGGCGTCGGGTCGGGCTGGATGCCCGAGGAGTTCGCCGCGGCCAGCGTGCCGCACCTGTTCCCGCGCCGCCACGCCCACGTCCGCGAGACGATCGAGATCATGCAGGGCATCTGGACCAACGAGCTGTTCGAGTACCACGGCGAGTTCGCGGACTTCCCGCTCAGCGGCTTCGGCCACAAGCCGGTCCAGCAGCCCGGTCCGCCCATCTACTTCTCCGGGCTCAAGGACCCGAAGCGGTCGGCCAAGCGGATCGCCAGGTACGGCCTGTCGGGCTGGATCGGCATCCAGGACTCCCCCGAGGACATCAGGCGCTGGCGGGCGGAGATGGAGCGCGAGCTGGGCGAGCTCGGCCGGGGCCTCCCCGAGGGCTTCGACATGTGCAGCATGATCTGGTTCGTCATCACCGACGAGCCGATCGACCAGACCCCGGCGGGCAAGGCCTCGAACCTGCTGGCGGGCAGCGCCCAGCAGATCGAGGACATGCTCAAGCGCTACCGGGAGGCCGGCATGACGATGCCGCTGCTGTGGCCGCCGTTCCGGGACGTGCCGACGTCCAAGACGCTCGACGACCTCAAGCGCCTGACCGAGGAGATCATGCCGAAGGTCGACGCGGGCTGACCGCCGGCCGGCGGCCCGGGCTCACCGGGTCGGCCCGGGCGTCCCCGTCGCGGCCCAACCGGTCCAGGCGGTGACCCCGATCGAGACGACCGGGCCGCGCGGGCGGCGCTGCGCGTAGGCCGGGTAGCGCGCCGCGAGGGCGTCGACCGCCGCGGCGACCTCCGGACCGGAGGCGTCGGCGGAGGCTTCGGGGGGGAGCACGGTGGCCGTGCCGTCGGCGCGGGCCCACCACAGCCGGCTCCAGTCGTCGTCGTAGACGTCGACCAGCAGGCACACGGCCGGCCGGGCGGCGATGTTGTCGAGCCGGCGGAGCCGGGTCGTGCTCTTCGGCTTGTCGTCGACGACGAACACGATCCGCTCACCGAGGACGGCGAAGGTGACCGGGACCAGGTGCGGCACCCCGGCGGCGGACACGGTGGCCAGCCGGGCGACCCGCGCCCCGGCGAACCGGGCCCGGGCCTGCGCCGCGGACAGGCGCATCAGGCCCGCACCACCGACGACACGTCCGTCAGGGTAGGGCCCCGGCGTCCCGGAGGCGGTCGTCGTTGCCGGCGCGGCCCCGCCCGGGGCACCATGACCTCCTGCATCGGGCCGGCTCAGTGGGGAGCAGGGTGGTGACCGCACGCGCCGCGCGGGTCCTCGTCGTCGACGACGACGAGCGCGTCCGGACGGTCGTGTCCTGGCAGCTGGAGTCCGACGGGTTCGCCGTCACCCACGCCCGCGACGGCGCCGACGCGCTGGACCGGATCGCCGCCGAGCGGCCGGACCTCGTCGTGCTCGACCTGTCGATGCCCGGCGTGGGCGGGCTCGACGTGCTGGCGCGGGTGCGCCGCGACGAGCCGGGACCGCCCCTGCCGGTGATCGTCCTCTCGGGCCGCAGCGGCGAGACCGACCGCATCGTGGGGCTCGACCTCGGCGCCGACGACTACCTCGTCAAGCCGTTCTCGCCCGGGGAGCTGGCGGCGCGGGTGCGGTCGGTCCTGCGCCGCTCGGGCGGCGCCGGCCCGACCCGGGTGCGCGGCCTGGTGGTCGACCCGGCCACGCGCGAGGTCACCGTCGACGGCCGCCCGGTCGAGCTCACCGCCCGGGAGTTCGACCTGCTCGCCTTCCTCGCCCGCCACCCGCGCCGCGTGTTCAGCCGCGGCCAGCTGCTCCAGCACGTGTGGCGCAGCGAGCCCGGGTGGAGGGGCGAGGCCACCGTCACCGAGCACGTGCACCGGCTCCGGCACAAGCTGGAGACCGACCCCTCCCGGCCCCGGCGGCTGCGCACGGTGCGCGGGGTCGGCTACCAGCTGGAGCCCTAGATGGGGGCGGACGCCGCGACGGCCCCGGCCGAGCTCGACCACGCCGACAGCCTCCGACTGCTGCACCACCAGACCACCGTGCTGGAGCTGATCGCGACCGGTACCGCGCTGCCGCACGTGCTGGGGGCGGTCACGCGGTCGCTGGAGGAGCTCATCCCGGGCAGCCGGTGCTCGGTGCTGCTGCTCGACGCCGCCGCCCGGACGCTGCGCCACGGCGCGGCGCCCTCGCTGCCGGCGGAGTTCTCCGCCGCGGTGGACGGTCTGCCCATCGGCGCCGACGCCGGATCGTGCGGAGCCGCCGCCCACCTCGGCCACGAGGTGGTGGCCGAGGACATCGGGCGCGACCGGCGCTGGGTGCGCTTCCGGGCGCTCGCCGAGCCGCACGGCCTGCGGTCGTGCTGGTCCAGCCCCATCCGCGGGCGGGCCGGCGGCGTGCTGGGCACGTTCGCCGTCTACCACGACGAGCCGCACGCGCCGACGGGCCGCGAGCACCGGCTGGTGGCGCGCTTCACGCACCTCGCCTCGGTGGCGATCGAGCACGCCCGGCTCTACGGGGCGCTGGCCGAGAGCGAGGAGCGGTTCCGCCGCGCGTTCGAGGACGGCGCGGTGGGGATGGCGCTCCTCACGCCCGGCGGGCGGGTCGGCGAGGTCAACCAGGCGCTGCAGGACATGCTCGGGCGGTCGGAGGGCGAGCTGCTCGCCCTCGACGTGGCCTCGCTGCTGCACCCCGGTGCGGGGCCCGGTGCCGCGGACGCGGTGCGCCGGCTCGTCGCGGACGGCGGCCCGGTCCAGTTCGAGACCTCGCTGGCCCGCCCGGACGGCGTGCCGGTGGAGGTCGCGGTGACGGCGTCGGTGGTGCGCGGCGCCGACGGCGCACCCGTGCACCTGTCGGTGAACGTCCTCGACGTCACCGCGCGCCGCGCCGCCGAGCGCGAGCGCCGGGCCCGCCGCGAGGCCGAGCTGGCCCGCGGCGCCGCCGAGGCGGCCAGCCGGGCCAAGTCGGAGTTCCTCTCCGCGCTCAGCCACGAGATGCGCACCCCCCTGCAGGCCATCACCGGGTTCACCGAGCTGCTGGGCACGCTGGACCTCGCCGAGGAGCGCCGGCGCGCCGCCCTCAGCCACATCGCGGGCGCCGCCTCGCACATCCTGTCCCTGGTCGACGACGTGCTCGACATCGCCCGGATCGAGGCGGCCGCGCTGCCGCTGGCGGTGGCGGACGTCGCACTGGACGGCCTCCTCGGCGACGTCGTGGAGCTGCTCCGGCCGTCGGCGGACGAGCACGGCGTCACCCTCGACCACGCCGGCCGCGCCCTGGTGGTGCGGGCGGACCCGCGCCGGTTGCGCCAGGTCCTGCTCAACCTCGTGGTTAACGGGGTGCGCTACAACCGGCCCGGGGGCTGGGTCCGGGTCACGGCCGCGGCGGCGGGGGCCGGGGTCGCCGTGCGGGTGGCGGACTCGGGACCCGGCATCCCGGCGGAGGAGCTCGACCGCCTGTTCGTGCCGTTCGACCGGCTCGGTGCGTGCGACGGCACGGGCACCGGCCTCGGCCTGGTGCTCGCGCGCGGGCTCGTCGAGGCGATGGGCGGCTCCCTGGCGGTGCGCAGCGCTCCGGGGGCGGGGACGACGATGGAGGTGCGGCTCCCGGCGTGATCCCCGACCCCGAGGGGGCGGGCCGCGGTCAGGACCCGCCGGTCGGGCGCTGGTAGGTGCGCAGCACGTCCTGCGTGGCCTCGTCGGCGTCGAGGTTGCCGTACTCGCAGGGATCCTCGCCGCCGGGCTGCCACGCCCACGCCAGCGCACCGACGTACCCGGGGACCGTCGTGTAGACCTCGAGCTTGGCCGCGACCCGGTCGGCGCGCTCGGTGAAGGAGTACGTGCAGTCCTCGCCCTCGGAGTTCGTGCCGGTGCCGTCCGGGCTCGCGAACAGGCCGAACTCCCCGACGATCACCGGCTTGCCCGCGGACTCCGCCCGGACGTCGGGGCCGTGGTTGGACTCGATCTCGGTCTCGTCGTACTCGTGCAGCGAGGCGATGTCGACCTGCGGCGACTCGTTCAGCGTGCGGAAGGAGACGGGGCCGCCGTCGTAGGGGGCGATCGTGCCCGTCGCGAACAGCCGGTCCGGGTCGACCGACTCGGCGATCGCCCCCATCTCGTCGACGAAGGGCCGCAGGGCCTCCAGGTCGACGTCGGGCTCGTTGAAGTACTCGAACCACGCGATCGTGTTCACGCCCCGGTAGCGCTCCAGCAGCGCCACCATGTGGTCGCGGTAGGCGTCGCGCACGCCCTGGTCGGCGAACCACTCCTCGTCGACCTCCTCCTGGCCGCAGTTGGCGAGGGCGTCGTCGAGGGTGATCATCAGGTAGAGGTCGTTCTCCTCCGCCGCGGCGACCGCGGCGTCGAGCCGCTCGACGTCCCAGCCGTCGAAGAAGAACAGCCGCACCGCCCCGTGCCCGTCGCGGCGCATCGAGGCGAACCACTCGTCGACCTGCTCGGCGGTCATGCGCTCGTCGTCGTCACCGCACTCGCCGGCCCAGACGAACGAGTTGTAGCCCGCGAACCACCAGGGCTCGCCGTTGCGCAGGACCCGGTCCCCCGCCACCGTGATCGGCGCGTCGCTGCCCAGGCCGTCGACGGCCGGCGGCGGGGGCGCCGCGACCGGGGCGGGCGGGACGGCGGCGGGCGGCGCGGCGGCGGGACCGCGGCCGGTCACGACCACGAGCGCGACGGCGAGGACCGCCACCGCGAGCAGCGCGGCGGTGACGATGGCGATGACGCGGGAGTTCCGCTTCGGCGGTACGACGGGGGGCGGCCCCTGCGGATCGGTCACGGCGTCGACCGTAGGAGGGCCCGGGGAAGGGCCGGGTGCGCGGTGGGTGAGCGCCGGGCAAACGGCTCTGGCCTGCGGCGACGCGCGTCCGCGGGCGGTTATGGTTCGGAGCGGAGGTGGTGGATGCGCAGCCGGATCGTCACGCTGGCCGTGGTCGCGGCGGCCCTCGCCATCGCCTGCTTCGGCATCCCCCTGGCCGTCGCCGTGGCCCAGTACACGACGGTCTACCGGGAGGTGGACCTGCAGCGGCAGGCCGACCGCGCGGCCGCCCGCGTCGCGCTGGACCTGGCGCGGGGCGAGGCGCCCGACGCCGGCGACCTCGAGGACTACGACAGCCTCACGTTCCGCTCGGTCTACGACCTCGACCGCGACCGGCTGCTGGGCCGCGGCCCCGCCACGGCCGACTACACCGTCCGCCAGGCCGAGGACGGGACGGCCGACACCGGCGTGCGCGGCGACGAGATCGTCGTGGCGGTGCCGGTCAACCACGAGGGCGAGGTGGTCGGCGTGGTCCGGGTGGCCGGGCCGCGCGGCGCGCTGCTGTGGCCGGTCTGGGCGGCCTGGCTGGGGATGGCCGGGCTCGCGCTGGTCGCGCTGGGGCTGGTGTGGCTGCTCGCCCGCCGGCAGGCCCGCCGGCTCGCGCGCCCGCTCGACGACGTCGCCGCCGCGGCCACCCGGCTCGGCGACGGCGACTTCAGCGTGCGGCTGCCCGCCGTCGCCTACCCGGAGATCGACGCCGTGGTGAGCTCGCTCAACGCCACCGCCGCCCGCCTCGACGACCTGCTGACCCGCGAGCGCGCCTTCTCCGCGGAGGCGTCCCACCAGCTGCGCACCCCGCTGACCAGCCTGCGGCTGCGGCTGGAGGGGGCGCTGGCCCACCCGGACGGCGACCTGCGCGGCGCGATCCACGCGGGCCTGGACGCGGCCGACCGCATCGAGTCCACCATCGACGAACTGCTGGTGCTCGCCCGCGACCGCGACCGCGTGCTGGAGGCCGTCGACGTCGGGGCGCTGCTGCCGCCGCTCACCGAGCCGTGGGCCACGCGGCTGGCCGCGGGCGGGCGGAGCCTGCGCCTGGTCGTCGAGCCCGGCACGCCGCCGGCGATGGCGTCGGCCGCCGCCGTCCGGCAGGTGCTCACGGTGCTGCTGGACAACGCCGCCGTCCACGGCGCCGGCCGCGTCGACGTGGCGGTGCGCGACGCGGGCGGGGCCGTCGCCGTCGAGGTCGCCGACCAGGGCGACGGCGTGCCGGAGGACGGCGCCGACCTGTGGGCGCGGCGGCCCCGCGAGGACGGGCACGGCATCGGCCTGGCCCTGGCGCGGCGCCTCGCGGAGGCCGAGGGCGGGCACCTGCGCCTGGCCAGCCCGGCGCCGCCGGTCTTCGCGCTCCTGCTCCCGACGGCCGGACCGCGGTAGTCACCGGGAGCGGGGGGTCAGGTGTCCAGGCGGTAGCCGTGCCCGCGGATCGTGGTGATCGACACCTGGTCGCCCAGCTTGCGGCGCAGGGCGGCGACGTGGACGTCGAGGGTCTTGGTCGAGCCGTCCCAGTGCTCGTCCCACACGTCGGACATCAGCGCCTCGCGGGTCACCACCACCCCGGCGTCCTGCACCAGCCGCGCGAGCAGGTCGAACTCCCGCGGGCGCAGGCCGACCTCGCGGCCGTCGACCTGGGCGCGGCGGGCCGCGACGTCGACGGTGAGCGGCCCCAGCGCGGTCGTCGCCCCGCTCCGACCCGTGGGTTCGACCCGCCGCAGGTGGGCGCGGATCCGCGCCACCAGCTCCCCCAGGCGCACCGGCTTGGTGAGGTAGTCGTCGGCGCCGACCTCCAGGCCGACGACGACGTCCATCTCCCGCGTGCGCGCCGTCAGCATGACGATCACCGCGCCGGGCAGCACCAGCCGCAGCCGCCGGCACACCTCCAGGCCGTCGAGGTCGGGCAGGCCGAGGTCGAGCAGCACCAGGTCGACGCCGCCGGCCTCGGCGCGCCGCAGCGCCGAGCGGCCGTCGGGGGCCAGGTCGACCTCGTGCCCGTGCAGGGCCAGCCCGGAGCGCAGCAGCTCCCCGATCTCGGCGTCGTCCTCCACGACCAGCAGGCGGCCCACCCCCGCACCCTAGGACGCGGCGCGCCGGCGCCCGCGCCGCACCGGGGGGTGCGCGGTCAGTCCGACCGCGCCGGCGGCGCCGGGGCGATGTGGGAGACGAGCCCCTCCACCCAGTGCAGCCGGGGGTCGAGGTCGATCAGCAGAGCCTTGGCCAGCAGCGTCAGGGGGATCGCCAGCAGCGCCCCGAGCGGCCCGACGACGAAGCCCCAGAACACCAGGGCCAGGAACGTCACGGTCACCGACAGGCCGACGGCGTCGCCGACGAACCGCGGCTGGACGATCGTCTGCAGCACCGTGTTGATCACGAGGAAGGCCACGATGACGGCGGTCATCAGCCCCGGGCCGCCCTCCAGCAGCGCGAGCAGCGCGGGCGGGGCGAGGGCGAGCAGGAAGCCGACGTTCGGCACGAAGTTGGCGACGAAGGCGACCAGGCCGAACAGCAGCGCGAGCGGCACGCCGAGCACGAGCAGCACGACGGTGTCGAGCACGGCGATGGCCAGGCCGAACACCGCGGCGACGCCGAGGTAGCGGCGGGTGCCGTGCGCGAACGACGTCAGGGCGGCCACGATCTGCGGGCGGGTGCGGCTCAGCGCGCGCAGCCGCTCGGGGAAGCTGGCGGCGTCCACGGCCATGAACAGCAGCACGCCCAGGATGAGCAGCAGGGTGGTGAGCAGCCCCGCGACCTGGCCGAGGACGCCCTGCAGGAAGCCGACCAGCGAGGTGTAGTCGAAGGTGTCGAGCGCGGCCTGGATCTGCACCCGGCTGACGCCGAGGGCCTGCAGCTGGTCGGCGGCGTCGCCGAGCAGGACGTTGACGCGCGGGGCGTAGCCGGGCAGCACGCTGGTGAGCTCGGCGACGGCGAGGACCAGGGCGCCGGCGAGCCCGACGAGGAGCGCGTAGACGGTCAGCAGCATCACCGCCGTGGCGAGCCAGCGCGGCAGGCCGCGGCGCTGGAGCGCCGACGAGATCGGCGTGACGGCGACGATCAGCACCAGCGCCAGGAACACGGGCCCGACCAGCCCGCCCGCCGCCTGCAGCCCGGCGAGCACGACGACCGCGGCGGCCGCGCCGAACAGCGGGGTGGTCCACCCGGGGCGCTCGGTCATGGGTCGCATGATGGCGCGGACCGCCGCGCCCGCCCGCCGGGGGCCCCGCTGCAGTGTTGCACCCATGCGCACGTTCGCATACGTTGCGGGGGTGGGGCACGGACACGGTCACGGTCACGGGGGGCACGCCGCGGCGCCGGTGAGCGCGACCGGGCGGCACGTCCGCGCGCTGGGGATCTCCCTGGTCGTCCTGCTGGTGTTCCTCGTCCTGGAGGTCGTCGTCGGGCTGGCCACCGGCTCGCTCGCCCTGCTGGCCGACGCGGGCCACATGCTCACCGACGTGCTCGGCGTCGGCATGGCGCTCGCCGCGGTCGCGGCCGCGCGGCGCGGCGGCCCCGACGACCGGCGCACGTTCGGCCTGCACCGCGCCGAGGTGCTCGCCGCCCTGGCCAACGCGGTGCTGCTGTTCGGCGTGGCCGGCTGGGTGCTGGTCGAGGCGGTCACCCGGTTCGCGGACCCGCCGCCCGTCCCGGGCGCCGCGCTGATGCTGACGGCCGCCGCGGGGCTGGTCGCCAACCTCGTCGTGTTCGCCCTGCTCCGCCCGGGCGCGCAGGAGAGCCTCAACGTCCGCGGCGCCTACCTGGAGGTGCTCGCCGACACCCTCGGGTCGGTGGGCGTGCTGCTCGCGGGCGCGGTCACACTGCTGTTCGGCTGGCGCTGGGCGGACCCGCTCGTCGCCGTGGCGATCGGGCTGTTCGTGCTGCCCCGCACGTGGGCGTTGGGCCGCCGGGCCGTCCGCATCCTGGTCCAGGCCGCGCCGGCGCACGTCGACGTGGCCCGGGTGCGCACCGACCTGGCCGCGCTCGACGGGGTGCACGACGTGCACGACGTCCACGTCTGGACGCTGACCTCGGGCATGGAGGTCGGCACCGCGCACGTCGAGGTCCACGACGGCGACGACGCGGCGCGCGTCCTGGTCGCCGCGCGCGACCTGCTGGCCGCCGACCACGGGCTGCCGCACGTGACGGTGCAGGTCGAGCCGTGCGGCTCGCGCACCCGCTGCGCGGACGTCGGCTGGTAACGCCCGGACCGCAGGCGGCGACTCCTCCGCTGGATCGCCTCCCGGATCCCGCCCCCGCCGCAACCTCCGCCCCCGCGGAACCTCCCCTGGAGCATGACCATGGCCTCCCCCGTCCGCCGTGCCGCCGCGTCCCTGCTCGCCGCCGGCGCGCTCGTCGCCCTGTCCGCCTGCGGCTCCGCCGGCCCCACCCCGGTCGCGGCCCCCGCCGGCCCGCCCCCCGCCGCGGCCCCCGTCGGCGCGCCGCCCGCCGCGGGCCCCACCAGCGCGGCCGCCGCCGAGGACCCCACCAGCGTGTTCGCCCTGCAGGTCGGCCAGTGCATCGACTCCGAGGCCGACTCCGGCGAGGTCGACTCCGTGCCCGTCGTCGAGTGCAGCCAGCCCCACGAGGGTGAGATCTACGCCCTCCCCCAGGCGCCCGACGGCGAGTTCCCCGGCGAGGAGGCCATGCGGCAGACCGCGCAGGACCGGTGCATCGGCTCCGCCTTCACCGACTACGTCGGGCTGCCCTACGAGCAGTCGGAGTTCGAGGTCACCTTCCTCCTGCCGACGGAGGAGAGCTGGGCCGACGGCGACCGCGAGATCGGCTGCATCGTCCAGAACGAGGAGCCCGGATCGGTGCGGGGCTCCAACCGCTGACGACCGGGGGTGGGGCAGGATCGGCCCTCGTGACCACCCACCCCGTCGCCCCCGTGCCCGACCGGCTCTTCGACGACGAGCGGGAGCAGCGCTGGCGGGCCCGGTTCACCGCGCCGCGCATGTCCCGCCCGGCCTGGGCCCGGGACGCGCCCGACCGCTGCGTGTACACCTCCAACGCCAGCGGCACGACCGAGATCCACGTGTGGGACCGCGCCGCGGACGTCCACCGGCGGGTCACCGACCGGCGCAGCGGCACGCACTCCGCGGTGCTGCCGCCCGACGGCGAGCGGGTCTGGTGGTTCGCCGACACCGACGGCGACGAGTTCGGCCACTGGGTCGCCGAACCGTTCGCCGGCGGCGGCCCCGTGGAGCCGGCCGTCCCCGGGGTCGCGGACGGCTACCCGGCCGGGCTGGAGGTCGGGCGGTCGGTGACGGTGGCCGGCACGTCCACCGACGACGGCACCGCGATCTGGGTCCGGCGGGGGGCCGCGCCCGCCGAGGTCGTCTACGCCCACGCCGAGGACGCGGGCGTGCACGCGCTGTCCGAGGACGAGGAGCTGCTCGCCATCGGGCACTCCGAGCACGGCGACTCGCGCCACCCGGCGCTGCGGATCCTCCGCACCGCCGACGGCGCCCCGGTGGCCGAGAAGCACGACGGACCCGGGCTCGGGCTGAGCGCGCTCGCGTTCGCGCCCCTCCCGGGCGACCCCCGGCTGCTGGTGCTGCACGAGCGGCGCGGCCGCGAGGAGCTGCTGGTCTGGGACGTCCTCGCCGACACCGAGACCGAGCTGGACCTCGGGCTGCCCGGCGAGGTCGTCGCGGACTGGACGCCGGACGCGGCGCAGCTGCTCGTCTGGCACACCCACGCCGCCCGCACCCGGCTGCACCGCTACGACCTGGCGTCGGGCGAGCTGCACGAGCTGCCCACGGCGCCGGGCTGCATCGGGTCGGCCGACACCCGCCCGGACGGCACCGTCGAGTACAGCTGCTCGTCCGCGGCCGAGCCGCCCGCGGTCCGCGCGCTGCGCCCCGACGGCACCGACGCCGTGCTGGTCGCGCCGCCGGGCGAGCGCGCGCCCGGGTCCGTGCCCGTGCGGGACCTGTGGGTCGACGGGCCGGGCGGGCCGGTGCACGCTCTGGTCGCGCGGCCCGCGGACGCCGACGGGCGGGCGGTGTTCAGCCTGCACGGCGGCCCGCACGCCGCCGACGAGGACCGCTTCAGCGCCATGCGCGCGGCGTGGGTCGAGGCCGGGTTCACCGTCGTCGAGATCAACTACCGGGGCTCGACGGGCTACGGCTCGGTCTGGCGCGACGCGATCGAGGGCCGGCCCGGGCTGACGGAGCTGGAGGACGTCGCCGCGGTGCTCGACGCGTGCGCGGAGCAGGGGCTCGTCGACGCGGACCGGTGCGTGGTGGAGGGCTGGTCGTGGGGCGGCTACCTGGCGCTGCTCGCCGCCGGCACGCAGCCCGACCGCTGGGCGGCCGCGCTGGCGGGCGTCCCGGTGGCGGACTACCTCGCGGCGTACGAGGACGAGATGGAGCAGCTGCGCAGCTTCGACCGCGCGCTGTTCGGCGGGTCGCCCGACGAGCGCCACGACCTGTACGTGCAGTGCTCGCCGCTGACCCACGTCGACGCCGTCCGCGCGCCCGTCCTCGTGCTGGCCGGGGAGAACGACCCGCGGTGCCCGATCCGCCAGATCGACAACTACCTCGACGCGCTCGCCGCCCGGGGCGCGACCTACGAGGTGAGCCGGTTCGACGCCGGCCACGGCAGCCTGGTGGTGGAGCAGACGCTCCGGCACGTGGCCACGGAGATCGACTTCGCCCGGCGGGCGCTGGCGCGCCCGTGAGCGGATGTGGCGGCCCTGGCCGCCACATCCGCTCACGGGCGGCGGAGCCGCCTAGACCGTCGCCTTGAGCTGGACGTCGACGTTGCCGCGGGTGGCCTTCGAGTACGGGCACACCTGGTGGGCGCCCTGCACGACCTCGTCGGCCTGGGCCTGGTCGAGCCCGGGGAGGTGCGCGGTGATCGTGGCGCTGATCGCGAAGCTGGTCTCGTCCGGGGCGATGCCGACGGCCGCGTCCACGGTGGCGCCGTCGGGCACGGTCACGCCCTTGTTCTTCGCCACCAGGCGCAGCGCGCCGTGGAAGCACGTGGCCCAGGCCGCGGCGAACAGCTGCTCGGGGTTGGTGGCCCCGCCCGGGCCGCCCAGCGCCGGGGGCATCCGGACGTCCTGGTCCAGGACGCCGTCGGGGGTGGTCAGCCGGCCGTCACGGCCGCCGCCCGCCGAGGTCGCCTCGGCCGTGTAGATCGCTTCCGCCATCGTGGATCCTCTCCGTCACCTGAACAGGTCGTGCGCGGCACATCCGCGCTGGGAGTCTGTCATGGTGGCGTAGCAGGATCGCAACACCGGGTCCGCATGATGGACCCGTCCCGAGGAGGCGACGAGTCGATGCTGTGGCGCGTGCACGTCCAGCTGGAGGACCGGCCCGGCCGGCTCGGCGAGCTGGCGACGGCCGTGGGCGGGGCGGGGGGCAACATCCTCGCGCTGCACGTCGTGGGCGAGCCCGCCGACGACGGCTCGGTCACCGACGAGCTGCTGGTGCGCCTGCCCGAGGACGGCGACCCGGCCGACCTCGCCGCGTCCGTCGTCTCCGCGGGCATCCCGTGCACGCTGCTGGTGCGGGCGGACGCCGTCGAGCTGGCCGACCCGGCCACCACGGCGCTGGCGCTGGCCCGCATGGTCGCGGCCGACCCGGGGAGCGCGCCGCGGGCCGTCGCCACCATGCTGCGGGCCCGCCTCGTCGACCCGGCGGCCCCGGACCCGGGCGGGCACACCCACCTGCTGCGCGTCGGGGCGGCGCAGCTGCGGCTGCACCGGGCCTGGCCGTTCACGGCCACCGAGCTGTCCCGGGCCGCGGCGCTGCTGGAGCTGGCCGCCCAGCTGTCGCTGCGCCCGTCGGCGGGCGACGCGGCGGAGCACCGGATCCTGGTGCTGCGCGACGGGTCGGAGGTGCGGCTGCGGGCGGCCGGGCCCGCGGACGCGCCGCTGGTGGCGGCCCTGCACGCGCGCTGCTCCCCCGCCACCCGCCGGGGCCGGTTCCTCAGCCCCGCCCCGCACCTGGCGCCGGGCGAGCTGGAGGGCCTGCTGGACGGCGAGGGCGTGCTCGCCGTCACCGTGGACGGCGGCAGCGCCGTCGGGCTCGCCTCGCTCGACCCGGGGGTCGGCCCGCCCGGGTCGGCGGCGTTCGGCGTCCTCGTCGAGGACGCCTGGCACGGCCGCGGCGCGGGCACGGCCCTGCTGCGCCGCGTCGCGGAGCTCGCGGTCGAGCGCGGGCTCGTCGAGCTCACCGGCCGGGTCCGCGCCGACGACGTGGGCGTCACCCGCCTGCTGCGCCGGGCGGGGCTGCGGCCGTCGGCCGAGATCACCGACGGGGAGGTGCGGCTGCGCGCCGCCCTCCCCGTCGGGGTGCCGTGATCGGGGCCGGGCGCTAGGCCAGGTCGATGCGCTCGCCGGTGTCGCCGGCGAACAGGTGCAGGCTCGTCGGGCGCGGGGCGAGGTGCAGCACGGCGCCCTTCGCCGGCGGCGTGCGGCCGTCGACGCGCGCGATCACCGGCTTGGCCTCGCCGCCGATGCGCGAGGTGCCGTAGATGTAGGCGTCGGCGCCGAGCTCCTCGACGACGTCCACCTCCACCTCCAGGCCGGCGCCCGGGGCGACGATCTCCAGGTCCTCGGGCCGGACGCCGACGGTGACCGAGCGGTGGGCCCCGATCTCGGCCGAGGCCTGCCGCGGCACCTGGATGTCGGCGCCGCCGAAGCGCAGGGCGTCGCCCTGCATCTCGACCGGGATGAGGTTCATCGCGGGCGAGCCGATGAACCCGGCGACGAACAGGTTGGCCGGGCGGTCGTACATGTTCCGCGGGGTGTCGACCTGCTGGAGGATGCCGTCCTTGAGCACCGCGACGCGGTCGCCCATCGTCATGGCCTCGACCTGGTCGTGGGTGACGTAGACGGTGGTGATGCCCAGCCGGCGCTGCAGCGAGGCGATCTGCGTGCGGGTGGAGACGCGCAGCTTGGCGTCGAGGTTGGACAGCGGCTCGTCCATGCAGAACACCTGCGGCTGGCGGACGATCGCGCGGCCCATCGCGACGCGCTGGCGCTGGCCGCCGGACAGCGCCTTCGGGCGGCGGTCCAGGTACTGCTCGAGGTCGAGGATCTTCGCCGCCTCCTGGACCCGCTCGGCGATCTGCGCCTTCGCGACCCCGGCGATCTTGAGCGCGAAGCCCATGTTCTCGGCGACCGTCATGTGCGGGTAGAGCGCGTAGTTCTGGAACACCATCGCGATGTCCCGGTCCTTCGGCGGCATGTGCGTGACGTCGCGGCCGCCGATGTGGATCGACCCGGAGTTGATCTCCTCCAGGCCGGCCAGCATGCGCAGCGAGGTCGACTTGCCGCAGCCGGAGGGACCCACCAGGACGAGGAACTCCCCGTCGGCGATCTCCAGGTCCAGGGCGTCGACCGCGGGCTTGGTGGACCCCGGGTAGATGCGGGACGCCTTGTCGTACGTGACACCGGCCATCGTTGGCTCCTTCTTCTTCCACCGGCAGGAACGTGCCGGACGATCCGAGTAGAGGTCCCCGCACTGTGCCACGGACGCGTGCTCCGCACCACAGCCCGCGGCGGGCGGTTCAGGGGCGGGAGGCCGCGATGTGCCGCGCCAGCCAGTGGTAGGACGCCTTGGGCCGCCGGTCCTGCGTGGCCCGGTCGACCTCCACGATCCCGAACCTCTGCGTGTAGCCCCAGGCCCACTCGTAGTTGTCCAGCAGCGTCCAGGCCAGGTAGCCCTCCACCGGCGCCCCCGCGGCGCGCGCCCGCTCGACGGCGGCGAGGTGGTCGCGCAGGTAGGCGGTGCGGTCCTGGTCGTCCACCGCCCCGTCGCCGCTGCGGACGGCGTCGGGGTACGCCGAGCCGTTCTCGGTCACCCAGATCGGGACGCCCGGCAGCGTCGCCGCCACCCGGCCGAGCACCTCCGCGAGGCCGTCGGGCACGACCTCCCAGCCCATCGTGGTCAGCGGGCCGCGCGGGTGCAGCCCGAACTCCCCCGCCCCCGGGAACATCAGCTGGTCGAGCTCCGAGTCCGGCTTCGCCGGCCCGATGCGGTGGTTGGTGTAGTAGTTCACGCCGAACCAGGCCGCGCTGCCGCGGACGAGCGCGAGGTCCTCGGCGTGCCCGTCCTCGGGCGGGACGACGTCGGGGTAGCGGCCGTGGGCCAGCGCGTCGAGCCAGAGCCCGTTCTGGATCCCGTCGACGACGCGCGCCGCCGGCTCGAACTCCGGCGCCTCGGCGAGCACCGGGTACAGGTTGCAGACGATCCCGGTCTGCGCGCCGGGCATCGCCTGCGCGCCGAGCGCGTGGCCGAGCAGCAGGTGGTGGGCGGCCCGGAAGGCCGCGACCGGGTCCTGGACGCCCGGGGCGTGCACCCCCGAGGCGTACCCGAGGAAGGCCGAGCACCACGGCTCGTTCATCGTGGCGAACCGGACGACGCGGTCGCCGAGGCGGGCGTGCACGGCGGCGGCGTAGTCGGCGAACCGCAGGGCCGTGTCGCGGGCCGGCCAGCCGCCGGCGTCCTGCAGCGGCTGGGGCAGGTCCCAGTGGTAGAGCGTGGGCATCGGCGTGATCCCGCGCGCCAGCAGCGCGTCGACGAGCCGGTCGTAGTAGTCCAGGCCCCCGGTCGAGACGGCGCCGCTCCCGGCCGGCTGGACCCGCGGCCAGGACACCGAGAACCGGTAGGCGTCGGCCCCGAGCCCCGCGAGCAGGTCCACGTCCTCGGCCCAGCGGTGGTAGGAGTCGCAGGCCACGTCCCCGTTCGAGCCGTCGAGCACGGCCCCCGGGACGGCGGCGAAGGTGTCCCAGATGCTCGGGGCGCGACCGCCGCCGGCCCCCTCGACCTGGTAGGCGGCCGTGGCCGCGCCGATCTTCAGTCGTTCCACGAGGAGGCAGTGTGCCAACCGGGGCGGGTCCGCGGGAGTCGTGGCGCGGTGTCACATCCGCGGCGCCGGCGGTGCTCTGCGGGTGTGGACGTCATCGGGCACGCGCACGGCGCAGCGGTCGCCGCCCCGCCGCCCGCCGGGGGGTCCGGCGGGCGGGGCGGCGGGGTCGGGACGGTGGAGGAGGGTGCGGTGGGTCGTCCGGACCCGCGACGCGCAGGGCCCGTCCGGGCCGATCTCGAGCAGGTCTTCCGCGCGGCCTACCCGCGCGTCGTCGGGGTCGCCGCCCGCGTGCTCGGCTCGCGGGACGAGGCCGAGGACGTGGCCCAGGACGTCTTCCTGGCCTTCGGGCGCTCCGCCGTGCCGGCGGGCGAGGCGGTGGGGTGGCTGTGCGTCGCCGCGGCGCACACCGCGCTGAACCACCTGCGCTCGGGACGGCGGCGGGTCGCCCGCGAGGCGGCGGCCCGCGACGGGGGCCGCGCCGGCCCGGACACCGCCCCGGACGTCGCCGACGCGGTCGTCGTCGCCGAGGAGCGCCGCCGCGTGCGGGCGGCGCTCACTCGGCTGCCCCGCCGGCAGGCCGTCGCCCTCGTCCTGCGGCACAGCGGCCTGAGCTACGCCGAGGTCGCGGCCGCCCTCGACCTCTCCCCCGGCAGCGTCGGCACCACCGTCCGGCGCGCCGAGTCCGCCCTGCGCGAGGAGCTGAGCCATGCGCCATCCGACTGACGGCACGCTGCGCCGGCTCGTGGACGAGCCGCTGGGCGTCGCCGACGACGACCGCGAGCACGTCGCGGGCTGCCCGGTCTGCCGCGAGGCCCTGGCCGGGACCCGGGACGACGCCCGGGCCGTCGACGCCGCACTGGGCGCCGACCCGGCGACCGACGTCGACGCGGCCTGGGTCCGCCTGTCCCGGGCCGTCGCGGCGCAGGAGCGCCCGCGGGCGGTCGCCCCCGCCCGCCGCCGACGCCCCTCGCTGCGCAGCCCGCTGGTGGCCGCCACGGCCGCCGTCGCCCTGCTGGCGGGCGCGGGCGCGGCCGCCGCGGCGGACTGGCTGCAGATCTTCCGCACCGACGACGTCGCCCCGCTCGCGCTGACCCAGTCGGACCTGGTGGCGCTGCCCGACCTCGACGCCTACGGCGAGGTCGTGCTCACCGAGCGGGCCGACCTGCGCGACGTCGCCGACGCCACCGCCGCCGAGGAGGTCACCGGGCTCGACGTGCCGCGGGTGGCGGTGCTGCCGCGCGGGGTGTCGGGCGAGCCGGCGTTCCAGGCCGGCGAGCGGCTCGGGGCGGAGTTCGTGTTCTCCGCCGACGAGGCCGCGCGGACCGCGGCGGAGGCGGGCGCGGTGCTGCCACCGCCCCCGCCGGGCCTGGACGGGAGCCGGTTCCGCCTGGCCGCCGGACCGGGGTTCGCGGCGGTCTGGACGGCGGAGAGCGGCCTGCCGGGCCTGGTCGTCGCCCGGGCGGTCGCCCCCACCGGGTACTCCTCGGGCGTCCCCTTCGGGGTGGCCCGCGACTACCTGCTCTCCCTGCCGGGCATGCCCCCCGGTGTCGCGGAGCAGCTGCGCGGGTTCTCCGCCGACGGCACGACCCTGCCCCTGCCGCTGCCGGCCGAGCGGGTCACGACCTCCGCCGCGGACGTCGGCGGGGCGCCGGCGACGGTGTTCACCACCCGCGACGGCGCGCTGGCCGGCGTGGTCTGGGTGCGCGACGGGATCGTCACCGCGGTGGCCGGGTCGCTGGCCGTCGACGAGGTGCTGTCCGTGGCCCGGGGGCTGACCCCGTGACGGCTCCGGCTCCTGCCGCCGTCCCCGACGCCGGACCGGCGCCGTCCCCGGCCGTCTGGTGCTCGGGGCTGCGCAAGCGCTACGGGCGCCGCACCGCGGTCGACGGCGTGTCGTTCACCGTCGACCGCGGGGCCGTCGTGGGGCTGATCGGGCCCAACGGCGCGGGCAAGACGAGCACCATCAAGATGCTGCTCGGCCTCGTCCGGCCCGACGCCGGGGAGGTGCTGCTGCTGGGGCGCCCGGCGCGCGACCCGCGGGCGCGGACCCGGGTCGGCTACCTGCCCGAGCTGTTCCGCTACCAGCCCTGGCTGACCGCGGCGGAGGTGCTGGCCCTGCACGTGCGGCTCTCCGGGGCCGACGTGCCGGCCGCGGAGCAGCGCGAGTGCCTGGCGCTGGTGGGGCTGGCCGACCGGGCCGGCGACCGCGTCGCCGGCTTCTCCAAGGGGATGCAGCAGCGCGTCGGGCTGGCCGTCGCGCTGGTGGCCCGCCCCGAGCTGGTCGTGCTCGACGAGCCGGCGAGCGCCCTGGACCCCGTCGGCCGGGCCGACGTGCGGGCCCTGCTGCTCACCCTCAAGGCGCGCGGCGTCGCCGTCCTGCTCAACTCCCACCTCGTCGGCGACGTCGAGCGGGTCTGCGACCGGGTCGTCGTGCTCGACCACGGCCGCGTCGTCGCCGACGGCACGCTCGCCGAGCTGCTCGGCGGGCGCGAGCTGCGGCTGCGGCTCGCCGGCGCCGGCCCCGCGGCGCAGGCCCGGCTGGCCGCCGCCGGCCGCGTCGCCCGCGACGGCGACGCCGTCACCGTGACGCTGCCCGCCGGCGCCTCCCCCGACCTCGTGCCCGACCTCGTCGCCGACCTGGTCGGGCTCGGGGTGCGCGTGCACGCCGTCGAGCCCGGGCGGGTCAGCCTGGAGGAGCGCCTGCTCGGCCTGCTGCGCGCCGGCGGGCCGGGGTCCGGTGAGCGGCCGTGACCGCCGCCCGGACCGTGCTCGTCGTCGCGGGGCTCACGCTGCAGGAGGCCGTGCGGCGCCGGGTGCTGCGGGCGCTGCTGGCGCTCACCGTCGCACTGCTGGCGATCACCGCCGTCGGCTTCCCGGCGCTGGACGCCGCCGAGGCCGACGACGGCGGGCTCACCAGCGGTGAGGGTCGGCTGGTCGCCGGCATCGTGCTCAACCTGGTGATGTTCGGGCTGAGCCTGGTCGCCGCGCTCGGCACGGCGTTCCTCGCCGGGCCCACGCTGGCCGGGGAGGCCGAGTCGGGGATCGCGCTGGCGGTGCTCGCGCGGCCCGTCCACCGCTGGGCGGTGCTGCTGGGCAAGTGGACGGGGCTGGTGGTGTTCGGCAGCGGCTTCGTCGCCGCGGCCGGCCTCGCCCAGCTCCTCGTCGCGCTGGCGACCGTCGGCTACTGGCCGCCGCAGCCCGCGGTGGGGCTGGCGCTGCTGGCGGCGCAGACCGCGGTGCTGCTCACCCTGGGGGTGCTGCTGTCGACGGTCATGTCGCCGATGGCGTCGGGCGTCGCGGCGGTGGGCCTGTTCGGCGCGACGTGGGTGGCGGGCGTGGTCGGCGGGCTCGGCATCGCCTTCACCAGCGACGCGGTGGCCGCCGTCGGCACCGTGTCCCGGATGCTGCTGCCCACCGACGGTCTGTGGCGCGGCGCCATGAACGCCTTCCAGGACCCGGTCGCGCTCGCGCAGTTCGGCGCCCCCGCCCTGGAGGGCGGCGTGCCGTTCCTCAGCGACGCCCCGCTGACCGGGGCCTACCTGGCCTGGGTCGTGGTGTGGGTGGCCGTGGTGCTCGGCCTCGCGGCGCTGTCGTTCGGCCGCCGCGACCTGTAGGTGCGGGAACCCGCTCGTGGATGTCGGGGGCCCGGGGCACCATGCAGGGGTGCCCCCCACCGCCACCGCACCCACCGGCTACCGGGCCGTCCTCGCGCTGCCGGGGGTGACGCCGCTGGTGGTGCTGGCGGTCCTGGCGCGCATCCCGGCGGCGGCGGCGGCGATCACGCTGACGCTGCACGTGGTGCTCACCCTCGACCTCGGCTACGCCGCCGCGGGTCTGGTCGGGGCGGCCAGCACGGTCGGGATGGCGGTCGGCGCACCGCTGCTCGGCCGCCTGGTGGACCGGCGGGGGCTGCGCACGGTGCTCGCGCTCACGATCACGGCCGGGGTGCTGTTCTGGGGCGCCGCCCCGCACCTGTCCTACCCCGCCCTGCTGGCGGCGGCGTTCGCCGGCGGGGTGCTCAGCACGCCGGTGTACTCGGTGATCCGGCAGTCGCTCGCCGCGCAGGTGCCCGAGGCGCAGCGGCGGCCGGCCTTCGCGATCGACTCCATGGGCGTCGAGGTGTCCTACATCATCGGACCCGCCGCGGGCTCGCTGCTCGTGGTGCAGGCGGGCAGCGCGGTCGCGATGGGGGCCATCGGCGGCGCCTGGGTGCTGGCCGGCATCGCGCTCGCGGTGCTCGACCCGCCGACGCGCGCGGGCGATCCCGCCGACGACGGCGCGCCGCCCGCCGTGGGCGAGTGGCTCGACCGTCGGCTCGTGGCGGCGCTGCTGGCCACCTCGGCCGCGGTCGTGCTGATCTTCGGCGCCGAGCTGTCGGTGATCGCGGCCGTGCAGGGGTCGGGGCCGGTGTACGCGATCGCCGTCGTCAACGCGGTGTGGTGCCTGGCGTCGCTGGTCGGCGGGTTCCTCTACGGCGCCGGCTCCCGCTCGTACCCGGTGTTCGGGCTGGTCGCCGCGCTGGGCGCGGCCACGCTGCTCGTCGCGCTGGGGGGTGCGTGGTGGAGCTTCGCGCTGCTGCTCGTGCCGGCCGGGATGCTCACCGCGCCGGCCCTGGCCGCCAGCTCGGAGCGGGTGAGCGTGCTCGCGCCCGAGCAGGCGCGCGGCGTCGTCACCGGGCTGCACAGCTCGGCCAACACGCTCGGCGCCGCGGTGGGCACGCCGCTGGCCGGGCTGCTCATCGATCTCGCCTCGCCGGCCGTGGCGGTCCTGGTCATCGGGACCACCGGGATCGCGCTCGCCGGGGTCGCCGCGCTGATCGGCCGTCAGCGGCCGAGGAAGGCGAGCACGCCGTCGGTGATCGCCGACGCGTAGCGGGCGCGCCCCGCGGGCGAGGAGACGAGCGCCGCCTCGGCCGGGTCGCGCATGTTGGCGCACTCCACGAGGACGGCGGGCACCGCGGCGTGGTTGAGGCCGGCCAGGTCGGACCGGGGCGAGAGCCCGGCGCGGCCGGCGTAGTCGGAGTCGGGGAACCCGCCGGCCCGCAGGGCGTCGCGCAGGGCCGCGGCCAGCTCCCGGGCCGGGCCCGCCTGGGCGGCGTTGAGCGGCGGGTCGGACAGCGCGACGTGGAAGCCGGAGCCGCCGGGGGGCGCCCCGTCGGCGTGGATCGACACGACGGCGTCCGCGCCGGCCCGCTGCCCCGCGGTGCCGCGCTCGTCGACGCAGGGGCCGACGCCGTCGTCGTCGGGGCGGGTGAGCACGACCTCGACGCCGCGCTCGGCCAGCCGGTCGGCGACGCGGCGCGCGACGTCCCAGGTGAAGGCGTGCTCGGGGTAGCCGGCGTCGGTCTCGGTGCCGGTGGTGTTGCACGGCTTCTCCCCGCCGCGGCCGTCGGGGACGAGGCGGCCGACCGGCGCCGGGTTCTCGCCGTTGGCGCCGTTGTGGCCGGGGTCGAGCACGACGACCGGCCGGCGGACGGGCGCCGGCGCGGTCGACGGCGCGGTCGACGGCACCGGGGCGGCGGGCGGTCCCGGGGCGACGGCGGCCGGGATCGGCGGCCCGAGGACCGGCGCGGGAGCGGCGACGGACGCGGCGGGCGCGCAGCCGGCGGCGGCGAGGGCCACCGCGAGCGCCACCACCGCGCGGCGGCGGCCCGGTCCGCGCACCCCGCGACGGTGCGCGGACCGGCCGGCGGGGTCACGGGCGGCGGGTGGTCCGGCCCCGCGCCGGGCGCCGGGCCGCCGGGGACGCCGACGGCGCCGCCGCGACCTCCTGCAGCGCGAACGACGCGATGTCGACGACGAACCCCCGCACCGCCGTGCCCGACCGGACGAACGGGTCGTCCCGCAGCCGGGCGAGGCCGGCGGCCACCGACGCGACCGGGTCGGCGAAGGTGCCGGGCCGCCACGACGGGCGGTGCCCGGTACCCGCCTCCAGGTCCGCGACGAACGACTCGTCGGTGAAGGTCGCCATGCCGCAGCCGGTGTGCTGCACGACCAGCACCTCGCTGGTGCCCAGCTTGCGCTGGCTCACCGCGATCGACCGGACGACGTCGTCGGTGACGACGCCGCCGGCGTTGCGCAGCACGTGGACGTCACCGGGCTGCAGGCCGAACAGCGTCACCGGGTCGAGGCGCGCGTCCATGCACGTGACCACCACGGTGTGCAGCCGGGGCCGGGCCGGGGCGTCGACGGCGGCCCGGGCGGACCGGACCGCGCCGCCGCCGGCGTGGCGGCGCAGCAGCTCCTCGGCCGACACCTCAGCGTCCCGCGGGCCCGGCGATCGACCCCACGACGGTCTCGGCGATCTCGTAGGTGTTGAGCGCGGCGCCCTTGCGCAGGTTGTCGCCGCACACGAACAGCTCGAGCGTGTCGGGGAAGTCCAGCGCCTGCCGGATCCGCCCGACCCAGGTCGGGTCGCCGCCGACGGCGTCCGCGGGCGTGGGCCACTCACCGGCCGCGGGGTCGTCGCGCAGCACGATCGTCGGCTGGGCGGCGAGGACCTTGCGCGCGGCCTCCACCGTCACCTCGCGGGCGAACGTGGCGTGCACGGCCAGCGAGTGCGTGGTGACGACGGGGACGCGCACGCAGGTCGCCGACACCTTCAGGTCCGGGATGCCGAGGATCTTGCGCGACTCGTTGCGGACCTTCAGCTCCTCCGAGGACCAGCCGTCCTCCTTGAGCGAGCCCGCCCACGGGATGACGTTGAGCGCGAGCGGCGCGGGGAACGGCGAGTCGTCCGGCAGGCCGGCCAGCGCCTCGGCGACGTCGCCGCCGCGCACCCCGACCTCCCGGCCCGCGACCGCGGCCAGCTCCGCGTGCAGCCGGTCGGCGCCGACCTGCCCGGCCCCGGACGCGGCCTGGTAGGACGCGACGACCAGCGCGGTGAGCCCGAACTCGCGGTGCAGCGCCCCCATCGCGGCCATCATCGACAGGGTCGTGCAGTTGGGGTTGGCGATGATCCCCCTGGGCCGGTGCGCGACCCGGTCGGCGTTGACCTCGGGCACGACCAGCGGCACGTCGGGGTCCATCCGGAACGCCCCGGAGTTGTCGACGGCGACGGCCCCGCGGGCCGCGGCGATCGGCGCCCACTCGGCGCTGACGTCGTCGGGCACGTCGAACACGGCGATGTCGACGCCGTCGAACACCTCGGGCGCGAGCGCCTGCACCACGAGGTCCTCGCCGCGCACCCGCAGCACCTTGCCGGCGGACCGGGCGGAGGCGACCAGCCGGATCTCCGACCACGGCACCGTCGCGCGCGCGTCGATGATGTCGATCATCGTGGAACCCACGGCACCGGTGGCACCCACGATCGCCAGGACTGCGCCCACCCGCCCCGCCGGCTCCGCGAGCTCCGCCGGCTGCCGTCCCCCGTTCACCGTCCGGTCCCCGCGTGCACGACGGCCTGCTCGGCCCCGCCCAGCTCGAACGCGGAGTGCAGCGCCTTCACCGCGGCGTCGAGCTGGTCGACCCGGCACACCACCGAGATCCGGATCTCCGAGGTGTTCATCGTCTCGATGTTGATCCCCGCGGTCGACAGCGCCTCGCAGAACGTGGCCGTGACGCCCGGGTGGTTGCGCATCCCCGCCCCGACCAGGGAGACCTTGCCGATCTCCTCGTCGTGGATGAGCTCGCCGAACCCGATCTCGGGCCGGGCGGCGGTCAGCGCGGCCACGGCGCGGGCGCCGTCCTTGCGGGGCAACGTGAAGGTGATGTCGGTGCTCTGCGACGACCGGCTGATGTTCTGCAGCACCATGTCGATGTTGATCTCGGCGTCGGCGACGGTGCGGAAGATCCGCGCCGCGCTGCCGGGGGTGTCGGGCACGTCGGTCACGGTGATCTTGGCTTCGGACCGGTCGTGCGCGACCCCGGTGATGATCGCGTTCTCCAAGGGGATCTCCTCGATCGAGCCGGTGACGAGCGAGCCCGGCCTGTCGTTGTACGAGCTGCGCACCCGCAGCGGGACCTGGTAGCGCCGGGCGTACTCCACCGAGCGCAGGTGCAGGATCTTCGCCCCGCACGCCGCCATCTCCAGCATCTCCTCGTAGGTGATGGTGTCGAGGCGCTGGGCGTCGCCGACGATGCGGGGGTCGGCGGTGTAGATGCCGTCGACGTCGGAGTAGATCTCGCAGACGTCGGCGTGCAGGGCGGCGGCGAGCGCGACGGCGGTGGTGTCGGACCCGCCGCGCCCGAGGGTCGTGACGTCCTTGGAGTCCTGGCTGACCCCCTGGAAGCCCGCGACCAGCACGATCGAGCCCTCGTCGAGGGCCTGGCGCAGCCGCTGCGGGTTGACGGTGACGATCCGCGCGTCGCCGTGCTTGTTGGTGGTGACCATCCCGGCCTGCGACCCGGTGAACGACCGCGCGTCCACCCCGAGCGCGTGGATGGCCATGGCCAGCAGCGCGTTCGACATCCGCTCGCCCGCGGTGAGCAGCATGTCCAGCTCGCGGGGCGGCGGGCTCGGGGACACCTGGTCGGCCAGGTCGAGCAGCTCGTCGGTGGTGTCGCCCATGGCCGAGGCGACGACGACGACGTCGTTGCCCTCCTTGTGCGTGCGGACGATGCGCTCGGCGACCTTCCTGATGCGGTCCGCGTCCTGCACCGACGATCCGCCGTACTTCTGCACGACGAGGGCCACGGTCAACCTCCCGGCTCGCTTGCTCGGTCGGGACCGGACACTACCGGCGGGGGACCCCGCGATCCTGCTGGTATCGCGCGGATCATGCCGCCGGGCGGCGGCCGCCGTCAGCCGATGCGCCGTACCAGCCGCACCACGACCGAGGTCAGGACGAACCAGATCAGCGCGGCGGTCCCGTAGTTCACCACCACCGCGAGGGTGGGGTCGCCCGGGGCGAACAGGGCCGCGAGCCCGAGGTCGAACGCGTCGGCCAGGTCGCGCACCAGCGCGACCAGCCACACGTCGGGGTTGGCGCTCAGCAGCGTGAGCGCGATGTGCAGCACCAGCGCGGCGACGATGAACAGGCCGATGGTGCGCAGGACGGAGGCGAGCGCGTCCCGTCCGCGCCGCGCGCCGGTTCCGACAGCCACAGGACACCCCTCCCGGGTCGACGACGCCATCGTGGCAGCCGCGGACGGCCGCCACGATACCGGCGGTCACCGGCCGAACGGGTGACGCGGCGCGGGAACCGGGTTGGCGGGGCACCGGGGCCCGGGGCTAGGGTCGCACCCGTGGCGCGCCTGCTCCTTCGGTGCCGCGGCGGGGTCTGAACCGACCGGCCCCTCGTCGCGGGTCCTCGGCGTGCGCCGGTCCTCATCCGATCGGCCCACCCCTGGAGACCTGAGATGACCTCGTCCGACGCCTACACCTCCGGCCCGTCCAGCCGGCTGCGCACCCCGTCGCGGCCCGCGCCCGACGCCCAGCCCGCCTGGAACCGGCAGCGCGGCTCGCACCTGCCGGTGCACCGCTACCGCCCGTTCGACGAGCTGGTCGAGCCGGTGGCGCTGCCCGACCGCACCTGGCCCGACCGGCGCACCACCACCGCCCCGCTGTGGTGCGCGGTCGACCTGCGCGACGGCAACCAGGCCCTGATCGACCCGATGAGCCCGGCCCGCAAGCGGCGCATGTTCGACCTGCTGGTGCAGATGGGCTACAAGGAGATCGAGGTCGGCTTCCCGGCCGCGAGCCAGACCGACTTCGACTTCGTCCGGGAGATCATCACCGGGGACGCGATCCCCGACGACGTCACCATCCAGGTCCTCACCCAGGCCCGGCCCGAGCTGATCGAGCGCACCTTCGCGGCGTGCGAGGGCGCGCCGCGCGCGATCGTCCACCTCTACAACTCGACGTCGATCCTGCAGCGGCGCGTCGTGTTCCGGGCCGACCGCCCCGGCATCACCAAGATCGCGACCGACGGCGCCGAGGAGGTGCTGCGGTTCGCGGAGAAGAACCCGGCGACGGACTGGCGCTTCGAGTACTCCCCCGAGTCCTACACCGGCACGGAGCTGGCCTACGCGGTCGAGGTGTGCAACGCGGTGTCGGCGGTGTGGCAGCCCCGGCCCGAGTCGCCGATGATCGTCAACCTGCCGGCGACCGTCGAGATGGCCACGCCCGACGTCTACGCCGACTCCATCGAGTGGATGCACCGGCACCTGGCCCGCCGCGACGCGATCGTGCTGAGCCTGCACCCGCACAACGACCGCGGCACCGCCGTCGCCGCCGCCGAGCTGGGCCACCGGGCCGGGGCCGACCGCATCGAGGGCTGCCTGTTCGGCAACGGCGAGCGCACCGGCAACGTCGACCTGGTGACCCTGGGGATGAACCTGTTCACCCAGGGCGTCGACCCGCAGATCGACTTCTCCGACATCGACGAGATCCGCCGCACCGTCGAGTACTGCAACCAGCTGTCGGTGCCCGAGCGCCACCCCTGGGGCGGCGACCTGGTCTACACCGCGTTCTCCGGCAGCCACCAGGACGCGATCAACAAGGGCCTCGCCGCGATGGCGGCCGACGCGGCCGCGGCCGGCGTGGACGTCGACGCCCACCCGTGGGAGGTGCCCTACCTGCCCGTCGACCCCAAGGACATCGGCCGGTCCTACGAGGCGGTCATCCGGGTCAACTCGCAGTCGGGCAAGGGCGGCGTCGCGTACGTGATGAAGGCCGAGCACCAGCTCGACCTGCCCCGCCGGCTCCAGATCGAGTTCTCGAAGGTGATCCAGCAGGTCACCGACTCCGAGGGCGGCGAGGTCTCCCCCAAGGAGATGCGCGACGCCTTCGACGTCGAGTACCTCGAGCGCGTCACCCCGCTCAAGCTGATCCGCCACCGGCTGACCAGCGACGGCGAGGGCACCGACGAGATCGTCGCCACCGTGCGGGTGGAGGACGACCTGCACGAGATCACCGGGCAGGGCAACGGCCCGCTCGCGGCGTTCGTCGACGGGCTCGCCGGCATCGGCTTCGACGTGCGGATCCTCGACTACCACGAGCACGCCCTGTCCGCGGGGGACGACGCCCGCGCCGCCGCCTACGTCGAGTGCGCGGTGGACGGCACGGTGCTGTGGGGCGTCGGGATCGACGGCTCGATCGTGAGCGCGTCGCTCAAGGCCGTCGTGAGCGCGGTCAACCGCGCCATGCGCTGACCGGTCAGGCGCGCGTCGGGTCGAACCACCGGACCTCGTCGAAGCGGGCGAAGTCGGTGTCGGCCGAGCACACCGCCACGCCGTGCTCGATCGCGAGCGCGGCGAGGTGGGCGTCGGGAACCAGGGCGGCCCGCAGACCGTGCCGGACGATCAGGCCGCCGAGGACCTCGGCGTGCCGGTCCGTCGGCCCGGGCACCCAGGCGGCGGGCGCGGCGAGCCAGTCCGTCACGCGCGACCACGCCTCGGCGGGCGGGAGCGGTCGTTCGTAGACCCGCGGATGGGTCCGGATCCGCACGAACGCGAGCAGCGACGGCCACGGCAGACCGACCCGGACCGGCCCGTTCAGCGCGGACTCGAGCCACCTCCGGGCCGCATCGTGCCGGGACTCGGACGTGTCCTCGGCGTACAGCAGGACGTTGGCGTCGACGATCACTCGCGGGCCGGGCCGTCGAGCAGGTCGAGCGTCTCGGCCGTGTTCGCCACGTCCACCAGAGCACCGCCGTCGGAGGTGCGCTGGACGAACGGGCGCTGCTCGGGACGACCCGCCAGACCACGGCGCACGAGTTCGTTGAGGGCGGCGCTGACGCCGATGGAACGCTCGCGGCGCAGCCGCTCCACCTCGGCGACAACGTCATCGTCCAGGGTCACGGTCGTACGCATGCCTCAAGGCTAGCATCATGATGCACCCCCCCCCACCGCGGACTGCGTCCGCGTCAGCGGCCGAGCACCTCGGTGACCGAGCCGGGCAGGTCGGGGACGCCCCCGGGGGTGAGCACGTCGTCGCGCGACACCGCCTCCACCCGGTGCGGCCGGAGCGCCCCGCTGCGGATGTCCTCCGCCCAGTGGCAGGCCACGCGGTGCCCGGCCGGGGCGCCCTCGACGACCCGCAGCTCCGGGCGCTCGTCGTCGCAGCGGGTCTCCTGGCGCCACGGGCAGCGGGTGTGGAACCGGCACCCCGGCGGCGGCGCGGCCGGCGAGGGCAGGTCGCCGGTGAGCAGGATGCGCTCGCGGCGGTCCTCCAGCTCGGGGTCGGGCACCGGCACGGCCGAGAGCAGCGCGCGGGTGTACGGGTGCTGCGGGTCGTCGTAGAGCGCCTGCGACGGCGCCTCCTCGACGATCCCGCCCAGGTACATGACCCCGATCCGGTCGCTGACGTGCCGCACGACGGCGAGGTCGTGGGCGATCACGAGGTAGGTCAGGCCCAGCTCGGACTGCAGGCGGGCGAGCAGGTTGAGCACCTGGGCCTGCACCGACACGTCCAGGGCCGACACCGGCTCGTCGGCAACGATCAGGTCGGGCTCCACGCACAGCGCGCGGGCGATGCCGATGCGCTGGCGCTGGCCCCCGGAGAACTCGTGCGGGTAGCGGCGCAGCGCCGAGACCGGCAGGCCGACCTGCGTGACCAGCTCGCGCAGCCGCTCTCCGTCGGCCTCCGGCCCCCTCGACAGCCCGTGGGCCTTGAGGCCCTCCAGCAGCAGCGACTCCACCGACTGCCGCGGGTCGAGCGAGGACAGCGGGTCCTGGAACACCGTCTGGAAGCGCCGGCGCATCGTCCGCAGCTCCTCGCCCTTGAGCGTGGCGATGTCGGTGCCGTCGAACACGATCGACCCCGAGGTGGGGTCGAGCAGGCGCAGGATCGCGCGCCCGAGCGTCGACTTGCCGCAGCCGGACTCGCCGACCAGCCCGTAGGTCTCCCCGCGCTGGATCGTGAGCGACACGCCGTCGACGGCGTAGACGTGGCCGACGGTGCGGTCGAGCACCAGGCCGCGCTTGATCGGGAAGTGGACGGCGACGTCGCGGACGTCGAGCAGCGGTGCGGCCGCCGGGTCGGTCATCGGGGTCACTCCGCGCTCGCCGGGACGGGGTTGTGGCAGCGCAGGAGGCGCCCGCCGGTCGTCTCGGCCTCCGGCGTCACGGTGGTGCACACGTCCAGCGAGCGGGGGCAGCGCGGGGCGAACGCGCACGCGCTCGTCCAGGGCAGGTTGTCCGACACCGAGCCGGGGATGGCCGCCAGCTCCTCCCCCGCCGGGGCGTCGAGCCGCGGGATGGAGCCGAGCAGCCCGTTCGTGTACGGGTGGCGCGGCGTCGCGAACAGCCGGTGCCGCTGCGCGCGCTCGACGATCCGCCCCGCGTAGAGCACGTTGACCGTCTCGCACAGCCCCGCGACGACCCCGAGGTCGTGGGTGATCATCACCAGGGCCGCGCCGGTGTCGCGGACGAGCTCGCGCAGCAGCTCCAGGATCTGCGCCTGGATGGTGACGTCGAGCGCCGTCGTCGGCTCGTCCGCGATGAGCAGCCGCGGCCGGCAGGCCAGCGCGATCGCGATGAGCGCGCGCTGGCGCATGCCGCCCGAGAGCTGGTGGGGGTAGGAGTCCAGCCGCCGGCGCGGCTCGGGGATGCCGACGCGGTCGAGCAGGTCGGCCGCCTCGGTGCGCGCGGCCTCCTTCCCCATCCCCCGGTGACGCTTCAACACCTCGGTCACCTGCAGGCCGATCGGGATGACCGGGTTCAGCGACGACAGCGGGTCCTGGAACACCATCGAGATGTCGCGGCCGCGCCGCTCCCGCATCTCGCTCTCCGGCAGCGTCAGCAGGTCGACGCCGTCCATCCTCACCGAGCCCGTGACGCGCACCCCGCGCTCGGGCAGGAGCCGCGTGATCGCCATCGACGTCACCGACTTGCCGCACCCGGACTCGCCGACCAGGCCGACGATCTGCCCGGGGGCGACGTCGAAGCTCACGCCGTCGACGGCGACGGTGTCGGGCTCGCCGCGGCGGGTGAACGCGACGGTGAGGTCGCGGACCTCCAGCAGCGCCTCGCCGGTGGAGGCCACCGGCTCCTTCTGCAGCGACGCGGTCATCGTCTCCCCTTCGGGTCCAGGGCCTCGCGCAGCGACTCGCCGAGCAGCGTGAAGCCCAGCGCGATCACGATGATCGCGCCGGCCGGCCACAGGGCCAGTGCGGGCCGCACCTCCAGCAGCGGCTGCGCCTGGGCCAGCATGAGCCCCCACTCGGCGCGTCCCGGATCGGCGTCGCCGAGGCCGAGGAACGACAGCGCGGCGGCGTCGAGGATGGAGGTCGCCAGCGTCAGGGTGGCCTGCACCAGCACCGGGCCGATCGCGTTGGGCAGCATGTGCTTGATCACGATCGCGGGGCGCTTGACGCCGAGCGCGGTGGCCGCGACGACGTGGTCGCTCTCGCGCTGGGCGAGCATCGACCCGCGCAGCAGCCGCGCGAAGATCGGCACGCCGACGATCGACACCGCGATGATCACCGATGTCTGCGACGGGCTGGCGAACAGCGCCGCGACGGAGATGGCGAGCAGCAGGCTGGGGATCGCGAGCAGCACGTCGGTGACGCGCATGAGCAGCGTGTCGACCCAGCCGCCGAACGCGCCGGCGACCGTGCCGATGACGACCCCGATCACCAGCCCGATCACGGTGGCGAGCACGCCGACGAGCAGGGTCTGCTGCGAGGCGAGCAGCATGCGGGAGAAGAAGTCGCGGCCGAGCTGGTCGCTGCCCAGCGGGAAGCCCTCCTGCGGGCCCGGGATCTGCCCCGGCCGCAGGTCCTCCTGCAGCTGGGGGAACGCCTGGGTGGCGTCGTAGGGGGCGAGCAGCGGCGCGAACGCCGCGATGAGCACGAACAGGCCGACGATCACCGCGCCGGTGATCGCGATGGGGTCGCGGCGCAGGCGGCGGAACGCCTCCTGGGTGAGCGACCGTCCGCCCGCGAGGTCGTCGATGCGCCCTCGCTTGCGCTGCAGCAGCACGGTCATCGCCGGAACCCCATCACGACAGCCTCACCCTCGGGTCGATGACCGCGTACGACAGGTCGACGAGCAGGTTCACCAGCACGTACACCAGCGCACCGAGCAGCAGGATCGCCTGCAGGCGCGGGTAGTCGCGCAGGGTGATGGCGTCGGCGAGCAGCGTGCCGATGCCGCCCCACACGAAGACGCGCTCGGTGAGCACCGCCCCGGCCAGGAGCAGGCCCACCTGCAGGCCGATCGTCGTCGACACCGGCAGCAGCGCGTTGCGCAGCACGTGCCGCCCGCGGATCGTGCTGGGGGCGAGGCCCTTGGAGTTGGCGGTGCGCACGAAGTCGGCGTTGACGACGTCGAGCACCGACGCCCGCGTGATGCGGACGATCACCGCCAGCGGGATCGTCGCCAGCGCGACGGACGGCAGCACCAGGTGCTGCAGCGCGTCCAGGCTGGCGTCGAACTCGCGGGTGAGGAGCCCGTCCAGCACCGCGAAGCCCGTGACGCTCGTGGCGTCCACCGCCACGGACTGCCGGCCCGACGGCGGGAACAGGCCGAGCTCGACGGCGAACACGGCCTTGAGCACGTAGCCGAGGAAGAACACGGGCACGGCCACGCCGATCAACGTGGCGATCACCGTGCCGACGTCGAGCGGGCCGCCCCGGCGGCGCGCCGCGAGGTAGCCCAGCGGGATGCCCAGCGCGACCGCGATGAGCAGCGCGGCGACCGACAGCTCGATCGTCGCGGGCAGGGCCCGGCCGATCTCGGCGAGCACCGGCTGCCCGGTGATCGTGGACGCGCCGAAGTCGCCGGACACGACCCGCCCCAGGAACTGGGCGTACTGCACCGGGATCGGCTGGTCGAGCCCCAGGACGCGCTCCAGCTCCGCGACCCGCTCCGGCGTCGCCCGGTCGCCCAGGAACGCCGTGGCCGGGCCGCCCGGCAGGCTGCGCAGCCAGGCGAACACCAGGATCGACAGGAGCAGCAGCGTGGGCACCACCTGCAGCAGCCGCCGCACGATGAAGCGCAGCATGTCCCCCTCCTCACTGCCCGACGCACGAGGGTGGCACCGCCCCGCGGAGCGGTGCCACCCGGGTGTCGCGCGTCAGGTCCGGTCGACGGTCAGGAGCTCTTGCTGACCGTCAGGAAGCGCTCGTCGGTCAGCGGCGAGGGGATCAGTCCCGAGATCGCCTCGGAGACCACGACCGCGGGCGGCGAGCTGCTGATCGGGACCGCGGGCAGGTACTCCATGATGTCCCGGTTGACCTGCTGGTAGGCCGCCTCCTGGCCGGCCGGGTCCACCGTCGCGTCGGCGGCGGCGATCGAGGCGAACAGCTCGTCGTTGGTGAACCCGAACTCCGGCTTGTTGCGCCCGAAGAACGTGCCGACGAAGTTGCCGGCGTCGTTGTAGTCGCCGGTCCAGCCCAGCAGGTGCAGGTCGTGGACGCCGTTGACCGTGGTGGAGTCCAGGTAGCCGCCGTTCCACGGCTCGGCCACCGGGTTCACCGTGATGCCGACCTGGCGCAGGTTCTCCGACAGCGCCGTGAAGATGTTGGTCGGGTTGGGCATGTAGGGCCGGGTGACCTCGGTCGGGTAGTGGAAGTTGACCGTGAGGTTCGACTGCCCGGCCTCGGCGAGGAGCTGGCGCGCCCGCTCGGGGTCGTACGGGGTCGCCGTCAGGTCGTCGGCGTAGCCCTCCACCGTGTCCGGCATGAACTGGGTGGCGACCACGGCCCCCTCGGGCAGCTGGTTGCGCACCAGCGACTCGCGGTCCAGGGCGAACGCGATGGCCTGGCGGACGCGGACGTCCTGCAGCGCCGGGTTGTTCGCCTGGTTGATGCCGAGGTAGAGGATGTTGAACGGCGGGCGCACGAGCACCTGATTGCCGTCGCCCTCCAGCGACTCCCAGTCGGCCGGGCTCGGCAGGTCGTAGCCGTCGATCGTGCCGGCCTGGAGCTCCTGGCGGCGCGCGTTCTCGTCGGGGATGACGCGGAAGATCAGCCGCTCCAGCTGCGCCGGCTCGCCCCAGTAGTCGTCGTTGCGGACCAGGGTGATGGTGTTGCCGGCGCGGTCGTAGCTCTCGAAGCGGAACGGACCGGTGCCCGTGGGGTGCTCGTTGGCGTACGCGCTGTAGGTGAAGGCCTCGCCGCTCTGCTCGATGGTGTCGGCGTCGTACTGCTGCAGCGCGGTCGGGCTGGAGATCGACAGCGAGGTGAGCCCGAACGCGGCCGGGAACGCGCCCTTGGCGCGGTTGAGCCGGATGACCGCCGTGTTGGGCGCGGTGGCCTCGCACGAGTTGTAGACCGGGTCCCCGCCGCCGGCGAGGTTGTTCGCGAAGCCCTCGAACGTGTCGCTGTAGTACGTGGCCTGGCTCTGCGCGGCCTCGCTGGGCAGGTTGTACCAGCGGTCGAAGTTGAAGCAGACCGCCTCGGCGTCGAACGGCGTGCCGTCGTGGAACGTCACGCCCTCGCGGAGCGTGAACGTCCACTCGGTGCCCTCGGCGTTGGGCGTCCACTCCGTGGCCAGGCCCGCCGTCAGCTCCGAGGTGCCCTGCTCGTACGTGATCAGCGTGTCGTAGATCTGCCGCGACGGGCGGAACGTCTCGCCGTCGGTGGCGAAGATCGGGTCGAACATGTCGGGGGCGCCGGGCGCCCCGAACACCATCGTGCCCCCGGCGGCGCCCTCGCCACCGCCGGCACCGGTACCGGAATCGGCCGGGCGCTCGGAGGCGGCGCAGGCCGCCAGGGTCACGGCGAGGACGCCCGCGGTCAGGACGGCGGACAGTCGTCGGGCAGATCTCATGGGCGAGCACACCTCTTCGTAGGAGACCCGCAGACGGTAGTGCCGCTCGCTACGCGGGGGTAGGTGTTCTCGTCACGGTTCCGCTACGCCTTCGCACCGATCGCGGCGGACGCCCGGGGCGGCCGCCGCTCGTCCCGGCCGGTCAGCTCGGGTCGAACTCCCCCGCGCGCACCCCGGCCGTGAACGCCACCCACTCCTCGCGCGTGAAGAAGAGGGGGCCGGCCGCACCGTCCTTGCTGTCCCGCACCGCCACCCCCCCGTCCGGCGTGAACCCGACCTCGACGCAGTCGCCGAGGGAGCAGAAGCTGCTGGTCCTGTACTCGATCACGGGGGTACGGCCTTCCGGGCGCGGGGAGCGAGGTCGTGAAGATAACGATCTACGAGGCGGGCTGATGCGGCGGGGTCGAGGGCCCGGTCGGCGGCGTCGACGAGCACGTCCCGGTACACCGCCACGTCCGTCTCGGCCTCCAGGTAGCTGACGCCGGCCGACCCCTCCACGTACACCACGGGTGGGCCCACGGGCTCGGGGAACTCCAGGATCGTGAAGCGCCCGGCGTGCGCGCGGTGCATGCCGGCGGAGAACGGCAGGACGCGCAGCTCGACGGTCGGGAGCTGCGCCACCCGCAGCAGGTGCTCCAGCTGCTCGCGCATGACGGCCGGCCCGCCCACGACGCGGGACAGGACCGACTCGTCGACCACCGCCGAGTAGTGCAGCGGGTCGGTCGCCCGGGTGAGCGCCTCCTGCCGCTTGAGCCGCAGCGTCACGAGCTGCTCGATCTCGACGGCGGGGTGGTGCGGGAGGAGGGCGGACACGACGGCGCGGGCGTACCCGGCCGTCTGCACAAGCCCGTGCAGGGCGACGATGTCGAAGGTGCGCACGGCGGTCGCGTCGTCCTCCAGGGCCGTGTAGCGGTTGGAGTCGTCGAGGACGAACCGCTCCGGCGTCACGCCGTCGGTGTAGCGCTCCCACCACCCGTGCCCGCGGGAGTCCCGGGCGAGGCGCAGGAGCATCTCCGACTCGGCGCCGGCTCCGACGCCGTAGATCTCCATGAGCCGCTGCACGTCGGCGGGCTTGGGCGACCCCTTCCCCGTCTCCAGCCGGGAGATCTTCGACGTGGAGCAGGGCACCCGCGCGGCGACCTGGTCGAGGTGCAGGCCGCTCTTGGTCCGCAGCCGGCGCAGCTCCGCGCCGAGCCGGCGGCGCGAGCCGGCGGGCCCCTGGCCACTCATCCGCAACCTCAAATCTTTGCAATGCCACCGCGTATGCAATTGCAGTCGGCGTCGTCCTGCGGCATCCTAGGACTCAGCCCGTCGGAGTGGTCCACACCACACCGACCGGCTGGCATCCCGGAGAGGAGGCCACGGTGCACACGCCCCGCCCCCTCTCGTGCGCGCCCCGCCGATGCGGCGCCGCACCCCCCGCCCCGGCCGCAGCCGGGACCCACCACCGTCCGGCGACCGCCGGTGTCCGTGTACGGGGAAGGAGCAAGGAGATGCTGGTCAAGGGGTCTGTCGAGCGCATCGAGATCGCACCGCGGGGGTGGTCGCCATGATCACCCTCATCCTCACCGGGCTGGCGGCGCTCGCACTGCTCGCCGTCGTCATCGGCGTCACCGACGCCGCGGGCGCGCCCGCCGCGCGCGAACGGGCCGCCGAGCGGCGCGCCCGCTGGGAGGCGCGCCGGCCGGAGCTCCACGGCGTCGTCGACGACGGCCGCGACTGGGACGACGACTGAGCCGCCGGGGCAGCTCGGCCAGGACAGCCGGCTAGGACAGGGCGCGGCGACCGGACAGTGCGCGGCCGAGCGTCAGCTCGTCGGCGAACTCCAGGTCGCCGCCCATGGGCAGGCCCGAGGCGAGCCGGGTGACGGTGAGGCCGGGGAAGTCGCGGAGCAGGCGCACCAGGTAGGTGGCCGTGGCCTCGCCCTCGGTGTTGGGGTCGGTGGCGATGATGACCTCGGCGATGTCGGTCTCGTCCGACGCCGGGCCGGTGCCGCCGAGCCGCGCGAGCAGCTCGCGGATGCGCAGGGAGTCCGGGCCGACGCCGGCCAGCGGGTCGAGCGCGCCGCCGAGCACGTGGTAGCGGCCCTTGAACTCGCGCGTGCGCTCCACGGCGAGGACGTCCTTGGGCTCCTCGACCACGCAGACGACGGTCGGGTCGCGCCGGGCGTCCGCGCAGTACCGGCAGCGCTCCCGCTCGGAGACGTTGCCGCACACCTCGCAGAACTGGACGCCCTGCTTGACCTTCTGCAGCACGTCCTGCAGCCGCGACACGTCGGCCGGGTCGGCGGCCAGCAGGTGGAACGCGATGCGCTGCGCGCTCTTCGGCCCGACCCCGGGCAGGCGGCCCAGCTCGTCGATCAGGTCCTGGACCGGGCCCTCGAACACGCCGGCTCCGTCAGGCGCCCGGCAGGCCCGGGAGGCCTCCGCCGAGCCCGCCCGCGAGCGGGCCCATCTTCTCCGCCTGCAGCTCCTGCGCGGCCCGGGCCGCGTCGTGCAGCGCGCCGACGACCAGGTCCTGCAGCGTCTCGACGTCGTCCGGGTCGACGACCTTGGGGTCGATCTTCACCGACCGCACCTCGCCCGCGGCGGTCATCCGGACGTGCACCAGCCCGTTCCCGGCCTGGCCCAGCACCTCCGCCGTCGCCAGCTCGGCCTGCGCCGACATGAGCTGCTGCTGCATCTGCTGCGCCTGCTGCATGAGCTGCTGCAGGTCGAGGTCCCCCGGGTTCACGGTGCGCTCCTGGTGCTCGTCCGGCGTGAGCCGCCAGCCTAGGGCGATCCGCCGCCGCGCGTCGGGTCAGCCCCGCTCCATGGTGCGCGCGCCGAGCTGGGAGGTGAGCAGCTCGATCGCCTCCTCCTCGGGGTCGCGCCGCACCGCGACCGGCACCGCGGCCGCCGCCTCGGCGATCATCGACTCCTCGTCCTCCGGCGGCGTCTCCTCCTCCGGCGGCTCGGGCGGCAGCGGCTCGCCGTCGTCGCGGGCGGTCGACCGGCGGACCGGCGGGGGCCGGCGCGGCGGCGCGGGCGGCGGGGTCGCGGCGCGGGGGGTGGACCCACCGCCGCCGTCCCCGTGCTCGAAGCGGACCTGCCAGCGGACCCCCAGCACGGCGAGCAGCGCCGCGGTGACGACGTCGGTGTTCTTCGCCTCCGACAGCCGCCGCGCCAGCGACGGCACCCCCATGCCGATGACGAGCACGTCCCCGTCCAGGGCGCGGACCGTGGCGTTGACCAGCATCGCCTCGATGCTGCGGCTCTGCGTGCGGGTGGCGGCGAGGATCTCCGGCCAGACGCGGCGGACGGCGGCGGCGTCGAGGGACGCGGCCTGCGGGGCCGGGGCGGCCGGCTCCGGCTCGGGAGCCGGCGCGGGCTCCGGGGCCGGGGCGGCGGGGCGCGGCGGGGCGGGGTCGGGGCGGGGCGCCGGCGGACGCCCGTCGGCCGGAGCGGCGGGGACGCTCGGCCCGGCGGCCGGGGCCGGCCGGGCCGCCGGGGCGGGGCGGTCGGGGACGCGCTCGGGCGCGGCCGAGGCCGCGACCGGTCCCGGGGCCGGCGGCGGGGGTGCGGCGTCCGGTCGGGCCGGGGCGGGGGCCGCGGCCTCCACCGCCGCGGGGGTCGGCGCGCTCGGCGCGGCGGCCGGCTCACCGCCGTCGCTGCGGCGGCGGAAGGTGCGGCGCGCCTCGGCGCTCTCGCCCTCGGGCGCCGGGTCGCCGAGCGACGCGGGGCCCGGCTCGATGGCCGAGCGGCGCTCCAGCCGTTCGAGCCGCTCCAGCAGCCCGCCGTCCCCGGTGGTGGCCGCGGGCAGCAGCATCCGGGCGCACAGCAGCTCCAGCAGCAGCCGGGGCGCCGTGGCCCCGCGCATCTCCGTCAGGCCGGTGTAGAGGATCTCGCCGTACCGGGTGAGCGTGGCGGCGTCGAGGCGGGCGGCCTGCTCGGCCATGCGGGCGAGCTCGTCGTCGGCCGCCTCCACGAGACCGCGGCCCGCCGCCTCCGGCACGGCCTGCAGGAGCGTGACGTCGCGGATCCGCTGCAGCAGGTCGGAGGCGAAGCGGCGGGGGTCGTGGCCGGCCTCGACGAGGCGGTCGACGGTCTCGAACACCGCGGCGCGGTCGCCGGCGGCGAGCCCGTCGACGACGTCGTCGATCAGCGCGACGTCGGTGACCCCGAGCAGCGCCACCGCGCGCTCGTAGGTGACCCCCTCGGGGCCGGCGCCGGCGAGGAGCTGGTCGAGCACGGACAGCGAGTCGCGCGCCGATCCCCCGCCGGCCCGGATGACCAGCGGGTACACCGCGGGCGCGACGACGACGCCCTCGTCGGCGCAGATCCGCTCCAGCAGCGCGCGGAGCGTGCCCGGCGGGATCAGCCGGAACGGGTAGTGGTGGGTGCGCGAGCGGATGGTGGGCAGCACCTTGTCCGGCTCGGTGGTCGCGAACACGAACACCAGGTGCTCCGGCGGCTCCTCCACGATCTTCAGCAGGGCGTTGAAGCCCTGCGTGGTGATCATGTGCGCCTCGTCGACGATGAACACCCGGTACCGCGACTCGGCCGGCGCGAAGAAGGCCCGGTCGCGCAGCTCGCGGGTGTCGTCGACGCCGCCGTGCGACGCCGCGTCGAGTTCGGTGACGTCGATGTTGCCCGGCCCGCCCGGCGCGAGGGACACGCACGACGGGCACACCCCGCAGGGGGTGGGCGTGGGGCCCTGCACGCAGTTGAGCGAGCGGGCCAGGATGCGCGCGCTGGAGGTCTTGCCGCAGCCGCGCGGGCCGGAGAACAGGTAGGCGTGGTTGATCCGGCCCGCCGCCAGCGCCGTGCTCAGGGGTTCGGTGACGTGCTCCTGCCCCACGACCTCGGCGAACGCCGCCGGACGGTACTTGCGGTACAGAGCCAGGGCCACGGGGCGAGGCTACCCACCGGGGCGGGCGCGCGGGCCCACCTCCCCGACGCCCTCCGGGGCGAGCGCGCGGGCGACGCCGGCGGCCACGTGCAGGCGGGCGGTGGGCAGCAGCGGCACGGGGCTGTCGGCCGGGCCGAGCAGCAGCTCCAGCTCCGTGCAGGCGAGCGCGACGCAGTCGGCGCCGGCCGCCGCGAGCCCCGCGACCACGGCGCGCAGGTCCGCGCGCGTCGCCGGGGACAGCACCCCGCGGCACAGCTCGTCGAAGATCGCGCGGTCGACGCGGTCGATGCCCGCGTCGTCCGGCACGACCGTCGTCAGCCCGTGCCGGGCGAGCCGGTCGGCGTAGAAGGGCTCGCGGAGCGTCCCCGCCGCGCCGAGCAGGCCCACGCGCCGGGCGCCGCGGGCCGTGGCCGCCTCGGCGACGACGTCGGCGAGGTGCAGGAGGGGGACCGCCAGCCCGTCCTCCAGGGCCGGGGCGACCTTGTGCATGTAGTTGGTGCACAGCAGCACCAGCTCGGCACCGGCCCGCTCCAGCGCGCGCCCCTCGGCGAGCAGCAGGTCGGCGGCCTCGGCCCACCGGTCCTCCAGCTGCAGCACCCGGATCCCGGCGAAGTCGACGCTGCGCACCACCAGCGACGCGCTGGACAGCCCGCCGCGGCGCTCCCGCACCAGCTCGTTGGCCAGCCGGTAGTACAGCGCCGTCGACTCCCAGCTCATGCCGCCCAGCAGCCCGATCGTCCGCATGCGCCCAGGGTGGGTCACCGGGGGCGCCGCGTCGACGGCGCACGACCGGCCGGCGGACCCAAGCCCTGCTTGGATGTGGCGGGTGGACCCGCGCCGGCTGCTCGTCCTGCGGCAGGTCGCCCGCGCCGGCTCGATGGCTGCCGCGGCCCGCGCCCTGGACCTGACGCAGCCGGCGGTCAGCCAGCAGGTCGCGCGCCTGGAGCGGGAGGCCGGCGTCCCGCTCGTGGTGCGGCAGGGCCGGGGCACGGCGCTGACCGAGGCGGGCGCCCTGCTGGTCGCCCACGCCGACGCGGTGGCCGACCGTCTCGACGCCGCCCGCCACGACCTGGCGGCCCTGGCCGGCCTGGTCACCGGGACCGTCCGCGTCGCGGCCTTCCCGACCGCGGCGGCGGTCCTGCTGCCGCCTGCGCTCGCCGCGCTGCGCCGCCGCGCCCCCGCGCTCACCGTGCGGTTCGACGAGCTGGAGCCGCCGGAGGCCGAGCGGGCGGTGCGCGAGGGCGGCGCCGACGTCGGGCTGGTGTTCCGGCACACCCGGGACGTCGTCCCGCCGCCGGGCGACCTGCTCTGCGAACCGCTGGCCCGCGACCCGGTGCGGCTCGTCCTGCCCGCGGACCGGCCGCCACCGCCCGTCCTGGCGGACCTGGCGGCCGAGCCGTGGATCGCCGGGTGCCCGCGCTGCCGGGCGCACCTGCTGCGGTGCGCCGCCGCGGCCGGCTTCGCCCCCGACGTCCGCTTCGCGACCGACGACCACGTCGTCGTGCAGCGGCTCGTCGCGCAGGGGCTGGGGGTGGCCCTGCTGCCGGGGTGGGCGCTGCGGGCGTCGCGGCACGACGGCGTCGCGGCCGCCGCGGTGGCGGGGGTCGACGACCGGATCGTCGAGGTGGTCCTGCGGCCCGAGACCCGCCGGGTGCCCGCCGTGGTCGCGCTGCTCACGGCGCTGCGGGAGGCGGCCCGGGGCGGTGACGGCGAGGGGACCCCGCCGGACGGAAGGGGACCCCGCGCACCCGCCAGAGCCCGCTGACCCTTGCTGCCTTCCGGCCCTGGGGGAGTTCACAGGATGGACGCCGCGCGGGGTCCGGGAACGAGTCTAGGGGGTCGTCGGCCGCACGGGGAGGGCGGGCTATGCTCACTCCTCGTTGGAGGATTCGCCTAGTGGCCTATGGCGCACGCTTGGAAAGCGTGTTGGGTTCACGCCCTCGGGGGTTCGAATCCCCCATCCTCCGCAGGCAGAGCCGGGTGCACCGCACGAGGTGCACCCGGCTCCGTCGTCCGTGGGGTCGCGGCGGACCACAGCGTCGGGGTCTCGTCGACGGCCCGGGGCGCAGCGGCCGGACTCGGGCGGGTGCCGCTCACGGGATCCCACCCGGGAGGAGCAGTGCGGGCGCGTTCGCGTGAACGCGGCGGACGCGCACCGACCCGATCGGCCCCAGGGCACCGGTGGCGGGACCACAGGGGGTGTCGGCCCCGCGGCCGCGGACACTCCGGAGGAGCACGTCGTCCCCGACCCGGCGGGGCGGCGCGACGGCGGAGGTGCGCGGTGGCGTGGATCGTCCTGGTGGTCTCGGGCGTGCTGGAGACGGTGTGGGCCGCGGCCCTGTCGCGCTCCGAGGGCTTCTCCCGGCCCGTGCCGTCGGCGGTGTTCGCGGTCGCCCTCGTGCTCAGCATGATCGGACTGGCGTACGCGCTGCGCACCATCCCCGTCGGCACCGGGTACGCCGTGTGGGTGGGCATCGGTGCCGTCGGCACTGCTCTGTACGGCATGGCGGTGCTCGGGGAGGCCGTGTCCGCCGCCCGGATCGTCTGCCTCGTGCTCATCGTGTCCGGCGTTGTGGGGCTGAGGTTCATCCATTAGGCCCAACCGATTCAAGATCAGGTCACGGTTTCGTACTTCTGCATGATGCGCGGGGCGATCGGGCACACCGTGGGAGCGGATCGTCAGGTGCGGTCCCGGGGTACAACGGAGTTGATCATGGGCATTCTGGGCTGGATCATCGTCGGCGGCCTGATGGGCGCGCTCGCGAAGGCGATCATGCCGGGCAGGGACCCGGGCGGCATCATCGTCACGATCATCATCGGTATCGTGGGTGGCCTGCTGGGCGGCTGGATCGGGTCGGCGCTGTTCGGTGTGAGCACGGGCAGCTTCTTCGACATCCGAACCTGGCTCATCGCGCTCGTCGGCTCGCTGATCCTGCTGGCGATCTACCGGGCCGTCATCGGTCGTCGCCACGTGACGCGCTAGTCGCACTGCGGTCCGAAGGCCCCGTCCCCTCCCCGGGGACGGGGCCTTCGGCGTTCGCGGACCGGCGCATGATGGGGGCCGTGCTGCGCGTCGCCCTCGCCCTGGCCACCCTCGCCGTCCCCGCCTGGGTGCTGGGCGCGCGCGGCGCGGCGGTCCTGGCCGGGCACCCGGCCCACCTCCTGCTGCTCGTCGCGCTGGTCGTCGTCGGCGCGGGGCTGCTCGTCCGGGGCCGCCGGCCGCGCCCGGGGGCGTGGCGGCGAGCGGGTCGGGCCGTCGGCGCCGCCGCGCTCGTCGGGGTGCTCGCGGCCACGGTGTGGCTGGGCCCGTTCGCGGCGACCGCACCGGCCACCGCGTCGGGCGACCGGGTCGAGGTCGTGGACACGGCGACGGCCTGGGAGCTGCGACCGAGGGCGGCGCAGCGCCCCACCGGGCTGGTGTTCCTGCCCGGCGCCCGCGTCGACGCCCGGGCCTACCTGCGGCTGCTGCGACCGCTCGCCGAGGCCGGGACGCTCGTGGTGGTGGTGAAGCCGGCGTTGCAGATCGCCCTGCTGGCGTCGCCGTCGGCCGTGATGGACGACCGTCCCCAGGTGGCCCGCTGGGTGCTCGGGGGCCACTCCCTCGGCGGGGCCGCGGCCGCGTTCGCCGTCGACGACCCGCGCGTCGTCGGGCTGGTGCTGTGGGCGGCCTACCCCGCCGACGACCTGGCCGGCTCCGACCTGGCCGTGCTGTCCGTGTCCGGCGACCGCGACGGCCTCGCCACCCCCGCCGAGATCGACGCGGCCCGTCCCCTGCTGCCGCCCACCACCCGCCGCGTCGTGGTCAGCGGCGGCACGCACGCCTTCTTCGGCGACTACGGCGAGCAGCCCGGGGACGGCGAGCCGGGCGTGACCCGGGAGGCGGCGCAGAGCCGGATCGTGCTGGCCACGGCCGCGTTCCTGTTCGACCTGTGACCGTCGCGCAGCCTTGGGATCAGGCCGGCTCCACCGCGTACACCTCGATCTCCACCCGCATCGCGGGGTCGAGCAGCCGTCGCACCTCCACGAGCGTCGCGGCCGGCTTGACCTCGCCGAACACCTCGCGGTGCGCCCGCGCCACCAGGGGCGCGTCCGCCATGTCGGTCACGTAGGTGACCGTGCGGACCACCGCCGCGCGGCTCGACCCGACCTTCCGCAGCGCCTCGTCGACGATCGCGAGCGCGGCCCGGGCCTGGCGGTACGCGTCCGCCCCGTCGAGGTCCGGTGGGCGGGCGGTCGTCCCCGACACGTGGACGTGCTCGCCGACCCGCACCACCCGGCTGTAGCCGTACTCGTCCTCGAACGGTCCACCGGAGGACACCGCCTGCCGCATCGGTGCACCCTCCCACAGCCGGCAGCGGCGGGAGGACGGACGGCGCCTCCAGCTCGGTCCCGCTGCTCAGCCCGTGCGGCTGCTCCGACGGGCCCCTAGCGTGTCGGTGTCCGTGACGATCGGAGGTCCGGTGCCGGGACGGAACCCGTTCCTCGGGAGCGGTACGGCGGCGAACTACGCCCGGGCCCGACCGGACTACCACCCAGCGGCGGTAGCCGCTGCCGCCCGGCTGCTGGGGCTCAGCGCCCCGGTCGGGCTGGCCGTCGACGTCGGCTGCGGCACCGGCATGTCGACGCGGGCGCTGCGGGCGGTCGCCGACACGGTCGTCGGGCTGGACGTCTCCGGACCGATGCTCCGAGCCGCGGCCCCGCGTCCGGGGGTGTACTACGTGCGGGCCACGGCCGAGACGTTGCCTCTGGCCACCGGATCGGCCGGCATCGTCGCGGCCGCAGCGGCCCTGCACTGGTTCGACCAGGCCGTGATGCTCGCCGAGACGGTGCGCGTGCTGCGGGCGGACGGGGCGTTCGTCGCCTACACCGACTTCTTCAGCGGGGAGCTCGTCGGCGCGCCGGAGTGCTCCGCCTGGCTCGCGGAGACCTACCGACCCCGCTTCCCCGCACCGCCCCGGTCCGACTACTCCGCCGCGGACGCCGCTGCGGCGGCCGGGCTCCGGCTCGTCGGCGCCGAGGGGTTGGACCACGACGTGCCCATGACGGCCGACGCCCTGACCCGGTACCTCCTGAGCCAGAGCAACGCGACCAGCGCGATCGACTCCGGCCGCACGACCCAGGACGAGCTGCGCGCCTGGCTCCGGTCCGAGATCGCGCAGCGGATGCCCTCGCAGGGGGTGTCGGCGCGCTTCACCGGCCGCGTGTGGTGCTACCGCCCGACGCGGTGAGGAACGGAGGAAGCGCGTTGGCAGGCCGGCGCCCAGCTGGCGTACCGGACCTCCGGGTCGGGACCACCGCTGGCTGCATCCTCGGCGGCCCGGGCCAGGCATCCGAGTACCTCGGCGAGCCGGGAGGGCCTGAGCGAGTCCCGGACGCTGGTCCTGCTCGACAACCGGGGGACGGGCGGTCGTCCGCGCCGGAGGATCCCGGCACCTACCGGGTCGACCGTCTCGTCGCGGACGTCGAAGCGCTGCGCGTGCACCTGGAGCTGGACCGGAGCGGGGACGCAGCAGCGCAGTCGCAGGCGCGGGCCGAACCCGCTCAGTTCCGGCAACCGGCGACAGCGGGCTTCTACGACGGCTTCGACCCGGACGCCGGTCTGCCGACCGGCCGCCGCGGGGGCGGCGGAGCCGGCAGGATGACCAGCATGACCGCGTCACGGAGGGCCAGTGGGTCGTGAGCATCCGCCCCCGCGACCGGGGCGCCACCCCATCCCACCCGCGGCGATCCACGGGGTGCCGGTCTCGACCTGCCGGGCTCTCGACCGGTTGCGGCGACCGGAGATCAGCTCCCACCGGGTGGCGAGCGCGCTGCACGACTGGCAGCGCTACACCGGTGTTCCCCGTGGGCCGAGGCGCTGGGAGAAGGACCCCTCCGACGAGGACGCGGGTGCCAGCGCACGCGCTGTCCTGGAGACGGCGATCCATGCTCTCGATCGACGCCAGGCGCGGCCGCTGCGCAGGGTCGTGGACCGGCTGGATCGGTCGTTCCTCGCTGTGACCGTGCCCGGTCCGTCCGTGGAGCCGCACCGCCCGTGGTGGCAGCGGCGTGACTGGTTCTGAGCCGAGCCACCGCGTCACCGCTCGGGACCAGCGCCACCCCCAGACAGGGCCGGGCAGGCGGGCCGGAGGTAGCGGGGTGACCGGGCCTGAGGGGCGGACCCCCGAGAACCGTCCCGTGAGGTGGTCAGCCGCTCCTGAGGCGGGCGTAGACGGCCATGTCGCGCCGCGTTCCTCCGAACTCCATGTAGCTGCGCAGCACGCCTTCCCGGGCGTAGCCGGCCCGCTCGATCGTGCGCACGGAGGCGGCGTTATCGGGCTCGATGAGGGCTTCGATGCGGAACAACCCGGCCGAGCTCCAGGCGAACTCGGTCACGGCCACCACCGCCTCGGTGGCGGCTCGCCGACCGCGAGCACGGGGCGCGACGGAGTAGCCCACCGAGGCCCGGCCCTGGTCGGCGTGCCCGAGCCAGAGGCCGATCCCGCCCAGCGCCTCGTCGTCCACCGCGTCCGCGATGACGAACGAGAAGCCGACTCCCTCGGCGAGGCGGCCTCGCTGCCGGTCGATGTACGCCAGCGCCTCGGTCGCGTCGGCGTGCGCGGGCAGGCTCCCGATGAGGGACACGTAGGGGTCGGTGGCGAGGTCCTGCACCATCGCGAGGTCGCTGGTGCGGAACTCACGCAGCTCCACGCCGCCGTGACTCGGGCGACGAGCCGGCCAGCTGCATGACGAGACGTCCACCGGCCCAGCATCCCGGACCCGGGAGCCGACTCCTGCGCCGAGCGTCGACGGCCCGCACCCGACCTGCAGCCGTGGCACGTCCGATCTCCGAGCAGTGCCGGGTCCGGGTGTGCGTGGTGCCGCTCGTCGTCGGCCGCACTGCTGGTCGTTCCTCAGACGCTCTGGAGCTCTGCCGACTCGCGTCCGAATACTGCCGCACACGTTTCCACGCGCACCCCGATTGCCGACCTCCTCCGGACGGTCGAGAATCGCGATGAACAGAACGCGGCTGGACCGACCGATGATGAGCAGAGCTGGAAGTGCTGCGCCACCGGAGTCGCATCGGACGCACAGCGACCTCGGTGCGTCGCACTCCCTACCGGTTCCGTGGCACGGCGAGAGCACTCCATGACGACTCCTGCATCACGAGGTGTCCCACGTGGTGGGGTCCAGCGGGTTGGCAACGGGCCGCATCCCGTTGGACTTGTCGTCCAGGATCAGGCGGATCTGCTCGGTCTCGTCGTCCCCGTACCTGTCGAGCACGGCCCGGAGGTCGGCGAGCTCGGATGGGCTGCTGTAGCTGGCGACCTGACTGGGCACTCCACCGACCTGGCCAAGGGCTCCGCCGACCCGCCACCACCGCGATCTCGATCGCCCGACGGCGGCTGTCCTGATCGTGAACGAAGCGCTCGCGGCGATCTCGACGTGCCGCGTCCGCACTGACGCAGCTGACTCGACCCGAATCCGGACCATGGGTCAGTATGCGCCGCGCCACTCCGAGTGACAAGCCTCGTCGATGGACAACCGCTCGGGAACCAGCGCCGGGCCGAGGGTGGCGACAGGTGCCATGACGTGCAGGAGGAGCCACCCCGTGGTGGTGGCTGTCGCCCGCGCTGCCTCCGGGCTCGTTGCTGTCCCGTTGCCGCCGGCCGGAGGTGCTCGACCCGATCCCGCGCCTCCGGACGGCAGCCCGTCGTCTACCGCGGATTCCCACGCATGCGTCCGGCCGTTCCCTTCGGGAAGCGGGCGTCCCGATCGCACATGAGGATTCTGGACGTAGTGACCATGCGAAGGATCGGTCACCGACGTGGCACCGACCCAGGATGACCGCATGCCCGGAACCGATGTGAAGTCGGCGGACTCCTCCGGCTGGTGCACGGCGACGATCACCTCCGCAGGCCCGCGAGGTGAGCATCGAGAACCATGGGATCGGCAATCGGCTCACCGATCTGGTCAGCAGCGTGAACCAGCTGCTCGACGGGAACGAGTCGGTCAGCTACCGATGGCAGGGTTCGGTCCGCGAAGGGCACTTCGTGGACCTGGTCGCGGACCCGGAAGGCGGCGTCAGCGTGGTCGTCCGCGAGTTCCGGCATGCCGAGGGCACTGCGTTCGCCGAGATCCGGAGCGGCGAACGCGTATCGTCGGTCTTCTGCGCCCACGTTCCGCTCGCCGGGTTCACGATCGCCTTCGCGACGGCATTGCGTCGGATGCGGTCCACCGAGGTCGATCTGGCAGGCATGCTCCACGACTGCCCCTGCCCTTTCCCGCAGCCGGAGTTCGAGCGGCTGGAAGGACGGGCGGTCGGGTTCGGACACCGTCCGCTGCCGCTCCTGGAGATCGAACACCGCGCGGCGCCCTCGGAGTGATCGAGGCCTCATCCGGAGGGCCGACGCGGGCCGGCGGACGGCGAGCGGCACTGCGACCGGGACCGAACGACGAACGCCGGGTCGGTCCTGTCGGACCTCCCCGGCGTCCTGCCTGGTACGGCTGGCGGTGGCGGTGGGATTTGAACCCACGGAGGCTTGCACCTCACACGCTTTCGAGGTCTGCCGATGAACGGCCGAGCGTGACCGTACCGGTCCTGACGTGGACACGACTTGCCTGCCGCTGCTACACGGACGCAATTGAACAGGTACGAACGAGACTAGATCAGAGACTGAAGAAGATCATCGCTGCGGGCGCGCGACTCACGTCCTCCAGACGTGGCTAGAGTGATGCGCCACCATGACAGCGCGAACACAAGACCGGCGACCTCGAGCCTTGAGCAGCACCCCTCCCAAGTCTCTGCTGCCCCTGGATGCTGCTCGACTCACTCCCTATCGATGCTTCTGGCGCCAAACGGGGCAACTATGGTAGTCAATCGCGCGAACAACCGATATGTAAACATCACTCTCAGCGAAGGAACTGACGATGGCTTGGGTTAAAAGCATCGAGATCGATGGGTTGGCTGGTCGAGACTACTCATTTACCATCGAGTTCAATCGGTCTCTTAATGTGCTCTGGGGCGTAAACGGCTGCGGCAAGACTTCTCTGCTACGCATCATTCATTCCGCCCTCCAGAATGACGCCGAGATTCTGACCAGGACTCCATTCACTTCCGCCTCCGTAGTGTTCGAAAGTGACACCGGCGGGCCCGTTTTCACCCGCGTTTATGAGGCGGTGTCGAGGTCAAAGGCACGGAAGATGGATGAAGCTGAGATTGTGGACGCAATAAATGATGATGTCGCCTACGACCCAGTCGCGGACGTCAACTACAGGCGCGCTCTTGCTGAATCAAGGAAAAGTATTCAGTGGAAGACCACACCGACTCGCAATAGAATGTCAAGTAACTCTTTTAGTCATCGGTTTCTACCGATATCGAGAGTTGCCAGCTCCGACGGCCGAACTGCTACTCGCCCATACCCGTACGACCGATCTCAGATCTTGGACGAGGCCACCATTGATCGTCATTTCGTGAACGAGATGCAGCGCCTATGGCGCGATTACTCGATACGAGAGTCGCAAGCGATCTCTTCCATTCAACGCGAAGGTATTGCAGAGATACTTAATTCTATCGTTGAGCAGGACAGCTCAAGCGGCCTCGGATACCTACCGATGGAATCCATTGATAGCGTCTACTCGATAATTAGAACCTTCTTTGATAGTCAGCGAATTCCTTTCGAGCTCGGGACGTCTGGCCAATTCGCCGAATCCTACAAGAGAAACCAGACCTTAAGACGCGTTGCTCACAAAGTTGTGGAGATTCAGAGTTCGACACTGGAAGTAAGTGAGCCAAGGCGCCGCGCCGAGCAGCTTATATCTGAATTGTTCTCGGGATCGAAGAAGCTTCGCCTTGGACCTCGGGAAATCGAGGTAATTGCCCGCAACGCCCGCATCCCGGTGCAGCACCTGTCGAGCGGGGAGCGACAAATGCTCCGGATGTTGATCGAGTGCCTTGCTGTAGGAAAGAACTGCATACTTATCGATGAACCCGAGCTTTCAATGCATGTTGACTGGCAAATTCGCCTGATTAATTCGATGCGAAGCGTAAACCCAGACGCTCAGATCATCGCTGCAACTCACTCGCCAGAAGTGATGGCAGAAATAGCAGATGAGTCGATCTTCGAACTCACCGTCTGATGGCAGGTAAGCGGCGGCTAGCGCACTCCACGCGTGGCTTCATGCGCCGCGTACAGATGGCGCATCAAGACAGCATATTCATCATTACCGAGGGCAAGAAGAGTGACAGATGGCTCTACGATGGCACACTTAGCAGAAGTGCAAAAATCGGCGCGGTGGGCGTTAGATTCTATCCTATCGAATCTATAGCACCAGGAGGCGCAGCCGGCAAAGAGGCAGTTCTTAAAGTATTTGGACGGCTCCGAACTGCCAAGAAATTGACTACACAGAACAGTACTGGGAAGAAGCTTTCCATTTTCTGTGTAGATGCTGACCATGATCATATCACCGCACGCAAACTTCGTTCCCCTCACCTAATTTACACCAAGCTGCCAGACGCAGAAGCCCACATTTTAGAGGAATGCGACCTCTTAGAAGTCGTTGCGAATGTTGCATCGATGCCCAAAAGTGAAGCACGACAGACACTTGCGGCGTTTGGTTCGTGGCAGGAGGATCTTGCCCGCGGGTGGAGAGAATGGATGATTCTGTGCTGCACGGGAAAGATCCTCGGACTTCGCAATTGTCCTGCGCCTGGCACTCCCCCTAAACGAACAATTGGCAGAATGGGCCCCGTTCGAGCAGACGCGATCTCCGATTTACGAGCATCGATAAACGCTCAGCTGACCACTCCCGACCTCATCCGGCTCTGGACTATCCACGAGAAGCGTGTTACCCAACGTGTTGATCGAATAATGGCGCGAGGCGAGTACCATTTTCTCCTTAAGGGCAAATGGTGCCTGAAGCAACTAAAGAATCTTACTGAGTCTCATGGGCCAGTAGTCACCGGGCACGATCTAACTCTTTCGGAGGACTCTTTCCTGTCTGCCGCAAAGGCTCACTGCACCTTCGCGACCGAATGGCATCAAGCAGTTCGCTCGAAGGTCGAAGATCTTATCTGACACGCTTATCGACGCTAGTCAGAGTGGTGATCTCCTCGCGGCGCGGGTTCATCCCTGTCAGGCCGGCGGCCGGCGTGCAGGCCACTCTTTCCCGGCTTGCACGCTGGCCGTCGGCCTGGCTGCCTTTGGCGCGCCGTGAGGAGATCACCGCCCTCCGCACGTTCCCGATCTCTGAGCGGTGCCGGGTTCGGGCGGAGCCCGGGGTGTTCGTGGTGCAGCCAGTCGTTCGCCGCTGGCATCAATCAGGTTCGGGATCGGGCGCGTCTCGGTAAGGACGGCCGGGTAGCCGGACCCGCCGGCCGCGCGCGGGCCGGAGGCAGGAGCGCGCGAGCCGAGCGGGCCGGCGTAGCCGGCCACGCGCCGCCGGAGGCGGCGCCTTGATCCCATAGAGAACGATTCGGCAGCGCACTGCCGAGGACGCATACCGCTGAGGCGCGCTAGAACCCGTCGCCGGGCGAAGGAGCGGGAGGGGGTCCTGGATCCTCAGGGTCAGGGCCGGGCGATCGAAGATGAAGGTCGGGCTCGTGGGGTGCTGGCATTCCTGAACCACGTACCGGCACGCCATCGTCGGGATCGTAAACTGGAGTCGCCACAGGCTCAATCTCGTCGGGCTCAACGACACGGCCTGGTGTTGGTTCTCCTGTAGAACCGGCTGGCCCATTCGGTACTACAGGGGTGTCCGGTCCTGTGTCGTCCGGTCCTGTGTCGTCCGGTCCTGTGTCGTCCGGTCCTGTGTCGTCCGGTCCTGTGTCGTCCGGTCCTGTGTCGTCCGGTCCTGTGTCGTCCGGTCCTGTGTCGTCCGGATCATTGGTTCCTCCGGCAACGTCACCTGGCAACCCGCCAGTGCTGTACGCGCCACCCCAAGGGTCGCTGCCCGGGAGTGAACTCAAAGAGCCTTCGAGAAATTTGAGTGCTTGGGGAGTGTACGACGGCAGATCGACTTGAAGGAGAGCGGAATGGCCGTCAACACGAACTGTGTCCGTTAGGCTTAGCGCCGCTGCTGCACAGACTGCGAGCTGGGCGGCACTCTGCTCCTCGGTGCTGAGGACTGGAAGTGTGATTTCGAGCTTGACGGGCTCGGCGAGCGAGGACTTGAACTCTATATCGAATTGATTGCCATACTTGAGCTCAGCTCCGGTGAGAACATTGGCGAGCAGGATGCCAACGAGACCGGCCGCGGACGCTACTTCCTTCAGGTGTTGCAGGGCTGCGCGCAACTGCTTCACTGTCCAGCGGTCAACATTCGCTCTAACTGTATCTATGTACCACTGAAGTGCAACGCGCGCCTCAGTGATGAGGACCACCAATTCGTTGCTGTCGGTGGCGACATTGCCAAGAACGTACCAAGCAGCCGTAGCTGGGCGGGCGAGTACCTGCGCGTATGAAGGAGGCTGCTGATACTTGGCACGCTTGAGCAATCGGGCATGTTCGTTAGTCAGTAGATCCGCTAAAGGCCGAAAGAAGGCGTCGAGTTCGGGGGTGGCCCTTGAGGCAGCGCCCGGAACATGCTCTAATGGCACACCATCTGCATCAAGTCCATAGGCTAGGTTCTCCAGTTCGCTCCAGTGTTCGTCACACTTCGTTACGCCTTCAAGCGCGCTACAGAATCGTAGGACCGCAGCCCTGGCATCCCCTCTGGTAGCTAAGTCGATGTTAAACGAACCGAGCCTCGTGGTTGCCGCATTCAAGTCGCGTAGCGTCTTCGCCCGGCATTGCCTCATCAGCTAATGCTCCAAGTCAAATCGGGGTACGTCTGCAGGTCCGATATACCTGCGGCGTCCTTCGCCAATACGCACGTCCTTAGCTGGCGGCCGCGAGCATGACGACCAGGTCCTGCCTCACGATGTCGTTGACGTTAGGTGGATCCCGTCGTGGGAGCGCGTGACGGACGGCCCGTCAGTTAGCGCGTCAGTAATGCGCACGGCGTAGGCGGGACTCATTATTTCAGTGACAATGTTAGGGTCGATCCAGCGCACGGAAGTTGCCTCCTCGCTAGTCCGTGTACTATCGCTGGCCGGGGTGCAGCGGAAAACGAGGGCAACTACAGCACGAGTCATATTCTTGTAGACGCCGGTTAGGCGGTCGACGGTGACGCGAAGGCCGGTCTCTTCATGAACTTCGCGAATGACGCCGTGCTCGAAGGACTCGTCAAGTTCGAGAACCCCGCCTGGGGGTTCCCAGCGACCGTTGTCGGCGCGGCGAATAATGAGGACCTGGCCAACCTCGTTGACCACGATGCCGGCGACGCTGACGGAGTGCTTGGGCATCTCTTGCATCCCGGCGTCTCCTCCCGGTTGACTGCAGTGACAGGATGCTACCCGTCCAGACGAGTAGGGAAGTGACGGGCAGTGATCCCGCTGACGCAGCTTGACCGGTCCGACGATCGGTCTCCGTACCAGCAGATCGCGGCTGCCTTGCGTGAGGCGATTCAGCTCGGCCGGCTTGGCCCCGGTGATCGGTTGCCGTCTGAGGCGGAGTTGACGCAGCACTTCGGCGTCGCTCGTATGACGGCGCGGCAGGCGATCCAGGAACTCAAGACCGAGGGCCTGGTCATGTCCGAGCATGGCCGCGGGGTGTTCGTCCGTGCCGCGCCGGTGGTTCGCCGGCTCGCGTCCGAGCGGTTCGCCCGCGCCAACCGGGAGCGCGGGCAGGCTGCGTTCCTCGCGGAGGCGGAGAAGGCCGGCTACGCCGCTGGAGTCGATCGCATCCATGTCCACGAAGGCCCGGCCCCGCAGGATGCAGCGCAGCGGCTCGGGATCGAGGTCGGCGCACCGGTCGTGATCCGTGAGCGGCGCTACCTCGCCAACGGCGAGCCCGTCGAGACCGCGACGTCCTACATCCCGGCCGACTTCGCCCGCGGCACCCGCATCGCCGAACCTGACACCGGTCCCGGTGGCCTGTACGCGCGCCTGGAGGAGCACGGCCACCAGCTCGACCGCTTCACCGAAGAGGTCGGCGCGCGCATGCCGACCCCAACCGAGCGGCGGGCGTTGCAGCTCGGGCCCGGGGTCCCGGTGCTGACCGTCGTGCGCACTGCTTACGACACGGCCGGCGTTGCGGTCGAGGTGTGCGACACGGTCAAGGCCGCGTTCGCCTACGTCCTGGAGTACGACTTCCCCGCTCGCTGACCCATGTTGCGGACTTGTCTGTGCGTCGTCATTCGTCTAGATACTTCCCTAGTCGTGTAGGAGTGTTGTAGCTTGTCTAGGGGAGCAGGAGGGCTACTCCCGACGACAAGGAGCGGACATGGCGATCAACGGCAGGTTCAAGGTCAGGTTCGGGGACGTGTTCCCGTACGGCGCCTACGTGGTGTCCGAGGTCGAGCCGGTGCGCGACTTCGAGAAGTCCACGCGGGAGCGCCCGGTCCAGGCGATCGACAAGGACACCGGCGCACTGGTGTGGGCGGTGTCCGTCCTGGACCCGGACCCCGAGGCCCGCAAGGACGCCAAGACGGTCACGGTGAAGATCAGCGCCCCGGTGCAGCCGGTGCCGCCGGAGGCCGCGCCCGGCGTCCCGTTCCGTCCTGTCGAGTTCGACGGCATGACGGTCACGCCCTACCTCAACGAGAACGGCGGCCGGCCCCGCGTCGCCTACAGCCTGCGGGCGACCGGCATGCACGCCCCCTCGATGGGCGCGGCGGGCAAGCCTTCGCCCCGCGGGTCGGAGGCGGCCTGACGCGCGACAGGCGGAGGGGAGTCCGGCGGCAACCGGGCTCCCCTCCTGATCTCCCAGCACCACACGCCCTGGCAGGCACACGAGTTCCGGAAGGACACCGACCCTAGATGAGCACCACCCCCACCACCACGAACCCCAACCGCGCAGCGGCGTTGTCCGCGCTGCTCGCCGGCTACGAGACCACCCGACGCACGATCCTGCGCGAGCCGCACAGCACCGACCTCGACGCCGCCCACCGCGCCGAGCGCCTGGCCCTGGTGTCCGCACGGATCACCGGGGCCTGGCGGCTGATCGCCGCACACGCCGTCACCGACCACACCATCCCGGCGGTGTTCCTGCGGGCCGCGGTGATCGCCGAGTGCGACGCCCGCGACGACGCCCGCTTCTGGCGCGACACCGCCGCCGACTGGCGCGCCCGCGCCGAGGGCCGCCCCACCTCCGACGCCGCCGGAGCGCTGTCGAACTGGCACGAGCTGGGGGTGACGGCATGATTACCGCGACGAGTACCAAGACCACGACGAGCAGCCGTGGGCGGGCGCTCGGCGCCGGCTGGCGTGCCGCGGCGGCGTGCGGGCGGGTGGACCCGGAGCTGTTCTACCCCCTCGACCTCGACCCCGTCGGCCCCGCGGTCCTAGCGGCGCGGCGGGTGTGCGCGCACTGCCCGGTCCTGCCGGAGTGCCTGGGCGACGTCCTGGCCTCGGAGGACCCGGCCCGACGGTGGGGCGTCATCGGCGGCACCACCCCCGACGAGCGCACCGCCCGGTACGCCCGCCAGCGGGCCGCGGGCCTCGATGCGACGGGAGCGGCGGCATGAGCGCCCGCACCCGTCCCGGTGTCAACGCCAGCCTGACACCCGCCCGCCGCACCCGGGCCGGGGCTGAGCGAGGGCCGCGGATTGTGGAGAACGGCGAGTTCGCCGCGTTCACCTCCCGCGTTGTGCGGGCCGCGGGCCGTCGTGTCGCGGCCGGGGACGTCGACGGTCTGCCCGCGCTCGCGGCGCTGTCGGCCGAGCTGGATGCCGCTATCGCCAATGCCGTGGTGGGGCTGCGCGGGCACGGCTACAGCTGGGCCGAGATCGCCGCACGGCTCGGGATCACCCGGCAGGCCGCCCACCAGCGCTGGAACACCAGCGACACGAGCCGGGCGGGGGTGGCGTCGTGAGCAACATTCAACTCGTCCTGTGGGTCGCGGTGGCCGGCGGCGTGCTGTGGGTGCTGCACTGGATCGGCCGCGCGGTCACGAAGGTCTTGGAGGCCGCGGCCGCGGTGGCGGTCGTGTTCGTCACCGTCTGGCTCGTCGTCAAGTACGGCTGGAAGGCCGGCCGCTGGCTAGTCGAGCACTGGCGCACCACGCTCACCACCGCGGCCGTGCTCGCCGGGCTGCACTGGTGGGGCTGGGTGTCGCTGCTCGTCACCGCTGCGGCGGTGGGGCTCGGCATGAGTGGCTGGTGGTGGCTGGGGCGGTCCTCGTTCGAGCCCTGGGCCGGTCGCCGGCTACGGGCGTGGTGGCTGCGCTGGACCCTCTACGCCCGCAAGATGCCCGGCTGGCTGCGCGCGGCCGGCCTAACCGTCGCCGACCGCGGCCAGCCGGTCACCGTGCAGCTCTCCCCGTTCCGACGCTCGGCGGTGCAACCGAAGGTCCGGCCGCGTACCGACCAGCAGCCTCGGGTGATCGGGGTCCGGTCGGGACCGTCGTGGGACGAAGTCCGGGTCCGGCTCGTCCCGGGACAGACACCGGAGGACTTCGACGCCGCTGCCCGCACCCTCGCCGTCGCCCGTGGCGTGACCCGCTGCCAGGTCCGCGAGCTGGCCCCGGATGTGGTGTCGGTGGACTTCCAGCGCCGTAACCGCCTGGCCGACCCCATCGCCGCCACCCCGCTCCACGAGCTGGCCGCGGTGCACGGGCACCAGCTCGACCTCCGCAAGGTGTGGTCGGGTCGCACCGAGTACGGCACCGACTGGCACCAGGCGTTGGCCGGCGGCCACACCCTCACCGCCGGCGCCACCGGCGCGGGCAAGAACTCGGTCATGTGGGCGCCGATCGTGTCCATCGCCCCTGCCATCCGCGACGGGCTGGTGCGGGTCTCGGGGATCGACCCGAAGGGGATGGAGCTGGCCTACGGGCGGCGGCTGTTCCACCGCTACGCAGTCTCCTCCCGCGACGCCCTCACGCTGCTCGACGAGCTGGTCGAGGAGCTGGAGTCGCGCAAGGTCCGGTTCGCCGAGAAGACCCGCCTCGCCCCCGTCACCGCGGACTGTCCGTTGGAGCTGGTCGAGTTCGACGAGATCGGCGCCCTCACCCGCTACGTCGGCGACCGCAAGACCCGCGAAGCCATCGTCGAACGCGTCGCCCTGCTCACCACGCAAGGGCGCGCGCTGGGGATCACCGTCCGCGGCTATGTCCAGGAACCGACCAAGGACACCGTCCCGGTCCGCGATCTGTTCCCCCGCCGCATCTGCCTGCGCGTCGCGACCAAGAGCCACGTGGCGATGGTGCTCGGCGAACACGCCTACGACCGCGGCGCCTGGGCCAACCGCATCACCGAGCAGGAGCCCGGTGTCGGCTACCTGTTCGGCGAAGGCATCCGCGAACCCCTGCGCGTCCGCGCGGCATGGGTGCCCGACGAGACGATCAAGGAGCTGGAGCGGTTCATCACCGCCGGCCCGCCCCCTCTGCTCGAGCCCACCCGCATCGGGCCGCCGTTGTTCGGCATCCCCGCCCAAGCCGGCCCGCCGGTGCCCGCGGCGGCCTGGGCCCGACCCGCTGGAGGTGCCCTGTGACCACCACCGAGACCCCGCCGGCCGCGCCGGTCGACCACGACACCCTCACCCGCGCCCAGAAGGCCCTGCTCGCGCTGACCGGCGACGTCGCCCGGCAGCTCGCCGAGGAGCACGGCGTGTGCGTCCGCCCGATGGCCCTGCGCCGCATCGACACCACCACGGGCAAGGTCGACGTGGTGCCGGTGCCGTGCGGTGCCCGGCGGAAGGACGTCTGCCGGCCCTGCGCAGAGAAGTGGCGCCGGCTGCGCATGGTGCAGTGCCGGGAGGGCTGGCACCTCGACGAGGAACCCGTACCGGTGCGGCCGGAGCCGACCGCCGCACAGAAGGCCGCGCTCGCGATCCGGGCCGACCTGCACGCCGCCTACCAGGACGCCCGGGCCGACGGCGACGAAGAGGAGTGCGAGCAGATCCGCGACGCCGTCGCCCTCGTCGACGACGAGCTACGCGCCCTCGGCGTCACGGGCCGACTCGAACCGCTCGACCCACCCGAGCGGCCCGCGGTCAAGCGCTCGACCCGGCGACGGCAGGACGCACCGAACCTGCCGCGCCGGCCGGTCGAGAAGCGCACCCTCGGACAGGTCTACGGCGGGAAGTACCGGCCGTCCACCTTCCTCACGCTCACCCTCGACTCGTACGGTCGCGTCGACGGGAACGGCGCTGCGGTCGACCCGGACAGATACGACTACCGGCGGGCAGCGCGGGACGCGATCCACTTCTCGAAGATCGTCGACCGGTTCTGGCAGAACACCCGCCGGTGCGTCGGCTGGGACGTGCAGTACTTCGGCACGATCGAGCCCCAGCGCCGGGGGGCGCCGCACTTCCACGCCGCTATCCGCGGCACGATCCCGCGCGCCGAGCTGCGCGCCATCGCGGCCGCGACGTACCACCAGGTGTGGTGGCCCGCCCACGACACGGCCGTCTACAGCGGGGACCGCATGCCGCGGTGGGACGACCGGGCGCGGGCATTCGTCGACCCGGACACCCATGAGCCCCTGCCGACGTGGGAAGAGGCGACCGACCCGGAGGTGCTGCGGACCCCTGGGCACACGGTGTTCCTCGGCGCCCAGGTGCACGTGAAGGGCATCCTCGGCGGCACCGAGGAAGCCGGCCGCCACGTCGGCTACCTGACCAAGTACCTCACCAAGCACGTCGCCCACGCCGCAGGCCACCTAGCCGACGACGACGGCGCGGAGGTCTCGGGGCGGATGCGAGAGCACCACCGGCGGCTCCTCGCCGAACTTCGGGTGACCCCCTGCTCGCCGCGCTGCCCGGTGTGGCTGCTCTACGGCGTGCAGCCCAAGGGCGCCCGGCCATCGACGGCGTCTGGCCAGTGCAAGGGCAAGGCCCACCGGCCCGAACACCTCGGCATCGCCGGCCGCCGCGTCCTCGTCTCGCGCAAGTGGTCGGGCAAGGCGCTCGCCGACCACCAGGCCGAGCGGGCCGCGTTCGTTCGGCAACTGCTCGACCGCGCCGGCGTCCGCCCCGGCTACGCCGTCGACGACGGCCCGTTCGAGTGGGAACGCACCAAGCCCGGTGATCCGGACGTCCCGACCCGGCCCGCGCTCCTGCTCGCGGCGATCTCGCAGCGGCAGCGCTGGAGAGCCGACTACGACGCCGCCCAGGCCCTGGCCGCCGCACCACCCGACGACCGTTCGGCAACCGAGGGAGAAGCAGCATGACCAGCACCGACGACGCCCGCCCGCTGCGCCTCGTGCTCACCATCGAGGAAGCCGCCGAACGGCTCGGAATCGGCCGGACCCTCATGTACGCGCTCGTCTCCGCCAGGGAGGTCGAGTCCGTGCGCATCGGCCGGCTGCGCCGCGTCCCGACCGACGCCCTGGACGCCTACGTCCTGCGGCTGCGCTCGCTCGGGGCGGCCTGATGGCGCGCAAGCCGAACGGGGCGTCGAGCATCTACCTCGGCAAGGACGGCTACTGGCACGGCCGCGTAACCGTCGGGGTCAAGGACGACGGACGGCCTGACCGCCGGCACGTGATGGGGACACAGGCCGACGTCACCCGGAAGGTCCGGGCGCTGGAGCGGGAGCGGGACGGCGGCGGCGTCCGGAAGGCGGGCAGCTCGTGGACCGTCGAGAAGTGGCTGACGCACTGGGTGGAGAACATCGCGGCGCCGTTCGTGCGAGACAACACCATCGCCGGCTACCGGGTCGCGGTGAACGTCCACCTCATCCCGGGCCTCGGGAAGCACCGGCTCGAACGGCTGCAGCCGGAGCACCTGGAGCGCTTCTACGTCCGGATGATGCAGAACGGCAGCGCACCGGCGACCGCACACCAGGCACACCGGACCGTCCGCACCGCGCTGAACGAGGCGGTGCGGCGCGGCCACCTGAGCAGGAATCCGGCAACGCTGGCGAAGGCGCCCCGCGTCCCCGAGAACGAGGTGGAGCCGTACTCCGTCGACGAGATCCGGCTTCTGCTCAAGGCCGCGCTCGACGGTCGCAACGGCGCTCGCTGGGCAGTGGCCCTGGCTCTCGGGCTGCGCCAGGGGGAAGCGCTCGGACTGAAGTGGTCGGACGTCGACCTCGAAGCGGGCTCGCTGCTCGTGCGCCGGGGCCGGCTCCGCCCGCGATGGGCGCACGGATGCGGGGAGACCTGCGGGCGGAAGTACGCCGGGCACTGCGCGCAGCGCCGACCGCTGCGCGAGGAGACGGCGGAGACCAAGTCCCGCGCGGGCCGTCGCGTCATCGGCCTCCCCGACGAGCTCGTCGGGCTGCTGCGCGCGCACCGCGTCGAACAGGACCGGGAGCGGGAGACGGCGGCGCAGCTCTGGTCAGACGGCGGCTGGCTGTTCGCCACTCCGACCGGCGGACCGCTCAACCCGCGCACCGACTGGGACGACTGGAAGAAGCTCCTCGCCCGGGCCGGGGTGCGGGACGGCCGGCTGCACGACGCCCGGCACACGGCGGCCACTGTGCTCCTGCTGCTCGGCGTCCCGGAGCGGGCCGTCATGAGCATCATGGGCTGGTCGCACACGGCGATGGCGGCGCGCTACCAGCACGTCACATCGCCGATCCAGCGCGACATCGCGTCCCGGGTCGGGGGCCTGATCTGGCAGGTGGACCAGGGGCCGGCGGACGGCGAGTGAGACTGGAACTGAGACTGAACGACGAACGCCGGGTCGGTCCTGTCGGACCTCCCCGGCGTCCTGCCTGGTACGGCTGGCGGTGGCGGTGGGATTTGAACCCACGGAGGCTTGCACCTCACACGCTTTCGAGGCGTGCTCCTTCGGCCGCTCGGACACGCCACCGCCGAAGACTCTACAAGACGCCGAACCGTGATCCACGGCGGTGTCGGCACCGGGCAGAATCCGGGCATGCACCTGCGCCGCCTCCTCGCCCCCCTGCTGGCCGCGGCCTCGTTGGCGCTGGCCGCGGGGTGCGCGCCGGCCGAGCCGGCCGCCCCCGCCGCTGCCCCCGCCGCCGGTGGCGACGCCTGCGCCCCGGGCGCCCTGCCCACGCTCACGCAGGGGACGCTGACGATCGGCACCGACCAGCCCGTCTACCCGCCGTGGTACCTCGACGACGACCCGACCAGCGGCGAGGGCTTCGAGAGCGCCGTCGCCTACGCGATCGCCGAGGAGCTCGGGTACGCGCGCGACGCCGTCGAGTGGGTGCGCGTGCCGTTCAACGCCGCCATCCAGCCCGGCCCCAAGACGTTCGACCTCAACCTCACCGAGTTCTCGATCACCGAGGAGCGGCGCCAGGCCGTCGACTTCTCCGCGCCCTACTACGACGTCGCACAGGCCGTCATCGCGCTCGAGGGCAACCCGGCGGCGACGGCGACGGGCATCGCGGCCCTGCAGGGCGTCCGGCTGGGCGCGCAGGTGGGCACGACCAGCTACACCGCCATCGAGGAGCAGATCCGGCCGACCGGTGAGATCGCCGTGTTCAACTCCAACGACGACGCCAAGCTCGCGCTGCAGAACGGGCAGATCGACGCGCTGGTCCTCGACCTGCCCACCGCGTTCTTCGTCACCGCCGCCGAGCTGGAGGGCGGCGTGATCGTCGGCCAGCTGCCGGCCGGCGGGGGCACGCCCGAGCAGTTCGGCGCGGTGCTGGACAAGGACAGCCCGCTCACCCCGTGCGTGTCCGAGGCCGTCGAGGCCCTGCGCGCCGACGGCTCGCTGGAGCGGATCGAGCAGGAGTGGCTCGCCTCGGCCGGGAACGCACCCGAGCTGAGGTGACCGGGTCCACCGCTCCGCTCGATCGCGCGGCCTACCGCCGCTCCCGCGCGCGCCGCTCGACGGTCGTCGCGTTCGTCTCGACGGTCGTGTTCGCCGCGGCCGTCGGGTACGGGCTGGTCAGCACGCCCGGCTGGCCGCGCGTGCAGGCGTTCTTCTTCGACCCGGTGGTGGCGTGGGAGTCGCTGCCCGCGATCCTCCGGGGCCTGTGGCTCAACATCCGGGTGCTCGTCGTCGCCGAGATCGGGATCCTGGTCCTCGGGCTGGCCATCGCGACCCTGCGCACGCTGCAGGGCCCGGTGTTCTTCCCCCTCCGGGCCCTGGCGGTGGGCTACGTCGACCTGTTCCGCGGGGTGCCGCTGCTCATCGCGCTCTACCTCGTCGGGTTCGGGCTGCCCGCGCTGCGCCTGCAGGGCATCCCCACCGACACCGCTGTGCTGGGGACGATCACGCTGATCCTCGTCTACTCGGCGTACGTCTCCGAGGTGTTCCGGGCCGGCATCGAGTCGATCCACCCCTCGCAGCGGGCCGCGGCGCGGAGCCTGGGGCTGAGCCACCGCCAGTCGATGCGGCTGGTGGTCCTGCCCCAGGCCGTCCGGCGGGTGCTGCCGCCGCTGCTCAACGACTTCGTGGCGCTGCAGAAGGACGTGGGGCTGATCTCCGTGCTCGGGGCGGTCGACGCGATCCGCGCCGCGCAGATCGCCTCGGCCAACCGCTTCAACTTCACCCCGTACGTCGTCGCCGGGTTGCTGTTCGTGCTGCTGGCCATCCCGACCGGCCGCATCGCCGACGCGGTCGCGGCGCGGGCCGCGCGGAGGGAGAGCCGGTGACCCCGGTCCTGGAGGTGCGCGGCCTGGTCAAGCGCTACGGCGGGACGACGGTGCTCGACGGCGTCGACCTCGCCGTCGCCGAGGCCGAGGTGGTGACGCTCATCGGGGCGTCCGGGTCGGGGAAGTCGACGCTGCTGCGCTGCGTGGACCTGCTGGAGGACATCGACGACGGCGCCGTCCTGCTCGACGGCGAGGACGTGTCCGACCCGCGCCGGGACCCGGCCGCGGCCCAGCGGCGCATGGCGATCGTGTTCCAGGCGTTCAACCTGTTCCCGCACATGACGGCGCTGGAGAACGTCGCGCTCGCCCCGCGCGTGGTGCACCGCCGCGCCGACGCGGACGACGAGGCCCGCGCGCTGCTGGACCGGGTCGGGCTCGCCGCCTTCGCCGACGCCCACCCGGACCGGCTGTCGGGGGGTCAGCAGCAGCGCGTGGCGATCGCCCGCGCGCTCGCGGTCCGCCCCCGGCTGCTGCTGCTCGACGAGATCACCTCCGCGCTCGACCCGGAGCTGGTCGGCGAGGTCCTGGCGATCGTCCGCGAGCTCGCCCGCGGCACGACGACGATCCTCATGGCCACCCACGAGATGGGGTTCGCCAAGCAGGTGTCCGACCGCGTCTGCTTCTTCGACGGCGGGCGGATCCTGGAGCAGGGCCCCCCCGACCAGGTGCTCGGCGACCCGGCCCAGCCCCGCACGCAGGAGTTCCTGGCCCGGGTCATCGCGGCGGGGCGACTGGCCTGAGCAGCGCGAGCCCTTCGTCGACGGCGCTCGACCGGAACAGCCCGGGCAGGTCGGCCAGCGGCACCCACTCGGCCCGGTCGCTGCTGCCGCCGACCTCGTGGGTGAGCACGCCGCCCACGACCTCGCCGGAGAACAGCAGCTGCACGCCGTGCACGTCGACGAGGGTCCCGTCGGGGTCGGTGTGCTCCCAGCGCCGCGACCGGACGTCGAGCAGGTCGGCCACGACGAACTCCAGGCCGGTCTCCTCGAACACCTCGCGGACGACGGCGTCGCGCGGGTCCTCGCCGTGGTCGACGCCGCCGCCGGGCAGGGTCCAGCGCCCGCTGCGGGTGAAGCGCGTCAGCAGCACCGCCCCGTCGCGGACGCACACGGCGTAGGACCCGACCCGCTGGAACCGGCGCACGGGCGGAGCATACGGACCGCCGACCTTGCTACGCTTGCTACATGGCCCGGACCATCCCGCACCGCGAGCTCCGCAACAACAGCAGCGCCGTGCTCCGCGAGGTGCAGGCCGGCGCCACCATCGAGATCACCAACAACGGCGAGGTGGTGGCGGTCCTCGTCCCCCCGCCCCGGCGGCCCGGGGCCGGGCTCCGCTCGTACCCGGCGCGGGTGCGGGGCGGCTTCGACACGCTGAGGCGGGTGCGGCTCGATCATCCCGTGCAGGACGACCTCGACTTCCTGCGCGGGGACCGGTGATCGTCTACGTCGACACCTCCGCGGCGGCGAAGTTGCTGGTGGAGGAGCCGGAGTCGGACCGGGTCGCCACCCGTCTGAACGAGCTGCCCGACCCGCCGACGTCCTCGCTGCTCCTCGAGACCGAGCTGCGCCGGATGGCTCAGCGCAACGGGGGCCCCCAGCAGGAGGTCACGAGCCTGCTCGAGCGCTTCGTGCTCCTGGAGGTCGACCGCGCCGCGTTCCGCGATGCCGGTGTGCTTCCCGGAACGGGCCTGCGCAGCCTCGACGCGCTGCACGTCGCCGTGGCGCTGCGCTGCGGAGCGGACATCATGATCTCCTACGACGACCGGCGGATCGCCGCGGCCGAGGCGGCCGGTCTGCGCGCCGAGCGCGTCTGAGCTCACCGGTGCCCGGCGAAGAACTCCTCCAGCACCGCGGCGCACTCCCGCTCCAGCACCCCGCCCACGACCTCCGGCCGGTGGGTGAGCCGGCGGTCGCGCAGCACGTCCCACAGCGACCCGGCCGCCCCCGTCTTCGGCTCCCACGCCCCGAACACCACCCGCGCGACGCGGGCCAGCACGAGCGCGCCCGCGCACATGGTGCAGGGCTCGATCGTGACGGCCAGGGTGGCGCCCTCCAGCCGCCACTCCCCCTGCACCGCGGCGGCCGCGCGCAGGGCCAGCACCTCGGCGTGGGCGGTGGGGTCGCCGAGCGCCTCGCGGGCGTTGCAGGCGGCGGCGAGCTCGCGGCCGTCCGCGTCGACGACGACGGCGCCGATCGGGACGTCCCCGGTGCGCGGGGCGGCCGCGGCCAGCTGCAGGGCGCGCCGCACCAGCGCCTCGTCCGAGGCGGACGCCGGGGGCGTCACCGGGCGTCGACGACCTCGGCGAGCTCGACGGCGAAGCCGCAGCGGCGGCCGATCGCGGCCAGCTGCTCGTCGGGGTAGAGCTCCGGGTCGCCGGCCAGCAGCTCCAGCTCGTCGGCGGGCAGGCCCAGGTCGGCGAGGATGGCCAGGTCGCCCTCGGGCCACGGGTCGTCGAGCGCGTCGTCGTCGGGCGGCAGGTCGATCCGGAGCAGGTCGAGCACGTCGGCGGCGACGTCGTAGTCCAGCGCGGCCACCGCGTCGGACAGCAGGACCGCGATCCCGCCGGGGACGGGGCGCAGCAGCACGAAGAACTCGTCGTCGACGTCGAGCAGGCCGAGGACGGCACCGGCCGAGCGCAGCCCGCGCAGCTCGGTGACGGCGGCGTCGAGGTCCAGCAGCGCCTCCGGGGCCAGCCGGGCGCAGCGCCACCTGCCCTCCTCCCGGATCGCCGCGACGGCGTACCCGGGCAGGGCCGGCACCCGCGGGGGCGCCTGGACGCTCTGCACAGCCATGCCCCCACGGTAGGCGCCTCCGGCGCTGTGGGCCACACCACAGCGGACCCGCGACCGGCGAGCGGGCCGCCCGGGGAGGATCAGCGGCGTGCCCCTCCCCGACCTGCTGGTGCAGGCCCGCGCGCTGCAGCCGCGGACCGTCGCGCTGCGCCGCGCCGTGCACCGCCACCCGGAGCTCGGGCTGCACCTGCCCCGCACCCGCGACGCCGTTCTCGCCGCCCTGGCCGACCTGCCCCTGCAGGTGCACCTGGGCGTCGGGACGACCTCGGTCGTGGCGGTGCTCGACGGCGCCCGGCCCGGGCCGACGGTCCTGCTGCGCGGCGACATGGACGGGCTGCCGGTCACCGAAGACACCGGGCTGCCCTTCGCCTCGGAGGTCGACGGGCGGATGCACGCCTGCGGGCACGACACGCACGTCGCGATGCTCGCGTCGGCGGCGCGGCTGCTCACCGTGCGGCGCGACGAGCTGGCCGGGCGGGTGCTGTTCATGTTCCAGCCCGGCGAGGAGGGCCACCACGGCGCGCGGTACATGATCGACGAGGGGCTGCTGGACGCGACCGGCCCGGCCGGGCGGCCGGAGCGGGCCTACGCGCTGCACATCAGCGCCACCCTGGCGGCCGGCGAGCTGCACGTGCGCCCCGGGCCGGTGATGGCGGCGGCCGACATCCTGCGCGTCGTCGTGACCGGGCGCGGCGGGCACGCCTCCGCCCCGCACGACGCGCTCGACCCGGTCCCGGCGGCCGCGGCGATGGTCGGGGCGCTGCAGACCGCGGTCACGCGCGAGGTGGCGGCGGCCGACGCGGCGGTGCTGACGATCGCGCACATCCGCGCGGGCACGACCGACAACGTCATCCCCGAGACCGCGTTCCTGGAGGGGACGCTGCGGACGCTGCGCGAGGACGTCCGGCTGCGGCTGCGCGACGCCGTGCGGCGCGTCTGCACGCACACCGCGCTCGCGCACGGCTGCACCGCCGAGGTGGAGATCGAGCCCGGCTACCCGGTGGTCGTCAACGACGACGCCGCCGCCGCGCACGTCACCGACGTGGCCGCGGGCGTGCTCGGCGGGACGCGCGTGCTCGCGATGCCCGCCCCGATCATGGGCGCCGAGGACTTCGCGTACGTGCTGGAGCAGGTGCCGGGCGCGCTCGCGTTCCTCGGCGGGTGCCCGCCCGGCGCCGACCCCGCGCGCGTCGCGCCCAACCACTCCAACCGCGCCGTCTTCGACGAGTCGGCGATGGCGGCGGGCGTCGCCGTCTACGCGGGGCTGGCGCTCGACGCCCTGAGCACCTGATCGACCGTCGCGATCCGGGCGAAGCCGCCGCCGTGCAGGTTGGTGGCCGTGGCCCGGGTCAGCTCCTCGGCGGTGAGCACCGCGCCGTCGGGGCCGGCGAGGTCGAACGTCGCCGTGGCGTCGAGCGCGACGGTGACGGCGAACCCGAGGTTGCCGCCGACCCGCGCGGTGGTCTCCACGCACATGTTCGTCTGGATGCCGGCGAGCACGATCTCCCCGATGCCCGCCCGGCGCAGCCACGCCGCCAGGTCCGGGTCGCCGTGGAAGGCCGAGTTGACGTGCTTGACGACCAGCAGCGCCGGGTCGACGCCGTCGAGCAGCGGGGACAGGGCGTTGCCCGGCGCGCCGGGCGCGAGCGGGGACCCGGGCTCGTCCGAGTCGTGGCGGACGAGCACGACGGGGTCGCGCCACCCGTCGAGCAGGACGGCGAGGCGGGTCTCGAAGGCGGGGTTGCCCCGGCGGCCCCAGGAGGGGTCGGAGAAGCCCCGCTGGACGTCGACGACGACGAGTGCGGTGGTCACGGTCGTGATCCTGGTCGACGGGCCCGCGGGCCGACAGTGGCAGATCCGCTGCCGGGCATCGCGTTCCTGCCATCATGGCGCCGTGCTGCCCCTCCCCGAGCTGTCGGCCGCCCTGCGCTCCGGGGCGCTGTCCCCCGTCGAGCACGTGCGCGACGCGTGCGACCGCCTCGCCACCGACCGGCACGGCGCGGTGATCGTCCTGGACGCCGACCGCGCGCTGGCGCAGGCGCGGGAGCGGGCCGCCGAGCTGGCCCGCGGGCGGTGGCGGGGGCCGCTGCACGGCGTCGCGGTGGGGGTGAAGGACCTCTACGACGTCGCCGGGCTCCCGACCCGCTGCGGCTCGGACGTGCTCGCCGACGCCCCGCCCGCCGACGTCGACGCGGCGCTGGTGGCCCGGCTGCGCGAGGCCGGCGCCGTCGTCGTCGCGAAGCTGCACACGCACGAGTTCGCCTACGGCCCCACCGGGGACGTGGCGGCGACCGGGCCCGCGCGCAACCCGCACGACCCGACGCGGATCACCGGCGGGTCGTCGTCGGGCTCCGCCGCCGCCGTCGCCGCGGGGCACGTGCCGCTGGCCCTGGGCACCGACACCGGCGCGAGCGTGCGCACCCCGGCCGCGCTGTGCGGGACGGTGGGGCTCAAGCCGGCGTTCGGCGGGCTGCCGCTGGGCGGGGCGTTCCCGCTGTCGGAGACCTGCGACCACGCGGGGTTCCTCACCGCCGACGTGGCCGGGGCCGCGCTGGTCTGGGACGCCCTGACCCCCGGCGCGCCGCTGCCCGGCCCGCCCGCGCCCGCCGTGACCCGGGTCGGGCGGCCCGTCGACGGCTACTGGCTCCCCGCCGACCCGGCGCTCGCCGCCGCCGTCGACGCCGCCGCCGAGGCGCTGGCGGCCGCGGGCGTGGAGGTGGTGGAGGTCCGCACGCCGATGATCGACGAGCTGGCCGCGACCTACGCGACGATCGTCGGCGCCGAGGCCCACGCCACGCACGGGGCGTGGCTGGCCGAGCGTCCGGAGGCCTACCAGCCGATCACCCGCGAGCGGCTGGCTGCGCAGGCCGGGCTCGACGCACGCACCTACGTCACCGCGCAGCGCACCCGCCGCCGGCTCGCCGCGGAGCTGCGCGCCGCCGTCACGGGGGTGGACGCGCTGCTGACGGCGACGACGCGGCTGCGCGCGACCCCGATCGGCGTCGCCGAGGTGGACGGCGTCGCCGTGCGGCCGGCCCTGCTCGCGCTGACCCTGCCGTTCAACCTGACCGGCTGGCCCGCCGTGTCGGTGCCCGGGGCGACCGACGGCCTGCCGGCCGGGGTGCAGCTGGCCGGGGTGCGGCTCGACGAGCGGGCCCTGCTGCGCCTGGCGGCGCTCGTGAGCGGAAACGGCGCCCGGGACAGCCGTTTCCGCTCACGGGGATAGGGTGCGCGCCGTGACGGAGCGGGCGGTGTGCGTGATCGGCACCGGGTTGATCGGCGGGTCGCTGCTGCGCGCGGCCGAGAAGGCCGGCCGGCCGGTCTGGGGCGCCACGGCGTCCGAGGAGACCGCGGCGGAGGCCCGGGCCGACGGCGTCGACGTCACCACCGACACCGACGCCGCGCTGCGCCGCGCCGCCGGGGCCGACGCGCTGGTCGTGCTGGCCGTGCCGCTGCCGGCGCTGCCCGGGGTGCTGGCCCGCGTCCACGCCGTCGCGCCGACCGCGCGGCTCACCGACGCCGTCAGCGTGAAGGTCGCGGTGGCCGACGCCGTCGCGCGGCACGCCCCCCGGGCGCGGTTCGTGGGCGGGCACCCGATGGCCGGGACGACCGAGTCCGGCTGGGCGGCCGGCAGCGCCGCGCTGTTCGACGGGGCGGCCTGGGTGGTCGCCGCCGACGACGGGCTGGACCTCGACGTGTGGCGCGACGTCGCCGAGCTGGCGTGGGCCTGCGGGGCGCGGGTCGTGCCGGCGGCCGCCGACGAGCACGACCTCGCCGTCGCGCGCGTGTCCCACCTGCCGCACCTGCTCGCCGCCGTGCTCGCCGCCGTCGGCGCGGCCGGCGAGGACGAGCTGCCCCTCGCCCTGGCCGCGGGCTCCTTCGCCGACGGCACGCGCGTCGCCGGCACCCGGCCCGAGCTGGTGCTGGCCATGTGCGAGGGCAACCGCGACGCGCTGCTCGCCGCCGTCGACGACGCGCTCGGCCGGCTCGGCGCCATGCGGGGCGCGCTGGCGTCCACCGGCGGGCTGGCCGCCACCGTGCGGGCCGGGCACGCCGGCCGGCAGCGCTGGGCCGCCGCGCGGGACCCGCAGCCCGTCCGGGCGTCGCTGGCCGGACCGGACGCCCTGGCCCGGCTGCGGGAGATCGGCCGCCGCGGCGACGCGGTGACCGGCTGGGTCCAGCCCCCGGGGAGCTAGGCGGCGGCCGGGGGCGCGGGGGTGAGGAGCCGGGCCAGCCCGGGGTAGTGCTGCACGATGGCGTCGCCGTCGACGACGAGCTCGGTGGCGAAGTCCTCCCAGGTGAACCCGACCACGGCCGTGCCGTCCCCGTCCAGCGGCGACACCGTGCGGTAGCGCTGCTGCACCAGCTCGACCCGCAGGTCGGGCAGGTGGACGAACAGCATCGGCAGCGTGTGGTCCCCGGCCTCGCGGTGCAGGCCCAGGCGCCGGATCGGCAGGGTGTTGAACAGCGGGCTGAACTCCAGGTCCACGTCCTGGGCGCCCCCGAACTCCGCGCGGCTGCCGCCGTTGCCGGTGTCGAGCAGCCAGTAGCCGTCGTCGGTGCGGTTCATCGTCAGGTGCCGCTCGCGCTCCGCGGTCGCGGCGGTGACCGACAGCCGCTCCAGCACGCCGTCGTCCCGCACCACGAGCCGGTAGGAGGCGGTGAAGCCGGCGCGCACCATGCGGCTCAGCGCGCGGAACCCGCCGCCGTGTCCGAGCAGCAGCCGCACGCCCTCGAGCCCCGCGCCGTCCTCGGCCTGCCAGGTGAGCATGGTCGTCACGGGGTCCACCGTAGAGGCAACGGAGACCACCGTGGAGCCCCCGCCGCCGATCAGGTCGCGCGGACCGCGTCGGCGGGCTCGAGATCGTCGCGGATCCGCCGCAGGACGGGGTGGCGCAGGCGCCCCGCCCCGGTCCAGCCGAGGTGGTCGACCTCGACGACGACGGCCGGCTCGCACCAGCGGGCGCCGTGGGCGTCGGGGCCGGGCACCCGGTCGGCGAACGGCGGTGACGGGGCCGCGACCGCGGCCAGGCGCTCGGTGAGCACCTGCTGCGTCCGGTCCCCCGCCAGCCCGGAGCCGACCCGGCCGGCGAAGGAGAACCCGCGGCGGTCCAGCACGCCCAGCAGCAGCCCGGCGATCCGCGCGCCGCCGGTGCCCGTCCGCCAGCCGCCGACCAGGCAGGGCTGCGTGCGGCGGTGCGTCACCGCCACCCAGCCCGGGCTGCGCTCCCCCGGCCGGTAGACGCCGTCGCGGCGCTTGGCGACGACGCCCTCCATCCCCTGCCGGCGCGTGGCGTCGAGCAGCGCGGCCCCGTCGGTGTAGACGGGCGAGAGCGACACCCCGGTCAGGGCGGCGGTGCCGAGCCGCTCCAGCGTCGCGCGCCGCTCGTGCAGCGGGCGGGCCCGCAGGTCCACGCCGTAGAGCCGCAGCACGTCGGAGACCAGGAACGTGACCGGCGCCCTCCGCTCGGTGCGCCCGTCCACCGCGCGGCGCATCCGGTCGGCGAGCGCGGCGGGGCTGGGCGCGCCGTCCTCCAGCGCGACGAGCTCGCCGTCGAGCAGCACGTCCGGGGCCAGGCGCGCCAGCTGCGCCAGCTCGGGGAAGTGCGCGGTGAGGTCGCGCCCGGTGCGGCCGCGCACGCCCAGCCCCCCCGGGCCGACGTCGACGAGCACCCGCACGCCGTCCCACTTCACCTCGTAGAGCCACTCCGGTCCGGACGGGAGCGCTCCAGGGGTGGCGAGCATGGGCAGCACGCCGCCATGCTGGCACCCATGCGGGCGATGTGGAGCGGGGCCGTGTCCTTCGGGCTGGTCAGCGTGCCGGTCAAGGCCTACTCGGCCACCACCAGCCACGACATCCGGTTCCACCAGGTGCACGGCGCCGACGGCGGGCGGATCCGGTACAAGCGCGTCTGCTCCCTCGACGGCGAGGAGGTCGAGTACGCCGACATCGTCAAGGGCTACGAGACCGAGGACGGCGAGCTGATCATGCTCACCGAGGAGGACCTCGACGCGCTGCCGTCGTCCACCGGCCACGAGATCGACGTCATCGAGTTCGTGCCGGCCGACCAGATCGACCCGCTGCTGTTCGAGAAGTCCTACTTCCTCGAGCCCGAGGCCAAGGCGGCCAAGCCCTACGCGCTGCTGCGCGAGGCCCTCGTCGACACCGACCGCATGGCCGTGGTGAAGGTGGCGCTGCGGCAGCGGGAGAGCATCGCGCTGCTGCGGGTGCGCGGGCGGGCGATCGTGCTGCAGACCATGCTGTGGCCCGACGAGGTGCGCGAGCCCGAGTTCGACATCCTCGACAACGACGTGGAGCTGCGCCCGCAGGAGCTGCAGATGGCGGCGTCGCTGATCGAGAGCCTCGGCGCCGACTTCGACCCCTCGGCGTTCCAGGACGACTACCGCGACGCCGTCGTGGCGATGATCGAGCGCAAGCGCGAGACCGGCGAGGTCCGCCCCGCGCCGGTGCCGGAGCGCAGCGACGAGGGCGGCGACTCGATGACCGACCTGCTCACCGCCCTGCAGCGCAGCGTCGAGGCCGCCCGCGCCGGCAAGGGCGCACCGCCGGAGGAGGCGCCCGCCCCGCCGGCCGAGGAGCCCGCGGCGGCGAAGAAGCCGGCGAGCCGCCGCAGGAAGGCTCCGGCGACCGAGGGGACGGAGGAGACCGCGACACCGCGCAAGCGCACGCGCAAGCCGGCCTGATGGGCTGCGCGGAGCCCCGCACAGCCGTTCCGTCCTCCGCGCAGCCGTTGCAACGGCTGCGCCGCGACCGGAACCGCTGTGCAAGCGGCAGACCGTGTGCGCCGGGTCACGGGCCCAGCGCGTTCTCCGGGGGTGGCTCGTCGGCGGCGAGGGCGTCGAACAGGGCGGTGGCGCGGTCGCGGTCCCAGTTCACGACGCCGTCGCGCACGGGCACGGTGGTGGTGACCCCGCCGTCGCCGACCCCGCGCATGGCGAAGCCGAACTGGGCCAGGTGCCACACGTGCGTGCCGTCGTCGACGGTGATCGCGCTGGACAGCCCGGTGGCCAGGGGCACCAGCCGGAACGGGTTGAGCAGGACCGCGGGGCTGGTGACGCGCTTGAGCAGCGCCGAGATGAACGCGCGCTGCCGCTCGACGCGGCCGAAGTCCGACGAGGCGGTGGCGCGGGTGCGGACGTAGCCCAGCGCGGTGGCCTGGTCGAGGGTCTGGCAGCCCTCCTCGATGTCCAGGGCGGCCTTCGGGTCCTCGATCGCCTCGGGCACGCACAGCTCCACGCCGCCGACGGCGTCGACGACGTTGACGAAGCCGGTGAACCCGATCTGCACGTAGTGGTCGATCTCCAGGCCGGTGGCGCCCTCGACGGTGCTGGTGAGCAGCTGCGGGCCGCCCGTGCCGTCGGCCTCGCCCCGGGCGTAGGCGGAGTTGATCTTCTGGCGGCCGTGGCCGGGGATGTCGACCATCGAGTCGCGCGGGAGGCTGACCAGCACCGACGGGCCGCTGCCCGTGTGCAGCAGCATGATCGTGTCGGTGAGCTCGGACTCCGGGCCGCCCGTGGCCAGCTCGCGCCGCTGCTCCTCGGTGAGCTCGGCGCGGCTGTCGGAACCGACGATGAGGTAGTTGGTGCCCTCCGAGGACGCCGCGCTCGCCGCGGGCAGGGCCGGCACGCGGTCGAGCGTCGTGTCGATGTAGACGGCGAAGCCGAGCGCGAGCACCAGCAGCAGGACCAGCGCCGCGCGCAGGCGGCGCCCGACCGACCCCGGCCGCCGCGGCCGGCGGGGGGCCGACGGGCGGGGCGGCGCCGGGCGCGCGGAGGCCCGGACGGGCGGGCGGGCGTCGTCGCGGCCGCGCTGCGGCGGGCGGATCGACGGGCGGGGGCCGACGGCGGCGGGTTCGCGGTCGGCCGGCATGACGCGGGTGTCGGGCGGGGGGCGCCGGTTCGGCGGCGGCGAGCCGGCCGGCGGCGGCCAGGACGACGGGAGCGGCGCGGCCGGGGGGCGCCCCGCGGGCGGGGGGACGCGCGGCGGGCGACCGGCGGGCGGGCGGGGCGGCGGGGCCCCCGCGCCGGACGGCGGCACGGCGCGACCGGGCAGCGGGGGCCGCGGCGGCGGCCCGTCCGGACGGCGCGACCGGTCCGGCCCCCCGCCGCCGTCCGGCCCGCGTCGCTCGTCCACGTCGTCCCACCGTCCCGTCGCCTCGTCCACCCAGCGGCCGGTCACGATACGCGCCGGCCCCCACCGGACAGGACGCCCGGACCGCCCCGCGAGTTCCACCGCTCCCGGGCGGCGGGGTCAGGACAGCAGCGGCTCGCCCTCGAACCGGCCCAGCTCCTCGGCGTAGAACTCCAGGCCGACGCCGTTGGGGTCGCGGATGTAGAGGCTGTTGTCGATGCCGCGGTCGGGGCCGATGTAGGCGATGCCGGCCTCGTCGAGCCGAGCGCGCATCGCCGCGAACGCCTCGGGCGTCTGCGACAGCGCGATGTGCTGGACCGCGCCGATGGTCTCGGAGAAGTCGGGGTGGTCGTGGCCGGGGAAGTCGAAGAACCCCAGCAGGTTGCGGTTGCCCAGGTCGAAGAAGAAGTGGCTCGACCCCGCGTAGTCGCGGTTCTCCACCAGCTCGACGAGCGGGAACCCCAGGACGTCCTGGTAGAAGCGGATCGTCGCCTCGACGTCGCGGCAGATCAGCGCGGCGTGGTGGATCCCGCCGACGGGGGTGGTCGAGCGCTCGCCGACGGGCTTGAGGTACTTGGCCTTGAGCTCCTCGCGGCGGGCGCGCACGGCGTCGAGCTCGGCGCCCTCGGGCTGCGGCATGGTCTCGTCCTTCCTGTCGGGTCCTGCCGGGTCGGTACCGGTGGAACGGTAGTTGCCCGTGCAACTATTCCTGGAGCGGCCGGTCACGTCTGGCACCGCGGGCACCACCACGTCTCGCGGACCGCACCGTCGGGGGCGCGGAAGGCGATCCGGGTGCCGCAGCGCAGGCAGGGGCGGCCCTTGCGGCCGTAGACGAAGTGCGGGGTGCGCGGGTCGCCGGTGGTGACCTGGCGGGGGTTGCGGGCCACCGCGTCGAGCAGCAGGTCGCGGCCGCGGACCAGCAGCGGCGCCAGGTCGACGTCGCCGATCCGCCGCCACGGGCTCGTCCGCTCCAGGAACAGCAGCTCCTGGGCCCACATGTTGCCCAGCCCGGCGACGGCGCGCTGGTCGAGCAGCGCGAGCACCGCGGGCCGGTCGGGATCGGCGCGCAGCCGGGCCGCCGCCGCGTCGAGGTCGGGGGCCTCGCCGAGCAGGTCCGGGCCGAGGTGCCCGACGACCCGGCCCTCGTCGCGGGTGCGCACGAGCGTCAGCACCGGCAGCGCGACGCCCGCCGCCACGCGCGACTCGGCGAGCGGACGGGCCCGCCCGACCGCGGGACCGGGCGGGTCGGGGGGCGCGCGCCGGTCGTCCAGCCAGAGGGCGACGCGCAGGTCGCGGGGGTGGCGCGAGCCCGGGCGCAGCACACTCCACGACCCCGACATGCGCAGGTGCGAGTGCAGCGTCCACCCGGCGTCGGTGCGCATCAGCAGGTGCTTGCCGCGCGGGTACCAGCCGGTGATCGTCTGCCCGGACAGGTCGGCGGTCGCCCAGCGCGGGTGCCGGAAGTCCGAGCGCGTGATCGTCGCCCCGGCCGTCCGGGCGTGCATCCGGGCCGCCAGGCGGGCGATCGAGTCCCCCTCGGCCATCAGCGCCGACCCGTCACCGCAGGCCCGTCACCACGGGTCCGTCACCGCAGGCCGGTGCGGGCCAGCCCGGTCACGAACGCGCGCTGCGCCACCGCGAACAGCAGCAGCACCGGCAGCGTGGACAGCAGCGCGGCGGCCATGAGCACGGGGTAGTCGGTGGTGTTCTGGTCCTGCAGGAACGCCAGCCCGACCGGCAGCGTGTACAGCCCCGGGTCGCGCAGCGCCGTCAGCGGCCAGGCGAACTCGTTCCAGCGGTACATGAACGTCACGGCCACCAGCACGCCGATCAGCGGCCGGCACAGCGGCAGGACCACCGACCACAGGGTGCGCAGCTCCCCCGCGCCGTCCAGCCGCGCGGCCTCGATGACCTCGTCGGGGATCGAGAGCATGAACTGCCGGGTCAGGAACACCCCGAAGGCCTCCGCGGCCCGCGGCACGATCACGGCCCAGAACGAGTTGACCCACCCGATCGAGGCGATCAGGTCGAACTGCGGGATGAGCACCACCTCGGCGGGGATCATCAGCGTGGCCACCACGAACAGCGCGACGAGCGCGCGGCCGGGGAAGGTCTGCTTGGCCAGCACGTAGCCGGCGAGCAGGCTGAGCACCACCGACAGCGCGACGGCCACGACGGCGATGGCCAGCGAGTTGGCCGCCCAGGACAGCACGGGGTTCTCCGCCAGCGCGGTGCGGAAGGCGTCGAGGGTGACGGCGGTGGGCACCAGCGGCGCCCGCCCGGCGCTGACGAGCTCGCCGGGCGTCAGCGCGGTGACGACCATCCAGTACAGCGGGAACAGCCAGACGACGGCCAGCGCGACCAGCGCCGCGACCCGCCCGGCGCGGACCCGGCCCGGCACCGCCCCGTTCACAGGTCGGCCTCGCTCCGCCGCTGCACGCGCCACCACAGCACCGTTCCCACCAGCACGACGAGGAACACGACGATCCCGACGGCCGAGCCGTAGCCCTGCGCGCGGGCGTCGAAGCCCTGGGCGTAGGAGTAGGTGACCAGCAGCTCCGTGGCCCGCCGGGGGCCGCCGCCGGTCATCACGTAGACCACGTCGAAGGTCCGGAACGTCTCGATGACCATGATGACGGCCAGGAAGAACGTGGTGGGCCGCAGCTGCGGCAGCACGACGTGGCGCAGCCGGCCCCAGCGCCCGGCGCCGTCGAGCGTCGCCTGCTCGACCAGGTCCTCGGGCACGTTCTGCAGCGCCGACAGGTAGATCACGACGGCGAGCCCGGAGCGGGACCACACCAGCATCAGCAGCACCGACACCATGGCCGGTCCCGGGGCGGACTGCCACGCCACGCCGTCGAGCCCGACGGCGGCCAGGCCGCGGTTCACCACGCCGACGTTCTCGTCGAAGATCCAGCGCCCGGCCATCGCCACGACCACGCCCGAGACCACGTACGGCGCGAGGAACAGCGCGCGGAAGAACCCGCGGGCGGGCACGTGGCGCAGCAGGAGCAGCGCGATCCCCAGCCCCGAGCCGAGGATCAGCGGCACCGACACGGCGGCGAGCAGCACCGTGTTGGCCGCGGCGCGCCAGAACACGGGGTCGCCGAGCAGGTCGCGGTAGTTCTGCGCCCCGACCGGCCGCGCCGCGCCGATGCCGGTGGAGTCGGTCAGCGAGGTCCCGAACGCGGCCAGCAGCGGCCAGGCGAGGAACACCGCGAACACGACGAGGACGGGCGCGAGCATCCCGTAGGCGGTGACGGCGCGGCGCACCGCCGGGCTCGGGCCGCGGCGGCGGGCCGGGCCGGCGACGGGCGCGGACGGGCCGGCGACGAGGGTCATCGGGTCTCCTCGCGGTCGAGGCGGCGGACGGCGCGGTCGACCGCGCCGAGCAGGTCGGCGGCCACGACCTCGTCGGGGTCGCCGCCGCCGTCGAGCGCGCCGAGGAACGCGCGCTCCAGCCCGTCCACCAGCTCCAGGTTGACGGCGGTGGCCGCGGGCACGGTGACCTGCTCGACGAGGTCGGGGGAGATCGTGGCCGCCTGCGCCACGAACCGCTCCATCTCGCCGGGCCGCACCGGGTAGGCGATCGGCGGGACGTCGGTCCGCGTGGGCAGGGCCGACGCCGCCGCGCAGAACGCCGCCATCTGCTCCGGCTCGGCGCAGTACCGCAGGAACGCGGTGGCCTGCTGCTGCCGGGGCCCGGTCGTCGCCACCAGCGCGTTGCCGCCGAGGTCGGCCGAGGCGCGGGCGTCGCGGGGCAGCGGGACGGCCGTCCAGGGGATCGCGACGGCGTCGAGGTCGGGCACGAGGAAGTTGGCGAGGAACACCATCGCCGCCGTGCCGGTGGTGAACAGCTCGCTCGCGTCCTGCCCGCCCGTCGACCCGGCCGGCGGGGTGAGCCCGTCGCGGAACAGCCCGCGGGTGAACGCCAGCGCGGCGCGCACGCCGGGGTCGTCCGGCGCCACCGCCGCGTCGAGGGAGGGGACGAGCAGCCGCCCGCCGGCCTGGTCCACCCAGTTGAGCCAGCGGTAGGCCCCGGCGGCCTGCCAGTTGACGGCGACCGCGTACCCGTCGGGGCGCACGGCGGCGACGCGGCGGGCGACGTCGGCGAACTCCGCCCAGCTCCACGCGTCGTCCGGATCGACGGGCAGGGGCCCGATCCCGGCCGCGTCGGTGGCCGAGGTGTCGACGACCAGCATGGAGGTGTCGGTGTGGTGCGGGACGCCGAAGACCCCCGCGTCGTCGCTCACCGCCCCGGCGAAGGCCGGACCGAACGCCGCGGGCAGCTCGGGCAGCTCGGCGAGCACGCCCGCGGCCCGGTAGAAGCCGACGTCGGAGTAGGTGACGCGGAAGACGTCGGGCGGCTGCCCGGCCCGCAGCCCGGTGTCGACCGTCGTGAGCGCCTGCGAGAACGGGACGCGCTGCAGCGACACCGGCACACCGGTCTCCCGCGTGAACCCGGCCGCCAGCGCCTCGAACGCGGGCCGCTCGGCCGACGCGGCCCAGTGGGTCACGAGCAGGACGTCATCGGGGACGGGACGGGTGGAGGAGAAGCCGAACCCCCCGCACGCCGCGGCCCCCAGGCCGAGCCCGGTGCCGAGCGCAGCCAGGGCGGCGCGGCGGGTGATCACGTGCACCGCCCGGACGCTAACCGGGCCGCGCCGGTTCGGCCGGGCGGAGCGCCGGGTAGGCCCCCGGGATGCAGCGCTTCGACGGGTTCATCGCCGGGTTGGGCACCGCGTCCGGACTGCGGGCCGTGGTGGGGCACTGGCCGCGGTCCCCGCTCGGCCCGTTCACCGACGTCATGCTGGAGGGCCCGGACGGGCACCGCGTGCTGCTCGCGCCCGACCTGCGCGTCGCGGAGTTCGTGGTCGGCACCTACGTGTTCGACGAGGTGCGGATCGAGCCCGTCGCCGCGCGCGTGGACGGGGGCCGCTGGAACGTCGAGTCCGCCTCGCTGAGCGCCGCGTTCGCCGTCGGCCGGCGCCCGCTGCTGGGGCGGCTGCTGCGGCTCGTCCCCCGGCGGCTCGCGACGCACCCGCGCTGGATCTCCGCGATCGACGCCGTCGCCCGCCGGGTGCTGCCCGGCGTCCGGACGCGGGGCAGCGCCGTGCGGGGGCGCGAGGAGTTCTACGGCGCGCTGGACCTGCACCGCATCACCGGCGCGACCGTGCGCTTCGACGGCGCGGACGCCGGCGCGCTCGTCCCGGTGGACCCGCCGGTGCGCTTCGGGTTCGGCTCGACCCCCCGCGCGCCGTCCCTCACCCGCGTCGTGACGCTGGTGCGGGGCTGATGCAGACCTTCCTGCCCTACCCCGACTTCGCGCGGAGCGCCGCGGTGCTCGACGACCGGCGGCTGGGCAAGCAGCGCGTGGAGACCCTGCAGGTGCTGCGCGCCCTCACCCGGCTCACCTACGGCTGGAAGCGGCACCCGGCCGTCCGCATGTGGGCGGGGTTCCCCGAGGGGGTGGCGGCCTACGGGCTGGTGGTGTGCGCGGAGTGGGTGCGGCGCGGCTGGGCCGACACCTGCGCCGCCACGATCGTCGCGGACCTCGCCGAGGCCGGGCGCCCGCCGCCGCGCACCCAGGCCGAGCTGGCCGCCCGGATGCTCCTGCCCGACTGGATCGGCGACGAGCGCGTGCACCGCAGCCACCGCGCCGCGCTGCTGCGCAAGGACCCGGAGCACTACGGCCCGCTGTTCGACGACGTCGACCCGGCGGAGCCCTACTTCTGGCCCTCGTGAGCGGATCCGGCGGCTGGGGCAGCCGTTTCCGCGCACGGGCGGCGGAGCCGCTAAAGCCAGCGCGGGGCGCTCGGGAGGGGGCCGCCGAGGGGGGTCAGGGTGGTGCCGTCGCCGCGGCCGGTGAGCCAGGCCAGGACGTGCGCGGCCGGGCCGTGCACCTCCACCCCGCCGCCGGCCAGCGTCCAGGTCCGCGGGCGGTCGGTGGGGGCGAGGGTGGCCGGCGGGCAGCCGTCGCGGGCCGACAGCGTCGCCGTGACGTCGTCGAGCAGGGCGTCGACCAGGTCGGGCGGCAGGTCGGCGACCCGTGCCCCGGACCCGAGGTCGACGGCGTGCAGCCACACCTCCCGCGTCCGCATCCAGGGGATCTCCGCGGCCGGGCGCAGCCGGCCCTGGGCGGTCCGGACCGTCGCCCGCCGCGTGCGGTCGTCGAGCGCGGCGAGGGCGAGGTCCAGGTCGGCCGCGGTGCTGCTCAGCTCGCGGCGCAGCCGGTCGACCGGGAGCGCGGCCGAGGCCTCGATGTCGGCCTCCCGCTGCTCGGGGCCGGAGTACATCGGCGTCTCGACGCCGGTCCGCGCCCAGGTCACCAGCCGGGTCAGCGCCTCGGCGTTGCGCGCGACGTGCCCGATCACGTGCGCGCGGGTCCAGCCCGGCAGCGCGCTCGGCGCCCGGAGCGCGTCGTCGGGGAGCGCGTCGACGGCCTGCACCAGGAACTCGGTGCCGGCCCCCATCCAGGCGAGCGTCGGGTCCGGCTGGTCCATCGGTCCTCCGTCGGCGGCGGGCGCTGCGGACGCCCATCATGGCGCTGCGACCACCGGTCGCGGAACCCGGAGCGTCCCGGCCACCGGGCCGCGGCGCGCAGCGGCGGGGGCGACCGTCAGGAGGCCCGCTCCGCCGACGGTCCGGTGGCGACGCTGCGCAGCCCCGGGGACCCGGCCGACGGGCGGCTCTCCGCCAGGGCGAGGCCGACGCGCAGGGCGCTGGCCGCGTCGAGGGTGGCGTCGCGGGCGGCGGCGCTGACGGCGGTGAAGCTCGCGTAGCCGTGCACCAGGCCGGGGAAGCGGCGGGCGACGACCGGGACCCCGTCGGCCCGCAGCCGGGCGGCCAGCTCCTCCCCCTCGTCGCGCAGCGGGTCGAACCCGGCCGTGGCCAGGTAGACCGGCGGCATGCCGGTGAAGTCGTCGGCGCGCAGGATCGCGCCGCGGCCGTCGTCGACGGGCACGCCCTCGGGCAGGTACACGCCCTCCAGCTCGCGGATGAAGTCACTGGTCAGGCCGAAACCGGTGCCGAACTCCTCGCGCGATCCGCTCGTGCGCCCCACGTCGGTGACCGGGTAGAGGGCCAGCACGAGCGCCGGGCCGTCCACGGGCTCCTGGTGGGCCACGACCAGGGCGAGGTTGCCCCCGGCGCTGTCGCCGCCGACGGCGATCAGGTCCGGCCGGGCCCCCAGCGAGTGCGCCGCGGCGCGGACGTGGCGGAACGCGGCCAGCGCGTCCTCCAGCGCCGCCGGGTAGGGGTGCTCGGGGGCGAGGCGGTACCCCACCGACAGCACCCGCACCCCCGACTGCGCCGCGATCAGCCGGCACATCGGGTCGGCCGTCGCCAGGCTGCCCATGACGAACCCGCCGCCGTGGAAGAACACGAGCAGGCCCGCCGGCCCGGGCCCGGCGGCCGGCGGGACGTAGAGCCGGGCCGGCCGGGAGTGCGTCCCGCCGGGGACCGCGAGGTCGCGGACGACCACGTCCTCGAGGCCGGGTTCCGCGGCCGCCTCGGCGGCGAGGTCGGCCTGGCGGCGCTGCTCGGCCAGCGCCGCGCGGTCCAGCACCCCGCCGTCGCCGCTCTCGACCAGCGCGGAGAGCCGCCCGAGCAGCTGCAGGTCGAGGTCCAGCTCCTGGTCGCCCACGCGCACGGAGCGGCCGGCGAGCAGCCGCCGCACCGGTCGGGGCAGACCGAAGACCGTGCGCAGGCCCCAGCGCATGAGCAGCACCCGCACGTCGACCTCCTCGGCGACGCCACGCCGGGGATCGTCGCCCGGCCCGGTGGACGGAGTACCCCGCTGCGGCGATCGCCACGCCGCGCTCCTCCCTTGACACATACCCATACAGGTATATATTGGGGACGTGGCCAGGGCAGCGACGACGACCGACGCCTTCAACGCCGTGGCCGAGCCCCGCCGGCGGCAGATCCTGGATCTGCTGGTCGGCGGGGAGATGTCCGTCTCCGAGCTGACCGATCGGCTCGGCATCGTGCAGCCGCTGGTGTCCAAGCACCTGCGGGTGCTGCGCGAGGTGGGTCTGGTGCAGGTGCGCGACGCCGGTCGGCAGCGCCTCTACCGCCTGGACGGGCGTCCGCTGCGGCCCGTGCACGAGTGGGTGCGGCGCTTCGAGGACACGTGGAACGAGCGCTTCGACCGCATGGACGCGGTGCTCGCCGACCTGGTGGAGGAGCAGAGCCATGAGCACGACGACGCACAGCGCGACGGTGGAGCTGAGGGGCGACACCCAGATCCTGATCACCCGTGAGTTCGCCGCGCCGAGGCACCTGGTGTGGCGGGCCTGGACCGAGCCCGAGCTGATCGCGCGCTGGTGGGCCGGGGAGCGCGGGCGGGTCACCTCGGTGGAGGTCGACCTGCGCGCGGGCGGCCGCTGGCGCTACGCCATGGCGACCGACGACGGCACCGAGGTCGGCTTCCACGGCGAGTACCGCGAGATCGTCGCCCCCGAGCGGATGGTCAGCACGGAGGTGTACGAGGGCGCGCCCGACGACGAGGCCGTCAACACCCTGACGCTCACCGAGCACGGCGGCCGCACCGTGCTCACCGTGCTGGTGGAGCACACGAGCCGGGAGAACCGCGACGGGCACGTCGGGTCGGGCATGGAGGGCGGCCTGCAGGAGGCGCTGGACGCGCTGGAGCGGGTGGCCGTCGAGCTCGGGGCGTGACGGCGGCGCCGGGGCGGGGCGCCGGGTCAGGACGGCGGGGCGGACGCGCGGAACCCGTTGCCCCGCACGGGGCGGGGATCGGGTCCGGGGACGGACTCCCACACCGCGCCGCCCGGGCCCGCGGCACCGCGCGACGAGCACGGGGTCGGCGGCGTCGATGCGGGCGTCCACGACGGTGGTGACGGGCACCCGGGAACCGTGGGGGCGGTGGTGGTCGAGGCGGGTCGCCGACCCGGGATCAGCAGGAACGGTGCCTCCGGGACCGCAGCGGGGTGACCCCGCTGCGGTCCCGCCGCAGCCGGGTCACCCCGCCGGGATCGGGACGGGGAGCGGAGCGGGTGTCAGCCCGCCGCGCGGCCGGCCTTCAGGGCCTTCGCCACGCCCACGGCGCGGGTGGCCTGGAACGCGACCGAGTCCAGCGCCTCCTGGCTCGGGGGCACGGTGCCGTTGTTGGACGTGTGGCTGGCGCCGTAGGGGTTGCCGGCCGCGAACTGCACCGGGTCGGCGTAGCCGGGGGCCACGATGATCGCGCCCCAGTGGTAGAAGGTGTTGTTGAGCGCGGTGATCGTCGTCTCCTGGCCGCCGTGCGCGGTGGCGGCCGAGGTGAACGACGTCGCGATCTTGTCCACCAGCTTGCCGGCGCCCCACAGCGGGCCGGTCTGGTCGATGAACTGCTTGAGCTGCGCGGCGGGCAGGCCGAACCGGGTCGGCGCGCCGAGCATGATGACGTCGGCCCACTCCAGGTCGTCGAGCGTGGCCTCGGGCAGGTCCTGGGTCTGCAGGCGGTGCGCGGCCCAGCCCTCGTTGCTGGCGATGGCCTCCTCGGGGGCGAGCTCGCGCACCTTGCGCAGTCGCACCTCGGCGCCCGCGGCCTCGGCGGCCTTCGCGGCGGCCTCGGCGAGGGTGTGCACGCCGCCGGTGGCGGAGTAGTAGATCACTGCTGCGTTCACGGTCAAGGGGTTCTCCAGATCGTCGGGTGCACCGATCGTTGCGCACTCAAGCAGGTTCGGCAATACGGGGGACGCGTGGCGCCCCGGTCACCGGCCGGACCGGCGGTACCGTCCCCGCGTGCAGCCCGAGGACCCCACCCGCCGGTTCCCCGACGCGACCCGGCGCCTCCCCGGACCACCGGCCGGCGGGCCGACCCCGACCGCGGGAACCCTGCTCGCCGGGCGCTACCGCCTCGGCGGCCCGCTCGGTTCCGGCGGGATGGCCGACGTCGTGCGGGCCGTCGACGAGCGGCTGGGGCGGGAGGTCGCCGTCAAGCTGTTCCGGCCCGGCGCCGACCCCGACGGCGAGCAGCTGTTCGAGCAGGAGACGCGCACGCTGGCCCGGCTGCGCCACCCGGGCCTGGTCGCGCTGCACGACGCCGGGGTCGAGCAGGGGCGCGCGTTCCTCGTCATGGAGCTCGTGGACGGCCCGACGCTCGCCCAGGAGCTGACCCGCCGCCCCTACGACGCCGCGGCCGCCACGCAGGTCGGGCTGGAGCTGGCGCGGGCGCTGGCGTACGTGCACGACGAGGGCGTGGTGCACCGCGACGTCAAGCCGACGAACGTGCTGGTCGAGGCGGACGGCCGGGTGCGGCTCGCCGACTTCGGCGTCTCCCGGCTGGCCGGCAGCACGGGGATGACGGCGGTCGACGCGACGATGGGCACCGCCTCCTACCTCGCCCCCGAGCAGGTGCGCGGCGAGCAGGCGGGCCCGCCCGCGGACGTCTACGCCCTGGGCCTGCTGCTGCTGGAGTGCCTGTCCGGCCGGCCCGAGTACCCGGGGGACGGCTGGGCGGTGGCCGAGGAGCGGCTGCGGCGCGCGCCCCGGATCCCGCCCGGCCTGCCCGAGCCGCTGCGCGGCGCGCTGCGGGCGATGACCTCGCCCGAACCCGAGCGGCGGCCCACCGCCCGGGGGGTCGCGGCCGCGCTGAGCCACGGGCCCGTGGAGCCCGAGCCGGGCCCGGCCGGCGGCACGCTGCGGACGGTCCTCATCGCGGCCTGCGTCGTCGCGCTGCTCGTCATCGCCGTGCTCGCGTTCACCGGCGGCGGCGACGACCCGGCCGCCGACCCGGCCGCGCAGCCGGTCACGACGACGGAGGAGGCGCCCACCACGCAGCCCGAGCCGACGGAGGACGCCGAGCTGACCGAGGAGCCGACCGACGAGCCGGGCGACGGCTCCGGCGACGGGGGGATCACCCTGCCGACCGAGCTGCCCGACCTGCCGGAGATCCCGACCGACCTGCCCGACCTGCCCGAGGTGCCGACCGACCTGCCGGACCTCCCGGAGGTGCCCGAGGACGTGCAGGACGACGCCCGCAACGCCTGGGAGCAGTTCACCGACTGGCTGGGCGGCCTGTTCCGCTGACCGACCCCGTTGCAGGAAGGCCACCTTCATGCCAGGTCATTGCGTGAAGGTGGCCTTCCTGCAACCAGGAGCGGGGGAGATCGCGTGCGACGAGTCCGGCCACGAGGGCGGGAAGCTGGTCGGCGGGGTCACGGACGTGTTCGCGCACGGGTCGGTCGTCCTGTCGACGGCCGAGGCGCTCGACTGCCTGGCCGAGCTGCGGGCGCGGATCCGCTCGCCGGCGGTCGAGTACAAGGCCAACCACCTGCTGCGGGAGAAGCACCGGGCGGTGCTGCTGCGGTTCCTGGGGCCCGACGGCCCGGTGCACGGCCGCGGCCACGTGCTGCTCGTCGACAAGGCGCGGCTGCTCCTGGACGCGCTGGCCCCCGGCCGGCCCGACCTGCTCGCCCACGGCCGGGCGGCCGACCCGGCGGCCTGGGCGGCGTTCCTGGCGGCGGGCAACGCCTGGCTGCGCGGCCGCGACGCCCCGCTGGCCGACACCGCCGCGCGGCTGCGCCCCGGTGCGCCCGCCGCCGTCGACGCGCTGCTCGCCGGCCTGGGCGGCCCGCCCCCGCCGCCCGTGGAGCTCGACCCGCTGGTGCCCGCGATCGTGCACGCGGTGCGCCACTGGGGGGCGACGAGCGTGGTGCACGACCGGCAGACCGTCCTGTCGCCCGACCGGCTCGCCCTCGTGCGCGAGCGCACCGGCGCCGTCGTGCGGCTGGTGGCCTCGCGCGACGACGCGCGGGTGCAGGTGGCCGACCTCCTCGCCGGCACCCTGCGCCGGTTCGCCTCCGACGCGCTGGCCGGACGGCCCGACCCGGAGATCGGGGCCCTGGCCGCGCCCTACACGTCGGACAGGTGCTGACGGGCCGCGTCGAAGGCGTCGACGATCCGGCCCAGCGCGGCGACGACCACCCGGCGCTCCTCCGCGGGCAGGGGGCCGGTGGCCGCCCGCACCCGCTCCCCCAGCGGCGCGTAGACCCCGGCGAACGCGCGCCAGGTGGGGTCGCGCAGCTCGACGAGCACGCCGCGGCGGTCGGCGGGGTCGGGCACGCGCGCGAGGTAGCCGGCGGTGGTGAGCCGGTCGACCAGCGCGGTGACCGACGCCCGCGACAGCCCCAGCCGCGCGGCCATGACCGACGGGGCCAGCGGGCCGTCCTCGAGCAGGTTGAGCGCGCGCAGGTCGCTGCGGCCGACGCCGAGCGCGCGGGCGGCGGCCTCGTCGAAGAGGTCCATCGCCCGTCCGACCTCCCGGCACGCCGTGAGGAGGTCATCGGGTCGCGCCGTCTCCGCCGTCATGGTTCGATGCTCTCACTGTTCGCTCGTCGAATCACCTGGGAGGCCCCGTGGAGTGGACCGAGAGCATCGTCGTCGACCGGCCGCGCGAGCAGGTGCACCGGGCGATCGCCGACTCCCGCGAGGTGATGGCCTGGTCGGCGTGGCCCGCGGCCACCGGCTACACCTGCGCCGTCGACGGGGACGGCCGCGCGATCGGGTCGGCCATCGTCTTCACCGATCCCGCCGGCCGCGAGCAGGGCCGCCAGCGGCTGGCCGAGGTCACCCCGCAGCGCGTGGCCTACCGGCTGCGCAACCGGGGGCCGGGCGGCCGGGACGTCACGCCGGAGGTCGACTTCCGCCTGGAGGACCTCGACGGGGCGCGCACCCGCGTGCACCTGGACTTCCGCAACCGGGTGCCGCTGCCGCCCGGGCTGCGCCACCTCGCGGAGTTCGTGCTCGCCCGCCGCGTCCGCCCCCTGCACGTGCAGGACCTCGTGCAGCTCAAGCAGCACGTGGAGCGGTCGTGACGCGCGACCCGCACTCCGGGCCGGTCCCCGACAGCGCGTGGGCGGCCGACGAGGAGGCGCGGGCCCGGGGCCGCGTGCAGATGTTCAACGCCACCCGCCCCGGCGGGCTGGACGGCTGGACGATGGACGCCGAGCAGTACGCGCTGATGCGGGCGCACATCCTGGAGATGGTCGACGACGACGGGGTGCTGCTCTCCGACCTCGTGGCCGCCGCCCAGGCCCGCTACGGCTCCCACCCCGCCTTCCCCCGCGGCCGGCTCCGCAACTACTGCACCTACACGAAGGTCGACCTGGAGGCCCGCTGCCTCATCGAGCGGGTCCCCGGGTCCGGCCCGCAGCGCCTGCGCCGCGTCACCCGGTCGGAGCAGGGCGCGGACGTCGAGGAGGTGCCGGCGGCTCCGTCCCCCTCCTGACCGCACGAGGAGAGGAGACACCGTGGAGCAGGACGAGGTGGCCGAGGTGCTGGCCCGGCCGATCGCGCAGGAGCTGCTGGGGTCGGACGCGCCGGCCCGGCTGGCCTACACGGGTCGGGACGGCGACCCGCGGGTGGTCCCGGTGGCGTTCTGGTGGGACGGGACCCGGGTGACCGTCTGCACCGTGCCGCGCTCGGCGAAGACGGCGGCGATCCGCGAGCGCCCGCGGGTGGCGCTCACCGTCGACACGACGGGCCGCGTGCCGCACGCCCTGCTCGTGCGGGGCGCCGCGGAGGTGACCGAGGTCGGCGGGGTGCCCGACGAGTTCGTCGCGGGGTCGCGCAAGATCGTGCCGGCGGACGCGTTCCCGGACTGGGAGGCCGGCGTGCACGCCCTGTACGAGCGGATGGTGCGCATCACCATCACGCCCGACCACGCCGTGCTGCTGGACTTCGCCACCACCGTCCCCCGCGCCGTGGCCGACCTGGTGCGCGCGGCGTCCCGCTGAGCCGGGTCAGGACGCGGGGCGCGGCCCGGTCAGGGCGACCCGGCGGGCGGCGGCGCGCACCAGCGACTGGCGCTCCGACTCCGACAGCCCGCCCCAGACCCCGAACGGCTCCCGCACCTCCAGCGCGTGCCGCCGGCACCGCTCGACGACCGGGCACGTGCGGCACACGGCCTTCGCCCCCGCCTCGCGCTGCGCCCGCGCCGGGCCCCGCTCGCCCTCGGGGTGGAAGAAGCGCGCGATGTCCAGGCCCCGGCAGGCGGCCTGGAGCTGCCACTCCCACACGTCCCCGACCGGCCCCGGCAACCTGCGCACGTCCGCCACTGATCCACCCCTCGTCGACTGGCCCGACCGTATCGACCTGGACCCGGTCGGACACGACACGACACGGGCGGTCCTGCTCGTCCGAACGGGGCCGGCCTGGTGACGCGGGGCGACGGGCGGGCGCGCGGCGGGCGTCCGCGGCCCGGCGGGGCCGGAGCGCCGCTCGTCCGTGGCACAGTGGCGGGGTGCCGGATCCGCGCGTCGTGCTCGCCGTCGACGGCAACGCGATCGTGCACCGCTGCTTCCACTCCCTGGCCGGGACCGGGTTCCGCGACCGGGCCGGGCGGCCCATGTGGGCGGTGCGGGGCCTGCTCACCCAGCTCGTCGCGGCGGTGGACCGGATCGACCCGCACTCCGTCGTCGTCGGGTTCGACGACCCGGACGCCAGCGTGCGCCGCGTGCGGTGGCCGCAGTACAAGGCGCAGCGCGCCGAGAAGCTGCCGGCGCTGGTGGAGCAGCTCGCCCGGGCCGCGGACGTGCTGCGCGACCTGGGCGTGCCCGTCGTCGTCCCCGAGGGCCTGGAGGCCGACGACGTGCTCGCCTCGGTGGCCCGCAGCGCGCCCGCCGCCGGCGCCGCGACCGTGGTCATGACCTCCGACCGGGACGCGTTCGGGCTGATCGACGCGCACACCCGGGTCCTGCGGATCATCAACGGCGGGGTGGAGGCCTCGCCCGTGCTCACCCCCGAGCGGCTGGTCACGATGCTCGGGGTGCGCCCCGACCAGTACGCCGACTTCGCCGCTCTGCGCGGCGACCCGTCCGACAACCTGCCGGGCGTGCGCGGCGTCGGGCCCCGCACCGCCGCGCGGCTGCTCACCGCGCTGGGCACCGCGGAGGCCGCGTTCGCCGACCTCGACGGCGACGGGGCGCGCGCCACCGCCGCCGTCGGGCCGGCCATCGCCGCCCGGCTGGCCGAGCCGGAGGCGCGGGCGGCGTGGGCGCTCAACCGCGCGGTGATGACGATGCACGGCGACGTCGCCGTCGACCTGGACGCGGGCCGGCTCCCGCTGCCCGCGGCCGCCGTGCGCGACGCGTTCGCCGCGCAGGACCTCACGTGGACCGCGGCCGTCGCGCTGCGCGTGCTGGCCCACGACGACACCGCTCCCCCGCCGCCGCGCACCCCCCTGGAGACGGGGTGGGACGCACCGCCCCGCCGGACGCTGCCCCGGCTGCCGCGCAAGACCCCCTCGGACCAGCTCTCCCTGTTCTGACCGCCGGAGCGCCCCGCCCGGATCGCAGCGGTGTCACCCCGCTGCGGTCCAGCCTCAGCGGTGTCACCCCGCTGCGGCGGGCGGGACCTCCAGCAGCGGGCGCAGCACCGCCGCGAACGCCGCGGGCCCCTCGGCGAAGCCGGTGTGGTCGCCCGGGAACAGCACCGGCTCGACGCCGAGCGCCGCGGCCAGCGCCCGCGACGTGCGGTCGCACAGCTGCCCGGTCGACTCCTCCCCGATCCAGACGACGACGTCGACGGCCCGCAGCGCCGCGACGTCGGGCCGGAACGCGATGGTCGGTCCCTCCATGACGAGCTGGGCGAAGCGCTCGTCGGCCGCCTCCCGCTCGGTGGGCTCACGGCCGAAGACCTGGTCGAACACCTCGTCGGGCAGCTCCAGGCCGGCGTCGTCGAGCCACATGCGCCAGGCGCGCACGCGGTCGCCCGAGGCGAAGACCGCGCGCACCTCCGCGGCCCGCGCGTGCTGCTCGGCCCGGTCCGGGAGCAGCTCGACCAGCGGCGGCTCGTGGGCGATCACCCGGCGGACGAGGTCGGGCCGGGCCTGCGCGAGGGCCAGCGCGTGCACGGCGCCGCCGCTGGACCCGAGCACGACCGCCGGGCCGGCGTCGACGTGCTCGATCAGCGCGGCGACGTCGGCGGCGCGCAGCTCCGGCGTGGACGTCGCGTCCGGTGCGGTGAGCGGGCTGCGGCCGATGCCGCGCGGGTCCGAGGTGAGCACGGTGCGGTCAGCGGCGAGCAGGTCGGCGAGCGGGGCGAAGGAGTCCGCGCCCATCGGGGCAGCGGTGAGGACGACGAGCGGCCCGGAGCCGCGCAGCTCGTAGTGCAGGAGGGCATCCGGGCGGGCGAGGGTGGTGTTCACACTCCGAGGGACCGCGGCCGTCGGGCAGAATCATCGCGTGACGACCGACACGGCGGTCCTCGATCGGGCCAAGGGCGGCGACGACGCGGCGTTCACCGAGCTGGTGGAGCCGCTGCGCCGGGAGCTGCACGCCCACTGCTACCGGATGCTGGGGTCGGTGCACGACGCCGACGACGCCCTGCAGGACGCGCTGGTGCGGGCCTGGCGCGGGCTGGCCCGCTTCGAGGGCCGCAGCTCGCTGCGCTCCTGGCTCTACACCGTCGCCACGAACTCCTGCCTCGACGCCGTCGCCCGGCGCGGGAAGCGGGCGCTGCCGATGGACCTCGGCCCGGCCAGCGACCACGTGGTGCACGACGACGCCCCGGCCACCGAGGTCGCCTGGCTCGGCCCCTACCCCGACCCGCCCGGCCGGGCCGAGCGCCGCGAGGACGTCGAGCTGGCCTTCGTGGCGGCGCTGCAGCACCTGCCGGCCAACCAGCGAGCGGCCCTGCTGCTGTTCGAGGTGCTCGGGTTCTCCGCCGCGGAGATCGCGGAGCTCATGCGAACCTCGCGGGCGTCGGTGAACAGCGCGCTGCAGCGGGCCCGCAAGCTCGTCGCCGAGCGCGTGCCCAGCCGGTCGGAGGCGCCGGGCCCGCGCGCGGTGGACGACGCGCGCACCCGCGAGCTCGCCACGGCCTACTCCGACGCGCTGGACCGCGGCGACCCCGCCGCCCTGGTGGCGCTGCTGACCTCCGACGTCACCTGGTCGATGCCGCCGCTGCCGCACTGGTACCGGGGGATCGACGTCGTGCGGGCGTTCGCCGAGGCCGTGCCGATGGGCAGCTGCGGGCACTGGCGGCACCGCGGCGTGTCGGCCAACGGGCAGCCCGCCGTGGCGTCCTGGCTGCGGCCGGACGGCGCGCCGGAGCACACGGCGTGGTCCATCGACGTGCTCACCGTGCGCGACGGGCGGATCGCGGAGATCACCTCGTTCAGCGGCCGGGAGCACTTCACCGCGTTCGGCCTGCCCCTCGTGGTGTCCTGAGCCGTGGACGTGGCGAAGGGGTCCAAGACCGCGCTCACCGGTTCCCGCTACGTCGTCGAGCTGGGCGCCGAGCCGGGGTCGGCCGGGCTGGTCGACCTCACGGCGGTGCTGCTCGGCGCCGACGGCCGGGTCCGCTCGGACGACGACCTGGTGTTCTTCAACAACCCGGCCGCGCCCGGGGTCGTGCTGGAGTCGGCCGCGAGCGTCGCGGTCGACCTCGCCGCCGTCCCGGCCGACGTCGAGCGCGTGCTCGTCACGGCCAGCACCGAGGCGCAGGGGGCCCGGTTCGGCGACGTCCGCGGGGTGGCGGCCACCGTCGCCGGCCCCGGGCAGACGCTGCGCTTCGTCCCCGACGGGCTCACCACCGAGACGGTGCTGCAGGTGGTGGCCCTGTACCGCCGCGGCGGCGGGTGGAAGCTCGACGCGATCGGGCAGGGCTACAGCGGGGGGCTGGCCGCGTTCGCCGCCGAGCACGGCATCGACGTCGACGGGTCCCCGGCGCCGGAGCCGGCCGCGGCACCGGTCGCGGCGCCGGTCCCGATGGAGAAGGTCTCGATCTCCCTGACGAAGGACTCCCCCGAGAGGACGGCCCGGATCGACCTGCGCAAGGGGCGGCCCGGCCGGGTGCTCACCGTCGGGCTGGAGTGGGACGGGCGCGGTGCCGCCTACGACCCCGACGGCCGCTGCACCCGCTGGGGGGAGGGCGACCTGGACGTCTACTTCTTCTGCCGCAACGAGGAGACCGGCGAGTACGTGGTGATCAGCGGGGAGGAGGGGCACCGCGGGGACCTGGAGAGCTGGCCGTTCCTGCACCACTCGGGCGACAGCCGCGGCCCCGGCCGCGACGGGCGGCCTGCCCGGGAGGAGGTGGAGGTGCGGCCCACCGAGAACGGCGACCTGCTCGTCAACGTCTACCAGAGCGTCGACAACGGCGGGGGCGCGATCGACGCGTTCGGCCGTCCCCGCGTCGTCGTCCGCTACGGCCCCCCGGGGCCGGACGGGCGCCCCGGACCGGACGCCGACGAGATCACCGTGCACGTGGGCAACGGGCGCAACTCGTTCTGGGCCACGGTCGCGCACATCGACGTGCGGGACGGCGTGCTCACCGTCGACGGCGAGACCCGCTACAGCCGGCTGTTCAGCGAGCTGATGCCCGGGCTGGACACGGCGGGCCGCTGGGTGGCCCGGCCGAAGGGCGGGCCGAGGGGCCGCAGCAAGAAGCGCAACGGCGGCGTCGGGCTGGACCGGTACGCGGGCACCTGCCAGCCCGGCTGACGAACCCGGGCCGCTAGCCGAGGCCCGCGTCCTGGGCGCGCACGATGGCCTGCGCCCGGCTGGCCACGTGCAGCTTGCCGAACACGCTGCTGACGTAGTTGCGGACGGTCTTGGGACTCAGGCTCAGGGACGCGGCGATGGCGTCGTTGGACAGACCCTCCGCCACCAGGTCCAGCACGTTGCGCTCGCTGCGCGTCAGCTGCGGGAAGGGCTCCGGCGCCGGCGTCGGGCGGCCGCTGAAGAACGCCGAGATCCGCGTCGCGATCGCGGGACTGAAGATCGCCTCGCCGTGCCCGACGGCCAGGATGCAGCGCGTCATCTCCTCGTCGTCGGTGTCCTTGAGCGCGTAGCCCCGAGCCCCGGCGCGCAGGGCGGTGAACACCGAGCGGTCGTCCTCGAACATCGTGAGCACCAGGATGTGGATGTGCGGGCTCGACGCGGCCAGGTGGCGGATCGCCGTGAGGCCGTCGCCCGCCGGCATCTGCAGGTCCATCAGCACGAGGTCGGGTTGCAGCTGCTCGGCCAGGCGCACCGCCTCGACCCCGCCCGCCGCCTCGCCGACGACCGTCACCTGCGGCACCGCGGCGAGCAGCGCCCGCAGGCCCTTCCGGAACAGCGGGTGGTCGTCGACGATCAGCACGGTGATCGGCGCGGTCACCGGAGGGCCTCCAGCGGGAAGACGGCGGTCACGCGGGTCCCGCCGGACGCCGGCCCGTCGATGACGACCCGGCCGCCCAGCTCGGCGGCGCGCTCCTGCATCGAGAGGTGCCCGACCCCGGCGAGGTAGTCCTCGGGCAGCCCCCGGCCGTCGTCGCTCACGGTCAGCACGATCGCACCCTCGCCCGGTGCGAGCCGCACAGCGCTCCGGGTCGCCCCGGCGTGCCGGACGGTGTTGTGCAGCGCCTCCGCCGCGATCCGGTAGACCGCCACCTCGACGGCCGCGGGCAGCGGGGGCAGCCCGTCCGGCACGTCGACGGTCGGGCGCAGGCGGCCGTCGGGGGTCCCCAGGTCCTGCAGCGCGCCCACCAGGCCGAACTCGTCGAGCAGCGGCGGGCGCAGGTCGTAGACGAGGCGGCGGATGTCCGCGGTGGCCGCGCGAACGTCGTCGCGCAGCTCGGCGACGAGGCGGTCGGCCTCCTCGGGCGCGCTGCGCATCGTGCGCTGCACCGCGCCGAGCTGCAGCTGCAGCGCCGCCAGCGTGGGGCCGAGGCCGTCGTGCAGGTCGCGGCGGATCCGCCGCCGCTCCTCCTCCCGGGCGGTGACGAGCTGCTCGCGGGAGGCCTGCAGCGCGTCGGAGAGCCGGGCGGCGTGCAGCGTGATGCCGACCTGGCGGGCGAGGTCGTCGAGCAGGCGCAGGTCCGCCGCGGAGAGCACGTCGTGCGGGCGCCGTGCGCTCACGGTCAGCCGCCCCACCTCCACGTCCCGGTAGCGCAGCGGGATCGTGGTGAGCGCGGCGTGCCGCGGCGGGCGGCCGTGCACCGCGGCGGTCGCGCCGTCCACCGCGACCGCGACGTACGGGAGGGCGAGCGTCTGCGCCAGCGTCGCGGCCAGCGTCGGCAGCACCTCGTCGGGGGCGGCGTCGGCGCCGAGGTCGCGGCGCACCCGCTCGGTGACCTCGTAGGAGTTGTCGCGGTGCCCGTACACCAGGTGGTGCGCGCTGGCCCGCAGCCGGGCGTCCACCGGCCTCCAGGTGAGCCCGACGGCGACGAGCCCGACGACCGGCGCCCACCACGGCACCTCCGCCGGCGAGTCGATCGGGCGGGTCGGCCAGGTGGCGGCGAACAGCACCAGCCCGCACACGACCAGCCCGTACCCGAGCACCAGGAGGGCGTGCAGGAGCCGGAGGGATCACGCGTCGACGTCGACCGCCGGGCGCAGCGGGCCGGGACTCACTCCGCCGCGGCCGGGACGCGCTCGCGCCACAGGCACAGCGCGATGACCACCAGGTGGTGCACCAGCATGACGCCGGCGAAGACGAGCCCGAAGGTGCTGGGGTCGAACAGCAGCCCGTCCACGGCCTGGACGAGCCAGAACAGGTTGATCAGGATCAGGAGCACCGCGCCCCACTTCTGACCGCGCCAGGCGCCGTACGCCGCCACGAGGGCGAGCACGTCGCTGGCCGCGCTGCCGAGGACCAGCGGGAACGGCGACGTGCTCCCCGCGGCGCCCAGGGCGAGGTTCGGCAGGTCATAGGTCACGAGCCCGATGAGGGCCACGACGAGGGAGAGGACCGCCGCGATCCGCAGCGCGGTGGAGCGGGTCATTCTGGACATCGGGCGACTCCGTGACCTGGGGTGATGTGGTGCGGTCGAGCCTAGGAGCGCCCGGGCGCCGGGGGAACGGACAGCGGTCCCGACCCGTCGGGACATCCGGGGCCGGTCACCCGGGACGAGCCCGCCGAGGGTCCGCTCAGCTCCCTGCCGCCGCGGCCGGCACCGGGCCCAGCAGCTCGATGCCGTTCTGCTCGGCGACGGCCAGCACGGCGTCCATGCTCGGGCTGCCCCCCGCGCCGAGCGCCGCGACGGCCCGGGCGAACCCCTCCATCGGCGCCCCGGGCGCGTGGACGACGAACGCCACGGCGTCGGACGCCGACTCGTTCCGGACGGTGTGCGGGGTCCCCCCGGCCAGGGGCACGACCTCGCCCGTGCGAGCGGTGCGCCGGGACACCGCTCCGTCGGGCCCCGCGGTGTAGAAGGTGAACTCGCCGGCCAGGACGTGGTAGACCTCGCCCGGCTCGTGCCGGTGCATCACGGGCGGGCCCCCACCGGCGGGCATGCGGATCTGCACGGCGAACAGGGCCCCGCCGGTCTCGGCGCACGTGGCCAGGACGACGGCCTCGTCGCCGCCCATCACCAGCCGCTCGCGGGAATCATCGACAAGTAGCATGTCCATATCGGGAAGATAGACAGGAGGCTTGTCCAATGTCAACCCGCATCCCCGTCCTCGACGGCCGGGAGCGACCGAGCAACCTCGCCGTCCTGATGCGGGAGGCCTACATCGCGGTCAACGACCTGGTGCTCAGCCGGCTCGCGGCGGCGGGCCACGGCGCGGTGCGCGCCGCCCACAGCGCGGTGTTCCAGTACCTCGACGACACCGGCACCAGCGTCAGCACGCTCGCCGAGCGGGCCCAGATCACCAAGCAGGCGATGGGCGAGCTGGTGGGCCACCTCGAGCAGCACGGCTACGTCGAGCGCGTGCCCGACCCCGCCGACCGTCGCGCCAAACTCGTGCTGCCCACCGCGGCCGGGCGGGAGGTCGTCGCGATCGCGCAGTCGCTCGCCCCCGACCTCGAGGCCCGGATGGCCGCGGTCGTGGGGACCGGCCGCATGCAGGCTCTGCGGGCCGACCTGGAGGCCGTCCGCCGCACCGCCCGCGACCTGGAGGCCGCCGATCCGGTCCGCCCCTAGGCGCAGGGGCAGCGGATCCGCCGAGCGACGATCAGGCCGCCGCCGTGTCGTCGGCGAGCGCGATGAGCCGGTGGGCGGCGGCCCACACGCGGCGCCGGAGGTCGTCGTCGAGCACCGACCGGGGCCAGCGGGTGGGCCGGCCCCTGCTGCTCCAGTACCCACCGGTCGCACCGGCCAGGTCGGGATCGGCCGCGAGCCGCACCGAGCTGCGAGAGGCCCTCGCGGGCTCCGCGCGGCTCATCATCGGCGCGAACAGGGGCCAGACGAGCCGCATCCCGAGGGGGACGGTGGCCGGGGTCATCGCCCGCGTCATCGGCGTGTTCGCGGCCCCGGGGTAGGCGACGTTGACGGTGGCGGTGCCGGTCGGCCAGCGGCGGGCCTGCTCCAGCGCGAGGGCCATCAGCACGGTCTTGGCGTGGGAGTACGCCCGGATCCCGAGGTAGCCGCGGGTGTTCTGCAGGTCGTCGAGGTCGAGCCGGCCCGGCATGCCCCCGGTCACGTACACGACGCGGGCCGCCTCGGCGGCGGCGAGCGCGGGGCGGAGCAGGGTGGTGAGCAGGAACGGACCGAGGGCGTTGACCGCCAGCGACGCCTCCACGCCGTCGGCGGTCTCCCAACGCTCGGTGTAGAGCCCACCGACGTTGTTCACCAGCACATCGAGGCGGCCGTACCGGTCGACGACCTCGTCGGCGAGCCGCCGGACCCCGACCCGGGCGGACAGGTCGGCGGTGAGCAGCTCGACCGTGCCGCCCTCGCCGGCGCCGAGCTCGTCGCGCAGGGCGGAGACGGCCCGCTCGCCGCGGGCGCGGTCGCGGCCGACGACGGCCACGTCGGCACCGAGACGGGCGAGCCCGAGGGCGGTGTGGCGGCCGATGCCGTCGGTGGCGCCGGTGATCAGGACCCGGCGCCGGGCCAGGGGGGTCGCGGTCACCAGTCGTGCCCGGTGAGGAGGACGACCTTGCCGGTGGTCGCGCGCGTCTCGAGGGCGCGGTGCGCGGCCGCGGCGTCCGCCAGCGGGTACGTGGCGCCGATGACGAGCCGCAGCGCACCGCTGGTGATCCAGTCCAGGAGGCGGGGGGCGGCGGTGGGGCCGAAGTCGGGGCGGGCGAGCCAGACGGGGTTGGTGTAGCCGATGGCCGCGACACCCGCGGTGATGAGCGCGGACGGGTCGAGCTCGGGCGCGCCCCCGGACATGCCGCCCAGGACGATCCGGCCGGTGGCCGGGGTGAGCAGCGCGACGGTGCTGGCCGGGAGCGCGCCGCCGACGAGGTCGAGCGCGATGTCGACCGACCGGCCGTCGAGCGCGTCGCGGACGTGCTGCGGCCAGTCGGGGGCGGTGTAGTCGACGGCGGCGTCGGCCCCGAGGTCGCGCACCAGCGCGCGCTTGTCGGGAGTGCCGGCGGTGCCGACGACGCGGTCGGCGCCGAGGAGCCGGGCGACCTGCACGGCCAGGGACCCGACGCCGCCGGCGGCCGCGTGCACGAGCACGGTCTCCCCCGCGCGCAGGCCGGCGGCGTGCAGCATGCCGTAGGCCGTGAGGCCCTGGGCCGCGAAGGCGGCCGCCCGGGTCGGGTCCAGCCCGTCGGGGACCGGGATCAGGGAGGCGGCGTCGGCGAGCAGGTACTCGGCGTACGCACCGGGACCCATCGCGACCACCCGACGGCCGACCAGCGCGTCGTCGCCACCGGGTCCGACGGCCTGAACGGTGCCGGCGGCCTCGAACCCGACCGTGGCCGGGAGCTCCCCGAACAGCGGGTAGACCCCGCGCCGGGCGGCCACGTCGGCGTAGTTGACGCCGGCCGCGGCGACGCGGACGAGGGCCTGCCCCGGCCCGGGTCCGGGCCGGTCGACCCGCTCCGCTCGGAGCACGTCGGGGTCGCCGTGGGCGTGCAACCGCACCGCGGTCATCGTGCCCGTGGCGGTCGTCGCGCCCGGGGTGGTCGTCGTGGTCATGGCACTCCTCGAGGGGCTGCTGGGCTCTGCCGCCCAACGCTTGTCGCTGACTATGTTGGTTAAATACCAAGATTGTCAAGTACGACAATGCCCCGTAGTCTGCCGGGGTGAGCGAGGACGGCCACCACTACGCGACCACCGAGGGGATGCCGCCGGGCGTCGATCCCGTGAGCTGCCAGGCCGTCGAGTCGTTCTTCGTGCTGTTCGCGCGGATGAGCCGCTACTACAGCGCCACCTGCGAGTCCTTCGACCTCACCCCGCAGCTGGGCACGGTCGTGCGCGGCCTCGTGTCGCCGTCCCCGATGCGGGAGCTGGCCCGGGAGCTGCACCTCGACGCGTCCAACCTCACCGGGCTGGTGGACCGGCTGGAGCAGCGCGGTCTCGTCGAGCGCCGACCCGACCCCGCCGACCGCCGGGTCAAGCAGCTCGTCCTCACCGCGCGCGGCGCGGCGCTCCGCGACGCGCTGAACACGCGGTTGATGTCCGACCCGCCGCTGCTCGCCGGGCTCGACGAGGACCAGCGGACGGACCTGTGCGCCCTGCTGTCCCGGGCCGCGGCCACCCCCGCCGGGGGGTCCGCTCCCTGAGCGCGACCGGACCGGGCGCCGCCCCCTCGCGCTCACCGCAGCGGTGCACCACGGTCCGCCTGCGGGAGGAGCGCGTCGAGGCCGTGGAGGACGCCCGGCGCCTCGTCCACCTCCCACCGCACTCTGCCGCGCACCGCGTCAGGCCGTTCTGGACGATTCGAGGCCGGTCGGCCTAGAATCTGACCGTGCCGACCACGACCGGACCCCGCAGGCCCTCGTTCATCGAGGCCGCGCGACGGGCGCAGCTGGTGGAGGCGGCCATCGCGGTGGTGAACGAGGTGGGCTACGCGCAGACCTCCCTGTCGCGCATCGCCGCGGCGGCGGGCACGTCGAAGAGCGTCGTGTCCTACCACTTCAGCGGCAAGGAGGAGCTGCTGCGACTCGTCGTGGAGGAGGTGTTCGCGGCGACGGGAACGGTGATGGCCGAGGCCGTCGAGGCGCAGTCGACCTGGCCGGGCAAGCTCGAGGCCTACGTCCGCGCCGAGCTGGGCGAGATGGCCCGCCACCCCCAGCGGTTCGCCGCGGCGACGGAGATCCTCATCTCCCACCGCGACGACCGGGGCCGACCGCTCCTGCTCGACGACTCCGCCGCCGACCTGGACCTCCTGGAGTCGGTCCTGCGCGGTGGCGTCGCCGACGGCGCCTTCCGCCCCCTCCCCGACGTCGGCGTGGCGGCCACGATGATCACCCACGCCGTGGACGGCGGCCTGACCGCCCTGCAGCGCGATCCGGCCACCGACCTCGGCGCCTACGCCGACGCGCTGGTGCCGCTCCTGCTGGCGGCGGTGGAGGCCCGGTGAGCGGCGCGACGGCGGCGCCCGCCCGCCCCCTGCTGCCCGTCGTCGCCCTCGGGCTGGGCCTGGCCTACCTGCCGGTGTGGGCCGGACCGGTGGTGCGCGCCCTGGGCGGCGACCTGCCGGGTGGGGGGCCGCTCACCGCGGTCTGGCTGAACTGGGCCGCGGTCGCGGTGCTGCTGTCCCACGTGCTGCTCGTCGAGCGGCGGCCGCTCGCGTCGCTGCTGCTGACCCGCCCGCGCTCCGAGGACCTCCGGTGCGCCGTGCTGCTGTGGGGCCTGGTGATGGGCTGGTCCTGGCTGGTGGGCCTGGTGCGGCCGCAGCCGCCCGACGCGGGCACCGCGACGATCACCGCGCTGCCCGTGCTCGGGGTCGTGGCCCTCGTCGTCACGGCCGCGATCACCGAGGAGATCCTCATGAAGGCCTACCCGATCGAGCGGATCACCGACCTCACCGGTCGGCGCTGGCTCGGGGTCGCGGTGAGCGCCGCCGTCTTCGTCGCCCCCCACGTGGTGTTCTTCAGCCCCGAGTGGCTCCTGTACCAGGGCGGCGCCGGTACGCTGGCCACCTACGCGCTGTACCTGCGGCGCCGCAACCTCCCCGCCTGCATGCTGCTGCACCTGATGGTCAACGCGCCGATCCTGATCCCCACGGTCCTGGGCTGACCCCGGGGATCAGCCGATCAGCGCCGCGCGCAGCGCGGCCACCTCGCGGGCGCGGAAGTCGCGCACCACGCCGGCCCGGGGGAACAGCGCGTCGAAGCCGTGGAAGGCGCCGGGCACCTCGACGACCTCGCACGGCACGCCGGCCCCGCGCAGCCGCTCCGCGTACGCGAGGTCCTCGGCGTGGAACAGGTCGAGCGTGCCGACTCCGATCCACGCCGGCGGTAGCCCGCCCAGGTCGGCGCGTCGGGCGGCGACCGCGTAGGGCGGCACGTCCGGTGCGCCGGGCGGCCCGCCCAGGTAGGAGGTCCAGCCGAACCGGTTGCTGCGCGGTGTCCACACGCGCACGCCGCGGACGTCGAGGTCGGTGCGCAGGACCGTGCGGTCGTCGAGCATGGGGTAGCGCAGCAGCTGGAGCACCGGCCGCACCTCGCCGCGGTCGTGCGCCTGCTGCGCGAGGCAGGCGGTGAGCCCGCCCCCGGCGCTGGCCCCACCGACCGCGATGCGGGCCGGGTCGACGTCGTCGTGGCCCGCCAGCGCGAGGAGGCCCGCGTAGGCGTCCTGCAGCGCGGCCGGGGCCGGGTGGTCGGGGGCGAGGCGGTAGCGGACCGCGGCCACGGTGATGCCCAGCTCGCGGGCGAGCGCGGTGTTCGCGGCGTCGTCCTGCTCGGGCGCCCCGAACACGAACCCGCCGCCGTGCAGCCAGAGCAGGGCCGGGGCGGGCCCGGTCAGCGCGCGCGGCCGGTGGACCCGCATCGTGACCCCGGGCGCCGCCGCCACCTCCCGGACCAGCACGTCCGGCGGCGCGGCCGGCGGGCGGGACCGGAGGCGGCGGAACAGCCCCAGCGAGCGCGGGCCGACCGCGATCGGCGGGATGAAGCGGCCGCGGGCGAGGTCGGGGTGGAAGTCGGGCACGGCGGCTCCTGGTGGTCGGGACCCCCATCCTGCTCGATCGGGGGTCCCGACCGCCGCTACCGGCCCGCTCCGGGACCGGTCACTCCCGGCCCGCCGCGGCCTTGCGGGCGTTCCGCACCGCCCACAGCGACCCGAGCGTCAGCGCGAGCAGGTCCACGAACCGCACCAGGCGCTCCTCGTCGGCGGCGGTGAAGTCGCCCTCGTAGCGGTCGGACAGCTGCACGAGCCCCCAGGTGCGGCCGTCGTCGTCGCGGATCGGTGCGGCGAGCCAGCCCCGCATCGGCGGGTGGGCCGCCCGCTCCGTGCCGAAGCCCAGCCACATCGGGTGCGCCTCCAGCTCGGCCTGCGTCAAGCGGACGGGACCGGGCTGCTCCAGCACCAGGGTGTGGATCCCGACGCCGACGGCGGGCGTGCGGTACTCCGCCCACGCCGCGTACTTCGGCGACATCGAGAAGTGCTTGCGCATGGACGACCAGTCGCCCGACACCACGATGGCCACCGCGCTCTGGTGGGCGCCGATCAGGTCGCGGACGAGGTCGGCCGCCGCGGCGATCGCCCGGTTGGCGCCCTCGGCGAACTCCTCGTCGATCTCGTCGGGGTCGGGCACCACCGGGTTCGTCGTCGCACCGACCACGGCGTTGCGGTAGGTGTTGGCGACCCGGTCGCCGTCGGTGCTCACGACCCGCTCCCCGCTCCGAGCAGCGACAGCCCGAGCGTGCGGGGGGCCGGACCCGCGTAGGCGAGGCGGACCAGCAGCAGCATCGCGGGCTCGACGAGGCGCGCGGACGCCAGCGGGCCGGCGTCCGCGGCCTCCAGCCCGATGTCCCGCACCAGGCCGGCCACGACCCCGCGGGCGGCGTCGTCGTCCGCGCAGCAGAACACGGTCGGCGGGCGCCCGTCGATCTCCACCGCCCCGGAGGCCAGCAGGTCCGCGAAGGGCGGGACCGCCGCGACCGTCCGCGCCCCGCGGGCGGCCCGCGCGACCTCCTCCGCACCGGAGGTCGTGAAGCCGACCACCAGCCCGGAGGCGTCCGGCGCGAGGGCGTTCACGCAGGACCACAGGACGCGCCCGCCCAGGTCACCGGCGCTGGCGAGCGCGTCGCCCACGGCGCCGTAGGGCACCGCGAGGACCACCACCTCAGCGGCGTCCACGACCGCGCCGACCCCGTCCCGGGTCGTCCCCGGCACCGCCTCCGCCGCCGCCCGCGCGGAGTCCTCCGCCCCGGGGCCGGCCGCGAAGGCGACCCTGTGACCCGCCCCCACGAGCCGCGCCGCCAGCGCCCGCCCGAGCCGTCCCCCACCGATGATGCCGATCTGCACGCTCGTCCCTCCGCCGTCCCGGTGCCGTCACGCAGCACGCTGAGTCAACTGCATCCCGCCGGGCCCGGCCAGCAGGCTCGGGCCTCCGGTGTCGGGAACCGGTGCCGCACCGCAGTGGATCGGTCGGTGGGCACCGCGTCACGAGGAGTGACGGGATCGGCCTCGTGCGGGCCGCGGATCCGCTGATCGGGTTGGGCCCGGCGGCGGTCGGGGTAGCCGATACGGGTGGGAACCCACGGCGAACGACCCGGCGCCCGGCCCGCCGCCGACATCCTGCGGCAGGAGGGCCCGCACACCGTCCCCGCTCCGGCCCCGCGCACGGGCCTCGTCGTCGGGGGGCTGGTGGCGTGCGGAGTGGTGATCGGCGGGGTGGCGCTGGAGGCGGCCACCCCGGATCCGGGCGCAGGCGCACCGAGCGAGCCCGTCGCCCTCCCCACCGCGTCGACGACCGCGACGGCCCCGGCCGCGCCACCGGCACTGGCGCCCCTGCCCCCCGCACCCGGTCCCGCTCGGGACGAGCCGGACCCGACGGGTGGCACCGCCCCGCTGCACACCGTCCCGGCGGAGGCGCCGGCACCCGTGCCGGCCGCGGCCCCGCCGGTCGCCGACCCGCACCCGGTCGTCGAGCGGGCGCCCGGACCGGTCCAGCAGGATCCCCCTGAGCCCGAGCCCCACGACCACGGGTCCGCCGATCACGAGTTCGACTGGTTCGCGGTGGTCGACCACGAGCCCGCGGGGGTCGTGCAGGTGGAGTCCGCGGAGCACCGGCACGTGCCGGACGAGGGCGACGACGACGCCGCGGACGAGCGGGACAGCACTCCCGAGCCGCCGGCCGCTGCGGTCGGGTCCTTCCGCCCCCGGCCCTACGTGCCGGCCGCGACGACGGCGCCCGACGCGCCGACCGACCCGGACGACCACGCGGAGGAGGAGCACGACTCCCCCGGCGCCGATGCCGGGACGGCGGTCGAGCAGGCCGACGACGAGCACGACGACGAACGCGACTGCGAGGACGAGCACGAGCACGACACCGACGACGACGGCGACAGCAGCGGCACCGGAGCCGACGCCGGGATCGGCACCGACGGCGGAGTCGGCACCCGTGGCGGCACCGGGATCGACGGGGAAGCCGACACCGATACCGATGCCGGTGACGAGGATGTCGTCGACACCGCCGACGGGGACACCGGCACCTCGGACGACACGGACGACACGGACGACACCGGCACGAGCACCGGCACCCCGGACGTCGACCTCGACACCGCGGACGCTGACGCCGGCTCCGCCGGAGACACCGACACGGACGACAGCGGTGACACCGACACCGACACCGACACCGCTGGCGAGGCCGACGTCGACGCCGGAACCGACGCCGGAACCGACACCGCCGGAGATGCCGACACCGATCCCGCCCCTGACAGCGACACCGACGAACCCGGCGGTGCGGGCGGACGGGGCAGCGACGACACCTCGCAGTCCGGGACGGACTGACGGACCGACCCGGGCTCCCGCACCCGGTCGTCCGGCCGCGGGTCAGCCCACGTCGTCGGCCAGCGCGCCGTAGAGCTCCCGCACGCCGGGCCCGTCGTCGGCGATCCGGTCGAGGACGTCCAGCAGACGGCGCTCCTCGAACCGGAAGTGCGACTCCATGACCGCCTCCACCCCGTCGAGGTGGCGCAGCTGCTCGTCCGCGGGCGCCCGCTCGTCGAGGGCGCGCCGCAGGCCGCCGATCAGGTGCTCGATCATGGAGTGGTCCTGCCCCAGCTGCCGGACGACCGGGGCGAGGTCCGGGTGCCGCTCCACCAGGCGGGGGAACAGGGTCCCGTCCTCCGCGGCGTGGTGGCTGCTCAGCGCCGTGCAGAACCCCCAGCAGTGCAGCAGCGGGGTCCTCGCGAGGGGATCGGCGTCCGTCCCGTCCTCGATCGCCTCGCGGGTCAGCACCAGGGCCTCGCGCAGCCGCCGGTGCACCTCGCGCATCTCCCGGCCCCAGGCCCGCACCCGCTGCGCCGTCACAGCAGGCCCTCCGCGCGCATCCACCGCTCGCAGTCCGCCGTCCACCGCGCGGTGTGCGGGATGCGCGTGCCGCCGTGCTCGCCGTACCGCACGCCGTCGGCCAGGCCCACGCCGTGCCCGCCGTCCGGGTAGACGTGCAGCTCGACGCGGGTCCCGGCGTCGGCGAGCGCCTGGGTCCACGCGAGCGCGTTCGGCAGCCCCGGGCCGTCCTGCGCGGTGGCCCAGACGAAGACGGGGCCGACCGCGCCGTGCAGGTGGCGGGCCGGGGACAGCTCGTCGGCCAGGCCCACGAGGTCGCCCAGCAGGGCCGCGACGGCGGCCCCGGGCAGCAGGGCCAGGTCGGCGAGCGCGTAGGCCAGGACGGCGAAGTCCGGGCGCGGCGGCGGGCGCGGCGGGTCCTCGATCGACAGCACGGTGCCGGCGAGCAGCAGGCCGGCGAGGTGGCCGCCGGCGCTGGAGCCGATGACGCCGACCCGGCCGGGATCGACGGCCAGGCCGTGGTCCCCGCCGCGGACGTGGTCGAGCGCGGCGCGGGCGTCCTGCAGCGGTGCCGGGAACCGGTGCGGCAGCAGGCGGTAGCGCAGGACGAAGGCGTGGCACCCCAGGCGGCTCAGCCACCGGGCGTAGCCCTCGCCGTCGTGGCCGGTGTGCTCGCGGTAGCCCCCGCCCGGCAGGACCAGGACCGCCGGACGGGGTCCCGGGAGGGCCGGATCGGCCGGGTGGACGGACAGGACGGGTGGTGCGGTCGGGTCGGTGATGGCGGACGCCACCTCTCGGACTCCCGCGCCTCCATGCCTGACGCAGCCCGTCACCGGCACGCGACGCTGGGTTCGACGCTAGCACCGGCCGATGCGGTTTCGGCGTCCCCCGGTCGGGGACCCGATGAAGGTCCACACCCGAGACGAAGGAGCCCCACAGGTGTTCTTCCACCGCCAGGAACTGCAGTACAAGTCCACACCCGACAAGCCCGACGCGATCTACGCCCGCAAGCTGCAGGAGGTGCTGGGCGGGCAGTACGGCGAGATCACCGTGGCCCTGCAGTACATGTTCCAGGGCTGGAACATGCACATCCCCGGCAAGTACCGCGACCTGGTGTTCGGCATCGGGGCCGAGGAGATCGGCCACGTCGAGATGCTGGCCACGATGATCGCCCAGCTGCTCGAGAAGGCTCCGCTGGGCGTCACCTCCAAGGCGCTGCAGGACGACCCGACCGTCGCCGCCGTGATCGGGGGCATGGACGTCCAGCACGCCATCGTCGCCGGCGCCGGCGCCCGCGCGGCCGACAGCAACGGCAACCCCTGGCAGGGCAGCTACATCACCGCGAGCGGCAACCTGCTGGCCGACTTCCAGGCCAACGCCAACGCCGAGATGCAGGGCCGGCTCCAGGCGGCCCGGCTCTACCACATGACCGACGACCACGGCGTGCGCGACCTGCTGTCGTTCCTGATCGCGCGGGACACGATGCACCAGAACCAGTGGCTCGCCGCGATCGCCGAGCTGCAGGAGGAGGGCCAGGAGCTGCTGCCGGTGCCCAGCAACTTCCCGCAGAGCAAGGAGAACCAGGAGGTCCACTACCAGTACCAGAACTTCAGCGACGGCAAGCACGCCTCCGAGGGCCGCTGGGCCAAGGGGCCGACGCCGGACGGCAAGGGCCAGTTCAGCTACCACGAGGGCCCGACGACCTCGGCCCCGATGCCCCCGCCCACCCGTCCCGACGCCCGGTACTACGGCACCACCGACCTGCCGAACACCGTGGAGAAGATCGCGGGTCGGGTGCAGGACAAGCTCCACCGCGAGTGACCGGGACCCTCCCCGCCCGGTGATGCGACCCGCGGGCCCGCGCCCGGCCGACGTGCGGCCGGGGCGGCCCGACGGGACCGCGTCACCCCCGGGCGGCGGGCTCCGGCGGATCGGGCAGCACCATGAGCAGGACGTCGGGCTGGTCGGCGGGCAGCCACGCCGGCCGGGCCCGCGCCACCTCCGTCCAGCCGCGGTGCCGGTAGACCTCGACGGCGACCGAGTGCCCCGGCAGGACGTCGAGCGCCGGCGTGCGCCCGCCGGCGCGGATGGCGGCGACGGCGGTGTCGAGCAGCCGGCCGCCGATCCCCGTGCCGCGGGCGGCGCGGCCGGTGAACAGCACCGACACCTCGGCGACCTCCCGGTGCGGCCACGCGCGGGCGAAGATCCCGGCCAGCTCCTCGGTCGGGCGGGTCACCGCGACGTGGCCGGCGAGGACGCCGTCGACCTCGGCCACCCAGGCGGCCTCCTCGGTCGCCCGCACCAGGAACTGCTCGACGGGGAACGGCAGCGGCCAGCGCAGCGGGTAGCGCGAGGTCGGCTGCTGCTCGCCGAGCAGGGCGACCAGGCCGGGCACGTCCTCGGGCCGGCGGGCGCGGACGGCCAGGCCGGCGCGGGCGCCGACGGTCACGCGCCGCCGGCCCCGGTGTCGTCCGCCCGCCACGACCGCAGCCACACCGTCTGCGGCGAGGAGCGCAGCTCGCCCAGGGTCGCGTCGGGCAGCGCGGTGTCGGAGTCGGTGACCACGTACCCGAGCCGGCCCCGGGTGGACAGCGACTGGCCGACGACGTTGGCCCCGCTGTCGGCGAGGACGCGGTTGATGGTCGCGAGCACGCCCGGCACGTTGACGTGGAGGTGACCGGTCCGGAACGCCCCGGCGGGCTGCGGCGGGGCCACCTGCGGCAGGTTCACCGAGAGCGCGGTGCTCCCCCCGTCGACGAAGCCGAGGAGCTTGCCGGAGACGAAGTGCCCGATCTCCTCCTGCGCCTCCTGCGTGGAGCCGCCGACGTGCGGGGTGAGGATGACGTTGTCCAGGCCGCGCAGGGGTGAGGAGAAGGGATCGCCCTGCGCCTTGGGCTCGATCGGGAAGACGTCGATCGCGGCCCCGGCCAGGTGCCCGGACAGGATGTGCTCGCGCAGGGCGGCGTCGTCGACGACCATCCCGCGGGAGGCGTTGATGAACACCGCGCCCCGCTTCATCAGGGCGAACCGGTCGGCGCCGAACAGGCCGGCGTTGCCGGGGCGGCCGTCGACGTGGATGGTCACCACGTCCGCCACGGCCAGCAGCTCCTCCAGCGAGCCCAGCCGCTGCGCGTTGCCGTGCGCGAGCCGGTCGACCGTGTCGTAGAAGACCACCCGCATGCCGACGGCCTCGGCCATGTTGGACAGCTGCGTGCCGATGTTGCCGTAGCCGACGATGCCGAGCGTGCGGCCGCGGATCTCGTGGCTGCCCTTCGCGGACTTGTCCCACACGCCCTCGTGCATCCGCGCCGTCTTCTCGGTGAGCCGGCGGGTGAGCGCGATGATCTCGCCGAGCACCAGCTCGACCACGCTGCGGGTGTTGGAGTAGGGCGCGTTGAACACCGCGATGCCCCGGTCGGCCGCGTCGGCCAGGTGCACCTGGTTGGTCCCGATGCAGAAGCACCCCACGGCGAGCAGGTCCTTCCCGGCCTCCAGGACGGCCGGCGTCACCGAGGTGTTCGAGCGGATCCCCAGCACCGAGACGCCCGGGAGGGCGTCGACGAGCTCGGCCTCCGACAGCGAGCGCGGGCGGGCGTCGACCTCGAAGCCCGCCCGCTGCAGCGCGGCGGTCGCGACCGGGTGGATGTTCTCCAGCAGCATGGCCTTCACGCGGACCAACCCTAGGCCCCGCCCGGCGGCGGGGTGACGGTGCGCGGCCCGGGCGGGCCGCAGCTCACAGGCGCGCCGTGGCGTAGCCGAGGACGGCGGCCAGACCCAGGACGCTGCGCGGGGCGTACGGGGTGCGCCACAGTCCGCCGTGGACCGCGCCGTGCGCCTCGTCCCGCCACGGGTGCGGCCGCGCCGCCGGGGCGGTGCTCAGGTCGTGGACCAGCAGCGCGGCCATCAGCGTGTTCGCGGTGGCCGGCTCGAAGACCTCGACGGCGAACCGGTGGGCGCCGGCGAACGCCGCGGCGAGCGCGGTGTTGCGGAGCACCGAGGTGGTGCGGCTGGACGGCGCGACGTGGAACGACACGGTCGTGCCGGACGCCCGGGCCACGGCCGCGCGCCAGCGCTGGACCCGCTTGGCCAGCGCGTAGTTGGGGCCCTGGGCCGGCACGAGCGCGTCGCAGACCCCGGGGTCGGCGCCGGGCCGGTACGCCCGGGTCAGCAGGCGGCCGCGGCTGCCCCAGCGCAGCGGCCGGCCGACGAGCTTGGCCGTGCGGGACCGCTCCGCGTAGGCCTGCGCGGAGTGCTCCACGGCCTCGCCGGGCACCGCGAACACGTCGGTCGGGGTGGCCAGGAACGCGAGCGCCAGGTCGGGCCGGGACGCCTGCAGCCGCCGGGCGAGCAGGTCGGCCGCGAGCGAGAGGCGGGCGTGCGTCCCGCCGTCGGCGTAGAGGTAGGTGCCCAGGACCAGCTGCCCGGGCGCGGCGAGCAGCCACTCGGCGACGCCGGGCACCTCGGCGAGCAGGTCGGCGCCCGCGGTGCGGGCCAGCCCGTCCCCCGCCCCGTCGCCCGGTCCGCGCACCGGCACGAGCAGCCGGCCGGCGCCGTCCCGGGCGGCGCGCAGGATCCGCTCCCACACCGCCGGGCGCGGCAGGTCGACGGCGGCGACCGTCGCCCCCCAGCCCAGCAGCGTCGGCAGCGGGCCCATCTCGGCGCCGGCGCCGAGCACGGCGACGGTGCGGCCGGGCAGGGCCAGCTGCTCCGGGGCGGCCGCGACCGCCCCGACGGCCTCCGCGGCCGAGGGCTCCATGACCCCGTCGGCCACCCACCGGTCGAGCTGGGCGCGCAGCGCGTCGCCCGTCAGCCGCCGGCCCCGGTAGGGGACGACGAGCTGCTCGACCGGGGCCCGGGTGCCGGTGACCTCGGCGGTGTCCAGCCGGCGGTCCGGGTCGTCGGTCAGCAGCGTGCGCGCGGGCGCGTCCGCCCCGTCGCGCACGACGACCATCCTCCCGGTCAGCGACTCCAGGCCGGCCGCGGCCATGGCCGTCCAGTCCTGCGGGTCGCCCAGCCCGGCCTCGACCTGCCGCCGGAAGTGGCGCACGTAGCGGCCCCGCCAGGCGGTCTCCTGCTCGGCGGCCCGCGCCCCCGCGGGGTCGACGGGGCGCAGGGCGTCGGCGAGGACGGCCCGCCCGACGGCGGTGGTGCTGCGCCGCCCCGCCCCGTCGGCGGGGAAGGCGATCCCGTGCGGTTCGCTGCTCATCGGTCTCCTCGTGGTGCGCCGCCCCGGCGGCGCCCATCGTGGCCCGCCCGCCGCTGCGGCGCAGCGTCCCGCGCAGGCGTGATGCCGACCACCCCGAGTCCGGATCCCTTGCCCCAGGGTCTCTCCATCACCTAACTTCTGCTACGGCAGAATCTGCCGCACGAGAACAATGAGGACGACCGGCTCGACCCCGACGGGGCCGCACCGCCGCCGGTGCGCTCGATCCCGACCGGCTCGTCGCGCTCCTCCCGCCCGTCTCTCCCACCCGACCGCCCGCACGTCCGAGGAGACCCACCGTGACCACCGTCGCCGTCATCTACTACTCGTCCACCGGCAACACCCACCAGCTCGCCCGGGCCATCGGCGAGGGCGCCACCGACGCCGGCGCGGAGGTGCGCCTGCGCAAGGTCCACGAGCTGGCCCCCGAGGAGGCCGTCGCGACCAACCAGGGCTGGAAGGAGCACGTCGAGGCGACCGTCGACGTCCCGGAGGCCGCCCTCGAGGACCTGGAGTGGGCCGACGGGATCGCCTTCGGCACCCCCACCCGCTACGGCCTGCCGTCGGCCCAGCTCAAGCAGTTCCTCGACACCACCGGCGGGCTGTGGCAGCAGGGCGCGCTGGTGGACAAGGCCGTCAGCACCTTCACCGGGGCCTACAACCGCCACGCCGGGCACGAGACCACCCAGACCGCGCTGAACAACGTCTTCGCCCACTGGGGCTCGGTCATCGTCCCGCTCGGGTTCACCGACCCGCTGGTGTTCGACCCCACCACCGGCAACCCCTACGGCGCGTCGTGGCAGTCGGGCGGCGGGGAGGGCCCGGACGCGACGGCGCTCGCGGTCGCCCGCCACCAGGGCGCCCGCCTCGCCCGGATCGCCGGGCTGCTGCACCCCTGATCCCGCGGTCCCGCCGGCGGTAGCCTCGACGCGTTCCGACGAGCGGGGGGAGGTGCGTTCGGAGGTGGACGCACCGCGCGCGGACGACGGGCCCGGGCTCTACGCCGACCCGATCACGCTGTGGGGTCTCGTCGTCGGCGTCCACACGACGGTCAACGGGAAGCTGGACGCCGAGCTCCAGGAGCGGCTCGGGATCCCGCTGACGTGGTTCGAGGTGCTCCTGCGGCTGGCCCGGACCGAGGACCAGCGGATGACGATGACCCGGCTCGCCGAGTCGGTGTCGTTCAGCAGCGGCGGGTTCAGCCGGGTCGCCGACCGGCTCGTCGCCGCGGGACTCCTGGAGCGCCTGCCGTGCCCCGGCAACCGGCGGGCCACCCTCGCCCACCTCACCGAGGACGGCCGCCGCACCCTCGACGCCGCCCTCGCCGCGCACGCCGACGGGGTGCAGCGGCTCGTGCTCGCCCACCTCGACGACGCGCAGGCCGCGGCGCTGCGCGACGCGCTGCACACCCTGTGGCGGGTCCACCGCCCCGGGCCGGTGGCCGACGGGCGCTGACCGCCGCGTCCGGGATCAGCTCCCCGACCCCGGTGCGGACCGGTCGAGGTGGTCGACCAGCCGCCGCAGCCCCCGGCCGGGGGCGCCGCGCCAGGACAGGTGCACCGGCATCCGCAGCGGCGGGTCGATCGGCACCCCGACGACGCCGGCCCAGCCGGTCCGCGCCAGGTAGCGGCGGGTGGCGAAGGTCCAGCCGCCGTGCCGCTGGACGGCCCGGATCATCGCCTCCTGCGCGGGCGCGGTGCCGGCGTCGACGACGCGGACCGGCGCGCCCGCCCGCCCGGCGTGGCGCAGCATCGCGTCCCGGGCCTCGGGCCCGGTCCCCCGCGGGAACATCCACGGCGGCGGAGCGGCCGCCAGCGCGGGGACCGCCACCGCACCGGCCGCGACCAGCGGATCGTCCTCCCGGGCGACGACGAGCGTCTCCTCGACCGCCGCCACCACCGACCACCGGGGCGGGTCGGCGTCGGGCACCGTCCACGTCGCCAGCGCGTCGACGCGCCACTCGGCCAGGTCGGCGACCACCCGCGGGTCGGTGAAGGACAGCACGACGACGTCGATCCCGTCGGCCGCCGCGCGCAGCCCCGCCGCGACCTCCTCCACCGCCCACTGCGCGTCGACCTGGCACAGCACCACCACCTGGTCGCGGTGCTGCGTCGCGCGCGCCGCCCGCACGGCCGCGTCGATCGCGTCCAGCCCGTCCAGCACGCGGTCCCGGAACACCCGCCCCGCCGGCGTCAGCTCGACGTGGCGGGTGGTGCGGTCGAACAGCCGCACCCCGAGGGCGGTCTCGAGCTGCCGGACCTGGGCGCTGAGCACCTGCTGCGAGAGGTGGAGCCGCGCCGCGGCGCGCGTGAAGCTGAGCTCCTCGGCGAGCACGACGAACCGCTGCAGCTGGGCGAGCCGGACATCCACAACCGCTGACTGTAGACGAGCGCCCGAGAAGTGTTTCCGCTGTCAACGATTCATCCGTAGGCTAGGCCTGTGAGCAGCGGTGATACCGCGCCACCGCTCTCCCGGACCGGCCCGTGTCCCACAACTGGGAGACGTCAGCCCTCGATCGGAAGGATCCCCCCGTGGACCTCATCCACCTCCGCACCAACCAGCTCTCCCCGGCCGGCTGGGAGTCCTACCGGCGCTACCTCGCGGTGCTCGACGAGTACGACGTCGACGGGTTCGCCGCGTTCCTCGCCGACGACGTCAGCGTGCAGTTCAACAACGACGAGCCGCTGGTCGGCAAGGAGGCCGCCGTCTCGGGCCTCGGCGGGTTCTGGGCGTCGATCCGGGGCACGGGCTTCTCGCTGCTGCACGAGCCGCTCAACATCCACGGCACCGACGACCGGTACGTGCTGGAGGCCCTGAACCACTACGACCACCGGGACGGACGCCGCGTGACGGTCCGCGCGGTCGCGTTCACCGACCGGAACGCCGCCGGGGAGGTCACGTCCATCCGCGTCTACCAGGACCTCTCCCCGCTCCACGCCCCGGCGGCGTGACGGGCGCGCGGCCCGGACGCCGCTCAGCGGCGGCGGATGTCGTGCCGGACGCCGCGGGGACGCCGACGGGGCGGCCACCGCCCCGCGAGGAAGGCGAGCCGCACGACGCGGTAGCGGTGCGGGCGGTGCGGTTCCAGCAGCGCGGCCATGCGGGCGTCGTCGGCGCGGGGTTCGCCGGCCAGCAGCCACGCGACCAGCGACGGGATGCCGTCGTCGCCGACGATCAGCGCGTCGGCGTCGCCCCAGGTGTGCGTGGCCAGGCAGCTCGCCGTCCACGGGCCGACGCCGCGCACCGAGCGCAGCGCCGGCAGCGCGACCTCGACCGGGCCGTCGGCCAGCTCCTGCAGCCGGCGGGCGGCCCGCGCCGCGTGGACGAGGTGCTCGGCGCGGCGGCGCTCGATGCCGAACCGGTGGAACTCCTCGGGCGCCAGGCGGGCCACCGCGGCGGGCGGCGGCGGGGTCATCAGGTCGGGCACCCCCGGCGCGGGCGCGCCGAGCGCGGTGACGAGCCGGCGCCACTGCGCCGCCGCGTCGACCCGGCTGATCCGCTGCTGCACGACGAACCAGGCCAGGTCGTGCCACACCGTCCCGGTCCGCCCGATGCGGTCGCCCCGGTGCCGGCGCCACAGGTCGCGCAGCGGAGGCGCCTCCGGACGGAAGCCGCTGACGTCGTCGGCGTACCCGAGCAGGGCGGGCGCCCGGTCCAGGAGCCAGCGGGCCCCGTCGCCGTGCGCCCGCACGCGGACCGCGCCGTCGTCGTCCCGCACTGCGGACAGGGTCCCGGGCCCGTCGGGCGTGAGGGTCGCGCGGTCGAACCGGCCGGGCTGCAGGCGCACGGTCGGGTCGCCCGCCAGCGCGGTCAGGGGGCGCACGGTCGACGCCACGTCGACCTCCCCGGCCGGGAGGACGAGCGTCACCGGGCGACGGGGAGGTGCGGGGTGGACCGGATGATGAAGTTCGGCGTCTCGGAGACGTCGCCGGCCAGGCGCAGGTCCGGGAACGCCCGGGGGACCGCCGTGATCGCGATCCGGACCTGGAGGCGCGCGAGGGCGGCGCCGATGCAGGCGTGGATGCCGTGCCCGAACGTGACGGAGTCGCGGATCCGGGGCCGGTCCGGGTCGACCGCGTCCGGGTCGGCGAAGACGGCGGGATCGCGGTTGGCGGCGCCGAAGGCCACCCACAGCCGGGCCCCGGCCGGGAGGTCGACGCCGTCGAGGCGCACCGGTGCGGCGGTCGACCGGAACAGCCCGATGCCGGAGGTGTCGACGCGCAGGAGCTCCTCGACCAGGGCGTCGGACGGCGCGGTCCCCGCGGCGAGGGCCGCCCACGCCGCCCGGTCGCGCAGGAGCCGGACGAAGACGTTCGACAGCGTGCTGACCGTCGTCTCGTGCCCGGCGAAGACGACGTTGGCGATGTCCCCGACCAGCTCGTCCTCGGTGAGGTCGTGCGACCCGTCGCGGCGGCCCTCCACCAGCGCGCGGACGACGCCGTCCCCGACGCCGTCGAGGTCGCCGGAGACGTAGCGGCGGACGTGGGCGTCGAACTCGGCGAACTGGTGCGCGGCGCCGACGTAGGCGGCCTCGGGCAGGCCGGGCACCTGCGGGACGAGGAAGGCGTCCGACCAGGCCGTGAACCGGGCGGCCTCCTCGACCGGCAGCCCCACGAACCGCGCGACGGTGCGCGAGGGCAGCGGCTGCGCGAACCGGCGGAACAGGTCGGCGGGCCCGTCGCCGGAGAACAGCCCGGTCAGCAGCTCGTCGGCGTCCGCGGCGATGACCGGCTCCAGGGCCTGCACCCGGCGGGCGGTGAACGCCCGGGCCATCGGGGTGCGCAGCCGGCGGTGCTGCTCCCCGTCGCTGCTGACCATCGAGTACCGCCACAGCGGGCCGTCGGCCGGGTAGACCGCGAACGCCGAGGCGGGCAGGTGGCCCGAGGGCAGGTAGGTGCCCCCGGAGCGGTACGTCCGCGGGTCGGCCAGGACCTCCCGCACGGCCCGGTGGCCGGTCACGGCCCACATGCCGATCGCGGGCACGAAGACCACCGGGCCCTGCGCGCGGAGGGCGGCGAGGACCTCGAAGCGGTCGGTGGCGAAGGAGGGCGAGGCGGGGTCGAAGTCGACCGCGGGGAGCGTCACGCGCCGCAATCTACAGAACTGAGCAGTTGCGAACAATGGGGCGACCCCGACCGGGTGGCAGGATCGGGCCGTGTCGCTCCGTCCCGACCCCCGGCTCGCGCGGACCCGCGCGCGGGCCCTCGCCGCCGCGTACGAGCTGCTGCTGGAGGTCGGCTTCGGGCAGGTGACGATGGACGGCGTCAGCGCGCGGTCCGGCGTCGCCAAGAGCACGCTCTACCGGCACTGGACCACCCGCGACGACCTGCTGCGCGAGGCGTTCTCCCGGCGGGCGCTGGCCGGGACGGCGGGCGGGTCGGACCTGGCGTCGTCGCTGGCGAGCTACGCCCGGGCCTTCGCCGAGGGCCTGGAGACGGCGTGGGGCCGGGCCGCCGCGTCGCTGGCGGTGGACGCGCTCGACGACCCCGAGCAGCGCCGCGCCCAGCAGGTGTTCGTCACCGGCTACACGGCGGACCTGCACGGCCTGGTCGACGCGGCCGTCGAGCGCGGCGAGATCGAGCGGCCCGACCGGGCCGGCGAGGTGCTCGACCGGCTGGTCGGAGCCCTGTTCTACCGCTTCCTGTTCGTCCCGGCCCCGCTCGACCGCGCCTTCGTCGCCCGCGAGGTCGACCACGCCGTGCGCGCCCTCGGCGGCGGGGGCGCGGTCCGGTAGCCCGGGCCGGGCCCGTGACCGGCCTCACGGGAACCGGTGGGTCCGATCTGGTTTACTCGGTGTTCATCACGCTTGCGGCCCATCCCCGCCGGTCCACGATCGGCCCCGCCGCCCCACTCCCACGTGCCGGCTCGACGCCGGCGGACCAGAGGGATCTCGATGAAGCTCTCCGCGGCGACCGTGTCGTCGGCGAACCCGGGCACCGCGCTCCCCGCCTACGACCGGGCGGCGGTGCGACCCGGGATCGTCCACATCGGGATGGGCAACTTCCACCGCGCCCACCAGGCCGTGTACCTCGACAGCCTGCTCGCCGCCGACCCGGCGGCCCGGGAGTTCGGCCTGGTCGGCGTGAACCTGCTGCCCCAGGACGAGGGCCCGGCCCGCGCCCTGGCCGCTCAGGACCGGCTCTACACCGTCCTGGAGCGCGGCGAGGACGGCGGGACGCGGGCCCGGATCGTCGGCTCGGTCGTCGACAACCTCTGGGCGGGCGACGGGGTCGAGCCCGTCGTGGCCGCCCTCGCCGATCCCCGCACGCGGATCGTGTCCCTCACGATCACCGAGCGCGGGTACTCCCGGGCCCCCGTCGTCCCCGACGCGGCCGCCCCCGGGATCGACCGCACCGACCCGGGCCTGCGGGCCGACGTGGCCCGTCCCCGCACACCGGCCACCGCCTTCGGCTACCTCACCGAGGCCCTGCGGCGCCGCCGGGAGGCCGGGACCGGGCCGTTCACCGTCCTGTCCTGCGACAACGTCGTCGGCAACGGTGACGTGGCGCGCAGCGTGCTGCTCGCCCAGGCCGCGGACGTCGACCCCGGGCTCGCCGAGTGGATCGCGGCGAACGTCGCGTTCCCGAACACGATGGTCGACCGCATCACGCCGCGCACCAGCGCGGCCGACCTCGTCACCGCGGAGGAGCTCACCGGGCTCCGCGACGAGGTGCCCGTCCCGTGCGAGGACTTCACGCAGTGGGTCGTGGAGGACCGGTTCGCGGCGGGTCGGCCGCACTGGGAGGCCGTCGGCGTGCAGGTGGTCGACGACGTGCGGCCCTACGAGCTGATGAAGCTGCGACTGCTCAACGCGGGCCACCAGACCATCGCCTACGCCGGCTCGCTGCTGGGCCACGAGTTCGCCTGGCAGGCCTGCGCGGACCCCACGGTGCGCCGGCTGCTCGAGCACTACCTGCGGAACGAGGGCGTCCCCACCGTCGGCGCGGTGCCCGGCGTCGACCTGGCCGAGTACTGCGCCACCGTCGTCCGGAGGATGGCGAACCCGCAGATGCCCGACACCCTGGCCCGCCTGCGCGAGCAGTCCACCACGATGCTGTCGACCTTCGTGCTCCCGGTCGCGCGCCGGCTCCTGGCCGACGGGCGCGACGTCCGCGCGGTGGCGGCGGTCGTCGCCTGCTGGGCGCTCGTCGTCGAGCGGGGCCGGGACGAGGACGGCCGCCCCCTGGCGCTCGTCGACGCGCAGGCCGACGACCTGCTGGCGCGGGCGGAGGACCGCACCGACCCGCTGGCGCTGATCCGCGGACCGCTGTTCGCCGGCCTGGACGACGACCCCCGCTTCGTCGACGCCTACACCAGGATCCGCCACGACCTGCGCCGGGACGGCGTCCGCCGCGGGCTCGACGCCCTGCTCACCTCCGCGAGCGTCTGACGCGCGGGGGCCGCGGCCCCTGCGGTTGACACGTCCGGCAGCACGCCGCCACTATGCGCGCGGCAGGTTTGCCACGTGGAAAAGAGGGCGCGATGACGCGGACCGAGGTGGTTCCGAGGGGGTCCACGAGCACGCCCGCGCCCCGCGCCCGGCGCCCACGCCGGCGGGTCGCCCGCAGCGGGCTGTTCGAGGGCCTGGTCTTCCTGGCGCCGTTCCTGCTGGTCTACGCGGCCTTCGTGATCTGGCCCGTCGGCCAGGCGCTGCAGATGAGCTTCTACGACTGGGACCTGCTCGGGTACGTCCGCGAGCCCGTCGGCCTGGAGAACTACCGCCGCATGCTCTGGGGCACCGACATGACGTGGGACCTCGGGCACCTCGCCGCGGCGCGCCTCGTCCTGCTGCTGGGCACCGCGGCCGCGCTCGTCCGCGCGGCGCGGCGCGGGGCCCGGCGGCGCACGCTCGTCGGGGTCGCCGCCGCCGCGCTGCTGCTGGTCGGCCTGCTCGGGATCCACCCCGCGCCCACCGGCTCCTGGAACGACCCGGCGTTCTGGACCTCGGTCCAGCACACCGTCGAGTTCACGGCGATCTCCACGCCGATCCTCGTCGGGCTGGGCCTGGCCATGGCCCTGGCGCTGCACGGCCGGCGCGGCGGCACGCGCTGGTACCAGGCCGCGTTCTTCCTGCCCTACGTCCTGCCGATCTCCGCGGTCACCCTGATCTGGACGTTCCTGCTCAACCCCGACCGGGGCCTGATCGCCGGAGCACTGGGCGCGGTCGGGCTGCCGCCGATCAACTGGCTCAGCGACGCCGACCTCGCCCTGTGGGCCATCGTGCTCACGACCGTGTGGTGGACCGTCGGGTTCAACCTGGTGCTGTTCCTCGCCGGGCTGCAGGACATCGACCCGCACCTCTACGAGGCCGCCGCCCTCGACGGCGCCGGCTGGTGGCAGCGCTTCCGCCACGTCACCGCCCCGGGCCTGAGCCAGGTCACCGTCCTGGTCGCCGTCACGCAGCTCATCGCGTCGTTCCAGGTGTTCGGACAGGTCTACATCATGACCCGCGGCGGGCCGGGCGACGCCACGCGCGTGGTCATCCAGCACATCTACGAGGCCGGCTTCCGCGACCTGCAGCTCGGTTACGCCGCCGCCGTCTCGCTGTTCCTGTTCGTCGTCATGGCGCTCGTGTCGGCGGTCCAGTTCCGGCTCTCCTCGCGGGGCGCGTGATGGCCTCCACGACCGGCGGCGAGCGGCTCCGGGCCGGGACCTACCACGTCCTCATGACCGCGGCCGCGCTGCTCTGGCTCGTCCCCGTGCTGTGGATGCTGTCCATGGCCCTGACGCCGAACGAGACGCTGCAGCGCGACACCGTCGGCCTGCTCCCGGCCGGGCTCACCGGGCAGAACTTCGCCGACGTGTTCCGGGTCGGGGAGATGCCGCGCTGGTTCCTCAACAGCTTCGTGGTCACCACGGCGGCGACGGCGGGCACGGTGCTGTTCTGCGCGATGGCCGGCTACGCCTTCGCGAAGATGCGGTTCACCGGCCGCCGGCTGCTGTTCGCCGTCGTCATCGCCGGGCTGATGGTGCCCAAGGAGGCGCTGTTCATCCCGCTGTTCCTCATGTTCTCCGAGGCCGACCAGCTCAACACCCACCAGGCGCTGTTCCTGCCGCGGATCGCGTTCCCGCTCGGCGTGTTCATCATGACCCAGTTCTTCTCGCGCATCCCCGACGAGTACTCCGAGGCCGCCGTCCTCGACGGCGCCGGGCGGTGGCGGATCTTCTTCTCGATCATGCTGCCGCTCGCGCGCCCGGCGATGGCGTCGCTGGCCATCTTCACCTTCGTGCTCACCTGGAACGACTTCCTGTGGCCGCTGGTCGTGTCGACCGACCGGGAGATGTTCACCGTCACCACCGGGCTGGCGTCGCTGCAGTCCACCTTCGGCGGGTCGGGCGAGGTCGGGTCGCTCATGGCCCGCGGCCTCGTCGGCAGCCTGCCGCTGATCGTCCTGTTCGTCCTGTTCCAGCGCCAGCTCATCCGCGGCATCACGCTGGGCAGCGGCGAGAAGTGACCGTCCGTCCCGCCACCGCTCACCGAGGAGCACCCATGCCCGTCCCGTCCCCCCGCGGCGTCCTCGTCCGCGTCCTCGTCCCCGTGGCGGTGATCGGCCTGCTCACCTCGTGCGCCGGCACCGGCACCGGCGGGGGCGGCGGTCCCGAGGCCGGCGGCCCCGGTCTCGCCGCCGTGACCCCCGAGCAGCTGCAGGGCACCACCATCTCCGTGTCGCGCCCGTTCGGCGAGTGCGCCACCGAGACCGCCGGCGTCACCGACGTGGCGCAGGCGACCGACGAGTGCGAGACGTTCGAGATCCTCACCAACGCGTTCAACGCGGAGAACGGCCGGGGGATCACGGTCGAGCGGCTCGGCGGCGGCGAGTCCGACACCTACTACGACACGCTCAACGCCGCGTACGCCGGGGGCAGCCCGCCCGACGTCGCGCTCGTGCACGCCTCGCGGATCACCGACTACGCCCGCCGCAACCTGCTGCTCCCCCTGGACGCGGAGCTCGCGGCGACCTCGGCGGACATCGCCGACGCCGTGCAGGTCGCCCGCGAGGGCGCCACGCACGAGGGGCAGCTCTACGCGCTGCCGTTCGACGTGCACGGCGGGCTCGTCCACCTCAACGTCGACCTGTTCCGCCAGGCGGGCCTGGTCGACGCGCAGGACGCGCCGGTGCTGCCCACCTCCCCCGAGGAGTTCCTCGCGCACGGGCAGCAGATGAAGGACCGCACCGGGGTGGCCTACTTCGGCGCCGGCCGGGTCAACGAGGGCTTCGGCGTGCACATGTGGCGCAGCCTCGTGCAGCAGCAGGGCGCCGACGTGCTCAACGCCGACCGCACGGCGGCCACCGTCGACACCCCCGAGGCGCGCACCGCGCTGGACTTCATGGGCCGCGTGTTCGACGGGAACATCGCCGACCCGGCGCAGACCTACGACGCCGCCGAGGCCGCGTTCCTGTCGGGGCAGACGGCCATGCTGCTCAACGGCACCTGGGTGGTCGACCAGTACAGCCAGGACGCGCAGTTCGACTACCGGGTGTCCGACTTCCCCACGCTCTACGACGAGCCCGCCATGTGGGCCGACACCCACACCTGGGCGCTGCCGCGCCAGCGCGAGGCCGACCCGGTGCGCTACCGCGCCGCGCTGGAGTACGCGAGCTACCTCTACGAGAACTCCCAGGATTGGGCCGTGCACACCGGCCACCTCGCCGCGCGCACGTCGGTCCTGGAGAGCCCGGACTACCAGCAGGCGCCGCAGCGGGCCAACTACGTCCGGACCGGCACCGAGGTCGCCCGGCACGTGCCCAAGATCGACGACTGGCCCGCCGTGCAGGACGCGCTCGTCGCCAACATCGACTCCATCTGGTTCCAGGGCCGCCCGGTCGACGAGGCCCTGGCCGAGGCGAACCGCCAGATCGACTCGGTCCTGCAGCGCTGACGCGTCCGCCGCACCCACCGCCCGGACCACCGGGCCCCGCCTCCGCGCGGGCGCCCGGTGACCCGGGCGGCTCCCTGTCCACCCCGTCCCAGGAGATCCCGCCATGGCCTTCACGCGCCGGCCCCCGGTACCGCTCGACGGCCGGTGGCGGTTGGAGCTGCTCGACGTGCCGGGCGCCCCGGCCGAGGTTCCGGCCGAGGTCGACGTCCCCGGCTCCTGGACGCTGCAGGTGCCCGGCTGCGCGACCGCGCACGGCACCGTGCGCTGCTCCCGGACGTTCACCGTGCCGCCGGGGTGGACCGGGGACGGGACGGTGCTCCTGCGCTTCGGCGCGGTGAACCACACCGCCGAGGTGCTGGTGAACGGCCGGTCGCTCGGCGGCCACGCGGGCGGCTGGACGCCCTTCGTGGTGGAGGTCCCCGCCGACGCGCTCACCGGCGCCGACGAGCGGCTCGAGGTCGTCGTGTCCTACCCGCCGCTGCTGCCGGACGACCCCGGCGCCCCGAGCCTGCAGGAGACCCCGCACGGCAAGCAGACCTGGTACGGCACCGGGGCGGGCATCTGGCAGCCGGTCGCGCTCGAGCACCGGCCCCGCCGGCACCTGGCGGACGCCCGGGTCCGCGCGGACGCGGCCACGGGCCGGGTGCACGTCGCGGTCCGGCTGACCGGCCCGGGCGGCGGGGACGAGGAGGTGGTCGTGTCGGTGCGGGAGCGCACGCCCGCCGGGGACGGCCCGGTGGTCGCGCGGGCGTCGGCCCGGCCGGGCCGCGACCCGCGGGCGGTCGACGTCGTCGCCGTCGTCCCCGACCCGCGCCTGTGGTCACCCGCCGCCCCGCACCTCCACGACGTGGTGGTCGAGCTGCACGCGGACGGCACCGCGGTCGACGCCACCACGGTGACGACCGGCTTCCGCACGGTGGCGACGAAGGGCGGCGAGGTGCTGCTCAACGGCGAGCCGATCGAGCTGCGCGGCGTGCTGGACCAGGACTTCCACCCCGACAGCGCGCTGCGCGCGGGCGACGTCGCCGAGCTGGAGGAGCTGTTCGGCGCCGCGCGCCGCGCCGGGTTCACCCTGCTGCGCTGCCACGTCAAGCGCCCGGACCCCGTGTACTTCGACCTCGCCGACCGCGCGGGCCTGCTCGTCTGGACCGAGCTGCCCAGCTGGCAGCGCTTCACCCCGCGCTCGGCGGCCGCCGCGGAGCAGCTGCTCGAGGAGATGATCGCGCTCGACGGGCACCACCCGTCGATCGTCGTCCGGTCGGTGGTCAACGAGTCCTGGGGCCTGGACGTCCGCGACCCCGACCAGCGGGCCTGGCTGGCGCGGACCCAGCGGCGCGCGCGGGAGCTGGCCCCGGACGCGCTCGTCGTGGACAACTCCGCGTGCGAGTCGAACTTCCACGTCCGGTCCGACCTCGACGACTTCCACGCCTACCGGGGCATGCCCGAGCGGCGGGCCGGCTGGGACGCCTGGGTCGACGACTTCGCCTCCCGCCCCGCCTGGACGTTCAGCCCGTACGGCGACGCCGAGCGCACCGGGGACGAGCCGCTGGTCGTCTCGGAGTTCGGCAACTGGGGGCTGCCGGACGTCACCGGCACGCTCGGCCCGGGCGACACCGAGCCGTGGTGGGCAGAGGCCGGTGCGGACTGGGCCTTCGGCGCCGCGCACGCGGCCCGCGTCGTCGACCGCTTCGCGCAGCTGGGCCTGGCCGACGTCTTCGGGTCCTGGGAGGAGTTCGTGGCCGCCACCCAGCGCCAGCAGTCGATGGCCACCCGGTACCAGATCGGGTCGCTGCGGCGGCGCCCGGAGATCGCCGGGTACGTGCTCACCCAGCTCAGCGACGTGCAGTGGGAGGCCAACGGCCTCTTCGGCGCCGACCGGCGCCCCCGGGCGTTCCTCGACGAGCTCGCGCTGGTCAACGGGCCCGCCGCCGTCGTGCTGCGGCCGGCGCGGTACGCCGCCGCCCCCGGGGCGGAGGTGGGGGTGACCGTCGACGTGGTCCCGCCGCGGTCCGGGCCGCCGGGTCCGACCGGGGAGTGGACCGTGACGGTGTCCGCGCCCGGCGCGGCCCCGCAGGTCCGCACGGTCCCGGCGGGGCGGCGCAGCACCCTGGCGCTGGCGGTCCGGCTGCCCGACCGGGTGCAGGTGGCGCCGGTCCGGGCGGAGCTGCACGCCGGCCCGGAGCTGCTGGCCCGTGACGTCGCCGACGTCGCCGTGCTGTCCCCGACCGCGCCGACGGCGGCGCGCGCGCAGACCGCCGACGCCGTCCTCGCCGACTGGCTGACCGGGCTGGGCGTGCCGACGACCCGGATCGCGGACGACGGCGCCGCGGCCGGGGTCCTGCTGGTCACCCGGTGCTTCGACGCCGACGCCCAGGCCCACGCCCGCCGGGGCGGCCGCGTGCTGGTGGTCGCCGAGGACCGCGACGCGCTCGGCGGGGCGTTCGCGCCGCCGCTGCTCGCCCGCCTCGCCCCGCGCGAGGGCGACGGCGACTGGGTGCCGCGGTTCGACTGGGTGCGCCGCTCCGGCCCGCTGGCCGCGCTGCCCGGCGGCCCGCTGCTCGACCTCGCCTACGAGCACGTCCTCGGCGACATGGTGATCGACTTCCTGCCCGCGCCGCTGCGGCCGGCCCACCAGCACTCGGCGGTGTTCGCGGGCTGGCTGCAGCACCGCGCGAGCACGACCGTCACCGTCCCGTGGAGCTCGGGGGCCGTCACGATCACGACGTTCCGGCTGCGTACCGCGGGCCCGGACGACGCCGCGGCCGCGGCCCTGGCGCGGGCGCTGCTCGCCGTCGCCGAGCGGTAGCCGCGCCCGGACGCCCTCGGCGGCGGGGCGCCGGAGCGCTACCCTGGTCGGTCGTGGACCAGGAGGGGCGCACCGGGTGGTAGCGAGCATGCGGGACGTGGCCGCGCTGGCGGGGGTGTCCCCGCGGACGGTGTCGAACGTGGTGCGCAACTACGTCCACGTCGCCCCGGACACCCGCGCGCGGGTGCAGTCGGCCATCGACGAGCTCCGGTACCGCCCCAACGCCAGCGCCCGCTCCCTGCGCCGCGGCCGCACCGGGATCATCGCCCTGGCCGTGCCGGAGATCGCGGCGCCCTACTTCGCCGAGCTCGCCGACCTCGTGCAGCGCGCGGCCGGGGAGCGCGGCGTGACGCTGCTCGTCGACCAGACCGGCGGCAGCCCCCACCGCGAGGCCCTGGTGCTCGACGGCTACCACACGGGCATGATCGACGGCCTGCTGCTCAGCCCGGTGAGCATCACGGCCGGCGACCTCGCGGCCCAGGCGCTGCCGATCCCCACCGTCCTGCTCGGCGAGCGGGTGGCCGAGGGCACCGGCCTGGTGCACGTGGGCATCGACAACGTCGCCGCGGCCCGCCGCGCCACGACCCACCTGCTCGACCGCGGCCGCCGGCGCGTCGCGGCCGTCGGCGCGGACGCTGCGGAGAACCTCGGCCCGGCCGCCCGGCGCCTGCAGGGCCACCGGCTCGCGCTGGCCGACGCCGGCCTGCCCGCGGCCCCGGAGCTGGAGATCGACACCGGCAGCTGGACGCACGCCTCGGGCCACGCCGCCGTCGCCGCGCTGCTGCGCGACGGTCCGCGGGTGGACGGGCTGTTCTGCTTCAACGACGTGCTCGCCCTCGCCGCCGTGCGCGCTGTGCACGACGCGGGGCTGCGCGTGCCCGAGGACGTCGCCGTCGTCGGGTGGGACGACATCGCCGTGGCCGCCTACGCCACCCCCTCGCTGACCACCGTCCGACCCGACAAGACGGCGATCGCCCGCACCTCGGTCGACCGCCTGCTCGCCCTCGTCGACGGCGGGCAGCCCGTCGAGGAGGAGGTCCTGTGCGACTGGGACCTCGCGGTGCGCGGCAGCTCGGGATGACACCGGCGTCCGCGGTCCTGCGGCTGCCCGGCCCGGCCCGCGCCGACGTCGTCGCCGTACCGGGGCTGGGCCTGTCGGTCGCCGTGCCGGCGCTCGCACTGCGGCGGCTGCAGCCGCTCACGGGGTCCACCGTCGTCGCGCTGCCCGGGTACGGGCTGCCCGGCGGACCCGGGACCGCGGCCGATCCCGCCGCCCTCGCCGACCACCTGCTCCGCCGGCTCGACGAGCTCGACGCGGGCGCGACGGTGCTGCTCGGTCACTCGTCGAGCTGCCAGGTCGTCGTGGAGGCGGCGCTGCGGAGCCCGGACCGGGTGGTCGGACTGGTGCTGGTCGGTCCCACGACCGACCCGCGGGCGGCGACGTGGCCGCGCCTGGCGGGGCGCTGGCTGCGCACGGCGGCGCGGGAGCGCCCGGGACAGGTGCCGCTCCTGGCGCGCGACTACGCGCGCACGGGCCTGGTCCGCATGGGACGGGTGATGGACGCGGCCCGCCGCCACCGCATCGACGCCGCGCTGGGGCGGGTGCGCTGCCCGGTCCTCGTCGTCCGCGGCCGGCACGACCGGATCGCTCCCGCCGACTGGACGGCGGCCCTCGCCGCCGCTGCCCCCCGGGGGCGGGCCGCGACGCTGCCGGCGGGTGCGCACATGGTCCCGATCACCCACCCCGCCGCCCTCGCGACCGGGATCGGGCCGTTCCTGCTGGAGCCCGGCGCCACCGCGGCGTGATCCGGCCGGCCGGGGCGTCAGCGCCGGTGCGAGCGGCGGCGGCGCAGGACACCCACCAGGATCAGCACGGCCGGCAGGGCCAACCAGAACAGGTGGGTCCGGCCGAGGGCCTGGTCGCGCGGCCACATCATCGCGACGAGGGAGAGCACCGTCAGCAGCCCGGCGATCCGCAGTCCGAGCGGGAACGTGCCGTGCCACCCCCACTGCGCCGAGGGCTCCTCCTCCGGGTCCGTGACCGCGTCCGGGTCCACCCGGCGTTCGTGCGGCACCATCGGATCGCCTCCGTCGGATCGTCGGAACCCGGAGGTACCCGGCGTCCCGGGCCCGAACCCCTGCGCCCGCTCATGCCCCGACCAGCGCCGGGGCCAGCGCGCGCCAGCCGTCGACGGGCGCGGCGAGCGGGTGCTCGCCGAGGAGCTGCAGGCAGACGTGGTCGGCGCCGGCGTCGAGGTGGGCCCGCACCCGCGCCCGCACCGCCTCCTCGTCGCCGAGGGCGACCAGCGCGTCCACCAGCCGCGGGCTGCCGCCCCGCACCAGGTCCTCCTCGCCGAAGCCCTCGCGCCGCCAGCTGGCCCGGTAGTTCTCCAGTCCGGTGTAGATCTCCAGGTGGGCGCGGGCCCGGCGGACCGCCTCGTCGCGGTCGGGGTGGAGCACGGCCGCCTGCTCGACGACGAGCAGGGCGTCGGGGCCGAGCCGGGCCCGGGCCCGGGCGGTGTGCTCCGGGGTGACCAGGTACGGGTGGGCGCCGGCCGTGCGGTCCCGGGCGAGCTCGAGCATGCGCGGCCCGAGGGCGGCCAGCACGACCGGCGGCAGCGCGGTGTCGGCCGAGTAGTTCGGCGCGGCGACCAGCTCGTCGAGGTAGCCGCGCATCGCCGCGAGCGGCGGTCCGTAGGTCCGCCGCCGGTCGCGCTCCACCAGCGGCCGGTGCGACACGCCCAGACCGAGCACGAAGCGCCCGGGCGCCAGGGCCTCCAGCGTCCGCGCCCCGGCCGCGCAGGCCATCGCCCCGCGCCCGTAGATCGACGCGATCCCGGTCCCGACCACCGTCGTGCGCGTCCCGCCCAGGAGCAGCTGCGCGGAGGTGAGGCTCTCGCGGCCGTAGGCCTCGGCGATCCACAGCGACGCGTACCCGAGCGCCTCCAGCTCCGCGGCCGTCTCCTGCGCGGCCGCGGGCGGCAGCAGGTCGAGCGCGGCGGTCCAGATCCCGGTCCGGCGGGCGCGCAGGGCCGCGACGGCGGTGGTCGGGCCGGTCGCGGTGGTCTCGGTCGTCATGCTCGGAGAGTCACACATCTTTGGAGAGGTGTCCAGGTTTTGCGGCTCGTCTAGGATCGGGCCGTGGCCGGACTCCGCGAAGCGCACAAGCAGCGGCGCCGGCGCGCGATCCTCGACGCGGCGAGGGAGCTCCTGCGGGCCGGCGGGCCGGACGCCCTGGTGGTCGAGACCCTCGCCGCGCGGGCGGAGGTCGCCCCGGCCACGGTCTACAACCTGATCGGCCCCCGCGAGCGGCTGTTCGGGGCGCTGCTCGACGACCTGCTCGACGAGCTGGCCGCCCGCCTCGCCCCGCTGGAGCCCGCCGACCCCCTCGCCCGCGCCCGGGCGATCGTCGTCGAGTCCGTGCGCCTGTTCACCGCCGACCCCCCGGTGTCCCGGGCCGTGGTCACCCGGCTGGGCCCGGCGCTGCACAGCCGCCCCGCCGCGCTGCAGGCCCGGGCGTTCCACGACGCGCGGGCCGCGGGCCTGCTGCACCCGGCGGCCGATCCCGAGGCCCTCGGCGCGCAGGTCCTGCTCTCCACCACGGGCGCCCTGCTGCTGTGGGCCGCCGGGCACGCCGACGACGCCCGGCTCGCCGACCTCGCCCTGGCCGGGCTCGACCTCGCGCTCGCCGCCGCCGTCGCCGACCCGGCCGCCCGCGCCGAGCACCTGGCCGCCGTCGCCACCTCGTGCAACCCGGTCGGGACCGGCGCCCCGACGACCTGACCGGCGGGTCGCCGCCCGATCGGCCCGGCGCGGCGAGCCCTCGGGCCGGATCCTCTCGGGCAGCACGTCCCACCGGACCCCCGGGTCTTGGAGGCCGGCCGGAACCCACCCGCTCACGGCCGGCTCCCGCCGGGTCGCGCGGCCGTCGGCCGGAGCGCTCTCCTTAACCGGTACGGCGACCGCGAACGTCGTCTCCCGCCGATGAGTTCCGGCGGACTGGGCGGTCCACCTCCCCATGGGCACCCTCACCTACGCGATGAGCACCTCCCTCGACGGCTACGTCGAGGACCCAACCGGCGGCATCGACTTCTCCGAGCCCGACGAGGAGTGGCACCGCGCCGCCAACCAGGAGACCCGCGAGACGGCGGTGTTCCTGTTCGGCCGCGGCCTCTACGACGTCATGGAGGAGTTCTGGACGGCCCCGGAGCGGGCCGACGGCCCCGAGGTGGAGGCGGAGTTCGCCCAGTTGTACGTCGCGACGCCGCGGATCGTGTTCTCCGACTCGCTGACCTCGGTCGCGCCCGGGTGCCGGCTGGTGCGCCGCGCCGACGCGGTCGAGGAGGTGGTGCGGCTCAAGGAGGGGACCGACGGCGACCTGGCCGTCGGCGGGCCCGGTCTGGCCGCGTCGCTGCTGGACCTGATCGACGAGTTCCGCCCGACGGTGGTGCCGGCCGTCCTCGGCGGCGGCAAGCCGTACCTCCCGCGCGGCGCCGACCTGCGGCTGCGACTGGTCGGGCAGCGCACCTTCGGCAACGGCACCGTGCAGCTGCGCTACCGGAGGGCCGACTGACGGGACGCGGCCCGGACCCGCCGCTCGCACACAGGTCACGGCGCCGGCACACGGGTCCGGACCCCTGTGCCGCGACGCGGACCCGTGTGCGAGCGGCGTCAGCCCCGGGAGCGGGTGCTCAGTCCCCCGTCCCGCCGGGGGGACCGTCGACCAGGGCCACCGCGACGACGCCGTCGAGGGCCAGGCGCAGGGGCGTGAGGTCCCCGCGGGCGTTCGCGAGCAGGATCCCGCCCTGGTACGCGGCGAGCAGCGCGGCGGCGACGGCGTCCGGGTCGGCGGCCGGGTGCAGCTCCCCCCGCGCCCGCACGCGCCGCAGCCCCGCGGCGAGGAGGGCGGTCCACGTGCTCAGCCCGTCCGCGAGCGCCGTGCGCGCGGCCGCGTCGCCGGCGGCGTCGGTCAGCTCGTTGACCAGGGAACCGACCGGGCACCGGACGGGGTCCGACCCCCGGTACACGACCTCCGCCCGGTAACACCACAGCCGGACGTCGTCGGCCGTCGCGATGCTCCCCAGCAGGGGCTGCTGCGCGTCCAGCACCCGCTGAACCTGCTGGGTGACGACGTCGTGCACGAGGTCCGGCTTGCCGGCGAACCACAGGTACAGCTGGCCCCGCCCAGTCCCGGAGAGCGCGCCGACCTGGTCCAGCGTCGTGGCGCGGATGCCCTGCCGGGCGAACAGCGCGCTCGCCGCGTCCAGGACCCGCTGCACCGCGGCGCGCCCCCGGTCCGTGCTCGGCGTGGTCTTCACGCTGCCCCCGCTCGCGATCCGGTTGAAATGCCCGACGATCCGACTGTACCGCGTGGTACAACTCCGCTGTACCGATCAGTCCACTTCGTACCCGGGAGCCGCCGTGATCCGCCCCGCCACACTCGAGGACGCCCCCGCTGTCGCACGGGTGGTCGTCGCCGCCGGCATGTTCACCACTGAGGAGTCCGCCTTCGTCCCGGAGCTGTTCGCGGACTTCCTGTCCTCGCCGAAGGACGACCGGCACGGGCTCGTCGTCCTCGACGACGGGGGCGTGCTCGGCGTGGCGCACTGGCGTCCGGTCGAGATGGCGGACGGGGTCGTCGACCTCACGATGATCGGCGTCGATCCCGCGGCCCAGGGCCGCGGTCTCGGTCGGACGCTGATGCGCCACGCCGAGGCGCAGGTCCGCGGGGCCGGTCAGCGGCTGGTGCTCGTCCAGACCTCGGGCACCGACCAGTACGCCGGCACGCGGCAGTTCTACACTGCCCTCGGCTACGACGAGGAGGCCCGGGTCCGCGACTACTGGACCGCCGGCGAGGACCTGGTCGTGTTCCGCCTCGCCCTCTGACCGCCGCCGCCCGGCCACGGACACGGCCAGCCGCTGCACCGTCGTGCTGTATCGACGTCCACGCCCGCTCCACCGGGCGCTGATGGATCAGACCTGGTCCTGCCCCGCCCTCCTGTCGCATCGCATAGGACTTGAACTGTCCGGTCGCGCTGCGCTCGTGAACATCAGGACGCCACGCCGGATGCCGATCTGTTCGTCGAACCGCTTCGGGGCGAGATGAACTGAGCGCTCTGCATGACTGCGCTTCGTTTCTCCCGTCCGTCTACCTCTAATGACGCACCTGCTGTTCGGGTAGTGTCCGGTGGACGGGGCCACCGAAGGAGCATCGCATGGACAGGTCCTGGGTGCGCGTACCACTCGTGGTCGCCGCCGCCCTCGCAGGAGCGACAGTGTTCGCCGCCGCCATCTGGACAGTCCCGAGCATGGTCGTCGATCACGATTTGGCCGGGGCCGCGATGGAATCCAAGGACCGGGTGAGCGCCATCAACAACGTGCGGACGACACTGCTCCAGGCGTTGGGCGGTATGGCCGTGTTCGCAGCCGCGTACGTCACCTGGCGGCAGGTCCGCGTCGGTCAGGACGGAGTGCGCGCCACGCGTGAAGGGCAGATCACCGACCGCTTCGGCCGAGCAGTGGAACACACCGGCAGCGAACAGCTCAACGTCCGTATCGGTGGGCTCTACAGCCTCTGGAGAGTGGCTGAACACTCAGCCCAGGATCGGACGACCGTCATCTCCATCATGGCTGCCTTCCTCCGCATCCACCTGCCGTGGAACCGGACGAGCTCCGCCTCACCCGACTGCGACGCACCGATAAATGCGCTCCGCCCACTCGAAGCCCGCAACCCCGACGCTCAGATCGCCCTGACCTGCCTGGGGGTCCTGTGCGAGGGCAGGCCGCCCGAGTGGCTGAATCTCATGTCCACAGATCTGCGACGGGCCGACCTCGACGGGCTGCACCTGCAAGGAGTGATATTCGACTACTCCTCCCTGGAAGCCGCTACCATCAGCTTCGTCGATCTTACCCGGGCCTCCTTCATCCACGCGATCCTGCGACACGCCGAATTCAGCGAGTCAATCCTTCGGCATGCTTCCTTCACAAACAGCGATCTTCGAGGCGCACGCCTGTTCAGCGCCGATCTCGAGGGAGCCGATTTCAGCGGCGCGGACCTCCGGGAAGCCGATCTCCGCGAGTCACGCGCTGCAGCAGCGCTGTTCCGAGGAGCCGACCTCCGTTGGGCGGACCTGAGCGACCTCGATCTGAGCACAGCCGATCTGAGCGACAGTCAACTGAACGGCGCCACCGCCAATGCTGGCACGCGTTGGTCCGCTGGCTTCGACCCTGTCGGCGCCGGAGTCGTGATAGCGGAAGATGCGCCGACGAGCCGCGCCATTCTCCCAGGTTCTACCTTGCGAGCCGACCTCCGGGAACTGCGTTCGTACCCCTGACGCTCCCCGTCGGCGAACGATCGAGCAGTCGGCTCGACCCGCCTCCGCGGCCCCCGAGCGGACGCTCGCACACAGGTCACGGCGCCGGCACACAAGTCCGGACCTGTGTGCCACAGCGCGGACCTGTGTGCGAGCGGCGTCAGCCCTGGCCGCTACGCCTGCGCCGCCTCCCGGGCGCGGAGGTCCTTGCGCAGGATCTTGCCCGACGCCGACTTCGGGATCGCCTCGATGAACTCCACCTGCCGGACCTTCTTGTGCGGCGCGACGTTCTCCGCAACGTAGGTCATGACGTCGTCACCGCCGAGCGAGGCGCCGGGCTGCAGCACGACGAACGCCTTGGGCACCTCCTCGCCCTCGTCGTCGCGCACCCCGATCACCGCGGCGTCGGCGATCTGCGGGTGGCCGAGCAGCAGGGCCTCCAGCTCCGCGGGCGGCACCTGGTAGCCCTTGTACTTGATCAGCTCCTTGACCCGGTCGACGATGTAGACGTGGCCGGCCTCGTCGACCGTCGCCACGTCGCCCGTGTGCAGGTAGCCCTCGTCGTCGAGCGTGATCGCGGTGGCCTCGGGGTTGTCGAGGTAGCCGACCATGACGTTGGGACCGCGGCACCACAGCTCGCCCCGCTCGCCCGGCGTCGTCAGCTCCTCGCCGGTCGCCGGGTCGACGATCTTGCACTCCATGTTCGGCACCGTGAGCCCGACCGAGCCGAGCGGGATGTCGGGCCGGGAGTCGGGCATGGCGTGGCTGACCGGGCTCATCTCGGTCATGCCGTAGCCCTGCTTGACGGTGCAGTCCAGCCGCTTCGCGACGGCCCGCGCGAGGTCCTCGTCGAGCGCGGCCGCGCCGGAGAAGACCACCTCGACGCTGGACAGGTCGAACTGGTCGACCATCGGGTGCTTGGCCAGCGCCACCGCCACCGGGGGCGCGATGTACACCCGGGTGATGCGGTGGTCCTGGATGGCGCGCAGGAACTGCTCCAGGTCGAACCGCGGCAGCGTGACGACCTGCGCGCCGGTGTAGAGGCCGTAGTTCATGAGCACGGTCATGCCGTAGATGTGGAAGAACGGCAGCACCGCGATGAGCTTGGAGTCCTCGCGGATCTCGAACAGCGGCTCGCACTGCTTGATGTTGGCCACCAGGTTGCGGTGGGTGAGCATCACGCCCTTCGCCCGGCCCGTGGTGCCCGAGGAGTAGGGCAGCACGGCGAGGTCGGTGGCGGGGTCGATCGTCACGTCCGGCGCCGGGACGCCCTCGCCGACGAGGTCCATGAGCGAGGCGTGGCCCTCGGCCCCGTCGAGCACGACGGTCTCGGTCACCGCGACCCGGTCCTGCCCGACGGCGGCGGTGGCCCGCTCGAGGAACGGCGAGATCGTGAAGAGCAGCTTCGCCTTCGAGTCGGCGAGCTGGGAGGCCAGCTCGTCGGCGGTGTAGAGCGCGTTGACGGTGGTGGCCGTCGCGCCGGCGCGGAGGATGCCGTGGAACACCACCGCGTAGGCCGGGGTGTTGGGCGCGAACACCCCGACGACGTCGCCGCGCCCGATGCCCCGCCGCGCCAGCGCCCCCGCCACCCGCTCGACCATGTCGGCGAACTGCCCGTAGGTCAGCGACTGCCCCGACATCGCGTCGACCAGCGCCACCTGGTCGGCGCGCTCCCGCGCCGCCGCGAGCACCAGCTCGGGCACCGACACCTCGGGGATCTCGACATCGGGGAACGGGCTGCGGAACGGCACGAGGGGTCCCTCCCAGGGCGACGGTGCGCGGAGAACGGGTGCTGGATCAGCGGTCCGCACGATAGTGCCCGGTGGGCCGCTCCCGCACCAACCCCGCGGGGCGGGCTCGTCCCCGGTGCAGGGCGAGCTGCCCGGAGCGGCGCAGTTGGCCGACGACCGGGGAACCGCCGGCGGCGTCGTGGGGGTCAGCCGGTCCGCTCCTGCAGGTGGACCCGGACCAGCTCCCGGCACCACCCTTGCCGAGGGCCCGGCACAGCGCCGCGCGCAGCGGAAGCCAGTGCGGACCCCGACCCGAGGGCACGAGCGTGGCTCGGAAGGGGCGCCCGTCGAGCGTCCCGACGACCCCGACCGCGCGGCGGGTGCCGAGCAGCGCGTCGGAGCCCGGCAGCTCGAGGTGGGTCGGGTACGCGCCGTCCTTCCGGATCGCCGCGGTGGACGCGGCGTCCAGCGGTCCGGGTCCGGTCGTGCTCGCCGTCGTGGTCCTCTCGTCGTTGGGGTGGATCCGGCGGTGCCGGTCCCACCTCCGACTCCGCCGGGCGGCCGGATCCGTCGCGCCCGCTCGGGGACCACCTCGACGCGGGCGGAGCGGCCGGCTCGGCCGAGAGCGAACGCCCCTCGATCCCGCCGTCGCCTCCTGCCTAGGGTCCGGGGATGGGCGACGTCATCCCGCTGCGGGCGGAGGCCTCCCGCGACCCGGAACCGCTGTGGCGCGAGGCGGTCGGCGACCAGCTGCGCGACGAGCGGCGGGCGCGCGGCGAGCGCATCGTCGACGTCGCCGAGCGGGCCGGGGTGGCGCCGCAGTACCTCTCCGAGCTCGAACGGGGCCGCAAGGACCCCTCGTCGGAGATCCTGTCCGCGGTGGCGGGCGCGCTGGGCCTCTCGGTGCTCCAGCTCACCCGCCGGGCCGGCCGGCGCCTCGCGGCCGGGAGGCGCGGGCCGGTCCTCCTGGCCGCCTGACGCCGGGTCACCGGCGGCGGGCCAGCACCGTGTCGACGACGCCGTACTCGACCGCGGCCTGCGGGGTCAGGATCAGGTCGCGCTCGGTGTCCTCGCGCACCTGCTCCGGGGTCCGGCCGGTGTGCTTCGACAGGATCTGCTCCAGCAGCGTCCGCACCCGCTCCACCTCGTCGGCCTCGAGCACGAGGTCGGGGATCGTCCCCCGGCCCTCGGCGGCCGGGGTGTGGATCACCACCCGTCCGTGCGGCAGGATCTGGCGCCGGCCGGGCGCCCCGCCGGCCAGCAGCAGCGAGGCCGTCGCCGCGGCCTGCCCGACGCAGGTGGTCTCGACGGCGCACTGGACGTACTGCATCGCGTCGTAGATCGCGAGGGTCGCGGGGATCGAGCCGCCCGGCGAGTTGAGGTAGAGGTTGACCGGCTGCTCGGGGCTGTCGGACTCCAGGTGGATCAGCTGGGCGATGACCGCGTTGGCCACCCCGTCGTCGATCGGCGTGCCGAGGTAGACGACGCGGTCGGCCAGCAGGCGGCTGTAGACGTCGACGGTGCGCTCGCCCTGGTTGGTGCGGGTGGTGACGTAGGGGATGGTGTAGCCGCTCACCGGGAGACCCCCAGACCGATCGGGCGGCGCGGGCCGGGCAGGACGTCCTCGGCCGACTCCACGACCCGGTCGACGAAGCCGTAGTCCAGCGCCTCCTCCGCGGTGAACCACCGGTCGCGGCGGGAGTCGCGCTCGACGACCTCGATCGGCCGGCCGGTGTCCTCGGCGATGAGGCCCAGCACGGTGTCGCGGGTCCGGCGCAGGTCGTCGGCCTGGATGGCGATGTCCTGCGCGGTGCCGCCGATGCCGGCCGACCCCTGGTGCAGCAGCACCTTCGACCGCGCCAGCGCGTACCGCTTGCCGCGGGTGCCGGAGCTGAGCAGGAACTGCCCCGCGCTGTAGGCCATCCCCAGGTTGACGGTGACGACGTCGTTCGGGATCGCGCGCATGCAGTCGCGGATCGCCAGCATCCCCGGCACCGACCCGCCCGGGGAGTTGATCAGCAGGCGCACGTCCGCGGCCGGGTCCTCGGCGGCGAGCAGCAGCAGCCCGGTGCACAGCCGGTTGCTGTTCCAGTGCTCCAGCGGTTCGCCGAGCAGCAGGGTGCGGCGGTCGAACAGCCGCCGGTAGATCTCTTCGTCCAGTTCGCGGCCGGGGGCCGGGGGGTCGTCGCTCATGGGGCCAGCGTGGCGGAGCCCCGCGCCCGGTGGCGGCCGTCGCTGCCCCGGGCAGCGCTGCTCCCGGCAGCGCGGCCGGCCGCTGCAGCGGCGCGGGGCCCGGAACGCGACCGGCGGCCCTCCCCGTCCGGGAGGACCGCCGGGTGCCGCGGTGCGCCGCAGCCGCCGGGATCAGACCGGGCGGTGCGGGGCGTCGGGGTCGTCGCGGGTGCCGCCGAGCGGATCGGCCGGGTCGAGAGGAGTGGGCTCGACGCCGACGCTCGGGCCGGTCGGCAGCGTCCCCCCGGTGCCCTCGGTGGATCCGACGGCGACGTCACCGCCGACCTCGGACTCCCGCACGGGGCGCGACTCCTCCTCGTCGGACCCCTTTCCGGACGTGGCGGCCACCGCACCGGCCACCGCGGCCCCGGCCAGCGCGACCCCGGCGGCGATCGCCGTGCCCGACACGCCCGCCTTCCCGCTGTCGCCGCGCGACGGCGACGCCGCCTCCGCGCCGGGCGAACCCACGGTGCCGGCCTCGCCGACCGCGCCCCGCCAACCGCCGGTGGGCGTGCCGCGGCTCTCGATGAACCGCTTGAACCGCTCGAGGTCGCCTTCAGCCTGCTTCTGCACGATGTTGAGGAAGTCGCCGACCTTCTCCACCAGGCCCTCGGGCTCGTACTCCATGGTCAGCCGCACCTGCGTCCGGTCGGGGCCGAGCGACCGGAAGTACACCGCGCCGGCGTTGGTGGCTCCGCTGGTGGCGGCCCACGCGACCTTGCTGTCGGGCACCTGCTCCAGGATCGCTGCGTCCCACTCGCGCCGGACGCCCGCGATCTCGGCGACCCAGTGGGTCATCGAGTCGCTGGTCTGCTTGACCTCGTCGACCCCGCCCAGGAACTGCGGGAAATCCTCGAACTGGGTCCACTGGTCGTACGCGGTCCGCACCGGAACGTCGACCTCGATGGTCTTCTCGACCTGGGTGACCACTGGTCCTCCTTCGTCGCAGGGATGGATGCTCGCCGGTCGGATACCCGGTCGCGCCGCAGCGAAGCGCTGGTCCCGTGCTGGCGGGCTCGCGCCCGTGCCGGTCAGCAGGCGTCGATCGGATCAGCGGTGCCGGTGAGCTCCACCGGGCGCGACGAGCACGGTGGACACACGACGATCGCCAGGACGACACCGCGGGATCGTGCGGTGGCGGTGGCCTCCAGGAGCACGCGGAGGCCCACGCACGTACCGGGCTCGGCGGCCAGCAGGTGCGGGGCGAGGGCATCCGCGAGCGGGACGCTCGTCGCCGGGTCGATCTCCCCGAGCACCACCCCGGTCGGCTCGGCCGCGGCGGACGCGATCCGGGAGCCGCCCGCCGGTGGAGGAGGTGTCGGCGGGTTCCCGCACAGCCGGCGCAACGACGCCCGCGCACCGGCTTCCGGCGGTGGTGTCGGAGCCCGGGGTGGCGTACCGGTCTCACGGAACGTGCCCGCTCCCGATGCGGGGCTCCGGCGCCGGCTCCGTCCGGGCGTGCCGATCTCCGTGGTCACCGTCCCGCTGCACCCGGACGCGCGTCTGATCGACGAGCCAGCGGGCGGTGTCGCGGGCTTCCCGCGCTGCGGCCTGCAGGGAGCGGGCCCTGGGGATGGCGGATGACGTGGCGTACCAGAACGGGAGGTCCACGGCCGAGCACTCCTCCGACCGGCCGGGCTGCGCTGCAGGTTCAGGCGTCCCGGACGGGCCGACCCTACGTCAGTCCGCGGGGCCGCGTGATCGGCGTTCGGGTAGCTGTCCGGTCTCGACGACGTCGGCGGCGACGTCGCGCAGCTTGCGGTTGAGGTGCTGGGACGCCCGGCGCAGCGCCGTGAACGCCTGCTCCTGGGTGGAGCGGCCGCTCGCCATGAGGATGCCCATGGCCATCCCGACCTCACGGCTCGACTGCACGGCCTCCTCGAGGTGGTCGGCGCGCTCCTCGCTCCGCGCGGCCTGCACGGCGATCGCCGCGTGGGCGGAGAGGATGGTGCCGACGGCGCTGGAGTGCTCGTCGAACGCCCCGGGCCGCCGGGAGTACAGGTTCAGCGCACCGATGGTGCCGTCGTCGCCGTCGACGAACAGCCGGAACGACAGCATGCTGTGCACCCCGGTCTCCGCTGCGGCGCGGTGGCTGAACGACGGCCACCGCTCGTCGGTGGCGAGGTCGGCGATCAGGAACGTCTCGTGCTCGTCGATCGCGTTGAGGCAGGGCCCCTGTCCGACCTCGTACTGGACGGCGTCGACCTTCAGCGGCACGTCGTCGGTGGCGGCGACGGTGCGGATCCCGCCGTGCCGGCTGATCAGGGAGATCCCGGCGTGGTCGCAGCCCTCGACGGCGTCGACGGCCGTGCGGGTCACGCGCTGCAGGACCTGTTCCGGCGTGTCCTCCGCCTGGAGCTCGCGCGCGATACCGGCGAACGTGCGCGCGAGGTCGTCCGCCGGCTCCTCGGTCACGTCCGCACCGTAGACCCCGCACCCGGCACGGGCTCCTTCCGCGAGATCCTCTCCGGCCTGCTGTCCGCCGACATCGCCGAGATGGCCGCGTACGCCGTGCTCAGCGACGCCGGCCGCCCGGACGACGGGCCGTCCGAGGTGGTCACGCCGCCCCGCGCGGCGAAGCGGCGGGTGCTCGCGATCCGGGCTCCTGGACGTGAGCGGTTGGCCACAACCCCCGTGGGCATCCCGGGCGGGACCCACCGGAACCGCGAGAGGACACCGACACGTGAGCCAGGACCAGACCACGCAGCAGGACCCGACCCAGCAGAACACGGGGACGGGCACCGGCGAGCAGACGATCGAGCACCCGGGCCGCAGCGCCGACATGGACGTCCAGCCCGACCACGGCGAGGACACCTACAAGGGCAGCAACCGGCTGGAGGGCAAGAGGACGATCATCACCGGAGGGGACTCCGGGATCGGTCGGGCCGTCGCGCTGGCGTTCGCGCGCGAGGGCGCGGACGTGCTCATCTCCTACCTCCCCACCGAGGAGGACGACGCCCAGGAGACCGTGCGCCTGATCGAGAGCGCCGGCCGCAAGGCCGTGACGGTCCCCGGCGACCTGCGCGAGGAGGACGTCTGCCGGCAGGTCGTGGAGACCGCGGTGGAGGAGTTCGGGCAGATCGACGTGCTCGTCAGCAACGCCGCGTACCAGATGTCGCAGAACGGCGGCATCGCCGACATCACCACGGAGCAGTTCGACCGCGTGATGAAGACCAACCTCTACGCGATGTTCTGGCTGGTCAAGGCGGCGATCCCGCACATGCCCGCGGGTTCGTCGATCATCACCACCTCGTCGATCCAGGGGTTCTCCCCCTCGCCCCACCTGCTGGACTACGCCACGTCCAAGGCCGCCATCGTCAACTTCACCAAGGGGCTCGCCACCGACCTCGTCGAGAAGGGCATCCGCGTCAACTCCGTGGCGCCCGGGCCGGTGTGGACGCCGCTGATCCCGGCGACCATGGACGAGGAGAAGGTCGAGTCGTTCGGCGGCCAGTCGCCCATGGGCCGGGCCGCCCAGCCCGCCGAGCTCGCACCCACCTACGTGTTCCTCGCCTCCCAGGAGTCGAGCTACATCACCGCCGAGGTCATCGCCGTCACCGGCGGCTCGCCCATCGTCTGACGCGGAGCAGGTCTCCCGGCCGCGCCTCGATCCCGACCGCCGTCTCGGGCCGGTCGCGGGGTCGGGGTCCCTCCTGCCCGTCGTCGACGGACCCCTGCACGGGGGCCCGGCACGGCACCTCGCGCGAGCCGGCCGGTGCCGGCAGCGGTGGTTGGACGGTCGGGAGAGGGGGACCCGGAAGTCGTTGCCCCGGTGCACGACCAGCCGGCGCGGCAGTACCGCTCGCCGACCGCATCGAGGACGACACATGGTTGCCCACTCCCCTCCGCTCACCGCCGACCCCGACGCCGTCGACGAGGTACCGCTGCGGGAGGCGAACCTGCCGCAGCTGCGCGACCGCGTCGACGTGCCCGGCTACGACCGGGCCGCGCTGCGCCCGGGGGTCGTGCACATCGGGGTGGGCGGGTTCCACCGCGCCCACCAGGCCGTGTACTTCGACCGGCTCGCCGACCTCGACGGGGCCGAGGGGTGGGGGGTGACCGGGGTGGGCCTGCACAGCACCGAGATCGGGGAGGTCCTCCGCGCGCAGGACTGCCTGTACACCGTCGTCGAGCGGGGGGCCGCGGGCAGCAGGGCGCGCGTCGTGGGCGCTCTGGGCCGGTACCTGCACGCCGCCACGGAGCGCGGAGCCGTGCTCGACGCGCTCACCGACCCGGAGACCCGGCTGGTGACGCTCACGATCACCGGGGGCGGTTACCGCCTCGACGCCGAGGGCGCGTTCGGGGTCGACGACCCGACCGTCGCCGCCGAGCTGGAGGACCCGGGGAGCCCCGACACGGTCTTCGGCTACCTCGTCGAGGCGCTGGACCGCAGGCGACGGGCCGGCGCCGCGCCGTTCACCGTGCTGTCCTGCGACAACATCCCGAGCAACGGGCGCGCGGCCGCCACGATGGTCACCCGTTTCGCCGAGCTGCGCGATCCCGGGCTCGCACGCTGGATCTCCGCGGAGGTCGCCTTCCCCAGCAGCATGGTCGACCGGATCACCCCCGCCACCACCCCGGAGGAGCGCGACGAGATCGCCCGGACGTTCGGGGTGGACGACCGCTGGCCGGTGATCTGCGAACCGTTCTCCCAGTGGGTGGTCGAGGACCGGTTCTGCAACGGCCGGCCCGCGCTCGACCGCGTCGGGGTGCAGTTCGTCGACGACGTCGCCCCCTACGAGCTGACCAAGAAGCGCCTGCTCAACGCCAGCCACTGCGCGCTGGGCTACCTGGGCCACCTCGCCGGTCACGCCACCACGGCCGACGTGATGGCCGACCCGGTCCTCGCCGCGTTCGTCGCCGGGTTCCTCGACGAGGTGATCCCCCTGCTGCCGCAGGTGCCCGGGCTCGACCTGGACGAGTACCGGGCGTCGCTGCTGGAGCGCCTGGCCAACCCGGCGATCGCCGACGACCTGAGCCGCCTCTGCCGGCGCGGGTCGGTCAAGATGCCCTCCTACCTGCTGCCCTCGATCAAGGAGACCCGCGCCGCCGGGCGCCCCCACCCCCTGATGACCCTCGCCGTCGCCGGGTGGTTCCGCTACCTCACCGGCGTGGACTACGCCGGCGACCCGATCGACGTCCAGGGGCCGCGCAAGGAGCAGTTCACCGACCTCGCCCGCCGCGACGGCACCGATCCGCGCCCCCTGCTCGCCGAGCGGGAGGTGTTCGACGGGCTCGAGGACGACACCGCCTTCGTCGAGGAGCTCCACGCCGCGCTGGAGGCCCTGCGCGCCGGGCCCCGCGAGGCCGTCGAGGCCCGCCTGCACCCGGGCGGGACGTCGTGACACCGCCCGCGCTGGACGGGCTGGGTCCGCGCGTCCTGCTGTGCGACGCCGACGGCAACCTGTTCCCCTCCGAGGAGCCCGCGTTCGAGGCCTCCGCCGACGTCACCAACCGGTTCCTCGCCTCGGTCGGGGTGGCCCGCCGCTACACCGCCGAGGAACTGCTCGCGCTGTCCACGGGCCTCAACTTCCGCACGACCGCCGTCGCCCTCGCCACCGAGCACGGCGCGGCCGTGCCGGACGGTCCCACCCTCGACCAGTGGGTCGCGCAGGAGAAGGCGGTGGTGAGCGCCCACCTCGGGCGGACGCTGCGACCCGACCCCGCCGTGCTCGGCCCGCTCACCCGCCTCGGCGAGCGGTGCACGCTGGCCGCCGTCAGCTCCAGCGCGCTGTCCCGCCTCGACGTCTGCTTCCGCGCGGCGGGCCTGGCCGAGCTGCTCCCGCCCGGACGCCGGTACAGCGCCGAGGACTCCCTGCCCACCCCCACCAGCAAGCCGGACCCGGCGGTCTACCTGCTCGCCGTCGCCGAGCTCGGCGTCGACCCGCAGGAGTGCCTCGCCGTCGAGGACTCCCTGCCCGGCGTGCAGTCCGCGGTGGCCGCCGGCTGCCCGACGGTCGGCAACACCGCCTTCGTCCCCACCGAGCAGCGCACGGCCCGCGCCGCCCAGCTGCTCGACGCGGGAGCGCTCGCGGTCGTCACCTCGTGGGCGCAGCTGGAGGAACCGCTCCTGCGAGCCGTCCGCACGACCGACCCGGGACGCTGAACGACGACCGGGGCGCGCGGAGGAGCGGACCGGCCCTGAGGGGTGCGGCGTCGTCGACCGGCCCCCGCCCTGAGCCGTGACCTGCTCCCCGTGACCGATCAGCGGCGGCGGGCCCTCCGGCCGCGTGGCAGCGGCAGGATGCGCGCCTCCTGCTGCGCCTGGTCGGTCGACCGTCCGTCGGGTCCGCGCGCCGGGGCGGGTGGTTCGACGCCGAGCTCGGAGCGCACCCAGGTCGGGTCGAAGTCGGCGTGGTCGGAGTAGACCGCCGCGATCTCGCGCACGACGTCCTCCAGGAGCCCCGCATCGGCCCGCAGCGGAACATCGCCGCCGGCCCGCTGCCACAGCCCGATCAGGGCCCGCTTCGCCACGATCTCGCGGAACATGCGCTCCGGACGGTCCCGGAGGTCGCGCGCGGCGCCGAGCTCCGCCTGCTCCGTCCCCGCCGGGACGAGGTCGTCCGCGGCGAGTGCGTCCGCGGTGTCCTCCACGAGCCGGGAATCGAGGAAGCGGGCCAGGCGAGCGCTGTCGCCGGGTCCGCGCAGCCGCCCGCTCACCGGCACACCGCCACCGGAGGACGGGACCCGTCGGGATCGACGCCGACCACCGGGTCCGCCCCGGGCCGGCTCCTGGACCGGGCCGCGCCGGTCCCGACCGGACCGGCCGGGAACCGACCGCACCGGGGGGCGGGGAGGACGAGCCGGTCCCACCGGGTGCTCCGGGACCGACGACCCGGCAGCGCCACGTCGCACGCGGGACGCTGCGGGGCGAGGACTCCCGCGCTCCGCGCCGGTCGCCTGCCGTCCACCCCGGTCATGGTGGCCTCCTCGCTGAGGTACCGCGGGTACCCGTCCGCCGGCGCCGAAACGTGCCGGCCCGCGCCGGTGTCCCCCGGGCGGGGTGCCAGCCGCCTGCCGGGTCGCGGACCGGTTCTTCCGGATCCGGCCGCGACGGCGGGCCCGGGCGCATCCGTCCGGACTGCTCGCGCCGTCGGCGGGCGGGAACGGGTGGTCCCCCGCCGAGGTCGGCCGGGGACCGGACACCCGGCGGCATGCGTCGGTGGGCGGGTCAGCGAGAAGGCCGGAGAGGCCCTTCACTCCCGGAATCCGGTGTCGCACCGTCATCATCGGGGTCGGCCGAGGATCCTGGTGATCGCCTCGCGAGCGAGCCACCAGGAGCTCCACAGTGCGCCCGAAGGGATTCGAACCCCTAACCTTCTGATCCGTAGTCAGATGCTCTATCCGTTGAGCTACGGGCGCATGATCTTCAGTTGTGCCGCCGCAGCGTACCAGCCGCGCCGGAGCGGAGGCTCCGGGATTTGAACCCGGGATGGGGGGTTACCCCAAACCGCATTAGCAGTGCGGCGCCATAGACCTGACTAGGCGAAGCCTCCCGAAGCCGTGCTGGGACGAGACTACACAACCCCGTCCGGCCCGCTCACCCACCCCCGGTGGCGAGGGCGAGGAAGGGGGCCAGGGCGTCGGGGTTCTGGAGGGCGCCGCGGCTGACGGCGCGGTCGGGGGCGACCCCGGCGAGGATCTTCTTCACCGGCACCTCGCACTTCTTGCCGTTGAGCGTGCGCGGCACGGCGTCGACGACGACGAACCGGTCCGGGACGTGGCGGGGCGAGAGCTCCGTGCGCAGGGCGCGGCGCAGGGCCGGCTCGACGTCGGCCAGCGCGACGCCGGGGGCCAGGACGAGGAAGCACAGCAGGGCGCCCTCGTCGGCGGCGCCCAGCTCGGTGGTGTCGACGACGAGCGCGTCGAGCACGGAGTCGTTGCCCTCGACGACGGCGTAGAAGTCGGCGGTGCCCATCCGGACGCCGCCGCGGTTGAGCGTGGAGTCGCTGCGGCCGTAGATGACGTAGGACCCGCGCGGGGTCCGGCGCACCCAGTCGCCGTGGCGCCACACGCCGGGGAACTCCTCGAAGTAGGCCTCCCGCAGCCGGGTGCCGTCCGGGTCGTTCCAGAACATCACCGGCATCGACGGCATCGGCTGGGTGATCACCAGCTCGCCGACCTCGTCGAGCAGCTCGACGCCCTGCTCGTCGTAGGCCACGACGGCGGCGCCGAGCGCGGCGCAGGAGATCTCCCCCAGCCACACCGGCACGGTCGGCGCGGCCCCGACGAACGCCGCGCACACGTCCGTGCCGCCCGACACCGAGCAGATCTGCACGTGCTCGCCCACCGCGTCGCCGATCCAGCGGAAGCCGTCCTCCGACAGCGGCGCGCCCGTCGAGCCGATCGCGCGCAGGCCCGACAGGTCGTGGTCGTCGCGCGGGCGCAGGCCGGCCTTGAGCGAGGCCTGGATGAAGGGCGCGGACGTGCCGAAGTACGTGACGCCGTGCCGCTCGGCCAGCCGCCACAGGGCGCCGAGGTCGGGGTGGCCGGGGTTGCCGTCGTAGAGCACGACGGTGGCGCCGACGAGCAGGCCGCCGATGAGGAAGTTCCACATCATCCAGCCGGTGGTGGTGAACCAGAGGAACCGGTCGCCGGGGCCGAGCTCGGCCTGCAGGCCCAGCGCCTTGAGGTGCTCGACCACGATGCCGCCGTGGCCGTGCACGATGCCCTTGGGCAGGCCCGTCGTGCCCGAGGAGTAGAGCACCCACAGCGGGTGGTCGAACGGCACCGGCTCGAACGCGAGCGCGCCCGGCTCGGCGGTGAACTCCTCCCACGCGACAGCGCTGTCCAGGTCCGGGCCGTCGAGCGTCTCCCCGAGGTAGGGGACGAGCACGGTGGCGCGCAGCGTCGGGAGCTGGCCCTGCAGCGTCCGGACGGTCCCGCGCACGTCGTAGCGCTTGCCGCCGTAGACGTAGCCGTCCACCGCGACGAGCACGGTCGGCTCGATCTGGGCGAACCGGTCGTGCACGGCGCGGGCGCCGAAGTCCGGCGAGCAGGACGACCAGACCGCGCCCAGGCTCGCCGCCGCCAGGAACGCCACCAGCGTCTCCACGCAGTTGGGCGCGAGCGCGACGACCCGGTCGCCCCGGCCGACGCCCGCCCGCACCAGCCCGGCCCGGGCCCGGCCGACGGCGTCGCGCAGCTCGCCGTGGGTGATCGTGCGCTCCACGCCGTCCTCGCGCACGAACACCAGCGCGACGTCGTCGGGCGCGCGGCCGGGGCCCTCGGTCAGGGCGTGCTCGGCGTAGTTGAGGGTCGCGCCGGGGAACCACTGCGCCCCGGGCATCGCCGTCGACCCGAGCACGGCCCGCGGCGCGTCGTGGAAGCGCACCCCCGAGAACTCGGCCACGGCGGACCAGAAGCCGGGCAGGTCGCGCACGGACCAGGCGTGCAGCTGCGCGTAGTCGGCGGCGTCGACGCCGCGGTGCTCGCGCACCCAGTCGGTGAACTCCGCCAGCCGGCCGCGGTGCGCGGGATCGGGGGACCAGAGGACGGCGGGGGCGTCGGCGGCCGGCATGCGCGTCAGCATGCGGGGCGACCGGGTCCGACGCCAGAGTGCCGGATCACATCAGCGCAGGTGCGAGTCGAACCAGTTGAGGGTGCGCTGCCAGGCGTCGGCGGCGGCGGCCGGGTCGGCGTCGAAGCGGTGGCCGGTGTCCGGGTAGGTGACGAGGTCCGTCGCGTGCTCGGAGCGCGAGGCCGCGGCGCGCAGGCCCGCGATCTCCGCGTCGTCCTCGGCGCGGTCGCCGTAGATCCCCAGCCAGGGACAGGTCAGGTCGGGGGCGGCGTCGGCCAGCGCCGGGAGGCCGCCGGTCCCGGCCGAGCCGCCGACGGTGACGGCCGCGCCGAGGCGCCGCTGCGCCGCGGCCAGCAGCGCCACCGAGCCGCCCAGGTCGAACCCGATGACGCCCATGCGGTCGGCGCCGATCTCGCGGTCGGCCAGCCAGCCGAACGCGGTGTCGGTGTCGGCCATGACGGAGTCGCCCGACAGCCGCTCGACCTGCTCGGCCACGGCGCCGTCGTCGCCGTCGAGCTCGTCCGCGCCGTCGCGGTGGTAGAGGTGCGGGGCCACGACCAGCCACCCGTCGCCGGCCAGCCCGCTGACCAGACCGCGGACCGAGTCGGTGACGCCGCGGGCCTCGTGCAGCACGACGATGCCGCCCCGCGCCGAGCCGTCCGGTTCCGCCACCGTGAGGCGCAGGGCGCTCCCGTCGACCAGCGGGACGGTCTCGGTGCGGATCTCGGTCATGGTCGTCATGCTGGCACGGCTGTGCAGGTCGAGACGGTCCAGGCGGCCTATCGTGACGGGCGTGACCACGATCCGCCCCGACCTCGCGAGCCTGCCCGCCTACGTCCCCGGCCGGACCGTTCCCGGCGCGATCAAGCTGGCCAGCAACGAGGTGCCCCTCCCCCCGCACCCGGCCGTGCTGGCGGCGGTCGCGGAGGCCGCCGCGACCGGCAACCGCTACCCCGACCTGGCCGTGACCGACCTCACCGCGCGCATCGCCTCCTCCCTCGGGGTGACCCCGGAGATGATCGCGACGGGCTGCGGCTCGGTGAGCGTGTGCCAGCAGCTCGTGCAGGCCACCTGCCACGACCCGGCCGACGAGGTGCTGTTCGCGTGGCGCTCGTTCGAGGCCTACCCCATCGTCACCCAGATCGGCGGGGCGACCGCCCGCACCGTGCCCCTGGACGGCGACTTCCGCCACGACCTCGACGCGATGGCCGCCGCCGTCGGCCCGCGCACCCGCCTGGTCATGGTGTGCAGCCCCAACAACCCCACCGGCACCGTCGTCACCCGCGCCGAGCTGGAGCGGTTCCTCGCCGCCGTCGGCCCGGAGGTGGTCGTGGCGCTCGACGAGGCCTACCACGAGTACGTCACCGACCCCGACGCCGCCGACGGGACGTCCCTGCTCGACGCCCACCCCAACCTCGTCGTGCTGCGGACGTTCTCCAAGGCCTACCGGCTGGCCGCGCTGCGCGTCGGGTACGCCGTCGCGGCGCCGGACGTCGCGACGGCCCTGCGCAAGGTGTGCTCGCCGTTCAGCGTCAGCGCGGTCGCCCAGGCCGGCGCGATCGCGGCCCTGGACCACGCCGAGGAGCTGCTCGCCACGTGCGCGGAGGTCGTCACCGAGCGCGTCCGCGTCCGGGACGCGCTGCTGGCCGCCGGGCACGTCGTGCCGCAGACGCAGGCCAACTTCGTGTGGCTCGCGCTCGGCGACCGCACCGCCGACTTCGCGGCGCACTGCCTGGACCACAAGGTCGTGGTCCGGCCCTTCGCGGGGGCCGGCGTGCGGGTCACCGTGTCGTCGCCGGAGGAGAACGACGCGTTCCTCGCGGCGGCGGTGTCCTTCGCCCCCTGAGTGCGGTTGACTGATGCCATGAGCAGCAGCTACCCGTCGCCCGACCCCGGCTCGTCGTGGAACCCGTCGGATGGCGGGCAGCTGGTGCCGGCGGAGGACCGGAACTGGGCGCTGGCCTCGCACATCGGCGGCATCCTCGCCGCCTACGTCGCACTGGGGTTCATCGCGCCGCTGATCGTGCTGCTCCTGCGCGGGAACCAGTCGCCGTTCGTGCGCCGGCACGCCGTCGAGTCGCTGAACTTCCACATCTTCGTCGCGGTGCTGTCGGTCGTCGCGTTCGTGCTGGTGTTCGTGGGGATCGGGATCGTCCTGCTGGCCCTGCTGGGGCTCTACTACCTCATCGGCGTGATCATGGGCACCGTCGCCGCGTCGCAGGGGCGGGAGTTCCGCTACCCGGTCACGGTCCGGCTGATCCGCTGAACGACGAACGGCCCGACCCCCAGGGGGACCGGGCCGTCGTGGACGTCCGTCAGCGGCGCACGCCCCGGCGGCCGTAGATGCCGGCCACGATGGACACGCCGATGGCGGCGACGATCACCTGGATGATCAGCTCGAGCCAGTCGATGCCGTTGGTGTCGGCGATGCCGAACAGCCGGGCGATGTAGGTCCCGATGAAGGCGGCCACGATGCCGACCACGATCGTCAGCCACACCGGGATGTTCTGCTTGCCGGGCGCCGCCAGGCGACCCAGGAACCCGATGATGGCGCCGATGATGACGGCCTGGATGAGGTTGATCAGCATTTTCGGTCTCCCGGTTGTCGGGCGGGCCCAGCCCGGAGTGGCCCGCGTGCGCACTGGATAGCACGGAGCAACGCTGGCGGCTGGTCCTGATGGCCCTGACCGACCGAAGAGTTATCGAGTGTTCAGCGTTCGAGGACGTACCCGGATCCGCGGACGGTGCGGATGCGCTCCGGCCCGATCTTGCGGCGCAGGTAGGAGATGTAGACCTGCACGAGGTTCGCCGAGGCGTCCTCGTTCCACACGTCGCGGGCCAGCCGCTCGGGCGGCACGACCTCGCCGGGCGCCGCGAGCAGGGCCTTGAGCAGCGCCAGCTCCGTGGGCGAGAGGGCCACCGGGCGCTCGTCCACGGTGACCTCGCCCCGGCCGACGTCCAGCACCAGCTCGCCGTGCCGCAGCACCGGGTGGTGGGGCAGCCCGCCGTCGAGCCGGAGCCGGATGCGCGCCGCCAGCTCGTCGACGGCGAACGGGCGCAGCAGGTAGTCGTCGCGGTCCGCGCGCAGCAGGGGCAGCAGGGACGCGCGCCGCTCCCGCGGGGTGATCGCCACGACCGGCAGGTGCGCCGCCTCGCCGTGCAGCGCCGCCAGCAGGGTGGCGGGGTCGGGACCGGGCAGCTCCACGTCGAGGACGACGAGGGCCGCACCGTGGGCGCGGACGGCGTCGAGCAGGCCTATGCCGTCGCCCACGGCGCCGACGCTCACCCCGTCGGCGCGGAGGCTGCGCAGGACGGAGGCGGACGTGGCCGTGGTGGGCAGGGCCAGCAGGACGTGGGGTACCGGGGACAGGGGCGTACGGGCGTGCGGGATCGCCGCGACACCGTGTGACGCACCCCCCGGGGGAGCGACGGGGAGCATCGACCCCCACTCTGCCGCATCAGCGCTCCGGTCACAATCCGCTAACGGGGGTTCTTTCACTCTTCCGTGGCCGGAGCGTCACGGAGAGCTGAGAGGTCGACTGAGCCGAACGGAGTACGGATTCGGAGGGGTTGCCCCGGAGGAGTGCGATCCGGCGCGTCTGGACGACCTGTCGGCGCGCAGCCGTATCCACCGCTCTCAGTTCTCTGGATCACGGCCGGGCTGCTTCTCTATCGTCGCCGCGCGGCCACCGCCCGCCCCGTCCCGTCCGGCGCTCCCCACCGGACGGGACGGGCGGGTTCCCGCACCGGCCCCCTCCCACCCCGCCCAGGAGGGGTGCCGGCCGACCGGCGTCAGCCGCGCTTCGTGTGGCTGCGCGGGCCGCGGCCGCGGCGCAGCGTGCGGTCCGGGGGCGGGCCCGCGTGGCCGGCCTCCGGCGTCCGTGCGGCCCGCGCGCGCCGCTCGGCGCGGTTCGCGGGGGCCCGCTCCGCCTCCGCGGGCACCTCGTCGGCGGTCTCGGGGTCCTCGGGCGTGGCGGCGGGCTGCGACATCGGGCGAGCCTAGCCGCGACCCCGCCGCCCGCGCCCCCGGTTTCCGCCCGCCGGTGGGCGGGTCAGCGGGGGTAGCGGATCAGCAGGCTCGCGCGGACGTCGTCCGCCCCGACGGCGCGGTAGGCGTGCGGCCGGTCGGCCGGCCACTCCGCGTACTCCCCCGGTCCCGCGCGCCGGGGGGCCGCGTCGGGGCCGGACTCCAGGACGCCGGCGAACACCGTGATGTGCTCGGTCACCCCGGCGTGGTGGGCCGGCGAGCGCTGCTCGCCCCCGGCCGGCAGGTGCATCCGGTACAGCTCGTAGACGGCGGCGGCGTCGTCGAACACCCGCAGCAGCTCCATCTCGGCGGCCGCCCCGCGGACCGGCCCGGGCCCGGCGACGAGCGCGGTCAGCGGCAGGCCGAGCGCGGTGGTGAGGGCGTAGAGGGTGTCCAGCGTGGGGTTGCGGGTGCCGGCCTCCAGGCCCGACAGCGTCGCCTTGCCGATCGCCGCCCGCCGGGCCAGCTCGGACAGCGAGAGCCCGCGCTCGGTCCGCAGCGCGCGCACGCGAGCACCCACGTCCACCGCGGCGTCGTCGAGCGCGGGGCGGCCTTCCGCCGGATCGGGCACACGGCTATCGTCGCACCGTTCCGTAAACGGAACGAGGAGGTCGGATGCTGAAGCCGGTGCTCGCCGGGATCGTCAGCGCGCTGGTCGGGTTCGCCGGCGCGTTCGCCGTGGTGCTCGCCGGGCTGCGCGGGGTCGGGGCGGACGAGGCGCAGGCGGCGTCCGGGCTGCTGGCCGTCTGCCTGACCTGCGGCGCGTGCGCGACGGTGCTCGGCCTGCGGACGCGGATGCCCGTCGTGATCGCCTGGTCGACGCCCGGTGCGGCGCTGCTCGCGACGGCCGGTCCGCCGCCGGGCGGGTTCGCCGCGGCGGTCGGGGCGTTCGCCGTCTGCGGCCTGCTCGTCGTCCTCACCGGGCTGGTGCCGGTGCTGTCCCGGCTGGTCGCGGCCATCCCGGCGCCCGTCGCCGGGGCGATGCTCGCCGGCGTGCTGCTGCCGCTGTGCCTCGCCCCGGCGCGGGCGCTGGTCGAGGTGCCGCTGCTGGCCGGGCCCGTCGTCGCGGTGTGGGCGCTGCTGGCGCGGTTCGCGCGGCCCTGGGCGGTGCCGGCCGCGCTGGTCGTGGCCGTCGGGCTGATCGTGGCGACCGTCCCCGTCGACCTCGGCGGCCCGCCCGCACTGGTCTGGACCGCGCCGGTCCTCGACCCGGTCGCGATCGCCACCGTCGGGGTGCCGCTGTTCCTCGTGACGATGGCGGGGCAGAACGTGCCGGGCCTGGCGGTGCTCGCCCAGTTCGGCTTCCGCCCCCCGCTGCGCCCGGTGCTCGTGACGACCGGGCTGGGCACGCTCGCGGGCGCACCGCTCGGCGGGCACGCCGTCAACCTCGCCGCGATCAGCGCGGCGCTGGCGGCCGGGCCGGACGCGGGGCCGCCCGAGCGGCGCTGGATCGCTGCGGTGGCGAACGGCGTCGGGATCGCCGTGCTCGGGCTCGGCGCCGGCGCGGCGACGGCGCTGGTCCTGGCGGCTCCACCGGTGCTGGTGCAGGCCGTCGCCGGGCTGGCGCTGCTCGGCGCGCTCGTCGCCGCGCTGACCTCCGCGCTCGCCGAGCCGGCGGGCCGCGAGGCCGCGGTCGTCACGCTCCTGGTGACGGCCGGCGCCGGGTCGGCCGTCTGGGGGCTGGTGGCCGGGGCGGCGATCACCCTGCTGCACCGCCCGGTCAGGGCCGCCGACCGATGAAGGCCAGGAGCCTCGTCTGCTCGTCGGCGTCGTCGGGCACGGGGGTGCGCGGGCCGTAGTGCCCGCTGGAGCGCAGCAGCTCGTCCATCGGCTCCATCCCGACCAGGAGCCGGTGCACCTCACCGGGGTCGAGGCGCTCGTCGCCGCCGGTGGCCCGGGCGAGGTCCCAGGTGTGCAGCAGGACGTCGGTGGTGCCGATCATGTCCAGGGTCGCGGCGAAGCTCATCGTGCCGGCCGGGGTGGTGCGCTCGCTCGCGGCCAGCTCGCGGTCGGCCAGCGCCGAGCGCATGCCGGTGTCGAGCGCGGCCCACGCCGCGGCCGGGTCGTCGTCGACGGGCGGCACGTCCAGGTGCAGGTCCCAGTGGGCCGCGAGGAACCCGGGGATCCACTCCACCAGGTGCCGCACGACGTCGCGGGCGAGCCAGCCCTCGCACGGGCTGGGGCGGTCCCAGCCGCCCTCGGGCACGGCGCGCACGCGGGCGCCGAACGCGTCGGCGGTGCGGGCCCAGCGGGCGGCGGCGGCGAGCGGGTCGGTCATGGTGTCCTCCTGGGGGTGCGTCTCCCCTGGGACGTCGCCGCCGCGCCGGACTCATCGCCCCCGTTGCAGGAAAGCCACCTTCCCGCGACGTCGTTGCGTGAAGGTGGCTTTCCTGCAATCCGGGGACGGCTCCCCGGCCCCGGCTTGCAGCAAGGTGGCTCTGCTGCAACGAGACGGCAGCAGAGCCACCTTGCTGCAAAGAGGCGGGCGGGGGGCGGCGGGCGGAGTCAGCGCAGGCCGCGGCGGGTCAGGAGCGGGCCGATCTCCGGGTCGCGGCCGCGGAAGGCGCGGTAGGCCTCCATCGACTCCACCGACCCGCCGAGCGACAGCAGCCCGGCGCGGAAGGCGTCACCGTTCTCCCGCCGCAGCCCGCCGCGCTCGGCGAACCACTCGACGGTGTCGGCGTCGAGCACCTCGGCCCAGATGTAGGAGTAGTAGCCCGCGCTGTAGCCGCCGCCCCAGACGTGGTTGAAGTAGGTGGAGCGGTAGCGCGGGGGCACGCTCGGCACGTCGACACCGGCGCGGGCGAGGGCGGCGGCCTCGAAGGCGAGGACGTCGGTGACCTCGTCGTCCTCGCCGAGGGTGTGCCAGGCCAGGTCGAGCAGCGTTGCCGCCAGGTACTCGGTGGTGGCGGCGCCCTCGCCGGACCGGCGCGAGGCCCGCAGCCGCTCCACCAGCTCGGCGGGGATCGGCTCCCCGGTCCGGTGGTGGCGGGCGTAGTTCCCGAGGACCGCCGGGTCGTCCAGCCACACCTCGTTGACCTGCGAGGGGAACTCGACGAAGTCCCGCGGCACCCCGGTGCCGGCGAACGTCGGGTGCCGGACGTCGGAGAGCAGGCCGTGCAGGGCGTGCCCGAACTCGTGGAACAGCGTCCGCACCTCGTCGACGCTGAGCAGGGTCGGCTCGCCGCGCACCAGGTTGAGGGTGTTGAGCACGACCGGCCGGGTGCCGAGCAGCCGGCTCTGGGTGACGAAGGAGTTCATCCACGCCCCGCCGCGCTTGGACTCCCGCGCGAACAGGTCGGCGACGAAGATGCCGAGCGGCTCGTCGCCGTCGAGCACGTCGAACACGCGGACGGACCCGTGGTGCACCGGCAGGTCGTGGCGCTCGGCGAACCGCAGCCCGTACAGCTGACCGGCCGCGTGGAACACCCCGTCGTGCAGCACCCGCTCCAGCTCGAAGTACGGGCGCAGCTCCGCCGCGTCGACGGCGAACCGCTCCCGGCGCAGCCGCTCGGCCCAGAACGCGCGGTCCCACGCCTCGATCGGGTGGCCGGCCAGCGCGGAGAGCTCCTCGGCCTCGGCGCGGGCGTTGGCGACGGCGGCGGGCACCAGCTGCGCGAGCATCGCCTCGATCGCCTCGACGGTGCCGGCCGTGCCCACCTCGACCACCCAGGACGCGTGGTGCGGGTGCCCGAGCAGGGCGGCCCGCTCGGCGCGCAGGTGCGCGAGGCGCAGGACCAGGTCGCGGGTGTCGTGCTCGTCGCCGGTCGCGCCGCGGGTGACCGAGGCGGTGTGCAGCTCCTCGCGCAGGGCCCGGTCGGTGAGGCTCGCCAGGGCCGGCTGCCCGGTGGGCAGCACGAGCGTGAGCAGGTACCCGCCCTCGTACCCCCGGTCGACGGCGGCGCGGGCCGCGGCGGCGACGGCGTCAGCGGACAGCCCGTCCAGCCGCGCCGCGTCGGTGACGTGCACCGCGGCCGCGTTCGCCCCGGCCAGCAGCCGCGCGGAGAACTCCGTGGACAGGGCGGACAGCTCGGCGTTGAGGGTGCGCAGCCGCTCCTGCCGGCCCGCGTCGAGCCGGGCGCCGGCGCGCACGGCGTCCCGGAGCCTGCGCTCCAGCAGCCGGGCGTCCTCCGGGTCGAGGCCCTCGGTCGGCACGGCCTCCAGCCGGGCGAACAGGCTCGGGTCGAGCAGGACGGCGTCGCTGTGCGCGGCCAGCTGCGGCGCGACCTCCTTCTCGATCTCCCGCAGCCCCGGCGTGCTGCAGGAGCCCACCAGCGTGGAGAAGACGGCGCCGACGCGGCGGAGCAGGTCGCCCGAGCGCTCCAGGGCCTCGACGGTGTTGGCGAACGTCGCCGGCTCCGGGTCCTGCGTGATGGCGTGCACCTCGGCGCGGTGCTCGGCGAGCGCCGCGGCGAACGCCGGCCGGAAGCTCTCCTCGGTGATCTCGTCGAGCCGGGGGTAGGGCGCGCGGAAGGCGGCGGTCACCCGGTCGACCCTAGGTGGCGCAGCGCGAGCTGCGCACCCGTTCGCCGGCTGCGCACGTCCGGACGTGCGCGACTCGCGGGGAGGTGCGCAGCTCAGCCCGCGACGAGCTGCGCCGCCTTCTCCCCGATCGCCACGGCCGTCGCCGCCGGGCCCCGGTGCGGCACCGTCGGCAGGACGCTCGTGTCGGCCACCCGCAGCCCGTCCACCCCGAGGACGCGCAGCTCCGCGTCGACGACCCGGCCGATGCCGGCGCTGCCGCACAGGTGCACCGCCGTCGTGAGGTGCGCGGCGATCCAGCCGTCGAGGGCGCGGTCGGTGCCCAGGACCTCGCCGGGCGGGTCGAGGCGGACGCCGACGCCGGCGCGCAGGAGCTCCGCGGCGGTGCGGACGGCGTGGCGCAGGCGACGGCGGTCGTGCTCGGTGCGCAGGTAGCGGTACTCGATCCGGTCGGCGGTGAGCACGCCCCGGCTGTCGGGCGCCTGCAGCGCGCACATCAGGTGCCGCGGCCCGCGCGGGACGAACGGGCGGACGAACGCGAGCACCTCGACGTCGCCGGCCGGGTCCGCGCCCGCGTCCCAGTCCAGCGCCACCTGGCTGGACGCCGCGTGCGGGTGCGGCGCGGGGTCGTCGTCGGCGAAGGGCACGAAGACGGCCGGGTGGTCCGACCAGTCGAGCCCGACCGGCAGGTCCACCCGCTGCCCGCCCGGTCCGATGCCCGAGGCCAGCAGCAGCCGCGGCGACCCCACGGCCCCGGCCGACAGCACCACCTCCCCCGCCTCCACCACCGACCCGTCCGCCAGCCGCACCCCGCGGGCGCGGGCGCCGTCGAACACGACCTCGACCGCGGCCGCGTCCCCCCGCACCTCCACCCGGCCCGACCCGCCGTCCCCCGCGCGAGTTCCGCGCCCGAGCCCGCCGAGTTCCGCATCCGGGTACGGCGAGTTCCGCGCGCCGACCCGGCAGGTTCCGCGCCCGAGCCCGCCGAGGTAGGCCGTCGCGGCGTCGATCCGCTCGCCGTCGACGCTGTTGCTCGGCACGGGCCCCGCGCCCGGGGGCCCGCCGGCGTTCTTGTCCGGCTCGGCGGGGAAGCCGAGCCGGTCGGCGGCGTCGAGGAACCGCTGCGCCGCGGGGTGCAGCAGCGCACCCGACGGCCGGCGCACCCGCACCGGGCCGTGCGCCCCGTGCAGCGGGCCGGTGAGGTCGAGGTCGGTCTCGGCGGCGACGTGGTGGGGCAGCAGGTCGTCCCAGGTCCAGCCGGGCGGCCAGCCCTCGTCGCGGGCCGGCCGCACCCAGTTGGCGCCGTTCACCGCGCTCGACCCGCCCAGCCCGCGCCCCCGCGGCACGGCGTGCGGACGCCCGGTGCGCAGCAGCGCCGCGTCGCCCCAGGTGCGGGGGTGGCCCTCGGCGGGCAGGAACGCGACGTCGCGCGGGCCGGGCGTCGCGGGTCCGGCCTCCAGCAGCAGCACCCGCCGGCCGCGGGCGGCCAGCCGGGCCGCGAGCGCGCACCCGGCCGACCCCGCCCCGACGACCACCACGTCCCGCACCGGGGCAGGATGCACCGGGTGGACGACCTCGCGCTGGATCTCGCCGCCTTCCTCACCGCCGCGCCGACGCCGTACCACGCGGTCGCCGAGGCCGTGGCCCGGCTGCGCGCGGCCGGGTTCACCGAGCAGCCCGAGGCCGGGCCGTGGGCGGACGGGCCGTGCGGGCGCTACCTCGTGCGCGACGGCACCGTGCTGGCCTGGTCGGTGCCCGAGAGGGTCGCGCCGGGGGCGCCGCTGCGCGTGTTCGCCGCGCACACCGACTCGCCGACGCTGAAGGTCAAGCCGCACCCCGACACCGGCGCGGCGGGCTGGCGGCAGGTCGCCGTCGAGGTCTACGGCGGGGCGCTGTGGAACTCCTGGCTCGACCGCGACCTGGGGCTGGCCGGGCGGCTCGCGCTCTACGACGGCTCGACGGTGCTGGTCGACGTGCACCGCCCCCTGCTGCGCGTCCCGCAGCTGGCGATCCACCTCGACCGCGGCGTCAACTCCGAGGGCCTGCACCTCGACCCGCAGGCGCACCTGCTGCCCGTCTGGGGGCTGGGCGCGCCCGAGGCGGGCGACCTGCTGGAGTTCCTCGCCGGCGAGGCCGGCGTCGACGCCGGGGAGATCGCGGCCCACGACCTGGTGGTGCACGACGTCACGCCGCCCGCGCGGCTCGGCGAGGAGGAGGAGTTCCTGGCCGGGCCGCGGCTGGACAACCTCGCGTCCGTGCACGCCGGGATCGGCGCGCTGCTCGCGGCGGCGCAGGACGCGGGCGGCGTCATCCCGGTCCTCGTCGGGTTCGACCACGAGGAGGTCGGCAGCAGCTCCGCCACCGGTGCGGCCGGTCCGCTGCTGGAGACCGTGCTGACCAGGCTGGCCGGCGGGTTCGACGCCCGCGGCGCCGCGTTCGCCGGGTCGCGCTGCCTGTCGGTGGACGTCACGCACGCCGCCCACCCGAACTACCTGGGCCACCACGACCCCGCCCACCGCGCGGTGCCGAACGGCGGCCCGGCGCTGAAGGTCAACGCCAACCAGCGCTACGCCACCGACGCCCCGGGCGCGGCCGCCTGGCAGCGCGCGTGTCGGGACGCGGGCGTCCCGACGCAGGTGTTCGTCAGCCGCAACACCGTGCCCTGCGGCTCGACCGTCGGCCCGATCCTCGCCACGCGCCTGGGCATCCGCACGGTCGACGTCGGCATCCCGGTCCTGTCGATGCACTCGGCCCGCGAGCTGTGCGGCGTGCACGACCCCGCCCACCTCACCGCCGCCGCCACCGCCTTCCTCACCGACCCCACCCCCTGACCCACCGTCCCACCCGGCGAGTTCCGCACCGACGCCCGGTGAGTCCCGCACTCGTGCGCGATGAGTTCCGCGTTCGTGCCCGGCCAGTGGCGGCACGCGTCCGAACCACGGGCTCGAACGCAGCACTCGGGGTGCACAGGAGCGGAACTCACCGGGCGTCCGCGCGGAACTCGCCGTACACCGGTGCGGAACTCGCCGGGGGTGGGGGCGGGACTCGCGGGGCGGGTGGGCGGAACTCGCCGGGGGTGGGGGCGGGACTCGCCGGGCGTGGGGGCGGGCGGTGGGCTCCCCCAACGGTGGGGAGCACGTCGCGCGGCCGGGTGCCGTTGAGGACGACGTGCTGCACGCCGTGTCGGTGCGCTGCACCCACCCGGGCTGCCTGGTGCGGTTCAACGGCGCGGAGGAGAGCTGGGACTGTCCCTGTCACGGGTCGCGCTTCGACGTGGACGGGGCTGTACTGGAGGGGCCGACCACCGCGCCGCTCGAGCGCGAGGTGCCGCCGGCGTGAGGGAGTGAGGATCGTGGACGACGGCCTGTTCGGCCCGCGCTCGGTGACCTGGCGCGTGCACCTGGAACCCGTGCTCTGGGTGGCCGGGCTCCGCGCGCTGCTGCTGCAGTCGCTGGAGCCGCGGGTGATGCGCGGGACCTACCAGAACTCGGCGCTGTTCGACCCGGCCAAGGCGTGGGCCCGGTTCCAGCGCACGGTCGAGTTCGTCGGCACGCGGACGTTCGGCAGCACCGCCGACGTGGAGGCCGCGGCGGCGCGGGTGCGCCGGCTGCACGGCAAGCTGCGCGGCCACGATCCGGACACCGGCGAGTCCTTCGCGCTCGACGAGCCGGAGAACCTGCTGTGGGTGCACTGCACCGAGGTCGAGTCCTACGCGCACATCGCGCGCCGCGTCGGGATCGTCGACGCGGCCGGGGAGAACCGCTACCTCGCCGAGAGCGTGCGCGCCGCCCGGGTGATCGGCCTGCGCGACGCCCCGGCGTCGCGGTCGGAGATGGACGACTACTACCGCCGTCGCCGTCCCGACCTGCGGATCACCGACGAGGCCCGCGTCGCCGTCGGCAACCTGTTCGCCCCGAAGGGCGAGGCGCCGCAGGCGGTCAAGCTGGCGGTGCCCGTCGTCGCGACGCTGTCGCTGGCGACGCTGCCCCGCTGGGCGCGGCGGATCTACGGGCTGCCCGGTCTGCCGACGACCGACCTCGGCACCACCCTCACCCTGCGGGCGCTGCGCACGGCCACCGACGTGCTGCCCGACGTCCCGGCCCCGCCCTACATCGACCGCGCCCGCCGGCTGGTCCGGGAGGCCGCGATCAGCGCCTGACCCGCGCGAGCAGCGCGACGGCGGGCACCCACACCAGCACGACCGCGAACGGCCCGCCCAGCGCCCACACCGCGAACAGGGCGATCCCACCCAGCTCCGTCCCGAGCCCGGCCACCGACGTCACGGTGGCCCGGGACGGGCCGGTGATCGCCGCCTGCAGCCGGGCGTCCACGACGACGAGGACGACCCGGTGGAGCCCGTAGGCGACGGACACGGCGAGCAGCCCGACGGGGGCGTCGAGCGCCACGGCCGCACCGAGCAGCGCGAGCACCGCCGCGAAGCCGACCGCGTGCGCCGCCGGGGGCAGCCGGTCGGCGAGCCCCGCGGACGCGGCGCCGAGCGCGCCGGCCAGGGAGATCGCGAGCATCGCGGGCGGCACGAGGTCGACCGGGACCGTCCAGGCGGCCGCGAGCAGCGGGAAGTACTCCTCGACCGCGTCGAACCCGCCCAGCACGGCGACGGCGAGCACCGCGGCCCGCACCACCGGTGCCGCCGCGGCCTCACCGACGCCGAGCCGCAGCCCGTCGAGGTAGCCGGGCTCGTCGTCGTCCTCGCCGCCGCCGTCCCGGGGCGGCTCACCGAGCCGGAGCGCGAGCAGCGCCGCCAGCAGCGCGACGCCCGTGCTCGCCGCGCCGACCAGGGCGAAGCCGCCCGCGGCGTACAGCGCGGTGGCCGCGAGGGCCGCCGGGACCTGGGCCGCGAGCCCCGCCGCGGTGGTCCAGCCCTGCACGCGCGCGTACTCGTCGGCCGCGCCGACGGCGGCGAGCCCGTCGTGCAGCAGCGCCTCCTGCGCCCCGGAGACCAGCGCGCCACCGAGCCCCCACACGACGAAACCGACGGCGTAGCCGGGGAAGGTCGGCACGGCGAGCCAGATCCCGAACGCCAGCGCCTGCAGCACCCCGGCGGCGGCGAGGCAGCCGCGGCGGGACGTGCGGTCGGCGAGGGCGCCCGAGGGCACCTCGGCGACGATCCCGACCGCGCTCCAGATCAGGAGCAGCGCGGAGATCCGCCCGTCGTCGAGCCCGTTAGCGGCGAAGAGCAGCGCGTAGAGCGGGTACAGCGGGGCGGCGTCGGCCACCGCCGCCCAGACGAGGATGCGGCGGGCGAGCGGCCGGGCCGCGGGCGGGAGGGAGCGTCAACCGGGCACGGCGCGGAGGCTAGCGGGAGCCACCGGGTGCCGCGACCGGTTTCAGCGCTCCGGCTCGGGCAACCGCTCCAGCACCTGACCGACGAGCTGCGTGAGGGACCGCAGCGACGCGTCGACGGAGTCGAACCGACTCGTGTGCTCGGCGAGGAGCGCCCCGTGCTCGTCCAGTTGCCGCTCGACCGCGACGAACCGCGCCGTGTGCTCGTCCTGCACCTGACGGATCTCGCGCAGCTCGGAGCGGATCTCCTTCACGTCGTCGTCGAGCCGCAGCGCGAGCCACCGGGTCTCGGCGTGCTCGACGGTCGGCTTGCGCACCTTGCGCCCCAGGTCGTCGTCCGCCACGAGCCGATCGTCCCACAGCGGTCCCCCTCAGCGGGCGCGTTCGAGCCACTCCACCGCGAGCGCGTCGACGGCCGCGGCCGCCGGGAGCTGCGGCGCGGGCTCCAGGCCGGGCTCGTCGGCCAGCGCGTGCCCCATCCCCTCGACGAGGACGAGATCGGCGTGCGGCAGGGCGTCGCGCAGCGCTGCGGCCGGGGCGCGGAACGCGGGCACGGAGTCGTCCGCGCCGACGACCAGGCGCACCGGCACGTCGCCCAGCTCGGCGGCGCGGGCGACGAAGTCGAGCCGGTCGGCGATCGCGGCGGACTCCGCGTCCCAGGGGTACTCGACGCCGTGCTCCTCACCCATGAGCGCGACCACCGGCCGCAGCTGCACCATCGGGCTGACCAGCACCATCGCTTCGACCTCGGCCCCGGCGGCGCGCACCGACAGCGCGACGGCGGCCCCCAGCGAGCCGCCGACCAGCGAGAGCGGCCCGTCCCCGACCCGCTCGCGCAGCACCGCGAGGGCCGGGCCGAACTCGGCCGCCGCCCGCTCGGTGATCGGGCCGTAGAGGTTCCGGACCGCGTCCTGCGCGCCGAGCGCCAGGAACTCGTCCGTCCCCGGTGACCGGGAGCCGCACAGCGGCAGGCCGAGGTGGACGCGCCAGGCGTCGAGCCCGGCGAGCGGGAGGGCCGCGGCGAACGCGGCCTCGGTGCGCGGGGCGTCGAGCAGGTGCCACGCGACGACGACGGGCGCGTCCGGGCGGGGACGCAGCGGCGGGGTGGCGACGAACGGGACTCCGGCGGCTGTGCTGTACATAGTCCAATACTAGCTGGACGGTGTACAGTTGTCGAGTGCGCACCCCCGGCCAGCGCGCGGGCCTGACCCGCGACCAGGTGCTCGACGCCGCCCTCGACCTCGTCGCCGACGGCGGCGCGGCCGCCCTGACCATGCGCCGGGTGGCGCAGCGGCTCGGCGTCGCGCCCAACGCGCTCTACAGCCACGTCGCCGACCGCGCCGCGCTGCTCGACGCCGTCCTCGACGCGCGCCTGGCCGCCGTCGCGGTGCCGGACGCGGGACCCGACCCCGTCGCCGACCTGGCCGAGCTCATGGTCCGCACCTACGACCGGCTCGTCTCCCGGCCCGACCTCGTGCCGCTCTACCTGGCCCGCCAGGGCAGCCGGGGCCCGGAGGCCCGCCGGCTCGGGGCGGCGATGCTCGACCTCCTCGCGGCGGCCGGGGTCACCGGGGCCGACGCGGACGAGGCGCGCCGGGTGCTGATCGTGCACACGATCGGCGTGGCCGCGTTCGCGTCGCCGCTCGACGAGGACCGGCCGATCGGCCCGGCCGAGTCGCGCCGCCACCACGGGCGCGGGCTGTGCTGGCTGCTGGCGGGGATCACCGGTCGTCCTTGACATACCGCCCGTGCGGTTTATTCTGGGCCCCATGACGACACCGGCCCGCACCACCACCAAGGGCGAGGCCACCCGCTCCTTCCTCCTCGGCGTCGCCGCCGAGGCGTTCGCCGAGCGCGGGTACGCCGGCACGACGATGGCCGAGCTGTTCGGCCGCAGCGGGTTGACGAAGGGCGCGTTCTACTTCCACTTCCCCTCCAAGCAGCAGCTCGCCGTCGCCGTCGTCGAGCGCAAGCAGGCCGAGTGGCTGGACCGCATCGGGAGCGAGCTGAGCGCGGCGGGGTCGCCGCTGGTCGCGCTGCGCCGCCTCGGACCGGCGATGCTGGCGCTGCACCGCGAGGACCCCAGCGCGTGGAGCGTCTGGCGGTTGTGCCGCGAGCTGGCGCACGAACCGGACGTCGCGGGCACGGTGCGGCGCGACATGCAGGCGTGGGTGACCAGCATCGCCGACGTGCTGCGGGCGGCCGAGGCGGAGCGCGGTCGACCGCTGCCCGCCGCCGCCGAGGAGCTCGCCGCGGTGCTCGTCGCGGCGTTCGACGGCCTCAAGGAGCTCTCCCCCGTGCTCGACGGCGGGGGCCCGGCGCGGTTCGAGGCCCGGGTGGCCGCGCTGCAGTCCGTCGTGGACGCCTGGCTGGACTGAGACGCCCCACCGGCGACCACCGGCGGGTCGCGTCCGCGGCCCGCAGAGCAAACCGCTCATGCGGTATCCTAAGGAGGAGAGAGATGACCAGTAGGACCGCCCTCGTCACGGGGGCCTCGTCGGGCATCGGCGAGGCGTTCGCCCGGCGGCTCGCCGCCGACGGCCACGACCTCGTGCTCGTCGCCCGCAGCGAGGACCGGCTCACCCGGCTCGCCGCGGAGCTGGAGCGCCGGCACGGCCGGTCCGTGCTCGTCGTCCCCGCCGACCTGTCGACGCCCGACGGGGTGGCGTCGGTCCGCCGCCGGACCGACGCCGCGGGGATCGCGGTCGACCTGCTCGTCAACAACGCCGGCTTCGCCACCCACGGCGCGCTCGTCGGCCTGGACCCGGCGCGCGACCACCAGCAGGTCATGGTCGACGTGGCCGCGGTGGTCGGGCTGACCCACGCCTACGCGCCCGGCATGGTGGCCCGCGGACGGGGCGGGATCGTCAACGTGGCGAGCACCGCCGGGTTCCAGCCGCTGCCGTTCATGGCCGTGTACGGGGCCAGCAAGGCGTTCGTCCTGTCGTTCACCGAGGCGCTGCGGGTCGAGCTGGCCGGCACGGGCGTCACGGTGGTGGCCCTGTGCCCCGGACCCACGGAGACGGCGTTCTTCTCCGGGGTCGGCGACGAGGCGTCGGTCGGCGGCCGCCGCGCGACCCCCGAGGAGGTGGTCGACACGGGCGTGCGCGCCCTGGCCCGGGACGCGGGGACGGTCGTCGTCGGGTTCCGCCACCGGCTGCTCACCGCGCTCCCCCGGGTGCTGCCGCGCTCGGTGACCGCGGCCGTCAGCGGCCGGATCCTGCGGCGCGAGGAGGACCGGCCCGCCGCGTCCCGCCGGCTCACCCCCACCCGTTGACGTCCCCGCGTCCGGACCGCCGCCCGGTCGTGGACACGGGCCCACCGGCGCGGCAGTCTCGCCCCGACCCCACCGACCAGGAGGCCCCGTGTTCCCGATCCGACCCCGGACGACCCCCCTCGACCGCGCCCCCGCGCACCCGTGCGCGGCCGCGGCATGAGCGGCGCCCCGGTCCTGGTGATCGGCGGCGCCGGCCGCACCGGGCGGCGGGTGGTGGAGCGCCTGCGCGCCCGCGACCGCCCGGTGCGCGTCCTGAGCCGGCGGACCGCCGCAGCCCCGACCCCGGGCGTGGAGACCGTGCGCGGCGACCTCGCCCGGCTGGAGCCGGACGTGCTCGACGGCGTGGCGGCGGTCGTCGTCAGCGTGGAACCGCCCTACGACGCGGCGGGCGCCGACGCGGTCCTGCACCGGGGCGTCGCCGACCTGGCGGAGCGGGCGGGCGCCGCGGCGGTCCCGGTCGTCCTGGTCAGCCAGATCTACGTCACCCGGCCCGACGCGTACCCGGAGATGCGCGAGGTCGCCGCGGCGCGGTGGCGGGGCGAGGAGGCGCTGCGCGCGGCGGGCGGCCCGCACGTCGTCGTCCGGCCGGGCTGGTTGACCGACGACCCCGCCGGCGGGGTGCGGCTCGAGCAGGGCGACACCGGCGAGGGGCGGGTGAGCCGGGACGCCGTCGCCGACGCCTGCGTCCACGCGCTCGACCTGCCCGCGCCCCGCCTGACGTTCGAGGTCTTCGACGCCCCCGGCGGCCCCCCGGACTGGCCGGGGCTGCTCGCGGCCCTCCCCGCGGACCGGGAGCCGGGCCGTGCGCGCTGACCGCCCCGTCTCCGTGGTCACCGGGGCCAACCGCGGGATCGGCCTGGAGGTCGCCCGCCGGCTGGCCGCCCTCGGGCACCGGGTCGTGCTCGGCTCCCGCGATCCCGAGCGCGGCCGGCGCGCGGCGCGGGGCCTCGACCCGTCCGGGCGGGACGTCGTCGCGTGCCGGCTGGACGTCACCGACCCCGCCGACGTCGCCGCGCTGGTCGACCTGATGACGGGCGAGTTCGGGCGCGTCGACGCGCTCGTCAACAACGCCGCGATCGACTACGACACCGACGCCCGCGCCGTCACCGCCGACCTCGACCGCGTGCACGCAGCGTTCGAGACCAACCTGTTCGGCGCGTGGCGGACGACGCAGGCCCTGCTGCCGCTGCTGCGGGCGGCCCCGCACCCGCGGGTCGTGAACGTCTCCAGCGAGGGCGGCTCGCTGGCGTCCATGGGCGGCGGCACGCCCGCCTACAGCACGTCGAAGGCGGCGCTCAACGCGCTGACCCGGGTGCTGGCCGGGGAGCTGCGCCACGACCGGGTCCTGGTCAACGCCGTCTGCCCCGGCTGGGTCGCCACCGACATGGGCGGCCCGGGCGGGCGACCGGTGGGCGAGGGGGCGGCGAGCGTCGTGTGGGCGGTGACGCTGCCCGACGGCGGACCGACCGGCGGCTTCTTCCGCGACGGGCGCCCCGTGCCCTGGTGAGCCGTCTCGTCCTGCGACGTCTCGTTCTGCGACGTCGCAGGTCCGCTCCCGGGGCTACGGTGGCTCGTGCTCCGGGAAGCGGGACTGTTCGTCGCGGCGCAGGACGTGCTGGTGGAGGTGGTCGGGCGGATCCGTCCCGAGCACCGGCACATCGTCGTGCCGGCGCAGTTCGACGCCCCGGCCGACGACGCCCCCGTCCCGCTGCCGGTGCTCGTGGAGCGGCTCGCCCGCGACGACGCCCGGCTGCCGGACCTGCTCGCCGGCCGCGACCCCGGCGACCCGCCCGCCGACGCCCCCGCCCCGGACCCCCGGCGGTGCGCCGCCGCGGCCCGGGCGGCCGTGCTGCGGGTCGACGACCCGGACGTCGTCGTGCCCGGCCACGGCGACGTCGGCGAGTTCCTGCTGCGGGGCGCGATCTGGCGCACCTTCTCGGCCCACGACATCGCGATGCACCTCGGCTCGCGCGCCTGCCCGCTCACCGAGGAGCAGGCGCGCGGGCTGTGGGAGGCCACGCAGCCGGCGGCGGCGCGGTGGCGGGAGCGGGGCGTGTTCCGCGCGCCCCTGGAGCCGGTGCCGGCCGACGTCTCCTGGCGCGACCGGTTCCTGATGTCCGCGGGCCGCGACCCGCACCCGCTCGTCCACTGACGGCCCCCGCCCCACCGCCGGTGCCCCGGACCGGCAGTGCTCCAGGGCCGGACGGGTGATCCGCGCACCTCCCGGCCAGCTGCGCACGGTCGAACGTGCGCTGATGACCGGGAGGTGCGCGGTCGGGTCGAGGACGGTCGTCCGGCCGCCCTCCCACGAGAGGCGGAGGGCCACGTGAGGCAGAAGGCGCAGGAGGGGCTCCTGCGGCGCCACCACGACTTCCGGATGCTGTGGTGCGGGGAGACCGCGGGGAAGTTCGGCGCGGCCGTCGCGAGCGTGTCGATGCCGCTGATCGCCGTGTCCGAGCTGCGGGCGGGCACGTTCGAGGTCGGCCTGCTCAGCGCCGCCGTCTGGCTGCCCTGGCTGCTCATCGGACTGCCGGTCGGGGTCTGGGTGGACCGGTGGCGGTGCCGACCGATCATGCTCATCGCGGCCGCGACCTCGCTCGTCGCCCTTCTCGTCGTCCCGGTCGCGGCGTGGTCGGGCCGGCTGAGCATCGCGCTGCTGCTGGCGGTCGGGCTCGTGACGGGCACCGCGGGCGTGTTCTTCCAGACCGCGTACAGCGCCTACCTGCCGATCGTCCTGGCGCCGGACGACCAACCGGAGGGGAACGCGAAGCTGCACGGGAGCGCGTCCGCGGCGCAGATCGCCGGGCTCGGCTCCGGCGGCGTGATCGCGCAGCTGGCGGGGGCGGTGAACGGGCTCCTGGTCAACGCGGCGGCGTTCCTCGTCGCCCTGCTCTGCCTGGCGCGGATCCGGCACCGCGAGCCGCGCACCGGGCGGGCCGGGGGACGCACCACGACGCTCGTCGGCGAGGTGCTCGACGGCCTGCGGCTGATCGCGGGCGACCCCTGGTTCCGCGCCCTGACCCTGTTCGGCGGCGCGTCGAACCTGGCCCTGATGGGCTACCAGGCGATCCAAGTGGTCTTCCTGGTCCGCACCGTCGGCCTGGCCCCCGGGACGGTCGGTGCGCTCGTCGCCGCGACCAGCGCCGGGGGCGTGGCCGGCGCGCTCGTCGTCCGGCGGGTCGCCGACCGGATCGGCACCGCTCGCGCCCTGCTGCTGTTCGAGGTGGCCGTCCCCGTGCTCGGGCTGCTCATGCCGCTGACGACCGGCGGTGCCGGCGTCCTGCTGTTCGCGGTCGGGGGGTTCTGCATCGCCGCGGGGGCCGTGGCCGGCAACGTCCTGAAGGCGGGCTTCCAGCAGCGCTACTGCCCGCCCGGGCTGCTCGGCCGCCTCATCACGAGCACGGCGTTCGTCGGCTACGGGACCATCCCCCTCGGAGCGCTGCTCGGCGGCGCGCTCGGGAGCGTGCTCGACCCGCGCACCGCCCTGGCGATCACCGTGGCCGGGGTCCCGCTCGCCGGTCTGGTCCTGCTCCTCTCCCCGATCCGCCGGGTGCGGGACCTGCCCGTCACCCGCCCGGCGACGAGCGCGTGACCCCCGCCGGCGGGACGGCGTCAGGGGCGGCCACCCAGGCCCGCCGGACCTCCGAGTAGTCGATCAGCTCGATGCCCTCCTCCCGGACGGCGTCGCGCACCTCCCGGGAGGTCAGGGCCGCGAGGTCGGTGGAGCGCACGGGCCTCCCCCCGTCGACCGCGCGGTTCCACTCGTCCGACGACCCCGGGTGCACGGCCCACTCGCTCAGGCCGGCCGGCAGCCGGCGCAGGAGCTCGACGCAGGCGGCGGTCTTGCCCTCCACGTCGAGGCTGAAGCTGTCGAGGAAGGGGTGGTCGATCACCGGGAGGCCGCGGTCCCGGGCCCGGCGGCGCGACGGCGCGAGCCACACCCGGACCGCGAGCCCGTGCTCGCCGGCGAGCCCGAGCGCGAGGTCGTGCAGGTCGGCGCGGCCGCCGTCGGCCAGGCAGTGCCAGTCGAGGTGCGTCGGGGCGAGCCCGGCGTCCAGCACCGCGCCGAGCTGGGCGCGCAGCTCCGCCTCGACCTCGTCGGGACGGGCGACGGCGAGGAGCTCGTCGGCGCGGGCCGCGAGCCGCAGGTGACCGGAGGCGTCCACCAGCGACGGCACGGCCTCCCGACCGGCGACCGGGGTCCAGGCGAGGGTCGCGGAGTCCCGGACGAGCGTCAGGTGCACGCCGAACGGCAGGTCCGGGCGGGCCCGGAGGACCGCGATCGCCCCGGCGGCCGCGGAGCCGGGCACCATCAGCGAGCAGGAGGTGACGATGCCGTGGTCGAACGCCTCGACGACGGCCCGGTTCACCCCCGCGTCCATGCCGAAGTCGTCGGCGTTGACGATCAGCACCCGCCGCTCGGGCGGGCGGCCGAGCAGCTCGCTCGCGAGCGCGCTCGGAGGGGTCACGCGGAAGCGGAGGGGCTCGAATCCCCGGACCCTTGCGGGACTCCCGCTCCCGAGGCCCTCAGCACCGCCTGTCGGCGCGGCGTTGCCACTGGTGAGGCCGTTCGTCCCGGCGCCCTCGTCGCGCTGCGTCAGAGTCGCGGTCGTGGCCATCGACTGCTGTACCCGTCCCTGCTGGCCGCATGTCCGGCATCGACCCGGACCACCGGAGGATCCAGCCGGGACCTCACCCACCGCTCCCGGACGCCGTGGGACGAGACACCGGGAGATCGCGCGGGTCCACCGGGACGACGGCTTCCTCGTCGTCCCGGTTGCACGACGCTGGATGAGGCCGAGGAGGCCCTGTCCGCCCGCATCAAAGGTCACGACGACCGTCCACGCACACGGCGACCTCGGCGAGAAGGCCGCAGCGCTGACCCAGCTCGGCAACGCGCTGTCGGCCGGGTTGTCGTCACCGGTCGTGGTCGACGGCGCCCCGCCCCCCCGGCGAGGAGATGTGATCACGACGCTGGACCGGCGGAATCCGATGGTGGTGGCCGGAGCATCCTGCTACGCCTGGTTCGTCCTTCTCGTCGACCGGCGGAGGTGAGCGTGGGGAGCGACGTGACGGCGACGTTCCTGGAGGAGGGGTTCGTCCGCCTGCCCGCCGCCGTACCCCGACCGTTGGCACGCCGCTGTGAGCGGCTGCTGTGGGAGGAGACGGGGTACGACCCCGGCGATCCGCAGACCTGGTCCAGCCCGGTGCACTGGGTCCTCCACCGCGACGACCCGCCGTTCGTGCAGGCGATCAACAGCCCGGTCCTCGTGGAGGCGTTCGACGTGCTCGTCGGCCCCGGCCGCTGGACGCCGCGGGACAGCATCGGTGCGTTCCCCCTCCGCTTCCCGCAGGTGACCGCGCCGGACGACGACGGGTGGCACATCGACTCGGCATTCACCGACCGCGACCTCGACGACGCCGACCTCACGGACGCCGACGCGCTGCGCGCTGCGCCCTGGCGGGTGAACGTCTCCTCACGCGGACGCGCCCTGCTCGTGCTGATGCTGTTCAGCGACGTCGGTCCCGCCGATGCCCCCACCCGGATCCGCGTCGGGTCGCACCTCGACATCCCAGCGCTGCTCGCCCCGTACGGGGACCGAGGCGCAGCGAACGGGGAGATCGCCGGGGCCGTGGTCGAGGCTTCACGGGGACGCCGCGAGGTGCAGGCGGTCGGGGAGTGCGGCGACGTGTACGTCTGCCACCCCTTCCTGGTCCACGCCGCACAGGCCCACCGCGGTACCCGTCACCGTTTCCTGGCGCAGCCCGGCATCGAACCGGCGCACCCCCTCGACCCGTTCGCCACCGGCCGGGATCCCTTCCCGGTCGAGCAGGCGATCCGCCGAGGCCTGATCGGTCGCGATCACCCGGGTCAACGGTGAGCACTCCGGTGTGAACGCGCTTCCGGCGCTCGGGCTGCTACCCAGGTGGGCGATCTGTGCTGGTCGCCGTCTGGTGTCACCGTGTGCGGGGGTGCACTGCCGCTCGTGGTGCCTCTTGCTGCCTCTGGAGGAATTCCGCCCAGGATGTCGCAGGACGAGCCCGCGGTCCGCTGCGTACCGCACTCACACTCCGAATTCCTTCCGGGACGCCTGGGCGAGCCGTCGGACGAGATCGTCCGGAATGGGCCGGCGCACCGAGAAGGTGACGCCGCTCTTGGTCGCCTTGAGGCCGGCGGCGGCGATGTCGTCGGCGAGCGCTGCGATTGCACCGGGTGACAGGTAGAGGCCGCACTGGCGACTGAACGCACCGTAACCGGCGACGATGGAGCCTCCCACCCGGAACCCGGGCATGTCGTACTTCATGACCTCATCTGCATCCGGAAGAGAGGAGGAGAGCTGCGTGCGCACCTGCTCCAGAAGTGGCCGGAGATCCTCGGGAGACTCGGCGATGTACGCATCATGGTCCGACATCGAGTACGATTCCCTTCTGCCGACACGCTATTCGACGGTATCATTCGCACCTCTGCTGGTTCCCCCACACGGCGCGTGGTGTCGGAGGACCGGCCGGAGGCCGGATGCTCCCGCGCCCACGGAACGGGCGGTCCCCGTCGAGCGGGACCGCTCGCGGACTGGGCGAGCGGGCCAGTGCCCGACTCAGGAGCTGGAAGAGCCTCCGCGAGATCCGCTGCTGCCCCACCGCGGTCACCGGTTGCCGTCAACCCGGACGCGGACGATCGCCCGGAGCACCCCGCGAGCCCGTGACCAGCGGAAGCGGAGGGATTCGAACCCCCGGACCCTTGCGGGACTCTCGCTTTCAAGGCGAGTGCATTCGGCCGCTCTGCCACGCTTCCCTGCGGGCGAGGGTACCGCCCGGATCGCGGCGACCCGCCCGTCCGGCCGCGCCCGGCGACGGGCGGTGCACAGCCGGAGGCCGGCGCGATGAATCCGGGCCCCGGTGACGGTCAGGAGGTCATGCCCACCAGCACCGACATCCGGGCGGCCGCGCAGGCCGCCCGCGCCGCCCTGGCCGACGACCTCGCCGACCTCACCGACGACCAGTGGTCCACCCCGTCGCTGTGCGGGGGGTGGACCGTCCGCGAGGTGGTCGCCCACCTCACCGCCGCGGCGAGCCTGGGCCCGCTGCGCTGGACGTGGAGCGTGGCGCGCAGCCGGTTCGACTTCGACCGGCACAACGCCGACCGGCTGGCCGAGCACCTGGGCGCCGATCCCGCGGAGACGCTGGAGCGGTTCCGGCGGATCGTCCCCAGCACCACGTCGACGTGGGGGCCGGTGGCGGCGTGGTTGGGAGAGGTGGTGGTGCACGCCGAGGACGTCCGCCGCCCGCTGGGCCGCCACCACGACCACCCGGTCGACGCCGTCACCGCCGTCGCGGAGCTCTTCGCGTCCCGCGACTTCACCGTGCCGAGCCGGACCCTGTCGGCCGGGTTCCGGCTGGAGGCGGTCGACGGGCCGTTCGCCAGCGGGTCGGGGCCGCTCGTCCGCGGCAGCACGCTCGCGCTGACGATGGCGATGGCCGGTCGCGGGGCGTTCTGCGCCGATCTCGACGGCGACGGGGCGTCCGAGCTGCGCGACCGGGTCGCCGCGCTCAGCGCACCCGCAGGTCGACCCACACGAGGTGGTGGTCGCTCGCGTCGTTGAGCCGGGCCAGCGGGTCGGCCGCGACCGGCCAGAACACCCCGGACCCGCGGACCTGCAGCGGGCGCGAGGGCAGGACGTAGTCGACGCGCAGGTTGCCCGGGACGGGCTCGGAGAAGTCGGCGGTGTCGACGCGCGGGTCGCCGCGGTGGGTGAGGTTGGGGCCGCCCTGCAGCCGGGCGGCCTCCGCGCCGCCGTCCGAGCCGGGCTGCGGGTCGATCACGCGCCGGGCGGTGAGGATCTGCTGGGCGGCGCCGGGCCGGGAGTCGCCGTCGAACGGGTCCGCGTTCTGGTCGCCCATGATCACGAACCGCTCGCCCGGCCGCAGCCCGCCGCGCCGGCCCTCGTCGTCGTACAGCGCGCGCGACTCCGGGCCGGGCTGGACGTAGTGGCGCCAGAAGAGGATCTCGTCGGCGTTGCGGGTGCCGTTGCGGTCCTCCGGCCCGTCGAACGTGGGCGGAGTCGGGTGGCTGGCCAGCACGTGCACGGTGCGGCGCCCGACCTGCACGGGCACGTCCCAGTGCGACTTGGACGACAGCGGCAGGGCCGCGATCTCCTCCGGCGTGTAGAAGTCGGTGGGGATGCGGTTGCCGGGCAGGTCGGCCCAGCGGAAGTCCTGGAACGTCCGCGCCTCGCCCAGCGGGAAGCGCGAGAGCACGAGCATCCCGTACTGGCCGGGGAAGGACCCGAAGGCCAGCGCGTCGTTCGGCCCGCCCACCGCCCCGCTGTTGTCGAGGTCGAACCCGCTGGGCACGCCCGTGTTCGACGGCGCGATGAACGCGTACGGGTACTCGATCGGCTCGGCGCCGTTCTGGCCGACCTCCAGGTAGTCGTCCCGGAACAGGTCGACGGCCTCGGGGGCGTAGTCGAACTCGTTGACCAGCAGGACGTCCGGGCGCACCCGCTGCACGACCTCGGCGACCTCGCGGGCCTGCGGGTCGTCCGGCGTGGACAGGTCGGCCACCAGCTCGCCGGCCGCGGCGCGGTTGAGCGAGGCGTTGAACGTGGCGATGCGGAGATCGTCCCGGTTGGGCGCGGCCGCAGCCGGGAAGTAGGAGATCACCGTCAGGGCCACGGCCGCGGCGGCGACAGCGGCGGTGCGTCGGATCATGCTCGTCACCCTCGCAGGTGACGGTGAACGACGGGCCGCCGTGTGGTGTCATGCGCGCGACGCCGTACGGGAGGAAGCGATGCGGTTCAACGAGGGCGCACGGCTGGACACGTCGCAGATCGACGACCTGCGCGGCGGCGGGGGCGGCGGGTTCGGAGGCGGCGGGTTCGGCGGGGGCCGGCGCGGCGGCGGGCTCGGCGGCCGGGTCGCCGCGGGCGGCGGCGGGCTCGGCATCGTCGGCCTCATCCTGTTCTTCCTCCTCAGCCAGCTCGGCGGCGGCTCGGTCGACACGGGCGGCGGCGGGGGCTACGGGCTCCCGGGGGGGCTGAACGGGCTGTCGGGCGGGCAGACGGCCGACACCGCCCAGGTGGCGCAGTCCTGCCGCACCGGGGCGGACGCCAACAGCCAGCTCGACTGCGAGGTCGTCGCCGTCGTCAACTCCCTCGACGGCTACTGGACCGACGCCTTCGCCCGCTCCGGCCAGACCTACCAGCCGCCGCGCACCAACTTCTTCTCCGGCGGCGTCAACACCGCCTGCGGCAGCGCCAGCTCGGCCACCGGGCCGTTCTACTGCCCCGGGGACAACGAGGTCTACATCGACCTGACGTTCTTCCGGGAGCTGGAGACCCGCTTCGGCGCGCAGGGCGGCACGTTCGCCCGCGCCTACGTGATCGCCCACGAGTACGGCCACCACATCCAGGCCCTGCTGGGCACGAGCAGCCGCGTGCAGCCCGGTGAGGTCGGGCCGACGTCGGGCTCGGTGCGCCTGGAGCTGCAGGCCGACTGCTACGCCGGGGTGTGGGCCAACCACGCGACGACCGTGCCCGACTCCTCGGGCGAGCCGCTGATCGTCGGGGTCACGCAGGACGACGTCGCGGCGGCGCTCGACACCGCCGCCCGGATCGGCGACGACTTCATCCAGACCGAGCTCGGCGGCGGACGGGTGGACGAGAGCCAGTTCAGCCACGGCAGCTCCGCCCAGCGCGAGCTCTGGTACTCCACCGGCTACGAGACGGGCGACCCGAGCCGCTGCGACACCTTCGCCCGCGGGGTCGACCTGGGCTGACGCCCTCGTGCGCGGTTGTGGTCGCCCGGGCGACCACAACCGCGCACGGGCGGCGGTAGCCGCGCGGTCAGCCGGGTGCCCGGTCGGCGGGGGCCGCGTCGAGCAGGTCGAGGACCCCCTCGACGCCCTCGACCGCCAGCTCCCACTCCGGGCGCACCAGGTCGGCGGCGTCCAGCACCAGCCGCCGGTCGGCCGTGCTCCTCCCGCGCCGGACGACGGTCTCGGTGCCGTCCGCCCGGTAGCCCAGCTTCTCCGACACCCGCAGCGAGGCGGCGTTGCCGAGGAACGCCGACGAGCGGGCGCGGACGGCGCCCAGGTGGTCGACGGCGAACAGCAGGACGGCCGCGCGCATCTCGGTGCCGACCCCGTCGCCCTGGTGCGGCCGGCCCAACCACGACCCGGTCGACACCTCGCGGGTGGTCGCGAAGTCATGGCCGGTCAGGCCCTGCATGCCGACGACCCGGCCGTCCCGGCGCACCAGGAAGTCGACCGTCCAGCGCTCGGGCGCCAGCGCGGCGCGCCGCGACCAGCAGTGCTGGAGCGTTCTGCGGCCCAGCTCGCGCGGCTCGGCCTCGGTCCACGGCACGACGAACGGCATCTCCTCGGGCGGGTGCACCCCGCCGAGCGCGACGTCGGCCAGCTCGACGAGGCCCGCGTCGTCGTCGGGCCGCAGCTCCAGGCGCGGGGTGCGCAGGACGAGGTCGGCCAGCGGCCAGTGGGCGGTCACGCGCCAGGTGTACCGGCCCTGCACCCGGGGGTCGAGGCGGTTAGCGTCCGGGCCATGTTCGCGATCACCCAGACGGGGCCGGGCGGGCCCGACACGCTGCAGTGGACCGAGGTGCCCGACCCGGTCGCGGGACCCGGCGAGGTCGTCATCGACGTCGTCGCCAGCGCCGTCAACCGCGCCGACGTGATGCAGCGGCAGGGGAACTACCCGCCCCCGCCCGGGGCCTCGGACGTCATCGGGCTGGAGTGCTCGGGGCGGATCGCCGAGCTGGGCGAGGGCGTCACCGGGCTCGCCGTCGGCGACGAGGTGTGCGCGCTGCTCGCCGGGGGCGGGTACGCGGAGAAGGTGGCCGTGCCGGTCCCCCAGGTGATGCCGGCACCTCCCGGGGTCGACCTCGTCGAGGCGGGCGGGCTCCCGGAGGTGGCCTGCACCGTCTGGTCGAACATCGCGATGAAGGGGCGGCTCGCGGCCGGCGAGACGTTCCTCGTGCAGGGCGGCAGCAGCGGCATCGGCACCCACGCGATCCAGGTGGCGAAGGGCCTCGGGGCCCGCGTCGCGGCGACGGCCGGGACGCCGGACCGGATGGAGCGCTGCCGCGAGCTGGGCGCGGACATCGTCATCGACTACCACGACGACGTCCCCACCCGGCTCCTCGAGGCGACCGACGGGCACGGCGCCGACGTCGTCCTGGACAACATGGGTGCGACGGGCCTGGCCCCCAACCTCGCCGCGCTGGCGGTCGACGGCCGGCTGCTGATCATCGGCATGCAGGGCGGCACCCGGGCCGAGCTGGACATCGGCGTCCTGATCCGCAAGCGGGCCAGCGTCACGGCGATGGGCCTGCGGACCCGCCCGCTCGACGGGCCGCACGGCAAGGCGGCGATCTGCGCCTCGGTCGTCGAGAACGTCTGGCCGATGCTCGCCGACGGCCGCGTGCGCCCCGTCGTCCACGAGCGCGTCCCGCTGGCCGAGGCGGCCCGCGCGCACGCGGCGCTGGACGCCGGCGGCGTGGTCGGCAAGCTGCTGCTCGTCCGCTGAGTGGGGACCGCCCGGGGTGGATACGGTGGGGGCATGACGCATCCCGAGGGTGGGGCCGAGCAGCAGGTCGTCGTGGTCGGGCCGGACGGCCGGCCCGTCGGGGTGACCGCGGTGCCCCAGGACGGTGACGGTGGCGGCGGTGGCGGCGGCGAGCCGGGTGGCATCGGCGGCATGGTCGAGCAGCCCGCCAAGGTCATGCGGATCGGCACCATGATCAAGCAGCTGCTGGAGGAGGTCCGCGCCGCGCCGCTGGACGAGGCCTCCCGCGCGCGGCTCCGCGAGATCCACGAGAACTCGATCAAGGAGCTGGAGGACGGGCTGGCCCCGGAGCTGCGCGAGGAGCTCCAGCGGCTGTCGCTGCCGTTCACCGAGGACGCCACCCCGTCCGACGCCGAGCTGCGCATCGCCCAGGCCCAGCTGGTCGGCTGGCTGGAGGGGCTGTTCCACGGCATCCAGACCGCGCTGTTCGCCCAGCAGATGGCCGCCCGGGCGCAGCTGGAGCAGATGCGCCGCGGCCTGCCCCCCGGCGTGGCGGCGGGCCAGCCCGCGGAGCCGGGCCTGGCCCGCGGGACGGGCCAGTACCTCTGACGCCGTTTGCAGGAAGGCCACCTCCACGCAACGAGCCGGCGTGAAGGTGGCCTTCCTGCAACGGCGACGGGGGAGGCGGGGGCCGGGGCGTTCCCGCGCCGCTAGTACCCTCGCCCGGTGGCACAGACCGTGACGACCGGCGACGAGCGGGCCGAGGGCGCCGCCGTCCCCGCCGTCGCCCACGAGCCCGGCCCGCGCAGCTGGTCGCGGGCCTTCGGCGACCTCTCCCAGGGCTGGCGGCAGCGCACGCTGTGGGGCTACCTGGGCTGGCAGGACATCAAGCAGCGCTACCGCCGCTCGGTGCTGGGGCCGCTGTGGATCAGCATCACGATGGCCGTGGTCGCCGTGGCGATGGGCATCCTCTACGGCGCCCTGTTCGGCCAGCCGATCGAGACGTTCCTGCCCTACGTCGCCACCGGCCTGCTGATCTGGTACTTCATCAACGGTTGCATCCTCGAGGGCAGCGAGGTCTTCATCGCCAACGAGGGGCTGATCCGGTTCCTCCCGGCCCCGCTGAGCCTGCACGTCTACCGGCTGCTCTGGCGCCAGACGCTGTTCTTCGCGCACAACCTGGTGGTCTGGCTCGCGCTCGTCCTCATCTTCGGGACCCCGCTGAACGCGAGCTCGTTCCTCGCGATCCCGGCCTTCGCGATCCTGCTGCTCAACGGCGCCTGGATCGCGGTCCTCGCGGGCATCATCGCCACCCGGTTCCGCGACATCCCCCCGATCATCGCGAGCCTGAGCCAGCTGCTGTTCTTCATGACGCCGATCGTCTGGCAGTACGACACGCTGCTGAACAACCCGGCCATCGCCGAGCGCGCCCGGATCGCCGAGATCAACCCGGTGCTGCACTTCGTCGAGATCGTCCGCCAGCCGCTGCTGGGCCAGGACATCGCCTGGCGGCACTGGATCATCACCGGCGCCATCACGGTCGTCGGGATCGCCGTCGCGCTGGTCGCGCTGCGCAACTACCGCGCCCGCGTGGCGTACTGGGTGTGACAGAAGTGATCAGCATCGACCTCGAGGACGCCTCCGTCGACTTCCCGATCTTCGACGCCAAGACGCGCTCGCTGAAGAAGGCCGTGCTGGGGCGGGCGGGCGGGCGGATCGGCACGGGGAGCAGGGTGCCGATCGTCGAGGCGCTGCGCGACATCACGCTGTCGCTGCGCCAGGGCGACCGCGTCGCGCTGGTCGGGCACAACGGCGCCGGCAAGTCGACGCTGCTGCGGCTGATGTCGGGCATCTACGAGCCGACGCGCGGGCGGGCCCGGGTGGTCGGCAAGGTCGCCCCGGTGTTCGACCTGGCCGTGGGCATGGACCCGGAGATCTCGGGCCTGGACAACATCCTCATCCGCGGGCTGTTCCTCGGCATGACCCGCAAGGAGATGGAGAGCCGCGTCGACGACATCGCGGCGTTCACCGAGCTCGGCGACTACCTCGACCTGCCGCTGCGCACCTACTCCACCGGCATGCGGGTGCGGCTCGCGCTCGGCGTCGTCACGAGCGTCGACCCGCAGATCCTGCTGCTCGACGAGGGCATCGGCGCCGTCGACGCGGAGTTCCTGGCGAAGGCCCGCGACCGGCTCAAGGAGCTGGTGGACCGCTCCGGGATGCTGGTGTTCGCGAGCCACTCCGACGAGTTCCTCGCCGACCTGTGCACGACGGCGATCTGGATGGAGCACGGCACGATCAAGGAGCACGGTCCGCTGCGCGACGTGCTGCACCACTACAAGGGCCGGGACGTCATCGGAGAGCTGCAGAACCGGTGAGCGGGCCCGCCGCACCGCAGCGGGGTGACACCGCTCCGATCCAGTCGCAGCAGGGTCACCCCGCTGCGGTCGGACCTCTGCCCGCCGGCTCCGTCGTCGCCGTCGTCGTCACCCGGCACCGGGCCGAGCTGCTGCGGGGGGCGCTCGACGTGCTCGCCCGGCAGGAGCGGGGGGTCGACCACCTCGTCGTGGTCGACAACGGGCCCGACCGGCCCGCGCGCGAGGTCGTCGAGGGCTGCGGGCTCCCCGCCACCTACCTGCCGTCGTGGCGCAACCTCGGCGGGGCCGGCGGGTTCGCGCTGGGCATCCTGCACGCCCTCGCGCTGGGGGCGGACTGGGTGTGGCTCGCCGACGACGACGGCCGCGCCGCCGACGGGCGCGTGCTCGGCACCCTGCTCGACGTGGCCGAGCGCCGCGGGCTGGCCGCCGTCTCCCCCGTGGTGTGCGACCTCGACGACCCCGACCGGCTCGCCTTCCCCGTCCGCCGCGGCCTGACCTGGCACGCCACCCGCTCCGCCCTGCTCACCGCCGACGGCGCGGACGGCGAGCTGCTCCCCGGCATCGCCGCGCTGTTCAACGGGGCGCTGCTGCGCGCGAGCACGCTGGAGGCCGTCGGCGTGCCCGACCTGCGCCTGTTCGTCCGCGGCGACGAGGTGGAGATCCACCGCCGGCTGGTGCGCTCCGGTCTGCCGTTCGGCACCGCGCTGCGGGCGGCCTACCTGCACCCCCCGGCCCGCCACGAGGACAAGCCGATGCTCGGCGGGCGGCTGCACGCGCGCGACCCCGAGGACGACGTCAAGCGGTTCTTCACCTACCGCAACCGCGGCTACCTCGTCTCCCAGCCGGGGATGCGCCGCGTCGGGCTGCTGGAGCTGCCCCGCTTCGCCTGGTACTTCCTCGTGACGCGGCACGACCCGGCCGGGTTCCGGACCTGGCTGCGCCTGGTGCGCGACGGCCGCGCGGAGCGCTTCACCCGCCCCTGAGCGGTCACCCCGCTCCCGGTGACCACGCTGCGTGGTCACCGGTCCCCGGTGCGCACGATGGGGTGAGGACCCGCACCCCGTCGTGGGGGACGCCCGTTGGAGATCACGTGACGGTGGACGTCACCCTCCCGGACCGGGACACCGATGTCGCGGTCGTCCGCACCACCTCGACGGGGCACTCCCATGACCTTCCTGGCCGGCGCGTCCGAGCACTGGCAGCTGTTCCTCCCGATCGGGATCATCGGCGCGATCTCGTGGACCGTGTGGCTCGTCCGCAAGGCCATGTCCCTGCGCTACGAACCGCTGGTCAACGACTTCCGCACGACGACGTCGGTCGTCGTGCCGTCGTTCCGCGAGGACCCCGACGTGCTGGAGCGCTGCCTCGACACCTGGCTCGCCCAGGACCCGACCGAGGTGGTCGTCGTGCTCGACGTCGAGGACGTCGAGGCCCGCGACCGGCTGATGGCCCGCCACGACCGCCGCATCCACGTGCTGGTGTTCGCGCACGAGGGCAAGCGCTCGGCGCTGGGCGTCGGCATCCGCGCGGCGCGGCACGAGATCCTGGTCCTCACCGACAGCGACACCGCGTGGGAGCCGGGACTGCTCGACGCGGTGCAGATGCCGTTCGTGGACCCGGCCGTCGGCGGGGTCGGGACGCGGCAGAACGTGTTCGACCCGCACAGCAGCATCTGGCGCCGCGTCGCCGACTGGATCATCGACCTGCGCTACCTCGACTACGTGCCCGCGACCGCGCGGCGCGGCGGGGTCGTGTGCCTCTCCGGGCGCACCGCGGCCTACCGGCGCTCGGCCGTGCTGCCGATCCTCGCCAACGTCGAGCACGAGGTGTTCCTCGGCCGCAAGTGCGTCGCCGGCGACGACGGGCGGCTCACCTGGCTCGTCCTCGCGCAGGGGTACCGCACGGAGCACCAGGATTCAGCTCGGGCTCTCTCGATGTTCCCCGCGACGTTCCGTGCGTTCTGCAAGCAGCGCATACGGTGGAGCCGGAACTCCTACCGCTGCTACCTCACCGCCATCTACCAGGGCTGGCTGTGGCGCCAGCCGCTGATCTCGCAACTCACCGTCCTGCAGATCCTGTTCACGCCGCTGACGATGCTCGCCGCGGTCTACTACCTGGTCGCCGCGTTCGCGCACCCGCAGGCGCCGCTGGCGGTCGGTCTCGGCGTCGCGTGGCTGTTCCTCGGTCGCGCCATCCGCAGCGTCTCGCACCTGCGCCGCAAGCCCGCCGACCTGCTCATCCTCCCCCTCGTCACCCTCGTGATCATGATGGTGGCGCTGCCGATCAAGACGTGGGCGTTCCTCACCATGAACAAGCAGGGCTGGTTGACCCGCCGTGCCGACCTCGTCGGCGGCGAGGGCCAGGACGAGGCCAGCCTGTCCGGTCCCGGGGACGGAGCGCGCAGTGCAGCGGCGTGACGGCGCGGTCCGGGCCGTCCTCGGCACGGCGGCGGTCCTGGTCGCGGCGGGTGCGCTCGCGTTCGCGACGCTCGCCGGGGACACCGCCCCGATGCCGCCCGCGGACCCGCCCGCCGCCGGGCAGCTCGCGGCGCCGCCGCCCCCCGGGACCCCCGAGGGGACGGCCCCGCCCGCCGGCGACGCCGCCGGCCAGGCCCAGGCGGCCCTGGTCGCGGCCGAGGACGACCGCATCCTGGCCATCGTCAGCGAGCCGCCGCCCGGGCGGGTCAGCGGTCCCTACGAGGTGCCGCCGCTGACCCCCGGCGGGCCCGCCACCACCGTGCTCACCGCCCGCACCCAGCCCTACGACCTGGCCGCGCTGGAGCGGCTCGGCGCGGCCCGCGCGGTCGCCCCGGGGACCTGGACGCTGGACCGGTCGGTGCTGGTGGGCCGCGGGGCCGTCCTGCGCATCGTCGCTCCCGGCGCCGTCCTGCGCCTGCCCGGCCTCACCTCCGTCGTCGCGTTCAAGGGCGCGCTGGAGGTGGCCGGCGCCCCCGAGGCCCCGCTCACCGTGACGAGCTGGGACGACGCGACCGGCGGTCCCGACCGGGACCCCGCCGACGGGCGCGGCTACCTGCGCAGCAGCGGGGGTCGGATGGACCTGCGCGACCTGCGCGCGACCGACCTCGGGTTCTGGAGCGGCCGCACCGGCGGCGTCGCCTGGACGGGCAGCGCCGGGGAGCCCGGCACCGGCTCGGCCACCGGCGTGACGGCCGAGCGCAACCACTACGGCCTGTTCAGCAGCCGGGTCGTCGACCTCGCCGTCACCGGCGGCGCGGTCCGGGACAACGCCGTCGACGGCGTGCTCGTCCACCGGGAGTCGGTCGGCGTCCGCGTCGTCGCGACCGCGGTCAGCGGCAACGGCCGGCACGGCGTCGCGGTCTCGCCGGGCACCGAGCGCACCACCCTCACGGGCGTCGTCGTCGAGCGCAACGCCGACACCGGCGTGCGCCTCGACGGCAGCCCGCTGGCCGAGACGGCCACCGCGGGCGGCGCCAGCACCCGTCCGGGCACCGGCTTCACCGTCGAGGGCAGCACCGTCTCCGACAACGGCCGGGTCGGCGTCCTGGCCGACGCCACGGCGGGCCTCGTCCTGCGCGACAACGCGGTGACCGGCAGCCCGGACGGCGTCGTCGTCCGCGGCGCGGCGGTGGACCCGCAGGTGGTCGGCAACCGCGTCACCGCCGCCGACGTCGGGGTCGCCGTCCGCGCCGGGGTGGTGGGCGCGCAGGTCACCGGCAACACCGTCGGGCCGGCCACCATCGCCGTGCAGGTCGACGACGCCACCGCGCGGGTCGGCGGCAACACCGTCGAGGACGCCACCCGCTACGGGGTGTCCCTCGTCGGGGCCGTGGGCGGCGCGCAGGTCGACGGCAACGTGCTCGGGGGGCGCGGGCTCGCCGCGCTCGACGTCAACCGGGTCGCGCTCGGCGCCGTCGTCACCGTCGGGCTCAACGACGACACCGGCTGGACCGTGGACCGCGACGAGATCGCCTACTGGCGCGAGTACATCGCCGAGCACCCCGTGCTGTGGCTGTGGCTCCTGCTGCTCCTGCTGCCGCTGGCCGGGTGGTGGAGCCGCCGCCGGCCGGGCGCGCGGGCGCCGGTCCACCCTTACGCCCACGTGCCGCCGGGGCCGCCCGCCGCCGGGTCCGTCGTCCCCCCGGGCCGGCCCGCGCTCACCCCGGCCGACCGGCTCGCCCTCACGCGGGCGTCGCTGCGGGCGGCCGAGCTGCGCCCGCCGGGGCGGGCCGACGCCGCAGCCGACGCGAAGGCCGATGCAGGGTCGGACGAGGGGCGGCCCGCGGACGGGGTCGAGTCCACGGTCGCGCTGCCGGTCACCCGGGTCACCGTGGTGTCGGGCAAGGGCGCGGCCCGGTGAGGGCCCGCCTCGCCGCGCTGCCGGCGCTGCTCGTGCTCGCCGCGTGCTCCGCGCCGCCGGCCCCGGCGCCGCCGCCGGCCGCGGTGCCGGTGGCCCCGGTGGCCGGCTGCCCCGCCCCCACCACGACGGTCGGCGACGCCGACGCGCTCACCGAGGCGCTCGCCGGCGCCCGGCCCGGCGCGGTGATCGTGCTGGAGCCCGGCACCTACCCCGGCGCGTTCGCGGCGCGGACGTCCGGCGAGCCGGACCGCCCGGTCACCGTGTGCGGCCCGCGCAAGGCCGTGCTCGACGGCGGCCCGGTCGACGGCGGCTACACGCTGCACCTCGACGGGGTGTCGCACTGGCGGGTCGTCGGCCTCACCGTCCGGGGGGGCCAGAAGGGCGTCATGGTCGACGCCGGCCAGCACAACCTGCTGGAGGGCCTGCTCGTCGAGTCCGTCGGGGACGAGGCCGTGCACCTGCGCACCGGCAGCAGCGACAACGTCGTGCGGGGCCTGACGATCCGCGACACCGGCCTGCGCCGGGAGCAGTTCGGCGAGGGCGTCTACATCGGCAGCGCCGAGAGCAACTGGTGCGAGCTGACCGCCTGCCAGCCCGACCGCAGCGACCGCAACCTCGTCGAGGGCACCACCGTCTCGGCCACGACGGCCGAGTCGGTGGACGTCAAGGAGGGCACCTCCGACGGCGTGCTCCGCGGCAACACCTTCTCGGGCGCCGGCATGACCGACGCCGACGCGCTCGTCGACGTCAAGGGCAACGGCTGGACGGTCACCGGGAACACCGGCACCGACAGCCCGAAGGACGGGATGCAGGTCTTCGAGATCCTGCCCGGCTGGGGCCTGGACAACGTCTTCACCGCCAACACGCTGTCCGTCGCCGGTGACGGCTACGCGGTCAACGTGACCCGCAACTCCGACCGCAACCCGGTGGCCTGCGACAACGTCGCGATCGGCACCGGAGCCGGTCTGGCCCGCGACGCCTGTCGCTGAGCGCCACCGACTTCACCAGGAGGAGACCGCCGTGTTCGCACGTCGCATCGCAGTGATCGGCACCGGCTACGTGGGCCTGACCACGGGAGCGTGCCTGGCGTCGCTGGGCCACCACGTGGTCTGCGCCGACATCGACGCCGCCAAGGTCGCCCGGCTCCGCCAGGGCGAGATCGACATCCTCGAGCCGGGGCTGCCCGAGCTCGTCGCGGAGGGCACGGCCGCCGGCCGGCTGTCGTTCGTCGTCGGCGCGGCCGCCGCCGTGCAGCAGGCGGAGCGCCCCGTCGAGATCGTGTTCCTGTGCGTGCCCACGCCCATGGGCGAGGGCGGCGCCGCGGACCTGCGCGCCGTGCAGGCCGTGATCGACGAGGTCGGCGCGCTGCTGCCGGCCGGGTGCGTCGTGGTCAACAAGTCCACCGTGCCGGTGGGCACGGCCGCGGTGACGGCGGAGATGCTCGGGCGCGACGACGTCGCCGTCGTGAGCAACCCCGAGTTCCTGCGGGAGGGCACCGCGGTCCACGACTTCCTGCACCCCGACCGGATCGTCGTCGGCAGCTCCTCGCAGGGGGCGGCCGAGCGGGTCGCCGCGCTCTACGCCCGGCTCGGCGCGCCCACCCAGCTCACCGACGCGGCCAGCGCGGAGATGGTCAAGTACGCCGCCAACTGCTTCCTGGCCATGAAGCTGTCCTACGTCAACGCCCTGGCCGGGCTGTGCGAGCAGCTCGGCGCCGACGTCCTCGAGGTCACCGAGGGCATGGGCTACGACCGGCGGATCGGGCAGACGTTCCTGTCCCCCGGGCCGGGCTGGGGCGGATCGTGCTTCCCGAAGGACACCCACGCGCTGCTGCAGATCGCGGAGTCCGCGGGCGTCGACTTCGAGCTCGTCGCGGCGAGCCTGCGGCAGAACACCACCACCCGCGCGCTCGTCGTCGACAAGGTGCGCGCGGCCGTGGGCGGGTCGCTCGCCGGGCGCCGGATCGGGCTGCTCGGGCTGACGTTCAAGGCCGGCACCGACGACCTGCGCGACTCCCCGGCGCTGGCCGTCGCCGCCCTGCTCCGGGCGGAGGGCGCGGAGCTGGTCGGGTTCGACCCGGCGCACTCGCGGGCCGTGCCCGGGGTCACCGACGGCATCGACGTCGTCGACGACCCGATCGACGCGGCCAAGGACGCCGCGGCGCTGGTCGTCCTCACCGAGTGGCCGCAGTTCCGCACCCTGGACTGGACCGCGCTGGGCGGGGTGATCGAGAACCGGGTCGTGGTGGACACCCGCAACCTCCTCGACGGTGACATCCTGCGCCGGGCCGGCTTCACCTGGATGGGGCTCGGGCGCGGCTAGACCGGGTGAAGTCGCCCGGCCGGGCTGCCCCGCGGCGGGTCGGGCGACCACCATCCGTTCCATGGCCTCCTTCCCCGGCACCAGATCGACCGTCACGACCGTGGTCGCGGTGATCGCGACCCTCGCCCTCGTCGGCACCGGTACGGCCCGGGCGCTCGACGCGCAGCCGCGGGAGCTGGACACGCGCCTCGCGACGGTGGTCGGGGGCGACCGCACGGTCGAGGTCGGGGACGACGACGAGCTGCGCGCGGCCCTCGACGGCGCCGCGCCCGGGGACGTGATCCGCCTCGCGCCGGGCGTCTACGAGCCGGTCGAGATCACCGGCGACGGCACCGCGGACGCGCCGATCACGCTCACCGGGCCGCGGCGGGCCGTGATCAGCGCGGACAGCGGCTACGCGGTGCACGTCCGCGGCGCCCGGCACTGGCAGCTCGTCGGGTTCACCGTGCGGGGCGGCGGCAAGGGCGTCGTGCTCGACGGCGCGCAGTCGGTGCTGCTGGACTCGCTGACCGTCGGGCGGACCGGCGAGGAGGCGGTGCACTTCCGCTCGTCCTCCAGCGACAACACCGTCCAGCGCTCCCGCATCCACGACACGGGCCTGCGGAAGCCGCAGTACGGCGAGGGCGTCTACGTCGGCAGCGCGAGGAGCAACTGGAAGCGCTACGGGCGCGACGGCGGGCCCGACCTGTCCATGCGCAACCGCGTGCTCGGCAACCGGTTCTGGCGCATCACCGCCGAGAACGTCGACGTCAAGGAGGAGACGGGCGGCACCGTCATCGCCCGCAACCGGTTCGACGGCTCGGCCGTGAGCGGGAAGAACTACGCCGACTCGGTGGTGGACCTGAAGGGCTACGGCGCGCTCGTCGTCGACAACACCACCAGCGGCCGCAGCCACGCCCTGGGCAACATCATCGAGACCCACGTGATCACCGAGCCGGCCACCTCGGGCTGCGGCAACGTCATCGAGGGCAACCGGGTGGTCGGCTTCGAGCCGCGCGGGGAGCTGGTGGCGGTCGACCGGAGGTGCGACTGACGCCGGCTCTCGGGGATGATCCCCACCGTGGGGAACGGTGGGGGGTCCACAGGTGTGCGCGCGGTGCTGCTCCGGGACGACGGGGACGTCGCCGAGGTCCTGACGACGGTGTTCCGGGCGGCCGGCATCGCGCTGCGGACCTGCACGGCGGAGCCGGGGACACCGGAGTTCGACCGGCTGGTCGGCGGTCTCGACGAGCACGACCTCGTGCTGGTCGACTGCTCGGGGCCGGGGGAGCCGGCGCTGGCGCGCCTGGTCGAGGCGGCGCAGTCCGTGCCGTGCTCGCTCGTGGTGATCCATCCGCGCTTCGGCGGGGAGCACGTCGCCCCGCACCTGCCGACGACGCGCCCGGTGTGGTGGTGGCCCGCCGACTTCCGCGTGCTCACCGTGCTCGACCAGGTCCGCCTGCACGTGGCGGCCAGCGACGCGGCCCACGCCGCGGGCGAGACCCGCGCCGAGATCGCGCAGCTCAGCGACCGCGAGCAGCAGGTGCTGGAGCTGGTGGCCCGGGGTTGGTCCAACACCGCCATCGCCGAGGAGCTGGATCTCGCCCCTGGCACCGTCAAGACCTACGTGGCGCGCGGCAAGGACAAGCTCGGCCAGCCGACGCGCAGCGGCATCCAGCGGGTGCTGCGGCTGGGGCGCCGGTGACATCCGGTCGAGGCGACGAACGGGGAGTTCGGGGGCGCACCACCCCTGCCGGTGTCCCCCGATCGTGAGCGGCGGCCGTGGAACGGCGGCCCCGGGGGGACAGACGGCCGTGCTGCGGAGTGGTTGCCTCGGTGGAGCACCACCCGACGACCCGGAGGAGAGACATGAGGACACGATCCACCGCCGCTCGAGCCCGCCTGATCGGCGGCCTGCTGGCCGTGACGGCCCTCGGTGCGCCGCTGGCCGCCGCCGGCCCGGCGCACGCCGCACCCGCTGCGCCCGCTCAGGCGGCGGCCGCCGTGTGCCTGGCCAACGTGCACATCGTCCAGCTGTACGTCCCGGCCAACATCGGAGGGCTCAGCAGCGCGCAGCGCGAGAAGCTGCGGCAGGTCGACTTCGACCCGAACCGCGGCTGGAAGGTCGCCGAACTGCGGCTCCGGCAGGAGCTGCGGCCCAACGCCGGGCGCACGGCCGTTCAGACCGTCACCGCGTACGCCTCGCCGTTCACCACCGCCACCGCGGGCGCCATCGGCGCCACCGCGACGGTGGTCACCAAGGAGAACGGCGCCACCGGGGCGGCCACCACCCGCTCCCAGGCGACCTTCAACGTGGCTCTGAGCACGCCGTTCGGAGCGTGGAACCCGAGCTCCAACTACCAGCTCGCGATCCTGGCCAACGTCAACGGGTACTTCGACTACGCGCCGATGCAGGACAACCCCGCCCAGGGCATCTACGTCCAGCCGCAGGCGCAGAGCTGCTGAGCCCGGTCGCGCCCCGGGGCGCCGTGCAGACCTCCGGCACGGCGCCCCGCGCGGGGACCGTCAGGCCGGGGGCTGGGTGCGGAAGACGACCGTGCGCAGCATGACGAAGTTGACGACCGTCGCCACGCCCTGCGCGAGCACCCAGGCCGCGCTGGTGCGCAGCGGCATCGCCGGCAGCAGGGCCAGCGCGAGGGTGTTGACGCCGACGTTCAGCGCGAACGTCGTGCCGTAGAGCGCGACGAACCCCGCGAACCGCGCGCTGCCGCCCCGCGCGGCGGTGAAGGTGAACCGCCGGTTGAGCAGGTACGCGGTGGTCGTGCCCAGGACGAAGCTGACGCCCTTGGCCAGCGGCGCCCACGCGCCCAGGGCCAGCAGCAGGTGGTAGACGCCGAAGTCGACCACCGCCGACACCAGCCCGACGGCGACGAACCGGCCCAGCTGGCCGCGCAGGCCGGGGGTCTCGGCGGTGGCGGTCACCGGCCGAGGGTATCGGCTCAGAAGCGGAGGGTCCCCAGCTGGTACCGGCGCCGGACGACCAGCGTGCCCATGCTCGTGCGCCCGTGCACCACGAAGTGGGGCGCGCCCGGGCGGGGCCGGGAGGGGACCTTGCTGCGCACGGTGCCCATGCTGGACACGACGTGGTCGACGTCGGCGGTGGCCTCGTCGGGCAGCAGCAGGCGCACGGTGCCCGCGCCGATCTCCACCTCGATGTCGACCACGGGGTGCCGGACGACGGTGTCGCAGAAGTCGAGCACGATCGTGCCCATGCCGCTGTGCAGCTCCAGCGCCGGCGGCACCTCCCAGTCGCCGGTCCGCTTGATCGTCGACATCCCGGCCCGCAGCACCAGAGGCTTCCCCGTCGGCACCACCGCGGCCCCCGCCACCGCGGCGACGGCGTCGGCGGGCAGGTCCGCCAGCGGCGGCCGCAGGTCGGCCTCGTACTTCGCCGCGTAGACGACGGCGAGCCGCTCCTCCAGCTCCGAGAGTGTGATGCGGCCCTCGGCCATCGCGTGCTGCAGCCGCGCCGCGGCCCGCTCGCGGTCCGCGTCGGAGATGCGGATGCCGGGCGGGTCGGGTGGCTGCACGGTCACGGTGACCAGCCTAGTGCGGGAGGTCACCCCGCAGCGGTGACCGGATCCCCATCGGCCGGACCGTCGCCGGCGGCCCCGCGGACCGGGGACGGCACCGGCAGCGTGCGCAGCGCGACGGTGGACGGGTCTCCTCGCGGGCGGGCGGGCGGGCTCGGCCCTCCAGCCGGTGGAGCCTCCAGCCGGTTTCCCGCGCGGGCGTAGCCTGGCGCCGATGGCCACCACCACCGGTTCCCCGGCGCTGCTGCGCGGCTGGGGACGCACCGCACCGACGCGCGCCACCGTCCTGCCCGTCCGCTCCCCCGAGGAGGTCGCGGCCGCCGTCGTGGGCGCCGGGCCGCGGGGCGTCATCGCGCGCGGGCTCGGCCGCTCCTACGGCGACCCCGCGCAGAACGCGGGCGGGCTCGTCCTCGACATGACCGGGCTGGCCCGGGTGCACGGCATCGACCCGGACTCGGGCGTCGTCGACGTCGACGCCGGCGTCTCGCTGGACACGCTGATGCGCACGGCGCTGCCGCACGGCCTGTGGGTGCCGGTGCTGCCGGGCACGCGGCAGGTGACGATCGGCGGTGCGATCGGCGCGGACATCCACGGCAAGGCCCACCACGCCCTCGGCAGCTTCGGCGACCACGTCGTCTCGCTCGACCTCGTCACCGCCGACGGCGCGCTGCGCACCCTCACCCCCGCCGACGAGCTGTTCTGGGCGACCGTCGGCGGCATGGGGCTCACCGGGGTGATCGTGCGGGCGCGGGTGCGGCTGCACCCCGTCGAGACCGCGTACTTCACCGTCGACACCGAGCAGATCGACAACCTGGACGACCTGATGGCGCGCCAGAGCGTCGACGACGACGAGTACGTCGAGAGCGTCTCCTGGTTCGACGCCGTCACCACCGGCCGGCACTTCGGCCGCGGCCTGCTCATGCGGGCCAACCACACCCGGCTCGACGAGCTGCCGCCCAAGCTGCGCCGCGACCCGCTGAAGTTCGACGCGCCCCAGCTGTTCACGGTGCCCGACGTGTTCCCGCCCGGGCTGCTCAACCGGCTCACCGGGAAGCTGTTCAGCGAACTCTGGTACCGCAAGTCGCCGACCCGCCACGGGGCGATCCAGAACATCACGCAGTTCCTGCACCCGCTCGACGGCTTCAGCGAGTGGAACCGCGGCTACGGCCCCCGCGGGTTCGTGCAGTACCAGTTCGTGGTGCCGTTCGACCGCGGCGACGTGGTCCGCACCGTGCTGGAGCGCATGCACGCCACCGGGCAGGTGTCGGCGCTCAACGTGCTCAAGCGCTTCGGCCCGGGCAACCGCGCGCCGCTGTCGTTCCCGATGCCCGGCTGGACGCTGTGCGTCGACATCCCCGTGAACCCGGGGCTGGCCCCGTTCTGCGACGAGCTCGACGAGGTCGTGCTCGACGCCGGCGGCCGCCACTACCTGGCCAAGGAGTCGCGCACGACGGCCGAGGCGATCCGCCGCGGCTACCCGCGCCTGGAGGAGTGGCGCGCGGTCCGCGCCGCGGCCGACCCGCGCGGCGTGTTCGTCTCCGACCAGGCCCGACGACTGGAGCTGGTGTGATCGACGCCCTCGGCAACCCCCAGAGCGTGCTGCTGCTCGGCGGCACCTCCGACATCGGGCTCGCCACGGTGGAGGCCTTCGCCTCCGGCCGCCCGCTGCGCGTCGTGCTGGCCGGGCGCAAGTCCGAGCGCCTCGACGCCGCCCGCACCCGCCTGGAGGCGCGCGGCTGCGCGGTCGAGACCGTCGACTTCGACGCCCGCGCCCTCGACACCCACGCCGAGGCCGTCGAGCGGGCGTTCGCGCACGGCGACCTGGACGTGGCGCTGGTGGCCTTCGGCCTGCTCGGCGACAACGAGCGGGCCTGGACCGACGCCGCCACCGCCGTCGAGCTGGCGCAGGTCAACTACACCGCGGCGGTGTCGGTCGGCGTGCTGCTCGGCGAGCGGTTCACCGCGCAGGGGCACGGGGCGCTCGTCGCGTTCTCGTCCGTGGCGGGCGAGCGCGCGCGGCGCTCCAACTTCGTCTACGGCTCCACGAAGGCCGGCATGGACGCCTTCTACTCCGGGCTCACCGAGGCGCTGCGGCCCGAGGGCGTCACGGTGACGGTGGTGCGGCCGGGGTTCGTGCACACCCGCATGACCGAGGGGCTGAAGCCCGCGCCGCTGGCGACGACGCCCGACGCGGTCGCGGCGATCGTCGTGGACGCCGTGCGCACCCGCAAGGAGCTCGTCTGGGCCCCGGGCGCCTACCGGTGGGTGATGAGCGCGCTGCGCCACGTCCCCCGCCCGCTGTTCCGGCGCCTGCCGATCTGACCCCGGGCCCTCGTCCGCCCTCCCACCACCGGCCCGGTGGCGGGAGGGCCGGCTCCTCAGCTCCCCGCGTGCAGGCTGGTGGCGCGCACCCGGGCGGTGCGCTCGAGGACGGCCGCCGGGTCGGTGAGCCGGTGCGCGGCGGGGCGCGGGGCCGCGTCGACGAGCAGGTCGGCGAACGTGGAGCGGCGGTGCGGGCCCGCGGCGTGGCGGGGCGCCGGCAGGGCGGGCCCGCCGCCCGTCGGGGACGCGGCGGCGGGCGGGACGAGGGCCCGCAGGCGGCGCCGGGCCGGCTCCTCGACCCAGCGGAACGCGGCGGCGGCCAGCGGGTGGGTGAGGACCACGACGGCGGCCCCGGCGAGGTGCCCGACGACCCCGCCGCGCAGCGCCGGCACGTAGGCCTGGGCCAGCCAGAACAGCTCGAACACCGGGATGTGCACCAGGTAGAGGGCGTAGGACACCCGCCCGCCCTGCACGAGCGCGGGCCGGGCCAGCAGCGCGGCCGGGCCGCGGTCGGCGAGCGCGAGGGCGCCGACGAGGACGGGGAAGGCGACGATGACGACCCCGCCGACGCCCGGCCCGACGAACTGCCCGCCCCACAGGACCGCGGCCATCAGCACCGGCAGCACGGCGGCCGTCGCGGAGGCGGTCCGCCGGACGGCCTCCGTGCGCGGCGCGCGCCGCACGACGAGCTGGACGAGCACGCCCGCGGCGAACCCGCACAGGATGCGCACCGCCCAGCTCCACGGGTAGTACGGGTGGCCCAGCACCACCCAGGCGCAGGCGATGGGCACCATCAGCGCCACCGCGGCCGCGCCGAGCACGGCCGGCGGCAGGTTCCGCAGCCGGAAGAACACCAGCGCGGCCGCCGGGAACAGCAGGTAGGCGAGCCACTCCGCGCTGATCGACCAGGTGGAACCCACCCAGGACGCACCGTCCAGGTAGGGGTTGTCCCACATCTGCACCATGAGCAGCTGCTGCACCCACTGGCCGACCGACAGGACCGGCTGCACGCCCTGGAAGGCGATGACGGTGTCCGAGCCGAGCACGAGCCGGGCCAGCAGCCACAGCCCGAACAGGTGGAGCACCAGCGCGTACACCGGCCACATCCGGCAGAACCGCGCCCACACGAACCGCGCCGTGGCCCGCAGGTGCAGCGCCGGACCCATCGCGGCGAGGTGGGTGTGGGCGATGACGAAGCCGGAGAGGACGAAGAACAGGTCGACGCCCAGCGCGCCGGAGGTGACCAGCGGTCCCAGCACGCCGACCACGTCGGCGACCCCGGAGAGCGGGGTGAAGTGGAAGTGGAAGACCACGACCCAGACGGCGGCGACGATGCGGAGCCCGGTCAGCGTCCGGATCTCACCGGAGGGGTCGGCTTGAGTGCCGGATGGGGTGGATCGGCGCGCCGTGATCGTCACGGTGGCAGCAACGAAGCCGTGTCCGACCGCGGTGCGGGTGACCCCCGGGACGTACCTGTTCGGTGAGGGCGGTCACCGAGCGTCGACCGGAGGCTGGGGCGATCGGGTGAGACGGGCGCCGGGGGCGTCCGACGGCGCGCGCCCGCGCCCTGACGGTCCGCTACCAGCCGTCGACGTGCAGCACGGAGTCGAGCGGCTCCCGGCGCGCCGGCCGGAACGCCTCCCCCGTGTAGTGGGCGGTGGGCAGCAGGACGCCCTGGCGGACGTGCGGGGGCATCCCGAGCAGCGCGGCGATCTCCGCCTCGTACCGCAGGTGCAGCGTCGTCCAGGCGCTGCCCAGGCCGCGGGCGCGGGCGGCGAGCTGGTAGCTCCACGCCGCGGGCAGCAGCGAGCCCCACAGGCCGGCCTGGTTGCCCGGCGGCAGCTCCACGGCCGCCTCGAGGGCGGCCAGCACGAGCACGGGCACGCGGTGCATCTGCTCGGCCAGGTGGTCGGCCGAGGTGGCCACGCGCGTCTGCTGCGCCCGCCGCACCCCGTCGGCCCCGACGGCGTTGCCCGCGTAGCCCGGCGAGCTCCGGTAGATCTCGAACGACCGCCGGTAGTACCCGGCGATCCCCGCCCGCAGCACCGGGTCGGTCACGACCATCCAGTGCCAGCCCTGCCGGTTGCTGCCGGTGGGGGCCTGCAGCGCGATCTCCAGGCACTCCCGCACGAGCTCCAGGGCCACCGGGCGGTCGAGGTCGAGGCGCCTGCGGACCGAGCGGGTGGTGGTGAGGAGCTCGTCGGGGCCCAGCGGGAGCGTCATGGACCGATCATGCCCGCCGCCCGGTCGGGCGGCAGCCGGCGGCGCGGCGGGCCGGGAGCGGAACGGCGGTGCCCGGGTACCCGGGCTCGACACCGTCCGGTGACCGACCGGGCGGCTGCCACAATGGCACGACGCCGCCCGCCCAGGAGGAGGACGACCCCACCCCATGCTCACCACCCCCGACCGGCTCGACCCGGACGCCGCCCCGGACGCCCCCGCGACGGACACCGGCCCCGGGCGGATCGTCGCCCAGCGCGGCCTGTTCTTCGGGCCCTCGCTGCGGGTGCCAGAGGACCTGTACTCCCGCGTCGAGCGCGGCGCGGCCCGCCGCGAGCGCGGCCGCGTGCGCCTCGCGCCGGCGTCGACGGTGTCGACCAACACCTACTTCGGCCGCTTCCACGCCACCTACTGGCAGCGCTGGACCGACGTGCCGCAGGTGCGGGTGCAGCTGCGGGCGAGCGGCACCGGGCGCGTGCGGCTCATGGCGTCGGACACGAACAAGGTGTGGCGGATCGTCGACGGCGTCGAGATCTACACCGCCGCCGACGGCACCGCGGAGATCGCCCTGGTGGGACCGGTCGACCGCTTCGTCGACGGCGGCGGCATGTGGCTGGAGATCACCACCGAGACCGGGGAGCTGACCGTCTCCGACGTGCGGTGGACGGTGGACGCCACCCGGCCCGTCGCCGTCACCGACGTCGTCGTCTGCACCTACAACCGCGTGGACGACTGCCTGAACACCCTCACCGCGCTGGCGGGCGACCCGGAGGCGCTCGCGACCGTCAACCGGGTGCAGGTGGTGGACCAGGGCAGCGACCCGCTGGAGTCGCGCGAGCGGTTCGCCGAGGTGGCGGCCCTGCTCGGGGAGCGCCTGCACTACGTCCGCCAGCCCAACCTCGGCGGCGCGGGCGGCTTCACCCGCGGCCTGTTCGACGCCACGGCCGGCGCGCCCGCCGAGCACCGCGACGTGCTGCTCATGGACGACGACGTGCTGCTGGAGCCGGAGATCCTGGTGCGGCTCACGGCGTTCGCGGCGAGCACCCGGCACCCGACGATCGTCGGCGGGCAGATGCTCAACCTGCTGCACCCCGCCCACCTGCACATCGCGGCCGAGCGGGCCGACCCGGAGAACCTCCAGGTCGGCATCGAGATGCCGGGCGCGCTGCGCGAGGCCTACCTGCTCGGGCTCGACGAGCGCCAGCTGCCGATCAACCAGGAGCGCCGGGTCGACACCGAGTACAACGGCTGGTGGTCCTGCCTGATCCCCGCGGAGATCGTCCGCGCGATCGGCTACCCGCTGCCGCTGTTCTTCCAGTGGGACGACATCGAGTTCGGCTACCGCGCCCGCGCCCACGGCTTCCCCACCGTCGCCCTGCCCGGCGCCGGTGTCTGGCACGCCGACTTCGGGTGGAAGGACTGGGACGAGTGGCACCGGTACTTCAACTTCCGCAACGGCCTGATCACCGCGTCGCTGCACACCGGCTTCTCCACGGTGCGGATCGCGCGGCGCGTGGGGCTGCTGCTGTCGAAGTACCTGGTGTCGATGCACTACGGGCTGGCCGCGACGCTGCTGCAGGCCGTGGAGGACTTCCTGGAGGGCCCGGAGATCCTGCGCGACGGGTCGGCGGGCGCCGCGGCGGAGATCCGGCGGATCCGCGCCGCCTACCCCGAGACCGTCGTGCACCCGATGAGCGAGCTGCCGCGGCACGCCCCCGACTTCCGCGAGGTCGAGGTGGTGCGCGACCAGGCCGGGGCGGACGGGCCGGGCAGCGAGCCGCTCACCTGGGCCAAGCGCGTCGCGTTCCTGGTCACCGACCGGGCGCCGCGCGACAGCGGCTTCATCCCGGCCGGGGACGCGCACTGGTGGCACGTCTCGACGTTCCGCCGCGCCGTCGTCGCCGACATGGGCGAGACCGGGTTCCGCGTCCGCACCCGCGACCGGGCGCGGGCGCTGGAGCTGGCCAAGCGGGGCGCCCGCCTGGTGCGGCGGATCGGGAGCGAGGGGCCGGCCGCGGCGCAGCGCTACCGCGACGCGGTGCCCGCCCTCACCAGCCGGGAGAACTGGGCGCGGCTGTACGGGATCGACGAGGGCTGACCCGGGCGGGCGGGAGCAGTCCGCCGTTGTCCACAGCGTGCAGGACACGTACAGTTTCTTGTACTGGGAGGCAGCCATGAAGACCATGTCCTACTCGGAGTCCCGCGCCCGCTACGCCGAGACCCTGAACTCCGTCGTCGACGACCGGGAGGAGGTCGTCATCACGCGGGCCGGCCACGACCCGGTCGTGATCGTCGCGCTCGACGACTACCAGTCGCTGAAGGAGGCCGCCTACCTGCTGCGCAGTCCGGAGAACGCCCGGCGGCTCCTGTCCGCGATCGATCGTCTCGAGAGCGGCGGCGGCACCCACCACGACCCCGTGGACCCGGACGGCGGATGAAGCTCGTCTGGGACGAGAACGCCTGGGGCGACTACCTGTGGTGGCAGGTGCAGGACCGGAAGGTCCTGAAGCGCATCAACGCACTGCTCCAGGACATCGGCCGCAACGGCAACGAGGGTCTCGGCAAGCCCGAACCGCTCAAGCACGGCTTCCACGGGTACTGGTCGCGACGGATCACCGACGAGCACCGACTCGTGTACAAGCTCGTCGAGGACGAGATCCGGATCGCTGCCTGCCGGTACCACTACGGGGACTGAGCCGGGGTGTCGCGGACCGAGGACGGCGGGACCGTCCTCGGTCCCGTACGGCGCTACGCGGCCGCGTGCAGGTGGAACGCGTTGCCCTCGGAGTCGACGACCAGGCTGAACAGCCCCCGGTCGGCGCGGGCGGTGGCCGGCTCGACGATCCGGCCGCCCGCGGCGGTCACCCGGGCCAGCGCGTCGGCGAGGGGGCCGTCGAGGTGGAAGCAGCGCAGCGAGCCCTGCTCGGAGGGGACGAACCCGGCGGTCTCGTCGAGCGAGACGGTCGGGGTGCCTCGATGAGGGTGATGCGCCGGGCGTCCTCGGCGAGCACCTCGGTGGGCGCGTGCTCGAAGACGGACTGGGAGGAGGCCTCGGCGCGGGACGGGTCGAGCACGGGGATCTCGACCCACACGGTGTTCATCACGGAACTGGTCCTCTCGGGGGTGGTCAGGGGGTGGAGTGCAGGCGGGCCACGGCGGTGAGGTCCTCCGCGCCGTGCCCGGCGGCGGACGCCCGGCGGTAGGCGGTGAGCGCGGCGGCGCTCAGCGGGACGTCGGTGTCGGGCCGCGCGGCCAGGCCGGTGAGGTGGTCGAGGTCCTTGGCGACGAGGTCGACCGGGAAGTTCGGGGCGAACGCCCCGCGGACCATCGCCCCGCCGGCGCGCGCCGCGGCCGGGCTGGTGACGGGCAGGCCCGCCAGCAGCTCCACCACGGCCCCCGGCTCCAGGCCGGCGCGCCCGGTGACGCCGAGCAGCTCGGCGACGGCGGCGACCTGGACGGCGAGCAGGGCGTTGACGGCGAGCTTGAGCGTCGCGGCGGTGCCGACGACCCCGCAGTGGTGGACGCGGGCGGCGCTGACGGCCAGGACGTCGCGGACGGCGTCGAGGGTCTCGGCCTCGCCGCCGACGAGGTGGACCAGCGCCCGCGCCTCGACCTGCGGGCGCGTGCCGATCATGGGCGCCTCCAGGAAGCGGGCGTCCGCCGCGGCGGCCGCCCCGGCCAGCTCGCGCACCCACGCCGGGCTGACCGTGCTGCACTCCACGGCGACCGCGCCGGGGGCCAGCCCGCCGAGGAGGCCGTGCTCGGGGTCGGTCCACACGGCCCGCGACGCGGGGTCGTCGCGCACCGCGACCAGGACGACGTCGACCCGGGCGGCGAGGTCGCGGGGCGAGCCGGCCACGACGGCCCCCGCCGCGGCCGGGGCGGCGGTGGCCGCGCCGGTCCGGTTGGCGACGACGACGGCACGGCCGTCGGCGAGCAGGTTGGCCGCCAGCCGCGACCCCATCGCCCCGAGGCCGACCACCCCGACGCGGGGTCCGGAGGTGCTCATCGGCCGCTGGTCCCGGTCCTGGAGAAGTCCATGATCGGAGTCTGCGGGTTCCGGCACTGATCGGTCCAATAGGAGAACGGCGCCGACCGATCAGTCCGGCTGATCAGCCCCGCGCGCGGCGACCTCCCGGACGACGTCGCGGACGAGCCGCACGGCCGGGGCGTCCAGGCCCTCCGCCCAGGCCGGACCGGTGCTCAGCGACGGCGCCGGGCCGGTGAGCGGGCGGAACGCGACCCCGCTGCGCGTGAGGTGGGCGGCCACCGACGCCGCGACGAAGGCGACGCCCAGGCCGGACGCGACGAGCCCGAGGATCGTCTGCAGCCCGGTCGCCCGGTGCTCGACGCGCGGGGCGAAGCCGGCCCGGACGCAGGCCTGCACGTACAGGTCGTGCGTCTGGGGCTCCAGCTCGCGCGGGAACAGGACGAACGGCTCGTCGGCGCACTCCGCGAGGTCGACGGCGGGACCGCGGGCGAGCGGGTGGTCGGCGGGCAGCGCGAGCCCCACCGGCTCCGTCCGCACCACCTCGCCGGCCAGCCCGGCGTCCGCGGCCAGCGGCAGGTGCACGATGCCGAGGTCGAGCCGCCCGTCCCGCAGGGCCCGCACCTGCGCGGCGGTCTTCTGCTCGTCGAGCACCAGCCGCAGGCCGGGGTGGCGGCGCCGGACCTCGCGCAGGACGGGCGGCAGCAGCCCGTACAGGGAGGTGCCGACGAAGCCGACCCGCACCGTCGCCACCTCGCCGCCGGCCACCCGCCGGCCGTCGTCGACGAGCCGCCGCGCCTCGTCCAGCAGGCGGTGGGCGCCCGCCAGCACCGCCGCACCCGCCGCCGTCAGCTCGACGCTGCGCCGGGTCCGCGACAGCAGCGCGTAGCCCAGCGCCTCCTCCATGCGCTTGACGCGGTAGCTCAGCCCGGGCTGGCTCAGGTGCAGCCGGGTCGCCGCCCGGCCGAAGTGCAGCTCGTCGCCGAGGACGACCAGGACGCGCAGGTCCTCCAGGTCCAGCGGCGGGCCCGGGTCCGGGGACGGCAGCGGCTGCACCACGGCGCCATGCTGGCACGCGCCCGCCGCGGGGGCCCGCCGTGCGGGTCAGCGCTCCTCGAACACCTCGCGGCCCCAGGCCTCGCGGCTGGTCAGCTCGGGCAGGGCGGCCCGGTAGCGGCGGCGCAGCTCCGGCCACGCCCTCGCCACCTCGCGCAGCTGGCGCACCGACGTCGCCGCCATCTGCTTGAACAGCGCGGGGTCGCGGCGGCGGAAGGTGACGCCGCGGCCGTCGGGCGTGGAGACCGTGGCCGAGTCCAGCCGCGACAGCACGAACCACTGCGCCTGCCGGGAGGGGACGTTGCGCTGCGGCACCTGCGCGTGCGCCGGGTCGGGCGCGCGCAGGTTGTGCAGCACGCTGCGGGCGAGGCCCTTCAGGATCGTCACCTTGGTGGTCGGCGGCTCGGGGAACACCTGCGCGGCGAGGGCGTCCAGCTCGGACAGCGGGACCTGCGCGGCCGAGTCGAGCGGGCGGCCGTCGTCGTACTCGGCGCGCTTCGCGCGGATCCGCCCCAGGACCGTGGGCAGGGTCGGGAACAGCGCCTCGGGGCCGGCGAGGAAGTCGCGCAGCGCCATCTCCTGCAGCGCCATCGCCGAGTACTCCATGAGCATCAGGTGCCGCAGCGAGCGCTTCGCGGTGTCGACGAGCAGCGCGCGCGGGTCGTCCGGCCCGTGCAGCGCCGCGGCGACGTAGCGGTTGCGGTAGTGGAAGTAGGCCTGCCAGTCCGACGTGTCGTCCTTCTCCAGGAACGACATGTGCCAGATCGCGATGCCCGGCACCGTGGCGGTGCGGTAGCCGCGCGAGCGGGCGCGCAGGCCGTACTCGGCGTCGTCCCACTTGATGAACAGCGGCAGCGGCATGCCGACGTCCTCGGCGACCGCCCGCGGGATCAGGCACATCCACCAGGCGTTGTAGTCGACGTCGGTGCGCCGGTGCAGCCACTTCGTCTGGCGCAGCGTGCCCTCGGCGAGGTCGTGGTGCGGCTCGGTGCCGGGGGCGTTGCGCCACAGGAAGGCGTTGCGGTCGACGGCCTCGCCCATCGTCGAGAGCTGCGAGCGCGCCTGCAGCGACAGCATCTGCCCCCCGACGAGCATCGGCTCGCGGCTGTAGCGGGAGAACGCGACAGCGCGCAGCACGGAGTCGGGCTCGAGCAGGATGTCGTCGTCCATGTACAGGATCTGCTCGCAGTCGGTGTTGCCCAGCGCCTCGTACATGACCCGCGCGTAGCCGCCGGAGCCGCCCAGGTTGGGCTGGTCGATGATCCGCAGCCGGTCGCCGAGCCGCGCGGCGACCTCGGCGAACCCGGCCTGGTCGCGCACCTTCTTCGTCCCCTGGTCGGGGATGACCACCGCGACGACCGCGTCGAGGACCAGCGGGTCCTCGGCGATCGCGCTCAGCGTGGCCACGCAGTCGGCGGGCCGGTTGAACGTCGGCATGCCGATCGTCACGGCCGCGGGCGTCGGCGACTCCTCGGCGGCGTACCAGCCGCCCGCGTTGAGCGACAGCTCGCCGGAGTCGGTGGTGAGGTCGAACCAGTACCAGCCGCCGTCCTCGAACGGGCGCAGGTCGAGCCCGGTGTCCAGGTCGAGCGCGCCGTCGACGACCTCGCCGCCGACGTAGATGTGCGAGCCGTCGGCCTTCGTGCGGTAGACGTCGACGCGCCCGCTGCCGGTCAGCGACAGCCGCAGGCGCACCTCGGTGAGCCGCGACCAGCGCCGCCAGTAGCCCGCGGCGAACGCGTTGAAGTACGCCCCGAACGACACCTCGCTCTGCTCGGGCACCAGCGCCGAGGTCCGCGACGTCACGCGCAGCCTGCGCGTCGTGGCCGCCGTGCCGAGCAGGGTCACCTCGTCGCGCGGCGCCGCACCGGGCAGCGGCGGCGGGGTGTGCAGGCGGACGCCGGTGCGCTCGTCGAGGTACAGCGACCGCACCGACATCGGGTCGCCGGAGCGCGGCAGGATCACCCGCTGCAGCAGTCCGGTGGCGGACGTGCCGCCCCGGGACGCGGCGGAGGCGGTCGTGGCGGCGGTGGAGGTCAAGACGGGGTCCTCGCGGGTCGGCCGGGCAGGGCGGAGTGCCACCGAGGGTAGCGAGGTGGGCCGCGCCACCCGTGCCTGGCGCCACCGCGGCGAGGCAGCGGCCGGCGGCCCGCGCCCGCCCGATACGCTCTGCTGCGACCCACCGAAGTTGCGGCGTCCGCGGTCCCGCCGGAGCCCCGACCCGTCCCAGGGGGATATGGCGATGCGGATCCCGACCCGGCGCACGGTGGCCTACGTGATCCCGGTGTTCAACGAGGCCGAGTCGATCGACGCCCTGCACGCCCGGCTCAGCGGCGTGGCGCAGCGCCTCGAGGAGCGCTACGAGGTGCGGGTCGTCTACGTCGACGACGGCTCCAGCGACGACTCGCTGCGCCGGCTGCACTCGATCGCCGAGGGCGACCCGCGCGTCAGCGTCGTGGAGCTCGCCCGCAACTTCGGGCACCAGATGGCGGTGACCGCGGGCCTCGACATCGTCGACGCCGACGCGGTGATCGTCATGGACGCCGACCTGCAGGACCCGCCGGAGGTCAGCATCGAGCTGGTCGAGCGCTGGGAGCAGGGCTACGACGTGGTCTACGCGCAGCGCCGCACCCGCCAGGACTCCGCGTTCAAGAAGGTCACGGCGCGGGTGTTCTACCGGTCGCTGCGCCGCGTCGCCGACCTGGACATCCCGCCGGACACCGGCGACTTCCGGCTGCTCGACCGCCGCGTCGTCGACGAGCTGCGGCGCTTCCGCGAGCACGACCGGTTCCTCCGCGGGCTGGTGAGCTACGTCGGGTTCCGGCAGGTCGCCGTGCCGTTCGACCGCGACAGCCGCTACGCCGGCACCACGGGCTACCCGCTGCGCCGCATGGTGCGCTTCGCCGCCGACGGGATCGTCGGGTTCTCGGCCGCCCCGCTGCGGCTGATCTCCCGGATCGGCTACGCCGTGTCCGGCCTGGCGCTGGTCGGGGTGGTCTACGTCCTCGGGGTGCGGCTGCTCGTGCCCGAGGCGGCCGTGCCCGGCTGGGCGTTCCTGGGCGCGGCGATGTTCTTCCTGGGCGGGGTGCAGATCGTCATGCTCGGCGTGCTCGGCAGCTACATCGGCCGCATCTACACGCAGGTGCAGGCGCGTCCGCTCTACACCGTGGCGTCCGTGCGTCCGGCCGCGCGCGGCGAGGCCGTCGAGGTCGGTGCCGTCGAGGCGGTCGCCGTCGAGGTGGGCGCGGACGCCGAGCCGCGGGACCGGGCGGCCACGGCGTGAGCCGCACGGCGGTCGGCCTGCGGTTCGGGCTGGTCGGGATCGTCAACACGCTCGTCGACCTCGTCCTCTACACCGGGCTGTCGCTGCTCGGCGTCGCGACGGTGCCGGCGAACCTCGTCTCGACGACGGCGGGCACGGCCTGCAGCTTCGTGCTCAACCGCGGCTTCACCTTCCGCGCGACCGCGGGCAGCCTGCGCCGGCAGGTGGTGCTGTTCGCCGTGGTGAACGTGATCGGGCTCTGGGTGCTGCACCCGCTGGTGATCGGCGCGGTGGAGTCGGTGCTGCCGCCCGGGCCCGCGCTGGTCGAGGCGGTCGTGCCCAAGACGGCCGCCATCGCCGTCGGGCTGGTGTGGAACTTCCTGCTCTACAGCCGGCTCGTGTTCCGCCCGGAGGCCCCGACGCCCGCCGAGGCGCCGGCCGTCCACCACCTGGCCGACGCCACGAGCAGCGCGGACAGCGCGGCGAGCGCGAGCAGCGAGAGCGGCACCAGCCCGGGCGAGGAGTACCGCAGCTCGAGCGCGCCGGCCGACCCCGGCGGCAGGTCGACGGCGACGAACGCCTCGCTGACCCGCCGCACCGGTACCGGCTCGCCGTCGAGCGTGGCCGAGTAGCCGGGCAGCCACAGCCGCGCGAACTGCACCGCCCCGCCGGCGGGGGCGTCGACCCGCAGGCACTCGCGCCCCGGCCCGGTCGCGCACTCCCCCGCCGCCGCGTCCACGCCCGGGTCCAGGTGGGAGACCGAGCCGGGCTCGGCGTAGGGGGCGTGGCGGTAGACCGCGGTGTAGCGCTGCTGCTCGCGGCGCCACGTCGCCGGGTCCAGCAGCCCGCGCAGCTCGTCGTCCCACGGCCCGCTCAGCGCCACGACCTGGTCCACGCGCAGCAGCTCGAGCCACGGCCGGCCGGTGGCCGGGTCGGTGCCGGTGAAGACGGCCGCGGCGCCGGGGGAGAAGTTGCCCTGGTCGTCGATGGGCAGGAACGTGCGCAGGTGCCGGTTGCCCAGCGAGGAGTAGCCGTTCACCTGCTTGTCGCCGACCATCAGGCCCGACGTGGCCGGGTGGTACTCCTGGTAGACGCCCTGGTCGGTCCAGCCGTCGGGGAGGTAGCTGCCGTAGAACAGGGTGTGGTCGGGCCCGCTCACCGGCCGGAGCGCGGTCAGGTCGTGGGGGAAGCCGTGGTCGCGGGCCCGCCCGGACGGGTGGTGCACGGCGAGCCCGGCCAGCACCGCCACCGTGGCCACCACGACGAGCACGGCGGGCCACCGGGTGAGGGCCGCCGCCCGCCCGCGCAGCAGGTCGGGGCGGCCCTGCAGCCACACGCCCGCGCAGAGCACGGCCAGCCCGGCCCCGCCGACGAGGATGCGCCGCCACCCGACGGGGTCGGCCTGCAGCGCGTTGAGCCCCAGCAGCGCGACGAGGCCCAGCAGGACCTGCGCGCGGCGCTTCGTGAACGCGAACCCGCCGTGCGCGACGAGCATCGCCACCAGCAGCAGCAGGAAGAACCCGGCGTACTGGATGAACCGGGTCGGGAAGCGGAACACCGACAGCCGCTCCGGCCCGAGCGCGGCGAGCACCGACAGCGCGAGCATCGCGACGGTCGTGTGCAGCAGGGGGCGCAGCGGCGCGGGCACCGTGCGCCGCACCGCGAACACCAGCACCGGCAGCGCGAACCAGGCGATGTAGAAGTGCGGGAGCTTCTGCAGCGCGTAGCCGCCCCAGTTGTTGAAGAAGCCGTAGTAGGCCGGGTTGGCGAACTGCAGCAGCCCCTCCAGGGGCGTGACGTTGAAGTTCTCGGAGTTGTTCGTGCTCGACGAGCGCGACGCCACCTGGAAGGCGGTGAGCAGCGGGTAGACCGCGACGAGGGCCGCCACCGCCCCTCCGGCCGCGAACGCGCCCAGCCACACCGTGGCCCGCCGGGGGTCGCCGGCGCGCCAGCGCGCGACGAGCTGCGCGGCGACGAACGCGCCCATGACGAACACCGCCATCGGCCAGCCGCTGGTGAGCGTGCCGAAGACGGCCAGGAACAGCACCCAGCCGTGGCGGCGCCGCGGGCTGCGCTGGTAGGCCGCCGCGGCCGCGACGCCCAGCGCCACCCACGCGATCCCGACGACGCCGTGGCTCCACGCCGAGGCGTTCCACACCACCGTGTAGGGCATGAACCCGACCGACACCGCGAAGGCGGTGCTCCACGCCGTGCTGAGCCCGACCGTGCGCCCCAGCCACGCCGTGGCCGCGGTGAGCAGCAGGAAGTGGCCGAGCACGTAGACGAAGCCGGCGAGCGCCGCGTCGCCGAACCCGCTGATGAGGGCGTACAGGGCGACGTTGAGCGGGTTGAAGACCCCGTTGAGGTACTCCACGGAGTAGCCGCTGCCGTTGACGATCCCCGTCGTGAGCCACGGCCACTCGCCGGCCAGCACGAGCCGCCCGATGTCCATCGCCTTCGGGATCGTCTCCGACAGGCGGTCGTCGGTGAAGAAGTAGCGGTGGTTGCGGACGAGCAGCAGCAGGAGGAGCGCGGTCACGATCCCCGTGGAGATCACGACGGCGGGCCAGACCCGGCGGGAGGTCGCCGGCCCGCCGGGCCACGCCACCGGTCCGGTGACGACCGGGGCCCGGGGCTCGTCCACCGCCGCGGGGCCGGGGCGCGTCGTCGAGGTCACCGGCAGAGGGTATTGCGCCGCCCGGTCGGGCCTCCGGCAGACCTGCCCGCGTCAGTCCTCGGCGCCCGCCGGGCCGGCCAGGGGCGCACCGTCGCGGAGGTGGGGCGCGATCCGGTTCTCGAACGCGGTCAGCGCGGAGCCTATGGCCATGTGCATGTCGAGGTACTTGTAGGTGCCCAGGCGGCCGCCGAACAGCACGTTGCGCTCGACCGTCTCCCGGCGCGCGAGCTCGCGGTAGCGGGCCAGCTTGGCGCGGTCCTCGGGGGTGTTGACCGGGTAGTACGGCTCGTCGCCCGGCCCGGCGAAGCGCGAGTACTCCCGCACGATCACCGTCTTGTCCGTCGGGTAGTCGCGCTCGGGGTGGAAGTGGCGGAACTCCAGGATCCGCGTGTAGGGCACCTGCTCGTCGTTGTAGTTGACGACCGTGGTGCCCTGGAAGTCGCCCACGTCGGTGAGCACCTCCTGCTCGAAGTCCAGCGTCCGCCAGGACAGCGCGCCCTCGGAATGGCCGAAGTAGGCGTCGAGCGGGCCGGTGTAGACCGTCGGCGTGCCGGCCGGGATCTCGTCGCGCACGTCGAACCAGTCGGTGTCCAGCCGGACCTCGATGTTCGGGTGGTCGGCCATCCGCTCCAGCCACGCGGTGTAGCCGTCGACGGGCAGGCCCTCGTAGGTGTCGTTGAAGTACCGGTTGTCGAAGGTGTAGCGCACCGGGAGCCGGGTGATAATCGACGCGTCGAGCTTGGTCGGGTCGGTCTGCCACTGCTTGGCGGTGTAGCCCTTGACGAACGCCTCGTAGAGCGGGCGCCCGATCAGGGAGATCGCCTTCTCCTCGAGGTTCGCGGCGTCCTCCGTGTCGATCTCGCTGGCCTGCTGCGCGATGAGCGCCCGCGCCTCGGCGGGGGTGTGCGCGCGGCCGAAGAACTGGTTGATCAGGGCCAGGTTCAGCGGGAAGGCGTAGACCTGGTCGGCCACCCGCGCGAACACGCGGTGCTGGTAGCCGGTGAAGGCGGTGAACCGGTTGCAGTACCGCCAGACCCGCTCGTTGGAGGTGTGGAACAGGTGCGCGCCGTAGCGGTGGACCTCGATGCCCGTCTCCGGCTCCCGCTCGGTGTAGGCGTTGCCACCGATGTGCGAGCGCCGTTCGAGCACCAGGACGCGCTTGTCCAGCTCGGCGGCGGCCCGCTCGGCGATGGTCAGCCCGAAGAAGCCGGAACCGACGACGATCAGGTCGTAATCCGCGTAACCCACGGGTACCGAGGGTAGCGGCGCATCCCGGCCGGGGAGCACGCGGCTATCGTGGCCGTGCGATGACGGCCAGCCGAGCAGTGGAGCGGGACGACCCGGCGCAGGCGCCGCTCCTCCCGCCCGCGGTCGCGCCTGCCCGCCCCCGGTCCCGCCGGACCCTCGTGCTCTCGGCGGGCGCCGAGATCGTCACCGCCTTCGGCGCGGCCGCCCTGTCCGTGCAGCTGAGCCGCTCCATCCGGGTCGATCCGCTGGACCGGGTCGGGCAGGTCAGCGGGCTGGCCGGGCTCGGCCTCCGGTTCGTCCTGGTCGGCCTGGTCGTGCTCGCGCTGTGCGCCGCGGCGTCGCGGGCGGGCGAGGGCGTGCGCCGGGTCGTCGAGCGCTGCGCCTGCGCGGCGGTGGCGGGGCTGGCGACCGGCCTGGTGGCGGGCGGGATCCTGCTCGCGCTGCGCGGCACGGACTGGCCGCTGTTCGCCGACCGGGGCGACTCCGGCCAGCTCATCCGCTGGGTCGACGACCTCCTGGCCGGGCGCGGGATCCCGGCGGAGTACCCCCCCGCGGTGCTGCACGTCACCGCGGCGCTCGCCGAGCTGACCGGCATCTCGACACCCGAGGCGCTGCGGGCGGTCCAGGTCGTCGGCACCGCGGTCTTCGGACCGCTGGCCTACCTCGCGTGGCGGCTGGTGCTCCCGGCGGGCTGGGCGCTGGCGGTCGCGCTGCTGGCCGCGTTCCCGCTGCTGGAGCCCTACAAGCCCTACACCACCGTCGTGCTGGTCGCGCTCGTGCCGGTGCTGGTGGTGCTGCTGTCGACCCTGCGGCGGGCCGCCTCCCTGTCGTGGACCCGGATCGCGGTGACCGGGCTGGGGGCGGGGGTCGCCCTCGGCGTGCTGTTCCTCGTCTACTCCGGCTGGTTCGTCTGGTCCGCCCCCGGCGCGGTGGTCGCGGCGGGGCTGCTCCTGCCGTGGCGGCGCGCCGCGCTGCGGGGCCTGGCGCTGCTCGGCCTGGCGTCGGTCGGCCTCACCGCCGTCGCACTCCCCCACCTCGTGGGGCTGCTGTCGGCCGCGGGGGACGTGCAGGACCGCTACTTCTACTTCGACACCTCGGTCGAGCCGGCCTACATCGCGATGTGGCGCAACGACCTGCCCGGCGACGTGGGCCCGTGGCCGCCGCCGGGCGAGCTCGCCGGGGTCGGGGTGTTCACGCTGCTGCTGGTGGTGGGCCTGGGGGCGGCGATCGCGCTGGCCGGGCGGCGCACCGTCGTCCTGACCGCGGCCCTGCTCGTGGCCGGGGCGTGGGTGCTGCGCTTCTCCTTCGCCGCGCAGATGTACGAGACCGGGTCGGTGCAGCTCTACCCGCGCACGACACCGCAGATCCTGTTCTGCCTCGTCGTCATGTCGGTGCTCGCCGTCCGCGCCGGGCTGGCCCGGCTCCCGCGGCCGTCCGCGGCGCCGCCGTCCCGGACGCCGGTCGCCCTGGGCGGGCTGGCCGCCGCCCTGCTGCTCGCCCTGTCGATGGGCTCCTCCCTCGCCGACCGGCACCTGCCGCGCGACGACGGCTCCACGGCGGTGCTCGCCTGGGTCGCCCAGCTCGTGCGCCAGCCCGACGGGACCTGCCCCGACTTCGGCGCCGGCTGCGCCGCCGACGCGGCCGAGCTGCTGGCGCGCGACGACCCGACCGATGGCTGACGCCGGCGCGTGGGCCGCGGCCGTCCCCGCGGTGCTGGTCGCCGTGCTGTGGTGCACCCTCCCCGGCCTGCTCGTCACGCTGGCCGTCGGGCTGCGCGGGGTGCTCGCGTGGAGCCTCGCGCCGGCGGTGACGGTGCCGACGGTCGCGGTGGGCGCCGTCGCGGCGTCCGCCGCCGGGGTGCCGTGGTCGGGGGCCACCGCGGCGGGACCGGCCCTCGTGCTGGCCGCGCTGACCGTCGGGGCGCGGGGGCTGCTCGCCCGGCGGCGCCGGGAGCCCGTCCCGGAGGCGCCCGCCCCGGAGGCGCCCGCCCCGGAGATGTCCGCCCCGGAGGCGCCCGCCACAGAGGTGTCCGCCCCGGAGGCGCCCGCCACAGAGGTGTCCGCCCCGGAGGCGCCCGCCACAGAGGTGTCCGCCCCGGAGGTGTCCGCCCCGGAGGCGCCCGCCCCGCACGAGGGCAGGTCGGCGTGGATCGCCGCCGCCGCGGGGGCCGTCGCGGCGGCGCTGGTGGGAGCGGTCGCGGTGGTGGGCGGCATGGGCCTGCCGGACGCCGTGTCCCAGACCTACGACGCCGTGTTCCACTACAGCGCGGTCGCGCGGATCCTCGCCGACGGCGACGCGTCGTCGCTGACCCTGGGCACGCTCACCGACCCGGGGGCGCAGGCCGCCTTCTACCCCGCGGCGTGGCACGGCCTCGTGTCCCTCGTGGTGGTGAGCGCGGGCGCGGGGGTGCCGCTGGCCTCGAACGCGACGGCGGCCGTCGTCGCCGTCGTCGTGTGGCCGCTGGGCTGCCTGGCCCTGGTCCGGGTCCTGGCCGGACCCTCGTGGCCGGCCCTGGCCGCCGCCCCCGTCCTGGCGGTGGGCTTCATCTCCTACCCGTGGTCGCTGCTGAACTTCGGGGTGCTCTGGCCCAACCTGGTCGGCGTGAGCCTGGTGCCCGCGGCGCTCGCCGCGCTGGTCGCCGCCGTCGGACCCCGGGCGGACGCCTCGCTCACCCGCCTGCGCGCGGGGCTGCTGCTCCCGGTGGTCCTCGTCGGCCTCGGCCTCGCGCACCCCAGCGCGCTGTTCAGCCTCGCCGTGCTCGGCGCGTTCCCGGCGGCGGGCGCCCTCGCGCGCGTGCTCGTCCGCACCGGGCGCACGGGCCGCCGGGGGGCGGTGGTGGCGGTCCTGGGCGGGCTGGGCGCGGCCGCGGCGGTCGTCGCCGTCGTCCAGGTGCTCCTCACCGCGGCGGTGTTCGACGACATCCGGTCCTTCGACTGGCCCGCCTTCCAGACCCCGCTCGAGGCGGTGCGCCAGGTCGCGCTGGACGCGACCAACGACGGGAGCCCGGCGTGGGTCGTCTCGGTGCTCGTCCTGGTGGGCGCCGCCGCGTCCTGGCGGGCCGGGTACCGGTGGCTCGTGCCCGCGCACCTGGCCGCGGGCGCCCTGTACGTGGTGGCCGCGTCCACCGAGTCGCCGCTGACCGCCGCCGTGACCGCCTTCTGGTACAACGACGCCTACCGGCTCGCGGCGATGCTCCCGGTCACCGGCGTGCCGCTGGCGGTCCTCGGACTGCTGGCCGTCGGCTCGCTGGTGCACCGGCTGGTGCCCCGGGTCGGGGCGGGGACGGTCACGGCGGCGGCCACCGCGGTCGTGGTCGTCGCGACGGGCGGGCTTTACGCCGCCGCGCACGCCTCGTTCGTCGGCGAGTCCTACCTCGCCGTCCCGCCCGACCGGACCGAGCTGCTGGACCCGGCCGAGCGGGCCTTCTTCGACGAGGTCGCCGCGGTCGTGCCGCCCGGGTCGGTCGTCGCCCAGAACCCGTGGACGGGCAGCTCGCTGCTGTGGCCGCTCACCGGGACCGAGGTGCTGTTCCCGCACCTCGTGGGCGAGTGGACGGCCGACCAGCGCCTGCTCTCCCAGAGGCTCGACGATCCCACCGTGCCGGGCGTGTGCGCGGCGGCGGCGCGGACCCGGGTCGGCTGGTTGCTGGTCGGCGAGCGCGACTTCTGGCCCGACGACGGCCGCTCGCGCGGGTTCCCGGGCCTGGAACCCGACGGCCCCGCCGCCGGTCTGCGCCGGGTGGCCCAGGACGGCTCGGGCAACGCCCTCTACCGGCTCACGGGCTGCGGCGGGGTCACCGCCGCGCTGTCCACCGCCCCGGGCGGGCGCTGACCACCGCGCGGCCCGCGGGTCAGGCCGGCGGGGCCAGCACCGGCCCGCACGAGCCGCGCGGCGCGGCCCGGACGGCGAGGTCCGCGGGCCGCGCGACGGCGGCGGCGCGGGCGCGCAGGGCGTCGAGGTCGCCGGGGGCCAGCGCGTCCCGGCGGACCCAGTCGGTGACCCCCGCGGGGCTGGTGCCGATCTCCTCGTAGTCGGCCATCCGCGGGTCCCCGGGCAGGCCGGTCACCCGGGCCCAGTCCGGGTTGATGGTGATGAAGGTCGGGCGGACCGCGCCGAACACGTGGTCGCGCAGCCCGGCGAGGTCACCGGCCGCCCAGAAGGCGGCGACGCGGGCGTCGGCCAGGCCCACCAGGTCGACGATCCGCAGCGAGCTCGTCATCGCGGCGCCGCCGATGTCCGGCGCCAGCAGGACGTGGTCACCGCCGCCGAGCACGTCCGAGTAGCCGTTGAACGCGACGCCCGTGTTCGTCGCGACGACGCACAGCGGCGCGGTCGGGGCGGCCCGGAACGCGCGCACCCCGTCGACGAAGGCCGCCCCGGTCACCGCGGCGGCCACCGCGGCCGAGACGGCCACGACCGCGCGCCCGCGGCCGGCCAGGGCGGGCAGCACCTGCGCCGCGGCGGCGACCGCGGCCAGCGCCCCGAGGGGCCAGACCGGCGTGGCGAACCGCAGCTCGCCCATCCAGTCGCCCTCCAGCACGCCGTACGCCGCGGCGGCGAGCGCGAGCGGGACCAGCAGCACGACCAGGCCCGGCCGGCCCGGCCACGGTCGGATCAGCGCCGCGCCGATCGCCACCGCGGCGAGCAGGACCGCGAGCCAGCCCGCGTACCCGACGATCTCGCCCGGGCGGGCCAGCTCCGCGGTCCCCGGCAGCCCCTGCGACTTCGCGAGCGCGGTGTTGGGCAGCCACTCCCCGAACGTCGCGAGGCGCCAGGCCAGGTAGGCGCCGGCGGGCCCGGCGAACGCCGCCGTGCTGATCGCCACCGCCCGCACGGCCGCCCCGGCGTCGGCGCGGCGCGCGACGAGCAGCACCGCGAGGGGGAACGCGACGGCGTAGACCAGGCCGTCGGGGCGGGTCAGCGCGGCCAGCGCCGCCAGCAGGCCGCACGCCACCGCGGTCCGGACGTCCAGGAGCGACCCGGCGACGGCCCCGCGGACCAGCACGGCGGCGATCGCCAGGGCGCACAGGGCGAGCAGCGAGTTCTCCAGCCCGGACACCGTCCAGACGACGAACGACGGCACCGCCGCCGTGACGGCCCCCGCGGCGAGGGTGACCACCACCGGGCGCCGGCCCAGGGCCGAGGCGATCGCGAGGACGCAGGCGAACATCCCCGCGACGAGCAGCAGCGCCAGCCCCTTGGGGAAGGCGACGTAGTCGGGCAGGCCGAACCACGCGCCGCGGTCGAACAGCCCCAGGACCCGGCCCAGCGCGAGCAGCGCCAGCCACGCCGGGTTGGAGTACCCCTCCACCGCCTCGGCCCCGGGCTGCAGCACCGGCCCGGCCCCGGTCGTGACCGACCGGGCGTAGGCGAAGGTGATCGCGGCGTCGTCGACGATCCACCGCCCGTAGAGCGAGCCGTGCAGCCCGACGAGCGCGGTCGGCACCCCGACGGCCGCCAGCCGGGCCCACCGGCCGACGCGGCGGGGGGCGGGGTCCGGCGCGGCGCGCTCGACGTCGCGGCGGTGGTCCACCTGGGTCACCGGGCTCGATCCTCCCGTCGCGGGGCCTCAGCGGCCGCCGAGGACGTGCCGGGCCAGTGTGCGCGCGCCGTCCCGCTGCCGGTGCCGCAGGGCCACCGGCAGCTGCAGGAGCGCGTTGAGCCGGGACGCGGTGTGGTGGCGGGCGGCGCGGGCGGCCCGCGGCCAGCCGTGGGCCGCCGCGCGCTCGGCCGCGTCGAGGAAGAAGCCGCGCTCCTCGGCGAAGCGGCGGCCGTCCGCCGCGTGCGCCGAGGACACCGAGCTGCGGTGCCGGCGGTAGCGGAAGCACGTCGTCGGCTCGACGAGCAGGGACTCCCCGTCCAGCACCAGGTCGATCACGAGGGCGAGGTCCTGCACCACCGACAGGCCCTCGCGGAACCCCGTGCGCCGCAGCGGGCCCGCCCGCCAGCAGATCGACGGGAAGTACAGCCAGTTGCCGCGCAGGAGGCTCGTGGCCAGGTCCTCGCCCCGCAGCACGGTCGGGGCGGACGCCCGCGGCGCGTACACCCAGCGCTTGGACAGGTCGACCAGGGTGCGGGCGGGCGCCCCCGCCTCGTCGACGATCTCGACGCCGGGCTGCACCATCGCGACGTCCGCGGCGGCGTGCGCCCGCCGCACGGTGCCGACGTAGCCGGGCAGCATGAGGTCGTCGCCGCCGATGATGACGGCCAGGTCGTGCTCCACGAGGTCGGCGCAGCGCTGGAAGTTGCGGTTGATCCCGAGGTTCCGCGCGTTGCGCAGGTACCGCACCCGCGGCTCGCCGAGGCTCTCGCACCAGGCCCCGAGCCCCTGGTCGGGCAGGTCGCCGGAGTCGTCGACCACGGTGAGGCGCCAGTGCGGGTCGTCCTGCGCCAGCACGCTGCGCACGGTGTCCTGCACGAGGTCGAGCCGCCCGTAGTGCGGCAGCATGACGTCGACGATCACCGGTCCGCACCCGGGAGGGGCGCGTCGTCCGCGGGGGCCGGCCCGAGGCCGCGCTCCCGGTTGAGCAGGTCCGCCTCGCGGATCGCGACGGTGCGGGCCAGCTCGGTGTAGCGGCGGTCCACGACGCGGAAGCGCTGGTAGAAGCTGAACATGCCGGCCATGAACGCCACGACCAGCGCGTAGAGCACGAGGTCGGTGCCCCGGCCGACACCGAGGACGCGGGCGACCGCGGTGACGTCGTCGGGCCGCATGACGGCGTAGATGTTGGCGATCGCGAACAGCACGAGCGCGATGCGCTTGCTGGCCTGCACGTAGATCGCCCCGCTGCTGCGCACGAACAGCACCATCAGCGCGAGCACGGACACGACCAGGATGAGCTGGATCAGCACGGCTCAGCCTCCCCGCTGGCGGACCGACAGGTCGAACAGGATGTTGACGCCGTTGAGCAGCGACTGGCCCTTGCTGCGGGAGTAGTCGGTGTACTGGATCGAGACCGGCACCTCGCGCACCCGCCAGGACGACCGGCCCAGGTAGGCCACGATCTCCGAGGCGTGGGCCATGCCGTTCATCGTGATCCGCAGGTCGTCGGCCACCGGCCGGGTGAGCACGCGCAGCCCGTTGTGGGCGTCGGTGAGCTTCAGCTTCCGCCCCGCCGGGCTCAGCAGCACCGCGGTGCGCAGCACGATCCGCTTGAGCAGCGGGACCGACCGGGCGTGCTCGGCGAACCGGGTGCCCAGCACCACGTCGGCCTCGCCCGACCGGGCGACCTCGAGCATCGCCGAGGCGTCCTCCAGGCGGTGCTGCCCGTCGGCGTCGAACATCACGAAGTAGCGGGCCCCGGGCTGGGCGCGCGCGTAGGTGAGGCCGGTCTGCAGCGCCGCGCCCTGCCCCAGGTTGACCGGGTGGCGGACCAGGTGGGCGCCCGTGCGCAGCACCGCGTCGACCGAGCCGTCGCCGCTGCCGTCGTCGACGCACACGACGTTCGGGAAGACCGCGAGGGTCTGGCGCACGACCTGCTCCAGCACCTGGGCCTCGTTGAAGACCGGGATGACGACCCAGACGTCGGTGTTGCTCGGACCGGGGTCGGTCACGTCCAGCTCCTCCCACTGCCAACCCCGTGAACCTACCGGGCGGACGGGGGCCCTCAGACCCCGGACCCGACGCGCCGGCGGTGCGCGGCGAGGGTCCGGACCACGTCCAGCCCGAGGAGGCCCACCACCACCAGCGGGCCCGCGAACTGCGCGGCGAGCGCGGCGTCGATCGGCGGGAGCGGCGCGACGAGGACGGCCAGGAAGACCACCCCGCCGGCGGCCCAGCCGACCAGGACCGACCTCTGCCGGTTCAGGGCGACCAGGGCGGGCTGCAGGACGAGCGCCAGCATCATGAGGACCGTCGCGGCCGCCAGGAGGGCGACGTGCAGGTCGTCCGGTCGACCCGCGCTGCGGAAGAGCACCTCGACGGCGGCCGGCCCGACGAGGGCCGCGGCGACGACCCCGACCCCGCCGAGCGCGACGAGCCCCCCCACCGTCCGCCGCAGCTGCCGGGCGAACAGGTCGGGGCGGCCCTGCTCGGCCGTGCGCGTGAGCGCGGGCAGCAGCACGGCCAGCACGGGGGCGAACACGAACAGGGGGACGCGCGCCAGCACGAAGGTCGAGCCGAAGACGCTGCTGGCCAGCGGGTCCGCGGCGAGGCGGTAGGTCACGACCACGGGCGCGAGGTTGGCGATGGTCTGGCTCAGGGCCGTGGCGCCCATCAGGAGGGCGAAGGACCGGGCCATGCCGTCGTCGGCCGCCGACGCCGCGTCCGCGACCGCGGGGATCCGCAGCAGCGGCCGGACGACGGCCGCGGCCACGATCGACGCCGCCGCGAACCCCATCGCGAAGAGCACGGGGTCGCGGTTGCCCACCGCCGGCAGCACGAGCAGCGGCACCAGGCGCACCGCGCCCTCCGCGTAGAAGGTCAGGGCGTAGGCGCGGAAGCGCTGCTGGCCGCCCAGGACCCCGCGCGACCAGTAGACCGTCGCCGACCCGACCACGGCGACGAGCAGGGCGGCGAGCATGCCGGTCCGCCCGTCGAAGACCGCCGACAGCACCAGCGCCCAGGCGAGCAGGACCACGACGGACAGGCCCGCGCAGGCGACCGCGGCGAGGACCGCCCCGCGCACGGCCGGCCCGCGGACCGACCTCTCCGCCACCGAGGCCGCACTGACCGCGCGGCTGGTCTCCTGCTCCAGCCCGGTGAAGAAGCCCGGCCCGATGATGTTCACGAGCAGGTACAGCGAGACGAGCGCGCTCACCTGCCGCGCCCCGTCCGGCCCCTCGAACACCCGCCCGACGACGGCCACGTAGACGTAGCCCGCCAGCCCGACGACGGCCAACCCGGCCGTCAGGTGAGCGCCGCTCGCCCATCCGGTCGGTGGACGTGGCCGCATGCGAGCACGGTAGCCGCCGGGCGGCGCTGCTAGCGTTCCGGCGTCCCGCACCCGATCTACTGGAGGTTCCCGTGGGCCTGGGCACCGCTGTCCGCACCCGCCTCGGCCGCTGGGAGGTGCCGGCCGCCGAGCTCTACCGCTCCGCGTTCATCAACCTCGACGACCTCGCGACGTCCCTGGCCAGCCAGGTGCCGGCCAAGCGGATCCTGGAGATCGGCTGCGGCGACGGGGCGATGGCCGACCGGCTGTGCACCGCCTACCCCGACGCCGAGTACGTCGGCATCGACATCTCCCCCGAGCCGGGCCGGCTCTTCCGCGGCGATCACTCGCGGGCGACCTTCCGGAGCGTCTACAGCTCCGAGCTCGTCGCGGAGGGGGGCCCGCAGTTCGACCTCGTCGCCGTCGTCGACGTCGTGCACCACGTCGCGGAGGACATCCGCGCGGCCGTCCTGCGCGACGCCGCCGCGCTCACCGCCCCCGGGGGCACCGTCGCCGTGAAGGAGTGGGAGCGCGGGAGGGGCATCCCGCACCTCATGGCCTACACGGCCGACCGCTACGTCAGCGGGGACCGCACGGTGCGGTTCCTGGACCCGGCGGAGCTCCGCGCGCTGGTGGCCGCGACCATGCCGGGCTTCTCGCTCACCAGCGAGACCCGCATCCCCCCGCACCGCAACAACGTCCTGCTGCTGATGCGGAACGACGCCTGACCGCGGTCGCGCCGCGCCCGCGGACCCCGCCCTCCGCTGCGCGGCGCGGACCTGGTGCGAGGATCGGACAGGTGCACCGAGCCCCCGCTGCCGAGCTGCAGCTCCACCGCACCGCGATCCCCGGGCTGCTGGTCGTCGACCTGCCCGTGCACGGCGACGAGCGCGGCTGGTTCAAGGAGAGCTACCAGCGCGCGAAGCTCGACGCGGCCGGGTTCCCGCCCCTGGAGGTCGTCCAGAGCAACGTCGCCTTCAGCCGCGAGGTCGGGGTCACCCGCGGCATCCACGCCGAGCCCTGGGAGAAGTACATCTCGGTCGCGCACGGGCGGGTGTTCGCCGCGATCGTGGACCTGCGCGACGGCCCGTCCCACGGCCGGGTGGAGACCCTGGAGCTGCACACCGGCAACGCGATCCTCGTCCCGCGCGGGTGCGGGAACAGCTACCAGACGCTGACCCCCGATGTGGTCTACACCTACCTCGTCAACGAGCACTGGTCACCGGACGGGCGCTACACCTCCGTGCAGGCCTACGACCCGGCGCTCGGCATCGACTGGCCCGTCCCCGAGGACCGGGCGATCCGCTCGGCGAAGGACCGCGCCCACCCGCTGCTGGCCGAGCTGGGCCGGTGACGGGCGTGCGGGTCCTGATCCTCGGCGCGGGCGGCCAGGTCGGCCGGGCCCTGCGGGCGGCGCTGCCCGGCGCCACCGCGCTCGACCGCTCCGCCTTCGACGTCGCCGCGCCGCCGCCGGGGTTCGACTGGGGCGCCCACGACGTCGTGGTCAACGCCGCGGCCCTCACCGACGTCGACGGGGCCGAGTCCCGGATCGCGGACGCCTGGCGGGCCAACGCCACCGGCCCGGCGGAGCTGGCGCGGGCCGCCCGCGAGCACGGCTGCGTGCTCGTGCACCTGTCCACCGAGTACGTCTTCGACGGCACGGCCGACCGCCCGTACCGCGAGGACGACGCCGTGGCGCCGCTGAGCGTCTACGGGGCGTCCAAGGCCGCCGGCGACCTGGCCGTGCGGGGCGTGGAGCGGCACTACCTGCTCCGCCCCACCTGGGTGGTCGGCGAGGGCCGCAACTTCGTGCGCACGATGCTCGGGCTGGCCGCGAGGGGGATCGCGCCGACCGTCGTCGACGACCAGGTCGGGCGGCCCACGTTCGCCGTCGACGTCGCGGCGGCGGTCGTGCACCTCGTCGGGACGCGCGCCCCGTTCGGCACCTACCACGTGACCGGCGGCGGCGAGCCCGCGTCCTGGGCCGACGTCGCGCGGGCGGTGTTCGCCGCGGCCGGGCGCACCGACCTCGCCGTCACGGGCACGAGCACGGAGGAGTACTTCGCCGACAAGCCGCACGCGGCCCGGCGCCCGCTCAACAGCGTGCTGGACCTCGGGCGGGCGGCCGCCGCCGGCGTGGCGCTGCCGGACTGGCGGGAGCGGCTGCGCGAGCACGTCGCCGCCGGTCAGCGGAACGACGCGGCGATCTCCATCACGTAGGTGCCGTAGCCCGACTTGGCCTGCTGCTCGCCCAGCGCGTAGCAGGCCTGCGCGTCGATGAAGCCCATCCGCAGCGCGATCTCCTCCAGGCACGCGATGCGCACGCCCTGCCGGTTCTCCAGCACGCGCACGTACTCCCCCGCCTCCAGCAGCGACTCGTGCGTGCCGGTGTCCAGCCAGGCGAACCCCCGGCCGAGGTCGTGCAGCCGGGCGGTGCCGCGCTCGAGGTACGCGAGGTTGACGTCGGTGATCTCCAGCTCGCCGCGCGCCGACGGCCGCAGCCCGCGGGCGATCTCGACGACGTCGTTGTCGTAGAAGTACAGGCCCGTGACCGCGCGGTCCGACCGCGGCTTCTCCGGCTTCTCCTCGATCGAGACCAGCCGGCCGTCGGCGTCCGCCTCGGCAACGCCGTAGCGCTCGGGGTCGCGCACGGGGTAGCCGAACAGGGCGCACCCGTACTCGCCGTCGGCGATCGAGCGCATCGAGCGCTGCAGCAGCCCCGAGAAGTTGGGCCCGTGGAAGATGTTGTCGCCGAGCACGAGGGCGGCCGGGTCGTCGCCGACGTGGTCGGCGCCGATGACGAACGCCTGGGCCAGCCCGTCGGGGCTGGGCTGCTCCGCGTAGGTGATCTCCAGGCCGAGCTCGGCGCCGTCGCCGAGCAGCCGCTCGAACTGCGGCAGGTCGTGCGGGGTGGAGATGACGAGGATCTGCCGGATGCCCGCGATCATCAGCACCGACAGCGGGTAGTAGATCATCGGCTTGTCGTACACCGGCAGGAGCTGCTTCGACACCGCTCGGGTGATCGGGTGCAGGCGCGTACCGGATCCCCCGGCCAGGACGATGCCCTTCATCGGGCCCGATCGTGTCACGGCGCGCCCGACCGGCTCCTCGCGGGCGCCCCGGGCCGGCCCGCCTATGCTCCGTCCCGATGCGTGCCGCGGTCACCGGCGGAGCCGGATTCATCGGATCGAACCTCGTCGACCGCCTGGTCGCGTCGGACGCGGACGTCCTCGTCCTCGACGACCTGTCCACCGGCGACGAGGCCCACCTCGACGCCGCCCGGGCCGAGGGGGCGGTGTTCGCGCGGGTGGACGTCCGGGACGGGCCGGCGGTGCACCGGCACCTGGCCGACTTCCGGCCGGACGTGCTGTTCCACCTCGCGGCGCAGGTGGACGTCCGGAGCTCGATGAGCGACCCGGCCGGCGACGCGCACACGAACGTGGTCGGCTCGCTCAACGTCCTCGCCGCCGCGGCCCGGGCCGGGGTGCGGCGGGTCGTCAACACCTCGACGGGCGGCGCGATCTACGGCGAGTCGTCCGTGCTGCCGACGCCGGAGACCGAGCCCGCCCGGCCGCTGTCGGCCTACGGGCTGGGCAAGCACACCGTCGAGCGGTACGGCGAGTGGTTCGCCGCCGCCCACGGCCTGGAGGTCGTGACGCTGCGCTACGGCAACGTCTACGGCCCCCGGCAGGACCCGCGCGGGGACGGCGGGGTGATCGCCATCTTCTGCGACCGCGCCCTGGCCGGGCGGGCACCGGTCGTCTACGGCGACGGGCGCCAGACCCGCGACTTCGTGTTCGTCGGCGACATCGTCACGGCGAACCTCGTGGCCGCGGAGGCCGCGGACCTCCCGCACGGCGTCTACAACATCGGCACCGGCGTGGAGGTCGACCTCCTGGCGCTGCTCGACGAGGTCGCGCGGGCCGCGGGCGTGCCGCCGCTGGCGCCGGAGTTCCGCCCGGCGCGGGCCGGCGAGGTGACCCGCAGCTGCCTGGACGTCGCGCGGGCCCGGGCCGAGCTGGCGCTCCCGCCGCCCACGCCGCTGGTCGAGGGCCTGCGGGCGACGCTGGACTGGATGCGCGACCGGGACGCCGACGGCGGTCGGGAGTAGCAGCGGTCAGGAGTAGACGGCCACCGTCAGCGTCGCGATCCACAGCAGCGCCAGCACCTGCAGCACGCGGTCGCCCAGGGCGATCTCCTCGGGCTCGCCGCCCTCGCCCTTGTCGACGTCGACGGAGTACCGCAGCACCGCGATCACGAACGGCACGATCGACACCGCCGACCAGATCGGGTTGTTCTCCGTCTCGCGGATCTCGAACGCCCACAGGCTGTAGGTCGTGATCAGCACCGTCGCCGACAGCCCCCACACGAACCGCAGGTAGGACGCCGAGTAGGCCTCCAGCGACCGGCGGATCTTCGCGCCGGTGCGCTCGGCCAGCATCATCTCGGCGTACCGCTTGCCGGCCACCATGAACAGCGACCCGAAGCCCGCCACCAGCAGGAACCACTGCGACAGCGCGATCCCCGTGGCCGCGCCGCCGGCGATAGCGCGCATGAGGAAGCCCGACGCGACGATGCAGATGTCGAGCACCGGCTGGTGCTTGAGCCAGAAGCAGTACGCCAGCTGCACCACCACGTAGACGGCGAGCAGCGCGGCCAGCTCGTAGCTGGCCAGCAGGGCCAGCGCGACCGCCCCGGCCAGCAGCACCACCGCGACGCCCACGGCCAGCCCGGCCGGCACGGTCCCGGCGGCGATCGGCCGGTTGCGCTTCGTCGGGTGCGCGCGGTCGGCCTCGACGTCCTTGGCGTCGTTGACCAGGTACACCCCGGACGCGGCGAGGGAGAACGCCACGAACGCGATGACCAGCTGCAGCCCGATCCCGGGCAGGAGCAGGTCACCGGCGGCGAACGGCGCGGCGAGCACGAGGACGTTCTTCACCCACTGCCGCGGGCGCATGGTCCTCAGCACCCCGAACGCGACCCCGGCGGGGGTGCGCGCGGGCGCGGGCGCGGGGACGGGCGGGCTGTCGGTGCTGGTCATCGGGGTCTCCGGTCGGCGACGCGGCGGGTCGCGGCGGCGACGGCGGCGCCGAGCAGCGAGCCCGCGACGACGTCGCTGGGGTAGTGGACGCCCAGCACCAGCCGCGACAGCGCCATCGGCGGCACCAGCACCGCGACGAGCGGGCGGTGCAGCAGGGCGCCGAACAGCACGGCCGCGGCCGTGGTGGACGTGGCGTGGGCGGACGGGAAGCTCAGCCGGCTGGGCGTGCCGACGCGGACCTCGACGCGGGGGTGGTCCGGCCGCGGGCGGCGCACCACCCGCTTGACGCCGATCGACGCGCCGTGCGCGAGCGCCGTCCCGGCCGTCGCGACCAGCCAGTCGCGGCGCCGCGCCCGGTCGACGAGCGCGCCCGCGGCGCCCAGCGCCAGCCAGCCCAGGGCGTGCTCGCCGAAGTGCGACATGCCGCGCGCGACCCGCACCACGGGCGGCGCGCCGACGGTGCGCTGCACCGCGCTCAGGGCCCGGACCTCGAGGGGGGCGACGGGCAGGACGGCCGGCGCGGCCGGGGTCGGGACGGGCGAGGTCGACGGGGCGGACGGGGGCGACGGGGCGTGCGCCACGGCGGGGCCTCCAGGCTGCGGCGCTGACGGAGGGCGCGCGGGCCGGTCGGGGGTTGCTCGGTCGGTCCGATGGTACGCAGGGCCGCGCACCGCCGGGCGCCGGGAGCCGCGGCCGCACGCCGGTGATCACCGTCGCGGTGCGGGAACGGCCGCCCGCGGCCGACCGCGCACCCGACCGGTGATCACCCGGTCGGCGCGGCCTAGAACCAGCGCTCCAGCACCAGCGCCAGCCCGTCCTCGCCGTTGGTGGCGGTCACCTCGTCCGCCACCTCCTTCAGCGCGGGGTGGGCGTTGCCCATCGCCACGCCGTGCCCGGCCCAGCGCAGCATCTCCAGGTCGTTGGGCATGTCGCCGAACGCGACGACGTCCGCCGCGGTCACGCCGAGCCGCTGCGCCACCTCGGCCAGCCCCGTCGCCTTCGTGACGCCGGGCGGGGACAGCTCGACCAGGCCGCCGTCGTGGGAGAACGTGAGGTCGGCCGCGTCCCCGACGACGGGGGCGAGCGCGGCCACCATGGCGTCGCTGCTCAGCTCGGGGCAGCGCACCAGCATCTTGACCGCCGGGCGCGCGACGAGCTCGGAGCGGTCGGTCAGGTGCTGGTCGGAGTCGGGCCACGCGTGCCGGTAGGCGGGCTCGGCCACGAACTCCGCGTCGGGGTCCTCGGCGCGGACCCCGACCCGCTCGACGGCCAGCCCGCCCGTGGGCAGCGCGTCCGTGACCGCGCGGGCCAGGTCGGCCAGGGTGGCCGGGTCGAAGGTGCGCGCCCACAGCACGCGGTCCTCCACGGCGTCGTAGAGCACGCCGCCGTTGGCGCACACGGCCAGCCGGGTCACCGGGAGCAGCGCCACCACCGGCGGGATCCAGCGCGGCGGGCGGCCGGTGACCAGCACGAACCCCACCCCGGCCGCGACCAGCCGCCCGATCGCCGCGCCGGCCCGGGCGGGCACCCGCTCGAACGGGTCGAGCAGGGTGCCGTCGACGTCGGACGCGACGAGCCGGGGAGCCTCCACGCCCTCCAGCCTAGGCGCCCGCGGCGGACGCCCCGTCGGTCCGGGCCGGCGGCAGCCGCACCGGCATCAGCAGCGAGAACGCGTCGTCGCGGTCGGCCGGGCGGATGCGCACCGGGGCGAGGGGGCCGTCCAGGTCGAGGACCAGCTGTCCGGGGCCGCCGGCGTCGGCGGCCTGCAGCAGGAACTCGACGTCCACCCCGATCCCGGGCCGCCCGGCGTCGACGACGAGCCGGCCCCCGTCGTCGACCGAGAGCACGGTCACCGCGACGTCCGCGACGTCCGCGCCGTCCGCCTCGCGCCGCACCGTGCGGGTGCCCCCGGCCGCGACCGCGGCCCGCAGGGCCGGGACGCCCACCACCACCGGGGTCGCCGGGGCGGTGGGGAGCAGGCGGGAGCGGTCGGGGAAGGCGCCGTCCAGCACCGCGCCCTCGACGGTCGTCGCCCCGGCGCGGGCGGTGACCCGGCCGCCGGAGACGGTCAGCTCCACCTCCCCGTCCAGCGCCGCGAGCCGGTCGGCCAGCTCGGCCGGCACCACCGCGGACAGGGAGCCCGTGGCGAGGGCGGAGGCCACGGCCATGCGGTAGCGGTCGGTGGCGACGGCGGTCAGGGTCCCGTCGGCGACCTCCAGCAGGACGCCGGTCAGCACGGGGAACCCGGGGTCGGTGCCGGCGGCGAATCGGACGGCGCGCAGCACGCGGGGCAGGTCGGTCAGGACGCAGAGGCTCGACGGCGGGGTCATGGCGGGGCTCTCCTCCAGCAGCGACGGGACGCCCGCGAGGAGCCGGCGGGCGTCGGCGACGCCCCGTTCCAGCTCCCGCAGGTGCGCGGAGAGCAGCGCGGCGACCTCCGCGCGGTCGTGCCGGTGCGACACGACCGCCCGGATGCCGGCCAGCGGCATCCCGGTGCGGCGCAGCGCCGCCACCAGCCGGGCCACGGCCACCTGGTCGGGCGCGTAGTAGCGGTAGCCGCTGCGCGGGTCCACGTGCGCGGGCACGAGCACACCCGCGCCGTCGTAGAACCGCAGCGCGCTCACCGTCAGGCCGGACGCCCGGGCCGTCGCCCCGATGCTCTCCACGCCGCCGAACCTCCCGCCTCGACCCGGTCGAGGGTCAACCCCCGGCGACCCCGGTGACGTCGACGTCGAGCGCGGCGGCGAGCCCGGTCAGGGCGAGCACGCGGGCGGGGGCCGAGCCCGCCGCCACCCGCACCGCGACGTCCTCGGCGCCGGCGAGCAGCGCCACCCCGGCGCTGCTGAGGTAGCGCAGCCCGGTGAGGTCGAGCAGCGCACCACGGCCCGCCCGCTCCAGGGCGGCCGCGGCGACGTCCCGGCCGGCCAGGTCGAGGTCGCCGCGCAGCACCAGCACGGTGCGCCCGGCGCCGTCGCGCCGCTCCTCCACCGCCACCGGCGACTCCGCCTCGGCGGCGTCGGCGGGGCGGGGCCGCGGCGGCGGGAAGGCCTGCGCCACGGGGAGCAGGCGCCCCGACACGGTGGTGCCGTCCGGGCCGCGGTCGACGCGCAGCCCCTCGGTGAGCTGCCGCATCACCCGCAGGCCGTGCCCGCGGTGGCCGTTGTCCTCCGGCACGGGCCGCCACCGGCCGGCGTCGCGCACGACGAACCGCACCGCGCCGTCCGGCTCGCGCGCCAGCTCGCACCGCACCGTCCCGGACCCGTCGGGGTAGGCGTGCTCGGCGGCGTTCGCGGCGGCCTCGCCCAGCACCAGGTGCAGGTCGTCGAGCGCCTCGCCGGCCAGCCCGGCGCGGGTCCCCCAGTCCTCGACGGCGCGGCGCAGCCGGGCCATCGACCGGGCGACCGCGGGCAGCTCGACCTCCAGCGGCTCGGGCACCAGCCGCACCACGAGCAGGGCGACGTCGTCGCTCGGCCCGGCCGAGGTGAGCAGGCCGTCGACGAGACCGGCCACCGCCGCCTCGGGTCCGGCGTCGACGAGCCCGCCGGCCACCGCGAGCAGCCGCGCGATCCCGTCGTCGAGGCCCTCCCCGCGCCGCTCCACCAGGCCGTCGGTGTAGAGCACGAGCGAGGAGCCGGGGGCCAGGCGGCACGTCGCCTCCCGGTACGGGGCCCGGGCGGGCACCCCCAGCACGGCCCCGAGCGCCGCGGGGTCGTCGAGCAGCCGCCCGTGGGCGGGGCCGTCGTCGGGGTCGAGGAGCAGGACCGGCGGATGGCCCGCCAGCGCCCACGTGAGGTCCCCGGTGGCCCAGTCCAGGACCAGGCAGGCGCAGGTGCTGCCCCGGGATTCGGCGACGCGGGCGGCGAAGGCGTCGAGGCGCTCCAGCGCCGCGGCGGGGCCGGACCCGTCGAGCAGCACCGCGGCGAGCGCGCTGCGCAGCTGCCCCATGACGGCGGCGGCCGACGGGCCGTGGCCCACGACGTCGCCCGCCACGAGCGCGACCCGGGTGCCGCCCACCGGCAGCATCTCGAACCAGTCGCCGCCGGCGCGGGTGTGCGCCGCGGCCGGGGTGTAGCGCGAGGCCGCGGCGAGCCGCGCGACGGACGGCAGCACCGCCGGCAGCAGGCTGCGCTGCAGCACCTCGGCGACCTCGCGCTCGGCCTCGGACAGCCGGGCCCGGTCGTGGGCCAGCGCGCACTGCTCGACGGCGGTGAGCAGCGCGGCGCGGTCCTCGTCGTCCAGCGGCCGGTCGGGCCGCAGCCCGAGCACCGCGACCGCCTGCCCGTCCACGACGAGCGGGACGGCGTGCGGGACCCCGTCCCAGACCGGGAGGGCGGTGCGGGCGGCCCGCTCCAGGGTCGGGGCGTCCGCCCGCGCGTCCGCGCCGCGCACCACGACGACCTCCAGCCGCGACCCGCGGGGGACGACGACGGTGACGTCGCCGTGGCCCTGCGCGTGCGCGGCCGCCACGTCGAGCACCGCGCGGGGCGTCGTCGCCCGGGACAGCGCCGCCGTGGTCGCCTGCAGCCGGCGCAGCCGCTCGTTCGCCTCCCGCTCGCGGGCGAGCAGGCGCTCGCGCTCGGCCTCGGCGCGGCGCCGGGCGGTGATGTCGCGGCCGATGGCCTGCAGCTGCCCCCGGGCCCCCCCGCGCAGGCTCAGCTCCACCGGCACGGTGCTCCCGTCGGCCCGCACCAGCTCCCACACCTCGGTGGGCGCCTCCCCCGCCTGCAGCCGGGCCGCGAGCTCCCCGAGCCGCTCGCAGTCCTCGGGCCGCGCGACGTCGAGCGCCGTCCGGGCCAGCAGCTCCTCGCGGGTGTAGCCCAGCAGCGCGCACGCCGCGGCGTTGACGTCGATGTAGCGCAGGTCGGCGTCGGTCAGGAAGATCGCGTCCGCCGCCCGCTCGACGATGAGCCGGTAGCGCTCCTCGCCCTCCCGCACCGCCGCCAGGGCGTGCACGCGCTGCACCGACTCCCAGCAGCGGGCGACGACGGCCGTCATCAGGTCGACGTCGCCGCTGGTCCACAGCCGCGGGGTGTGCTGGTGCACGGCCATCGCCGCGACGAACCGGCCGTTCTTGTGCAGGGGCAGGCAGATCACGCCGGCGAGGCCGGTCTGCTCGTAGATCCTGCGCTGGTCGGGCCGCACGCGCGGATCGGTGGAGGCGTCGGCCACGACGTAGGGCTCGCCCGCCCGCATCTGCCGCAGCGTCTCCTCGCCGAACTGCGACATGGCGAACCGCCCGACGAGCGGCGGCCGGACGCGGCCGTAGCCCCCGGTCATCGTGAAGTGGTCCTCGTCGGCCTCGGTCTCGGCGTAGGCGCTGCGGTCGACGGCCATGTGCTCGCCGAGCAGCCGCGCCGCCGCGGCCATGACCTCCTCGGCGTCGTCGAGGGGCTGCAGCGCGCGGTCGAGCTCGGCGAGGAACCGCTCCCGGGCCGACGGGTCGTCCGGCGGCCCCGGCTCGGCGACGAGCACCACCGCACCGGTGACCCGGCCGCCGGTGACCAGCGGCTCGACGTTGCTGGCGCAGCCGGTGACGTCGTCGACCCCGCGGAGCGCCCGGCCCTGCTCCAGCACCCGGTGGTAGGGGCAGTCGGCCCGCGCGTGGGCGGAGCCGTGCAGGCGGACGTGCAGGTCGGAGCCGGGCAGACCGGGACCGAGCAGCGCCGCGGCGACGGCGTCGGCCGAGCGCACCCGACCGTCCCCGTCGAGCGCGATCGTGCCGACGGGCCGCGGATCCACGGACGGGACGATACCCACGGCCCCGTTCCCCGCCGCGCCGCTGTCGATCCGGGCCCACCCCCTTCGTACAGGGAGTGACGGCACGGCACCCGGCCGGCCGGCACCGAGACACCGGAGGATCCGATGGCCCACTACCTGCTCAGCGTCCACACCCCCGCCGACGCCACCCCGCCGTCCCCGGCGGAGCTGGAGGAGATCATGACCGACGTGCGCGCCTTCGAGGACGAGCTGAGCGCGGCCGGCGCGTGGGTCTTCAGCGGCGGGCTGGAGGCGCCGGACACCGCGACCGTGCTGCGCGCCGACGGCGACGGCGTGCTGCTCACCGACGGACCGTTCGCCGAGGTCAAGGAGTACCTGGGCGGCCTGACGATCGTCGACGTCCCCGACCTGGACGCCGCGCTGGAGTGGGGCCGCCGGGCGGCCCGGGCGACCGGGCTGCCCATCGAGGTCCGCCCCTTCCACCGGAGCTGACCGTGCCGCCGGCCGACGCGTCCGCCGAGGACGCGGTCGCGCGGGTCTTCCGCGCCGAGCACGGCCGCGCCGTCGCCGTCCTGGTCCGCCTCCTCGGCGACATCGACCTCGCCGAGGAGGCGGTCCAGGAGGCGTTCGCCGCGGCGGTGGCGCGCTGGCCGGTGGACGGGGTGCCGCCCTCGCCCACCGGCTGGATCATCACCACCGCCCGCCGCCGGGCGATCGACCGGTTCCGCCGCGAGGCGTCCCGCGACGAGCGGCAGGCCGAGGCGGCCCGGCTGCACGTCCCCGACGAGCTCCCCGAGGAGGGCGCCGTGCCCGACGACCGGCTCCGGCTGATCTTCACGTGCTGCCACCCGGCGCTGCGCACCGACGCGCAGGTCGCGCTCACCCTGCGGCTGCTCGGCGGGCTGACCACCGAGGAGATCGCGCGCGCGTTCCTCGTGCCGACCCCCACGATGGCGCAGCGGCTCGTGCGGGCCAAGAACAAGATCAGGGCGGCGCGCATCCCGTACCGGGTGCCCCGCGACGCGGACCTGCCCGACCGGCTGCGCCCGGTGCTCGCCGTGCTCTACCTGGTCTTCACCGAGGGCCACAGCGCCGGCGCGGGCGAGGACCTGGTGCGCGTCGACCTGTGCGCCGAGGCGGTCCGGCTGGCCCGGGCCCTGGCCGCGCTGATGCCGGACGAGCCCGAGGTCACCGGGCTGCTCGCGCTGATGCTGCTGGTGGAGGCGCGGCGCCCGGCCCGCACCGGACCCGGCGGCGGGCTGGTGCCGCTGGCCGAGCAGGACCCCGCGCGCTGGGACGCCGACCTCGCCGAGGAGGGCCGCGAGCTGGTGCGGCGCTGCCTGCGCCGCGGCGCGCCGGGCCCGTACCAGCTGCAGGCGGCCGTCCAGGCGGTGCACAGCGAGCCGCCCACCGACTGGCGCCAGGTCCTCGCCCTGTACGACCACCTGCTCGCGCTCACCCCGACGCCGGTCGTGGCGCTCAACCGGGCCGTCGCCGTGGCCGAGACGGCGGGGCCGGGCGCGGCCCTGGAGATCGTCGACGGGCTGGCCGGGCGGCTCGACGGGAACCACCTGCTGCACGTCACCCGCGCGGAGCTGCTGCGCCGCCTCGGCCGGGCGGACGAGGCCGCGGCGGCGCAGGCGCGGGCGGTGGAGCTGGCCGGCAACGCGGTGGAGCGGGAGCACCTGCGCCGCCGCGCGGAGCGGGACCGGTGAGTTCCGGCCGGTGCGCGGGTCCCACCCCGCATGACCGAGCGGGTGCTGGTGGTGGACGGGGTGGAGCTGTGCGTCGAGGCGTTCGGGTCGCCGGACGACCCGACCGTGCTGCTGATCGCGGGCGGCGCGCAGTCGATGGTGTGGTGGGAGGACGGGTGGTGCCGGCTCCTCGCCGCCGGCGGGCGGTTCGTCGTGCGCTACGACCACCGACCCGGCGGCGGCGCCGGCCGACCACTTCCTCGTCGACGACGGTGTCCCGGCCGGCCTGGACGCCGCCGGGATCACCGCGCCGACCCTGGTGCTGCACGGCGCGGACGACCCGCTGTTCCCGTCGAGCACGGGCGGGCGCTGGCCCGGCTCGTCCCCGGCGCGCGGCTCGTGGAGCTGCCCGGCGTCGGCCACGAGCAGCCCCCGCCGCCGCGGTGGGACCTCGCCGCCGCGGCGGTCCTCGACCGCACGGCGGGGCGCTGACCGCGGGGCCGCGGATCAGATGATCGCGAACGCGACGACCAGGCCGATGGCCAGGTGCGCGGCGGCGATGACGAAGCTCTGGGCGCCCAGGCGCTCGTCCGCCAGCACCCGGGCGACGTCGATCCGCAGCACCCACTCGACCAGCCGCACCGCCGCGATCTGCGCGAGGATCCCGACCAGGCCGAACACGACCGTCTGGACGAGGCCCTCGAGCAGGTACCCGGACGAGGTGTAGATCGCCGTGACGACGATGAGCGCCATGCTGATCATCCCGGCCGCGGTGACCACCACGGCACCGGGCCGGCCCGCCCGCACCAGCTCGTTGAGCTTGCCGGGCGTGGACAAGTCGACCAGGTAGAAGCCGAGCAGCAGCAGCAGGACGCCGAGCACGGCGTAGAGCAGGATCGCCCCGACGCCGGTGCCGAGGACACCGAGGAAGCCGGGGTTGATCAGGGCGGCGGTCATGGGGGTGGGGAGCCTCTCAGGTGGGGATGCGGTGGGGGACGAACGCCGCGCCGTCGTCGGTCACCAGACCGACCGTCTCGCGGATGCCGAGGCCGGCCGCCGTGTCGCCGACGACCCAGGCGCCCAGCGCGGGCCGGAAGCCGTCGAACTCGGGCAGCGGGTCGAACAGCTGGTAGACGTAGCCCTCCTCGCCGTACACGCCGCCCGTCTCGACCTCGGAGCCGGCGCCGACGATCGAGATGTTCGCGCCCTCGCGGCCGAGCCGGGGCTTGCGGACGTACTCGGTCAGCAGGCCGGGCTGGTCGAGGAAGGCGGGGAGCAGGTTGGGATGGTCCGGGTACAGCTCCCACAGGACCGCGAGGATCGCCTTGTTCGACAGGACCGTCTTCCACAGCGGCTCGATCCACAGCGTGTCGGGCAGGCTGCGCAGCACGTGCTTGCCGAAGTCGTCGGAGACGACCCACTCCCACGGGTAGAGCTTGAACACCGCCGTCATCGCCGCCTCCTCGAGGTCGACGAAGCGGTCCAGCGGGGCGTCCCAGCCGATGTCCTCGATGGCCAGGCCGACCGTGTCGAACCCGGCCTCCGCGGCGGTCTCCTGCAGGTAGCCGACGGTGACGTGGTCCTCGCCGGAGGTGTCGGCGCCGGACCAGGTGAAGTGCAGCCCGTTGCCGGGCAGCCCGGCCCGGATCTCGCCCCAGCGCTCCACGAGCTTCTCGTGCAGGGAGTTCCACTGGTCGTCGCCCGGGTGGACGTCCTTGAGCCAGTACCACTGCACCAGCGACGCCTCCAGCAGCGTCGTGGGGGTGTCGGCGTTGTACTCCAGCAGCTTCGCCGGGCCCGACCCGTCGTAGCGCAGGTCGAAGCGCCCGTAGACGTGCGGGTCGCTGCGCCGCCACGACGCCGCCACCGCCTCCCAGGCGTGCTCGGGGATCGCGAAGTCGCGGAACCGCTCGGTGGTGACGACGTGGTCGACGGCGTTGAGGCACATCCCGTGCAGCACCTCGACGTCGGCCTCCAGCGAGAGGACCTCGTCCATCGAGAACGTGTAGTGCACCGACTCGTCCCAGTACGGGCGGGGCGCACCGCCGACGCCGCGGCCCGGCGTGCCGTAGACGAGGCCCTGCTCGCGCACGGTGGCCTCCCAGCCCGGCCGCGGCTCCCCCCGGTGGCGTTCCACCGTCAGCTGCCGCTCGACGAGCCGCCGCCGGACACGCCCAGGCCCCCGCGGGAGATGCCGGGGCTCGACGCGCGCGGTGAGATGTCGCGGCCCGACGAGGTCGTGACCCGGGTGCCCTCGCGCGGCACGGCGCTCGTGCCGCCCTGCACGCGCCCGCCGATCACGCCCGTGCCGCCGTAGTTGTAGTGGTACTGCCGGCCGCCGCCGCCGATGAAGATCGGGAAGAAGCCGCCGCCGTAGTAGCCGCCGTTGGCGGCCGGGGTCGTGCAGTTGGAGTCGTCGACGATCTCCTGCGTCTCCTGGTCCACGCACTGCGCCGTCGTCGTGGCCTGCGGCTGGGCCGCGGTGTAGCCGACGGCGATCAGCGCCACGACACCCACCGTGACCCCGGTGCCGACGAGGACCCGCTTGCGCCGCTTCCGGGACTGCTCGGCGTCGTCCTCGGCGCGGCGGCGCTCCTCCTCCTCGCGCCGCAGGGCCTGCTCACGGGCGCGGCGCTCGGCCAGGGTGGGTTCGCGGGGCTCGGTCGAGCCGTCCTGGAACCGCATCCGACCGGACCCGTCCCGCCCGTCGGCGTCCCACTCGTCGTCACCCTGCGTCATGTCCCAGTCCCCATCACCCGTACGGCCGCGGGCGCACCGTACCCGGCCACGCTCACAGCACACGCCCTACCGGTCGTCGCGCCGGAACCCGGGACCGGTCGGGCGGCCCGTCCAGGTCACGGCATGATGTCGAGCGACATGGACTCCACGCTGACCGCGGCCGTCCGGCCGGCGGACGGCGACGACGCTCCCCCGCGCCCCTCGTCGCCGCGCCGCCGCCCCACCGGCAGCTCCACCCGCCACCCCGGGCGCCGCCCGACGCCGCACCCGCTGCTGCGGGTCGGCGGGGGCCTGCTCGCCGGGGCCCTCGTCATGCTCGGGGTCGCACTGGTGGACACCGCGACCGACGTGCAGGTCCCCGTCCTCGGGAACTTCGCCGCGCTGCCCGCCGCGCCGCAGGAGCCCGAGGTCGTGCAGGTCCCGGCGCCGCCCGCCACCCCGGGGACCTGCCTCACCTGGAGCCGTGCCGACGCCGCCGACACCGCGCTCGTCGACTGCGGGCAGCCGCACCTGTTCGAGCAGGCGGGCCCCGTCGTGCTCGGCGACCAGGTCGCGCTGCCCTCGGACGAGGTGTTCCGCCAGCTCGTCGCCGAGCGCTGCGAGCCCGTCGTGCTGGACTACCTCGGCGGGGCGCTCGACCCGCAGGGCCGCTTCCGCGTGGGCGCGCTCAAGCCGTCGCCGACCAAGTGGGACCAGGGCGACCGCGAGCTGCGCTGCGGCCTGCAGACGGCGTCCCGCTCCGGCGCGCTGTACCCCATCGTGGGCACGGTCGCCGAGAACGACCAGTCCGCCGTCGAGGAGCCCGGCACCTGCCTCGCCATCGACGGCACCCGCGTCGGCGACCCCGTCGCCTGCTCCGGGCCGCACGCCCTGGAGACGGTCGGCATCGTCGACCTGTCCGAGCAGTTCCCCGACGCCTTCCCCGCCGTGCCCGACCAGGACTCCTACCTCCAGACCCGGTGCGCCGAGGTCGCGGCGGAGTACGCGGGCGGGGAGACGGTCGTCGCCGACAAGGGCCTCACCGTCTACTGGAACAACATGGCCGAGGAGTCCTGGGCCGCCGGGTCGCGCCGCGTGAACTGCAACGTCGCCGCGCTCCTGCCGGACAAGAGCACGTTCGCCCCGGTCACCGGATCGGTCACGGGCACGGTCACGGTCGGCACCGAGGTGGCCCCGCCCGCCACCAGCGCGCCGGCCGCCGGCCAGCCCGCCCCGCCCACGGACGCCGCCCCCGAGCCCGGCGACCCCGCCGCGCCCGCGGACCCGGGGGCCCCGCCGTCCGGCGAGCCCGGGGAGCCCACCGACCCGGCGGCGACGGCCGAACCCCCGGCCCCGACCGACCCGGCCGCTCCCCCCGCCGTCGAGCCCGTGCCGACGTCGGAGAACCCCCCGCCCGCCGTGGAGCTCCCGGCCCCGCTCGACCAGGTGCCGCTGCCCGCCCCGCTCGGGTGATCGAGATGACGCGGGCCCGGTTCGACGAGCTCGTCGCCGACGCCCTCGACACGCTCCCGCCCGACCTGACCGCCGCGATGGACAACGTCGTCGTCCTCGTGGAGGACCGCCACCCCGACGAGCCGGACCTGCTGGGCCTGTACGAGGGCGTCGCGCTCACCGAGCGCACGTCCGACTACGGCGGGGTCCTGCCCGACCGGATCACCGTCTACCGGCGGGCGCTGCTCGACGTGTGCGCCGACGAGGACGAGGTCGTGCGCGAGGTGGCCGTCACGGTGGTGCACGAGGTCGCCCACCACTTCGGCATCGACGAGGACACCCTCCACGACCTCGGCTGGGGCTGACCCGGCGCGATCCCCGCCCCCTGGCGAGCCCTCGCCCCCCCCGCGAGTTCCGCATTCACACCCGGCGAGTTCCGCATCCACGTACAGCGAGTTCCGCGCCCACGCACGGCGAGTTCCGCACAGGCGCTGTCCACCGGTGCGCCTCCCGCTCACGGATGCGGAACTCACCGGACACCGCTGCGGAACTCGCCGTACGTGGATGCGGAACTCGCCGGGCGCTGGGGCGGAACTCGCCGGGAGGGGCGTCAGCCGGCGGCGAGGGTGTCGGCGGGGGGCACCGGGGCCGGGACGTCGTCGGGGGTGTCCCACCGGTCCAGGGCCCACCCGGTCGGGGTCGGCACGAGGACGACCAGGCCGGTGTTGGGCACGTAGCTCGTCTCCACCCCGTCGCCCAGCAGCGCGCCCGCCGCGACGCGGATCGCCGCGCCGTGGCTCACCAGCACCACCGTGCCCGACGCGCCGGCCACCAGCCGCTCGACGGCCGGCAGGTAGCGGGCGCACAGATCGTGGGCGGACTCGCCGCCGGGCAGGCGGGCGTCGAGGTCGCCGGTCGACCACGCCCCGTAGACGGCCTCGAACCGGGCACGGGCGTCGGCGTCGGCGCGGCCCTCCAGCTCGCCGCAGTCGACCTCGTGGACGCCGTCGACGACGTCCACGGGCAGGCCGTGGGCGGCGGCGACGGGACCGGCCGTCTCCCGGGCGCGGACGGCCCGGGAGGCGTGCACCGCCGTGACGTCCCAGCCGGCCAGCCGGGCGCCGAGGGCGGCGGCCTGGGCCCGGCCCAGCGCGGTGAGGGGCGGGCCGGGCGGCCGGGAGTCCAGCACCCGCGCCACGTTCGACTCCGTCTGCCCGTGCCGGGCCAGCACGAGCCTCACGACGCCGTGCCCGCCCGCAGCCCGGCCAGCCAGTCCTGGGACGCGGCGAAGGCGGCCGCGTCGGGCGCCGGGCCGCCGGGCGGCGCCGGGACGGGCCCGGGGACCTCGTCGACCGCCCGCGGGAACGAGCCGAGGAACCGCACCCGGTCGCAGCGGCGGTGCAGGGCGGCGAGGGCCTCGCCGAGGGCGGGGTCGGCGACGTGGCCGGTGGCGTCGAGGTGGAACCAGTACTCGCCGGGCCGGTCCTTGATCGGGCGCGACTCGATGTGGGTGAGGTCGATGCCGCGCACGGACAGCTCGGCGAGCAGCGCCAGCAGCGACCCGGGCCAGCTCTCGGTGGTGGCGGCGATGGTGGTGCGGTCGGACCCGGTCGGCGCGGGCGGCGGGCCCGGCGGCGTCACGAGCACGAACCGGGTGACGGCGCCGGGGTTGTCGGCGACGTCGTCCGCGAGCACCTCCAGCCCGTGCTGCTCGGCGGCCAGCGGGGCGGCGACGGCGGCGTCGAGGTCCCCGGCCGCCACCTGCGCCGCGGCGTCCGAGGTCGAGGACGTGAGCAGCACCTCCGCGTCCGGCAGGTGCGCGGCGAGCCAGTCCCGGGTCTGCGCGACGGCGTGCGGGTGCGAGCCGACCCGGCGGACGCCGTCGGCCCGCGTGCCCGGCCGCACCAGCACGACGAACCGGACGGCGACGAGCGCCTCGCGCACGATCATCAGCGGCGGGTCGGCGACCAGGCCGTCCAGGACGGCGCCGACCGCGCCCTCCACGCTGTTCTCGATCGGGACGCACCCGGCGTCGACCTCGCCGCGGCGCACCGCGTCGAGGACGGCGGGGCTGCCGGTGCAGGGCACGAGCTCGGCGCCGCGTGACTCGGGCAGCGACCGCAGCGCCTGCTCGGTGAAGGTGGCGTGCGGACCGAGGAAGGCCAGCCGCCGCGGGGAGCCGGCCATCACCCGGCCAGCAGGCCGAGCCCGGCGAAGGTGGAGGTCGCGGCGGAGTCGGCGCCGCACCGGGCGAGGAGCCGCCGGACGTCCGCGACCGCCTGCTCGGACAGCTCCCCGAGCTCCGCCGCCAGGGCCGGACCGTCGGTGCTGCGCAGCGCCCCCGGGACGTCCCCGCCGGTGAGCGCCCGCGCGACGGCGACGAGCAGGTTGAGGACGCCGTGGCGGCGCGGGTCCTCGCCGCGCACGACCCGGTCCAGGCCGAGGGCGGAGAAGCCCTGCCCGGTCTCGGCGACGAGGTGGACGAACCGCTCGACGTCGCGGGTGGAGGGGGCGTCCGAGGGCCGCGGCCCGCCGCAGCGCAGCTTGGGCGCGCACCCCTGGTCGGCGACGCGGCGCACGGCGTCCAGCCAGGCGGCGGTCTCGTCCGGGTCGTCGGAGGCCGGGCGGCGCGGCTCCACGACGGCGACGACGTCGTCGGGCACGAACTCGGCGACGCGGTCGAGCCAGACGCCGTCGACGTCGGGCGGGGCCGCGGTCTCGACGGTGCGCGGGGTGACCAGCCCGGGCCGGGACATCGCGGTCGACAGGGCCTTCGGCACCGCCCCCAGCCCGGTGTCGACCACGATCGCGAGGTCGACCGGCCGGTCCGGGCCCAGGCGGGAGAGCTCCTTGACCAGCGAGGGCAGCCGCGACACCGGGCAGGCGAGGTGGCCGACCATGCCGCCGTACCGCCCGTCGCGCGCGTTCAGGTGGTGCTCCGCGGCCTCGGCGACCGGCGCGGCGCGGTCGCGCGCCCCGAGCAGGCTCGTGTCGTCGAGCAGCCGGGCGAGCAGCGGCGGGATGGGCCGGGGGCCGGTTCCCGTGTCGCGCACCGTCGTCACAGCACCAGACGCTAACGGGTCGCTCACGGCCGGGTCACAACGGCCGCTGCTTGCCCCGAGCCGCTCGAGCCGATTAGGTTAGCCTGACCTGATCTAGGAGGTCGGAGTTGGGAACCACCCGCCTGCGCAGACCGCCCGCCCCCGCGGAGGCCGAGCGCGCCCGCAGCGTCGCCGCCCGCACGAGCACCACCGTCGCGCTCGTCGGGACCGGGGCCCCGGTGGTGCGGCCGCGGACCCACCGCGTGCACGCCGACGGGTCGGCCACCCTGGTGCTCGCCGACGACGAGCCGCTGCTCGACCGCATCGGGGGCGAGCCGTCGGCGATGCTGGAGCTCGCCGACCACGCGCCCGTCGACCTCCGCGAACCCGTCCGCGGGCTGCTGTGGATCACCGGACGGCTCGTCGCCGTGGCGCCCGCCCGGGCCCGGCGGATCGCCCTGGCCCTCGCCGAGCACCGCCCCGACCCGGCGCTGCTCGACCTCGGCCACGACGCCGTGCTCGTGCGGTTCACCCCGCACTCGGCGGTGCTGTCCGACGCCGAGGGCAGCTCCGCGCTCGCCCCGCTCGACCTCGCGGCGGCCCGGCCCGACCCGTTCTGCCACCGCGAGCACCCGTGGCTCGCGCACCTGGAGCGCAGCCACCCCGACGTGTTCGGCGCGCTCGCCCGGCACCTGCCCGCCCCCCTGCGCGACGCGCGGGGGGCGCGCGTGCGGCCGCTGGGCGTCGACCGCTGCGGGCTGCGGCTGCGCGTGGAGGTCGACGGGGGCGACCACGACGTGCGGCTGGCCTGGGAGCGGTCGATCAGCACCCCCGACGAGCTGCACGCGCAGTTCCGGCAGCTGGTCGGCTGCCCGCTGCACCGCCCGCTCTGAGCGGCGGCGCTACGCCGCGGCGGCGCGGTCGCGGAGGCGCTGGGTGACGGCCCGCTCGGCCAGGAACGACGCGATCGGGATCGTGCCGGCCAGGAGCACGACCAGCGCCTCCAGCGGCTTGGCGCGCACCCGCTCGGCGAGCAGCAGCGTCGCCACGATGTAGAGCATGTAGAGGAAGCCGTGGCTGACGCCCACGACCGCGACGGGGCCCGGGGTGTCGAAGAAGTACTTCAGCGGCATGGCGACGAACACCAGGACGATCAGCCCGATGCCGGTGATCCAGGCGGTGATCCGGTAGTTGCGCAGCGCGGTGGCGATGGACACGGCTACTTCCCTCCATCCTGCGCGGCGAGCTCCCGCAGCAGGCGGTTGTACTCGGTGAGCTGCGGGTTCTCGGTCGGGGTGAGCACCGGCGCGGCCGCGCGGGGCCGGGCGGTGAACGGGCTGGCGCCCGCGGGGGCGGACGGCGGTGCGGGCTCGGCGGCCACCGGCGGGGTCGCCACCACCTGGACCGCCACCGGCGGGGCGGCCGGGGCGGCGGGCGCGGGCCCGGCGTCGTCGCCCGACCGCTCCTCGGCCGCGCGGGCCGCCTCCATCCGCAGCATCCGCCACCACATCACGCCGAAGAAGACGGCGAAGACGGGCCACTGCAGGCCGTAGCCGACGTTGAGGGCCGACCCGAGCGCGGAACCGGCCCGGCTCCACTGCCACGCGGCGAGCAGCCCGCAGGTGACCATCGCCCCGAGCGTGAGGACGTTCCAGACCATCCACTTCGGCGAGAGGGCCAACCGCAACACGGGGACCAGACTACGCCGCCGGTAGCGTGCCGGCGCGTGACCGGGCGCGCGAGGTCGTCATCCGCTCCGACCCCGCGGGCGGCGTCGTGACCCGCGCTCCCGTGGAGGTCGACGTCCGCGCGCGGCGGCTGCTCGTCCTCGAGGTCGCGGTGGTGCTCACCGTCACCCTCGGGCTGTCCGCGGTGCGCAGCGGGCTGTCGCTCGTGGACGCCCTGCTCCAGCCCGTCCCGCTCGCCGAGCAGCAGGTGGCGCTCAACGCCCCGGCGGCCCGGGCCGACCTCGTCGACCTGGCGGCGCAGCTCGTCCGCGCCCTGCAGCTCGTCGGCTGGGGCGCGCTGGGCGCCTACCTGCTGATCCGCGGCGGGATCGCGCTGCGCACCGTCGGGCTGGACGCGCGCCGGCCCGGCCGCGACGCGCTCGGCGCGGTCGGGCTCGCCGCGCTGATCGGGATCCCGGGGCTGGGCCTGGTACTGGTGGCCCGCGCGCTGGGCGTCAGCGCCACGATCGTGCCGACCACGCTCGACGGCACCTGGTGGCAGGTGCCCGTGCTGGTCGTCTCGGCGTTCGCGAACAGCTGGGCCGAGGAGCTGGTGATGGTCGGCTACCTCATGACGCGGCTGCGCCAGCTGGGCTGGTCCGACGGCGGCTCGCTGCTGGCCCAGGCCCTGCTGCGCGGGGCGTACCACCTCTACCAGGGCCTGGGCGGGTTCGTCGGCAACGTCGTGATGGGGCTGGTGTTCGGGCGGGTGTGGCAGCGCACGAACCGGCTGTGGCCCCTGGTCGGCGCGCACGCCCTCATCGACGTCGTCGCGTTCGTCGGGTACGCGCTCGTCAGCCCGTACGTCGACTGGATCTGACCCGTGTGCGGATGTGGCGGCCCGAGCCGCCACATCCGCTCACGAGGGTCAGAGGATCTGGTAGCGCATCCGGGCCATCATGTTCTCCGGGCCGGGCTGGATGCCGCTCGCCGCCCACAGCTCGTCGATGCGCCCGCCGATGTCGGCCGGGTCCCAGCGCTTCCCGTCGTTCTTGACCTCGGCCACCGAGGTGAAGGGCTGGAACACCTCGATGCTGTCGCCCTGCACGCCGAACACCTTGCCGCTGATGTGGTTCGAGGCGTCCGAGCAGAGGAACGCGACGAGCGGGGCCACGTTCTCGGGGGCGAAGAAGTCGAACTCGCCGCGGGCCAGCGCCGCGTCGCGGCGGTCGCGGTACTCCTGCGGCATCAGGCCGAGCGTCATCGCCGTCAGCGCCGTGGGGGCGATCGCGTTGGACGTGATGCCGCCGCGGGCGCCCTCCATCGCCACGATCGTGGAGAACGCGGCGATGCCGGCCTTCGCCGCGCCGTAGTTGGACTGCCCGAAGTTGCCCAGCAGGCCCGACGTCGACGCGGTGTGCACGACGTGGCCGGGCTTGCCCTCGGCCCTCCAGTGCTGCACGGCCGCGCGGGTGGGCAGGAAGTGGCCGCGCAGGTGGACGCGCACGACGGCGTCCCAGTCGTCGTCGGTCATCTTGGCCAGCGTCCGGTCGCGCAGGATGCCGGCGTTGTTGACCAGCGCGTCGAGGCCGCCGAACTCGCGCACGGCCGTCTCCACCAGCCCGTTCGCCACGCCGGTGTCGGCGACGTCCCCGGCCACCGCGACCGCGCGACCGCCGGCGGCGACGATCTCGTCGGCCACCTGCCGACCCGTCTCCGGGTCGAACTCGGCGACCACCACGGCCGCCCCCTGGGCCGCGCACTCCAGCGCCTCACCGCGCCCGATGCCGCGACCCGCACCGGTGACGATCACGACCTTGCCGTCGAGGAGTCCCATGCGCGGGGACTCTACGGCCGGACGCCGGACGGGGGCTCACGACGGCGCACCGAGCACCGCCAGCGGCTCCGTCAGCGCAGCGTGACCTGCTTGCCGGCCAGGGCGTCGCGGGCGCGGCGCTCGTCGGTGGTGAGCGGGGCGTCGTCGGCCAGGGCGTCGTCGAGCCGGGCGGCGAACGCCGTCACCGGCGCGGTCCACTCCGACGCGTGCCGCTCGCGGTCGAGGTCCCACACCGGCACGAGCAGGCCGTGCGCGCGGAACGACCCGGCGTACTTCGTGCCCTCGCCCAGGGCGAGCTCGCCGCGGGCCTGCAGCCGGGCCAGCGCGGCGACGAGCTGCTCCTCCGGCTCCGGCCGCACCCAGCGCAGGTGCGCCTTGCTGCCGGCGTCCACCCAGTAGGCCGAGCGCACACCCGGACCCGCGACGGCCGCCGTCGGCATGATCACCGCATTGGCGCGCTCGACGGTGGCGAGCACCTCGGCGGTCGGCTCGCCGCCCTCGGGCGTGGTGACCCACCAGGCGAAGTCGTCGTGCACGGTGAGCTGGAGGGCCGCCTCGGTGTCGAGGACGTCCTGGAGCCGCTCGGTGCCCGGCAGGTTCGGCCCGACCACCGGCAGCGCGGTGCCCGGCTCGGCGGCGCGGGCCCAGGCCAGGGCCTTGGCGAGGTCGGCGGACAGGTCGCCCGACCGGGTCTGCACCTGCATCCCGAGCAGGATCTCCCCGTTCGGGCGCACCATCGCGGCCGAGGCGCCGGGCAGGACGGACGCCAGCGTGGCCGCCCCCTTGAGCAGCGGCAGCGGCGCGGTGGCCGAGGGCAGGAACTCGCGGAGCGCGACGAGGTCGCTCTCGGCGGCCAGCCCCGCGAACGGGCGGGTGACGATGACGTCGTCGCCGGCGCCGTGGCAGGCCTTGAAGCGCTTGCCGGACCCGCAGGGGCAGGGACGGCGCGGGTTCTCGCCCTCGGCGGGGCGCTCACGTGTCTTCTTCGCCATGGTTCCGCGAACGGTAGCGGGCAGGATGGTGGGCGTGCCGTTCGACCCGACCGACCCGGCGTTCCTCGCCGACCCCTACCCCGCCTTCGCCGCGCTGCGCGCCCGCGGACCGGTGCACGACCACCCGGTCCTGGGCGCGCCCGTCGCGGTGACGCACGCCGCCTGCTCCGCGGTGCTGCGGGGGCGGGACCTCGGCCGCGTCTGGGCCGACGCGCAGCCCGCCGACCGGTTCGGCGCGTTCAACCTGCTGCACCGCAACTCGCTGCTGGAGCGCGAGGGCGAGCCCCACCGCCGCCTGCGCGGCCTGGTCGCGGGGGCGTTCAACCGCGGGCACACCGCGCGCCTGGAGCCGGCCGTCCGTGCGCTGGCCGACGGGCTGGTGGCCGGCCTGGTCGGCGGCGGCGACCTCGTGGAGCGGGTGGCGGCGGTGCTGCCGGTGGAGGTCATCGCCGAGCTGCTGGACGTGCCCGAGCCCGCCCGGTCGGCGCTGCGGGACTGGTCGAACGCGATCGTGAAGATGTACGAGCCCGGGCTGCCCGAGCCGGGGCGCGCGGCCGCCGAGCGCGCCGCGGCGGAGTTCGTCGAGGCCCTGCGCGGGCTGGCCGACCTGCGCCGCCGCCGCCCCGGCGACGACCTGGTCAGCGACCTCGCCGCGGGCGGGCTGGACGCCGACGAGCTGGTGGGCACGGCCGCGCTGCTGCTCATGGCCGGGCACGAGGCCACCGTCAACGCCCTGGGCAACGGCGTGCTGGCGCTGCTGCGGCACCCGGACCAGTGGGCGCGGCTGCGGACCGACGATTCCCTGACCCCGATCGCGGTGGAGGAGCTGCTGCGCTTCGACCCGCCGCTGCAGCTGTTCGAGCGCACCGCCCTGCGCGACACCGAGGTGGCCGGGCACCCCGTGCCGGCCGGCACGCGGATCGCCGCGCTGCTCGGCGCGGCCGCCCGCGACCCGGAGGCGGTGGACCGGCCCGACGAGCTCGACGTCGGCCGCGTCCGCAACCCGCACCTGGGCTTCGGCGCGGGGGTGCACTACTGCCTCGGCGCGCCGCTGGCCCGGCTGGAGATCGCCGCCGTGCTGGACGCGCTGCGCGTCCACCTGCCGGGGATGGTGCTCGCGGGCGAGCCGGAGCGCCTGCCGACGTTCGTGATGCGCGGCCTGCGCACCCTTCCCGTCACCTGACGGCGGTCGTGCGCGCGCAGCCGGGTCCTAGCCCGCCTGCGCGCTCACGAGCAGCTCCCGGCGGTCGGTGCGGGCCGGGCCCAGCAGGCGGGTCAGGTGCAGGACCACCCGGGCGGTCACGACGGCGGTGACCGCGGCGAGCACGTCGAGCACGGCGTGCAGCACGACGCCGTCGGCGAGGGCCTGGACGCCGGTGCGCAGCGACCACAGCGCGACGACCGCGGCCAGGAGCACGCTCGCGACCCACAGCACCCACCACACGACGAGCAGCCGGGACGGCCGGGGCCGCTCCGCGACGGGCCGGTCCAGCGCCGCGTGCTCGATCTCCGCGAGCACGGCGCCGGGCACCGCCAGGTTGACGACGGGCACCAGCCAGCCGAGCACGACCTCCCGGGTGGGCCGCGGCGGGCGCACCCCGGCGACGTCGGCGGCCGCCTCCGCGGCCCGCACGCTCCACAGGACCACGAGCAGCCCGGTGAGCACCGTGCCGACGACCCCGACGGCGCCCGCGGCGACGACCAGCGCGTCGGACAGGGACACGGTGGTGGCGTCGAGCGCGTCCGAGCGGCTGGCCAGCAGCAGCGAGTAGCGCCACCCCTCCGCGACGGCGGCCACGAGGGACACGGCCGCGGAGGCGTAGAGCAGCGGGACGGCCGTGGCGGCGGCGGTCCCGGCCCGCTGCACCGGGTCGGGCTCGTCCGGTCCCGGGTCGCGGCGCCACGGGCCCACCGGCAGGCCGCCGCGCTGGCGCACGGCGTAGCGGGGCGGGCCGGTGTAGGGCGGGCGGCGCGGCGCCGGGGGCGGCGGCGCGGCACCGGGGGGCGGGACGGCCACCCACTCCAGCGCGGCGGGCAGCCCGCAGGACGGGCAGACGCGCTCCACCCGGGCGGTGCGCCGCCCGCAGCGGGGGCAGGTGACGACCACGGCCGTCAGACGATCTCGCCGGGCCGGTCGCCGTCGGCCCGCACCGGACGGCCGCCGGCCGCCCAGGCCTGCATGCCGCCGTCGACGTTGACGGCCGGGCGGCCCTGGGCGGCCAGGTACTGCACCACCCGGGCCGACCGGCCGCCGGAGCGGCACACGACGTAGAGCGGGTCGTCGTCGGGCACCTCGGCGAGCCGGGCGGTGAGCTCGGACATCGGGAGGTGCCGGGCGCCGGGCGCGTGCCCGGCGGCCCACTCGTCGATCTCGCGGACGTCGAGCATGGCGGCGTCGGCCGGCACCTCGGCGGCGGGGACGGAGGGGACGGTCATGTCCCCGGATCCTGCCACGTCGCGGGGGCCTAGTGGCCGACCGCGGCCTTCTCCGCCCCGGCGCCGGTCAGGGCGCGGACCTCCATCTCGGCGAAGCGGCGGCGGTCGAAGTCGCGCGACCCGCCGACCCAGGTGCCGACGGCCCCCAGCAGGAACGACAGCGGGATCGACACGATGCCCGGGTTCTCCAGCGGGAACAGCGCCCAGCCGCCGTCCGGCACGATCCCCCTCGGCCCGGACACGACCGGCGAGAAGAGGATCAGCAGCACGCAGGAGGCCAGGCCGCCGTAGATGCTGAACAGCGCCCCGGTCGTGTTGAACCGCCGCCAGAACAGCGAGTACAGGATCGTCGGCAGGTTGGCCGAGGCGGCGACGGCGAAGGCGAGGGCCACCAGGAACGCCACGTTGATGCCGTTGACCAGGATGCCGCCGACGACGGCCACGGCCCCGACGACGAGCGCGGTCGTGCGCGCCACGCGCACCTCCGCGTCCGGCGAGGCCTTCCCGCCCTTGATGAGGTTGGCGTAGACGTCGTGGGCGAACGAGGCCGACGCGGTGATCGTCAGCCCGGCGACGACGGCGAGGATCGTGGCGAACGCGACCGCGGAGATGAGGCCGAGCAGCAGCTCCCCGCCGAGGCGGTGGGCCAGCAGGGGCGCCGCGGAGTTGCCGCCCCCGGGAGCCGCCGCGATGACCTCGGGCCCGACCAGGGCGGCCGCGCCGTACCCGAGCACGAGGGTGAACAGGTAGAACACGCCGATCAGCCAGATCGCCCACACGACCGAGCGGCGGGCCTCCCGGGCCGTCGGCACGGTGTAGAAGCGCATGAGGATGTGCGGCAGGCCGGCCGTGCCCAGCACGAGCGCCAGCCCGAGGGAGATGAAGTCGACCGGGTTGGTGTACTGCAGGCCGGGGGCCAGCAGCGCGTCGCCGCGGGCGGGGCTGTTGGCGACGGCGTCGCCGAGCAGGTTCGACAGGTTGAACCCGTTCATGCCGAGCACCCACACCGTCATCACGGCGGCGCCCACGAGGAGCAGCCCGGCCTTGATGATCTGCACGTAGGTGGTGCCCTTCATGCCGCCCACCAGCACGTAGAAGATCATGAGCAGGCCGACGACCGCGATGACCACGCTCTGGCCGAACCGGTTGGTGTTGGGGATCTGCAGCAGCAGCGCGATCAGCCCGCCGGCCCCGGCCATCTGCGCGAGCAGGTAGAAGAAGGACACGACCAGCGTCGACGTGGCGGCGGCGGCGCGCACCGGGCGCTGCCGCATCCGGAACGCGAGCACGTCGCCCATCGTGAACTTGCCGGTGTTGCGCAGCAGCTCGGCGACCAGCAGCAGCGCGACGAGCCAGGCGACCAGGAAGCCGATCGAGTAGAGGAAGCCGTCGTAGCCGTTGAGCGCGATGGCCCCGGCGATGCCGAGGAACGAGGCGGCCGACAGGTAGTCGCCCGCGATCGCGACGCCGTTCTGCGGGCCGGTGAAGGAGCGGCCGGCGGCGTAGTAGTCCGAGGCGGAGCGGTTGGTGCGGCTGGCCCGGTAGACGAACACCAGCGTGACGGCCACGAACAGGGCGAAGATGCCGACGTTGATCCAGGGGTTGCCGAGCTGGGTCGGGTCGACGTCGGCGGCGCGGGCGAGCGTCATCGCGCCGGTCCCTCGATGTGCTCGCGCAGGCGCGCGGCGGCCGGGTCGAGGTGGCGGTCGGCGTAGCGCACGTAGAGGGTGGTGATCAGGAAGGTGCTGGCGAACTGGAGCAGCCCGACCACCAGGCCGACGTTGATGTTGCCCAGCACCTTGATCGCCATGAAGTCGCGGGCGTAGGACGCCAGCAGCACGTAGACGAGGTACCAGAGCAGGAACGCCGCGCTCATCGGGAAGACGAACCGCCGCAGCCGGGCCCTCAGGTCGGCGAACTCCGGGCTGTCCTGCACCTCTTCGTACACGGTCCGGCCGTAGCGCTCATCGGTGCTCACAGGTTCTCCCGGGGTCTCGTGGGGCCCGACGCGCGGAACCCTAGACCGGTGACTGTGAGTGATCTACCTCACTCCCCCGTTCGGGTAGGAGACACCGTCCTCGGCGCGGGGCGGTCGCGGCTCAGGCCGAGTCGCTCCGGAGCGTGCAGGCGCAGCAGCACCTGATCGGCATCGATCGGGCGACGGTCACCCGTTCGCAGGCTCACCACCACCATGACGGCGAACGCGACGGGCACGCTGACGATGGCCGGGCGGTGCAGCAGCACGCCCAGCGCGCCCTCGCCGCCGAGGCCGGCCAGGCTGGCCGCGACCGCGCCCGTCGAGAGCACCCCGCCCGCCACCACCCCGGCGACGGCCCCGTGGTCGGTCAGCCCGCGCCACCAGATCCCGAGCACGAGCAGCGGGCAGAACGTCGAGGCGGCCACCGCGAACACCAGCGCGACGGCCTCGGTGAAGTCCAGCCGGTCGACGCCCAGCGCCAGCCCGAGCGGCACCGCGGCGGCCAGCACGGTGGCCACCCGCAGGTCACGGGCCCGGGCCCCGCGCAGCACGTCGGTCACCAGCACCCCGGCCACGCTGACCACCAGGCCGGACGCCGTGGACAGGAACGCCGCCCACGCGCCGGCCGCGACGAGCCCGCCGAGCACCACACCGGCCCAGCCCGAGCCCAGCACCGCCTGCGGCAGCAGGAGCACCGCCGCGTCGGTGTCGCCGCTGACGAGCAGCTGCGGCACGTAGAGGCGCGACAGCGCGCCGAGCAGCGTCACCGCGACGTAGAAGCCGCCGACCAGGGCGAGCACGGTCACCGCCGTGCGGCGCGCGTCCCGCCCGTCGGGGTTGGTGTAGAAGCGCACGAGCACGTGCGGCAGGCCCATGGTGCCGAGGAACGTGGCGAGGAGCAGCGAGTACGTCGCCAGCACGCCGCCGGGCGGGGGGTCGTCGGGGAACGGCAGCACCCAGGAGGCGTCGTCCGGCACCGCGCCGGCGACGACCGGGACCGGGCTGCCCGCGGCGAAGGTGAGCTCGGCACCCTCCTCCACGGCGTGCGGCCCGGGCTCCCAGCGCAGCGTCTCCGCGACGCGCTGCACGCCGTCCACGGTGCCGGTCGCGACCACGGTGACCGGCGCGACGACCTCCAGCCGGACGTCGGTGGTGATGTCCACGGTGGTGTCGCCGCGGAACTCCGGCGGCAGCGGCCGGTCCAGCCCGCGGTCCTGGCCGAGGAAGAACAGGACGGCGACGACGGCGGGCACGAGGACGGCGGTGAGCTTGAGCCAGTACTGGAAGGCCTGCACGAACGTGACCGCGCGCATCCCGCCCAGCAGGACGGTGCCCACGATGATCAGGCCGGAGGCGAGCTCGCCGGTCCAGGCGGGCAGCCCGGTGAGCGTCGCGACGGTCAGGCCCGCGCCCTGCAGCTGGGGCAGCACGTACAGCCACCCGATGACCAGCACGAAGGCGGTGCAGACGTGGCGCGGCAGCGCGGAGCCCAGGCGGGCCTCGGCGAAGTCGGGGACGGTGTAGGCGCCGGAGCGGCGCAGCGGCGCCGCCACGAACAGGACGAGCGCGAGGTAGCCCGCGGCGAACCCCACCGGGTACCACAGCGCGTCCGTCCCGTGCTGCAGGATCAGCCCGGCCACGCCCAGGAAGGACGCGGCCGAGACGTACTCCCCCGAGATCGCACCGGCGTTGGCGACGGTGCCCACCGTGCGGGAGGCCACCAGGAAGTCCGACGTGCTCCGCGTCATCCGGAGCCCGATCGACCCGATGACCGCCGAGGCCAGCGCCACGGTGGCCAGCGCCACGAGCGCCGCCACCGCCCCCGGGGTCATCGACACGGACCCATCGTCGCAGGCGGACCGCAGCCCGTCACCACCCGAGGGGACGGGGCCGGTGCGCACGCGGCGCAGCCGGCGGCGGCGGCCGGTGTCAGTCCTGCACCTGGTCGGCGAACTCCCGCTCGATCCGCTCGGCCGACCGGGTGTGCAGCCGGCCCAGCGCCCACAGGAACGGGTACACCGCGAAGCCCAGCAGCAGCCACGGCAGGCGGATCCCGAGCACCTCGATCTCGCCGATCGCCGGGACGAGCACGAACGCGAGCGGGAGCAGGCCCAGGAACAGCGCGGCCGCCGCGGCGGACCGCAGCGCCAGCCCGAGCTGCGAGCGGAGCAGGTCGGTGCGCAGCAGCTCGCCGACGACGCTGCCGTCCTGCAGGGTCTCCACGTTGCGCACCGGCCGGGCGCGGGCGCGGCGCTCGGACAGCACGACCGTGGTGCGCTGGGCCGAGGGCACCAGCGGGGTGGGGCCCGGGGCGTCGCGGGTCCACAGCACGCCGTCGTCGCCGGCCAGGTCGTCGAGGTCGTCGCCGTCGTCGGGGTCGTCGCCGTCCGGGTCGCGGGTCCGGTCGCCGGGCGCGACCGCCCCGAGCTGCACCGTCGTCTCCACGTCGGACGCGACGGGCGGGTCGGCGAGCAGCCGGGCGGGGTGGCGCGGGGGCAGCACGCCCGCGGCCGCCGGACGGGGGAGATCCACGCCCAGGGCGACGGCGTCGACGAGCCCGTCGGGGGTGCGCGGGCTGGGCGGCGTCGGCTCGTGGAACAGCGGCCCGCCGAACGAGTCCGGTTCCTGCGGCTCCGGCGGCACGTAGGTGTCGGGCTCGTGGAACCGCGGACCGCCGAACTCCGCGGGGGCCGAGTCGAGGATGCTGCGGACGTCGACCGAGCGCCGCCGGAAGGCCCGCGGGGCCGGCCGGCCGGTCCGGGACGGCCCGCCGACGACCCCGCCGGACGCGGCGGCCGCCGGGTCGGGGGCGGCCGCGATCGGGCGGACGACGGCCGGGGGCGCCGACGGGGCGGCCGCGGCGGGGTCGGGGACGGGAGCGCGCGGGGCGGGGACGGGCGGCGGCGCGTCGGACGGGACCCCGTCCGGCGGGACGGGAAGGGGCGGCGCCGAGCCGGCGGCCGGCGGCTCGGGCGGCGTCGGGGCCGGCGGCTCGGGCGGGGTGTCGGCGTCCGGGCGCGACCAGCCCGCCGCCTCCGCGAGCGCGGCGGGGCGGCCCGGGCGGCGGGGCCCGCCGATGGGGGCGGGCCGGAGCGCGCCCGGACCCGGGGTGGCGATGGAGTGCCGCGGCACGTGGTCCACACCGCCGGGCGGTCCGGCCACCTCCCGGCGGGCGTGCCGGCCGCCGCGGCCGGTGCCCCGCTCGGCCATCCGCCGGGCGAGCTCGCGCTCCAGCCAGCCGTCGCCGTCCTCCGGACCGTCGGACGACCCGGAGGCCACCGGCGCGTCGATGGAGGTGGACACGGCCGGGCTCCCCTACCGGACCGGGGTCACCGCTGGCTCCACGCCTGCTTGGTGGCGCGGACCAGGCGGTCCTTGAGCTCGCGGGTGTGCCGGCGGCTGACCGGCAGCTCCGCGCAGTCGGGGCCGGTGCCGACGCGGACGACGTAGCCCGAGCCCGACAGCCGCAGCTCGGTGACCAGCGGCAGCGCCACCAGGTACGAGCGGTGGATGCGGACGAAGCCGGCGTCGCGCCAGCGGTCCTCCAGCACCGACAGCGGGATGCGGACCAGGTGGCTGCCCTCGTGGGTGTGCAGGCGGGCGTAGTCGCCCTGGGCCTCCACGTAGCGCACCGACGAGCGCGGCACGAGCTTCGTGGTGCCGGCCAGCTCGACGGGGATGACCTCGTCCTCGCTGCCCGCCTCGGCCACCGGCTCGGCGGTCGTGCTGGCGCGGCGCTGCAGGATGCGGTCGATCGCGGCCGACAGCCGCTCCGAGCGCAGCGGCTTGAGCAGGTAGTCCTCGGCCCCGACCTCGTAGGCGTCGACGGCGCGGTCGTCGTGGGCGGTCACGAAGACCACCGACGGCGGCACGGCCATCGAGGAGAACACCCGGGCGAGCTCCATGCCGTCCAGGCCGGGCATGCGGATGTCGAGGAAGACCACCTCGATGTCGGACCGCTCGGCCACCCGGGTGCCCGTGGCGAGGTTCAGGGTGCCCCGCGGCGGGCCGGACGCGGCCTCGCGGACGCCCTGGCGGCTGTTGAGGATGCGCAGCGCGTCCGTGGCGTCCGACGCCTTCAGCACGGTGCCGACGCGCGGCTCCTCACCCAGCAGGTAGGCGAGTTCCTCGAGAGCGGGCGCCTCGTCGTCCACGGCGAGGACGACCAGGCCGCCGGAGCTGTCGTTGCTGTCCACGATCTCCTCATCCTGCACGCTCTTCGACGATCACGAGCCACCATGGTGACGGCGAATCCGTGTGAGTGCCAGGGGCAGGCACCAATCGGGTTCGCCCGGTCACGCGCCGCGATGGACGGTACCCGCCCCGGGCCGGTCCGTCCCCCCGGGGTTTCACCCGGTCGGGCGCGAACGCCCCGACCGGAGGGGGTCCTACAGGCCGAACCGGGCCCAGGCCGCGCGGACCTCGACCGCCTGCACCAGCCCGAGCAGCGCGTCGGCGCCCCGGTCCGCGGCGGGCTGACCGGCGAGCCCGAGCCGGGCCAGCAGCGGCCGGCGCCCCTCGACGGCCGACAGCTCGGCGTCGGGGAAGCGCTCGGCGAGCACGGCGCGGGCCGTGCCCAGACCGTCGACCAGACCCAGCTCCACGGCCTGCGCGCCGGTCCAGACCTCGCCGGTGAACAGGTCGGCGCCGGCGGCGAGCCGGTCGCCGCGGCGGCTCTGCACCCACTCCCGGAACAGGTCGTGCAGGCGGTCCTGCAGGCCGCGCAGCCACACGACGTCCTCGGGCTTCTCGGGCAGGAACGGGTCGAGCCGCGACTTCGACTCGCCCGCGGTGTAGAGCCGGCGCTGCACGCCGATCCGGTCGATCAGGCCGTCCAGCCCGAAGCTCTGGCTGATCACGCCGATGGAGCCGACGATCGACGTGGGGTGGGCGAAGATCTCGTCGGCGGCGCAGGCCAGCCAGTAGCCCCCCGACGCGGCCACGTCCTCGCAGAACGCGAGCACCGGCACGCCCTTCTCCCCGGCGAGCTGGCGGATGCGGTCGGCCACCAGGGCCGACTGCGTCGGCGACCCGCCCGGTGAGTTGACCAGCAGCGCCACGGCCACCAGGCCGTCCGGCGCGAACGCCCGCTCGAGGGTCTTCTCGAGCGCGGCCGCGTTGATCACCGACCGCGGCACGGGCCCGGCCGCCGCCGTGATCACGCCGTTCAGCCGCACCAGGGACACGACGGGCTTGTCGGGCCGGCCCCCCGGCAGGCGGGAGGCGATCGGCTCGGGGAGGCGCAGGACGCTCGCCGCGCTCCCCCTCTGCGCCCGGTCGCCGCCCCGGGAGGCGACCGCACCCCTGATCCGTTCCACGAGCTCGCTCATGCGACCCGAGGCTACGCGGCACGCCGCCGTCAGGCGCCCGCGCGCACGTTCAGCTTGAACTTCGGCACCCTCAGGGTGATCTTCATGCCCTGGCCGACGTCGGTCTCGACCGACAGGCCGAAGTCGTCGCCGAAGGCCGCGCGCATGCGGTCGTCGACGTTGCCCAGGCCCACGTGGGCGCCGGACAGGTGCGCGTCGGCGAGGTCCTCCTTGAGGCGCTTGGGGTCCATGCCCACGCCGTTGTCCTCCACGACGATCACGCACTCGGAACCCGCGTTCTCGGCCGTGATGGCGATCCGCCCGCCGCTGGTGCGCCCGGCCAGCCCGTGGCGCACGGCGTTCTCCACCAGCGGCTGCAGCGCCAGGAACGGCACCACCACGCTGAGGACCTCGGGGGCGATCTGCAGCTCGATCCGGAACCGCTCGCCGAAGCGGGCCTTCTCCAGCTCGATGTAGCGCTCGATGTTGGCCAGCTCGTCCTTGAGCGTGGTGTAGAGCCCGCCGCCGTCGGCGCCGGCGTCGCGGAAGGAGTAGCGGGTGAAGTCGGCGAAGGAGATGACGAGCTCGCGCGCGCGGGTGGGGTCGGTCCGGCACAGCGAGGCGATCGTCGTCAGCGCGTTGTAGATGAAGTGCGGGGAGATCTGCGCGCGCAGCGCCAGCACCTCGGCCCGGTTGAGCCGCGCCCGCGACTCGTCGAGCTCGGCCAGCTCCAGCTGGCTGGAGACGTAGCGCCCGACCTCGGCCGCGGCCCGCAGCAGCGACGGCCCGGCGGTGGACGTGCTCAGCGCGGCCAGCGTCGCGATGATCTTGCCGTCGCTCTCCAGGGGCACGACGACCACGCCGCGCACCTCGCAGCTGCCCTTGTACTCGCACTCCAGGGAGCTGTGCGACTTCACCTGCTGGCGGCCGGTCTGCACGACCTCGCGGGCGAGCTCCAGCACGTCGGGGAGGTGGTGGTCGTCGCCGCCGTCCCAGGCGAGCGGCTGGGCCTCGCCGTCGGTCATGGCCAGCGCGCGGGCCTCCAGCAGCTGGCGCAGGAACGGCAGCGCGACCTTCGCCGAGCTCGCGTGCAGGCCCTCGCGCAGCGCCGGGGCGGCCAGGGCGACGGTGTGCAGCGTGGAGAACGTGTTCTTCTCCAGATCGGTGCCGCGGGCGAGGCGCTGCCAGCGGCGGTAGAACACCACGGCGAGCACGGCCAGCACCACGACGAGGAGCGCCAGCACCGGGACGACGGAACCGGCGAGCGTGCCCACGCCGACCTCCTCCCGCTACCGGACCAGCCGCGACAGCCTGCGGTCGGCGAGCGGCCGCCCGCCGGTCTGGCACGTCGGACAGTACTGGAAGGACTTCGTGGCGAACGAGACCTCTCGGACGGTGTCCCCGCACACCGGGCACGGCATCCCCGTGCGGGCGTGCACCCGCAGCCCGGAGCGCTTCTCGCCCTTCAGCTCGGCCGCCTTCTGACCCACCGAGCGCTCCACGGCGTCGGTGAGCACCGAGCGCAGCGCCGCGTACAGGACGTCGACCTGCTCGTCGGTCAGCCGCGCCGCCGACGCGTAGGGCGAGAGCCTCGCGGTGTGCAGGATCTCGTCGCTGTAGGCGTTGCCGACGCCGGCCAGGACCGTCTGCTCGACGAGCAGCGTCTTGATCCGCTCGCCCCGCCCGGTCAGCAGGGCCGCGAACTCGTCGCGCGTGACGGCCAGGGCGTCCGGACCCAGCCGCGCGACGCCCGGCACCTGCTGCGGGTCGTGGACGAGGTGCACGGCCAGGCGCTTCTGCGTGCCGGCCTCGGTGAGGTCGAAGCCCGGGCCGCCCACGGCGTCCAGGTGCACGCGCAGCTCCAGCGGACCGCGGCCGGGCTTCGGCGGCGTGGTAGCGGCCGTCTCGTGCCAGCGCAGCCAGCCGGCGCGGGACAGGTGGGTGACGAGGTGCAGCTCCTCGCCCGGCCGGTCGGCGAACTCGACGGAGAGGAACTTGCCGTAGCGCGCCGCGCCCGTCACGACCCGGCCGACGAGCCGCTGCACGGGCGGATCGGCGGTCTTCACCGCGCTCATCGACGCGACGTCCACGCGGGCGACCGGGCGGTAGAGGGCGTGCTCCCGCAGATGGGCGGCGAGCGCCTCGACCTCGGGCAGCTCGGGCATCAGTTCACCGGTTGCAGCGGGCTGTCGGCGTGGGCGGGGGTGCCCTGGGTGCGCAGCCGGCGGATCACGATGCGCAGCTCCTCGCGCGCCTTCGCCCCGCCCCGGACGGTGCCGGTCCAGCGCTCGGCCGGCTGGTCGTAGGAGCCGGCGGTCTCGGCGACCACGGTCCACGGCCGGCGCAGGTACCAGCGCACCGGGAAGAACAGCACGACCGCGGCGCCGAGGACCCAGAGGAACCACGGCACGTGCACCAGCGACGGCGTCCAGACCAGCAGGATCACCCAGAACAGGAACATCGCCGAGAGGATGAGGACGGCCGCGCCGCGGCCGCCGTCGACGTCGTGCTCGAAGTCGTCGCCCGTGGCGGGCGTCGTCCACTCGATGTTGCGCCGCACCGACCAGGTGCGCCCGTCGACGCCGGCGACCGTTCTCGTAGCCACGCGTCCACTGTCCCACAGCGCAGCGGCTCCGGAGGGGGCTTCAGGCCGGGCAGGCGGGTGGTGCCTCCGCGCGGTCGGGGGCGCCGGGGGCCAGGAGGTAGGTGACGACCATCTCGACGGGCGCGGTGCCCTCGTTGCGCTGGACGTGGGGCACCGCGTCGGGGACGAACAGGGCGTCGCCGGCGTCGAAGCGGACCGGTTCGCAGCCGTCGCGGGTCTGCACGGTGAGCGCGCCCGCCGTGACGACCGCCGTCTCCGTCCCCGGGTGGGCGTGCCAGCCGGTGGTGCCGCCCGGCGGGATCACGACCTCGCGCACGGAGAACACCGCCGGGCCCGGCGTGCGGACGTCGACGGGGTAGCCGAGGAGGCCGACGCCCAGCAGCCGCGGCACGTCCGGGGTGACCGGGGCCGCCGCGGCGGGCACCGGGTCCGGTCCGCCGGGCACCGCGCAGCCCGCCAGCGCTCCCGCGAGGGCGAGGACCGCGGCGAGCCCACCCGTCCGCGCCATGCGACCACCTCCTGGTGTTCGTCTGTGCACGGAGGGTAGCGACCGGCTCACGCCGTCGTGCCGGAGGGGCTCAGGGGAACTCGAGCGCGGGGGTGAGCAGACCCTCGTGCGCCAGCAGCCACTCCTTGACCGCACGGCCGCCGCCGAACCCGCCGAGGCCGTCGGCGCCGAGCACCCGGTGGCAGGGCACCACGACCGGCAGCGGGTTCGAGCCCATGATCGAGCCGATCCCGCGGGGCGAGGCGGCGCCGGCGCGGCGGGCCAGCTCGCCGTAGGTGGTGGTGGTGCCGAACGGGGCGGTGGCGGACAGCACCCGCAGCACCCGCTGCTGCGCGCCGGCGGTGAGGGACCAGTCGAGCTCGACGTCGAACGCGCGGCGCCCGCCGGCCAGGTACCCGCTCAGCTGCTCGGCCGCCGCCGTCCGCGCCGCGTCGTCCACGACCGCCGCGCCCAGCCGCGCCGCGGCCCGCGCGACGGCGTCGGGGCGGTCGCCGAACACCACCAGCGCGAGCCCCCGCGCGGTGACACCGAGGGTCAGCGCACCGATCGGCGGCGGCGCGGGCAGCACCAGACGGGCGAGGGTCACCGCAGCAGTGTCCCCCGAGCGCTCGTCGCGGGTGGACGGGTCGGAGCCGCCCCGCCGCTGATCGGCGCTCGGGTGCGGGAACGGCCGCCTCCGCACGCGACTGGCGATCACGGGGAGGGCCCGAGCCCGGTGATCGTCGATCCGGTGCCGGACCGGCCACCAGCGGCCGTTCGCGCACCCGAACGGCGATCGCGGCGGGGCCGAGGTACCCGTCCGACGCCGGACCGGTCACCCGTGCCGTTCCCGCACCGGACGACGATCAGCAGCGACGGCGGCTGCGAGGTGTCCACCGGGCGCGGGGTCCGGTGATCGTCGGTCGGGTGCTCGACCGGCCACCAGCGGCCGCCCCAGCACCCGAACGACGATCGCGACGACGGGCCGGTGGACGACTCGCCGACAGCAGCGCAGTGATCGTGGATCCGGTGCTGATCCGGCCACTAGCGGCCGTTCCCGCACCCGAACAGCGATCATGACCACGACGGGTCGGGAGATGTCCCGTCGCCGGTCGGCCGGGGCGGTGATCGCGGATCCGGTGCTCCACCGGCCACCAGCGGCCGTCCCCCACCCCCCAACGGTGATCACGACGACCGACCGGGAGACGTCTCGCCGGCAGTCGGGGCAGTGATCGCGGATCGGGTGCTGATCCGGCCACCAGCGGCCGTTCCCGCACCCGAACGGTGATCACGGCGGAGCGGGATGCCCGCGGGTAGCGGGCCGGTGACCGGATCCGGGCCGGGCGCCGACGGTGCCCCGTCCGCGATCGCTGGTCGTCGCGATCGGTCTCCCGGGCGGTGATCACCGGTTCGGTGCGGGAGCGGCCGCAGGTGGCCGTTGCTGCACCGGATCGGCGATCACGGGCCGGACGGTGCTGTCCGGCCCCGACGGGCGGCCGGGGTCAGTGGCCGCCCCGGGCCACCGCTCACCCCGGCGGGAACAGCTCGGTCACGAGGTGGCGGGTGGCCCACTCCGTCCAGTCGGGCACGGTCCAGCCCTGCCCGCCGACGAGCAGGGCGTAGGTCTCCGGGGCGAGCAGCGCGGCCATCGAGTCCGTGGCGCGCTGCAGGGACACCTCGTGGGTGAAGCCGGGCCGCTCGGCCAGCTCGTCCACGGCGGCGGCGTGCGCGGCGAGGGCGGCGGCGCGCTCGGCGGCCAGGAGCGCGGCCGGGCCGGGGTCGGCCGCCGCGGCCCGCAGCACGGCGGCCAGCGGGTGGCGGCGGGCCACCTCGGCCGCGGTCGCCGCGACGTGCGCGGCCAGGACCCGCGGGCCGTCCGCCTCGGCGGCGAGGTCGACCGTAGGTCCCCCGATCGGGCGGTCCCGCGCCAGCAGGGCCTCCAGGACCGCGGCCTTGCTGCCGAAGGACAGGTAGAGGGTCTGCACGGCGACACCGGCCGCCCGGGCCAGCGCGGCCATGGTCGTCTCCAGGTAGCCCTGGTCGACGAACAGGGGGGCGGCGGCGTCCAGGACGTGGTCCCGGGTGGCGGCGGCCCGGCCGGCGCGGGCGGCCCGCTGCTGGACCGTCATCGTGGAACGACGTGCTGGAACGGCATTCCAGAATGCTAGTACAGCTCCTCGTTCACACCTCGGCGGCCAGCGGCACCCGCTCCATCGCCGGCGAGGTCATCCAGATCCGCAGTGCGCGGGTGGCCGCGACGTCGTCGGCGTTGTACTCCAGCAGCCGGCGCCGCTGCTCGGCGTCGGGCTCGGCGGCGTCCATCCCGACGGCGTCGCGGTACCAGCGCATCGAGTTCTCCCCGCTCGCCTCGGGGTCGTGCCAGGTGAAGCCGGCGACCGGCGCGACGCGCTTGAGCCCCTTGCCCCGGGCGCAGAGGAACCACTCGTCGACGACGGCGTAGAGGTCGATCCACGCCGGGTCGGCGATGAACGCCTCGACCTCGGCCAGCGGCGGGATCCCCGGCTCGCCGGCGAACCGCTGGGCCGAGCCGAGCAGCCAGCGGTTCTCGGCCTGCTCGTTGTAGCAGTAGGCGGCGAACGTGCGGCCGCTCGCGGCGGCGCGCGCCCGCACGCCCGACAGCCACGTCCAGAACTCGGCGAACGAGCGCGCCTCGTCGCGGGTGGGCAGGGGGTCCCAGGTGGCGAAGGCGCGGTAGCCGTCCTCCTCGTCGCCGGGGCGGCGGCCGCCCGGATGGGTGAGCAGCACCCCCCACAGGTAGGCGCCGGACTCGCCGAAGCTCTCCATGTCGATGTCGACCTCGACGTCGGCGCGCAGCACGTCGACGCGCGGCACGCGGCGCACCACCGCCAGCCCGCGCTGCCAGGCCCGCGCGAGCACCACGGCGTCGCCGAAGGGCTGGGCGAGCACCGCGACGGGGGCCTCGCCGGCCGGGTCGAGCGCCGCGAGCGCGGACACCGTGCCGATGCCGGCGGCCCGCAGCGCGTCGGCGGTGTCGCCCCGCACCACGAGGCTCACGTCGTCGGCCGCCACCAGCTCGGCCTCGCACACCGGCCACCACGGGCAGCGCCGGCACTCCAGCACCCGCGACGGGCGGGCCAGCGCCGGAGCGCCCGTGGCGGCCGCGGTGGCGACGGCGGCGCGGTCGGCCAGGCGCGCGTCGTACTCGACCAGCGTGGACCGGCCCCCGGGCCAGTGGCCGGCGCGCAGGTCGTGCCAGAGCACGACGTCGGCGTCGAGCCCGATCACGCCGCCGAGGTCGGCGTGCCGCGCCCCGGCCGGCGGGGCCCAGCCGGCGGAGCGGAGCATGCGGTGCAGGTGGGCGAGCCGCAGCAGGTCGCGCGGCTGCGAGCGGACCCGCCGCGCGCCGTCCGGCCGCGCCCGGGCCGGCCACGGCTGCTCCACCGCCGAGGTGACGGCGCCCTCCCCGGGGTCGGTGGTGCGGTGGCGCACCACGAGCACCGGCACGTACCCGCCCTCGGGCAGCCGGACCAGCAGCTCCGCCCCGCCCCGCCGGGCCCCGTCGGGCGGCAGCGCGGCCCCCCACACGAACGCGGCGCCGGCCTCGACCGCCGCCGCCGTGGCCGCGACCCGGTCGGTCCCGTCGGGCACCGCCGACCATCCCGCGCCGACCGCGGCGGCCAGGCGCTCGCCCAGCCGGGCGCGGTGCACCGCCGCGTCGGCCCGCCGCTGCTCCAGGGCCGGGTCGCCCGGCAGCGGGGGCACCGCGGGCGCGGACGGGTCGTGGTCGAGGTGGATGCGGCGCCGGCAGCGCGTCAGCGAACCGGCGTCCAGGACGGGGACGGCGGCCCCGGGATCGGCCCTGGGATCGGCACCGGGATCGGCACCGGGACGCGCTGTCGTGGTCACGCGCCCGAGGGTAGAGAGGCCCTCCGACAAGATCCGCGCCTGCCGGGGGCGGCCGCGGGCCCTAGGCTCTCGCCCGGGCGCGATCCGGCCGGCCGGCCGGGGCCCGTGGGACGAGGAGGCGCTCATGGCTCGGCGACGGGACGAGACCGTCCCCGCGGCGCGGACGCCGCTGACGGCCGCCCGGGCGAAGCGCCTGGTCGCGGTGGGGAGGGCGGTCGCGCCGCTGCTGGCCCCCTACGCCCTCGCGGCGGCGACCGTCGCCCGCGGGGCCTGGGACGCGCGGAAGGCCGCGCGCATGGGCGTGGCCCCCGACCAGCTCCAGGCCTACTCGGGTCCGGGCGGGGCGCTGCACGCCCGGCTGTCCCGCGTCGCCGAGGCGCTCACCGAGCTGGAGGGCCGGGGTGCGGAGAGCGCGTTCGTCGGGGCCGTCCGCCCGCGGCTGGCCGACCTCGCCGTCGCCGTCCGGGCCGCCGAGCAGATGCCGGCGCCGCGCCGCCGCACCGCCTACCGCGCGATCGGCGCCGAGCTGGACCGCATCGAGGTCGACCTCCTGACCCGGCTCGGCGTCGTCCCCGACTGACCCCCCGCACCGCGCCGCACGCCGCACCGACCGGGACGGCGGGCGGACGGGCGCCGCACCGCATGGCCCGGTGCCGGGGGTGCCCGCTACCGTCGGGGACGTGACGGGCGGAGCGCGGGCGGCGGTCCTCGCCGCGCTGTGCGCGCTGCTCACCGCCACCGGTCACGCGGCGGGCGGCGGCGCGCTGCCCGACCTGGCCCTGCTCGTGGTGCTGCTGCCCCTGCTCGGCGGCGCGCTCGTCCCCCTCGCCGACCGCACCCGCGGTCCCGTCGGGCTGCTCGCCGTCCTGGGCGCGGCCCAGTTCGGGATGCACCACGTCCTGGAGCTGCTGCACCCGGCGCACGCCGCCGGGCCGGTGGCCGACGCCCGGATGGTCGCGACGCACGCGGTCGCCACGGTGCTGCTCGCGGCCGCCGTCCGCGGGGCCGACCGCGCGGTGGCCGCGGTGGCCGCCGCGCTGGCGCGGGTGCTCCCCCGCCGCGCCGGGCCGCCGCCCGCGGTGCGCCCGCTCGCCGCGCCCCGGCCCGCCGCCCCCGCCAGCGGGCTGCGGCTGGCCGCCGCGCTGTGCTCCGCCGAGGTCCGCCGGGGACCGCCGGTGCGGGTCCGCCCCCGCACCTGCACCCCCTGACCCCGGAGAACCGATGTCCCACGCCCCACGGCGGGCCGCGCTGCGCGCCGTCGCCGTCCTCGTCGCGGCCGGCGCCGCCGCGCTCGTCACGGCCGGCCCCGCCGCCGCCCACGTCACCGCCCAGCCCGGCACGGCCGAGGCCGGCGGCTACTCCGTCGTCACGTTCCGCGTGCCCACGGAGTCCGACACGGCCGGCACCGTCGCCCTGCAGGTGACGCTGCCCGCCGAGCACCCGATCACGTCCGTCCGCACCACCCCCCGCCCCGGGTGGACCGCCACTCTCACCCGCCGGCCGCTGGACCCGCCGGTCGAGAGCCACGGCCGCACGATCACCGAGGTCGTCAGCACCGTCACCTGGACCGCCGACCCCGGCGTCCGGATCGGACCGGGCGAGTACGCCGACTTCCCGCTCTCCCTCGGCCGGCTGCCCACCGGCACCGACCGGCTCGTCCTGCCCGCGGTGCAGACCTACGACGACGGCGAGGTCGTGGCCTGGGACCAGCAGCCCGGACCGGACGGGGCGGAGCCGGAGCGGCCCGCGCCGGTGGTCGAGCTCGTCCCTGCCGCCTCCGAGGTCCCCGTCGCGCCCGCGGCGGCCGCCCTCGTGACCGGGACCGGGGACACCGCGGGGGACGGCACGGCCCGCTGGCTCGGCGGGGCCGGCCTGCTCGTCGGGGCGCTCGGCCTCGGCGTCGGGGGCGGGGCCCTCGTGACCGCCCGGAGGTCCCGGTGACCGCCCTGCTGCGCGCCACCGCGCTCGCCCTGCTCTGCGGGCTCGCCCTGCTGCTGGGCGGCGGCGTCGCCTCCGCCCACACCCGGCTGCTGAGCAGCGACCCCGCCGACGGCTCCGTGCTGGAGGCGGGCCCGACGAGCGTCACGCTGACGTTCAACGAGGCGATGCAGCCCGGCTTCTCCACGGTCACCGTGATCGGCCCGGACGGCGCCGCGTACCAGTCCGGCGAGGTCCGGGCGGACGGCGGCGCGGTCACCACCGACGTCGCCGCGCTCGGCCCGGCCGGGCGCTACGAGATCGGCTACCGCGTGATCTCGGCGGACGGGCACCCGGTGACGGGCAGCGTCTCCTTCACGACGAGCACCCCGGGCACCGCCGCCCCGGCCGCTCCGGCGAGCACGGCGGGCGCGGCGCCCGCCGCCGCCCCGGCCGGACCGGCCCCCGCGGCGACGGCGGCGGTCCCCGCCCCCGGGCCCGCCGGCGGGGCCCCCGTGTGGCCGTGGGTCGTGGGCGCGGTCGTCCTGGTCGGCGGCGGGGTCGCCGCCGCGCTGCGGCTCGGGCGCGGCTGATCCGTCGTGACCGGCGTGGACGTCCGCCCGACCGACCGGCTCCGGCCGGTCGGGTGGGTCGTCCTCGCGCTGGGCGCCGCCGCGGCGGCGGGGGTGCTGGCGGAGGCGGCGGCCGGGGCGCCGGCCGCCGTCGTCGTCGCGGCCGGCCGCGCCGCCGCCGACGCGGCCGGGGTGGCTGCCACGGGCGTCGCGCTGGTGGTGCTGCTGCTGCCGCAGCCCGACTCGCGCACCCGGCGCGAGCACACCGCCGTGCGCCGGGCCGCCCACCGCGCGCTGGTCGTCCTCGGCGGCGTGTGGGCGGTGCTCGTTCTGCTCGGCGTCACGGTGCGGGCGGCCGACGCGTTCGGCCGCCCGCTGGCGGCCCTCACGGCGGGCGAGCTGGCGCGGTGGTCGGTGGAGCTCGCCGCGGGCCGCGGCCTGCTGCTGGCCGCGGTCTGCGCGCTCGGCGTCGCCGCGTGCGCCGCGGTGCGGCTGCACGACCCCACCCGGGTCGCGCCGTCGGTCCCGCTGGTGCTGGCCCTGCTGGGGCTCGTCACCCCGGCGGTCACCGGTCACGCCGGCACCGCCCCCGACCACCAGCTCGCCGTGCTCACCAACGGGCTGCACGCGGGCGCGGCGGCGCTGTGGGTCGGGGGGCTCGCCGCGCTGCTGGTGGTGCTGCCCCGGCACAGTGCACTGCTGGCCGGTGCGCTGCCGCGGTTCTCCCGGCTCGCCGGCTACTGCCTGCTCATGGTGGCCGCCACGGGCACGGCCGCGGCGGCCCTGCGGCTCCCGGGCTGGGGCGCGCTGGTCACGACGCCCTACGGGCTGCTCGTCCTCGGCAAGGCGGTGCTGCTCGGGGCGCTGGCCGGGCTCGGCGGGCTCGCGCGGCGCCGGCTGTCCGCGGGCCGCCGGCCCGTGCTGCGCTGGGCCGGGACCGAGGTCGCGCTGATGGCCGTGGCGGTGGGCCTGGCCGCGGCGCTCACCCAGTCGACGGCCTAGGCCGCGACCGGTCGGCCTCCAGCAGGCGCAACCACACCTCGCTGATCGTCGGGAAGGCCGGCACGGCGTGCCACAGCCGCGCGAGCGGCACCTCCCCCACCAGCGCGACCGTGGCCGCGTGCAGCAGCTCCGCCACGTCCTGGCCCACGAACGTGGCCCCGACGAGCACGTCGCGGCGGGCGTCGACGACCAGGCGCGCCGCCCCGTCGTAGCCGTCGGCGTGCAGGGAGGACCCGGCGACGGCGATCGGGGAGTCGACGACGCGGACGTCCAGCCCGTCCTCCCGGGCCTGCGCCGCCGTGCGCCCGACCGACGCCACCTCGGGGTCGGTGAACACGACCTGCGGGACGGCGCCGTGGTCGGCCGTGGCGCTGTGCTCGCCCCAGGGGGCGGTGTCGACGGCCCGGCCGGCGGCCCGGGCGCCGAGGACGGCCCCGACGATCCGGGCGGCGTACTTGCCCTGGTGGGTGAGCGGAGCGCGACCGGTGACGTCCCCGGCGGCGTAGAGCCACTCCCCGGCGACGCCCCGGACGAGACCGGAGTCGTCCACCTCCAGGGGCGCCCCCGGCTCGACGTCCAGGCCGACCGCCGCGAGGCCCAGGTCGGCCGAGGCGGGCCGGCGACCGGTCGCGACCAGCAGCTCGTCCACCACCACCGGGGCGCCGCCGGCGTGCAGGGCGATCGCGTCGCCGTCGGTCTCCACCGCCTCGAGCCGGGTGTCCAGCCGCACGTCGACGCCCTCCGCGCGCAGCGCCGCGGCCACCCGCTCGCCGGCGAACGGCTCCATCGAGGGCAGCAGCCCGGGCCCGTGGTGCAGCAGCACGACCTGCGCCCCGAGCCGCCGGTGGGCCTGGGCCAGCTCGCAGCCGACGACGCCGCCGCCGAGCACCCCGAGCCGCGCGGGCACCCGCCGCGCCGTCGTCGCCTCGCGGGAGCCCCAGGTCCGCACGGTGTCCAGCCCCGGGACGGGCGGGACGACGGGCACGCTGCCGGTCGCGACGACGACGGCGTGCCGGGCGGTGTGCGCCTCGCCGTCGACGTCGACGGTGCGCTCCCCGGTGATCGTGGCCCGGCCCCGCAGCACGGCGATGCCGGCGCCGCGCGCCCACTCGACCTGACCGTCGTCGTGCAGGTCGTGGACGAAGGAGTCGCGGCGCGCGAGGACGGCGGCGGGGTCGGCCGTGGCGGTCGTGCCCGGCAGGCGGCGCAGCGCGGCGACCGCGTGCCCGGTGCGCAGCAGCACCTTCGACGGGATGCACGCCCAGTAGCTGCACTCGCCGCCGAGCCGCTCGGCCTCGACGACCGCCGCGCTCAGCCCGGCGCGCACGGCGTAGTCGGCGACGTTCTCCCCGGTCGGGCCGCCACCGATGACGATGACGTCGAACGCGCTCACGTGCTCTCCTCGCTGGCGCTCGTCGAACGCGTTCGCCGCGCTGCTGTGTCGAACGGTGAGCTCGCGAGCTCGCTCACGCCAGCCCCCGCACGGCCGCGAGGACGTCGGCGTCGCCCTCGCGCAGCTCCAGGACCAGCCCGGCGGTCCCCGGGGTGTCCAGCAGCGCGACGAGGACGGCGGCGGTGTCGTCCCGGGTGACGGACCCCGCCGCGTCCGCGGCGTCGAGCGGCGGCGGCGCGAGCAGCACGCGGCCGGTGCCGGGGTCGTCGGTGAGCCGGCCGGGGCGCAGGACGGTCCACGCGAGGTCCGTGGCGAGGATCGCGTCCTCGGCGGCCTTCTTCGCCCGCAGGTAGGCGGCCCACACCTCGTCGGCGCCCGGGTCCGGCGGGTCGTCCGCGCCGGCGGTGGAGACCAGCAGGTAGCGGTGCACCTCCGCGCGCCGCGCCGCGTCGGCCAGCAGCACCGCCGCCGCCCGGTCGACGGTGTCCTTGCGCGCGACGCCGCTGCCCGGACCAGCGCCGGCCGTGAAGACGACGGCGTCGGCGCCGCGCAGGTGCGCGGCCAGCTCGTCGGCGTCCGCGGCCTCCAGGTCAACGACCGCGGGCGTCGCGCCGGCCGCCTCGAGGTCGGCCCGGTGGGCAGGGTCGCGCACCACCCCGACCACGGTGTCCCCGCGTCCGGCCAGCAGCGCGACCAGCCGCAGCCCGATCTTCCCGTGCGCTCCCGCGATCACTACGTGCACGACCGCGGAGGCTACGGCCTCCGGGGGCCCGGGCGCCGCCCGCCGCGGTCAGCGGTGGGGCCGCAGCGTCCAGACGACGCTCATCCGCGCGGTCTCGCGGTCCTGCCCGTCGGTGATCGAGACGGCCACGCGGAACTCGGGCCGCGTCCCGGCGTCGAGCTCGGCGAGCACGGCGGCGGGGTCGCGGTCGAGCACGGCCGTGGCCGTCAGCGGCCCCTTCGCCAGCTTCAGGTAGGCGATCTCGGAGCTCACCACCAGCGGCACGGCCCGCTCCACCGCGGTCCCGAACGCCGCCAGGGCGACCGCCCCGGACGCCGTCTCCCCCAGGCCGAAGATCATCGCCGCGTGCGGCCCGCCCACGTGGTTGTGCCGCTCGGGCGCGTCCGGGAGGTGGGCGACGCACCGCTGCGGCGTGGTCGCGCCGAACGTGATGCCGACCCCGCGCACCCACGGCACCGACTGCTCCAGGGCCGCGCCGACCCAGCTCGTGTCCACCGTCATGCGCCGGACGCTACTCACGGGTACAAGACCGGTCCGGTGCGGACGACGCGGCCGGATCGTGCCCGACGGAGCGTTCCGTGCTGGTGGCAGAGCCATCCAGGCGAGCGTCACCGCCGTTTTCTCGCCATGCGGAATGAGGCGGGTTGTGAGCGCGACCACGCGCGATTGGGATCGGAGGAGACCACCCGACTCCCCGAGGAGGTACAGCGGTGAAGGCCGTCCGCGTCCACGCCTACCACTCCGACCCGACGATCGACGACATCCCGGAGCCCGTCGTCCAGGGCCCCCTGGACGTGATCGTCAAGGTCGGGGGGGCCGGGGTCTGCCGCACCGACCTCCACATCATCAACGGCGACTGGGCCGAGGCGATGGGGCCCGCGCTGCCCTACGTCATCGGGCACGAGAACGCCGGCTGGGTGCACGAGGTGGGCGCCGGCGTCACCAACGTCGCCGTCGGCGACACCGTGATCCTGCACCCGCAGCCGTCCTGCGGGCTGTGCCTGGCCTGCCGCGCCGGGCGGGACATGCAGTGCGAGAACGCCTTCTTCCCGGGGCTGAGCGACAACGACGGCGGGATGGCGGAGTACCTGCGCACGACCGCCCGGGCCTGCGTGAAGCTCGAGCCCGACACGAACCCGGCCGACGTCGCCGCGCTGGCCGACGCGGGCATCACCGCCTACCACGCCGTCCGCAAGGCGGTGCCCGACCTCTACCCGGGCACCACCGCGGTCGTGCAGGGCGCCGGCGGGCTGGGCCACATCGGCATCCAGTCCCTCGCCGCCATCACCGCCACGCGGATCGTCGTCGTCGACCGCAACCCCGACGCGCTCGCGCTGGCCAAGCAGCTCGGCGCCGACGAGACGGTGCTCGCCGACGGCACGCACGTCGAGGCGGTCAAGGACCTCACCGGCGGGGTGGGCGCGAACGTCGTCTTCGACTTCGTGGCCGAGCAGGGCGCCGAGCTCGACGCCTGGGCGATGACCGCGCCCGCCGGGTCGCAGTACGTCATCGGGTACGGCGGTGAGTTCCGCGCGCCCACGCTCGACTTCGTGGGCGGCGAGAAGAACGTCATCGGCAACATCGTCGGCACCTACAACGACCTCGCGGAGCTGATGGTCCTGGCCCAGGCCGGGAAGGTCACGCTCCACACCAAGCAGTACCCGCTCGATGCCGCGCTCGACGCTCTCCACGATCTCGACGCCGGCCGGGTCCGCGGCCGCGCGATCCTCGTTCCGTAGACGGAGGCACCATGTACGAGAAGGACGGCGAGAAGTACTTCATCGTCGACGCCCACATGCACTACTGGGACGCGAGCCGGGAGAACTGGCGCGAGGGGCGCGAGCAGTACGCCAAGGGCTGGATCGACTGCTTCTACGGCTACCACCAGCTCGCCCCGCCGGAGACGCACTGGGACTACGAGAAGTACCTCAAGGTCTCGGAGGAGGACCTGGTCCGCGACGTCTTCGAGGAGGGCCACGTCGACAAGGCGATCTTCCAGTCGACGTACCTCAAGTACTGGTACACCGAGGGCTTCAACACCGTGGCCCGCAACGGGTCGCTGCTGGAGAGGCACCGCGACAAGTTCATCGTCAACGGCCGCTGGGACCCGCGCGACGGCGAGGCGGGCATGAAGCAGCTCGTGGAGGACCACGCGCAGTGGGGCCTCAAGGGCGTCAAGCTCTACACCGCGGAGTGGCACGAGGACGGTTCCCGCGGCTGGAAGCTCACCGATCCCGAGGCGTACAAGTTCCTGGAGAAGTGCCAGGAGCTCGGCATCAAGAACATGCACGCCCACAAGGGCCCCACGATCTGGCCGCTGAACAAGGACGCGTTCAACGCCGACGACGTCGACCAGGCCGCGTCGGACTTCCCGGAGCTGAACTTCATCATCGAGCACGCGGGCATCCCGCGGATCGACGACTTCTGCTACATGGCCGTGCAGGAACCGAACGTCTACGCCGGCTGCTCGGTCGTCATCGGCGCGCTGATGCACGCCCGCCCGAAGTTCTTCGCGAAGGTGCTCGGGGAGCTGCTGTTCTGGGTCGGCGAGGACCGGCTGACCTTCGGCAGCGACTACAACATCTGGACGCCGAAGTGGCAGATCGAGGGTCTGGTCGACTACCAGATCCCCGACGACGAGGCGTTCACCGACTACCCGAGGCTCACCACGGCCACGAAGAAGAAGATCCTCGGGCTCAACGCCGCGCGCCTGTACGACATCCCGGTGCCGGCGGAGTGCGACCTGCCCACGACGGCGGGCGACACGCTGCCCCCGGGCGGCGAGCTGGTCGAGGACATCGCGGGGGCGGGGGCGCAGGCGTGAGCGAGCGTCAGCGAGCGGACCGAGGACGCAGCGCGTCGCGGAGCGCGCGACCGAGCGCAGCGGGGGAGCGGGCGTGAGCGATCAGCTCCGGGACGCCGTCTGGCGCGCCCTGGACACCGTGCTCGACCCGGAGCTGGACGAGCCCGTCACGGACCTCGACTTCGTCGAGACCTGCACGGTGTCCGCGGAGGGGGTGGCGACCGTCGTGCTGCGGCTGCCCACCTTCTTCTGCGCGCCGAACTTCTCCTTCCTCATGGTCGCCGACGCGCACGACGCGGTGTCGGCCGTCGAGGGGGTCGTGCGCGCCGACGTCACGCTGGCCGACCACCACGCCTCCGCCGAGATCAACGGCGGGGTCGCGGCGCAGGCCGGGTTCGTGGGCACGTTCGCGGACGAGGCCACCGGCGAGCTCGACGAGCTGCGGCGGATCTTCCTCGACAAGGCCGTGATCGCGGGGCAGGACCGCGTCGCCCGTCCGCTCGTGGACGCCGGCGCGGGGCCCGACGAGCTGGCCGCGCTCACCCTGGGCGACGTCCCGCCGTCGGCCGACCTCGACCGGCTGCGCACCCGCCGCGCGCAGCTCGGCCTGCCCCACGACGACGACGCACCGCTGCTGCTGCACTCCGACGGCAGCCGCGTCGGCTCCGCGCAGGTCCCGCTGCACCTGCGCCGGGCCCGGCTCACCCGGATCGGGATCGAGACGAACGGGGAGTTCTGCAGGAGCTTCCTGAAGACCCGCTACCCGGACCGGGTGGGGACGGCCTGACCCCCACCACCGCGCGTTGCAGGAAGGCCACCTTCACGCAAGCTCGTTGCGTGAAGGTGGCTTTCCTGCAACGGGGGGAGGGTGGAGCGTGACCGTCGGCATCCAGCAGCTCATCCGCGACCTCGAGCGGATCGCCGGCGCGTTCCGCGCGGCCGTCCACGAGCAGCGGGACCCCGCCGCCGCGCTCGCCCTCGTCGGCGACGAGTGCGTGCTCGCCAACGTGCCCGCGGGCACCGGCGCGAGCGGCCGCGACGCGCTCGCCCGCCACCTGGAGCGCGACGTGCTGCCGCACCTGCCCGCCGACCTCGCGTTCCGGCGCGTGTCGCGCACGGCCGACCAGCGCCGGGTCGTCGACGAGTCGGTCGTGGCGTTCACCCACGACCGCGAGCTGCCGTGGCTGCTGCCCGGCGTGCCGCCCACCGGGCGCGCGGTGGAGGTGCTGGCCATCGCCGTCGTCGGCTTCCGGCACACCTCCAGCCGGGGGGTCACGCGGTCGCGGATCGTCTCCCACCGCACGCTGTGGGACCAGGCGGGCCTGCTCGATCAGCTCCGCGCCACCAGCACCCGGAACTCGTTGTCGAGCACGTAGGACTCCCCGGCGCGGTGCGGCTCCAGCCGCGCCAGCACCGCGTCCCGGACGGCGACGGGCCCGGCCGCCCGCATCGCGGCCAGCCCGATGGCCGAGGCGAACAGCGGCGCGAGCACGTCGTCGACGTCGGCGTAGACGAACGGGCAGGCGACGGCCTCGCTGGCGACGACGGTCAGCCCGACCGCGGCGGCCAGGGCGGCCGGGTCGGGGGCGGGCGCGGGCCGGCGCGGGCCGAGGAAGGGCTCCACGGCCTCGCCGAACGCGCGCACCCCGCACCGCTCCTCCGGGCCCCACACCGTCACGGCGACGAGCGGCGCCACCCGGCCCGCCGCGGCCAGCACCCGCCGCGGGTCGGCGACGTGCCCGAGCAGCTGCACGGCCGCGGCGACGTCGACGGGGCCGGGGTCGCCCGGGTCGTGCGCGTCCCCGACCGCGAACTCCGCCCCCGGCACCGCGGCCCGGGCCCGCGCGACGGCGCCGGGGTCGGTGTCGATCCCGCGCACCCGGGCCCCGCGCGCGACGGCGGCCGCGGCGAACGCGCCGGTGCCGCAGCCCAGGTCGAGCACCCGCGTCCCGGGCCCGATCCCGGTCAGGTCCAGCACCCGGGCGTGCAGCGGCTCCGCCCACCCCGCGGGCCCCTCGGCGCTCACGCCCACCGGTCCACGACCGCCGAGCGCAGGACCGAGCACACTGCACCAGCACCGTGCACACCGCACGTCCTGTGCCCGGTGACCACGGGACGTGCACGGCGGGGGCTCATCCCGCGTGCCCCGCCCGCTCGGCCGCACGCCGCACCACGGTCTCCAGCTCCCAGCGGCGCTCGGCGAACTCCGCGCGCGGCACCGACACCCCCATCCCCGCGCGCACCGACCCGTCGGCCGCGCGGACCGGCGCGGCCACCCCGGCCAGGCCGGTGCGGTACTCGTCGACCTCCACGGCGGCGCCGGCCGACCGCACGCGCAGCAGCTCGCGGTCCAGCTCGCGGCGCTCGACGATCGTGCGCGGGGTGAGCGGGCCGGCGCCGGCGTGCACCAGCAGCTCGCTGACCCGCGCCGGGCGCAGCGCCGCGAGCAGCACCTTGCCGGCGGCCAGGGCGTGCGCGGGAGCGGGCTCGCCGACCGCGAGGCCGTCCGGCACGGGGTGGCGGTCGCAGGCGTCGACGGCGGCGAGGACGACGTCGGCGTCGCGCAGGACGACCAGGTGCGCCGCCGCCCCCGTGGCGCCGTGCAGGTCGTGCAGGGCGGCGCGGACGCCGGCGGCCGGGCGCACCTGCTCGGTGAGGCTGCGGTGCAGCTCGGCGACGCGGTAGCCCAGCCCGTAGCCGCGCACGTCGTGCAGCCGGACGAGGTAGCCCTCCTCGACGAGGGTGCCGAGCGCGCGGTAGACGGTGGGCAGCGGCTGGTCGAGCCGCCGCGCGACGGCCTTCGCCGTGACGCCGTCGCCGGCCGCCGCGACGGCCTCGATCACCCGCAGCGCGCGCGCCACCGACGACCCGGTGCTGCGCCGCGCGGACACGGGGTCCAGTCTCGGTGCCGCGCGGCCCGCGCGACACCCCACCGAAGGGACGGGAACCCCATGGACGACGACGAGCTGCACCGCCGCATCGACGACCTCGTGGCCGAGGAGCACCGCCTGGAGCGCGCCCACACCGGGCAGGCGCTGTCCCCGGAGGAGCGCGCCCGGCTGGACGACGTGGGCGTCCAGCTGGACCGCTACTGGGACCTGCTGCGCCAGCGCGACGCCCGCCGCCGCGCGGGCCTGGACCCCGACGGCGCCCAGGTGCGCGACGCCTCGACGGTGGAGAACTACCGCCAGTAGCCCCCGGCCCGGCGGCGGCGGTGCGGCCGTTGTGGCAGCGTCGACCGCGTGCGCGTCGAGGCCGTCAGCCGGGAGGGGCTCGCCGTCGAGGTCGCCGAGCTCGCCGCCGCCCGGCCCGGGCGCGTGCGGGTCGGCGTCGACGGGCCGCCGCCCACCGACCCGGTCGGGCTGGCCCGGGCCGCGGCCGAGCTCCTGCGGGTCCGCGGGCGGGCCGCCGTCGTCGTCGACGCGGGCGACTGGCTGCGCCCGGCGTCGGTGCGGCTGGAGTTCGGCCGCACCGACCCCGAGGAGTTCCGGCTCGGCTGGCTCGACGCCGCGGCGCTGCGCCGGGAGGTGCTGGACCCGGCCGGCCCGGGCGGTTCCGGCCGGGTGCTGCCGCGGCTGTGGAACGCCGCCGTCGACCGCGCGTTCCGCGACGGCTACGTGCAGCTGCCACCCGATGGGGTGGTCCTGCTGGCCGGGGCGCTGCTGCTCGACCGGGGGCTGCCGCTGGACGTCACCGCGCACCTGGGGATGGGCGCCGCGGCGCTGGCGCGGGCGCTGCCCGAGGACCTGCGCTGGACCCTGCCCGCGTACACCGACCACGGCCGACCGGCCGCCGACCTCGTGGTGTTCGCCGACCACCCGGACCGACCAGCGGTGCGACGGGGGTGAGAGATGTGTGGGCGAGGAGGGAGTTGAACCCTCACGTCCTTTCGGACACACGGACCTGAACCGTGCGCGTCTGCCATTCCGCCACTCGCCCTGACGGGGGAGAACCTAGCACCCCCCGACCGGAGGCTCCCGATCGGGGGGCGGCACGCTGACGGCTAGCACAGATACGATCGGTGCTGTCCGCAACACGCCGTTGTGGGAAAGAGGAGGATCGGGTTGGGTCGCGTCGGGAGGTTCGAGCGCCGTCTGCAGGGGATGGTGGGCGACGCCTTCGCGCGCGTCTTCGGAGGCAGCGTCGTCCCCCAGGAGGTCATGCAGGGGCTGCTCCGGGAAGCCGAGGACAACAAGCAGCAGCTCGCGGGGGGGCGCGTCCTGGCGCCGAACCGGTACACCGTGCTGCTGGCACCCGCCGACTTCGACCGGATGGCGGGTGACACGGCGCAGATCGTGGACTCGCTGTCGGGCTACGTCACCGAGCAACTCGCCGACCAGGGGTGGGACACCTACGGCGAGGTCGTAGTCTTCCTGGAGCGCTCCGATGCGCTGCACACGGGACAGTTCCGCACCCGCTCGTCCGTCGACCCCGATGCTTCCCGTCGGGACGCAGTGCGAGCTAGCGACGCAGGAGAGCAACCCATGAGCCAGCAACCGGGCCACCCCGAGGAGAACGGGCAGTACGGCTACGACCGGAACGCCCCCGGGTACGGGCAGCAGCAGACCTACGCTCCGCCGGCCTACGACCAGCAGGGCGGCGGCTACGGCCAGCAGCCCCAGCCGGGCGGGTACGACCAGCAGCCCGGCTACGGGCAGCCGGGCTACGACCAGCAGGCCGGGTACGGGCAGCAGCCGCAGGGCGGCTACGACCAGTACGGCCAGCAGCAGCCCGGCTACGGCCAGCAGCCCCAGCAGCCCGGCTACGACCAGGGCTACGGCCAGCCCCAGCAGCCCGGCTACGGCCAGCCCCCCGCCTACGGCGGCCAGCCCGGCTACGACCAGGGCTACGGCCAGCCGCCGGCCTACGGCCAGCCCGGGTACCAGCAGCCCGGTTACGACCAGGGCTACGGCCAGCCCCAGCAGCCCGGCTACGGCCAGCCCCCCGCCTACGGCGGCCAGCCCGGCTACGACCAGGGCTACGGCCAGCAGCCGCCGGCGTACGGCCAGCCGGGCGGGTACGACCAGTACGGCCAGCAGCAGGGCGGCTACGGGCAGCAGCAGGGTTACTCGGCCTCGCTGACGCTCGACGACGGCTCGGGCCGCAAGTACGACCTCACCCAGGGCGCGCACGTGATCGGCCGGGGACAGGAGTCCGCGTTCCGCCTGCCCGACACCGGTGTGTCGCGCCGGCACCTGGAGATCAGCTGGGACGGCCAGTCCGCCACGCTGACCGACCTGGGCTCCACCAACGGCACCACGGTCAACGGCAACCCCGTGCAGACGTGGCAGCTCAACGACGGCGACGTGATCCGGGTCGGGCACTCCAGCCTGGTGTTCCGCACGCAGTGACCCGCGGGAGGCCGCAGTCACCCCCGACCAGTACGCAGCAGTACGCCGGAGAAGGAGTTCGCCGCGAGTGCCCGAGTTGGTGCTGCAGCTGACCAGGGCGGGCTTCCTCGCCCTCCTCTGGCTGTTCGTGCTGGTCGCGCTGCGCGTGGTCCGCTCGGACCTCTACGCGGCATCGGGGCTGCGGGCCATGCTGCCCGGGGCCCGGCGCAGCGCGCCCCGCGGCGGCGGCGGACGGGCGCGCACGCCGCGCCAGCTGCTCGTCACGGCGGGCGCCCTGGCGGGCACGCGGGTGTCGCTGGAGGACTCCCGGCCGATCCTCATCGGCCGGGCCGACGACTCGACCCTGGTGCTGGACGACGACTACGCCTCCACCCGCCACGCGCGCATCTCCCTGCAGGGCGACGAGTGGTACGTGGAGGACCTCGGGTCGACCAACGGCACCTACCTGGACAGGGCTAAGGTCACCGGACCGACCCGGGTGCCCCTGGGCGTCCCTGTCCGCATCGGCAAGACGGTGATCGAGCTGCGTTCATGAACGAGCTGAGCGAGGGACGAGCCCGGATCCTGCACCGCCCGCACGTGGAGGCGGAGATCCCATGACGCTGGTCCTGCGCTACTCGGCCCGCAGCGACCGCGGGCTCGTCCGGCAGAACAACCAGGACGCGGTCTACGCCGGCCCGCGGCTCCTGGCGCTCGCCGACGGCATGGGCGGGCACGCCGCGGGCGAGGTGGCGTCGTCGCTGGTCATCTCCGCGCTCGCCCCGCTGGACGAGGACACGCCCGGCGACGACCTGCTGCGCGCGCTGCGCGAGGCCACCGTCGAGGGCAACTCCGCCATCACCCGGCACGTCGCCGACGCCCCCGACCTGGAGGGCATGGGCACCACGCTCACGGCCATCCTGTTCGCCGGCACCCGCCTGGGCATGGTGCACATCGGCGACTCCCGTGCCTACCTGCTGCGCGGCGGCCACCTCACGCAGATCACCAAGGACGACACGTTCGTCCAGTCGCTGATCGACGAGGGGCGCATCACCGAGGAGGAGGCGCACACGCACCCGCAGCGCTCGCTGCTGCTGCGCGCCATCACCGGCCAGGACGTCGACCCGTCGTTGACGATCCGCGAGGCGCGCGCCGGCGACCGCTACCTGCTGTGCTCCGACGGGCTGTCCGGGGTCGTGAGCGACGAGACGCTGCGCGACACCCTGGAGGCCTACCGCGACCCGCGCGAGTGCGCCGACCGCATGATCGAGCTGGCCCTGCGCGGCGGCGGCCCGGACAACATCACCTGCATCGTCGCCGACGTCGTCGACATCGACTTCGGCGAGGACGCGCCCGTGCTCGGCGGTTCGGTGGGCGACGGCGATGAGGGCCCCCGGCCCGACTCGGCGGCGGCCCGCGCGTCGGCCACCACGCTCACCCGGCCCGCGCCGGCCCGCGCGCCGGCCGCCGTCGCGCCGGCCCCGGCCCCGGCCCGGTCGCGCCTGCGGACGACGGTCGCGGTGGCCGCGGTGCTGGCGGTGCTCGTCGGCGCCGGGGTGCTCGCGCGGATCTGGGTGGCCCAGCAGTACTTCGTCGGGGTGCAGGAGCCCGGTGGAGCGGTGTCGATCATGCAGGGCGTGCGCGGCGAGGTGCTGGGCCAGCCCCTGCACTGGAACGCCCAGCCGACCGGCATGGTGCTGACCGACCTGCCCGAGGCCGACCGCAGCGCGCTGCGCACCGGCGTGGTGTCCGGGTCCGGCCTGGAGGGCGCGCAGCAGTACGTCGACCGGCTGCGCGACCGGCGGCTGCCCGTGTGCGTCGAACCGGCCCCCGCGACCCCGGCCGCCGGGCCCGTCCCGGGGCTGCCCGACCTCGTCTACCCCGACTTCGCGGCGCAGCCGGCACCGGTCAGCCCGCTGGTACCGGGAGTCACCTGCCGACCGGAGGGTTGATGAGCGCCCCCGCCACCGACGCGGCCCCCGCGCCCGCCACCGCCCCGGCCACGGGGCGGAACATCGAGCTGGTCCTGCTGGCCTTCGCCGCCGTGATCGTCACCGGCGCGCTGGTCCTCGTGCAGGCCAACCAGGAGCGCGAGCTCACCACCGACCTGCTGGTCATCGGGGCGGCGTACCTCGCGCTGTTCACGGCCGCCCACCTCGCGGTCCGCCGCTTCGCCCCGTACGCCGACCCGCTGATCCTGCCCGCGGTGGCCCTGCTCAACGGCCTGGGCCTGGTGATGATCCACCGGATCGACCTGGCCAAGGCGGCCCGCGCCGTCGAGCGCGCGCGGGAGGTCCCCACGGCGCTGTGGACGCGGCAGGTGGCGTGGACGGCCGTCGGTCTCGTGCTCTTCGTCGGGGTGCTCTGGCTGGTGCGCGACCACCGCAAGCTCGCCTCCTACGGCTACACGGCCGGGTTCGCGGGACTGATCCTGCTGGCGCTGCCCGGCGTGCTGCCCGCGTCGATCTCCGAGGTCAACGGGGCGAAGATCTGGCTCCGCTTCGGCATCTTCTCCATCCAGCCCGGCGAGTTCGCCAAGATCCTGCTGATCGTCTTCTTCGCCGCGTACCTGGTGCAGAAGCGCGAGCTGTTCTCCACCGCCGGGCGCCGGTTCCTCGGCATGGAGTTCCCCCGCGCCCGCGACCTCGCCCCGCTGCTGGTGGCGTGGGCGTTCTCCATCGGCGTGCTGGTGCTCGAGCGCGACCTCGGCACGTCGCTGCTGTTCTTCGGCATCGTGATGGTGCTGCTCTACACCGCGACCGAGCGGGTGTCCTGGCTGGTCATCGGCCTGTCGATCTTCGCGGCGGGCGGGTTCGTCGCCTACCAGCTGTTCAACCACGTCCGCGTCCGCGTGCAGGTGTGGCTCGACCCGTTCGCCGACTTCGACGGCTCCGGGTTCCAGATCGGCCAGGCCCTGTTCGGGCTGGGCACCGGCGGGCTGGGCGGCACCGGGCTGGGCGCGGGCCGCCCCGAGCTGGTGCCCTACGCCGAGAGCGACTTCATGCTGTCCTCGCTGGGCGAGGAGCTGGGCCTGATCGGGCTGGCCGCGATCCTGGTCGTGTACCTGGTGATGATCACCCGCGGGCTGCGCAGCGCCCTGGCCGTGCGCGACAGCTTCGGCAAGCTGCTGGCCACCGGGCTGGCGTTCACCCTCGCGCTGCAGGTGTTCATCGTGGCGGGCGGGGCGTCCAAGCTCATCCCGCTCACCGGGCTGACGCTGCCGTTCCTGTCCTACGGCGGCAGCTCGCTCGTCGCCAACTACGCGCTGATCGCGCTGCTGCTGCGGATCTCCAACGCCGCGCGCACCCCGCTGCCCCGGCGCCCGGCGACCCCGCTGCCGCCGATCGCGGAGGCGGGCACCGAGCTGGTGGAGAGACCGTCATGATCGGGTGTCGGCTGTGAACACCCCCGTGCGCCGCATCGCGGTGGCCGTGATGGCGATGGTCCTCATGCTGCTGGCCAACCTGACCTACGTGCAGGTGGTGCAGGCGGGCGACCTGCGCACCGACTCGCGCAACCAGCGGGTGCTGCTCGCCGAGTACTCGCGGCAGCGGGGGCAGATCAGCGCGGAGGGGCAGGTGCTCGCGCGCAGCGTGCCCAGCGAGGGCCAGTACCCGTTCCAGCGCGAGTACCCGGAGGGCCCGGCGTTCGCGCCGATCACCGGCTACTACTCGCTGATCTACAGCGCCGGCGGGCTGGAGCGCGCCACCGACGAGGTGCTCAACGGCAGCGACGACCGGCTGTTCACCCGCCGGCTGTCCGACCTCATCACCGGGCGCGACCCCAGCGGCGGCAACATCGTCACCACGATCGACCCCGACGTGCAGCGCGCCGCCCACGAGGCGCTGTCCGACCGCGGGTACACCGGGTCGATCGTGGCGCTCCAGCCGCGGACCGGGGCGATCCTGGCCATGGCCTCGACGCCGTCCTACGACCCCACCCCGCTGGCCAGCTTCAGCGCGCAGACCCAGCAGGACGCCTGGAACGAGCTCACCTCGGCCGAGCCGCCGGTGCTCACCAACCGGGCGATCCAGGAGACCTACCCCCCGGGGTCGACCTTCAAGCTGGTCGACGTCGCGGCGGCGCTGGAGAGCGGCCGGTACACCCCCGACAGCCAGTTCACCGCGGCCCCGTCGATCACGCTGGACGACACGTCGACCCAGCTGCAGAACTTCAACGGCAACCCCTGCGGGGGCGCCGCCACCGCGTCGCTGCGCGAGGCGCTGCAGCGCTCGTGCAACACCGCCTTCGCGGAGCTGTCGCTGCAGCTGGGCGAGGAGGCGCTGCGCGACCAGGCCGAGGCGTTCGGCATCGGGACGCAGGAGGTCACCGTCCCGATGCGCGTGGCCCCCTCGACGATCGGCGACATCGAGAGCACCGCGGCGCTGCAGCAGTCCAGCATCGGGCAGCGCGACGTGGCGCTCACCCCGATGCAGAACGCGATGATGGTGGCGGCCATCGCCAACGGGGGCACGCTGATGGCCCCCTACCTGGTCAGCGAGGTCCAGAGCCAGGACCTGAGCGTCGTCGACCGCACCGACCCCGACCAGCTCGGCCGCGCGGTCAGCCCGCAGACGGCGGCCGTGCTGACCGAGATGATGGTCAACAACGAGAACAGCTACTCGGGCGAGGGCGGGATCCGCGGGGTCGAGATCGCCGCCAAGACCGGCACCGCCGAGTGGGGGCCGGACCCGAAGACCACTCCGCCGCACGTCTGGTACGTCGCGTTCGCGCCCGCCGAGGACCCGCAAGTGGCGGTGGCGGTGATCGTCGAGGCGGGCGGCGACCGCAACAACCTCGCGGCCACGGGAGGCACCGTGGCGGCCCCGCTGGGCCGCGCGGTGATCGGGGCGGCCCTCGGCGGCAACCGGTGAGGGGCTCCGCGTGACCGTCCTCGCGGCCGGCCAGCTCATCGCCGACCGCTACCAGCTCGACCGGCGGATCGCCGTCGGCGGGATGGGCGAGGTGTGGCAGGCGGCCGACACGCGGCTGGGCCGCGACGTCGCCGTCAAGGTGCTGCGGACCGAGCTGTCCGACGACCCGGAGTTCCTGCACCGCTTCCGGATCGAGGCCCGCACCGTCGCGTCGCTGGACCACGCCGGCATCGCCGCCGTGCACGACTACGGCGAGGACACCCCCGAGGGCGCGGACCCGGACGGGGGCGGCCGGCGCACCGCCTACCTGGTGATGGAGCTGGTGCGGGGCGAGCCGCTGTCCGCCGTCATCGCCCGCGGGCCGATCGCCGCCGACGAGACGCTGCGGATCATCGAGGAGGCGGCGCGGGCGCTGCAGGCCGCGCACGAGCGCGGCTTCGTGCACCGCGACGTCAAGCCGGGCAACATCCTGGTCCGCACGGACGGGCTGGTGAAGCTCACCGACTTCGGCATCGCGAAGGCCGCCGACGCCGTCCCGGTGACGCGCACGGGCATGGTGATGGGCACCGCCCACTACATCGCCCCCGAGCAGGCGTCCGGCGCGGAGGCGGGGCCGGCCGGCGACGTCTACTCGCTGGGGATCGTCGGCTACGAGTGCCTGGCCGGGCACCGGCCGTTCCGGGCGGAGAGCGCCGTCGCCGTCGCGATGATGCAGGTCCGCGAGGAGCCGCCGCCGCTGCCCGACTCGGTGCCGCTGCCCGCCCGGCGGCTCGTCGAGTCGGCGCTCGTGAAGGACCCGGCGCGGCGGTACGCGACCGGCGGCGAGTTCGCGGACGCGGTGGCCGCCGTGCGGCGGGGGGAGTCGCTGCCGCTGCCGCTGTCCCTGCAGGCGGGCGGGGTGGCGCGGTACGGGCCGAGCGCCGCCGCCCCGAGCCGGCCGCTGGCGGCGGACCTGTACGAGGAGCCGGAGGACGTCGTCGCGGCCGCGCGGCCCGCGCCGCCGCCGCCCCGACCGGCGCGCCCGCGGGCGCGGGCGCGCCGGTCGCGGACCGCGGCGCCGACCACCGGTCCGCTGCGCCTCGCCCCCAACCGGGGGCCGGGACGCGGCCTGCTCCTGGCGCTGTTCGTGCTGCTCACCCTGGCGGCGGTGGCGTTCGGGGTCTACGTCCTGCAGGGTCCCGGGGGAGGGGGACCCGGTACCGGCGGGCCGCTGGGGGCGGCCGAGGGCACGGCGGTGGGGGTGGTGCTCGCGGGGGCGGCACCGGGATCCGACGCACCGCCCGGCATGATGACCACCGACACCCGACCCTCCCAGAGGCAGCGATGACCACCCCCCGACTGTTGTCCGACCGGTACGAGCTGGGTGAGGTCCTCGGTTACGGGGGCATGTCCGAGGTGCACCGGGGGCTGGACACCCGCCTGGGCCGGGACGTCGCGATCAAGGTGCTGCGCGCCGACCTCGCGCGCGACCCGCAGTTCCAGCTGCGGTTCCGCCGGGAGGCCCAGAACTCGGCGTCGCTCAACCACCCGGCCATCGTGGCGGTGTACGACACCGGCGAGGTGGAGAGCGAGTTCGGCCCGCTCCCCTACATCGTCATGGAGTACGTCGACGGCCAGACCCTGCGCGACATCGTCAAGACCACCGGTCCGATGCCGCAGCAGCGCGTCATCGAGGTGATGGCCGACGTGTGCGCGGCGCTGGACTTCAGCCACCGCCACCAGATCATCCACCGCGACGTGAAGCCCGCGAACGTGATGATCACCAACGCCGGCGCGGTGAAGGTGATGGACTTCGGCATCGCCCGGGCGCTGGGCGAGGGCCAGAACGTCACGCAGACCGCGGCCGTCATCGGCACGGCCCAGTACCTCTCCCCCGAGCAGGCCCGCGGCGAGGCCGTCGACGCCCGCTCGGACGTCTACGCGGCCGGGTGCGTGCTGTTCGAGCTGCTCACCGGCGAGCCGCCGTTCACCGGCGACACCCCGGTCGCGGTCGCCTACCAGCACGTGCGGGAGGACCCGCGGCGCCCGTCGGAGCTCAACCCGCAGATCGGGCCGCAGCTCGACTCGGTGGTGCTCAAGGCGCTGAGCAAGAACCCGGCCAACCGCTACCAGTCGGCCGCGGAGATGCGGGCGGACCTCGTGCGCGTCCGCAGCGGGCAGGCCCCGATGGCGCCGACCGTGATGAGCGAGGACGAGCGCACGGCGATGATGGCCCCGCCCCGCACCGCCGCCACCCGGCGGGTCAACGGCACCGGGCGCCACACCCTGCCCCCGGCCGCGGTGCCGGCGTACTACGACGACGAGGACGACCGCCGGCGTGGCGGGACGGGTCGCACCGTCGCGGTCGTGCTGGGTGTGCTCCTCGCGCTGGGGCTGGTCGGCTTCGTGGCCTTCCAGGTCTTCGGCGGGCCGGCGCAGCCGCGGCAGGTCGCCATGCTCGACGTCGTGGGGCAGCAGCAGGAGGTCGCGCGGGCCGAGCTGATCACCGCGGGCCTGACGCCGACCGTCGTCCCGGTCGAGTCCACGCCCGACGAGCGGGGGCTGGTCGTCTCGACCGTGCCGCCCGCGGGGACGGCGGTCGCCGAGCGCGGCCCGGTCACCCTCAACGTCGGCGCCGGGCCCGGTGAGGTGCGGGTCGGCCCGCTGACCGGGCTGGCCCAGGCGGAGGCGGAGGCCCAGCTCGTCCGGGACGGCCTGGTGGTGGGCGAGGTCACCCGGCAGGACACCCGCGACCCCGATGAGGTGGGCGACGTGCTGTCGTCGGACCCCAGGCCGGGGACCGCGGTGGCGCCGGGCACCGCGGTCAACCTCGTGGTCGGGCAGGAGGTGAGCACGCTCCAGATCCCGAACGTGGCCGGGCAGAGCCTCGACCAGGCGCGGCAGACCCTGCAGGGCGTCGGGTTCACCAACGTGCAGCAGGAGGACGTCGACGGCGGCGGCGAGCAGGGCGACGTGCTCGGCACCGACCCGGCCGCCGGTCAGCAGGCGGAGCCGGACGCCGAGATCACGATCCAGGTCTCGCGCGGCGACGACGACCAGCCGACGGTGCCCCAGCTCCTCGGCCGGACCCAGCAGGACGCCGTGGACGAGCTGAACGAGGCCGGGTTCGACCAGAGCCAGGTCCAGTTCCGGTTCCAGGACGTCGGCGACCCGAGCCTGGACAACCAGGTCGTCGAGCAGTCGCTCTCCCCGGGGCAGACCCTCGAGGAGGGCCAGCAGCTCCTCGTCACCATCGGTGACGCCGGGGACCTGGTCGACGGCTGACCCCGGCCTGGGGGACACTGCCCCCGTGCGCGTGCTCGTGATCGACAACTACGACAGCTTCGTCTACAACCTCGTCCAGTACCTCGCCCAGCTGGGGGCCGACCCGGTGGTGCGGCGCAACGACGAGGTCGACCTCGACGAGCTGGCCGACGTCGACGGCGTGCTGGTCAGCCCGGGTCCGGGCGTGCCGGAGCGGGCGGGGTCGAGCATCGCCGCGATCCACCGGGCCGCCGCCACCGGGACGCCCGTGCTGGGCGTGTGCCTGGGGCACCAGGCCATAGGGGTGGCCTGGGGCGCGGTGGTCGAGCGGGCCCCGGAGCTGCTGCACGGCAAGACCTCGCTCGTGCACCACGACGGCGCGGGCGTGCTCGCCGGGCTGCCCGACCCGTTCGTCGCCACCCGCTACCACTCGCTGTCGATCCGCCCCGGCACCCTGCCGGCGGAGCTGGAGATCACGGCCCGCACCGCGGGCGGGGTGATCATGGGCGTGCGGCACCGGGAGCTGCCGGTGCAGGGCGTGCAGTTCCACCCCGAGTCGGTGCTCACCGAGGGCGGGCACCGGATGCTGGCCACCTGGATGGCCGGCGCCGGGCACCCGGTCCCCGAACCGGTCGTCTCCGCCCTGACCGCGGAGGCGGCGGCGCTCACCGCGAGCGCCTGACGTCCGGCCGGGGACTGCTGATCACGGGCCCGCACGCGCTACCGTGGCGGCAACGTCCGCGCGTCCCGCGCGCCCGCCGACACGAGGTACAGATGCCGAAGAGCAAGGTCCGCAAGAAGGCCGCCTACATCGCACCGCCGAGCGCGGACACCCGCACGCCGGTGAAGGTGAAGGGGCCGACCCACCCGATCTACGTGGCCGTGTTCGTCGGCCTGTGGGTGGTCGGGCTGGCGTGGCTGGTGGTGAACTACCTGGCCGCCGAGTCCATCCCCCTGATGGCCCAGCTCGGCTCCTGGAACTTCCTGATCGGCTTCTCCCTCATCGTGATCGGCCTGCTCATGACGATGCGGTGGCGCTGAGCCCCCAGGAGTGGGCGCCGTCCGGGGTGCTGGTCGCGCTCCTGTGGACGGGCGGCGCCGCGGCCGCGGTCTGGTGCGCGCTGCTGGTCGGCTCCGGGGCCGACCCGGCCGGGCTCCTCCTCGGCGGCTGCGCGGCGGTCGGGCTGCTGGCCGCCGCGCTGCACGCGACGCGGGCCCGGCCCCGGCTGCGCGCGGACGCCGACGGGCTCACCGTCGGCGGCCTGCTCCGCCCCCGGCACCACCCCTGGCCGCTGGTGCAGGAGGTCCGCGTCGTGCCGACCCGCCGCCTCGGCCTGTCCGGCGAGCTGCTGGAGGTCGACACGCGGACGGCCGACGGCACCGAGCGTCTGCTGGTCTTCGGGCGCCTGGACCTGGGCACGGCGCCGTCCGAGGTGGCCGACCGGTTGGCCGCCCTCCGGCACTAGGTGTAGTGCCCATGAGCGTTGTTGACGGCGTGGTGGCTTGAACATGGCGAGACCTCCGGGCGAGGTGGGAGTTGCTGACGCTCACACCCGCACGGAGGTCTCATGGCCCACCGTAACG